>Ga0209026_1000007_pt1 | contig 669534 bp, 583 predicted proteins | sample AraplaCL_Col_mCL_FD_184262 | JGI IMG/M metagenome (GOLD analysis project Ga0209026, IMG submission 184262) | Arabidopsis root microbial communities from the University of North Carolina, USA - plate scrape CL_Col_mCL (SPAdes) (version 2) | ecosystem: Host-associated > Plants > Roots >... | reverse complement strand
CGGGGTCTCGCGCAAACTCGCCTTCGGCTCAAACAAGCGCGATCCCTGATCCGCCTACGTCTGCGCTCCTCGGCCCAGCCAGGACGGGGCAATCGGGATCGGGAACCAATACCAACAAGGACTCGCCATGGCGAGTCCTTGTTTCTTCAGGTATTCGGGGTTCTGTCTGCGGCTGTTTGGCTGCTGGGTATTCCGGGTCCCCTTGTGTATGCGCCGAGGAGCACAGGTTCAGGCGGATAAGGGATCGCGTTGTTTGAGCGAAGCGCAGCGTAGCGAGTTTAGCGAGACCCCGCCTGAACCGAGCACCGCAGGCTGCCCGTAGCGAAGCGGAGGGACGCATACACCAGGGTCGCCTTTTCTTTTGCTTACTTTTCTTTTGGCGAAGCAAAAGAAAAGTGAGTTGCCGCCGGGCAACCCCCGGCCAGCAGAGCTCAGCAAAAACCTACCCAGCAAGAACAACAAAGAAAAAAAGCTGAATCCACTCCAGCTCCCCAGCCGTATCCAAACCAGCAAGCCCCTACATCACCCCCAAAATCATGCAAAAAACCCTACTCCTCCTCACCACCCTCCTCCTGGGTGCAAGCGCCCACGCCGACACCGGCAAACTCCTCCTCACCGGCGGCGTCAGCAGCATAGAAGGCGCGGCGGGTGGCGGCCTGACGCCGTGGGCCGTCATCGGCAGCAATGCCACGGCGGGCGAGACGGGGGGTTCGGCCTATCTGAGCCATGCGGGGATCACGGACTACGGGCTGAACCTCTATGGCGCGGCGGTCGGTATCGATGACCGCTACGAGCTGTCCATCGCGCAGCAGGACTTCAACACGCGTGACACCGGGGTGGCGCTGGGCCTGCCGGGGCTGCACCTGAAGCAGACCATCGTGGGCGCCAAGCTGCGCGTGTTGGGCGATGCCGTGCTGGACAGCGACACGCTGATGCCGCAAGTGGCCATTGGCGTGCAGTACAAAAAACTGGGCTCGACCGGGCTGGACGGAACCTTGGCCGCGCTGGGCGCCAAACGCTCGGGGGTGGATGTGTATGTGAGCGCCACCAAACTGTTCCTGGGCCAGAGCCTGCTGGTCAACGGCACGCTGCGCGCGACCAAGGCCAACCAGAACGGCTTGCTGGGCTACGGTGCCACCTTGGGCGGCAATGAAAACCGTTACAGCCTGCAGCCGGAATTTTCAGTCGCCTGGCTGCTGAGCAAAAACGTCGCTGTCGGCGCCGAATACCGCTTCATGCGCAACAAGCTCGAAGGCGCGGGCCGGGCCGCGGGCCTGGGCAACGGCTTGCGCTCGGAGGACTGGAAAGACATCTTTATCGCCTGGGCGCCGACGAAAAATCTCTCGCTCACGCTGGCCTATGTGGACTTGGGCGTGATCGTGCCCGCCACAACCGGCAACCGCAAGCAGACGGGCTACTACCTCTCGGCCCAGGTCTCGTTCTGAACACCGCCTACCTCATCCAAGGAACCATCATGAAGAAAACACTGATCTGCCTGGCGCTCGCGGCCGGCTCACTGCTGTTGGCAAGCCCCTCCTTCGCGCAAGCCGCAACACCCAACGACCAACTCTACAAAGCCTTCGGCGAAAAGCCCGGCCTGGTCGCGCTGATGGACGACTTCATGGTCCGCCTGCTGGCCGACCCGCGCACCGGGCCCCACTTCCAGCCGTCGAACCAGCAGCGCGTGAAGGAGCAACTGGTCGAGCAGTTCTGCGCGCTGGGCGGCGGCCCCTGCGTCTACAAGGGGGCGGACATGAAAAGCGCGCACGCCAACCTGGACATCAAAAAATCCGACTTCCACGCGCTGGTGGAAGTGCTGCAGCAAAGCATGGACGCCAAGGGCATCCCGTTTCGCAAACAGAATGAAATGCTGGCGCTGCTGGCCCCCATGAACCGTGACATCATCACGCCCCCGGAAAGCGCAGCCAAGCCATGAGCAGGCGCATTCATTGGGTCGCCCTTGCCGCGCTGCTGGTCTTGGGCACTGCGGCGCAGGCGGGCAACCTCGTCGTGTCGGTGCTCGACAAGGACGGCAAGCCGGTGCAGGACGCGGTGGTGGTGGTGACGCCGGCCAACAAAAGCGCCGCGCCGAAAAACCCGCTGCCCCGGCAAGCCACCATCAACCAGGAAAAGATGCAGTTCATACCAGCTGTCACGGTGGTGGCCGTGGGCGCGAAGCTGCAGTTCATGAACAACGACCCCTGGGACCATCACGTGCGCAGCTCGCCCGTGGGCATGGGCCAATTCAGCGCGGCGAACGCCGGCTTCGAGTTACGGCTGGAAGGTAAAACCGAAGGCAAGCCCGCCAGGTCCGCCGAAGTGACGCTGGACAAAGCCGGTGCGCTGGGCGCGACCCTGCTGGGCTGCTTTATCCACGGCTCCATGCGCGGCTACATCTATGCGAGCGAGTCTCCCTGGGCCGGAAAAACCAGCGCCGAAGGCATCGCAACTTTTGAAGATCTGCCCGAAGGCACGGCCCAGGTGAAAGTCTGGCAGGCCGACCAGCTGGTCGACCTCGCGCCGCAACAGGTCACGGTGGGCGCGGTGCTGGCGAAAAACGTCATGCAGCTCACGGTGGTGCCGCGGCGGCGCAGGCCTTAGCCGTCAGCGCCGGCTGTCGTCCTTCTGCGAATCCGGCCCCAGCGGCGCAAGGTCTGATGAGTACACCCTGTCACCTATCTGCATCGCCCGCCCCTTCTCCCACGCGGCTTCAAAGGCGGCGAGTTCTTCCGCCGTGGCGCGCTCGTGCCGCCGTGCCGGCGCCGGTGGACCGGCCACGTCATGGCCCGCGCGCAAGGGCGCAGGCCGGCTGGCCTCAAAGCCCTGGATCTGTTCATTGACCTGCCAGTACACGCCGCTGACCAGCAGGTCGTAGCGCGTGAGGGCATTTTTGACGATGGCCGCACCCACTTCGACCAACCGCGCCGGCCGGCCTTCGCGGTTGTCCAGGAAGTCGGTGGAAAGATCGATCAACACCATATATTGGTGGCCCCGCCTGTCGTTGCGCACCACGCGGAACTTGTAGCTGGCCGACAAAATTCCGTGGGACTGCATGGTGACCCGGATGGCCTCGAACAGCATCTCGCGCCTGAACGCCATGCGTTCGTCAAGGTTCATCTTGACGGGGCCCGTCTCAGGCCCGCCGGCATCGTGCTTGGGGCTCTTGCTGGTGCTGAAAAGGTTTTTGAGCACGGACATTTGAGGCCTCGCTTTTTTTCAGGCGTTCGGGCGTTTCAGGCATTTCCGGCGGTGAAAAACACGTAGTCGGCCGTATAGCCTTCCTTGACGCGTTTGCCCGCATCGGCCTGCGCGGCGCAGCCTTTGGCCGGAGCATTGCCGCCCTCGGTGTTCAGCCGTTGCACGCTGGTGACCGCCGCCATCTTGCCTGGGATGCCGGCGGATTTCGCTGTGAGCAGCAGCAGCGGGATGTCGCTGGGGCGCTCGCCGTCGGCGCGGGCCTTCACGGTGCCCAGGGTCTTGCTGCCATCCAGCGCCGTCCAGTTCGGGCCGGCCCCATGCGTGCCGACTTTTTCGTCCTTCTGGTTATAGAGGTCGGCTTCCGGCGCCACAAACACCCAGGCCCAGCCGCCTTTATCGCTGGCGCGGCACTCGTAAATCTGCGAGCCCACCGCATGCCAGGTGAAGGCAACGTGTTCACTGTCGGCGGGCTTGAGCGCGGCAGGCACCAGCTTGCCGGCGTCCTTCTGCGTGGCCGGGCCGCCGGCGCAGGCGCTTAACAGCAGGCCGGCGCACAGGGCGGCGGCCGCAAAGCCGGCGTGGAACCTTGGTTGGGCGGCGGTTGCAATCGATGTCATGGCGATCTCCTGAGAGGAGTCCTGATGCAAATGCTGACAGGTCTCCGGGTTAAAAGAAAGTAAAAATGCCCCAACAACCCTGTGGTCGGAAGGGGTGTGGGCCGGCACGGCGTCCGGCCTACCGGGGACAAACGCCGGCCAGCGCAAATCGGATGCGGTTTTCCTGAATTTTTTTCGCACCACATCAGTGCTCGCCGTTGCGGCGGGACTGCCCCGACTTCCCCGAACTCCCTATACTCAGCCGCATGAAACCGGCCCCCGACACGGACACCCGCAGCCTGCAAGCCCTGATCGCCGGCGCCGGGCAAGGCGACCACGGCTGTTTTGCCGATATCTATGAACGCACCCACACGCATCTGTTTGGCGTTGCCGTTCGTATATTGGGACAAGGACAGGCGGCCGAAGATGTGCTGCAAGAGGCGTATGTGAGCATCTGGAAAAACGCAGCCGGCTACCGCAGCGAGGTGGACGGCCAACCCATTCAACCCATGACGTGGCTGATCGCCATCGTGCGCAACAAGGCGCTGGACGCCTTTCGCGCTCGTGCGCGCCGCAAGGAAAGCGGCTTGCCCAATTCCGGTGAGATCGGCGAGCTGGATGAAGAAGACATCGAAAGCAACGCCACGCCCGTCCCCAGCGCCATGCAACTGCTGGAGCAGGCCACCCAGGCCCTGCATGTCGAAGGCTGCATGAACGCCCTGGAAGGCAGCCACCGGCAAAGCCTGGCGCTGGCCTACTACCAGGGCCTGTCGCACACCGAAGTGGCCGCGCAGATGGGTGCGCCGCTGGGCTCGGTGAAGGCCTGGATACGGCGCGGGCTTGAGAAGCTCAAGGGCTGCCTGGCTGCGCAAGGGGTGGTCGCATGAGATATACCAGCCCTGAATTGCTAGAGCATCTCGCATCGGCCTACGTGCTGGGTACGCTGGGCGGTGGCGCGCGCCGCCGCTTTGAGCGCCTGCAGCGCGACCGCGTCGACGTGCGTGTACGCGTCGCCCAGTGGGAGGCGCGCCTGGGCCAGCTGGCCGTGTCGGTGCCGGCGCAGAAGCCTTCGCCCCGGGTGTGGGCGGCGATCGCGGCGCGCACGCAGCCCGCCGGTGCGCGGCATGCAACTCAGGGCAAATCATCCTGGCTGGGTTGGCTCAAACCAGCAGGCTTTGGTTTTGGCGGCCTGGCCGCGGGCGTGATCGCGGCCAGCGCATTTTTTATCGCCATGCCCACCTTGTTCATGTCCAGCGACCAGTTGGCGATGCGTTCGGGTGAAAAGCTGCCGCAAAGCTATGTGGGCCTGCTGACCGATAGCCAGGGCAACGGCAAGCTGCTCGTCAGCTCGCTGCGCCACGGCAAGACCATGACGGTCAAGGTCATAGGCCCCATCACCCCGCCCGCCACCGGCAAGCTGGTGCTATGGGCCGTGCCGGCCAACGGCCCGGCGTTTTCGCTGGGTGCGGTGCCGACCAGCGGCTCGGCAGTGTCCCTGCTGCCCGACACCTCGGAAAAACTGCTCTCCAAGGTCAGCAAACTGGTGGTAACGCTGGAGGCAGACGCCAGCCCCGCCAAGCCCGGTGAGACCGTGGTCTTCAGCGGCAATTGCGCCAAGCTGTGGTGAGCCCTTGCGGCAAGCCTTCCCACCCATGGCGCGCGCGGTGACGATTTTTGTGGCGGTCCTGCTGCTGGCCTACCTGGCCCTCTGCGCGGCGCTGTTTGCCTGGCAACGATCGCTGATTTATTTCCCCCAGCCCAAGTCGTGGGGCGGCCCGGACAACACCCTGCATTTGCAGGTGAAGGACGCGGAGCTGGTGCTCACCGCACGGCAGACGGCCGGGCCCAAGGCCCTTGTTTACTTCGGCGGCAATGCCGAAGACGTTTCGGCCAACCTGCCGTCGTTCGCCGCAGCATTCCCGGACCGTGCCATCTACCTGCTCCACTACCGCGGCTACGGCGGCAGCAGTGGAAGCCCCACAGAGGCAGCGCTGCAAAGCGATGCCCTGGCCTTGTTCGACCACGTGAGCAAAACACATGCGAATGTCACCGTGGTCGGAAGAAGCCTGGGCTCGGGCGTGGCTGTCTGGGTCGCCAGCCAGCGGCCGGTGTCGCGGCTGATCCTGGTGACGCCCTACAACAGCATCCAGGAACTGGCCGCGCAGCGCTTTCCTTACTTTCCCATCGCCTGGCTGCTGGTCGACAAGTTTGAATCCTGGAAATACGCGCCCAAGGTGACGGCGCCCACGCTGCTGATTGCGGCCGGGCAGGATGAACTCATCCCGGCCGCCAGCACCGGGAAGCTGCTCACGCAGTTCAAACCCGGTACGGCCGCGCTGAAGGTTCTGCCCGGGACCTCGCACAACACGATCTCGCAGCACCCGCAGTACCTCTCATTGTTCCAGTCGATGCTGTGATCGCCACATCCAGCCGGCGACATGGACCCCATCGCATTCACAACCCAAGGTTAGCGCTGGTCCCCCAGGTGGTGACCACTTAGCCGGAGGGTTCTGCACGCGGCGGGAATGGCGGTACCCTGGCTTTACAAATAAATACGACATCCCTTGCATCCAAATTCCCTGCCCTGCCGTTTGTATAAGGTGCTGATTCGCAGCGCATTCAAATTGACCAACATATCAAGGAGCCCGACATGACCACTTTTTCCATTCGCAACTTCATCGCATTGCCCGTCATCGCGCTGGCATTGGCCGGTGCTGCCGTAGCAGCCGACATCCAGACCACGCCGGTGCAGAACGCACAGCTCGACGATTTCGCGGCCGGCAAGAAAGCCATTGACGCCAAGAACTGGGCTGAAGCCGTGAGCAGCTTCAACAAGGTGGTGGCCAAGAACCCGAAAAACGCCGATGCCTACAACTACCTCGGTTATTCGAACCGCTGGATGGGCAAGTACGACGAGGCCTTTGCCGCCTACGGCAAGGCACTGGCGCTGGACCCCAAGCACAAGGGCGCGCTGGAATATTCAGGCATCGCCTACCTCAAGACCAACCAGAAGGCCCAGGCCGACGCCCAGTTGGCCAAGCTGCAGGCGATCTGCGCGAACTGCGAAGAAACCCGCGACCTGGCCAAGGCTGTGGCTGAGTACAAGCCGGCGGCCAAGTAAGAGCTGTCCAAAAATCCTCCGGCGCCGTCGCGCCGCCGGGGGCATCTCTGCGGCTTGAAATGCGCGGCCTTCGCTGACCGAAAGAGAAAAACAATGACCGACGCCAACCGCCTCAAATACCTGCGCATCGCCCTGATGGTGATGGGCCTCATGTTTATTTTTACCCTGTGGCCGCTCACCATGGTCTGGCCTTCGGGCTGGTCCTGGCATGGCGAAGGGCGCTCTTACTACCTGGAGATGATCCTCGGCCTCTACGCAACGCTGGGCGTCTTCCTGGTGATCGCGTCGCGCAATCCGCTGGCGCACCGCAGTCTCATCTGGTTCACCGTCTGGTCCAGCGTCGTGCACGGAGGGATCATGGCCGTGCAGTCCTTCAGCGGCCACCACACCATGGGCCATCTCTCGGGTGATGTGCTGGCGCTGTTTGTGGTGGCGGCTGTACTGGCGTGGCTGATGCCCCGCGAAAGCTGAACCGAAAGAACCCCATGACACATCCTTTTTCGCGGACGCTCACATCCGCCCTCTTGCTGCTGGCCGGTTTGGCCTTTTTCACCGGGGCCGGCGCCGCCAACCTTTCGGTGCTGGTGCTCGACAAAGAGGGCAAGCCGGCGCCCGATGCGGTCGTCGTTGTTATGCCTTCGGTCAAAACCGGCGCGCCCGCCAACCCCTTGCCCAGCCAAGTGACGATCTACCAGGAAAAGATGCGTTTTGTGCCGGCCGTGAGCGTGGTGGCACTGGGCGCGAAGGCCCAATTCGTCAACAACGATCCCTGGGAACACCACGTTCGCGGCTCGGCCGCCGGTGCGGCGCAGTTCAATGCGACAGCGGGTGAGGGTTTTGAGTTGCGCCTGGACGGCAAGCCCGAAGGCAAGCCAGCCAAGGCCGCCGAAGCAACTTTCAGCAAGGCTGGCGCCGTGCTGCTGGGCTGCCACATCCATGGCTCCATGCGCGGCCATGTGTACGTCAGCGAATCGCCCTGGGCCGTGCTGACCAATGCCGAGGGCGTGGCGCAGCTCGAACAACTGCCCGAAGGCCCCGCGCAGATCAAGGTCTGGCATGCCGACCAGCTGATAGACATCGCGCCGCAGGCTTATACCGTGACAGCCTCGGCGGGCAAAGTCACGCTACAGCTCAGCGTGGTGCCGCGCCGGCGCAGGATTTAATGCGAACGTTTAGACGCTTTTTCACGTTTGGGGGTAGGTTCGGCCGTTGACAGAAGCTTTCACGAAACTTACATTGAAGCTTCGCACGGAGGCTATATGTTTGATCCCTCTGATCCTTCCAACCCTTCAACATCCGCCCGGTCACCGTACTGGCACCGCATCACGCTGGCCCAACTTCAGCGCGTGAAGGGCTGGCGAGAGGCGCAGCGGGGCGCACACCCCCTTGAATGCCAGATCTGGGAAGCGGTGCTGACGGCATGGCTCATGGGCTGGACGGGCTGGCTGCCGGCTTACACCTTTGAAGCGGAATGGGCCTATCCGCTGTGCGCGTTGGGTATCCTGCTGCCGCGGCTGTATGTCTATGCCAGGGCGCGGGCGCACCTTGCCCGGCGTCTCAGGTGTGACTGGCTGGAGCTTGTGGCCTGAGTGAGCCAGAACCTATTTACGGCCTAAACGGGGCCGCGTTGGGGTGCAATCGGGATGAGTGGGCCGACCGGGCACGCCGCATGGCTCATGCCCATGCAAGGGCTCGGGTGGCCTAATCGCCCGATTTCACCCCAACCCGGAGGGCAAGCGCCTTCTCGGGCGGTCTGCTGCGTTGCGGCGCTAGCCCATAGCCGTGCTATGGGCGTCGCACCGCGCCTTGCATCCCATCCCGAGAAGGTGCTTGCGCGGCCCCGTTTAGGCTGTAAACAGGTTCTAGCTTAGAGTGGGGACATGAACACCCCACCTACCCTGACATGCTTCACCCTCACCACCAGCGGCCACATCGCCCACCTGGTGCTGAACCGCCCCGAGGCGATGAACACCATGCACCCGCTGTTCTGGCGCGAGCTGGACGCGGCGCTCACGCACATCCATAAATCCGGCGATGCGCGCGTGCTGGTGATCTCCAGCACCGGCAAACACTTCAGCGCCGGCATGGCGCTGGAGACTTTCGGCAGCGGCATCGCCCTGGACGACCGGAGCCCCGAGGGCCGCGCCGCCATCTTCGACCTTCTCACCGACATGCAGGCCACATTCACCAGGCTTGAGACCCTGCGCATCCCGGTGATCGCGGCCATCCAGGGCGGCTGCATAGGCGGCGCGGTCGACATGGTGACGGCCTGCTGCCTGCGCTACGCCACGGCCGACGCGTTTTTCTGCATCCAGGAAATCAACATCGGCATGGTGGCCGATGTGGGCACCTTGCAGCGCCTGCCCAAGCTGGTGCCGTTGGCCGTCGTGAAGGAACTGGCCTATACCGGCCGCCGCCTGCCCGCCGCCAGGGCGCTGGGCTACGGCCTGGTCAATGAAGTGTTTGAGTCAGCCGACGCCATGCTGGCCGCAGCCATGCAATGCGCCGCCGAAATCGCCGCCAAGCCGCCGGTCGCCATCTGGGGCACCAAGCAGGCCGTGCACTATGCGCGCGACCATTCGGTGGACGATGCGCTCAAACAGATGGGCTGGCTGCAGGGCGCGATCTGGAGCAACGCGCATGTGCGCGAGTCGGTCACGGCGATGAAGGAAAAGCGCGCCGGAGAATTCGCCGGGTTGCAGCCGCTGAAGCATTTTGGCGAGATGGGCAGCAACTAGCCGGCACCCGATCAGGCGGCCTTCAACTTCCAGCCGCCATCGCAGTCCAGGATGGTGCCGGTCACGAAGGTGTTGGTGCTCACAAACATGATGGCGCTGGCGAGGTCCTCAGGTTTGCCGACGCGGCCGACCGGGACTTCCTTGGCGAGCTTTTCAAACAGCTCTTTTTTGGCGGCCTCGGGCACGCGTGACCACCATGGGGTGTCGACCACACCGGGCACCACGGCGTTCACGCGCAGCGGCCTGAGCTCGGACGCAAGGATGGGCACCATCGCCTCCAATGCGGCGTTGATGGCGGCCAGTCCTGCCGTACCGGGCTTGAGGGCACGTGAAGAGATGGCGCCGACGAAGGTGATGGAGCCCGTCGCATCGAGCGTGGCGAGCGCCGCCTTGGCGCATGTCACCTGCGGCCAGAACTTGCCTTCAAAGCCCTTTCGCAAATCATCAATAGCCAGGTCGCGGAAGTTGCCCGCGCCTGAGGCGCCCGAGGCGGACAGCACCAGGTGGTCAAAACTTCCCTGGGCGGCGAAGAATTTTTCGGTGGTGGCGGCGTCGCCCACATCCAGTTGCGCGGTGGCGGCTCCCACGGCTTGGGCCGCTTTAAATTTGGCAGGGTCACGGCCTACAGCGACAACGGTATGCCCGGCTGCAACGGCCATCTGGGCAGTGGCCAGGCCAATGCCGGAGGTTCCGCCAACAATGATGTATTTCATGGGTGCTCCTGAAATCAAATTGATACACCCCGTCCAGGCTCACTCGCGTGCAACCTGTTCCACCTTACAGGGGCTGGTTGTAAAGGGACTTTTCACCGGCTACTGCCGTGCCGTGCGCTCATTCCCCGGCAATGCCTGCGGGTGGCTGGTGCGGAAGGGGTTGATGTCCAGCCCGCCGCGCCGCGTGTAGCGCGCGTAGACCGAAAGCTTGATCGGTTTGCAGCGCGTCCAGATGTCCATGAAGATGCGCTCCACGCACTGCTCATGGAACTCGTTGTGGTTGCGAAAACTCACCAGATATTGCAGCAGGCCCTCCTGGTTGATCTGCGGGCCCGCATAGCGGATCTGCACGCTGCCCCAGTCGGGCTGGCCGGTGACCAGGCAGTTGCTTTTGAGCAGGTTGCTGGTCAGCGTTTCCTCGACGGGCGCCTCGTCGAATTCTGCGAACAGCAACTCGGGCATGGGCGTGTAATGGGTGCATTCCACATCGAGCCGGTCCAGGTTCAGGCCGTCGAGTTCGTGCACGGGCTCGCGGTCGAACAGCTCGGGGCCCAGGGTCTTGATGCCCACGCCCATACCGACCACCGCGTTCAGGTCGGCGCGTATGCGTTCGCGCACTTCGCGTGCATCGGCAAAGCGCGTGTTGTTGAAGCTGTTGAGGTAGAGCTTGAAGGACTTGCTTTCGACGATGTTGGGAGATTCGCAAGGCACGGTGATGTGGGCCAGCGCCACCTGGGGCTTGCCGCGCAGGTTGAGCCAGCTCAGCTCAAACGCCGTCCACAGGTCTGCGCCGAAAAACGGCGGCGTGCCGGTGACGCCGATTTCAGCGCGCTTACCCTCGCGCGGGATTGGAAACAGCAACGAGGCGTCGTACTGGTCGACGTAAGCGGAAGCCTTGCCGAGTTGGGATTGCTCTGGGGTATTCATGGGGCTATTTTCGCAGTCAAGCGCAGGCACCGGTAATTCGCTTGCCCAAACCCCGAGACCGCAAAGGTTGGGGGCCGGGCTGCCGCCATCGGATTTTCCTCCTTCCCCCTTTGGGGGGAGGAGGAAGAGATAGTGTTCTACGTCGCAGTTGCGGCCTTGAAATGCGGAATCAAAAGCGCCAGCAAGCGCTCCACCACACCTGGCGGCAAATCGTGGCCCATGCCCTCAATGCTTTCAAAGCGCGCGCCGGGAATGCGCCTGGCCGTGTCCTGACCGCAGGCCATGGGCACCAGCGGGTCGGCGCGGCCGTGCACCACCAGCGTGGGCGCCGTCACCTGGGCGAGCGCCGCGGCGCGCGTGCTGTCGGCGGCGATCGCCACCATCTGGCGCAGAACGCCCGGCGGGTGGAAGCTGCGTTTCGCCGCCTCCGTCATTTTCTCGCGCAGTTCGGCCTCGGCGGTCGGAAAGCCGGGGCTTCCTATGGCCTTGAGCAGCTTCACGATGTGGTCCACCGCCGCCTGCACGCCCTTGCCGGAAGGGCGGCTCAGCAACACGCGGGTGACGGCCGGGCTGGCTTCGGGCAGGCCGCGCGCGCCGCTTGAACTCATGATGCTGGAAAGGCTCAGCACCCGCGAAGGGGCGAGCACCGCCAGGCGCTGCGCGATCATGCCGCCCATGCTGACACCCACCACGTGGGCCTTGGGAATCTGCAGCGCGTCGAGCACGCCCAAAGCATCGGCTGCCATGTCCTGCACGCTGTAAGGCGGACGTATGCGCCAGCCGAAGCGGAACTTGAGTCCCTCCCAAAGCAGGCTGGGCGAACCCAGGTGGTCGAAGTGCTGCGACAAGCCGATGTCGCGGTTGTCAAAGCGCACGACACGAAAACCCGCATCGGCAATCGCCTGCACCATGGCCGGCGGCCAGGCGATCAGCTGCATGCCCAGGCCCATGATGAGCAGCACCACGGGCCGGCCTGTGATGTCGCCGGGGTGGGTGTCTTCGATTTCGATATCGATCTGGTTAGCTTTGATTTTCATGGTGGATTATGGTCTCCGCCCCCTTGAAGTCCATCCATCGCAGCGTCGCCTACGCGTCACGGCACATCACCGCCAGCACAAATCTCCCGTTTTCAATCTGCGTAAATCTGCGAAATCTGCGGAAAGAAATCATCCACAGATTTCGCAGATTTACGCAGATGAAGAAATCAAGAGACCATGAGAAAATTCTTTTGTTCTGCGGATGACGGGCTGGATGTCAAATGAATTCCCTTTCGCGCAGCCATTTGGTCGCTATCCACTTCTCACCGGCTTTTACTGGCTCACCGCCATGCAGCGTAAGACTCGCCGGATGCGCCAGCGCATAGCTGAAAAACACCGCACTGCCCTGCTCCGGCCGCACACGAAGGTCGATGGCGGGGAACACCGTGGCGCCGCCCTCTTCGGGCTCGCGCAAATACATGATGAGGCTGGCCACGCGCTGGCCGCCGCGCCGCAAGATGGCCGCGGTGCCGGGCTCGCCGGGATCGAAGTAGTCGTAGTGCGGCTTGTACTGCGCGCCGCGCCGGTAGCGCAGCACCTGCAGGCCTTCACCGTTTTGCAACGGCCAGTTCAGCAGCCTGGCGATGCGGGCTTCAACGCGCTGCACCACCTCGTTCTCGCCGCGTGTGTAAAACATGCCGTGGCTGGTGCGGTCGTGGTTGAGTTCTTCGCCGCCGGTGCGGATGTCCACAGTCAGCGAGCGCGCCATGCGCGGTTCAGCCGCTTCAATAAGCGCCTCACATTCCGCAGCACTGAGCAGGTTGCCGAACACCCAGAGCTCGGGCGCGCTGCGGTGTTCGCGCACCGTCACCCATTTGTCGCCCGCGTCCACCATGGTGCCGGAGGCATCCGCATGAATCTGGGGCACGGCCTGCGCGGGCTGCAGTACCGCGGGGGCAGCCCCTGACGGCCCCAAGGCATGGTTGGCAGCCGCCGCGTGCCAGCCGGCATCAAGCAGCGCCTGAAAGATCTCATCCGCCCCGTGCCCCGCCGCGAGTTGCTGCGCCACCCAGTCCTGCATCTCGCGTGTGATGGTCTGGGATTGCATGGCGGCTTGGCAGGGAGAAAGGAAAGCTTCAGGCGGCCTGTTTGCGCCGGAAGACCAAACGGTCGGGTTCAGAGGCCTTGGGATCGAAGCGGTAACCCTCGGCGTCAAAGCTTTCGAGCTTTTTCACGGTGGCGATTTTTTTCTCGATCGCGTGGCGCAGCATCAGGCCGCGCGCGCGCTTGGCGTTAAAGCTGATGATCTTGTACTTGCCGCCCTTGAACTCTTCGAACACGCAACTCACCACGCGCGCCTTGAGGGCTTTGCGGTCCACGGCCTTGAAGTATTCCTCGCTGGCCAGGTTGATGATGACGGGCGAGGTGTCGGCGGCGGCGCGTTGGTTCAGGTAATCGGAGATTTGCGAGCCCCAGAACTGGTAGAGGTTTTTACCCTGGGGCGTGACCAGCGCCGTGCCCATTTCCAGCCGGTAGGGCTGCATGCGATCCAGCGGCCGCAGCACGCCGTAAAGGCCGCTCAGGATGCAGACATGGTCTTGCGCCCAGTCGAGCTGCGCCTCGCTCAGTGTTTTTGCGGCCAGGCCGCCGTACACGTCGCCGTCAAAGGCCAGCGCGGCCTGTTTGGAATTTTTTGCGGTGAATTTTGGCGACCAGGCCTGGTAGCGCGCCACGTTGAGGCCCGCCAGCGCGTCCGACAGTTTCATCAGCGTGCTGATCTGCTGTGGGGTCTTGGTTTTGAGCACGTTGATCAGTTGCGCCGACTGGCGCGTGAACAGGGGTTGGGTGTGGGTGGCAACGTGCGGCGGCGTGTCGTAATCCAGCGACTTGGCCGGCGAGATAAGAAACAGCATGGATGGTTGTTATGAGGAAGGCGAAACCCCCACTTTACGACAGGCGGGTTGCACACGTTCCATCCGGCTCCGGCCCTTTCACATGCAAAGTATTAATGGGCCTCTCAGATAATTACGTTATGGTAAATTGATTACGAATAGGTAAACACACCCGCAGGAACACCCATGCCGGAGACAAACACCACCCGCCCAGGCCAATTGCAGGCCAAGGCGCCCGCCGCGCTGGCCGCCGTCTTCACCAACGGCTATGAGTTCGCCCAGGGTGCCGGCTATGCCCTGCCCGAATACCCGTTTGTCGAGCCGCCGGAGCTGCGCACGGGCGAAGTCAAACGCCACGCCGTCGCCATCGTGGGCGGCGGCATCACCGGCCTGACGCTGGCCTGCGCGCTCGCGCACTACGGCATCCGGGCCGTGCTGCTGGATGAAGACAACACCGTTGGCGTAAAGGGCGCGTCCTCGCGCGGCATCTGCTACGCGCAGAAAACCCTGGAGATCTTCAAGCGACTGGGCATTTACGAACGCATCGCGGCCAAGGGCGTGCAGTGGAGCGTGGGCCGCACCTTCGCGGGCAGCGACGAGGTCTACGCTTTCGACCTGCGCCAGCAGCAAACCCACTCGCTGAGCCGGCAACCGCCTTTTATCAACATCCAGCAGTTTTATGTCGAGGGTTTCCTGGTCGAGCAGTTGTACAGCCCCGCGCCCGAAGAGCGCCTGGTCGACATCCGCTGGAGCCACCGCGTCACCGGCTTTACGCAGAACGAAGATTTTGCGACGCTGCAACTGAAGACGCCGGCCGGATCGTATGCCCTGGAAGCGGAGCACGTCATTGACTGCAGCGGCTCGCGCAGCCCGTTTCGCGCTTGGTGCGGCGCCACGGTGACGGCCCAGCAGGGCGACGACCGCTGGTGCATCGCCGACGTGCGCTTTAAAAACCCGCCACCCGTGGAGCGCCACACCTGGATAGAAGCGCCTTTCAACGAAGGCCGCGCCGTCTGGCAGCACTTGATGGCCGACGGCGTCTGGCGCATCGATTACCAGATGCCGCCGCATGCGAAGCCCGAAGAGGTCAGCCGCGAGGACGTGGTGCGCGCCCGCCTGAAGGCGCAGTTCAAGAGCCAGTCGGGCAAAGCTCTCGATGACGCCGACTACGAGATCGTCTGGGTCGGCCCCTATGCCTACCGCAGCGAATGCCTGGACAAGCTGCGTCACGGCCGGGTGTTCTTTGCCGGGGATGCGGCCCATGTGATGAGCCCCTTCGGCGCGCGCGGCGGCAACTCGGGCGTGCAGGATGCCGACAACCTGGCCTGGAAGCTGGCCGCCGTGCTGCAGGGCCGCGCCGCACCCGCCCTGCTCGACAGCTACCATCACGAGCGCCACGAGGCGGCAGCGCACAACGTGCGGGTCACCCACCGCACGGCGCGCTTTCTGCGGCCGGCCGACGGCGCGGAGCGACTGTTCCGCACCGCGGCGCTGGGCCTGGCGCGCGAGCACCTGTTTGCGCGGCAACTCGTCAATACGGGCCGAATGTCGACGCCCAACCACTACACGCGCTCGGGGGCCTGCGGCGCATCCGGCGGGCGCGCGACGCAAAACGTGGGGTTCACCTGGCCGGACGGTGCCCCGGGCGAGCTGCTGGATCTGCTGGATTGGGCCCATGGCCGCTTGCTGCTGCTGGCCTTTGGCGATGTCTCCGCCGCCGCGCTGGCGCGCCTGGCGGCGCTGTCGGTGGAAGCCGGCATCCGCTGCGTGCAGGTGGTGGGCCCAGGCGAGAAAGCCGCGGCCGTAGAACACGTCATCGACGTACACGGCCACCTGCAGGCGACCTGCCACGTCTTCGGCCACGCCTGGGCGCTGCTGCGGCCCGACGGCCACGTGGCCGCCACCGGCGAGAGCGTGGATGCAACGCTGGTCCACGCCGTGGCCGCCGCGTTGGGCGCAGCCGCCTCCATCGGAAAGGAAAGCGCATGAAATCCGACAGCCCCCTGCTCACCCGCCTGCACCTGCAGGACGCCGATGCGTTTTACGAGTGCCTGCTGGACGCCCACCAGGGCCTGAGCCGCGAGGAATCCGAGCTGCTTAACGCCCGGCTGATCCTGCTCATGGCCAACCAGCTGGGCGACACCGCCGTGCTAACGGCTTGCGTGGCTGCGGCCGCAAAGACCGCGGCCCCGCCGGGATAGCCGGGCTCCGACGGCCCGGGGCGGCCCAGTCGAATAAAATCAGGGCAGTTTCCCCCAACCCCAAGGCGGCATCCCCTCGATGCCGTTTTTCATTGCCCCATGACCAACGCTGCTGCCCCCGTCCCCGCCGATACCGCCACTTCCGCCGCGGAGGCCGTCAAAGTCCCCACACCGGGGCTGGACAGCCTGGCCAAATCCTTCGAGCCGGCCGCCATTGAAGGCCGCTGGGGCCCCGAATGGGAGCAAAGCGGCCAATACGAACCCACGCTGGACGCGGCCAAACCCTCGTTTTCCATCCAGCTGCCGCCGCCCAATGTGACGGGCACGCTGCACATGGGCCACGCCTTCAACCAGACCATCATGGATTCGCTCACGCGCTACCACCGCATGCGCGGCCACAACACGCTGTGGGTGCCCGGCACCGACCACGCCGGCATCGCCACACAGATCGTGGTGGAGCGCAAGCTACAGGGCGAGGGCAAAAGCCGCCACGACCTGGGCCGCAAGAACTTCGTCGCCAAGGTCTGGGAGTGGAAGGAAGAGTCCGGCTCCACCATCACGCGCCAGATGCGCCGCATGGGCGATTCGGTGGCCTGGAAGCACGAGTACTTCACCATGGACCCGAAGATGTCCACGGTGGTCACCTCGACCTTTGTGGATCTCTACAAACAAGGGCTGATCTACCGCGGCAAGCGCCTGGTGAACTGGGACCCGATCCTCAAGTCCGCCGTCTCCGACCTGGAAGTCGAGAACGAAGAGCGCGACAGCTTCATGTGGCACATCGAGTACCCCTTCAGCGACGGCCCGCAAAAAGCCGCTGACGGCTCGCCGCTGCGCGGCATGCACATCGCCACCACGCGGCCGGAAACCATGCTGGCCGACGGTGCGCTGGCGGTGCACCCGGACGACGAGCGCTACAAGCACCTGCTCGGCAAGATGGTCGACCTGCCGCTGTGCGACCGCAAGATCCCGGTGATCGCCGACGATTATGTGGACCCGGAATTCGGCAGTGGCGTCGTGAAAATCACCGGCGCACACGACTTCAACGACTACCAGGTCGCCCTGCGCCATGACCTGCCGCTGATCACCATCTTCACGCTGGACGCCAAGATCAATGAAAACGGCCCCAAGCAATACCAGGGCCTGGACCGCTACGACTGCCGCAAGGCCGTGCTGAAAGACCTTGAGGAACAAGGCTTTCTCGAAAAAGCCGTGCCGCACAAAAACATGGTGCCGGTCTGCGCGCGCACCGGCGCGGTGGTCGAACCCATGCTGACCGACCAGTGGTTTGTCGCCCTCAGCAAGGTCAGCGAGCAGGACCCGACGGGCAAATCCATCGCGCAAAAAGCGCGCGACGCCGTGAGCAGCGGCGAAGTCAAGTTCGTGCCCGAGCAATGGGTCAACACCTACAACCAGTGGATGAACAACATCCAGGACTGGTGCATTTCGCGCCAGCTCTGGTGGGGCCACCAGATCCCGGCCTGGTACGACGAGGACGGCAAGGTCTATGTCGCCACCAGCGAGGAAGAGGCACAGAAGCAGGCGCCCGGCAAAAAGCTCACGCGCGACGAAGACGTGCTGGACACCTGGTATTCGTCGGCCCTCGTGCCTTTCTCTTCATTGGGCTGGCCCGAGAAGACCAAAGAGCTGGACCTCTTCCTGCCTTCCAGCGTGCTGGTCACCGGCTACGACATCATCTTCTTCTGGGTCGCCCGGATGATCATGATGACCACGCACTTCACCGGCCAGGTGCCCTTCAGGCACGTCTACATCCACGGCCTGGTGAAAGACGCGCAGGGCAAGAAGATGAGCAAGTCCGAAGGCAATGTGCTGGACCCGGTCGACCTGATCGACGGCATCGAGCTGGTACCCCTGCTTGAAAAACGCTCGCAAGGCCTGCGCAAGCCCGAGACCGCGCCGCAGGTGCGCAAGAACACCGAGAAGGAATTCCCCGCCGGCATTCCGGGCTACGGCGCCGATGCGTTGCGTTTCACCTTCGCCTCGCTGGCCAGCCTGGGCCGCAGCATCAACTTCGACAGCAAGCGCTGCGAGGGTTACCGCAACTTCTGCAACAAACTCTGGAACGCCACGCGCTTCACGCTGATGAACTGCGAAGGCCAGGACTGCGGGCTTGAAGAACACACGAAAGAACAATGTGCGCCCGGCGGCGAATTCCACAACTACCTGAGCTTCTCGCAGGCCGACCGCTGGATTTCATCGACCATGCAGCGCGTGGAAGCTGACGTGGCCAAGGGCTTTGCCGACTACCGCCTCGACAACGTCGCCGGCAGCATCTACCAGTTTGTCTGGGACGAGTTCTGCGACTGGTACCTGGAAATCGCCAAGGTGCAGATACAGACCGGCACCGATGCGCAAAAGCGCGCCACCCGCCGCACGCTGATCCGCACGCTCGAAGCCATCCTGCGCCTGGCGCATCCGCTTATCCCTTTCATCACCGAAGAGCTGTGGCAAACCGTTGCGCCGGTCGCCGGCAAGACTGGCAAGTTCATCGGCGTCGCACCGTATCCGCAAAGCCAGCCCGAGAAGATCGACGAAAAAGCCGAGGCCCACATCGCCAAACTCAAGACCTTGGTCGATGCCTGCCGCAACCTGCGCGGCGAGATGAAGGTGTCGCCGGCCACGCGCCTGCCGCTGTTCGTGCTGGGCGACAGCGCCTTCATGAACGAGGTGGCGCCCGTGCTCAAGTCGTTGGCCAAGCTCAGCGAGGTGAAAGTGTTTGAAGACGAAGCCAGCTGGGTCGCCGCCGCGCAGTCGGCGCCTGTGGCCATCGTCGGCGAAGCGCGCCTTTGCCTCTACATGGAAGTCGACCTCGCTGCCGAAAAACTCCGCCTGCAAAAGGAAGAGACCCGCCTCATCGGCGAGATCGCCAAATCCGAAACCAAGCTCGCCAACGAAGCCTTCGTCAACAAGGTGCCGCCGGCCGTGCTGGAACAGGAACGCAAACGCCTGGCCGACAACCAGGCGGCACTCGCCAAAATCCGCGAGCAGCTGGCACGGCTGAAATAAGCCACACCGCCCACAAAAAAGCCCCGCAATGCGGGGCTTTTTTATGGCATCAGAAGCGGTGCGTGAGGGTTCCGTCTTCACCAGCAGGGGCCGCGGAACCGGCTTTGCCGGGCCGCAGGCGCAGCGGCCCCCTCGGGGGGCAGGAAGCTACACGCAGTGAGCGACCGTGGGGGCCACACTATCTGATCATAAATTCGGGTTCAGACCATTGAGAGGGAGGCACGCTCCCCGGCATTTCCAGCTCCGCGGGCGCACTGGGCAACTGGTCCATGCCGCTGTGCTGCGTGCTGATGGCTTCGTGCATGCGGTGCGCCACATACCAGCTCGAACGCAGGCGCGCCTCGCGTGTGTGCGAACCCAGGCGCGGCGTGACGAACAGGTTTTTCAGGCCCTTGAGCGGCGAGGTGTCGCCGAGGAAGCTGGCTTCGGCGCCGTCGAGGATGCAGGCCTCGATGCGGCCGTCGCACAGCGCCGCGGCCAGCGCGGTTTCATCAAACAGCTCGCTGCGGCTGATGCCCACCCACAGCTGGTTGCGCCGGCAGCCGGCCAGCAGCTTTTCATTCACGAAGCCGCGAAAACGCGTGGCATACAGCATCTGCACCGAGACCGCATCAGCCTGGCTGACCAGCTCGGGCAGCGATACGGGCTGTATGCGCAGGCGCTCCCAGATGGGTGCCGTATGGTGCACCGCCGGGTCGTAGCCGATAAGGCGCACGCCCAGGCCGCTCAGCATGCCGGCCAGCGTATGCGCCGTGGGCGCCAAGCCCAGGATGCCCACCGTGCTGCCGTGCAGTTCGCGTCCCATCTGCGTCGTCGGGTGGCGGCGGCCCATCAGGGCCGAGACCAGGCCGCGACGGTACAGGAGCAAGAGGCTGCTTAAAAGATATTCGGCATTGGAGCGCACGTTGGCGCTGCTGGCATGCACGACCTTGATGTCGCGCTCCTTGCAGGCTTCGAGGTCGGTGTTGTCCGTGCCCACATGCAGGCGGCCCACGGCCTTGATCTTGGGCAGGAAGTCGAGGAAGTCGCGCGTCACCACGGTCTGTCGTGGAAACACAATGCCTTTGGTCTTGTAGGCGATCTTGCGCAGGGAGGCGAGGTCGTCGGCGAGCTCCGGGTGGTAGCCCACGCTGTGACGGGTCTCCAGCCAGGCCATGGCCTCGGGCACCAACGCGTCAAGAAGTAAGATGTCCACCCAGTGAGTCCTTTTTTCCCGCAGACGGCATTTCGCGAGGTTTGACCACGTCAAGTCGAGCCTTTGTCCGACCTGAGTCATGTATCAGCAACGCAACACTCTAGTCTTTTCCCCGATCAAAGTCGATGCAAAAATTTACATTACACAAAGCTGTGTTCCCCGTAGCCGGTCTTGGTACACGCTTCTTGCCCGCCACCAAGGCCCAGCCGAAGGAAATGCTCCCCGTCGTCGACAAGCCGTTGATCCAATACGCGGTCGAAGAAGCTTACGCGGCAGGCATCCGTCACATGATTTTTGTGACAGGACGCAATAAACGGGCCATAGAAGACCACTTTGATACGGCTTACGAGCTCGAGAACGAGCTTGAAGTAGCCCAAAAGCATGCGTTACTGGGGGTAGTGCGCTCCGTCCAGCCCGACGACATGAATTTCTCCTATGTCCGCCAGCCCCGCTCCCTGGGCCTGGGCCATGCCGTCGTCTGCGCGGAACACCTGGTCGGCCAGGAGGCGTTTGCGGTTTTGCTGGCTGATGACCTGATGGTCGGCCCCAAGGGCGGCAAGTCAGTGCTGGCCCAGATGGCCGAGCAGTTCAGGGAAACACAACAATCCATCCTGGCCGTCCAGGAAGTGCCGCAGGACCAGACCCGCCGCTACGGCATCGTCGCCACCGATGGCGCGGCCAGTGGGGGCCTCATGAAAGTGAAAAAAATCGTCGAAAAGCCGGCGCCCGATGTGGCCCCGTCGCGCATGGGCGTGGCCGGCCGTTACATCCTGACGCCGGCTATTTTTGAGCACATCCGCAGCCAGAAGGCCGGTGTGGGCGGGGAGTTACAACTCACGGACGGGATCTCCAGCCTGCTGGACAAAGAGACCGTTTACGCCTTTCAGTACGCAGGCAAACGCTACGACTGCGGCAGCAAGGAAGGTTTTCTGGAGGCCACCGTCGAGCTGGCCCTGGAGCACCCCGAGGTGGGCGTGCACTTCCGCAATTACCTGGACAACCTGCAGATCGGCTGGTCGGGCAAGGAACGCCGCAAGCAGGCCTGAGGGGCCGATAACCCGGCGACGAACGCCGCAAGCCCCCGATGGCTCAGCGGCGTTTCAAGACGTGGATAAAGTCGCCGCCGGCGACCTGCTGCTCGACAAGCTCATTGCCGGTCTGCTTGGCAAAGGCCTGGAAATCCCGGGTCGAGCCGGCATCGGTGGACACCACACGCAACAGCTGGCCACTCAGCATTTCGGTCAGCGCCTTTTTGGCTTTCAGGATGGGCAGCGGGCAGTTCAGGCCGCGGGTGTCGAGTTCTTTGTCGATGTTCATGAAAATCCTTGGGTTGCCGAGATTTTAAGCAAAGCGCAAAGCCCCTTCGCGCAGGTTTAGTCGGCCTTACCCGCCGCCTCCGGCTCAACCTTGCTCAACACCGTGGCCCAGTCCACAAACTCCGGCTCATGACCCCGCGTACGCAGCCAGTCGGCCAGCGCGTAGCCCGTTCCGGCAGGCCAGCATTTGAGTTTGTCCAGGTCGTACAGCCGGTAATCCACCAGCTCGGGTGACAGGCTGACCTCTCCCGTGCAGACCGCGTGGTAGGCAATGATGATCTGGTTCATGCGCTGGAAGTCGTAGACGCCGATGAGGTCCAGCGAAGTCGTCTCAAGGTTGGTTTCTTCCTTGATTTCGCGCGCTATACCGCCCTGCGGCGTCTCCCCCGCTTCCATAAAACCCGTGATCAGCGCATACATCTTGCCCGGCCACGCCGCATTGCGCGCCAGCAGCACCTGGCCGTGGTATTCGATCACCGCCGCCAGCACCGGCGTGGGGTTGTTCCAGTGGGTGAATCCGCAAGCCGGGCAGCGCAGCCGCGCCTTTTCGCCGCCGTCTTCCATCTGCGTCACCATGGCCAGCGGCGTCGCGCAGTTCGGGCAAAACCGGAATTCGTGGGTCATGGTGGGATGAAATGGGTAGAAAGGAGAGTGCCTTGCCGCTATTCTTTCAATAGCAGACGACGCTCATTGATAGGGACTCAGGCTGGAAACACACCGGTAGACAGGTAACGGTCACCCCGGTCGCAGACCACAAACACGATCACCGCGTTCTTCACGGTCTTGGCGATTTCCTGCGCCACCCAGCAGGCGCCGGCCGCTGAAATCCCGGCAAAAATGCCCTCTTCGCGCGCCATGCGCCGGCACATGTCCTCGGCGTCGGCCTGGCTGACCAGCACCAGCTCATCGACCTGGCGCGGGTCGTAAATCTTGGGCAGGTATTCCTGCGGCCATTTGCGAATCCCCGGGATGCGCGAACCCTCGCTGGGCTGGGCGCCGATCACCTTGATGGCCGGGTTTTTCTCCTTCAGGTAGCGCGAAACCCCGGTAATCGTGCCCGTCGTGCCCATGGCACTGACAAAATGTGTCACCTTGCCTGACGTATCTGTCCATATTTCGGGGCCGGTCGTCTCGTAATGGATGCGCGGGTTGTCGGCATTCGCGAACTGGTCCAGCACCCGGCCCTTGCCCTCTTTCTGCATCTGGTCGGCCAGGTCGCGCGAGTATTCGATGCCCGCGCTTTTGGGCGTCAGGATCAATTCCGCGCCAAAAGCCTTCATGGTCTGGGCCCGCTCAATGCTCAGGTCCTCCGGCATGATCAGCACCATCTTGTAACCCTTGATCGCCGCCGCCATCGCCAGGGCAATACCCGTATTGCCCGAAGTGGCTTCAATCAGCGTATCGCCCGGCTTGATGTCGCCCCGCTCCTCGGCACGTTTGATCATCGAGAGCGCCGGACGATCCTTCACCGAACCGGCGGGATTGTTGCCTTCAAGCTTGCCGAGGATGACATTGCCCCGAGCGGCGTTCTCGGCGGCATAGATGCGTTGCAGCGCGACCAGAGGCGTTTTGCCAATCGCGTCTTCAATAGTGGGATAGTTCATAGCCACACTGTGCCATAATTTGAGGCTTCGCTCATTCCAGCCCGGGTGGTGAAATTGGTAGACGCAGGGGACTCAAAATCCCCCGCCGCAAGGCGTGCCGGTTCGATTCCGGCCCCGGGCACCACATCCCGAAAGCCGTCACATGACCTTCGTCATGGACGGCTTTTTTGTTTTGTTCTTTGCTCATACCGATGCCTCGGTGCGACATGCGCTGTGCGCGGGCCGCACGCAACTCCAAGCCCTCACCTCCTATGCTGGAGCCTTGATTTTTTCGGTACAGCTTTGACCCTGGCGCTTGCAACGCTATTGAATAAAGCGCATTCTTCAAATGCGGGCCGGCACTCCCACACCCCTGTGCCCTAACCCCATCGCCGCGCCTGGAGTCCGTCATGTGCAGCTCGCGTCATTGGCTCTGTCTCTTCCTCTCCAGCACTTTGCTTCTGGGCACCGCTAACGCGGCCACGGCGCCGCCGCCGCCCGCGCAGGCCATGATGGATGCGCTAAACCAGGCCACGGCTGCGGTAGTGGGTGTGAAGGTCACGGCAACGGAGGATGCGCGCTCGGCCGAGACGCTGGGCTTGCGGCGTGCGGGCTCGGGGGTGTTGATCAGCAAGGATGGGTTGATCCTGACGATTGGCTACCTGATGCTGGAAGCCGAGCAGATTGAAGTCGTGACCCAGGACAACCGAACGCTGCCTGCGCGCGCCGTGGCCTACGATCTGGCAACGGGGTTCGGCCTGTTGCGCCCCTTGCTGCCGCTGCGCAATGTGGCGGTGGCGGCGTTGGGCAGCAGCCGCGACCTGCAGCCGGGCGAGCCGCTGATGGCGGTGACGGGCCCACAGGCCGATGACGATGGCGACGTGAGCATGACGCGGTTGGTCAGCCGGCGCGCGTTTTCAGGCAGTTGGGAATACCACATCGAGTCTGCGCTGTTCACCAGCCCGCCGGTGCTAGCCAGCGGCGGCAACCACAGCGGCGCGCCGCTGTTCAACCAACGGGGCGAGCTGATGGGCATAGGCTCGCTGTTCGTGTCGGACGCGACGGGCGAAAACCGCCGCCTGCCGGGCAATATGTTTGTGCCGGTGGACTTGCTGCGCCCCATCCTCGCCGAACTGCAACGCGCAGGCTTCAGCGCCAAGAGCCGCAGACCCTGGCTGGGCATCACCTCCAACGACCAGGGCGGGCGCATTCAGATACAGCGTGTGAGCAAGGAGAGCCCGGCGGACCTGGCCGGGTTGTCGGCAGGTGACGTAGTGCTGGCGGTGGACGACGCGAAAGTCGCGACGCTGGAGGCGTTTTATAAAAAGCTCTGGGACCACGCGGCGCCGGACGCGGAAATCCGGCTGACGGTGCTGCAGGGCGCGGAGATCAAGACCATCGTGCTGCGCGGGCAGGACCGCATGCTGACGCTGAAAAAGCCTCCGGGTATCTAAGCCGCTCCAAGCGGCTCTAAAAGATTCTCTCTCTCCGGGAAAAGAGGGCCATCGCATGCGAAGCGCTCAGAACCGGTAAGCAAGCTCCGTCCACACGCGCATGGCATCCGGCGCTTTGACCAACTCGGGCGTCGGCCCCAGCGGCGACGCCAGGTAGGCCCTCGCCCGCCATTGGTTGAACCCGGTCCAGTCAAGGCCGACCCCGGCGCCGCTGAAGGTGGCGCTGTTGGCGCCGGCCGTCCAGGGGCGCTGGTTGACCTTCAGGTAAGCCCCGTCCCAGAACGCCAGTGCCTGCAGCCGTCCGCCGCCGGCCGGTCCCAGGTCGTAGCGCAACTCTATGCTGCTCCTGTAACCGGCATCGCCCGACAAGGCGCTGACGTCGTAAGCACGCACGGAATAGGGTCCGCCCACGGACATTTTTTGCGAGGAGTCGAGGTTGGTGTTCGCCCACTGGCCCGCCCAGGAAAAATACACCGTGGCCTTTTCACCCCAGCGTTGCAGGCGGATGAAGCTCAGGTTGGTTTTGGAGAACCAGCCTTCCGTTCTTGCACCGGCCGCATCGGCCAGCTGGGCTTGCGAGACATCAAACCCCACACGGCCCCGGGTCCACGCCAGGCTCCAGGTGTTGATGCCACCGGACAGCAAAGTATCGCGCCAGTCGCCGGTCAGGCTCGAAGTCCAGCTGCCCAAATGCCGGTCGGTTTGCAATCCCGCCATGTCGATGCGCTCGCGCAACTGCAGGTTGTCGTACTGGACCTGGCCGTACACATTGGCGGCCTGGCTTCGCAGCAGCGGGTGTTTGCCCCAGAAACTTTCGGTTTCGGCGGAACCATGCGCGCCCAGGTCCTGCAGGTTTCCACCGATTTTGTAGTCCAGCAAAGAGTAAGCGGCCCCACCGCGCGTGCCCTGGCCGTTCAGCAAGGACTCATAGCTCACGCGCGCGTAGTTCACCCCGGAGCCGGAACTCAGGCCGCCCAGGCTCAGGACATCGCCGTGCCGCAAGGGATTGTTGAAAAACACCGTGCCGCCCAAACGCGCCCTTCCGGTGTAGCTGCTGCCGTAGCCGTCCAGCACCAGGTTGCCGGTGGTCGCAGGGCCGGGGCTGACCTCGATGCTCAGGTCCGAGCTCCCCATCGCTTCGCCGGGCCTCAAGGTCGCCTGCACCGTCACGCCGGGGATGTCCGACATCAACAGCAGGGACTTGTCGAGCATGGCCTGCTCCACTGACTTTCCACCTTGCAGTGGCGCAGCCGTCGCTTGCAGCAGCAGGTCGTTCACGCGCGTCTGGTTGTCGATACCGACCTTTCCGTAGCGCGCCTCTATCACCAGGAAACGCACAACTCCCGATTGAATCACCTGCGCGGGCACCACGGCGCGCGCGTAGGTGTGGCCCCGGCCGCGGTAGTACCGGCTGATGCGCGTGGCCATTTCATCGAGCTGGTCGAGCGTCAGGTTTTTGCCTTCCGCATCGGCCACCAACCCGTGCAGGGTGTCCGTCTCGACCAGGGTGTTTCCGAGGATCTTGATTGATTTGACGTCCACCGACACTGCGGGGCGTGGAGGTGGCGGTGCGTTGTTCTCTTCCTTGTTAAGGGACGGCCCCTCACGCGGCAGCGGTGCAAAGGACTGGGGCGGCTGGACCTGTTGCAGGATGGTGCCCGCATCGACCGGCGGGAAATCGGCCGCGTGGGCGGTCAACAGGGGTGCGGCAGCCAGCAGCAGCGCTGCATGTTTTGCGGATGCATGGCATTTCATGGGGAAACTTCCGGGGGGCGAACGATGTTATTTTTTGGCGGCGAGCACACCGCTTCGCAGCTGGACGCCGCCGTCAACGATGTGCAGGCGCGGGTCTTGTCGTCCCGCGGAGGCGGGCAATTCCTTCTGCAGTTCGATGGACGGGCCGGAAAGCTCCTGGCCATCTCCGCCTCCCGACGACGCATCGGTGCTCGAGCCGCGCGTCACGCGCACGGTGGTCGAGGCCTGGAGCGAGTCGGATTTGGAGAGCGCCGTTTCGAGGGCCTCTTGTTTAGCGGAACGAATGCCGTCCTCGGCCGAACCCAGTGCGGAACTCGCCGCCGACGAGGAGGCAGATGAAGGCGGAATAGGCACTGCGGGCAAAGGCGTGATGGCGGCGGTCAGCCCGGCAGGCTGCAGCACCGTGTAGTTGCCGGCGTCAGCGCCATTCAGCGTGTAGCCGGTCACGGTCACGGCCTTGCCATTGCCTACGTTGGCATCGGCAAAAGCGCCGTGCCCGGTGCCGGTCACGCCCACCACGTCGCCAGCCAGGGCCGTCACCGACGCCGTTCCGTTGAGCGTCGCGGTGGTGGTGGCATCGTAGACTTTGTTGTTGGCGCCTACGCCGGTGACAGCCAAGCCGGCCGGCGTGATGTTTGCCGTAACGCCGGCGGGCTGCACGATCACGTAGTTGCCGGCGTCGGCACCGCCCAAGGTGTAGCCGGTGACAGTGACCGCTTTGCCGTTTGCCACATTCTTGTCGGCGAAGGTGCCGATGCCGCCGCCAACCGTCAGCACGTCCGCGCCCAACGCGGCAACGCTGGCTGTGCCGTTCAGGGTGGCGGTGGTGGTGGTGTCGTAGACCTTGTTGTTGGCCCCTACGCCTGTGACGGCCACGCTGGCTGGGGTGATGTTTGCCGTCACGCCAGTGGGTTGCACGATGGCGTAGTTGGCTGCGTCGGCGCCACTCAGTGTGTAGCCGGTGACAGTGACGGCCTTGCCGTTGCCCACATTCTTGTCGGCAAAATTTCCACTGCCGGCACCGCTCACGCTGACGGAATCGCCACCCAGAGCCGTGACCGAGGCCGCACCGGTGAGTGTGGCCGCGGTGCTGGCGTCATACACCTTGTTGTTTGCGCCCACACCCGTGACAGCCAGGCTGGCCGGCGTGATGTTCGCCGTCACGCCGGTGGGCTGCACCACGGTGTAGTTGCCGGCATCGGCGCCGCCCAAGGTGTAGCCGGTAACCGTCACGACCTTGCCATTGCCCACGTTCTTGTTGGCAAAGGTGCCGCTACCGCCGCCTACCGTCACTACGTCGCCGCCCAGTGCAGCCACGCTGGCCGTTCCGTTGAGCGTGGCCGTGGCGGTGGTGTCGTAGATTTTGTTGTTGGCGCCCACCCCCGTCACCGTCACGCTGGCCGGCGTGATATTTGCGGTAAGGCCAACAGGTTGCACCACGGTGTAGTTGCCGGCGTCGGCGCCGCCCAGCGTGTAACCAGTGACCGTCACGGCCTTGCCGTTGCCAACGTTCTTGTTGGCAAAGGTGCCGCTGCCGCCGCCTACCGTCACCGTATCGCCGCCCAGGGCGGTGACGGCCGCCGTTCCGCTGAGCGCGGCGGTGGTGGTGGCGTCGTAAACCTTGTTATTTGCGCTCACGCCGCTGACGGTCAGGCTTGCCGGTGTGATGTTCGCCGTAACACCCGTGGGCTGGACCACGGTGTAATTGCCGGCGTCGACGCCGCCCAGTGTGTAGCCGGTCACGGTGACAGCCTTGCCATTGCCCACATTCTTGTCGGCGAAACTGCCGCTGCCCGCTCCGCCGACAGTGACAACATCGCCACCCAAAGCCGTGACCGCCGCCGCTCCATTGAGCGTTGCTGCCGCGGTCGTGTCATACACCTTGTTGTTGGCCCCGACACCGGTGACCGTGAGGCTGGCGGGCGTGATGTTGGCCGTAACACCGGTGGGCTGCACCACGGTGTAGTTGCCGGCATCGGCGCCGCCCAGTGTGTAGCCCGTCACGGTCACCGCCTTGCCATTGCCCACGTTCTTGTTGGCAAAAGTGCCGCTGCCACCGCCAACCGTCACCACGTCGCCGGCCAGGGCAGCCACGCTGGCTGTACCGTTGAGCGTGGCTGTGGTGTTGGCGTCGTAGACCTTGTTGTTGGCGCCCACACCTGTCACCGTCACGCTGGCAGGCGTGATGTTGGCCGTGACGCCTACAGGTTGCACCACGGTGTAGTTGCCGGCGTCGGCGCCGCCCAGCGTGTAGCCGGTGATCGTCACGGTCTTGCCGTTGCCCACGTTCTTGTTGGCAAAGTTACCGCTGCCGGTGCCGCCAACCGTCACCACGTCGCCGCCCAGGGCCGTGACGCTCGCTGTGCCATTCAGGGCGGCGGCGGTCGTGGTGTCGTAAACCTTGTTGTTCGCCCCCACACCGGTGACCGTCAGGCCGGCGGGTGTGATGTTCGCGTGAACGTTGCTGGGTTGGACGATGACATAGTTGCCGGCATCGGCGCCGCCCAATGTGTAGCCGGTGACGGTCACCGCCTTGCCGTTGCCCACATTCTTGTCGGCGAACGCGCCGCTTCCGGCACCGGTGACGGATACCGTATCGCCCGCGAAGGCCGCAACCGCGGCCGTGCCATTGAGCGTGGCCGTGGCGTTCGCGTCGTAGACCTTGTTGTTCGCCCCTACGCCGGTAACCGCCAGGCTGGCAGGCGTGATGTTGGCCGTAACGCCGGTCGGCTGCACCACGGTGTAGTTGCCGGCGTCGGCGCCGCCCAGCGTGTAGCCGGTGATCGTCACGGTTTTGCCGTTGCCCACATTCTTGTTGGCAAAGTTGCCGCTGCCGGTTCCGCCAACCGTCACCACGTCGCCACCCAGGGCCGTGACGCTCGCTGTGCCATTCAGGGCGGCGGCGGTCGTGGTGTCGTAAACCTTGTTGTTCGCCCCCACACCCGTGACCGTCAGGCCGGCGGGTGTGATGTTGGCCGTCACGCCGGTGGGCTGCACCACGGTGTAGTTGCCGGCATCGGCGCCGCCCAAGGTATAGCCCGCGACGGTCACAGCTTTTCCATTACCCACGTTCTTGTCGGCGAAGGTGCCGCTTCCGCTGCCGGTGACGGTGACCGTGTCGCCCGCGAAGGCCGCAACCGCGGCTGTGCCATTGAGCGTGGCCGTGGTATTCGCGTCATAGACCTTGTTGTTCGCCCCTACGCCGGAAACCGTCAGGCTGGCCGGTGTGATGTTGGCGGTCCCCGTGGGCTGCACGATGACATAGTTGTTGGCATCGGCGCCGCCCAGGAAGTAGCCGGTGCCGGTGACGCCCTTGCCGGTGCCCACGTTCTTGTCGGTGAAGATGCCGGTGTTGGCGCCCCCCACGAGCACCACATCGGCACCCAGGGGCGTAACGGTCGCGGTGCCATTGAAGGTGGTGGCACGGGTGCTGTCATACACCTTGCCAACCGCGGTCACGCCGGTGACGGCAAGGCTGGCCGGTGTGATGTTTGCTGTCAGCCCCGTGGGCTGCACCACGGTGTAGTTGCCGGCGTCAGCGCCGCTCAGCGTGTAGCCGGTGACGGTCACGGCCTTGCCATTGCCCGCGTTCTTGTCGGCGAAGGTGGCGCTGCCCAAACCGGCCACGTTCACCGTGTCACCAGCAATGGCCGTGACGCCGGCTGTTCCGTTCAAGGTGGCGCCAGTAGTGGCGTCGTACACCTTGTTGGCCGCGCTCACGCCCGTGACCACCAGGCTGGCGGGATTCACGGTCAGCGTGCCATTGGCGTAACTGATGTCGTAACCCTGCTGGTTGGAGTACAGGCCCGACCCCGTTACCGCATAGCTGCCGACATTGACCGCTCCCTGGGCGGCTCCGCCGAAACTGATGCTTCCCAACAAATTGCTGCAGGCAGTGTTGGAGCAACTGATGCCGGTTCCGCCATTCCAGGCCAGCTTGTCGTAGGTCTTGCTGGTATTGCCGACGGTGACCGTGGTGGCCTTCATCAGCGCCTTGAGCAGGGGACGGCTGTTCCCTTCATAAATGCGCCACACACTGGTGAAGTCCCAGTTCGGATTGACGTTGCCGTTGGCTGCGGTGGCCGAGTTGAAATTGGCCTGCTGCTGCATCTGGGCGGTGGTCATGCCGGTGCCGCCGCCCGAGCTGGTGGCGCGCCCGGTCGTGGTGACATCCCAGAAACTGTTGTTGATGCCGGTCCCGGCGTCCCACAAACCGACCAGCCCACCGGCATTGGTGGTGCCGCTCACGGTGCCGGCCGCGTAACTGTTGTTGATGGTGCCGCTGGCACTGACTTTGTGCCCCACCAGGCCGCCGATACTGTCGGTGCCGCTCACAGTGCCGGTCGCGTAGCTGTTGCTGATCGCAGCATTGACGGCGCCATTGCTGTCCCACGCCCCCACCAGCCCGCCTACCTCGCCGCCGCCGGTGCTGCTCACGTTGCCACTTGCGTAGCTGCCGCTGATGGCCCCACTGTTGAGCATGTCGCCGACCAATCCACCCGCCCGCGAGCCCGTGGACGTGACATTGCCGGCGGCATAGCTGTTGGTGATGACATCCTGGCCCCAACCGACCAGCCCACCCACGTAGGACGAGCCGCTCACCGCACCACCAGCGTGGCTGTTCGTGATGGGGCCTTGGCTCAGCCCAACCAGCCCGCCGATCACGTCCCCGCTGCCCGTCACAGGCGTGTTGTCGGTATAGCTGTTGTAGATCTTTCCGAGGTTCCATCCCACCAGCGCGCCCACCCGGAATTGGCCCGAAACACTGCCGCCGACCAGGCCCAGATTGTTGATGTGTCCAAAGATGCTCATGCGGCCGAACAAGCCGACATCGTCGGTGGTGGGCCGGTTGATGGTGAGGCCGGTGACGGTGTGACCCAAACCGTCCAGCGTGCCGCTGAACGACGTCGCGCTGTTGCCCAGCGGCTTGAATCCATTCCCGGCGTTCCAGGTGCTGGTCGGTGACGCATCGATGTCCGCGCCCAGCACATAGCTCCCGCTGAGGTTGCCGCTGATGCCCTGCAAATCGGTGCCGGTGGCGCTGCTTGCGGTGCCCAGGTCGGTGATCACGGTGTAGACGACGGGGGTGCCGGCGCTGCCTTGCTTGGTGCTGAAGTTATTGCCGGCTGGCAGGCTGATCTTCGCGCCATTGCTGAAGTTGTAGCTATTGGGAACCCCGCTGACAGCTCCGCTGGCCGTGCCCTGGCCGTATTCCAGCGCCAGCTTTCCCGTGCCCGAAGCACTGAGGTTGGAGTTGATGTTGATGTTGTTCTGTGCGTTGAGCGTCAGCTGGTTGGCGCTCCAGCTCACCGCGTCGTTGACGTTGACGTCGCCCGCCGTGCCCGCGGCCCCGCTGGTGCTCTGGATGACGACATTGCCCGCGCCCAGATTGGTGCCCAAGGCCGCACCCGTGATGTCCCCACCCGAAGCGGCGACGGTGAAATCCACCGGGTCGATCAGCCAGGTGCCACTGTTGCCCGCAGGGGCCGCGGTGGTGATACGGGCGCTGTCGGCAACGTTGACGTGCGCGCCCGAGGTCTCGATGAAACCGCCGTTGCCGCCATCGGGCGCCGAGGCGTCCAGCGTGCCCGCGACCTTGGTCGTGCCGGCGGACATACCGCCCAGCAGGATGATGGTGCCGTTGCGGTTTTCGACCGTGCGCGCCTGAATCACGCCGCTGTTGTTGACCACGCTGGCCTGCAGCGAATCGCGGGCGCCAGCGCTCATGAGCACCTGTCCGCCGTTGGCGAGAATCAACCCGCCGTTTTCAGCCAGACTGTTCAGCACGCTCTGGTCGACCACGATTTTGAGCAGTTGGCTGTCCTGGAAGGTCAGTGTGGCTGCGCTGCCGGCCGCCAGCGCCACGCTGCCGAGCGGCGCGTTGATGTTGCCCTGGTTGCTGACGGTGTTGCCGATGAGGGCGACGTAGCCGCCCCGGGCGGCGGTGATGCTGCCCTGGTTGACCACGCTACCGGTGCCGGCCCCGCTGAAGCTGCGCTGGCTGCCGTTCAGGTCGGCATCCTTGATGTCCAGCGTGGAGGCCACAAGCCCGCCAACGTTGACCTGGGCGCCGGCGCCGAACAGCACGCCATTGGGATTGATCAGGTAAACCTGCCCGTTGGCGTTGAGGTGGCCCAGGATCTGGCTACCGTGGGTGTCCAGGATTCGGTTGACCGCAATCGCACTGGCCGAGGGCTGCACGAAGTTGACGCTTTCCTGCGCGCCGATGTTGAAGCTTTTCCAGCTCAGCGAGGCGTTCTGGCTGGACTGCGTGATGGTGGTGTTGGCGCCACTCTGGGAGATGCTGGCCGCGCCCGAGGTGACCTGCCCGTCCATCGGCCCGGCCTGCGCCGTGGCCGCCCCGAGCAGCAAGACGGCGGTGACGGGTTTTCGCAGGGCCCATGTGCCCGCCGCTCGCCCGGCAATCCGGCTTAGCCTGTCAAGACCTGCCGGGGCAGAAAATGGCAGCCGTCGGCCGATACTTGTTACAAATCCCGCAGTGTGGGCGCTATTTCTCGAACTTTTTTTGTGCATTTTTCACACTCCACAAGACCTTTTTCGTCAGCCGATTGCAAGACAGGGTCATTTCGAAGTGATGGTATGCACAAAGGAATCGCAGCAGATCAGGTCAAAAAAAGTTCTTTTCGCGGTTAATGGAAACGTCCTCCGGGTCGATACCGAAAGTTTCAAATAGTTACTTCTTTGGTTGTAACAATTGCCGGCGCATGCGTTGCAAAAAACATACACGAGCGCACGCACTATCTGCTGGAAAGTGCTTCCGGTAGCGTCGCGACGGACGTTTTAGTGCTCGCGCAAGCCGATTTCGACGGTCGGGTAGCGCAGGCGAAGCCGCAATTCGCGCTTCAGGCGGGTGTTGTCGAGCCGGCGTGATTCGCTCATGAAACTCAGCAACAGCAAAGGCAGTTCTTCGTGGGCCCCACTTCGCGCCAGGCGTGGCGGCCTCGGCAGGCCGTAAAGATCGGCAGCGAGATCGAAGTAGTCACCCATCTTGAGCTGGCTGTCGTCGCTGGCATTGCTGGCGCGCTGGGGCTTGCCGCGCCACAGCGCAGCGAGGCAGGCGCGGGCGAGGTCGTCGGCGTGGATATGGTTGGTGTAGATGTCGTCCTCCGTGCGCAGCACGGGTGTGCCTTTGAGCAGCCGCGCGCGCGGCGTGCCGCCTTCCCGGTTGGGTGCGTAAATGCCAGGGATTCGCAGCAGGTGCACATGGGTGCCGGTGGCCCGGCCGAACAACCGCACCTGCGCCTCGGCATCCACCCGGCGCCGGGCGCGCGGCGTGTGGGGATTCAGCGGTCGGGTTTCGCGCACCCACTCACCACCGCAGTCGCCATACACCCCGCTGGTGGAGGCGTACACCACGGAGCGCGGCAGGCTGCGCAGCCGCAAGGCGCGCAGCAGGCCCAGGGTGCGCGGATCGTCGCGGCTACCGGGGTTTTCATTGGGGGGCGGCGCCAGGTGCAGCACCCGGGTGGCCAGGCCCGCCAGGCGGCGCAGCGAGGCGCCGTCGTCCAGGTTGCCCTGCATGGGCGTGATGCGCTGGGCCCGCAGTGCGGGCACGCGCTCGGCTGAAGAGGTGAGCGCCATCAGCCTGGCGTTGCGCGGCAGCAGCCGGGCCGCGCGCAGGCCCACGTCGCCGCAGCCGACGATCAAGATCCGCTCCCGGCGAAAACGGGAAGGCAGCGCGCCTAAGAGCCTGCTCATGATCTAAGGTTCAGGTTTGAGGGCAAAATTGGGGGAGTGCCGGGAAAACCGGCTGAGTCGAGAACAGATACCGCAAGGATACCGAATATGAGCTTTAACGTGACCGTGCAGCCCAGCGGCCGGACTTTCATTGCCCAGGCGGACGAGGCCCTGCTGGCCGCCGCCATCCGCCAGGGCATAGGCCTGCCCTATGGCTGCAAGGACGGCGCCTGCGGGTCCTGCAAATCGAAAAAACTCGAGGGCACGGTGACCCATGGCGCACACCAGGTCAAGGCCCTGTCACCCGAGGAAGAAGCCGCGGGTTTTATCCTCACCTGCTGCGCCACGGCCCATTCTGACGTCGTCATCGAGTCGCGCCATGTGACCGACGAAAGCGCTTTCCCGGTCAAGAAGATGCCGGTGCGCATCAACAGCCTGGTCAAGGCCTCGCACGACGTGATGGTGGTGCGCCTGCAACTGCCGGCCAGCGACGTGTTCAAGTACCACGCCGGCCAGTATGTGGAGTTCCTGCTACGCGACGGCGACCGCCGCGCCTATTCCATGGGCAACGCGCCGCACACCCAGGCCGACAACCCGGGCGTGGAACTGCACATCCGCCACATGCCGGGCGGCAAGTTCACCGAGCATGTGTTCGGCCCGATGAAGGAAAAGGAAATCCTGCGCATCGAGGGCCCCTTCGGCAGCTTCTACCTGCGTGAAGACAGCGACAAGCCCATGGTGCTGCTCGCCTCCGGCACGGGCTTTGCGCCTATCAAGGCGCTGATCGAGCACCTGCAATTCAAGGGCATCACGCGCCCGGCCGTGCTCTACTGGGGCGGCCGCCGCCCGGTTGACCTGTACATGGACGAATGGGTCAAGGCCAAGACGGCTGAGATGCCGAATTTGCGCTACGTGCCGGTGATCTCGAATGCCCTGCCCGAGGACAACTGGACTGGCCGCACCGGCTTTGTCCACCAGGCCGTGCTGGAGGATTTCGCCGACCTGTCGGGGCACCAGGTATACGCTTGCGGTGCCCCCATCGTGGTGGATTCGGCCCAGGTTGCCTACACTGCGGCCGGCCTGCCCGAAGACGAGTTTTATGCCGACTCTTTTGTGACCGAAAAAGAAAAATCGCAGGCCACTGTTCCCGCGGAGACCTGAACCGATTGACGGTTAAACGGGTTTTTGCAGCCGCGACAAACAAGAAGAATAAAAGAAGAAGAAAAAGAAACGCCCCGGCTGGTGCTGATGCATCAGCCGGGGCTTTTTTATGCGCGACTCAAGGGGGCTAGCGAGGTCAGGCGCTGGGGCGGCGAACGCTCAGCCCGCCTTCGCGGGGGCGACCTGGCGGTCGTGCTTCTGGCGACGAATGGCGGCGCTGGCGCGGTTTTCTTCATGCTTGAGTTTGCGGCGCTCGGCCTTCGTGACCTTGCCGTCGGACTTGGCCGCCAGCTTGTCGGATTCAATTTTGGTCTCGCGCTTGTCGAGCTTGGCCGTCTCTTTGGCGGTCAGCGCGCCGGAGCTGATGCCCTGGTCAATGCGCTTTTCCTGATTGGCCTGGCGCTGGTCGATGCGGGGCGTGGCCAGCGGGTCTTTGGCCGGCGCGGGAGCTGCGGGCGCCTGGGCGAAGGCGGCGCCACCGATAACCAGTGCGACAGTGGCAGCAAGGGTATGAATCTTCATGGGACGGGTCCTTTAGTTTGAGGTTTGGGAAAACATGAAGCAGGCGCCTCATGAAACCCCAACGCGCGGCAGCGGCTGGGCGAACACCTCGCGCAGGTAAAGATGCTGTAACTGCGGCGCCAAAACCCGGGCGGCCGGGCACGACCCACTTTTTTGCAACAATAAGGGGATGAACATTCGACCCCTCACCCTCTCTACCCTCCCTACCCTGCTGGCCAAAACCCTGGCGGCATTTTTTATGGCCGGAGCGGCCCTGTCGCCCGCCACCGCACTGGCCCAGACCAAGATCATGCGCATCATCGTGCCGTATGCGGCCGGCGGCCCCATCGATGCCACAGCCCGCCTGATGGCCGAACGCGTGAAAGACTCGCTGGGCACCGTGATCATTGAGAACAAGCCGGGCGGCGGCGGCAACATCGGTGTCGACATGATCGCCAAGGCCCCGCCCGACGGGCTCACAGTCGGCATTTCGGCGGTGGCCACGCATGCCATCAACCCCTGGCTTTACAGCAAGATGCCGTACAACGCGGCCACCGATTTCGCGCCCATCACGCAGATGGTGCGTGTGCCCAATGTGCTGGTGATGAACGCCGACACCGCGCGGCGCCTGAACATCAACACCCTGGCCGACCTCATCAAATACGCCAAGGCCAACCCGGCCAAACTCAATTACGCCAGCGGCGGCAACGGCAGCGCTGGCCACCTGGCCGGCGAGATGTTCAAGGCCCAGGCCGGCATCTTTGCCCTGCACATCCCCTACAACGGCGGCAACCCGGCGCAACTGGCGCTGCTCAGCGGCCAGGTCGACTACAACTTCGACAACCTCGCCACCGCCTCGGCCAACATCAAGGCCGGCAAGCTCAAGGCCTTGGCCGTGACCACTGCCAAACGCAGCGCCATGCTGCCCGATGTGCCGGCCGTCGCCGAAACGCTCAAGGGTTTTGAGATAGACACCTGGTGGGGCCTTGTGGCTCCCGCGGGCACCCCCAAAGACGTGGTGGCCAAACTCAACCAGGCCTTTGTCGCGGCACTGAACTCCCCCGAAGCCAAAACCCGCTTCGCCACCCTGATGGCCGAACCCGTAGGCAGCACACCCGAACAGTTCGGCGCCTTCATGAAGAGCGAACTCGCCAAATATGAAAAGGTGGTGAAGGCCTCCGGCGCCAAGGTGGACTAGAAAATAGCTCCCCCTGTCCAGGCTCACTGCGTGTAGCCTGTTCCCCCCTCAAGGGGGCGGCGCATGGGGCCGGCGAAGCCGGACCCGCTGCCCCTACTGGTGAATACCCCTCCATTGAGTTACGCCGACTGAACTCTCCAACACAGCAGGGGCCGCGGAACCGGCTTTGCCGGGCCGCAGGCGCAGCGGCCCCCTCGGGGGGCAGGGGGCTCATTTCATTACACGTTCACCATAGCGGATGCTTTTGAGGGATCCGCCTTCAAACAGCAACATGGTCATGAACTGGCCATAGCCGGGGTTGTAAGTCCACTCTTCCACCTGCACACAGCTGTTGACGGTGATGTTGGTGACGTTGGTGTTGTTGCCGGAGATGATGGGCGCGCCGGCCACGGTTTCCTGCACGGGTTGGCAGAAACTGTCTTTCAAGACGGGCTCACCGCACTTTTGCAGGATGGTGCCTTTGGAATTGCCGATCTGCGCGAGGTCGCCCTTACAGCGCAGCGACTGGGCGGAAGCGGCGGTAAACGCTGACGAGGCCACAAAGGCCAGCATCACTGCAAAGGCGCGTACGAGGTTTGAATTCATCGTTGTTCCCCAGGGTTCGATGAGGATGCGCATGCCGCGCACCCTTTGAACTTTATGCGCAAAGATTTGGCGCCGCAAGGTATTTATGGCCCCCGGCGGGCTCGCAGCTGTTACGGCTGTAATGCGCATCCCGCGACGCCATGTGGCGCGCGGGAGGGGGGATGGTCTACTCGCCGAGGTAGGCGGCGCGCACGCGCGGGTCGCTGAGCAGCTGTTTGGCGTCGCCGTTCATCGTCACGTTGCCAGACTCCATGACGTAGCCGCGGTTGGCGATGCCCAGCGCGCGGCTGGCATTTTGCTCGACCAGCAGCACCGTCACGCCGCGCGAGGACACGTCCTTCACGACCTCGAAAATCTTGTCGACCATGATGGGCGACAGGCCCATGGAGGGCTCGTCCAGCAGCAGCACCTTGGGGCGGCTCATCAGCGCGCGGCCCATTGCCAGCATCTGCTGTTCGCCGCCGGACATGGTGCCGGCCAGCTGGTCCTTGCGCTCGCGCAGGCGAGGGAACAGCACGAACATCTTCTCGATGTCTTCGGCGATACCGGCCTTGTCGCTGCGGATGTAGGCGCCCATCTGCAGGTTTTCGGTGATGGTCATGCGGGTGAACACGCCGCGGCCTTCCGGCACCATGGCCAGGCCTTCCTTGACCAGGTCCCAGGCGCCGCGGCCCTTGATGCTTTTACCCAGGTATTCGATATCGCCGTCCAGCATCGGAAGGGTGCCGGTGATGGCCTTCATGGTGGTGGTCTTGCCGGCACCGTTGGAGCCGATCAGGGTGACCAGTTCGCCATCGTGGACTTCGAAGTCCACGCCCTTGACCGCCTGGATGCCGCCGTAGGCGACCTTCAGGCCGGTCACTTTGAGGAGTGTGTTTGCTGCCATGTTCTTGCTTTCCTTCAATGACCTGTGCCGAGGTAGGCGGTGATCACTTTTTCGTCTTTTTGCACATCGGCGGGTGCGCCTTCGGCGATCTGCTTGCCGTAGTCGAGCACCGTCACGCGGTCGCACAGGCCCATGACCAGCTTGACGTCGTGCTCGATCAGCAGGATGGTCCGGTTGTCCTTGCGGATGCGGTCTATGAGTTCACGCAGCTGCACTTTTTCGGTGGCGTTCATGCCGGCGGCGGGCTCGTCCAGGGCGATGAGCTGCGGGTCGGTGGCGAGCGCCCGGGCGATTTCCAGGCGGCGCTGGTCGCCGTAGCTCAGGGTGCGAGCCTTGAAGTCGGCGTATTTGCCGATGCCCACATAGTCAAGCAACTCTTGCGAGCGCTTGGCGATGGCGGCTTCTTCATGCTTGAAGCCCGGCGTGCGGAACACCGCGCCCAGAAGGCCGGACTGCGTGCGGATATGGCGGCCGACCATCACGTTTTCCAGCGCCGTCATGTCGGCGAAGAGGCGGATGTTCTGGAAAGTGCGGGCGATACCGGCCTTGGCCACTTCATGCACGGCCGTGGGCTTGTAGGCCTTGCCGGCGAGCTCAAAGGTGCCGCCATCGGGCGTGTAAAGGCCGGTCAGCACATTGAAGAAAGTGGTCTTGCCGGCGCCGTTGGGGCCGATCAGGCCGTAGACCTGGCCGCGCTCGATATGGATGCCGACATCGCTCAGGGCCTGCAGGCCGCCGAAGCGCTTGGAGACACCGGAGACTTTAAGAATGGTTTCGCTCATGTCCATTCTCCTTAAGGGTTGATTGACTGGATGGGGTCTTTGCCTGGCGTCTTGTTCAGCGACTTGCCGTGCTCAGCCGAGGGCCAGAGGCCACGCGGGCGCATCAGCATGATCGTGATCATGGCCAGCGCGATGAGCAGCTGGCGCAGGATCGCGGAGTCGAGGCGGCCGTCTGTCATGGCCTGCAGCGGGCCGGCCACGTGGCGCAGCACTTCGGGCAGCGCGGCCAGCAGCAAGGCGCCCAGGATGACGCCGGGCAAGTGGCCAATGCCGCCCAGCACCACCATGGCGACGATCATGACGGACTCCATCAGGCTGAAGGATTCGGGCGAGACGAAGCCCTGGAAGGCGGCGAACATCGAGCCGGACACGCCGCCGAAGGTGGCGCCCATGCCGAAGGCCAGCAGCTTCATGTTGCGGGTGTTGATGCCCATGGCCTTGGCGGCGATTTCGTCTTCACGGATCGCCATCCAGGCGCGGCCAATGCGGGAGGTTTCAAGGCGGTGGCAGACGACAACCGAGACGATCACCAGCACCAGGAACAGGTAGTAGTACATCGATACCGAGTTGACCTCGAAGCCGAAAATCTCATGCGGCTTGCCCAGGTCCAAGCCGAAGAACTTCATCGAGTCAATCTGGTTGATGCCCTTGGGGCCGTTGGTCAGATTGATGGGGCGGTCCAGGTTATTCAGGAACACACGGATGATTTCACCAAAGCCCAGCGTCACGATGGCAAGGTAATCTCCGCGCAGCTTGAGCGTCGGGGCGCCAAGCACCACACCGAAGAAGCCCGCAAGTGCCGCGGCGGCCGGAATGATGGCCCAGATCGGCAAATGAAGCCCGTTCGGGAACTGTGCGGCGATCCAAGGGAAGGCGTCGGCCAGATGAGGCGAGCCGAGCAACGCGAAAAGGTAAGCGCCGACGGCAAAGAACGCCACGTAGCCCAGGTCCAGCAGGCCGGCGTAGCCGACCACGATATTAAGGCCCAACGCAAGCAGCACGTAAAGCAGCGCCATGTCGACGATGCGCACCCAGGCGTTGCCGCCCTGCTGCAATAAGAGGGGCAGCACCAACAGTGCCGCCGCGACGACCAGGAAGGTCACCAGTTTTTTCGATTGTGTGGAATTCATCAAATTTCTCCTTGTGTACCGGATGGACGGGCCTTCAAGCCCGGTCCGCCACACGCTCACCCAACAGACCAGAAGGCCGCAGCGTGAGGACAAAAATCAGCACGATAAACGCGAAAATGTCGGAGTACTGGCTGCCCAGCACGCCGCCCGTCAGCGGTCCGATGTAGCCCGCCCCAATCGATTCGATAAGGCCCAGCAAGATGCCGCCCAGCACCGCGCCGCCCAGGTTGCCGATACCGCCGAACACCGCCGCCGTGAAGGCCTTGAGACCGGGCAAAAAGCCCATGGTGTGCTGCACCGTGCCGTAGTTGGAGGCGTACATGACGCCGGCCAGCGCCGCCAGGACGGCGCCGATGATGAAGGTGGCGGAGATGACGGTGTCGGGCTTGACGCCCATGAGCGCCGCCACGCGCGGGTTCTCGGCGGTGGCCCGCATGGCACGGCCCAGCTTGGTGTAATGCACCAGCCACATCAGCACGGAGAGGGAAACGGCGGTGGCGCCCAAAATGAAGAGCTGGGTCACCGTGATGACGGCGCCGCCGACCTGGAAGGGCTCGGTCGGCAACAGGGTGGGATAGGGTTTGTAGTTGGGTTTCCAGATGATCATGGCCAGCGTCTGCAGCAGCAGCGACATGCCGATGGCGGTGATCAGCGGAGCCAGTTTGGGGGAGTTTCGCAGCGGCCGGTAGGCGATTTTTTCAATCGCGAAGTTGAGGGCCCCGCAGACGACAAAAGCAATTAGCAGCGATATCAGCAAAATCAGCCAGCCCGGCGTGCCCGGCATGGCGCTTTGCATCAGGCCGATGATGGTCCAACTGGTCAGCGCCCCGACCATCAATACCTCGCCGTGCGCGAAATTGATCAGGTTGATGATGCCGTACACCATCGTGTAGCCCAGCGCGATCAGGGCATACATGCTGCCCAGGACCAGACCGTTGATGATCTGCTGTAGCAATACTTCCATAACTCACTCTCCCGTGTAAATGAAATGCCAACTCAATCTGGCGGCACCTGCCATTGGGATCACCGACGGCTGGCGCGAGTTAACAAAAAGCCCGCCCATCAAAGCCGGTTGGCTGCTGATGGCGAGCTAATCCGTAAATTGTAGCCACCGGTGCTAAGCGAGAATCGGGCCAAGCAGGTGGTTTTCGCGGGGTTTACCCTTAACATTTGGTGAAACATCGATTTTTAACTTTTCATTAGTCGGTCTTATGTTGGTTACTCTTTGAAAATCTAACCTTATGCGATACCCCAGCCTCGCCGTATTGCGGCAAACCCCTGATGCCATGCAATTCGTTCATTTTTAAATTGCAATATGCGATTTCATAAATACGAGGCCATCAACGCGGTATTTCTTTGCGGCACCGTCACTGGCGCTGCGAAGATGCTCAATCTTTCCCAGCCCGCTGTTTCTCGCCTGATTTCCAGCGCGGAAGCCGAACTTGGCTTCCTCTTGTTTCATCGCCAGCAAGGGCGGATGGCGCCTACCGATGAAGCCCAGCAACTGCGCCCGGCGATTTTAAAAATCATGGAATCCATGAGCCACGCCTCCTCGGTGGCAGCAGGGTTGCGCAACGGCGGCATCAAACAGTTAAGGATCGCGGCTGTACCCTCGCTGGCCACCGCAGTCTTGCCCAGCGCCGTGAAGTCCTTCATTGAGCAATACCCCAAATGCAAGCTGACGCTGGAAACCTACCACTACGACTCTCTTGTCGAGGCGCTTCTGGCAGGACACGTCGATATCGGGTTTGTTTATGAGCCGGTAGCGCATGCGGCGCTAGCCACCACGGACCTGCTGCAGGCCCACTTCTGTTCAGTCTCGACATCAGCTTATTTTTCCAAATCCAAAAAATCCATCTCCATTCAGGACCTTGTCTCTTGCAACATCATTGGCTTGAGCAAGGATGACCTGGTCGCCTCGCTGATCGCCCAGACGGACGGCATGGCGGACATTGCGCTCACCCGCAATGTGTCGGTCGAAACCAGCGTTGTTGCCATGCATCTGGCGATGCAAGGCCTGGGCGTGGCATTGGTCGACTCCCTGACGGGTGCGCTGGGCAAGGTGCACGGCGCGCAGGTTCTGCCCTTTGCACCCGAAGTGCCGATACGGGTCGCCGCAATCAGCTTGGTCACGCACCAGGCCGGATTGCACGAGAGAAAGTTTATGGAGCATTTCAAGACCCAGGCGAGGCTGATTCACGGTAGCTGACACGGCGGTCGAACGGAAGTGCGGCTCAGTAAGTGTCGAAGTACCGCTGCAGTTGCACCGCATCCTGCGTCAAGGTCAATGCCAGGCAGAGCAGCACACGGGCTTTTTGTGGGCTGAGCGTATCAGCGCCTATGCTGCCAAAGGCATCGTCGTTCAGCGCGCCATTGCGCGAAACAAGGCCGCTGCCGGTGCGGGAACTCCTGACGACAGCAACGCCGCGAAGAATCGCCTCGCGATAGGCTGCCTGATGAACGCTGGAGATCGACCCGTTTCCGGTGCCAGCATGCACCAAGCCGCGCGCACCGTTGTTCAGAAATGAGCGAATACTTTCGCAGCCCGCGCCAGCGTAGGCGTAAACAATATCCACCTTCGGCAAGCCGTGCAGGCCTGACACCTTGAAAGGCGAATCCAGCGTGTGGTGGCGCGACGGCATCCGGTGCAGCTTGACCTCGCCGTTTTGCATATAGCCGACACAACCAAACTCCGGGCTGTCAAAACTATCAATCGACGAAGTATGTGACTTGGTCACTTCGCGCGCCGAAAAGATCCGCTCGTTTGCAACGACCATCACGCCCAGGCCCTGCACCAGGGGGCTGGCGGCCAGCTGCAAGGCCCGCAAGAGATTCAACGGCCCATCCGCACTGAGAGCGGTTGCAGGCCGCATGGCGCCCACCACCACAACCGGCTTGGCCGTCTTGACCGCCAGGTGCAGGAAGTACGCGGTCTCTTCCAGCGTATCGGTTCCTTGCGTCAACACAAATCCATCGGGCGCTTCGGCCTCGTCAAGCCGCGCAATCGCGTCGGCCAGGCGCAGCCATGTATCGGTGGAAAAGTTTTCGCTGCCCAACTGGCTGATTTGCACTGTGATCAACTCGACGTTCTCGGGCAAATAGGGCGTCAGCGGCGCCAAAGTGTCGGCCGCGGACAGCTGCGAATCCTGGTAACTGAGCACGTCCGATGCGGAACTGGCCTCGCCGGCGATGGTGCCGCCTGTACCCAGAACGGCAATTCTTATTTTTCGCATCAATGTTCAACCACTGCGTTAATAGATGAGATGACAGAGCCGCACCATCCACGCGGCGCTACACCCGAAAGCCAAGCGCGGTGATCATTGCCCGCCCCGCCAGCGTGTTGGCCGGCGGGGAGGCAGATGCCAGCCCTGCGTTTCTTTGCGAGTGCTCCGGCTTTCCCAGCGCCGTCACTTCATCGTGACAAGCGTGGTTTTGACACCCTGGGGATAGGTGGACAGCGTGACGGCGGCATTCTTGCGCTGGCCCGTTCCGTCAAACTCGATGTGACCGGTGATGCCTTCATGCTTTGTCTTGCCGACATACGCCAAGTACTTCGCAGGCTCAGCGGAACCGGCAGCACGCATGGCATTGGCCAATATCATGACGTTGTCGTAGGCATACGGGGCATAAACCACCACCTCGGCGCCGTAAGCGGCCTTGTAGCGCTTGGCAAAGCCGGGGCCGCCCTTCATGTCCATCAAGGCTTCGCCGCCATCACCGCAAATAACGTTCTTTCCGACGGCCTGTGCACCGAGCTTGGGCAGGTCGCCGGTGCAGACACCGTCACCACCCATGAAAGGAAGTTGCCCCATGCCCAACTGGGCCATCTGGCGAAGCATGGAACCGGCCTGTCCATCAAGACCGCCAAAAAACACGGCCTGCGCCTTCTTGCCTTTGATCGTCGTCAGGATGGGGGAAAAATCGCTTGCCTTGTCATTGGTAAATTCACGCGCGACAATTTCACCGCCCAGTGATTTGAAAGTTTTTTCAAACTCATCGGCCAGGCCCTGGCCGTACGCCGTACGGTCGTCAATCAAGGCGACCTTGTGAATCTTGAGTTTGGTCGCTGCAAAAACAGCCAGCGCGCTACCGATCATTCCGTCATGGGCAATGGTCCGGAAGGTGGTTTTGTAGCCCATCTGGGTGAGCTTGGGATTGGAGGCCGCCGGGGTGATATGCGGAAGCCCCGCCTCGCTGTAAATCCGGGCGGCGGGAATCGTGGTGCCGCTGTTGTTATGCCCCACAACACCGTTGACACCGCTGTCCACCAGCTTCTGCGCGACGGCGGTTCCCTGCTTGGGGTCAGCCTGGTCGTCTTCGGAAATCAGCTCAAACTTCACGGCCTTGCCGCCGATCTTGAACTGGCTGGCGTTCAGGTCGTCAATGGCCAGCTGCGCACCCCGCTCATTGTCTTTGCCGTAGTTCGCCGCCTGGCCGGACAAGGGTCCGACGATGGCAATTTTTACTTTGTCTTGAGCGAAAGCCGAAGTGGCCGAAACAATTGCCAGCACCGAAAGAACACTTTTTACGCAATAACCTGACGACATACCGACTCCTGATGAATTGAGGAGCCGCCAGTATCAAACGGAGAATCCCTGCCGATGCATGCGCAGACGAGGCATGCCATGCAGAAAGCGTATGCGCTGTTTTGGGGAGCCGCAGCCGGATCGGACGGGACTCGGCTTGCGGCCCGCTGGCGGCGATACGCCAGAACCGGCTGCGCGCGACTTACCGCTTCGTATCGTTTTTTGCCCGAAGCTGCTCGAGTTTTTCGGCGATTTTTATTTCCAGCCCCCGGTCGACCGGCCGGTAAAAACCAGGGGCCTGCATGCCTTCGGGAAAGTAGTTTTCACCGGCCGCGAAGCCGTCTTCCTCGTCGTGGGCATAGCGGTAGTTTTTGCCGTAGTCCAGCTGCTTCATGAGCTTTGTTGGTGCATTGCGCAAATGCAGGGGCACCGGGCGGGTGCCGTCCTTGCTGATAAAAGCCTTGGCCTGGTTGAAGGCCTTGTAAACCGCGTTGGATTTGGGCGCCACCGCCAGGTAAATTACGCACTGGGCCAATGCCAGCTCGCCTTCGGGGGAGCCCAGCCGTTCATAGACCTCGGCGGCGTCCAGCGCCATGCGCAGCGCGCGCGGGTCTGCCAAGCCTATATCCTCGCTGGCCATGCGGACCAGCCGTCGCGCCATGTAGCGCGGCTCGGCGCCGCCGTCGAGCATGCGCATGAACCAGTAGAGCGACGCGTCGGGGTCCGAACCGCGCACCGACTTGTGCAGAGCCGAGATGGTGTCGTAGAACTGTTCGCCGCCCTTGTCGTAGCGGCGCAGGCGTTCGCCCAGCACCTTGAGCAGCCAGGCTTCGGTGACCTCCGTGACTTTCTCGGCCTTGGCCGCCACGCTGAGCGACTCCAGTGTGTTGAGCAGGCGCCGCGCATCGCCGTCGGCATAGGCCACAAGGCGATCCGCAGCTTGCGCGTCGATGGCGCTGATGGCCGGCAACGCGTCTTCTGCCAGGACCTTGTCCACGATCTGCTTCAGGTCGGCCTCGCCGAGGGGCTGCAGCACGTACACCACGGCGCGCGACAACAGGGCCGAGTTGACCTCGAATGAGGGGTTTTCGGTGGTGGCGCCAATGAAGGTGAAAAGGCCGCTTTCCACATGCGGCAGGAACGCATCCTGCTGGCTTTTGTTGAAACGGTGCACCTCGTCGACAAACACGATGGTGCGGCGCCCGCTCTGGGCCTGCCAGATGCTGGCCTGCTCCACCGCCTCGCGAATGTCCTTGACGCCACCCAGCACCGCTGAAATCGTGATGAAGTGCGCGTCAAAGCTGCTGGCCATGAGCCGCGCGATGGTGGTCTTGCCCACGCCCGGCGGGCCCCAGAGGATGCAGCTGTGCGGCTGGCCGGACTCGAACGCGATACGCAGCGGCATGCCTTCACCCAGCAAATGCTGCTGGCCAATGACTTCGCCCAGGTTTTGCGGGCGCAGGCGCTCAGCCAGGGGCTGGTGGGTTGAGGAGGCGGCTTTCACGAAGGGGCTGGAACGGAAGATCAGAAAATCGGGAAGGTGATGCCACGAGTCTAAGCCACGGCCGGGTTGCCTGCAGGGTTAGGGCAAGTCATGTACAACGCCAATATCCCCATCCATCCTTGCAAAGGAAGCCATGCCAAGCCCCGAAACACTGGAACGGTTTATCGCACGCGTTGAAGAAAACGCCCATGCCGAAGCCATCGAAGAGTTCTATACCGAGAACGCGTCCATGCAGGAGAACCAGGCCGCGCCGCGGGTGGGCCGCGCCAATCTGGTCCTGGGCGAAAAAAAGGTGATGGAAAGGGCGAAGTCGCTGACGTCGACCTGCGTGCGCCCCGCCCTGCTTAACGGCGACCACGTGGTGATCCGCTGGATCTTCCGCTTTGAATGGCAGGACGGCAGCCGCACCGAAATGGAGGAACTCGCCTGGCAGCGCTGGGAAGGCGAGCGCATCGCGGAAGAAACGTTTTTTTATGATCCCGCGCAGCGGATTCCTAAACCACCGATAGCCTGAACCCCGTCCAGCTTTACTGCTTGATCACGTCCGCACCCTTGGGCGGTGTGAACCGGAAGGTGTCGGCGGGCAGGCTGGGGTTGACCTCAACCTTGCTGAAGGTCAGCACCGAGCGCTGGCCGAAACTGTCGGTGATCTCTAGCGCCGCGAGCCCCGAGGATTTTTCACCAGGGCGAAAGCCCACGCGCACAGACTGCAACTGGCCATCCTTGCTCTTGGGCGTGGCCACCACCCATTGCAGACCGTCGGCATCGGGCGCGGCGGCCAACGTGAAATCGGCTTGCAGGGCACGCAAATCGGGCGCGGCGGCGATCAGGGCCGCGGGCGTGGAGCCCAGCACGCTCGACTGCTTGCGCGAGGTGACCTGGTTCAGGTCCACGTCGTGCAGCCACAGCGTCTGGCCGTCGGCCACGATGCTTTGCTCAAACGGCTTTTTGTAGACGAAGCGAAAGCGGTTGGGCCGGGAAAACTCAAACGTGCCGGTGGAGGTCTTGGCGCGCGCGGCCTGGCCGTCCTTGGCCGGCGCCGTGACCACCTGGGTGAACTCGGCGCGGCCGCTGCTGACGGTTTTAACAAAAAGCTCCAGGCTGTCCAGGCCATTGGCCCAGACGGGATGCGCACTAAGGGCCACCAGCATCGTTGCAATCAATTTTTTCATCATCGTCACTCCGCCCTTGCGGGCACCAGGATTTCGCGCTGGCCGCTGCCACTCATGGCGCTGACCAACCCGGCTTTTTCCATGTCTTCGACCAGCCGCGCGGCGCGGTTGTAGCCGATCTTGAGGTGACGCTGCACCAGCGAAATGCTGGCCTTGCGGTTCTTCAGCACGACCTCCACGGCTTGGTCGTACATCGGGTCTTTCTCGCCGCCACCGCCGTTGCCGCCGTCGCCCAGCAGGTCGCCGTCTTCGCCGTCGACCGTGCCGCCTTCGAGCACGCCGTCGATGTAGTTGGGTTCGCCCTGCTGCTTGAGGTAGGCCACCACGCGGTGCACTTCGTCATCACTCACAAACGCACCATGCACCCGGATTGGAAAGCCTGTACCACTCGGCATGTAAAGCATGTCACCCATTCCTAACAAAGCCTCGGCGCCCATCTGGTCCAGGATGGTGCGGCTGTCGATCTTGCTGCTGACCTGGAAGGACAGCCGGGTCGGGATGTTGGCCTTGATCAGGCCGGTGATCACGTCCACGCTGGGGCGCTGGGTGGCCAGCACCAGGTGAATGCCGGCGGCGCGGGCTTTTTGCGCCAGGCGTGCAATCAGTTCCTCGATCTTCTTGCCCACCACCATCATCAGGTCGGCGAGTTCGTCAATCACCACCACGATGTAGGGCAGGCGCTCCAGCGGTTCGGGTTGCTCGGGCGTGAGGCTGAAGGGGTTGTAGACGAATTCGCCCTTGGCCTTGGCTTCGTCCATCTTGGCGTTGTAGCCGGCCAGGTTGCGCACGCCCAGTTTGCTCATGAGCTTGTAACGCTTTTCCATCTCGGCCACGCACCAGTTCAGGCCGTGGGCGGCTTGGCGCATGTCGGTGACCACGGGGGCCAGCAAGTGCGGAATGCCTTCGTAAACGCTCATCTCCAGCATCTTGGGGTCTATCAACAGCAGGCGCACGTCGCGCGCATCGGCCTTGTAAAGCAGGCTCAAAATCATGGCGTTGATACCGACCGACTTGCCCGAACCAGTGGTGCCGGCCACCAGGCAGTGCGGCATCTTGGCCAGGTCGGCCACCACGGCGTTGCCGCCTATGTCTTTGCCCAGGCCTATGGTGAGTAACGACTTGGCTTCGTTGTAGACCTGCGAGCCCAAAATCTCGCTGAGCTTGATGGACTGGCGCTTGGCGTTGGGCAGCTCCAGCGCCATGTAGTTCTTTCCCGGAATGGTTTCAATCACACGGATGGAGACCAGGCTCAGGGCACGGGCCAGATCCTTGGCCAGGTTGACGACCTGCGAGCCCTTGACGCCGGTGGCCGGCTCGATCTCATAGCGCGTGATGACGGGGCCGGGCGCGGCAGCGACCACGCGCACTTCGACGCCGAAATCCTTGAGCTTTTTCTCGATCAGGCGCGAGGTCATCTCCAGCGTTTCAGGCGCCACGCCTTCCTGGCGCTGCAGTGCGCCGTCCAGCAAGTCGACCTGCGGCAGCTTGGAGTCGGGCATTTCGCTGAAAAGCGGCTTCTGCCGCTCCTTGGCGACGCGCTCGCTTTTGGGAATGTCGACCAGCACGGGCTCGATCAGCACCGGCACCGGATGGTGCTCTTCGATTTCGATGCGCTCGTCGATCAGTGTTTCTTCGCGCTCGCGGGCGGCCAGCTTGCCGAAGGCGAGGTCTTCGGCGATCTCGCGCTTCTCGCGGCGCGAATCGATCAGGTTGTCTATCCAGGCGCCTACACGCAGCGCCACATGGGCCCACGAGAATCCAAAAACCGCTGACACGGCGATGACACCCAGGGCGATAAAAACCAGGCCGGAGCCGGGAAATCCCAGCCACTTTTCGCCCTGGGCGCCGGCCAGGTAGCCCAGAACCCCGCCCGCATGGCCGGGCAGCTTGAATTCAAAACGGTAAAGCCGCGACCATTCCAACGCCGCGCTGGCCAGCAGCAGCAACAGAAGGCTAAGCCAGAAGCGGATGCGGTGAGATTCATCCGCGGCCAAGGGTTCGCCGCGCAGCCAGCGTGCCAGCGACCTCAGCCAGGCCCGGCCGCCGGCGGCCAGGGCCCACCAGACCGAAAAGCCCAACAAGTAATAGCTGGCATCCGCCAGCCAGGCGCCCAGGCGCCCTCCCCAGTTCAGGGTCGCGGCATGGCCGCCGGCCACGGCCTGCGCGGTGCCGGAAGTCGACCAGGCCGCGTCCTGCGGCGAATAGCTAAGCAAGGCAGTCAGCCAGAACACCAGGCCGAGCAGGCCCAGGATCAGGCTGACTTCATGGGCAAAGCGTTTGATGCCGCCGGGCGCGCCCGTGGCGGAAGAGTTTCTTGAGTTCAGGGTGTCGAGTGAATAAGTCATGGCCTGACTTGGAGCTTAGCGCACTTGGGCGAGCGCTTTGAAGGGCGCCACGGGCGCCAACGGGATGCTGGGCAGAATGCCAGGCGAGTTAACCCAGGGTGTGCAGGCGTTCTTTCACAAGAACGGAGCCGTCGTCCCGGGTTTCGATAAAGCCGCGCTCCTCCAGGTCTTTCATGACCCGGCTGACCATTTCGCGCGAGGCTCCGACCATTTTGGCCAGGTCCTGCCGGGAGACTTTGTCGCGGATCACGGCGTTGCCGGTGCCGTCCTCGCTGGCGAACTCCAGCAATGCCCTGGCCACACGGCCATATACGTCCATCAGGGCTAGCGACTCGATCTGCCGGTCGGCGTGGCGCAGGCGCTGAACCAGGCCCTTGAGCACGGCATAGGCCATGGAGCTGTTCTCGGGCAGGCAGCGCGCGAATTCGAGGCGGCCCAGGATCAGGGCGTCGGTCTGGATCTCGGCGCGCACGGTCGCCGAATGCGGTTCGTTGTCGATCAGGCTCATTTCGCCGACATAGTCGCCGGGGTGCATGGTGGCCAGAATGACCTCGCGGCCGCGGGCATCGGTGGTGACGACGCGGGCCCGGCCCGTGAGGATGATGGACAGGGCATTGGATTTTTTGCCCTGCTCAACGATGGGCTCGCCGCGCTTGAAGCGGCGCTTGACCACCGTATCAGCGACGGAGGCGGCCTGGGCGGCCGTCAATACGGAGAAAAGAGGCACCCGGCGAATCAATTCCAGGTTGGACACCATCGTCGTCATATCTGAGTCTCCCAACCTCACAGTCGACAGGGAAGTCGCGTGAGTTCTTACAATGGCACGTAATTTATAAAACCAAATGCCGCAAAAGTACTACCTCAACGGTTTTACCTTGCGCCACCCTTGTGCGGCACGACTCTACCCGAGTTCTTACACTTTCCCAATCAGTTTTTCAACATGAAACATTCAAGCGTCTTAATCCTTGGTTCGGGGCCTGCCGGCTACACAGCGGCCGTCTACGCGGCGCGTGCCAACCTGAATCCGGTGCTGATCACCGGGATCGCGCAGGGGGGTCAACTCATGACCACCACCGAGGTCGACAACTGGCCGGCCGATGTGCATGGCGTGCAGGGGCCGGACCTGATGCAGCGCTTCCTGGAACACGCCGAGCGCTTCAAGACCGAGATTATTTTTGACCATATCAACAAGGTCGATTTCAGCAAGCGCCCCTTCACCCTGACCGGGGACAGCGGGACCTACACCTGCGACTCGCTGATCATCGCTACCGGCGCCTCCGCCAAATACCTGGGGTTGGAATCGGAGACCGCTTTCATGGGCCGCGGCGTTTCCGGCTGCGCCACCTGTGACGGTTTTTTCTACCGCGGCCAGGAAGTCTGCGTGGTGGGCGGCGGCAATACCGCCGTGGAAGAGGCCTTATACCTGTCCAACATCGCCAGCAAGGTCACGCTGGTGCACCGCCGCGACAAGTTCAAGGCCGAGGCCATCCTGATCGACAAGCTCCATGAAAAAGTAGCGGCCGGCAAGATCGAACTTAAACTGCACCATACGCTGGACCAGGTGCTGGGCGACACCTCGGGTGTGACGGGCGTGCGCCTCAAAAGCACCCAGAGCGGCGCAACGCAGGATCTCGCCCTCAAAGGCTGTTTCATCGCGATCGGCCATCAGCCCAACACCGACATCTTTGCCGGCCAGTTGGAGATGAAAGACGGCTACATCATCACAAAAACCGGGCTTCAGGGCTTTGCCACCATGACCAGCGTACCGGGCGTATTCGCCGCCGGCGACGTACAGGACCATATCTACCGCCAGGCCATTACCAGCGCCGGAACTGGCTGTATGGCGGCCCTGGATGCCCAGCGTTTCCTCGAACAAGCACAGTAAGCCAAAAATCCCTTATAATTCAAGGCTTTGCTAAATTTGCCCAGTAATTTCGATTAGGGGCCGGTTTGGCAGTCCTTGGGTTACCGCCACCCTATTCTGGCGAGGTGAGGCAGGAATGACGACAGGCAGCAAGTGCCTTGCGACATGACTGCTGTAGAAAGTACTGGAGTGCACATGGCACGCGTATGTGAAGTCACGGGCAAAGGCCCAATGGTGGGAAACAACGTTTCCCACGCCAACAACAAAACCAAACGCCGGTTCCTCGTGAACCTGCAATACCGCCGCTTCTGGGTCGAAAGCGAAAACCGCTGGGTCCGCCTGCGCGTTTCGAGCGCTGCACTGCGCTTGATCGACAAGAAGGGTATTGATTCCGTGCTCGCAGACCTGCGCGCACGCGGCCAAGCTTAAGGAGCACCATCATGGCAAAAGGCGCACGCGAAAAAATCAAGCTGGAATCCACCGCCGGCACCGGTCACTTCTACACGACCACCAAGAACAAGAAAACCACGCCCGACAAGATGCTGATCATGAAATTTGATCCCAAAGCACGCAAGCACGTGGAATACAAAGAAATCAAGCTGAAATAAAGCTACGCCCCGTGCGTAGTTAAGACTACCCACTCGGTTGGTATCTTCCAAAAAAGGACACTTCGGTGTCCTTTTTTTGGCTTGGAAACGGAGTTCAGTCGAAATCCGGCTTGGCGGGCCGCGCCGGCAACCAGCGTAGGCAAGTTCTACGGACAGTGCCATCGTCGGAAATTTATAGGCCACGCCCCAAATACGGCCAGAAGGTTATGACCCCGGTTGCCGCGGCCGCGCAAGCCGCAATCAACACGCCGCCGGCTGCAAGATCCTTTGCGCACTTAACCGCCAATGAATATTGCGGCGACACAACATCGCAGAGCGACTCCACGGCCGTGTTCATGGCCTCCGCCATCCAGACCAAGGCCGTCGCGCCAATCAGCCAGCGCCAGTCGCCGGCGTCCACGCGATACCATCCGGCCAATCCTGTCACCAGCACTGTGGCGATCAGATGCAGCCATGCGTTGTGCTGTGTTTTAAGCATCAAAGCTACTCCTTCGAAGGCATAGCCGAAGCTCTTGAGTCGCGCGACGAGAGTGAATCGCTGCGGCGCAGCAAAAGGGACTTCTTTCACTTTTCATCCTTCTTGTTCACCAACCGCCAGGCCTGAGCAGCGCACGAGCGTCGAACAGTGCACACCCGCACAGCCTGCAACCCATACAGGCAGCCCCATACAGCGGCCATCAAGATACAGCAAGCCATTACAGCGCTCCGGCCGGCTCTAGCGTCAAACAGGTGCGTCCAGCAAGCGGAATCTGCAAGCGCACCCTCCCCATGTCGTCCGCCGTAACGTGAGCCAGGCATGCACCCGTGACCCCATAGGTCGCCAAAGGACGCAAGCCCGACACGCCCAGGCTCTGGATGCCATCGCCAGCTCCGCCGTAAAGCACCGCCTGCAATGAGCTACTTGCCTCATCGGAATGCGCAGCTGCAACCAGCACGTCGGGATAAGACAGGTGTTCCAGGGTGGGACCTTTTGGCGCAAGCGGGTTACTGATCAGGTTTCGAAAACTGTCGCGCCCTCCTGCGCGCGCCATCAGTTCGACACCATGCGCCCATACCGAGGTCTTACTCCTGTGGGCGACCCCATGACTGAGAGTGGTCGGGCTCTCCTGCTCCAGGGCGTCCATGCAGCTTTGGTACACGCACTCATCGCCCAATTCGGCCGCTGCCAACGCCGTCGCTGCGTAGGCACTGCCTCTTGAGAAACCATAGTTTCCGGTGTCGATGGGCCAGAATGCGCTGCGTCGAAGCCGCTCATGGCGATCAAACAGCTGACGCCTCAACAACAGCCATTGGCGACGCGCCAGATCAGGTTCCAGCGCGTTCAAAAAATAGCAGGGCATCGCCAGCGGCATCACGCCACCTATGGCGGGCAAGGCCAATCCCGTATAGGTAGAACGGCATGGCACGTAGCGGCCCATGCCATCCAGAAACTCCGCCTCCAGATGCCGGCGGAACTCCGGCGCATGACCGGCCCATTTCATTTGCTCGTACTGCGCATCGTGGGCACGCAGCGCCGCGGCTCCCATCGTGTTGCACAGGGGATAGACCCAGTTGGGCTCGCAGGCCATCAAATAGAAGGACGAGCGAGCATATTCATCCTCCAACCTGGACAGCAAGGACGCGAAACTGTGTTCGTAGCGTTTACCGCTTGGGTGGGTCAGCGTAAAGGCGCCCTTTTCCGAAAACTCATGACTTCCCGTGCTGGCCTGGAACAGCGCCATCTGCAGCGCCGCGAAACCCGTATACATGATGTTTTCACGGGCGGCGGGGTCGGAGTTCCAACGGAGGTTTCCCCACAGGTTTTCCAGCGACCAATAGGCCCACGTGCGGTGCTGTGCCTGCTTGCGCAGCAACTTGCTTTGCGCGTCGCTCATGTATCCACCCAACGCAGGCGTGAAGCGTGCCTGCGTCAATGCAATGCCGTAAGCCAGAAAATTGACCTGGTACCGAAGCGCCGCCGTCTGAAATTGATCGCGTTGCTCGAACCCCGAAAATTCGTCGAAAGGTTGCAGAGCTCGATCAAGTGCGAATCTGACACGCTGCAGATGCGCCAAGGACATTTCCGGGTTTTGCCTTGATGCTGGGGCCGTGAAGATGGTGTCCAGCCGAGCCGCTTGTCGGGCCAGGTAATCGTTATCGATGCGCCTTTGCCGGCCTGAAAACACAAACCAAGCCAACGTCGACAGGCAGCCTGCCGCAGCAAACAGCGCGAGCATGCAGTACACGTTAGGGACCACACCTGGCTGAATTGCGCCGTGGTTCATACTTGCGGCCCAAAACGCCGAGCCGAGCCACACTAACGGAGGCAGCAATACGTTGCCCGTGCCAAACCAGACCACCAGTGCCAGCGCCAAGGCACCGACCGAACACAGCCAGGCGGCCATATGACCTATGCCGCTGCCTGTGCAGATATCAGCGTGCGCCAGAAATCCGCCGCCCGGCACCATCAATCCCAGACCGAAAATCCGCAAGGCATCCTGATGCGCGAAAAGCAGCAAAGCCGAGCCACCCGCAACGAGCAGCAGATACAGCTTTAGAAGTTGGGTGATTTTCCTTGTCGTTACCGGACCAAACATCCGTGTGTAGGGCGGAAGAGTAGCGACGCTATGGATTGAACTCACAGACAGGCCTTTCTTCGAAATGAGAACACCGGATTGATGCGCTCGGTTTTCGATAGGCGCAGTCTGATGCGCGTCTGTGAGGTCTTGGTGAGCTGTATGAAGTTGGTGTGAAATCGCCTGTCAGACGACCATTGGGGCTGCGGGGCATCAACCCCATGGCCCGTCTTGAGCTGCGGACGTGTGGAGTTGCATTCAAGATACCCGATCACGGCTCCCGTTGTTTGAGCCAAACAATAAAAAACCGCTCTCAGATCTCTCTGGAGCGGTCTTCAACAGGCGCCGACCTGGAGCCAGGCCGGGCAAATAACGACTGATCAGGCGCGGGCGGCGCGCAGCTTCAGTGAAAACTCACGCAGCGCGGCAATGCCGCTTTCTTCCGCGCGATGGCACCAGGCCTGCAAATCGCTCGCGAGCTGTTCGCGGGAGGCAGAGGTGGTCATCCACATCTGGCGAAGTTCTTCACGCATAGTGACCATCTTGTCGAGCACGGGGTGCTCGGCGCGGACCTGGGCCAGCTGCGGCTTGGCGGCTGCGGGCACCTTGTCGTCGTCACGGTGCAGCCAGCGGTTGGCCGCGCGCAGCACGGAGACGTCGGCTTTTTTTGCTTTCAGCACTTCGATTTCGGCCTTGCCGGCACGGCGCAGTTCGCGCGCAAAGCCGGCCATCACTTCGTAGCGATGGGCGATCAGGGCTTCCAGCGTTTTCTCGTCAGCCACGGGCTGGATGGAACCTAGCTGCAGCTTGGGCGGCACCTTTTTCACGGTCGCCAGTCCAACCTTTTCGAGGGCACGGATGTAAATCCAGCCGATGTCGAATTCATAAGGCTTGACCGAGAATTTGGCGGAGGTGGGGTAGGTGTGGTGGTTGTTGTGCAGCTCTTCGCCGCCAATCATGATGCCCCAGGGCGAGATGTTGGTGCTGGCGTCAGGCGCTTCGAAGTTGCGGTAGCCCCAGTAGTGGCCGATACCATTGATGATGCCGGCCGCCGTCACGGGAATCCAGGCCATCTGCACAGCCCAGACCGCCAAGCCTGCCACGCCAAAAAAAGCCAGGTCGATGATCATCATCAGACCCACGCCCTGCCAGCTGTAGCGGGTGTAGACATTGCGCTCCACCCAGTCGTTCGGCGTGCCATGGCCGTACTTGGTCATGGTTTCCTTGTTCTTGCTCTCGGCGCGGTACAACTCGGCGCCCTTCCAGAATACGGTCTTGATGCCGTGGGCCTGGGGGCTATGGGGGTCTTCCAGGGTTTCGCATTTGGCGTGGTGCTTGCGGTGAATAGACACCCATTCCTTGGTCACCTGGCCGGTACCCAGCCAGAGCCAGAAACGGAAAAAATGCGAGGGGATCGCGTGCAGGTCCATGGCGCGGTGCGCCTGGTGGCGGTGCAGGTAGATCGTCACGCTGGCGATGGTGATGTGGGTGGTCACCAGCGTGTACAACACGATTTGCCACCAACTGGCGGCGAGCAAGCCGTTTGCCAGCCAGTCAAGGGCGGCATCAAACAAAATCATAAAAATCCTTTAAACAATCCGTACAAATCGCCCATCCAAATTTGTCTCCAGGCGCCGTATCAGACAAGCCTGTATTGTATGGGCAACCCCTCAAAATACCAAGTCACAAGGGAGCCAGGCGAAGGGTCAAATCGGTGCGAAAAGTCACGAATAAATATGTAACACAACCCTATTTGTCGTCTTCGTCTGGCAAAAATATCAAGACTTTTGCCATACTGCAGCGAAAAACCCGTCAGTCTTGTGCAAGTAGGGCCAGAGGCGGAGGTAGGGGCCGCGGCAGAGTTTCTCGGCCTGTTCCACGCCCAGATGGGTCAACAAAGGTCCCGTTTCGAGCATGTTGAACCCCGTATTGGCCGCGCTGAAGGCTTCGGCAATCGCCTCATTTTCTTCACGCAAAACACTGCAGGTGGCATAAACCAGCCGGCCGCCGGGCTTTAAAAGCCGCGCAGCGCTCTGCAAAATCGCGGTTTGCTTGGCCTGAAGCTCTTCAATGGCCTTGGGGTTTTGCCGCCATTTAAGGTCGGGGTTGCGCCGCAAAGTGCCCAGGCCCGAGCACGGCGCATCGACCAGCACGCGGTCTATCTTGCCGGCCAGGCGCTTGATACGGTCGTCGCGTTCATGGGCGATGGCTACGGGGTGCACATTGGACAAGCCGCTGCGCGCCAGCCGGGGCTTGAGCGCGTCCAGCCGGTGGCCGGAGGTGTCAAAGGCATACAGCCGGCCTGTGCTGCGCATGGACGCGCCCAGGGCCAGCGTCTTGCCGCCGGCGCCTGCACAGAAATCGACGACCATCTCGCCACGCTTGGCATCCACCAGCAACGCCAGCAGTTGCGAGCCCTCATCCTGCACCTCGATCGCGCCGCGCGTGAATGCGTCAAGCTTGGCCAGTTGGGGCTTGCCATCTATGCGCAGGCCCCAGGGTGAATATGGCGTCGCCACGGTTTTGATGGCCGCCTTCGCGAGCTCCTTCTGGATCTCCGCACGTTTGTCTTTCAACGCGTTGACGCGCAAATCAAGCCCCGCCGGCGCATTCAGGCTTTCCACCAGAGGCCAGAAGTCTTCGCCTAATTGCTCCTTGAGCGGCTCAACCAGCCATTGGGGCAGGTTGTGGCGGTGCAGTTCCATGAGGTCGGAGGGTTTGACCTGGTCACAGCGAGCGAGCCAGTCCTTTTCCTGGTCGCTCAGCGCACCCAGCAAAAAGTCGCGCTCGGCCGCAAAACCGAGAATCGCCAGGCGCCGCTCCAGCGGACCGCTGCCGTGCTGGGCCAGGTAGGTATAGAGGTTTTTTTTGCGCAGCACGCCGTAAACCGTTTCCGCCACGGTAGCGCGCTCGCGCGGGCCGAGGCGATAGTCGCGGAAAAAGCGCGACACCACCATGTCGGCGGGATGATCAAATTTGAGGACCTGCTTGAGAAGCTCGGAACAACTGTCGAGTAAGGCTTTAGGATGCATAGCCCCCATTGTCCCACTGCGGTCTTGCCGCTCGCATTTAATCTCCCTTTCTACGCCCCAGCACGTCATGCCCAACATCCCTGAAGAAGCACTGCCGCCCCTCATCGAAACCCCGCCCGGCCTTTATCGGCATTACAAGGGCAGATTGTACGAGGTGGTCGGGACCGTACGCCACAGCGAGAGCCTGGAGCCGATGACGCTTTACCGCGTGCTCGGCGAGGAAAACCTGTGGGTGCGGCCGGCCGCCATGTTCAATGAAGAGGTCGTGATCGATGGTGTAAAACAACCGCGTTTCGCCCAGCAAGGCGATTGAGCACCATCTGGCCCGAACAGGAACAGCAGCCGCAGCGCCGGCCGCCCAAGCAAGGCCAGCCCCCGTTCATAGGAAAGGGGCAGCGCCGTGCCGAAGGCGCGTAGCGGCGGAGCGTGGAGGCCATCTCACCGATAATCGTGGGTTATGTCCGAATCCACCGAAATCGCAAAGCAGGTCAAACGCCGCCGCACGTTTGCCATCATTTCCCACCCCGACGCGGGTAAAACCACGCTGACCGAAAAGCTGCTGCTGTTCTCGGGCGCGATCCAGATTGCCGGCAGCGTCAAGGCGCGCAAGGCCGCGCGCCATGCCACCTCCGACTGGATGGAGATCGAAAAGCAGCGCGGCATCTCGGTCGCCAGCTCGGTCATGCAGATGGAATACCGCGACTGCGTCATCAACCTTCTAGACACCCCCGGCCACCAGGATTTCTCGGAAGACACCTACCGCGTGCTAACCGCCGTGGACGCCGCGCTGATGGTGATCGACGCGGCCAACGGCGTTGAGCCGCAGACGCGCCGCCTGCTGCAGGTCTGCCGCGCGCGCAACACGCCCATCCTGACCTTTGTCAACAAGATGGACCGCGAAGTGCAGGACCCGATGAGTGTGATGGATGAGATCGAGCGCGAACTCGGCATGACCGTCATCCCCTTTACCTGGCCGGTCGGCATGGGCAAGCTTTTCCACGGCGTCTACGACAGGCGCGAAGACCGCATGCGTGTCTTCAGCCCGGGCGAGGAAAAAGCCGGCGGCGACGATGAAATCCTGGCCGGCCTGGACAACGCCGAGGCCACCCGGCGCTTCGGCGCCGAATACGCGCAAGCCCAGGGCGAAATCGAACTGGTGGCGGGCGCCACGCCCGAGTTCGACCGCGCCGAGTTCCTGGCCGGCAAACAGACGCCCATGTTCTTCGGTTCGGCCATCAACAACTTCGGCGTGCAGGAAGTGCTCGACGCGCTGGTCGACCTGGCGCCCGCACCCGCCGAGCGCGAATCCATCCAGCGCGTGGTGCACCCCGAGGAGAAAAAATTCTCCGGCGTGGTGTTCAAGATCCAGGCCAATATGGACCCGGCCCACCGCGACCGCATCGCTTTCCTGCGTGTGGCCAGCGGCGAATTCACCCGCGGCATGCGCCTGAAGGTGGTGCGCAGCGGCAAGGAGCTGCGGCCCAACACCGTGGTGAGCTTCATGAGCCAGCGCCGCGAGCTGCTGGACACCGCCTTTGCCGGCGACATCATCGGCATCCCCAATCACGGCGTGCTGCAACTGGGCGACACACTGACCGAGGGCGAAGCCCTGCAGTTCACCGGCCTGCCCTTCTTTGCGCCTGAAATGTTCCGTGCCGTCGAGGTGGCCGACCCGCTGCGCAGCAAGCAGTTGCGCGCCGGCCTGACACAGCTCGGCGAGGAAGGCGCGATCCAGGTGTTCCGCCCGATTGCCGGCTCCCTGCTGCTGTTGGGCGCGGTCGGCCAGCTGCAGTTTGAGGTGGTCGCTCACCGCCTCGAACATGAATACGGTGTGAAAGCCCGCATCATGGGCAGCAACTTCAACCTGGCGCGCTGGGTCACCAGCGATGACGCCAACGAGTTGAAGAAATTCATGGACGCCAACGCCCACCGTGTGGCACTGGACGCCGTCGACGCGCCCACCCTGCTGGTGGACCACAGCGCCACGCTGCGTGCGGTGGAACAGCAGTGGCCCAAGATCAAGTTCCACGCGCTGCGCGAGCACGCCGGGCTGGTGTTCCAGTCCAAGATGTAAGCGGCTCTCCCCTTCCCCGACCGGTTCATCGGAAACGCAAACGGGCGCCAGAAGCTATCCAGTGGATAGCGGCTGGCGCCCGCAGCTTTACGCGCCGCTATTTATTTGGCGTTCAAGAGCTCGCCAACTTCAAGCAGGACGAGTTCGTTGTCGTCGGCCTTGTTGGGCTCGCGGCTGCTCGAAAACGGCAGGTTGTTGTCGTTGCCGACCACGATGTGCGTCGCGTCCACCACGTCCACGTTTTCAATCGTGAAGAAGGGGAACTTGAGCACGCCGTCGTTCAGCGGTTTGCGCGCCAGCTTGGCCGGGTCGGCGATGTTGAGCAGGTCGATGTAGCCAACCTTGCGCACCGGGCCGCCCACATTGGCGTCCGTCATTTCAATCTTGTAGACGCGCTTGAATTTGGCGATGTCGTGGAAGCAGTCGGCGCGCTTCTGGCCTTCGGGGCAAGCCTTGTCGGCCGTGCCTTCGCCGTTGTCCCGCTCAATGATCAGGCCCGTGGTGGCGTCGATCATGTTGAAGTCGCCGATGGCGTTGCCGTTGGCTTCCAACGGGTACATCCATGAACGGCCGCTCCATTTGCCCGCCTGCACGTCGAACTCCAGCACACGCAGGGCTTCCTTGCCGGCTACGCGTTCATAGTCTTTCGCCTCGGCGTTCCACACCGGGCCTTCGAGCAGCGCATAGAGCTTGCTGCCGTCTTTCGACGAGGCCATACCTTCAAAACCTTTGGAGCGCTTGACCTGGAAATCGACCGTACCGCCAGGTGCGCCGGGCGTAGTGACGGCAGGATGGTCGGGCGAGCGCACCACCTTGCCGTCCACCAGGGTATCGAACACCGCCAGCACCTTGCCCTTGAGGTCGGCCTTGATCAGGAAAGGACCGAACTCGTCTCCAATCCACAGCGCGCCGCCTGCGAACTGGAAGCTTTCGGTGTCGAAATCGCTACCGGTCAGGTAGCGCTGCTTCGTGCCCTCGTGGACGACGCGAAACGGCACCTTCTTGTCCGGGTCATGCAGGAAGACGGTTTCCAGCCTTTTCATGCTGCCGGCCTTGAAGTCGACCTTGTAGTGGTTGAGGTACAGCATGGCATCGGGCGAGTTCGCCTTCGCGCCAAAGCCGTTGTCCGTGATGATCCAGAAGGTGCCGTCGGCCATCTTCTTGATACCCGAATGGCCCTGCAAGGGTTGGCCTTTGAAAGGCAGCGACACGCCGGTGGGCCGGCCGGCCGACATGCCTTCCACCGTGCCCAGCGCTTCGGTGCGCTGGCCATTGGTGAACTTGCCGCTGACCTGCAGGTCTTGCGGTGCATCCTTGGGGGCGGCAATAAAAGACCTGGCGGGCATCACCACGTGGCCGGCCAGCGTGGCGGAAAAAGACGGAACAGTGGTCTGCGCGTACAGCGGTGATAAAGCCACGGTAGCCGCCGCGAGGGCGATGGACAGCGGGAGCGTCAACGCGGGCCGGAAAAGGCCGGATAAAACCATGAGTGCATCCTTTTTGTGAAAGTGCACATCTTGTAGACACCGTGTGACGGTGGCATTACACGCGGCCAGCGTATTGCCTGCTCATGCAGCCGAGGTCGGCGCCATAGCACCACCAGGGCCGCCACCGAGAACGGGGGGCGCTGTCACGATGGAGGTCAGGGCGGGCTCGACAGCCTGGAGGCGGTCCAGCGCTGGACGCGGCCGTCGCAGCTCCTCTGATCCGGCAAAGGCCTGCTCCATCGCCGCGGCCGCGCCAAGCACCTGATGGTCGGCACGGAAGCGGCCTATCAGTTGCAGCCCGAAGGGCATGGCGGCATCGTCAAGTCCGCAGGGCAGGCTCAGTGCCGGCAAGGTCGTCAACGTGACCACGTAGGTCAGCGCCAGCCAGCGGTAGTAGTTGCTTTGCGGCTTGCCGTCGATGGTGTCGGCATACAGCGTGGTCCAGGGGAATGGCGATACCGGTGTGGTCGGCGCCAGGATCAGGTCGTAGCCGGCCATCGAGGCGTCGAAGCGCGCGAGGATGCGTGTCTGCTCCGCCTGGGCCCAGGCACTGTCGAGCAAGCTCATCGCGGCGCCGATTTCGAAATTCGCCCGCGTGTTGGGCCCCAGGCTTGCAGGGTCGCGTTCGTAGGCATCCCGCGTGGCAGCGACAAAAGCCTCGGCGCGCAGCACGTCGAAACAACGATGCGCGTCGCCGAGTTCGAACTTCACCTCATCGCAACTGCGGAACAGATGCTTCATCGAGGCGATCTTGCGGCGGAAAGTCGCGCGGATCGGGGCGTCGACGTCGCAGACGCCGAAGTCCTCGGTCCAGCCGACACGCAGAGCTCCGAGGTCCAGCTCCGGTGGGTTCAGAAAACTGGCCGGGTCCAGCGGATAGCTGAGCGGGTCACCCACGGCGGGGCCGGCAGATGCGGCCAGCTGCAAGCAGGCTTCGGCGACGGTGCGCCCCATGGGCCCTACCACCGAAATCGGTGTCCAGCCGAGCGGTTTGCGCGAGCTCGGCACCAGGCCCGGCGAAGGCCGAAAACCCACCACCCCGCACAGGGCCGCCGGAATGCGCAGCGACCCCCCCGTGTCGGAGCCGGTGCACACAGGAAGCATGTCGCAGGCCAGCGCCGCCGCCGAGCCGCCCGATGAGCCGCCAGCGTTGAGTCTGGGATCGAAGGGGTTGCCGGTGGCGCCCCAGACCGGATTGCGGGTGTTCGCCCCGGCCCCCAACTCGGGCACGTTGGTCTTCCCGACCACGATGGCGCCGGCTGCACGCAGCCGCGCCACTAGGACATTGTCGGCCGTCGGCACATGGCCGCGATACATCGGCGAGCCCAGGGTCGTCAGCAGGCCCTCGGTGGCCTCCAGATCTTTCACCCCCATGGGCAGGCCGTGCAGCAGGCCCAGCGGGCGGCCCAGCATCACGGCGCGCTCGGCGGCCTTGGCCTCGTCCCGCGCGCGGTCGAAGCCGGTGGCCGTCACCGCGTTCACGAAAGGGTTCACCGCCTCGATGCGCGCGATGCAGGCCTCGAGCAGTTCGACGGGCGATACCTGCCGGGCCTCGATCAAACGCCGCAGTTCAACCGCGGAAAGGGCGACGAGGTCCTTGCCAGTGGCCACGCTCAGTCGATCCGGATATTGGAACGCAGAGCGATCATGCGCATACGCGGAAGCTCGTTTTCAATCCGTGCCGCAACCGCGGCAGCGGGTTCCCAGGCGTACTCAAGTCCATTGGCGACCAGCTTTTCGCGAAGCTCGGGATCTTTCATCGTCTCGGCCAGCGCCTTCTGCAGCTTGGTTCTTGCATCCGCGGCCAGCCCTTTGGGGGCCGCAATGGCGAGCCAGGAATCGGCCGAGAAACCGGGATATCCGCTCTCCGCCACGGTTTTCACCGTGGGCATTTGTGTCGCGCGGCTGTCGCCGGTGACAACGATGGCTTTGATCCTCGGCTTGGCCGCCTTCAGTTGCGGCAGCGCCGCCGCGACGGTGTCAATCGTGAATGGGATCTGGCCGGCCATCAGGTCGTTCATCGCCGGCGCGCTGCCCTTGTAGGCGATGTGCTGCACCTTGAGGCCGGTGGCGCTCCAGAGCATTTCGCCCGCGAAGTGCCCGGTTGTGCCGTTGCCGAACGAACCGTACACGTACTTGTCCGGTGTCGCGCGTACGGCGGCTATGAGTTGCTTCAGGTCGTTGACCGGAACATCGGCGTTGGCCAGCAGGACCAGGGGAACGCGCGCCACCATCCCGACAGGCTCGAAACTTTTGATCGGGTCGTAGGGCAGCTTGGGCATGAGCGCCGGGTTGACCGTGAAGGTGGAACCGGAGCTGATCAGCAGCGTGTAGCCGTCCGGTGCAGCTTTGGCGACGTAGGCGGCGCCTATGACGGTGCCCGCGCCTGGGCGATTTTCGATGACCACCGGTTGCCCCAGGCGTTCAGCCAGTTTCTTGGCGACCAGCCGTCCGGCGATGTCGGTTGCTCCGCCTGGTGGGAAAGGAATGACCAGCTGGACCGGCCTGGACGGATAGCCCTGCGCATGGACAGCGGCCCAGGGAGCCATCAAGACCAGCGCCGTGGCCAGGAAGAAGCGCTTTGCATACCTTGGTTTCATCATCGTATTGCCCCTCTTTGATACGGCACAGCCGCGTTGATCATCCCTTACTCATTCCCCATCACCATTCATCGTTCATCCATTGCGAAACAGGAAGCTGTAGGCGTTGAGGGCCGGCACGCCGCCCAGGTGGGCATACAGCACGCGCGAGCCGGCCGGGAACTCGCCACGGCGCACCATGTCGATCATCCCGTGCATGGATTTGCCCTCATAGACCGGATCGGTCAGCATGCCTTCCTGCCGCGCGCACGTACGGATCGCCTCCAGCGTGCCTTCATTCGGCAGGCCGTACTCGGGGCCGCCGTAGCGCGTATCCAGCACCACGTCTTTCGCGGTAATCTCGCGGCCCAGTTCCACCAGCTTCGCGGTGTTCTGGGCGATACGCAGGATTTGTGCCTGAGTTTTCTCGGGCTTGGCCGAGGCGTCTATACCGATCACGCGCTCGGCCCGGCCGTCGGCCGCGAAGCCCACCACCATGCCGGCCTGCGTGCTGCCCGTGACCGAGCAGACCACGATGTAGTCGAACTGGAAGCCGAGTTCGGCCTCTTGGGCGCGCACTTCCTCGGCAAAGCCGACAAAGCCCAGGCCGCCATAAGGGTGCTCCGAGCATCCCGCCGGAATCGGGAAGGGCTTGCCGCCGCCCTTGCGCACGTCGTCCATGGCCTGTTCCCAGCTCGGACGTATGCCGATGTCAAAGCCCGCGGCGTCCAGTCGCACGTCGGCGCCCATGATGCGAGACATTTCGATGTTGCCCACGCGGTCGTACACCGCGTCGGAGTAGTTGACCCAGTTCTCCTGCACCAGCACGCACTTCATGCCCAGGTGCGCGGCCACTGCGGCCACCTGCCGCGTCTGGTTCGACTGGATGCCGCCTATGGACACCAGCGTGTCGGCGCCCTGCGCCAGCGCTTCGGGAATCAGGTACTCCATCTTGCGGGTCTTGTTGCCGCCGAAAGCCAGGCCGCTGTTGCAGTCCTCGCGCTTGGCAAACAACTCGACCTTGCCGCCCAGGTGCGCGCTCAGGCGCTTGAGCGGCTGAATGGGCGTAGGGCCGAAGGTCAGTGAATGCCGGGGAAATTTCTGGAGCTGGAGCGCATGTTGAAGAGGATGCTTGAGCGAAGTCGACATGAATGAGGTCCTGGTTGAGGTGATGCTTTAAGTACGTAGCTTTAAGTGCGTGTTTAAGTGCCTGGTTCAAATCGTAGCCAGGCGCCCTCGCAATGAGTTGCGTAGTTCATCTTCATAACGAACTTAAAGTCAATTAACTTATGCATTTAACTAATACATTCCATAAATTTGCCATTTCACGCAATATTTGTAGAATTCTCCAATGGAAACCACACTCGACCGTATTGACCGCAAGCTCCTGAAGCTGCTGCAGCAGGACGCTTCCCTGCCCAATATCGAGCTGGCCGAAAAAACCAGCCTCAGCCCGCCTGCCTGCTCGCGGCGCGTGGCCAGGCTGAGGGAAGCCGGCCTGATTCGCAAGACAGTGGCGCTGGTGAACCCGCGCGCGCTGGGCTACAAAGGGCTGGTCATCATCGGCGTGGTGCTGGACCGCTCCACCACCGACTCCTTCGCTGCGTTTGAGAAGGCCGCGGCCGGTCTCACCGGCTGCCTGGAGGTGCAACTGGTGACCGGCGAGTTCGACTACTTCGTGAAGCTGCGCATCCAGAGCATTGACTCCTTCAATGAACTGCATGCATCGCAACTCGTCGGCCTGCCCGGTGTGCGGCAGATCCGCACTTTTGTTTGCCTCAAGGAAGTGTTCGAGACCACGGTGATCCCGGTTTGAACCGGCTTTTGCAATAAGCTATGCCCATGTCTCTCCAAACGCGTCTGCGTGGCCTCTTCTTCATGCTGCTGTGCGCCTTCTGCGGCGCGAACCACGCACAGGTGTTTGACCGCTTGTATGAATCCAGCGCCCAACTCATCCTGGCCCAGCCGCTGCAATGGATCGCCGTGCCACGCGACTCCATCGCATCGCCCGATGCTTTTGCCACGGCCGAATTCGCCGCCGCGAAAAGGGCCTTCCAGCCCTACACCGACGACACCGTTCTTCCCACCTCGGACACGCAGGAAGTCTGGGCAAGCTTCGCACTGCCCGCCACAGAACACCTGCAGACTTGGTACATCCGGCTGCCGGCCCAGGCGATCTACAGGGTAAGCCTTTACTCACGCGACCCTCAAGGCGGCTGGCAGGTCCAGTCCGCCGGCGAGGCGATCGCTCCCGCCTACTGGGCCTTGCGCACACGTGTGCCGAGCTTTGAGCTGCAATCGCACGCCGACCAGCCCCAGGCCTACTACCTTCGCTTCGAGCATCGCCGGCCCCTCACCGAGCGCCCCATGCTGCTCACGCCCATCGAATACATAGACGGCGCCTCGCGGGTCGGTGTCGTGATAGGCCTGATGTGGGGCATGTTCAGCGTGCTGGCCGTGTTGTGCCTGGCTGCATTCACCATGTCACGCAGCAAGGTGTTCCTGTGGTTCGGCGCGCTGGTGGTGACGCTGATGTTCACGCAGTTGGTGTTGATCGGCTACGGCGGGTGGCGCATCTGGCCCTACAGCGTGCACCTGAACCAGGTCATGGGCTGGGTTTCGGCCACAGTGACCATGGCCACTGCCGCGTGGTTCTGCGCCCAGGCCAGCTATGCGCGCGACGGTCATCCGCGTCTGTACCGGCTGCTAACCGGCGTCACGGTAGGCAGCCTGCTCATGGCCTGCGTGATGATGGTCCGCCTGGACTTCGTGCCGCGCGATCTGCGCAACCTGTGGCTGGCGCTGGCCACCGTGGCGGTTCTTGCAAGCCTGGTCTGGACGTCGCTGCGCGGCCAGGGCTGGAATCTCCTGTTGCTGATCGGCGCCGCGCCCATAGGTGGGGCCGCGCTGGCACGGCTTTCGTACAACGCGGGCTGGGTGCTCAATGTCGAATCGGCGCAGGCCGCGGGCGTACTGTCGGCCATGGTCGGCCTGCTCTGGATTTTCGGCGTGCTCGCGTGGCGCAGCCGGGCGGCGCTGTTCTCCAACCACCGGGGCGCCGCCCTGGCGACCTATGACGCGGCCAGTGGCCTGATGTTGCCCCGCATCATCGAGGCCAGGCTGCCGGCCCTGCTGCTGCGCGGCCGGCGGCAAAAACTGGCCTGCGGCGCGCTGATGATCCACTGGCTCAACCAGGCTCCCAGCCACGACGAGGTGGGCGACCTCAAGCGCGGCGCCGCGCTGTCCCGCATCGGCGAGATCCTGCGCCGGGCCGCGCGCGACGTGGACACCGTGGCGCGCTGCGACGAAAACCATTTCATGATGCTGGTCGAAGGCCCCGTCAGCCGCGCCGTGCTGTCGGAAATGTCCACCAAGATCCTGGCGGATTGCATACGAGCCGCTGAAAAATTCGGCGATGGAGGCGCCTTCACCCTGCACGTCGCCATCTGGCACGACACGCCCAGCTCGCAAACCGCCGCGGAAGTGACCGACCTGCTCAAGATACGCCTGCACCACATGGCCTCCGGCACCAAGCGTCCCGTGCAGTTTGTCGACTCGCCGCTGGAACCCGGCAGCGCCGCAGCCGCAGAGGCCAATCGGCGCGAAGACGTGCTGGCCAAGATCAACGCGATTGAGACCTCGCATCCCACGCTGGGGTGAACAAGGCGCCTGTCAGCCTGCGATCAACGCCCGGGTAATGGGAGGGCCGTCTTGTACCTCACCTGCTTGAGCGCAAAGCTCGATCGGATTTTTTCTATCCCTGAAATCGGCGACAGCTGCTCGAGGATGAATTTTTCCAGGGCGCCTATGTCGGCCACCGCCACTCGGATCAGGTAGTCGCTGTCGCCCGACATCAAATAACACTCCATCACCTGGTCGTGCTCGGCGATGCGACGTTCAAAGTCGGCCAGAGACTCTTTGCTTTGCGTGCGCAGGCTGATGGAGATAAAGACATTCAGGCCCAAGCCAAGCGCCGCGGCGTTGGCGATCGCCACGTAGCGGTCAATCACCCCGCCAGCCTCCAGCGCCTTGACCCGGGCGAGGCAAGGCGACGGGCTCAGGTGCACACGCCGCGACAGCTCAACGTTGGACAGCGAGCCGTCCCGCTGCAGTTCGTCGAGGATTTTCAGGTCGAGGGCGTCAAGTTGCATCATCTGTAAAAAACAATTTTTACGGCATTTTATGCCTCTTAGTAGCCTAAAACCACGATATTGAAGCTACACCTTCCGCAGAAACCTGCGTACAGTCATTTCTGCCATGAACCAATCCATCCCCCATCATTTACTGATGCAGGCCCAAACGCCTGATGACTCCGACCCGCAGGAAACCGCCGAATGGCGCGAAGCCTTTGAAGCCCTGGCTGTAGCCCACGGCCCCGCCCGTGCGCGGCACATGCTCAATGAACTGAGCCGCGTCGCGCGCAAGCAGCGCATAGGCTGGCAGCCCGAGTTGGCCACGCCCTATATGAACACCATAGGCGTGGACGAGCAGCCCGTGTTCCCCGGCGACCTGGCCATGGAAGAGCGTCTGGCCTCGCTCATGCGCTGGAACGCGCTGGCCATGGTGGTACGCGCCAACCAAGCCGAAACCGGCGGCTCCGCCGAGCTCGGCGGCCATATCGCCAGCTATGCCAGCGCGGCCGACCTGTTTGAAACCGGCTTCAACCACTTCTTCCGTGCGCGCGAAGGCACCGGCCAAGGGCAGCACCGCGGCGACCTGGTTTTCTTTCAGCCGCACAGCGCGCCCGGTGTGTATGCGCGTGCCTACCTCGAAGGACGCCTCAGCGAAAAAGACCTGGGCTTTTACCGCCAGGAACTCAGCGCCCCCGCCCAGGGCGCCCAAGGCCTGTGCAGCTACCCACACCCGTATTTGATGCCGGACTTCTGGCAGTTTCCGACCGGCTCCATGGGCATAGGCCCCATCAGCTCGATCTACCACGCGCGCTTCATGCGCTACCTCACGCACCGGCGCCTGCTCGACTGCGGAGGGCGCAAGGTCTGGGGCGTCTTCGGGGACGGCGAGATGGATGAGCCCGAATCCATGAGCGCGCTGACCCTGGCCGCACGCGAAGGCCTGGACAACATGGTCTGGGTCGTCAACTGCAACCTGCAGCGCCTGGACGGCCCGGTGCGCGGCAACGGCCGCATCATCGACGAGCTTGAAAAGCTGTTCGCCGGCGCCGGCTGGAACGTCATCAAGCTGGTGTGGGGCAGCGACTGGGACGGCCTGTTCGCACGCGACCTGACCGGTGCGCTGACCCAGGCTTTTGCGCAAACGGTCGACGGCCAGATGCAGACCTTTGCCGCGAAAGACGGGCGCTTCAACCGCGACAACTTCTTCGGCCAGAACGCCGAACTCGCGCGCCTGGCCCAAGGCATGACCGACGAACAGATCGACCGTCTCAAGCGCGGCGGCCACGACCTCGTGAAAATCCACGCCGCCTACGCCGCAGCCGCCAACCACCAGGGCCAGCCCACCGTGATCCTGGCGCACACCAAAAAAGGCTACGGCATGGGCAGCGCCGGCCAGGGCCGCATGACCACGCATTCGCAGAAAAAATTCGACGGCGAGGATCTGATCGAATTTCGCAACCGCTTCAACCTGCCGCTTTCCGATGAGCAGGCCAAAAACCTGGCCTTCTACAAACCCGCCGCCGACAGCGCCGAGATGCAGTACATGCACGCCAGGCGCACGGCGATGGGCGGCTACCTGCCGCGGCGCGAAACCGCGGCCGATACCGTGGACATCCCTGCCCTGCCCTCTTACGCCCAGTTCGCGCTGGCCGCCGACGGCAAGGACATGAGCACCACCATGGCTTTTGTGCGCATGCTGGGCGGCCTGCTCAAGGACCCGGCGCTGGGCCCGAAGATCGTGCCCATCGTCGCCGACGAGGCGCGCACCTTCGGCATGGCCAACCTGTTCAAGCAGGTCGGCATTTATTCAAGCGTGGGCCAGCGCTATGCCCCCGAAGACATAGGCTCCGTACTGAGCTACCGCGAGGCGCTGGACGGCCAGATCCTGGAGGAAGGCATCAGCGAAGCCGGCGCGCTCGCCAGCTGGACGGCCGCCGCCACCAGCTACAGCGTGCACGGCCTGGCCATGCTGCCTTTTTATATCTACTACTCCATGTTCGGTTTCCAGCGCGTGGGCGACCAGATCTGGGCCGCCGCCGACCAGCGCGCACGCGGATTTTTGCTGGGAGCGACTTCAGGTCGCACCACGCTGGGCGGTGAAGGCCTGCAGCACCAGGACGGCAGCAGCCACCTGATGGCGGCCACCATTCCCAACTGCAAAGCCTACGACCCGGCCTTCGCCTGCGAACTCGCCGTCATCCTGGACCAGGGCATGCGCGAGATGATGGTCGAGCAGAAGGACGTGTTCTATTACGTCACGCTGATGAACGAGAACTATGCCCAGCCCGACTTGCGGCCGGGTGCGGAGGCCGACATCATTCGCGGCTGCTACCGTTTCGACAGCTTCGCGCCCGACGGAAAGAAGGCGGCGGGCGAAGTGACTCAAGTGACTCTCATGGGCTCGGGTGCCATCCTCATCGAAGTCATCAAGGCCGCGCGGCAACTCGCGCAGCAAGGCATCGCCGCCACGGTGTACAGCGCGACCAGCTGGAGCGAACTCGCGCGCGACGGCGCGGCCTGCCAGCAGCAAGCCATTGAAGGCGGCGCGGCGGCCCTGCCTTTCATCGCGCAGCAACTGCAGGGCAGCAGCGGCCCCATCGTTGCCGCCACGGACTACGTGCGTGCGGTGCCTGAAAGCATCCGTGCTTTTGTACCTGAGGGCCGACGCTATCTCACGCTGGGAACCGACGGCTTCGGCCGCAGCGATACGCGCGCCGCACTGCGCGAGTTTTTCAATGTCGATGCACAAAGCATCGTCAAAGCTGCGCTGCATTTGCTCAAGCAGCCCTGAGCGCGGAAGCTTTCCGTCCGGCTAGAGACGGCGCAGCGCTTTCCACCTCAACCACGCCCCGGGGCCTTCAGCCCCACTCCATCATCCAGTCCCGCGCTGTGCCACGCGACGCGTGCATCTGCGCGCGATGAGCGCCGCGCCGTGCGTCAGGGTTCATGAGCACAAATACAAAGCAGTAAAAACCTCACAAAGATTGTCTGCATAAAGACCATCTCTTGTCGCTTTGAAGAAGCCGCTCAGTAAGCTTCACGACATTCTGTATCGCGAACTACTGACTGTCGATTTCTTCATCGCAACAACATGAATTGCATCCGCCCCGCGCCAAGCCAAATGGAAATATCCCACCGCCCTCCGCTGGCGGCGAGCGGCATGAAGGTTGGCAACCGGGACAAGCCCACGCCTGAAATCGGCCGGTCTTCCACCAAGCCACACCCCACCGCCTGCGCAAGTCCTGCGGGGCTTTGAACGTGATGGCCGGCAACATCCGCTATTCCCACGGCGCGGCCCTAGAGCTGCAGTACTCCGCCGCCATGGTGGCCGCACTGATGATGTTCCGGCGCCGGCCCACCCCCACCGACTTCGGCATCGGTGCTTCGTTCCCAAGAAAAGAGGCGTATGACCTGGCCCGCTTCAAGCGCCGATCCCACCTTGCCATCCGCGCGATGCTGCTTGCGCTCATCGGTTGTGCGTTGCCTTGCGGCGCGGTGACCCTGGGTGACGCCACCTTGCTTTCGGACCCGGCGCGACCGCTGCGAGTTGAAATCGAACTGGCCTCCGAGCTTCAACCCGGCCTGGAGGTACGCCTCGCTTCCGAACAGGCCTTTCGGGAGAGCGGCCTCAGCTACCCCGCTTGGCTGGGCCGTGCACAGGTTTCGCTGTTGCCGGCGCAAGGCCAGCGCCGGCGCCCCGCATTGCTGTTGACAGCCCCGCAAACCGTGCAAGTCCCTTTGGTTGAGTTGATGCTGGAATTCTCCTGGCCCACCGGCAGTACCCAACAGCTTTACGCCCTGCTTCTGGATGCTTCGACCCGGCCCACGAACAGCAAGGCGTTGGCCGACGCGCCGGCCGCGGTGGTGGTCCCCGCGACGCCAGAGGACGCCGCAGCGCTCACGCCCATCAGCAGTGAGTCGGCCACCGGCCCGGCGAAGGCCAGCTCAACGAGCGGCATGGTTTTTGAGATGGCAATTCGCTCTCCCATCAAGAACCGCGAGCATGCCGGCGTGGTTTCGTCGCGTCGCAGCCCATCAGCCGCGGGGCAGATCCAGGACCGCTTGCGGCTGGCGCAGGCCCAATCCTCCCTGGCTGATCGCATTGCCAAAGAGCGCCGGGAAGCCGACCAGCAAGCCCGTGTGCAGGAGCTGGAGCGCAACGCGCGGCAAATGCGCATGTTGGCCGACCAGATGGCCGCCGCCGCGCCACAAGCCGCCTCATCAGCCGCCTCATCCGACACACCACCCGCCGCAGCACCCTCGGCTCCACCGGCCGCAGCGCCAGCGTCCAAAGCCCCGAGCCTGCTGCCCAAACAAAACATTTCCCGCGACAGCCTTGCATCCACCCTCTGGCTCTGGGTGCTCGCGGGACTCACGATGCCTCTATTCGTCGTCTGGGTCCTGCGTTTCTGGCTAGCCCGTCGCCGTCCTGAGTTCATCGACAGTGCAGGCGCAGCAGCATCCGTCTTCGAACTCAGTCCCACCGAAGCAGAGAATGCCTATCGCACCTATACGCAGCAGCGGCAAACGCCCGTGTGCGGTGACACGCCCACGGTGGAAGATGCCCGCGCGCTCTTTGTTGTCGGCCGCCTCGGCGACGCGCAGCAGTTGCTCGACAGCATCCTGCGCCAGAACTCCCGCAACCATGAAGCCTGGCTCCTCCAGGCCCGGGTGCTGTGCGCGCGAGGCGATAGCGCCGGCTTGGCGCAGCGCATGCCGCACTTGCGCGAGCTGACCGGTGAAACCGGAGAGTTGTGGGACCGTGTGCTCACGCTCGGCCAGGATCTCGACCCCAGCAATCCGCTCTACGAGGCAGCCGTACTCCAGTCACAGCCGCAAGAGCATCGCGCGGAACTCGTAGTGCAGCCGACACCGGCCATTCACAAAGTACCCGCGTCGCCCATCACCAGCAGTGCCGTCGACGACGCATTGCGCATGGCCACAGCCTATGGAGCACGCCGGGCATGAACGGCACCCTCTCCTTCCTGCCGTATCAGGGCAGCGAACCAAGTCCGGTCGCCACCTCCAACTCACCTCCCCTTGTTTCCCGTCAGTCCCTTTGTCATTGCAATCGTCAATATCAATTAGGAGTCAAGCCTCATGAAACATTCTTCACACTCCCGCCGCCAGCGCGGCTTCACCCTTGTCGAGATCGCCATCGTGCTGATGATCGTCGGTCTGCTGATAGGCGGCATCCTGCGTGGCCAGGAACTGATCCAGTCGGCGCGCGTGCGCAACATCATTGACCAGAAGTCGGCGGTTCAAACTGCCTACATCGGTTTTCTGGATCGTTACCGCATGCTGCCGGGGGATTTGACTGCGACTCAAGCCACGGTCGTCGGGAATGGTGCACTGGCTTCCGCCGGTGCCGGTGGTGATGGACTTATTACCTGGAACACAGAATCCATCCTGTTTTTCCAGAACCTCACGGCGGCCGGCTTTCTTTCCTGCGGCGGCTGCATGACCGTGGCCGCTGCCGGGGCGCCCGGAATCAACAACAGTCCGATCAACGTATACGGCGATTTTCTCTGGGCTGGTCACATTAACAGTGACAGCACAGGCTTGATTAATCCTGCCTGGTTTGATACGACCGGGGGTATTACTCGACTGCAAGTTTCAACAGGCGCCAGCGTCCCCTCCCAGGTTTTGGCCGAAGTTGACCGGAAGGCGGACGACGGATTGCCAGGAAGCGGCCAACTTCGCTTCGCTCTGGGGGGCGGGGCGGCGGCCATCGCGGTTTGTGCACCCACATTGCTTGCAGCACCGAGCACTGCCCCGTGGGCAAATCCCAGCCAAGCCAACTGCCTGGGCAGTTGGCTGTTTTGACCCTCCACGATGGACTCGTAAAGCTCATTGATCCCTCAGGGACAAGGTACCGCCTCATCCAACCTCTCTCCCTCGTCTGACATGCATAGGAAACCGTCATGAAACGTCCCTTAACCTCTCGATACGAACACGGTTTCACCCTCGTCGAAATCGCCATTGTGCTGATGATCGTTGGCCTGCTGATAGGCGGCATCCTGCGCGGGCAGGAGCTGATCCAGTCGGCGCGCGTGCGCAACATCATCGATCAGAAATCAGCCATTCAAACCGCCTACATCGGTTTCCTGGACCGTTACCGGATGCTGCCCGGTGATCTAACGGTGACACAAGCCGGGGTCGTCGGGAACGGCGCGGTGAGCTCGACCCTCGGCGGCGACGGGATCATTGCACCCACCGAATCCATACTGTTTTTTCAAAACCTCACTGCCTCAGGCTTTCTGTCATGCGGTGGTTGCATGACCGTAGCGGCCGCCGGCGCAGTGAACATCAATAACTCCCCGATCAATGTCTATGGCGATGCAGTCCGCGCCGGACACCTCAACAGCGACAACACGGCGACCATCAACTCAACCTGGTTTGACACGGTGAACAACGTCACCCGCATGGTGGTGTACACCGGAGCAACCGTCCCTTCGCAGGTATTGGCTGAAGTCGACCGCAAGGCAGATGATGGACTCCCCGGCACCGGTCAACTTCGTTTCGGCCTGAGTGGCGGTGCCGCTGCGGTTGGGGTTTGCGCTCCAGGTCTTATCGCAGCTCCCACTATCACTACCTGGGCAAACCCCAGTCAAGCCAACTGCGTGGGTGCTTGGCTTTTCTAATGGGCGACAGGATTTCACCTATGAGACCTATTCGTCTGGTTGCTGGCGTTTCCGCTGCGTTGCTGACAGCTTGCGCGGTCACCCCGCCACCCGCCAGCACGCAGCACATAAGCATGGTCGAGCCGGTGCGGCCGCTGGCTCCAGCTGCGCTACGACCAGTCCGGCTGCCGGCGCTTCCCGCGGCACCACAGCCTCAGGCGCAGCAGGAATTGCTCAGCGTGGTGGTCAGCGATGTACCGGTGAAAACGCTGCTCTTCGCACTGGCGCGCGACAACCGGCTCAACATCGACATCCATCCGTCCATCGCGGGCCAGGTCACCATCAACGCCACCGACCAAACCCTGCCGCAGTTGCTGGATCGCATCGCCCAGCAGGCCGACCTGCGTTACGAAATGACAGGCAACACGGTGCGCCTGCAACGCGACACACCCTACCTGGCTCACTATGCAGTGGACTATGTCAACCTGAAGCGACAATCGGTCAGCCAGACCTCCGTGTCTTCGCAACTCGGCACCGGCAGCACGGCGGGCTCATCGAACGCCAGCATCAGCAATACCGCCGACAACCAGTTCTGGGACACGCTGATCAACAACGCCTGCCTCATTGTCGGCGCGGCCAACCTGGAGTTCAGGCAAAGAGACGATATCGCCCAAAAGCAGGAACGGGAGCGCGAACGTGACGACAGGCTGCGCATCGCCGTTGAGCTTTCCCGCTCCGCGCCAGCGCCCATAAGCGCATCCGGCACGGCCCCTACAACGAATCGATCATCCAGCGACAGTGCCGACGTCCTGAAACAGGTGCTTGGAACGAAAGATGCTGTAGACAAAGTCGAGTGCGGCAGGGGTTCAGCCGCTTCGTCAAGCAGTTCCGCAAACTCCCCCGGCTCCAGCACCAACAACATCGTCGTCAACCGCGAGACCGGCCAACTGTCGGTCTACAGCACCTCACGCGGCCACGAGCAGTTCCGGCAATTCCTGGAACGCATCAGCGCCAGCGCGCGGCGCCAGGTGCTGATAGAGGCCACGATTGTTGAAGTGACGCTATCCAACGCCTCTCAGCAAGGCGTCAACTGGCAAAAAGTGGTGCAAGGCGGGCTGTTGCGCGGCCTGAGTTTTCAGATGCTACCTTCGGGTACGGGTTCTTTTTCGGGCACGCAGGATGCCTCGCTGCTGCGCATCGGCTACACCAGCGGCAGCGGTGACTGGAGCGGCATCCTCTCGCTGCTTGAATCCTTCGGCCAGGCACGGGTGCTGTCCAGCCCCAAGGTATCCGTGCTGAACAACCAGACGGCCGCCCTCAAGGTGGTGGACAACTACGTTTACGTCACCATCTCCTTCACCCCAGGCACCCGCACGCTCAGCTCCGCCGGGCAGTTGGTGCAGACCTCGCCGGACACCTACACCTCCAATATCAATTCGGTTCCCGTGGGTTTTGTGATGACAGTCACGCCGCAGGTGGCTGAAAGCGGCGAGGTCACGCTCAATGTGCGGCCCACCATCAGCCGCGTGGTGCGCGAAATCGTAGATCCGAACCCCGCGCTGCTGGGCGCCACCCCGCCCATCATCAACCGCATTCCCGTGGTGCAGTCGCGCGAACTGGAGTCGGTGCTGCGCGTGCAAAGCGGCGAAATCGCCGTGCTGGGCGGCCTGATGCAGGATGCCAGCAACGACGGCGAAGACGCGGTCCCTGGCGTCAGCCGCATTCCGCTGTTGGGCGAAGCCTTCAAACAGAAACAACAAACGCGCAGCAAGACCGAACTCGTAGTGTTCTTGCGGCCTGTGGTAGTGGGCGATGCCTCGCTGAACGGCGACTACAAGGCCTTCAAACCCCTGCTGCCCACATCCAGCTTCTTCAAGGATGCCGCGCCTGAGGCCCTGGGCCGAAAGCCTTTCGAAGACCAGCCTTCCCGCCAACCCTGACAGAAACCCATGCACCGCTCCTTTCGACTTTTGCCCTTGCTGCTCTGTACCGCCACTTTGGCGTGGAGTCAGGTCAGGCCCGGCATTAATTCGCCAGCCCAAACGGGGGCCGCGTCGCGCGAACCAGATATCCGCATCACCCGCCGCAAGCCCGCGCCGGTGGTGGACGCCGACGTCAAGCGCGGCTACGAAGCCCTGCAGGCGGGGCGCTACGGCGAGGCGCGCAGCGCCTATGACCAGGCTTTAAAGCGTGACGGGACTTTGCGCGATGCGCTGATTGGCTTAGCCTGGGCTCTGGAGGGGCTGGAAGACCACCAGGGGGCTCAGGCCTCGCTGCGCCGTTTGCTCGAACTGTATCCGCGCGACGCCGAAGCGCTGGCGGCACAATATCTGGTGGGCGGCGGCGTGCCCGGTGATGCGGCGGCCCGCTTCAAGCAGCTGGCCGAGCGCAGCGAACGCAATGCGCCCCTGCATTTCGCACTGGGCGTGATCCATGCCGAACAAGGCCGTTGGGGCGAAGCGCACCTGTCCTTTGAGCGCGCAGCGGCACTTGAGCCCGCCCAGCCCGACTACCTTTACAACCTGGCTCTGTCATTGGACCGCCTGGGGCAGGGTCCGGAGGCCATGCGCCAATACGTCAAGGCGTTGAACCTCTCTTTCCGTCAGCCCGCCGCCTTCAACCAGGAAGTGGTGCGCAGCCGCCTGCGCACATTGGCCGCACCGGCCTCCTGAGTCGAGGACAAGCGTACGATGTCCATGGCACCTCCGGCCCACTTGCAAGACCCGCCACTGGCCATGCGCAAGGCCGAACGCGAACTGGCTGAAGCCCTGCTCCAGCAGCGGCGGCTTACCGCTTCCCAGCTTGCCATCGCCCTGGCTGAAAAGCAGCTGCGTGGCGGCAGCCTGCACGCGCAACTGGCCAGCCTGGGTTTTGTGGGGGAGCTGGAGCTGCGCGCCTTGCGTGCGCAATTACACAAACTGCCCGAGGTCGACCTCGTGACCCGGCGCGCCGATCCAAGCCTTCTGGGGCTGCTGGCCGCACCGCTGGCACGCAAGCACGGCGTCCTGCCCGTGGAAATGACGGTCCAGGGTGAATTGCTGCTGGCCATCGACGACACCGACGACCTGGTGGCGCTGGACCAGATCAGCGCACACCTGCGCGCCAAGGGAGTGGCCCGCGTCCGCCTGGCTTTGGCGGCACCCGGCGAACTGGTGCGCGAAGTCGACCGCGTCTATGGCGAACGTCCCAGCGTAGACGCGCTGCTTGCCGCCAGCGGCAAAGAGCCGCCCGTGGACAAGCTCATCGAAGCCATCGTCCATCACGCCTTCACCAGCCTGGCGTCGGACATTCACTTCGAACCTGAAGAACACCTGTTGCGCGTGCGTGTGCGCGTCGATGGCGTGCTGATACAGGCGCACTTGCTGCACGCCTCGATGTGGCCTGCGCTGGCGGTCAAACTCAAGGTCATGGCCGGCATGAACATCGCCGAAAGCCGCGCCGCGCAAGACGGGCGCTTTTCCATGGGAGTGGGCGCGAGCCAGATCGATTTTCGCGCCGCCTGCCTGCCCACAGCCCATGGCGAAAACATCGTGCTGCGCCTCCTGGATCGCCAGCGCAGCATCGTGCCGCTGGAGCGCCTGAAACTGACGCAGACCACCATGGACAGGCTGCACTCGCTGATGCGCCGGCCCGAGGGCATTGTGCTGGTCACCGGTCCCACCGGCAGCGGGAAGACCACCACGCTGTATTCCATGCTCGCCGAGATCAGCACCGAAGCGGTGAACGTGATGACACTGGAAGATCCCATCGAATATCCGCTGCCGCTCATCCGCCAGACCCAAGTGACAGAAAAAATCGGTTTCGCCGAAGGTGTGCGTGCCCTGATGCGGCAGGACCCGGATGTGATTCTGGTCGGCGAGATCCGTGATTCAGAAACCGCCGAAATGGCATTCCGCGCCGCCATGACAGGCCATCAGGTCTTTGCCACCCTGCATACCAATTCGGCACTGGGTGCGGTACAGCGGCTGCGCGACATCGGCGTGTCGGCCGAAATCCTCGCGGGCAACATGACAGGCGTGATAGGCCAGCGCCTGGCGCGCCGCCTGTGCCTGCACTGCAAGACACGCCGCCCGGCCACCGCGCACGAAAAAATCCTGCTCGAATTGCCCGACGACGAACACCCGCTGTATCAGGCCGTCGGCTGCGTGCACTGCAACCAGCGCGGCTTCCTCGGACGGGTGCTGCTGATGGAAGTGCTGTGCTTCGACGAAACGCTGGACCACCTGGTGGCCAAACACGCGAGCCACATCGAGTTGGCGCGCCATGCGCGCGCCGAAGGCTTCACGTCGCTGCGGGACGACGCCATCCGCTACGTACTGGCAGGCCACACCACCGTGGACGAGGTCAGCCGCGTGGTCAATCTCGCGGCGCATTGAACGGATCACAGGGAAGGGGCCGCATGCCGCGATACAAATGGACCGCACTGGCTGCCGACGGCGCGCGCGTGAGCGGCCAGGGCGCCGCGGCTGACCAGGGCTCTCTGGCCGCGCAGCTGGAGCAGTCGGGTCTGCTGCTGGTCAAAGCGCGCGCGCAAGGCGGCTCGTTTCGCCTGCTGCGCGCCCGCATCCGCCTGCTGGACCTGGTCAACTTCAGTTTCCAGGCGACCATGATGCTGCGCGCCGGTGTTCCGCTCATGGAGGCCCTGCGCGACATGGAGGGCACCGAAGGCAACCCGGCGCTGCGCCAGGTAATCGGCGCCCTGACGGACGGCCTCAGTTCCGGCAAGACCTTGTCGCAGGCCATGGCCGAGCAGCCATCCGCCTTCGATGAGGTCTACGTGAGCCTGGTGCGCGCCGGCGAGAGCAGCGGCCAGCTGCCCGAGGTGTTCGCCAAACTTACCGAGACGCTCAAATGGCAGCACGAGATCGCCGCGCAAACGCGCAAGGCGCTGATCTATCCCTGCGCGGCCCTGGTCATCATCACAGGGGTGACACTCTTCCTCATGAGCTACCTGGTGCCCCAGGTCGCCAGCCTGCTCAAGGTCATGCGCATCGAACTGCCCTGGCAGACGGTGCTGATGATCAAAATCTCGGAAGTCGTCGAAGCCCATGTGGGCAAGATAGTGGTGGGCCTGACCTCGCTGGTCGTGTTGCTGCCGACACTTGCGCGGATACCCGGTCCTCTGCGCGGCGTGATTGACGGACTCAAGCTCAAATTACCTGTGGTGGGGCCCGTGCTGCGCCAGATCGCGCTGGCGCGCTTTGCCTATGTGCTGGCGCTGCTGTATGCGGCCGGCATCACGGTCGTGGAGGCGCTCAAGGTGGTGGAGATCGCCGTCGGCAACCGCGCGGTAGCGCAGGCCGTGGCCGTGGCGCACGGCAGCATTGTCCAGGGCCGGGGCCTGAGCGCCGCGTTTTCCGGTATGACGATGTTTCCCCCCATGGTGGTGAGCATGCTGCGCGTGGGAGAAGCTACCGGCTCGCTCGATGCAGCACTTGAAAACGTCAGCTATTTCTATACGCGGCAGGCGCGTGAATCCGTCGAAAACCTGCAGGCCACGCTGCAACCCGTGCTAACGGTCGTGCTGGGACTGATGCTGGGCGCCGTCATCTTCTGCACGCTGGGCCCCCTGTACGACTCGGTCATCACCAATGCAAAGTTCTGAATTCATTTCCGCGCCGCTGCGCGTGCTGCATCTGGAGGGCGAGCGGCCGCGTGTCTACGCGATCCACCGGCACGGCTTGGTGGAAGAGCAAGGCTCGCAAGAGGGATGGATGCAGCCACAGGCACTGGCCGAGCATGCGCGCCGCGACCCGGCCTGCCGCTGGCTGGTGCTGGCCGACTATGCCGAGGAAGAATTCTGGGGCGACGTGATGCCGCCCCTGCGCGGCGCCGCACGCAAAGCCTGGCTGTCCCGCATGCACCAGCGTTTCGCGATGGAGTCGCCCTTTCGCTGGATTTCACTGCAAGGCCAAAGCCGTTCCCATCCCGGCAAGCTGCGCGTGCTGGGGTATAGCCTGGGCAATGCCGAACGGGTGATGCCTTGGTTGGAGGCATTGCAGGATGCACAGGCCCGGTTGGCCGGCGTCTACACCCCCATCATGCTGGCCGCATCGCTGCTGCGCCGGCTCCACCTCCCCCGCCGCGGGCCGGTCATGCTGACGACCTCGCATCCGGCAGGGCTGCGGCAATGCGTGGTGATCGACGGCCGCCCTTGCTTCTCGCGCCTGGCCCTGCGCGCCGATGCCATCGGCGAGGGCTGGTTGCCCGCGCTACGCGAAGAGACCGGGCGGCTGAAGGAATACCTCGTCGAAAACGGCATCCTGTTGCGCGACAACGCCCCGCTGCACATCGCTGGCATCTGTCCGCCCGGTTCGGGCATCAACATCCCGAGCGACCTGAACGAAGGACGCAGCCTCTACCATTTACTGCAGGCCGGGGCGGTCGCCGAAGCACTCAAGCTGCCCCAGCCTCCAGCCAACTCTCTCCAGCTGTCCCGGCTGCTGTTCGTGCACGCGCTCACCCTCGGTGCACCGTCGGACCAGCTGGCCCCGTCCGCACTGCTGCGCAAGGACTGGATGGCACGCACGGCGCGCAACACACGTCTGGCCGGCTATGGCATCTGCGGCGCCTGCCTGCTATATGCAACAGGCTTGGCCGCATCGCTCTGGCCGCTGGCCGGTCAACTCGAAGAGGCGGCCGCCAGCACCCGAAAATTTGATGTCCGCTATCAACGCGAAGCTGCCACCTTTCCGAACTCCGCGCTGACAGCGGACGAGCTGATTGCGTTGGAGCAAAAAGCCCAAACTGTGACAAACCCGCTGCAGGGCCCGTACGCACTGCTCGCAGCGGCTGGAGGTGTGCTTGAAAAGCACACCGAACTGCAACTCGATCAATTGCGCTGGGAGCGTGACAGTTCTAGCCTCGCAGGATTGCCCACACTGCAAATACGTGGTGCGGTCCAGGGGTTGCAGCCCGACGACCTACGGGGTGCGCGCGATGCCATGGCACGCTTCACTGCCAGCCTGGCTTCCGCGGGCCTGACGGCGGATGTCGTCAAAGTGCCACTGGATCTGCAAAGCAGCGCCAGCATCAACGGCTCTGGCCAGCAGGACAAGGCCGAACTCGGTTTCGAGGTGAAGGTATGGCGCAAGTAGCCCCGCACCTGGCCTGGCACCCCAGCGCATGGCCGCAGCCTTTGCGCCGTGCCGTGGGACAGGCCTGTGTCCTCACGGTGCTTGGTTTGGTGCTGGCTGGTGCACTCCACTGGTGGCGCACTGCGCTGGTCGGGCAGCTGGAGCGCCAACTCAAGCAGGAACAGGCCAGCCGCCAGCGCTTTCTCAACAGCGGCCGCGAAAGGGCCGACATCGAGCGGTTGTTGCCGCTGCTGCAAAGCCTGCAGTCGCAAGGCCTTTACGGCGAAGAAAAGCGACTGGAGTGGATAGAGCGCCTGCGCGGCATGGAAAGGCGCTGGCCCGGCCTCAAGCTGCAGTACGCCATTGAGGCGCAAACCATGCAGCCGGCCGGAAAACCGGGCGCGGCCGCCCTTGCCGTCCCGTCCACGCCCGCCTCGGCGGGAACTACCCGGCGCATCGAAGTGTTCACCACCCGCATGCGCCTGACCATGACCCTGGTGCACGAGCAGGACATGCTGCGCGTGCTGGACGACCTCGCGGCCGCACAGCTGGGCCGTGTCGGCGTGGAGCGTTGCGAGATGAGCCGTGCCGGTGGGGCAGCGATCAAGGCAGAGTGCACCTTGGTCTGGAACACGCTGCGGGCCTACGAGCCGCCAGTGCGCGCGCCCGGAGCCAAACCATGAAGCTTCCCGCAAAGGTCTTTGCGGTGGTCTGCTGCGTCTTGCCGACGTGGCTCCCTGCGCAGCAGGATACCCTGGGCCGGCTTTTCTACACGGCGGCGGAACGCGCCGAGATGGAAGCCAGGCGCCACGGCCGTCCTGCACCGCAGGAAGTGGCTGCGCGCGAAACATCCCTGCTGCGCATTGACGGTATCGCGGTTCGACCCCAGGGCAGGACCACCGTCTGGATCAACGGCGCCCCTTACCTGGAGCGCGACCTGCCACATGGCCTGCGTGTGCGCCGTGGCCCCGCAGGCCTCATCCTGGGCGTGGAAATGCCGCTAAAGGACGGCGAAGTCGAGCGCGCGGCTATCGGCGAAACCTTGATGCGGGTATCTAACAGCGCGGCCGCCGCTTCGGCGTCGGCGGAAACTGAAAAGCCGAGGGCGGCGAAATGAAACCACAACAAGGCTTCGCCGCGCTGCTGATGATGGTGCTGGTGGCGGTCGGTGTTTTTGGTGCCATGGCCGCGTGGGTGGCGAGTGAGCCGCCGCCTTCGAAGCAATCCATCAACCACCAGGTGCTGCTGCAAGCGAAGGAGGCCTTGCTGGCGTATGTCGCATTAGGCAGCGATCCTGCCAACATGCTGGTACAAAGAACCCGGTTGCCCTGCCCGGACAGGGATGGTGACGGCATTGCCGATATGACTCCCGACATCGGCAACTGCGGTTTGGCGCGGCAAACTGCAGTCGGGCTGCTGCCCTGGAAAAGCCTGGGCTTGCCGCCGCTGCGCGATGCCGATGGCGAGTGCCTTTGGTACGCCGTCAGCGGCGATTTCAAGGACGCGTCAGACCCTACGGCGACGACGGCCGTCAACGCCGATACCGACGGCATGATCACTGTGTCCACTGAAGCCGGGCAAAGCTTGGCAACAAAGCTTGTCGCGGTGATCTTCGCGCCGGGCGCGAAGCGGAGTGTGCAAGCCCGGCGCGATCCGGCAACCCTCCGCGCAGACATGCCGTGTGCAACACCCAACAAAGTCGCGGCCGCCGATTCAGACGGCTACCTGGAACTCGGTAACGCACTGGCACCGGCGTCGACACCGATCGATGCCGGCATCGTTCTGGCCCCCACCGTCTTTATGCAGTCGGCGGGGACGGTGGACAAACAATCACGGCTCAACGACCAGCTCGCATGGATCACGGCCGACGACTACGCGGCCACTGCCACGCAGCGCAATGCCGAGGTACTGCTGCAGGCGCTCATTCAGGGTTCCGTGGCCGCCGGTGATCGCCTGCCGTTTGCCGCGGCCACGCCCGGCGCCGTATGCGAACAGGGCAGGTACAGCGGTTTTCTGCCGCTGAACTGCTCATCTACCACCCTGGACACCAGCGGAAATCCGCTTACCCGGACGTTCACCTTGGGCGCGGCCCAGGCCATGCTCGACAAGTGGCCCCAACAGGCCTTCTACGCGGTCACACCGGGCTGCACTCTCGATGCAGCCACATGCAGCGCGACCACCGGTGCGGCATTGACCGTGTCAGGCAAGCCTCCAGTCAAGGCCGTACTGGTCATGCGGGGACGGCCGCAAGCAACTCAAACCTGCCTCTCGAGCATCGCCACCTATACCGACTGGCTGAGCTGTGTCGAGAGCCAGGCCAATCGCAATGAACTCTCCAAAACACCCGGCGAGCCCGCCCAGGCAAGGACGTTCCTCACACCTGGCAATCGGCCCGTGTCCAACGACATCCTGAAAGAACTTCCATGACCCTTGTTACGCGACACGCAGGCTCGTGCCAGCGCGGCTTTACCCTGGTCGAACTGGCTCTCGTCGTCGGCGTCGTAGCCCTGCTTCTGGGCGGGCTGATGGTTCCGGTGGGCCGAATGCTTGAGCAAAAAGCAAATGCCACCACCCAGGCTGCGCTGGAAACCGCGCAGCAGGCCATTTTGGGCTTCGCCTTGCTGAAAAATCGCCTGCCCTGCCCTGCTATCGGAAGTGATGGACAGGAGGCAACCGACACGGCAGGCGCATGCACGGCGCCTGGTGACGCGGCAGGCGCCAGCCGAGGGAGCCTTCCGTGGGCGACCTTGGGGATTGCAGGCGCCGACGCCTGGGGCAACAGTTTGCGCTACGCGGTCTCAACGCCCTTGGTCAGCACCGCCACCTTCAAGGCGTCGGTCCCCAGCAGCAATCTCATCGTCAAGTGCACCACGCTGACGGGCATCGATATCCCCGGCTGTTCGCCCGGTGGCGTCGCCTTGACTTTGGCAAACAACGCAGCGTTTTTGGTGTATTCGCATGGAAAGAACGGACGTGGAGCGGTCTCCATGGACGGTCTCACCACGTTCCCCAAGCCTGCCGGCCAGGACGAGAACGCCAACCTTCCTGAGCAGGCAAACACGTTTGAACTCGTGACCCCAATCACCCCCTATAGCCCCGTGGACAGCCGTCGCATTTTTGTTTTCCGGGCTCACACCGATGAAACAAGTAATGCAGGGGCGTTTGACGACCTCATGGTCTGGATGCCAGCCTCCCTCCTGGCAGCCAAGCTGCTGGCGGCGGGGCAGTGGCCATGAAAGCCCATCTTGCGCATAGGCTAACCCCCCTCTCCGCCATCATCCGCCTGACCCTCATCGAAGCCTGGCGCGGCCGCAGCGCACGCTTGCTGCTGCTCTTCCTCGCGGCTGTGTATGCACTCGGCGCCTTCGCGGCCTCGATGGCTGTGACAGAGGGGCAGGAAACCCGGCTCGCGCTGGCCGCGCACCTGTATCGCCTGGGCCTGGTGCTGGCGCTCGCGCTGATCGTCGTGTCCAGTACGGTACGTGACATGGAGGGCGGCTTCCTCCAGGTGTTGCTCGCATTCCCGCTTTCACGTGCGCAGTTCGTGATCGGACGGCAAGCAGGCTACATGCTCTTGGCCGGTCTCGCGGCGGCGGCGGCCACGGGCGTGATGCTCACCATGGCCGTGCCCGGCGGCCGAATCGGTGTGCTGGCCTGGGGCGCCTCGCTCGCGCTGGAACTGGCCATCGTTGTGACGGCCGCCCTGTTTTTTTCGCTGGGGCTGCGCCGTGTGCTGCCGGCTTATGCAGGCTGCTGCGCGTTTTACCTGTGGGCTCGGCTGCTCGACGTGGCACGCTTTATGGCGGCCCACCCGGTCGGGCAGGATGCCTCGTCCTGGGATGTGGTGGCAGGCCGGGCCACCTTCGACCTGCTGGGCTGGCTGCTGCCGCCGCTGGCGAGTTTCGCGCCCTCTTCCTGGGCATTGGGTGGGGCGGTGCAGGGCACGCAGCTCGCGCTGCAAGGCGGCTGGGCGCTCTGGTACGCGGCCTTGTGTGCCAGCGCCTCACTCGTGGACCTGTACCGCCGTGAAATTTAAGCGGCTACGCCCAGGCGCCGCTCGCCGCGCTCCTGCGCGCGTGACGGCTGTATTCACGCTGTTGCTGATCGGCCAGGTGTCGTTGGCGCTTTGGCGCGGCGTGCCTGAAGCCGGTGCTCAGCCGCTGGGCCGGCCTCCCAGCCTCATCGCCGCGCGAGTCGCATCGCTCGACGACCCGGTGCCGCTGGCCAAAATGCTGGACCTCTACCTGCAGGCCCACGACGTACAACCCGGCCTCAGCCTGCCTTGGCGAGAACTGGATTACAGCCAGGTGGTCGCCTGGCTAACCCGCATCCTGGAGTTGGATCCGCAGGGGCAATACCCGCTGCTGGCCGCCGCGCGGCTCTATACCCAGGTTCCCGATCCACAGCGCCAACGCCTCATGACCGATTTCGTCGCCGCCCAGTATCCGCAAGACCCGCTGCAGCGCTGGCGTTGGATGGCGCATGTGGCCTACGTGGCCAAGGTTCAGATGAAAGACCCGGAGCTGGCGGTGCGTTACGCCGCCGAACTGCGGCAACATGCGCAAGGTCTGCCGCAGGTGCCCGCCTGGGCGCGGCAGATGGAAATCTTCCTGCGCATGGGCCAGAACGACCTCGACACCGCGAGGGCACTGCTGGGCGCGCTGCTGGCCAGCGGGCAGATTCACGACGACAACGAACTGCGCTTCCTCACACAGACACTCAAGGAGCTGGAGCAGAAATGAACGCAACGCAACAAGCCGCGCTGCGGGCCGGCGAAGTCCACAAACGCTATGGCGGCGCCAAGGCACGCGCCGCGCTGGCCGGCGTTTCGCTGGAAGTCCACCCCGGTGAATGCCTGGCCTTGCTAGGCATGAACGGCGCGGGCAAAACCACCTTGATCAAATGCCTGCTGGGCCTGGCCGCGCCCACGTCGGGAAGCCTGTCCATCTTCGACCAGGATCACAACCGCCCGATGGCGCGTGAGCAGCTCGCTTATGTGCCCGAACGTTTCTCGCCTCCGGGCTGGTTGCATGCGCGCGACTACTTTCGATTGGCCGCCCGGCTGCACGGCCTGGCGTTTCCACAAGCCGGCCTGCCGGGCATGCTGGCCGAGCTGGACCTGGAAGAAACCATCCTGGACAGGCCCCTGCGTGAATGCTCCAAAGGAATGGCGCAAAAAATCGGCTTGGCCGCCGCCTTCCTGGCGCGGCGCCGCCTTCTGGTGCTGGACGAACCCATGAGCGGCCTGGACCCGTTCTCTCGCATACGTGTGCGCGAGCAGCTTCACCTGCAGCGGAGCGCCGGCTGCGCGCTGTTGATGAGCACTCATTCACTCGCGGACGTGGAAGACCTTGCCGACCGCGTCGCCATCCTGCATGCGGGCCACCTGTGCTTCATCGGAAGCGTCGACGAATGGCTGACGCAACATGGGCCTGGCGGCATGGAAGAGGCCTACCTGTCGGTGGTGAAAGCGGCCCAGCTGGCGCCAGGCAAGGCTTAGTAGCCGGATATCACGTCGCCCGTGGCCGGTTGATACCGGCCATCGGGCTACGTCAGCCACAAGCCCGTGCACAGCCATCCGCGCGGGCCGGGGGAAGCGGCCCCTTTCTTTACTTGGGCAGCAGCACCTTGTCCACCACGTGGATCACGCCGTTGGACTGGTAGACGTCGGCGATGGTGACGTTCGCCACACCACCCTTTTCATCCGTCACCGTGACCTTGCCGCCGGCCGACTTGGCCACCAGCGTGCCGCCGGCCACCGTCTTGATGGACGCCATGCCATTGCCGTCGGCAATCATCTTGCTGATGGCCGCGGCGTCCCATTTGCCGGGCACCACGTGGTAGGTCAGCACGCCGGTTAGCATGCCCTTGTTCTCGGGCTTGAGCAGGGTGTCCACCGTGCCGGCCGGCAGCGCCGCAAAAGCCGCGTTGGTGGGCGCGAACACCGTGAACGGGCCCGGGCCCTTGAGCGTATCCACAAGGCCCGCTGCCTTGACCGCCGCGACAAGCGTGGTGTGGTCCTTGGAGTTGACGGCGTTGTCGATGATGTCCTTGTTCGCCAGCATGGGTGCGCCGCCCACCATGACTTGCGCGAACGAAGGGAGGGCCGCGAACGACAGGGCCAGTGCGACGCCCAGTGAAGCGAGTTTGTGTTGAGTCTGCATGTGAGATCCTTTGAAGCGGTTGAGGTTGACGTAAAAGGTGAACCAGGAGCCGAAATCACAATGATTCAAGCGGCTGTGATGAATACGGGGCATGGGCCCCGCTGGATTCAAAACAGATTCAGGTTCAACACCTTGAAGACCGTCAACCGCAACAGAAAGTAAGCAGCGCCGCGCAGGGCGGACGCCGCCCTTCCGCCCCTCAGGCGCCGCGTTGGAGAAACGCGCGCACGGCCTGCGGATAGATCAGGTGCTCTTGCGTGAGTACACGCGCGGCCAGCGTCTCGGCCGTATCGCCCGGCAGCACCGGCACCACGGCTTGCGCCAAAGTGGCGCCGTGGTCCAACTCGGCCGTCACCTGGTGCACTGTGGCCCCCGCCACCGTGCAGCCGGCATCGATCGCGCGCTGGTGCGTGTTGAGGCCGGTGAAGGCCGGCAGCAGCGAAGGGTGGATGTTGATGAGCCGCCCCGCGTAGTGCTGCACAAAACCGGGCGTCAGAATGCGCATGAAACCCGCCAGCACCACCAGCTCCGGGGTGTAGCCGTCTATGCGCGCCATCAGTTCGGCGTCAAAGGCCTCGCGCGAAGCAAAGGCTTTGTGCGGCACCACCGCGGTCGCGATGCCCAGGCTTTGCGCCAGTTCCAGACCTGCGGCATCGGCCCGGTTGCTGATGACGGCAGCCACCCGCGCGCCGAAGAGGCCAAGCCAGCCCTCCTTCTCCGCGGCCCGGGCGATGGCGGCCATGTTGGAGCCGCTGCCGGAAATCAGGATGACGATGTTTTTCTTGGGTTGATTCGCGCTGGCCATAGCCCTCTAGTTTAGAGGGCCCCGGGCCGGCGCCCGGTCCGTCCTGGACCGATGTCCCACCTGAGACATAAAATTGCGAACGACCGTGCTAAAAATAAGAAATCGACTGCAGGCGACTGCAGAACCGCCGCCAACCGTTCCGGAGACATCCCGCCATGGATTTAGCTTTCACCCCTGAAGAACAGGCTTTCCGCGAAGAAATACGTGCATGGGTTCATGCCAACCTGCCGGCCGATATTTCGCACAAGGTGCACAACGCTCTGCGGCTGTCGCGTGACGATATGCAGCGCTGGGCCAAGATCCTCGGCAAAAAGGGCTGGTTGGGCCACGGCTGGCCCAAGGAATTCGGCGGCCCGGGCTGGAACGCGGTGCAAAAACATTTGTTTGAAGAAGAATGCGCCCTGGCCGGCGCGCCGCGCGTCGTGCCCTTCGGCCCGGTCATGGTGGCGCCCGTCATCATGGCTTTCGGCAGCCCCGAGCAGCAAAAGCGCTTTCTGCCCGGCATCGCCAGCGGCGAAGTCTGGTGGAGCCAGGGCTACAGCGAGCCTGGCTCGGGCTCCGACCTCGCCTCGGTCAAATGCCGAGCCGAGCGCCAGGGCGACAAATACATCGTCAACGGCCAGAAGACCTGGACCACGCTGGGCCAATACGGCGAGTGGATTTTCTGCCTGGTGCGCACCAGCAACGAAGGCAAGCCGCAGACCGGCATTTCCTTTTTGCTGATAGACATGAAGTCGCCCGGCGTGACGGTGCGCCCCATCGTGCTGCTGGACGGCGAGGCCGAGGTCAATGAAGTCTGGTTCGACAACGTCGAAGTGCCGGCCGAAAATCTGATCGGCGAAGAGAACAAGGGCTGGACCTACGCCAAGCACCTGCTGAGCCACGAGCGCACCAACATCGCCGACGTCAACCGTGCCAAGCGCGAACTCGAGCGCCTGAAGCGCATCGCCAAGGCCGAAGGCGTGTATGAAGATCAGCGCTTTCGCGACGAGATCGCCAAGCTGGAAGTCGACGTGGTCGCGCTTGAAATGTTGGTGCTGCGCGTGCTCTCGGCCGAAAAGTCCGGCAAGAACTCACTCGACATCGCCGGCCTGCTCAAGATCCGTGGCAGCGAAATCCAGCAGCGCTACAGCGAACTCATGATGCTGGCCGCCGGCCCTTTCAGCCTGCCCCTGATCGAGGAAGCCATGGAGGCCGGCTGGCAAGGCGACTTCCCCGGCGGCATGCCCGGCGATGCGCCACTGGCGTCTACTTACTTCAACCTGCGCAAGACCACGATTTACGGCGGCTCCAATGAGGTGCAACGCAACATCGTCTCGCAGGTCGTTCTCGGTTAATTTCGGTCAAGCTCATTCCGATTCAAGGAAACACATCATGGATTTCGATTTCACCGACGACCAGGAACAGCTGCGCGACGCCGTGCGCAAATGGGTGGACAAAGGCTATGACTTCGAGCGCCGCCGCAGCATCGCCAAGGCCGGTGGCTTCTCGCGCGAGGCCTACGGCCAGATCGCCGAACTGGGCCTGACCGGCCTCTACATCCCCGAAGCCGACGGCGGCCTGGGCATGGGCCCAGTCGAGGGCATGGTGGTGATGGAAGAGTTGGGGCGCGGCATTGTGCTGGAGCCCTTTGCCCAGGCCCTCATCGCCGGCGCCGTGCTGGCCGGCTACGCGCCCGCCGCCGTCAAGGCCGCCTGGCTGCCGAAGATTGCCTCAGGAGAAAGCCTGGTGGTGCTGGCCTACCAGGAGCGCGTCGCACGCTATGAATTTGAGAAATGCAAGACCACAGCAACTGCTAACGGCGACGCCTGGACGCTGGACGGCCCCAAAAGCATAGTCCCGGCCGGCGACCAGGCCGACGCCTTTATCGTGCCTGCCATGGCCAAGGGCAAGCTCGCGCTGTTTGTGGTCGAACGCACGGCAGCCGGCGTCACGACGCGCGGTTACGGCACACAAGACGGCGGCCGCGCCGCCGAAGTGATGCTCAAGAACGCACCCGCGGCCCTGGTCACGCTGGACGGCCTGCCCGCCCTCGCCCAGGCAATTGACATCGGCATCGCCGCCACCTGCGCCGAAGCCGTCGGCGTGATGGACAAAACCCTGGCCATCACCGTCGAGTACATGAACACCCGCAAGCAGTTCGGCGTCGCCATCAGCAGCTTCCAGGCCCTGCGCCACCGCGTGGCCGACATGAAGATGCAGCTGGAACTCGCGCGTTCCATGAGCTACTACGCCTCGCTCAAGCTCAACGCCCCGGCCGACGAACGCGCCCGGGCCCTGGCCCGCGCCAAGTACCAGCTCGGCGTCTCCATGCGTTTTGTCGGCCAGCAGGCCATTCAACTGCACGGCGGCATAGGCGTAACCGACGAATACATCGTGAGCCACTACTTCAAGAAGCTCACACAGCTGGAAATGACGTTTGGCGATACGCTACACCACCTGGGCGAGGTGGCTAGCCGGATGCAGGAGGCGGCTGGGGTGTTTGCCTGAGGCAGCGACCTGCCGTGACAGGCCGCGCACGGCCGGCATGGGCCATAGAACCAGCCTTCATGCGCTGGAGGCCAAAGGCCAACCGACACGTGCCGCGCGAAGCAAGCTTGCCTTGACGACCATGCGGTGGAAAGGGGCGACGACGAAAATGTAGGCCCGCCCGAGGCGGTTATGGCAGTGGACAACCGTTGAGAAGACGAGTTGACGAGGGCCCTCTTTTGTTGTTCCGGAAAAGCATAGAACCGAAAGCCTGAAATCGAGATGGCTGTCGTCTTCTCCGAATACGATTTCTGTCTCGTTCTTGCTGTAGACCTTGAAAATTCCAAGCCGGCCCGCCTTGGCGTCGGCAGCAAGCAGCGCCAGGTTCCTGGCAGTCTTGAGGCCAAAACCCGCAACGACGATGTCCCGGATTTTCATCAGCCCTGCGATCCATAAAGGCTGGTGCGAGAAGATGAATCTGGCCAGAGACTCTGGATCATTGGATGCGCCTGCGGGCAGGCGAATCGAAAACGCATCCACCAGGTTCGTCGACGGGTAGATGTGCGCGATTGCGGACTGCGATGGGAGTGCAGTGGCAGCTACGGAGTGGAAGTTGTTGGACATGGGTTTTCTAAGGTTGGAAGTTTTGAAATGGAGTCCGCGCGATGGAAAGGTCAAGCCGCTCCGAAAGCTTTTCGCTGCCACTCCGGGATTCCGCGCACGACAGTGCTTGAATCAAATGATTTCGGTTCCCATGCTGTGGATTGGCCAGGCTTCACGCTCATGCCGCCGCGCGCAGGCGTGCGAGGGAGGACAGGACGCCGGCTTGCCACGAGAACTCCGGCTCGAAAGACTCGCGCTCCGCAACAGCGCCGTACCCGCCCTGCCCATAGACCGCCGCATACGCCGCGTACTCCGCCGCCTGAAGCGCTTTGCCGGCCAACGCATTGGCTACCGCGTAAGTCGCTGAAACCGCCGCGTGCCCGCAGCCATCGATGGACTTTGAGCCTTGGTGCTGATTGGCCAGACGGGCAGCCTCCGCGACAAAGCGGGCGAAGCTTGCGTGGTCGATCGTTCCGTCGAGGTATTGCTCAAGTGCTTGAAGGCATTCGACGACAGCCGGATCTTCCAGCAGGTGCTTGACCCGCTGGGCGCACGCGCAGCCGAACTCCAGCCGAAGGCGGTCGTTCGACGGTGAGGCGAGGCTGAGTTCTCTGGCGATGCGTTCAAGTGCGTCGTTCATGGGGATCTCCGTTCCAGCTTGGTCGCGAGGTCTAACGTTTGACATGAGGGGCGGCCGCAGTAAGGGAAGAAAGCCAGCGGGGCTGCCCACGAACTAACGGTTGAGCTGAGCCGCGCGCCGCTGTATGGGCTTGGCATCTTGGCTTTCACGCGTGCGATCTAGCGATTTGTCAGACGGAAATCTTGCCGCCAGACGCCTTGACTCGCTCGAGTATCAAGGTCTGCATCGGCGCCGGCAAATCACCCAGCGGCAAGGTGACGAACTGCGTCTTCGAAAAGAGCAGCAGCCACAGTGTTTCGAAGCACCATACTTCCTTCACCAGCTCCCACTTGAGAGTACTGCTGCCTCGATCTGAGGAAATCGTGATCGCCTCCGGGTCTGCGATCAGTTCGGCGGTAGGCCGCGACATCTCCCGGAACTTGCCCATCGAGTTGCGATAGTGAACGAAGTACACCGCCAACGGCATGAGCACGCCAAGCAGGACTACGGCGGCCATGAGCCCGACGACCCAGGAACGATCGCCATCGATGAGACGCCAGGTCAGGAACGTGATCATGAATGCCACGGCCACAAAGAGGCCCATGCCAACGGTCTTCCGCCAGTAAAGACGCACGGCCTGTGCGACCAGTGGCTCGGTGTACGTTAGAGTCGTTCTGTGCTGCATTGTCGTTTAACGTTTGAGTTCAGCTGCGTGCGGAGGCCGCAGGCCAGAGCGCGTCGCTGGAGTGAAGGGTTGAGCATCACACCGGTGGCGACAAGGCCAGCAAGCCAAGAAGCCAAGCCAGGCTCGACACCGCAAGCCTGACTCGATTGAGACTCCTCCACCGAAGGGCTTGCGCACGGACGGATGCGGGCACCGGCTCCTCCGCTTTCATCAGGCGAATGGCAACAGGAATGAAGTAGCCGAAGGTTGCGATCCGCTCCACCAGCGTGACGAGCGCGGAGCCCAGCCACCAGGCTTGCAATGCCCCCTGGGCTTGCCAGGCGGCAACAAAGCTTGCCAGCGTGAGCAAAGTCAATGGGCCCGTGGTGACAAAACCCCAGAATCGCCGGCCTGTATCGGCCGTACGCATCGCATCGGCATTCAAATACGGTTCACCGCTCGCGGCCCTCCCGGTCCATTGCGGAACGACGATGCGTTGCTCGTACAAGCCGGCGCCCAGTGCAATGCCCTGGGTAATGATGAAGAGCAGGAGGATCAGCCAGGAGATGTGAGGAGTCATGGATGGTCAGGAGGTGCGAGGTGTAGTGATCATCAATTTTCGCCTCCCTGCCTCTTTGCGGCAGCGGCTCGTTGCTCTTCCGTCCAAAGAGGCTCGATCCCCTTGGTATAGCGGTACCAGATAAGCCATGCCCCAATGGCGACGGCAGCCAGAAGGATGGGCGAGACACCGACAAACACGGCGCAGCCACAGAACAAAACTGCACCGACCAGCAGGCAAAAACCAGGCTCGCGCAGAAACGCTTTGGCTTGCTGTTGATTGCTGGCGATCAGGAACACTTGGTAACGCGGGTGAGGCCAGGCGCCCGAGCTCAGGCGGCACGGCCCCGCTCCGGCCGCGCCCGGATTGCTATTGATGCGAACCCGATCACCACAAATGCGCCAACGCAAATGGCGGCGTACTGCCAGACCAGATAATGCACTCCCGCCGTCGGGTTCAAGAGATGGGGGCTGACCCGAGGGCACCACCATGGCATCGGCCCTATTTCCGTCCAGACCGGGCCGAGCACGAGAACAAGGATCAGCAGAGCAGGAATACCGCGAAGCACCAGATCAACCGTACTGCGACAGGTCGCGGCAAAACCGAGCAGCACGGCCACGGTGCCGATTGGGCAAATGAGCAGATAAAAGAACCAGAAAATTCCGACGATGGCGTCCATCTTGCTACCTGCAGAATCTGCCGCAAACCGCTCTATCAGGCATGCAGGCGCGAGGTCTTCGGAATATGCGCCATCAAGAACTCCATCTGGTCCGCCAGGATGCGGCGGTTGCGCAGGATGAAGTCTTCCCAGAGGCTGGGCACATAGGGGGTGTAGAGCAGCGGCATGTGGGCCTGCTCGGGGGTGCGGCTGCTTTTGCGGTGGTTGCAGGCTCGGCAGGCGGTCACCACGTTCATCCAGGTGTCGATCCCGTTCTGGGCGAAGGGGATGATGTGCTCGCGGGTCAGGTCTTCCTCATGGAAATGCCCGCCGCAGTAGGCGCAGACATTGCGGTCGCGGGCAAAGAGCTTGCCGTTGGTCAGGCCCGGCTTGAGTTCAAAGGGGTTGATGTTGGGCACGCCCTTGGTGCCAATAATGCTGTTGACCGTGATGATGGACTGCTGGCCCGTGATGGCGTTGTGGCCGCCGTGGAAGGTCACCACGCGCGCGCCCATCTCCCAGCGCACCTCGTCAGCCGCGTAATGCAACACGGCCTGTTCAAGGCTGATCCACGACTGTGGCAATCCCTGGGCTGAGAGCTTCAAGACCTTCAAACGAACCTCCATCAAGGTGGACGACGCTAGGAAACACGGTGCTCGGCTACGGCGCTGGCTGACTGTGTATCAATATACAGTGAAATCATGAAAAACGCCCCCAAATCCCCCATTAACCACGTTCAAGCCCCATTCAACCGGGCTTGCGCGCTACAAAAACGATAATTGCCCCCATGAAAGTCTTCCGTGGCTACCACCATCCCCAGCTGGCCGAGCACTGCGCCCTGACCATCGGCAACTTCGACGGCGTGCACCGCGGCCACCAGGCCATGCTGGCGCTGCTGAAAAACGAGGCCCAGCACCGCGGGGTGCCCAGCTGCGTCATGAGCTTCGAGCCCCATCCACGCGACTATTTCGCCGGCGTGGCGCGCAAGCCCGAGTTGGCGCCGGCCCGCATCGCCACCCTGCGCGACAAGCTCACCGAACTGGCGCGCTGCGGCATCGACCAGTGCGTGGTGCTGCCCTTCAACGCCGCGCTGGCGGCCCAGCCGGCCGAGGCCTTTATCCAGGACGTGCTGGTGCGCGGCCTGGGCGTCAAATATGTGCTGGTGGGCGACGATTTCCGCTTCGGCGCCAAGCGGGCGGGCGACTACGCCATGCTGGACGCCGCCGGCGAGCGCCTGGGTTTTGACGTCGCCCGCATGAACAGCTACGAGGTGCATGGCACCCGCGTTTCCAGCTCCGCCGTGCGCGAGGCGCTGGGTCTGGGCCGTATGGACCGTGTCGCCGGGCTGCTGGGCCGACCCTACAGCGTCTCCGGCCACGTGGTGCACGGCCGCAAACTGGGGCGGGACCTGGGTTTTCGCACCCTCAACCTGCGCTTTTCCCACTGGAAACCGGCTGCGGGCGGGATTTTCGCGGTGCAGGTGCACGGCCTGGGCGACAAGCCGATCCCGGGCGTGGCGAACCTGGGCATACGGCCCTCGCTGGACCCTACCGACGCCAACGGCGGGCGGGTGCTGCTGGAGACGCATTGCCTCGAATGGCCCGCCGGCCTTGGGCCCGAGGGGGCATACGGTAAAATCATCCGTGTGGAACTGCTGCACAAACTGCACGACGAACTGAAATACGACAGCCTGGAGAGCCTGAAAACAGGCATCGCCAAGGACTGCGACGAGGCGCGGGCGTTTTTTGCCCTGCCGCAGTCGTTTTCCGCCGCCATGCACACGGAAACCAGCCGCCAGACCACGCGCGACCGAATTTAGACGATCTCGTCGCCCCTGGCCCCGCCCTGCTTTCACGGCGGATGGCTTCCTCCCCACCCGTATGGCCGGCGCCCCGCTTTGCCGGGCCGCCCTAACAAAAAGCATTCCAAGAGCATCCCATGTCCGAGACCAAAACCGATTACCGCAGCACCCTGAACCTGCCAGACACCCCGTTTCCCATGCGCGGCGACCTGCCCAAGCGCGAAGCCGGCTGGACCAAGGAGTGGGACGAAAAAGGCATTTACAAAAAGCTGCGCGACGTGCGTGCCGGCAAGCCCAAGTTCGTGCTGCACGACGGCCCGCCCTACGCCAATGGCAAGATCCACATCGGCCACGCCGTCAACAAGGTCCTCAAGGACATGATCGTCAAAGCGCGCCAGCTCAAGGGCCTGGACGCGATCTACGTGCCCGGCTGGGACTGCCACGGCCTGCCCATTGAAAACGCCATCGAAAAACTGCACGGCCGCAACCTGCCGCGCGATGAAGTGCAGGCAAAAAGCCGCGCCTTCGCCACCGAGCAGATCGAAGGCCAGAGGGCCGACTTCAAGCGCCTGGGCGTGCTGGGCGAGTGGGACAACCCCTACCGAACCATGGACTTCGCCAACGAAGCCAATGAAATCCGCGCGCTCAAACGCATCATGGAGCGCGGCTTTGTTTACCGCGGCCTCAAGCCCGTGTACTGGTGTTTTGACTGCGGCTCGTCGCTGGCCGAGTTTGAGATCGAATACGCCGACAAGAAATCCAGCACGCTGGATGTCGGCTTCAAAAGCGCCGAGCCCGAAAAGCTCGCCGCGGCCTTTGGCCTGAAAAGCCTGGCCAAGGATGCGTTCGCCGTGATCTGGACCACCACCGCGTGGACCATCCCGGCCAACCAGGCGCTGAACCTGAACCCGGATCTCGAATACGCGCTGGTCGATACCGAACGCGGCATCTTGCTGCTGGCTTCGGTGCTGGTCGAAAAGTGCCTGGAGCGCTACCAGCTCAGCGGCCAGGTACTGGCCACCACGCAGGGGAAGAATCTCGCGCTGCTGACCTTCCAGCACCCGTTCTACGACGCCGACCCCGGCTACCAACGTTTCAGCCCGGTCTTCCTGGCCGACTACGCCACCGCCGACGACGGCACGGGTATCGTGCACTCCTCGCCTGCCTACGGCGTGGAAGACTTTAACTCCTGCGTTTCCAACGGCATCGCCCACGAGGACATCCTCAACCCGGTGCAGGGTAACGGCCGCTATGTTGACGACCTGCCGATGTTCGGCGGCCTCAACATCTGGAAAGCCGCGCCGCTGGTGATCGAAAAGCTGCGCGAGCACGACCGCCTCTTCGCCACTCAAGACATCCTGCACAGCTACCCGCACTGCTGGCGCCACAAGACGCCGGTGATCTACCGCGCGGCGGCCCAGTGGTTCATTCGCATGGACGGCGAAACCGCCGGCACCCAGGGCGTGTTCACCAAGGACAAAGCCGGCAAGCCCCTGCGCGAGCTGGCCCTGGCCGCGATCGAAGAAACCAGCTTCTACCCCGAGAACGGCAAGGTCCGCCTGCGCGACATGATCGCCGGCCGGCCCGACTGGTGCATCAGCCGCCAGCGCAACTGGGGCGTGCCCCTGCCCTTCTTCATCCACACCGCCACCGGCGAACTGCACCCGCGCACCATGGAAATCATGGACCAGGCCGCCAGCATGGTCGAGGCCGGCGGCATCGAGGCCTGGAGCAAGGCCAGCGCCGAATCCATCCTGGGCGCCGAGGCGGCCGACTACATCAAGAGCACCGACATCCTCGACGTCTGGTTCGACTCCGGCACCACGCACGACCACGTGCTGCGGCACAGCCACGCCGCGCAATCGACCTGGCCGGCCGACCTCTACCTTGAAGGCCACGACCAGCATCGCGGCTGGTTCCATTCTTCACTGCTCACCGCCTGCGCGATGTACGACCGCGCGCCCTACAAGGGCCTGCTGACGCACGGCTTCACCGTGGACGGCAAGGGCCGCAAGATGAGCAAGAGCGAGGGCAATGTCGTGGTGCCGCAGGAGGTCAGCGACAAGCTGGGCGCCGAGATCATCCGCCTGTGGTGCGCCTCGACCGATTATTCGGGCGACCTGGGCATCGACGACAAGATCCTGGCCCGCGTGGTCGACGCCTACCGCCGCATCCGCAACACGTTGCGCTTCCTGATGGCCAACGTCAGCGACTTCGATCCGGCCAAGGATGCCGTGCCTTACGGCGAGATGCTCGAGATTGACCGCTACGCGCTGAGCCGCGCGGCGCAGCTGCAGGCCGACATCCTGGCGCACTACGAGGTCTACGAGTTCCACCCGGTGGTCTCCAAGCTGCAGATCTACTGCAGTGAAGACCTGGGTTCCTTCTACCTCGACATCCTGAAAGACCGGCTCTACACCACCGGACCCAAATCGCTGGCCCGCCGCAGCGCGCAGACCGCGCTCTGGCAGATCACGCACGCCATGCTGCGCTGGATGGCGCCTTTCCTGAGCTTCACGGCCGAAGAGGCCTGGAAGGTGTTCGGCTCGTCCGAGTCGATCTTCATGGAAACCTATTCCGAGTTCCCCGCGCCCGATGCGGCGCTGCTGGCCAAGTGGTCGCGCATCCGCGAACTGCGCGATCATGTCAACGTTGCGATTGAGGCGCAACGAGCAGCCGGAAAGGTCGGCTCGTCACTCCAGGCGACGTTGAATTTGCGCGTAACAAAATCCGACTACGAGTTGCTTAATTCGTTGGGAGAAGACCTCAAATTCGTCTTCATAGTTTCAGACGTCGCTTTGTCAGAAGCCGCTGCTGGGGGCATTGATGATGTGCTTGAAGGGGAAGCCGTTTTTGAGGTCAGCCCCAGCACCGACGCCAAATGCGAACGCTGCTGGCACTACCGCGCCGACGTGGGCCACGACCCCGCCCACCCGACGATCTGCGGCCGCTGCACCAGCAACCTGTTTGGCGCCGGTGAAGCACGGAAATACGCCTGATGCCAAAAACCACCTTTACCCGCTCCCCGAGTTCGCTGCTGCCCTGGCTGGGCCTGGCGCTGATCATCCTCATCGCGGACCAGTTCACCAAGGTGCTGATCCTGGGCTACTACCACCTGGGCGACTCCACCTACGTGACCAGTTTCTTCAACGTGGTGCGGGTGCACAACACCGGCGCCGCTTTTTCCTTCCTGGCGGAAGCCTCAGGCTGGCAGCGCTGGTTCTTCACCGCCATTGGCCTGGCGGCGGCGCTGTTCATTCTGTGGATGCTGCGCTCACACGCGGGCCAGAAGCTGTTCAGCTTCGCGCTGGCCTGCATCCTGGGCGGCGCGCTGGGCAACGTCATTGACCGCACGCTGCACGGCTATGTGGTGGACTTCCTGCAGTTCCACTGGAACAACTGGTACTTCCCCTCGTTCAATATCGCCGACAGCGCCATCACCGTGGGCGCGGTCTGCCTGATCCTGGACGAATTGCTGCGGGTGCGCAAAACCAGCTAGACGGCGGGTGGCCCCCGACGGCTTGCGCCAAGGGTTTTCACGGCTTTGGCAAGACCGGTCCCAATTCCGGAAAAAACAGCGATTTGGGGTGCAAAATCAGCTTGTGGCCGCACTGCCGCACCTGAAGAACAACAACGCACCGCCCAACACGTTTTTTGCCACCCTTGATGCCCCCAGAGTCCTTTCCTTCTTTTCTCGCCGACACGGGCCGGCACGCCAGACACTGGCTGTTCGACTCCGCCCTGCCTCTGTGGTGGGAGCGCGGCGCGGACCACGAGGGCGGCGGCTTCCATGAAAAATTAGGCCAGGACGGCCAGCCCATCGGCAAGCCGGTGCGTGTGCGGGTGCAGGCGCGGCAAACCTATGTCTACGCCCGCGCCGGCGCCCTGGGCTGGACCGGCCCCTGGCAGGCGGCCATGCGGCACGGGCTGTCCTTCATGCTCGCGCGCTATCCTCGGCCCGACGGCCTGTTCCGCAGCACGCTGGATACCGCCGACGAAAGCATAGACCTCTACGACCAGGCCTTTGTGCTGTTCGCGCTGGCCCATGCCTATGAAGCCGAAGGCCGGCCGCAGGAATTGCTGGACATCGCGCAGGCCCTGCTGCGGCAGATTGAAGCCAAGCTGGCGCTGGGCGAAGGCGGCTACTACGACGGCCTGCCGCACCAGCCCATCCTCAAATCCAACCCGCTCATGCATTTGTTGGAAGCCTTGCTGGCCTGGGTGGCTGCGGGGGCTGAAGGTGGCTTCCGCGAGGCGGCCCTGGCGCTGCGCGAACTGGCAACTACACACCTGATCAACCCCGACAACGGCGCCATCGGCGAACTCTTCACCAACGGCTGGGCACCGCTGGGCGCGCTGCAGGAGCGCATGTACGAACCCGGCCACCAGTTTGAATGGGCTTACCTGCTGCTGCAGGCTGAAGACCTGCTGGGCATCCACGCCCGCAACCAAGCCGTCGCGCTGGAGGCCTTCGGCCGCTCCTTCGGCATCGACAGCCAGCGCCAGGTCGCGCTGTTTGCTGTCGATGAGACAGGCAAGCCTGTAGACCGCAGGGCGAGGCTGTGGGCGCAAACCGAACGACTGCGGACCTCGTTGCTGTTCGCCACGCAAGGCCTGGGCGAAACGGCCCAGAGCCGCGCCGCCGTGGCCGGCAGTTTCTCCGGCCTGATGCGATTCCTGGCCACGGATGTACCCGGCCTGTGGCATGAATGGCAGCGCGAAGACGGCGGCTTTGACATTGCACCCTCGCCGGCCTCCTCGCTTTACCACCTGATGACAGGCCTCGAAGGCTTGTTGGCCCCGCCTCCCCTGACGCCTGCGGCACATCGCCCGGGCATTGTTGAACGGACAATCACCGCATGAAGCATTTGTTGAATCTCCTGGCGGCGATCGCGCTGCTGGTCTGGGGCACCCACCTGGTGCGCACCGGCATCCTCCGTGTCTTCGGCGCCAATCTTCGCCACGTGCTGGCCGTCAGCATCAGCAACCGGTTCGCCGCGGCGGTCTCGGGCATAGGCGTCACGGCGCTGGTGCAATCCAGCACCGCCACCTCGCTTATCGTCTCTTCCTTCGTCGGCCAAGGCCTGGTCACGTTACCGCTCGCGCTGGCCGTGATGCTGGGCGCCGACATAGGCACCAGCCTGATGGCCGTGGTGTTCTCCTTCGACCTGTCGTGGCTGTCACCGCTCTTTATCTTCGCCGGCGTGGTGTTGTTCATCTCACGGCAAGACACCAACGTCGGCCGTGTGGGCCGTGTGCTGATCGGCCTGGGCCTGATGCTGCTGGCGCTGCGCCTGGTCACGGATTCCACGGGGGTGCTGACCAAAGCTCCGGCCGTCAAGGCGCTGCTGGGCTCGCTGAGCAGCGACCTGCTGCTCGAGATCACCGCCGGCGCCTTCCTGGCCGTGGTGTCGTATTCCAGTCTGGCCATCGTGCTGCTCACGGCCACGCTGGCCGCCTCGAGCGTGATCCCACTCGACGTGGCGCTGGGCCTGGTGCTGGGCGCCAACCTGGGCAGCGGCCTGCTGGCGGTGTTGACCACACTGCGCTCGGCCGTCGAAGTGCGGCAGGTGCCTCTGGGCAATCTGGTGTTCAAGCTGCTGGGCATCGTGATTGCCGCGCCCTTTATCGGCCTGTGGCTGCGCCACGTGCGGCCCTACCTGGGTGAGACGGCCACGGTCGTCGTTCTGTTTCACCTGACCTTCAATATGCTGGTAGGCGCCGTCTTCATCAGCTGGACGCAGGTGATCGCGCGTTGGGTGGAAAAGCTGCTGCCCAAGCCCGAAAAAAACAAGGCCGGCGGCCGTCCGCACCACCTGGACCCTTCGGCCCTTGCCACCCCCTCACTGGCGATCTCTTGTGCCGCGCGTGAAGCGCTGCACCAGGCCGACGTGGTGGAGAGCATGCTCCTGGGCGTGCTGCAGGTCATACGCAACAACGACCTCAAGCTGGCCGAAGACCTGCGCAAGATGGACGACTCCGTCGACGAGTTGTATTCGTCGATCAAGTACTACCTGACGAAAATCTCGCGCGAGGCGCTGGCCGAGGAAGAAAGCCGCCGCTGGACCGACATCATCAGTTTCACCATCAACATGGAACAGATCGGCGACATCATCGAGCGCGTGCTGATCGACATCGAAGACAAAAAAATCAAGCCGGGCCGAAACTTCTCGGAAGCCGGCATGGCCGAGATCGTCGAGTTGCACGAGCGCCTGGTCGACAACCTGCGCCTGGGCATGAGCGTGTTTCTCAACGGCACGGTGCGCGACGCGCAAAAACTGCTCGAAGAAAAAGCGCGCTTTCGCGACCTGGAACGCGCCTACGCCACCACCCACCTGGGCCGGCTCTCGGCCAACACGGTGCAAAGCCTGGAAACCAGCTCGCTGCACATTGACCTGATCAGCGAACTCAAGCGGATCAACTCGCACATCTGCTCGATCGCATACCCGATCCTCGACTCCGCTGGAGCACTGGCGCCCAACCGCTTGCGCGCTTCCGCGCTCACCGACCAGGTTTGAATCGGCGGGGGGTTCAGGCCAGGCCCATGGCGTCCGAGAGGATCAAGGCAGCTTCGGTCGTGAACTCGCCTCGCTGCATGGCTTCGAGCAGTTCCCCGCTGTCCATCAAACGAAACTGCTCGACCTCGCCATCCTGGTTGTCGGGCTGCATGCCGTCGGGCACGGTGCAGACATACCATTCGATGTCTTCGACCACATAGCCCGCGCCCTTGCCGTCGATGGATGGGCGCCGCGTCGTGAGGCGTCCGCCGTAGCGCATCCCCTGCAGCTCGGCCACACGCAAGCCGGCCTCCTCCCATGTCTCACGCGCGAGTGCGGTTTCCACAGTGTCCACCGCCGACACCATGCCGCCCATCAGCGTGTCCCACAGGCCCGGGTCGTTGGATTTGTTGAAGGCCCGCTGCTGCACCCAAAAGCGGCCGTCGCCAGCCTGCCCCACCAGGTGCACCGCCAGCGTGGTAATGCCCAGCGGCCGCACGGCCGCGCGCTCCACCGTACCCTTGCGGTGGCCGAACTGGTCGGGCACCGCAAGCTGCTCATCACGCCAGGCGCCCGCCAACCCCGCCGCATGCAACGCTACCGCAATCCTGTTCAGGCTGGCCGTCACATCCCCCATCAACCGCCAACCCAGGCCGTCGGGGCGCTCCTCCTTGAGCAGAGGATGGTCGCCATCCGTCAGGGCATGCAGGGCCAGCTTGTGAAAGAAACCGGGTTCCACCGAGCCGATCACGGATTCGCCGGCCCAGAGTGGGACGCGTGGGCGCAAGGGTGGCACCGTTGCGCCGGCATGCAGAGTGCGCAACCACTCGGGGTCGTAAGGGGGAGTTGTCATGGTTATTGAAATGGCAGTTTACTTCTGTGCTCTTATTGAGGAATAGGTTCTTTTCTGATGCCTGCTGGCCGGGGTTGCCCGGCGGCAACTCACTTTTCTTTGCTTCGCCAAAGAAAAGTAAGCAAAAGAAAGGCGACCCGCAGTCTGGGTCCCTTCGCTTCGCTACGGGCAACCTGCGGTGCTCGAGCCAAGCGGGGTCTGGCTAAACTCGCTGCGTTTCACTCCGCTCAAACAACGCCAGCCCTGATCCGCTTGTCTCTGCGCTCCTCGGCCCAGCCAGGACGGGGAAGTCCGACTTCAAATACAGAAGACAAATACAAAAAACAAAAAGGACACGCCACGGCGTGTCCTTTTTTCTTCAGATGTTCGGTATTGGTATTCGGCTGTTTAGTATTTTGGGCCCCTTGTGTATGCGCCGAGGAGCGGAGGTTCAGGCGGATAAGGGATCGCGTTGTTTGAGCGAAGCGAGTTTAGCGAGACCCCGCCTGGACCGAGCACCGCAGGCTGCCCGTAGCGAAGCGGAGGGACGCATACACCAGGGTCGCCTTTTCTTTTGCTTACTTTTCTTTTGGCGAAGCAAAAGAAAAGTGAGTTGCCGCCGGGCAACCCCCGGCTCCCGCCCTCAGCAAAGCAAACAAGGGAGGCAAAGGAGGCGCGGAAAGGCCGGCGCAAGACCCGGCCAAAAATCTCAACCCCGTTTGGGAATCCCCAACCCCTTCAACACAGCAGGCCGCGCGACAAAAGCATCGAGCACCCGCTTCACGTTCGGAAAGCTGGCGAACTCGACCAATTCGCCGGCTTCATAAAAGCCAACCAGATTCCGAACCCAGGGAAAAATGGCGATATCGGCAATCGTGTACTGGTCGCCCATCACCCAGGCGCGGCCCTCAAGGCGCTTTTCAAGCACGCCCAGCAGGCGTTTTGATTCAGCGACGTAGCGGTCGCGGGGACGCTTGTCTTCATATTCCTTGCCGGCGAATTTATGGAAGAAGCCGAGCTGGCCGAACATGGGGCCTATGCCGCCCATCTGGAACATCAGCCATTGCAGGGTTTCGTAGCGTCCCGCGGCGTCCTGGGGGATGAACTGGCCGGTTTTCTCTGCCAGGTAGAGCAGGATGGCGCCGGACTCGAACAAGGGCAACGGCTGCCCGCCGGGGCCGTTGGGGTCGATGATGGCGGGGATCTTGTTGTTGGGGTTGAGCGAAAGAAAAGCCGGCGACATCTGGTCGTTCGTCTCGAAGCTCACAAGGTGCGGCTCGTAGGCCAGGCCGGTCTCCTCGAGCATGATCGACACCTTGACGCCATTGGGCGTGGGCAGCGAATACAACTGGATTCGCTCGGGATGTTGGGCCGGCCACTTCTGGGCAATGGGAAAACCGGAGGGGAAACTTTGGGCTTGGGTCATGGTGTGGAAGAAGAGAAGGGTGTTGGGACAATGACGACGAGCAAGCGTAGCCCAAGCCGGGAAAATGCGCAGGGCGCCGGTTATTTCCGGTTGTCGCCGGGACATAGCCCTGCGCGGGGCTGTTCATGGTGTCCAATAGCGCCATGGAATCCGAGAACCACACCGAGCGGCGCCTGACCGAACTTGAAATCAAGGCCAGCTTTGCCGAAGACCTGCTGGAGCAGCTCGACAAGATCATCGTGCGCCAGCAGCAGCAAATCGACGCCCTGCTGCGCGAGGTGGCCGACCTCAAAGCCGCGCCCGTGCGCGACGGCGACATCACAACCGCGCGCAGCCTGCGCGACGAATTGCCGCCGCACTTCTGATTTCAGATTTCCGGCAACCCAGCCGGCTTTCACTACCAGAGATTTTTGCCATCTACCACGGTGACGGGCGCCGTGGCTGCGTCGAAACCGTCGAACAGGCGCGCATTGACGCCTATGCGGCGCGTGCTGCCATCCCAGCTTCCGTCCATTTCAAAGGCCGGGCTGTCGGAATAGGTGGAGATGCCGCACTCGGGGCAAAAGTGGTGCTCGACGAGTTTGGTCTGCCAGCGGTAGATGGCGTCAGCCCCCGCGGGCGTGGTGACGTGAAACTGCTCAGGCGTGTAGTAAGCAAGCAGCGCGCCACGCTTGCTGCAAAACGAGCAGGTGCAGCGCGTGAGCTGGGCCGGCATGTCGCCGTCTATGCGAAAGGCGTTTTTGCCGCAATGGCAGCTGCCGGTGATGGCCATGCGGCGTCTCCTGCTTGGAATCCGGGCCGCATTACGCGGCGGCCATGAGTTCCTGTTTGCGTGCGCTGATCTGCGCGCCGAGCTCGGTCATGTCCAGCTTGGTGGCGCGGGCCTTGGGGAAGATCTCGTTCTGTTCTTCCTTCACGTGGTGCTTGACGTATTCGGACATGACCTTGATCTTGGCGTCGAACATTTCGCCGTCGGGCTCAAGACCCTCGACCTGGGCAATCAGATCCTTGAGGGTGGCGTGCTCGACGCTGGCCTCGGGAATCAGCTCATGGTCCTTGAGCGCGGCCTTGACGGCGGGATAGAAAATTTCCTCCTCCACCTGCGCATGCACCGTGAGCTCCTTGCAGATCTGGGTAACCAGTTCCTTCTTTTTGGCGGGAGAGCGGCTTTTTTCATACTGCTCGAAAAGCTCGCTCACAAGCTTGTGGTCGGCCCTGAGCATGGCGGTGGCTTCCTTGGGCACGGCGGTGGTTTTGGTGGTGGGCATGGTGTTCCTCCAGTGGGTATAAGGGCGGGTGCGGGTGGGTCGCAACCCTAAGCGGGCTGTCCCGCAATTTTTTGGATATGCCGGCTTCGCCGGAGTAGGCGAGGCCTACCAATCGATGTAGGAAAGGAGGCGTGCGAGATGCGAATCGCGAACTGCCGCGCAGGAACGATTCAGGGTTTCACGAAGGCCGAGGGTGATATGTCGCATTTAAGGATGCGCGCCATATAGGCCAGCGACTGCTTGTGGTGCTCGGCGGATTCGGCGGCACAACAGTCGGATGGCGCACGCAGCGCGAAGCCGCGCAGGAATCCATCCATCGCCGTCAGCTGCACGCATATGTCGGTCGCCACACCGGCGAGGATCAGCTCCTTGACCTCGATTCGCGCCAGCAACAAGTCCAGCGGGGAACCCAGGAAAGCCGAATGCCGAGGTTTAAGCACGGTGAGGTCGCCGCGCTCGGGACGCAGCAGGCGTGCCATCTCGCCCGAAGCCCCGCGGCTACCAGCGCAACGCTCGACCAGGCTCTGAAAGTCGGACTGCCAGCCACCGTAGTTGTCGTTGGCATAGATGGTGGGCACCCCGGCCTCGCTCAGGCGCTTCTTCATGACAGAGGTGGCGCGGGCGGCTTCAACAGCCGCTTCGGCCAAGTCCTCAGCGCCCGGAAAATCCATGGGGTTGATGAAGTCGATCAGCAGCAACACACTGCGGCTGCGCGGAAGCTCCCCGGCGTTCATTGGTTGGAAGCCAAAGGCGGGTTGGCGGTGTCTTTGAGGATGCTGATCTGCCCGTCGGCCTCCAGGCAGGCGTACTTCATGTCAGATTGCTCGCAATCGGCCTCGCGCAGGGCTTGCTCTACATCTGCCACGGGGACGCGGTGCCTTCTAAGCACCTCGCCGAATATTTTCCCGTCGCGCCCGACCAGCACAGGCCGGCCCTCCATGAGCGTCTGCAGGCGCGCGCTGCGTGAGGTGGCAAAGGCGACGGCGACGTTGAGCGCCACCAGCGTGGCGGCGGCCAGCAGGCCACCAGTCACGGAATCTTCACCGCCATTGAGCCCGCTGGAGACGGACTCGCTAAGCAACATCACGACCAGCAGGTCGAAAGGCGTGAACTGTCCGACGGTGCGACGGCCCGAGACGCGAACCATGACCAGCAGCGCACCATAGATGATCACCGCGCGCAGCGGCAACTCCCACCAGGCGGCTTGAAGGTCAAACATGGATGATGCTGCGCGGCGCGGGGAATTATTTTCTTGAAAGGTAGCGGCGTACGGCATCGGCGGAATTGCCGACCTCCTTGACGGCCTCGCGCAGCTGCTGCTCGGTGCAGCCCAGCGACTGGGTCCAGTCGCGCAGCTCATGGGGCTGCTCGAGGGAAATGAATTTCCGGTCTGCGCCTGTCTTGGTTTTGTCATCGGGCATGGCAAGTCTCCTTTGGAAGAAACCGGATGGTAGGCCTCTCCCTTTCCTCCTTTTGTAGGACGGCAAGCACTTGCGCGGGCAGGCGGCATCCGACGGCGGCAAGCTCAGCCGAAGAGGTCCTTTGGCCTCCTGGGCGAGGTGGCACGCCGCCAATATCCAACAAAAGACAACACCGTTTGCAAACGATTCGCGAGCGAAGAAATCCTCTGTGAAGGCCACGGCGCAGCGTCCTACATAGCGCCTTAATCTCAAAAAATACTATCTAGCGTTCGCGGCCACCCTGCCATACACGCTCACTGCGATTTTTGACGAAACAGACATGTTTCAAAGGAGGAGGCCGCTTTTTTCATCCACTTTTTTTGATTGCCTTCCATGCCAAAACCTCCAGGAATTTCATCGAAAGCTGCTCCCAAAAATACCGACAGCGGCCCTGCCAAGGTCGCACGGGATGCGAGCGCGGATGCCGCCACCGAGAAGATGGCGCAGGCGCAAGACCTCGCGGCGGCCATGCCGTACAACCCCAACAAGGCCGGCGAGCACGGTTTCACCAATGGCGTGGCGCCGGCGCCGGGCGCGAGCGTGGAGCCCGAATCACGCCTTGCGACCGGCAGTACGCTGACCGAGGAAAACGGCTCGGAAAAAACCGGCAGCATGGCGCCCGAAGGCGTCAACGCCACCATAGAACCACTGGACCGCGTGCGTGTAGATTCGGCGGGCCGCTGGCTCACGACCAACCAGGGCGTAGCGATTGCCGATAACCAGAACTCGCTGAAGCTGGGCGTGCGCGGACCGGCTCTGCTGGAAGACTTCGTGCTGCGCGAAAAGATCACGCATTTCGACCACGAGCGCATTCCCGAACGCATCGTGCACGCGCGCGGCTCAGGCGCGCACGGTTTCTTCGAGTGCTACAAACCCTTCACGCAATACACCAAGGCCGCGCCCTTCCAGGAGGCCGGAAAGATCACGCCGGTGTTCGTGCGTTTTTCCACGGTGCAAGGAGAGCGCGGCTCCAAGGACACCGCGCGCGACGTGCGCGGTTTTGCCGTGAAGTTCTACACCGACGAAGGCAACTGGGACCTGGTGGGAAACAACATGCCTGTGTTTTTTATCCAGGACGCGATGAAGTTTCCCGATCTGGTCCACGCGGTCAAGCCCGAACCGCACCACCAGATGCCGCAGGCTGCGAGCGCGCATGACACCTTCTGGGACTTTGTCTCGCTGATGCCCGAGTCCACGCACATGCTGATGTGGGTGATGAGCGACCGCGCGATCCCGCGCAGCTACGCCACCATGCAGGGCTTCGGCGTGCACAGCTACCGTTTCGTCAATGCCGAGGGCGAATCCGTGTTCGTGAAATTCCACTGGAACCCGAAGTTCGGTACGCATTCGCTGGTGTGGGATGAGGCCGTGAAAATCTCGGGCGCCGACCCGGACTACCACCGCCGCGACTTGTGGGAGCGCATCGAGTCGGGTGTCTACCCCGAGTGGGAATTGGCCGTGCAGGTGTTCACCGAAGAGCAGGCGGAGCGTTTCAGCTTCGACATCCTGGACGCGACCAAGATCATCCCGGAAGAACTCATCCCGCTGCAGCCGTTGGGCCGCATGGTGCTGAACCGCAATCCCGACAACTTCTTTGCCGAGACCGAGCAGGTGGCTTTCTGCACGGCGCACGTGGTTCCGGGCATCGATTTTTCGAACGATCCTTTGCTGGCCGGCCGCATCCATTCGTATGTGGACACCCAGATCTCACGCCTGGGCGGGCCGAACTTCCACGAGATCCCGATCAACGCTCCGCTGGCCCAGGTGCACAACAACCAGCGCGACGGCATGCACAGGCAGGCCATACCGCGCGGGCGTGTGGCCTATGAGCCCAATTCGCTGGCGGGCGGCTGCCCCTTCCAGGCCGGTGCGGCGCAGGGCTTCGTGAGCGTGCCGGCGCGCCTGCAGGCCAAGGAAGAGCAGGCCAAGGTGCGCGCCAAGCCGGAAAAGTTCGCCGACCACTACACCCAGGCCGCGCTGTTCTACAACAGCCAGTCACCCGTGGAGCAGGCGCACATCGCGGCGGCTTTCCGCTTTGAGCTGAGCAAGGTGACAGTCCCGGCGATCCGTGAGCGCATGGTGGCTTCGCTTCGCAATGCGTCCGAGCCGCTGGCGCGCAAGGTGGCGCAGGGCCTGGGCATGGCGGACCTGCCAGCCCCCATGCCCCTTGCCATGCCCAAGCCGGCCAAGCCCGAGGTCACGGTATCGCCCGCACTGTCACTTCAGGCGCGTCCAGGCGACGGCAGCATACGCGGGCGCAAGATCGCCGTGCTGGTGGCGCCCGGCGTGGCTGGCGCGGCGATAGACCAGGTGCAGGCTGCACTCGCCGGCGTGGGCGCCGTGCCGCGGCTGGTGGGGCCGCACATAGGCGCCATGGCCACCGCCGAGGGGCAAACACTGGACGCCGACGCCTCGCTCGAAAACGAACCCGGCTTTCTGTTTGACGCACTGGTGCTGCCGGACGGCGAAGACGCGGTGGCTGCCCTGGCACGCGACGGCCACACCATGGAATTCATCAAGGACCAGTACCGCCATTGCAAGACCATCCTGGCGCTGGGCGCCTCGGCTCGCCTGCTAGAACGGGCCGGCATCTCTGCCGCGCCCGGCGACATGGGTAAAGGCAAAAAAGGCGCGGCGGCCGACCCAGGCCTGATCGTGCAGGCGGCGGGTGACACGGCCGTCGCGCTGGACCGCTTTATCCAGGCGATGGGGCGGCACCGCCACTTTGAACGCGAGACGGACCCGCCTGCCTTGTAAGCTCTTATTCCCTCTCCCCTTGGGAGAGGGAAAAACAGTTCGAGCGAAAGCCCCTAGTGCGCGGCAGGGGCGGGTTTGCCGCCGGCCGCTGCTGCGGCTCCAGGCCTGAGCAGCAGGCCGCCCAGCACCGCGGCCACGGCCGCGAACACTGCACCGATCACAAAGGCCAGTTGGTACCCGCCATTGAGCGCGGCCGTCGCATCAAGCCCGGCGCCGGCCAGCGCGTTGGTGCGGGCGGCCGCAAGGCTGGCCAGCACAGCCAGGCCCAATGCACCGCCCATCATGAAAGAGGTGTTGACCACGCCGGAGGCAATGCCGGACTCACTGGCGTCCACATCGCTCATGGCAGCCAGCAGCACCGGATTGAAGGCCATCCCTGCGCCCAGGCCCAGCAGCAGCATGCCAGGCAGCACGTCGAGCGCGAAGTTGCCGGCCACGGGCGCACGCGCGAACAATGCCAGGCCCACAGCGGCTAGCAACAGGCCGACCGCCAACGGCCCGCGTATGCCGAAGCGCATGACGATCTTGGCCGACAGCCCCAGCGAGAAAGCGGCCATGATGAGGTTGGCCGGCAAGAAGCCCAGGCCCACCTGCATGGCGCTATAGCCCAGCACCAGTTGCATGTAGAGAGCCGAGATAAAAAACCAGGCGAACATGGCGGCGGCCCAGAGCACACCCACCACGTTGGCGGTGGCAACGTTGCGCAGCCGGAACAGGCCCAGCGGCATCAGCGGCATTTGCACCCGGGACTCGATGGCCAGGAAAGCCGCCATGAGCACTACGGCCGCGCCCAGCAGGCCCAAGGTCTGGCCCGAGAGCCAGCCGGCCTCGTTGCCGTTGACGATGCCGTAGACCGCCAGCATCAGCGAACTGGTGACGGTGACGGCGCCTCCCACGTCAAGCTTCGCGCCTGTGGCCTGTCCCTTGCCGCCGGGCAGCAGTACGAGGCATAACGCGAACACCGCAGCGCCTATGGGCAGGTTGACCAGAAAGATCCAGTGCCAGCTCAGCGAGTCCGTCAGCACGCCGCCCAGCAGCACGCCTATGCTGCCGCCGCCGGCACAGACAAAACCGTAGACGCCCATGGCCTTGGCGCGCTCGGCCGGTTCGGTAAAAAGGTTCATGATCAGCGAAAGCGAAATCGCCGACACCACCGCGCCGCCCAGGCCCTGCACCGCGCGCGCGACGATGAGCAGCGCCTGCGAGTTGGCGATGCCGCAGGCCAGCGAAGCCACGGTGAACAGGCTGAGCCCCGCGAGAAACAACCGCCGGTGGCCGTAGAGATCGCCGAGCCGGCCGCCCAGCAGCAAAAAGCCGCCGAAGGTCAGCATGTAGGCATTGACCACCCAGACCAGCGAGGTTTCAGTGAAATGCAGGTCGGTGCGTATGGAAGGCAGGGCCACGTTGACGATGGTGGTGTCGAGCACGATCATCAGCACCCCGAGGCACAGCACCATCAAGGCCCACCAGCGCTTGCGGCTGTCCATGTGTTGTCTCATCTGCGGTTTCTCCTCTGCTTCATCAATGGATGTCCCCGGATGCTGCCGGATGCACCGGTTAAATCAGGGCAGCTTCGTGTCGATCCGGGCGCAAAAAATATTTCCGTGGCCGCGCATATTACGTCATGGCCTCGCCGGCCGCGCACTGTCCTACAAACGCACCCGCCGTTGACGGATAGCCAGCCCGGCATCGGCTGGCTAATTTGTGGGACGGGAGTTTTGCGGCACTTCCACTTTTTTATGCGAGGCTGTTCCAGCGTTCGCATTCAGCGTTCGATCACGCCGCCCACAACTTTGCCATGGGATGTACTTCATGCGGATGACTCCATTTCCCCGCCGTGCCGGACGGGCCCTGAAACTAGCCGGGCTCAGCGCCCTGGCGTTGCTGTGCGGCGCGGCCTTTGCCGAGCCCTCGCCTGCGCTGGACCGCGCGAGCTTTTCCATAGGCGCCTTCCACGCCGACCCGACCTTCAACGCCGCGGTGAACACCAACTTCGGGCGGCTGGATTCGGGCGACTCCAAGAGCAGCAGCGTGACCATGCCGCGCATCAAGGCCGACGTACTGCTGTTCGACAGCCAGGGCCTGTCCTTCGACTACTACCAGTTCAAGCGCGGCTACGGGGACTCGCTGGCCAGCAACATCAACACCGGCAGCGGCACAGTGACGACCACGGGCAGCGCCAACCTGGACGTAAAGGTGGACTTCGCCAAACTGGCCTATAAGTGGTGGTTCGGCTCGGGCAACACGGTGATGGGCGTGGGCCTGGGCGCGGCTTACTACCGCGTGGGTCTGGACCTGAGCGCGACTGCGGCGGTGGGCGCCAGCACCGGCAGCATCCGGCAAAGCGACAGCGACGATGCGGTGGCGCCCTTGCTGGAACTGGGCCTTCGGCATGCGATCTCACCGGACCTGCGCCTTTTTGCCGATGCCTCGGGTGTCAAAAAAACCGGCGGCAGCACGCGCGGCGAGATCTACAACGCTGCCGTGGGTGTGGAATGGTTCCCGGCCAAGAACGTCGGCGTGGTGCTGGACTACGGACTGACCGATATAGACATCCACCGCGAAGACAGCAACAACGCACGCTTTCGCGTGAAGCTCAAGGGGCCGTCGGCTTTCCTGAAGGTTCGCTTCTAACGGGGGCCAGCGCAATCAGCGGTTCAGGATGTGCAGGATGTTGCCGTCCGGGTCCTTGAACCAGGCGCCCTTGAAATCACCGGCCACATGCGCGTCGCCCTGCAACGCCATGCCGGGCATGTCGTAATGCTCGAACACCACGCCTTTGGCCTTGAGCACGGCAAGGATGGCGTCGAATTCGTCACCTACCGACCAGGTGCAGGCCGTGGCCTGGTTGCTGCCGGCGAAGGCCGAGACATAAACCACGAGGACAGCGGTGCCGCTCTGGTAGGTGAGCACCCCCTCTTCCCCGCTTTCCAGCGGCGTGAGGCCCAGCTTGCCTTCGTAGAAATTCCGCGCGACGGCAAGGTCCTTGACGGCGATGGTGGGCATGGCGTTTCGGTTGGCAAGCATGGCGTACTCCTTTCAGTGCCATGTTTGGGGTGCCGCCACAACGTGTCAACCGGCGCGGCGAAAAAAATGTTTCCTTGTGTGCGCAGTGGCTCACGCGCTCGCAAGAAGGCGCGCATGCAAAGAAGTGTGTCTGCGCTCCGCCATCCGGTAAAGCGGCGCAACACCCTGCAAGAACACTGGCATTGGGGCCGGGGATAGCATCCAATGAACCCACGACCGACTGGTTTGACTAATTTCGCAGGAAGCCCATGAAACAGCCCACGACAAAAACCATCCCCACCACCAGCCAGAAGCATCCGCGCATGATCATGTTCGCGAGCTTTCTGGTCCTGGCCACTCTCAGCGTCCTGCTCGCCACGCAGGGCCGAGCCCAGACCGCGGAGCCAGCTGCGGCCGCCTCAGCACCCGCTTCCACCGCAGCAACGGCAGCATCGCCCGCACCGAAGGCGGTGACTTACTACGATCCCAAAGATCTGGAGCGCGCCTTCAAGTTCATGGACAAGACCGGTGACGGCAAGATCAGCCGCGACGAAGCCTCGAACTTTCGCGGTGTCTCGAAACACTTCGACGAGGCCGATACCAACAAGGACGGCTTTCTTTCGCGCGAAGAGTTTGACAACGCGATGAACCGCAGCAAGCAACCCTGACGAGCCCCCGCTCTTTAGCCTTATCAACCTTCGCCCGACAAAAAAGCCGTGCGGCTTGTAGCTGCACGGCTTTCGTTTTTCTGCAGTTTCTGCAGCTTTCCGGACGCCAGCGGCCTTACTTCTTCAGCTTCACGTTCCAGAAAAAAGGCCACAGCGCGGGCTGGTAGTTTTCGAGCTGGGTGGATTTTGCCGACAGGCTGTTGAACTTGCCGATGTCGATGTAGGGCACCTCTTCATACACAAGCTGCTGCACCTTGCCCCACAGCGGCGCGCGTTTGGCGGGCACCGGCGTGTGGTTGAACTCGAGCAGCGCTGCCTGTTTGCCGGGGGTGTTCCACCAGCCGGGCGCGCCGTCACCCAGCTGCGGCGGCGAGAGCATGGGCTCGGGCAGCAGGCCCGAATGCGTGACGTAGATGTCCCAGGCAGCGGAGTCGTTGCGGCGTTGAACCAGCGTGGCCCAGTCGACCACGGTGAGCTCGGCCTTGATGCCCGCGCGCTTGAGCTGCTCGGCCATGACCACCGCCATGTTGTAGTGGAAGTCGTATTGGCGGCTCGTGAGGATGCGCACCGTTTCCCCCTTGTAGCCGGCGGCTTCCGCCAGGCTTTTGGCCTTGGCCGGGTCGCGCTGGTTGTAGCTCTCGCCACCTGCGATGGAGTAATAAGGCGAGCCCTGCGGGAAGTGGTTGGCCTCGGCCGTGAAGAAGCGCGTGTCGCCGAAACCAGCGGCCATCATTTCACCGGGGCCAATCGCAGTCTGGATCGCCTGGCGCATGCCCTTGTTGGCGTTGATGCCCTCACGGGTGTTGAACACCAGGTAAGGGAAACCAAAGGCCGGAGTGATCACGGGCGTGGCGCGGCCGCCGGCTTTTTCAAGGCGGGCCAGCGCATCTATGGGCAACAGGTCGGCGAAGTGGAACTGACCGGACATGACACCCTCGACACGCGTGCCAGGCGTTGGCACAGGGATAAAGCGCAGCTCTTCGATAAAGGCCTCGCGTTTGCCGCCGTAGCCGTTGGCCGGCTCCTTGCGCGCGCTGTAGCCGTCAAAGCGCGTGAGCACCACATACTGGTCGGTGCGGCGCTCCTTGAACTTGTAGGGGCCGGTGCCCACGAAATCGCGCAACGGAATCTGCACGGCCTCTTTGGCCATGATGGCGGCCATGCCGCTGGGCAGGGCCAGTTGCGCGAGCAGCGGCGCATACGGGTTGCGCAGCGTCAACTCCACGGTAAGCGGGCCAAGCGACTTCAGCTCGACGATCTCTTTGCCCACGGCCTTGCCGCGCGGCGCTTCCTTGATCCAGCGCTTAAGGCTGACGACCACGTCCTCGGCGTCAAGCGCGCGGCCCGAGTGCAGCTTCACGCCTTTGCGCAGCGTGATGGTGACAACCTTGCCGTCGGCCGAAAAACGCGGCATGCCCTCGGCCAGCATGGGCACGACGTTCCATTTGGCGTCAAAGGTGTAGAGCGGCTCATACACGTGCTGCATGATGGTGCCGACAAGGTCGGTCGTGGCCTGCATCGGATCCAGCGAAGGCGGCTCGCCCACCATGGCCAGGTTGGCAGCCGAGGCCGGAGCCTGGGCCAGCGCGGGCATGCCGCCCTGCAAGGCTGCCATCAGGCCAAAAACCAGTGCCGGCAGCAGCCGGCGTGTAGGGATGGGGGTAGCCATAAAGCACTCCTAAGTGAAAGTAATTTTCAGAATCCGTAGGATATTTGCCTAAATGTGAGATTCTGTAAGTGAATACCCTGGTGTGCGCACATTAGTTCTGAAATTAAATTTCTCAATCAGGGATGATTGATCTTGCAGACCGTATAGCCCAAGGGTTGCGCCGCCGCATGCCCGGAGCCTAGACTGAAGACATAGTCATTCCCTCAACCGCATGCAACGCGCCCCGCATCCCCTGCTCGCCCGTGTCGTCAAGACCGCGTGGGTCAGCCTGCCGGCCGACGCGCCAGCGCACCTGGCTCCGGCGCGCGAGCATGTACTGCCGACGGGATTGATGCACCTGGTGTTTCGCCTCTCGGGGCCGGGCGTGTGCATCTTTGATAGCGCCGCGGACGGCGCGGGTCGGCCGCTGGGCCAAGCCCTGGTGGGCGGCCCGCGCGCACGCTTTTATGCCAAGGACCTCAGCGCGCCTTCGCATTCGGTGGGTGTGCAGTTGCTGCCTGGCGCGGCGCAGGCGCTGCTGGGTCTGCCTGCCGACGAATTGGCGGGACAGCACGTGAGCCTGGAAGACCTGTGGGGCAGCGGCCAAGCCGAGAGCGCTCGCGAGCAGTTGCTGGCCGCAGCGACGCCGCAGGAAACCTTGCGCCGCCTTGAGGCCTTGCTGTTGCAGCGCCTGTACGCCGGCTCGGCGCAAGGCGCACACCCGGTGGTGATGCAGGCCCTGCGTCACTTCGAGACGGGTATGGGCGTAGAAGAGGTAGTGGGGCGCAGCGGCTACAGCCACAGGCAGTTCATACGGCTGTTTTCGCAGGCCGTGGGCTTGGGTCCCAAGCTCTACTGCCGGCTCCAGCGCTTTCAGAAAACCCTGCCGATGCTGCAAGGCCCGCTGGGCCTGGCCGCCGTGGCGATGGAGGCGGGTTACAGCGACCAGCCGCACTTGAACCGCGAGTTCCGCGAATTCGCGGGCCTTTCGCCTGAGCAGTATCGCCTGGCACGGCCCTCGTCGGCCAACCATGTGGCGGTGCCGCCCTGGCCCGGTGCGACGCGCTCTGCCCTTTCACGGCCGCATGTCAATTTTATTCAAGACCGGGCGGAGAGCGGCCCATAGACTGGGCGCCCGTTCCTTCGGGATTTCTTCTTCGTCTTTCATCTTTTCCTTTCGCCTTCAGGAGCTCGCATGGCCATTCACGAACTGTTTGCGTACATCCACGTCAAGGACGCTGAAAAAGCGCTGGTGTTCTACACCTCCGTGTTCGGCGTGGCCGAGAAATTCCGCCTGACCGAGCCCAGCGGCCGCATAGGCCACGCCGAGCTGGAATTTGGCGGCACCACGTTGATGCTGTCCGACGAGTTCCCGGAATACGGCACCGCAGCGCCCGCGCAAGACAAACCGGTGAACGTGACCCTGCACCTGCACGTCGACGATTGCGATGCGGTCATCGCGCGCGCGTTGCAGGCGGGCGCCACGCTGGAGATGGCCGCGCAGGACCATTTCTACGGCGAGCGCTCGGGCAGTTTCAAAGACCCCTTCGGCCACCGCTGGAGCGTAGGCCACAGCATCGAGACGCTGACGCCCGAGGAGATGCAGCGCCGCTACACCGCGATGCTGGAGGGGCCGCCCGCCTAGCCACGCGGCGCCGGCGAACAGCGGCCCTACTCAAGCTCGATTTCAGGCGGCCGCGCCAGGCCCAGCACCCGCCGCAGGGTTGCCAGCAACTCCTCGTTGGAGGTCTTGGCCTTGACCAGCACGGCTGTGGCGCGCGCGGCTTGAGAGCGGGTGGCTTCCATCGCAGAGAACACGACCACGGGCGGCGGAGACTCCAGCGCTTCGATGTCCGTCAGCAGGTCCCAGCCCGAGCCTTCCTTGAGGTTGATGTCCAGCAGGACCAGGTCGAAGGGCTGGCTCTCCAGCCGCGCGCGGGCCTCCTGCAGGGTCGCAGCAAAGACAAAAGTCGCGAAATCCTGGGCGATGGTGGCCGCGATGCGCTGGATATCGGGGTCGTCTTCAACGTGAAGAATGACCGGCTTGTTTTCAGCAGCGCCCTCGATGGCGCGGCGCACGCCTATCACCAGCATGTTTTCGTCGATGGGTTTTTCCAGCCAGTCCGACACGGTGAGCGCCTGGTCGTTGAACTGAACTTTTCCCTCACCGGCCCAGGCCGAGATGACGACCACCGGCACATCGCGCGTGAGCAGCCGGCCGCGCAGCGAGCGTATCAAGGCGATCCCATCCTGGCCGGGCAGCTTCAGATCGACCGTGATGGCGTCGTAGTGCTGCTGGCCCAGCCGGGTCAGGGCTTCCTCGGCGCTGTACACCGGCTCGGAATCAAAGCCGCCCTTGTCCAGCATCATGCCGATCAGGCGGGAAATGTCACGGTCATCTTCGCAGACCAGCACGCAGGGCCTGTCCCCGAGCATCTCGACCGGGCGCGTGGGTGGCGGTTCTTCCCACTCGGGCAGTTCGAAGTAAAAAGTGGTGCCCTCGCCGGTGCGGGTTTCAAAACCTATGCTGCCGCCCAGGCGCTCGATGATGGCACGCGAAATGTTCAGGCCCAGCCCCGTGCCGCCCTTCTGGCGCGTGTCGGAAGAATCGGCCTGTGAAAATTTCTGGAAAATGCGCTTGCGGAACTCTTCTGGAATGCCGGGCCCGTGGTCGCGCACTTCAACACGCACGCCGTGGGCCGCGCTACGCGCCACGTGGATCTCGACCATGCCGTCGTTCGGCGAGAACTTCATCGCGTTGGACAACAGATTGGTGACAACTTGCGTCAGGCGGTCACCGTCGGCCCTGACCATCAGCTCCTCATCGGGGAACTGCAGGCTCAGGCTCACATTCTTGGCGGCGCCGTACCCTTCGTTGGCAGCCAGCGCCTGCTCCAGCAGAGGCTTGAGTTCTATGATTTGCAGGTCCAGCGTCATCTTGCCGGACTCTATTTTTTCGATGTCCAGAATGTCGTTGATGAGCCGGATCAGGCGCTCACAATTGCTCTTGGCGATGCCTACCAAAGTCTTGACGGCCTCGGGCAGCTGGCCGGCGACGCCACCGGAGATCAGCCCCAGTGAACCGCGAATCGACGTGAGCGGCGTACGCAGTTCATGGCTGACAGTGGAAACAAATTCGCTCTTCATGCGGTCTATGCGCTTGAGTTCGGTGACGTCGTTGGCCAGCGTATAAAAGCCGATCACCTTGCCCTCGTCAGCGCCATCACCATAGCGCGGGAAGTAATTGATCATGTAATCGCGCGTTCCGCCGCGCGCGGTCTTCTGCGAACGCTCGTAGACCACCGGATAGCCCTGCAACACCTCCTCTATCCGGGGTTTGATCAGCGCGTACATCTCCTCGCCCACGATTTCCCGGATCGTCCGACCCTGGAGCTGCTCGCTCGTCAAGCCAAAGACTTCCTCGTAGGCCCGATTGTGAAAGCGCAAAGACTGCCCGGCGTCGGCATAGGTGATCCAGGCCGGGATGGTGTCGGTGATTTCGCGCAGCTGCGCTTCGCTGGTGCGCAGCGCCTCGGTGACGCGGCGCATCTCGGTGGTGTCGCGGCCCGTGCCCCGGTAGCCGGTGAATTTACCGTTGGCGTCGAATTTAGGCACACCGCTGATGCTGAAGTAGCGCAGCCGCCCCTTGGAGTCGCGCCGTGTACTTTCCAGGTCGCGGAAAACCTCGTGCCGCGCTATCGTGGCCTTGTACTCGGCCAGCGCGGCTGGTTCGATGTTGATGTAGTCGAGCTCCCAGGGCGCCTTGCCATACGCCGATTTCTGGACACCCGAGGCGGTTGGGGACTCGCCGGAAACCTCGACAAAGCGGAAATTCTCGTCCTGCTCCCAGAACCAGTCGGAGGACAGCGCGGTGAGCGCGCGGAACCGCTCTTCGCTGTCGCGCAGCACCTGCTCGGTCTGCTTGCGTTCGGTGATGTCCTGGATCTGCGCGATGAAGCGCAGCGGCTTGCGGTCTTCATCGCGCACCAGGGAGCAGCTCATATAGCCCCAGACGGTATGGCCGTCCTTGTGGATGTAGCGCTTTTCGGTGTGAAAGGACTCAATCTCGCCGGCCAGTGCGCGCTTGCGCTGCTCCAGGTCCCATTCGATATCGTCGGGGTGGGTAAGGTCGTGGATGGTGCGCGCCAGCATCTCCGCCTCGGAATAACCGAGCATCTGGCAGAAGGCGTTGTTGACCTTGAGGCGGCGCGAGTCTATGCCTATCAGCGTCATGCCGATGGCGGCGTGCTCAAAGGCGTTGCGGAACTGCTGGTCGTTGAGCATGAAGGCGTCGTTGTCGCTGCTTAGGGGCGCGCTGCTGGGCGCCTCCAGAGTCGAGAAACCCGATTCGTGCTCCATTTCGGCGGCCTGGGCGTCCTGATTGGGCTGCCCTGCGCCGGACTGGTCGCCGCCAAGGGAGAAATAAAAGGTGCTGCCCTCACCAACAACCGACTCCGCCCATATCTTTCCGCCGTGGCGGTCGACGATGCGCTTGGCCGTGGCCAGGCCTATGCCGCTGCCGGCGAACTCCTCGGGCGAATGCAGGCGCTCGAAGTTGCCGAACAGCTTGTCGACATAGGCCATGTCAAAACCCGCCCCCTCGTCTTTCACGAAGAACACGGGCTGCGCGTCCTTGCTGCGCTGGCGCCCCACCGTGATCTCCACGTGGTCCTTTTTGGCGCTGAACTTCCAGGCGTTGGCGATCAGTTGCTCCAGCACCTGGCCGAGCATGGCTTGGTCGCCGCGCGCGACCATCCCGGGCTCAATCGCGATGCGCGCATCGCGTCCTGCTTCCGCGCCCTTGAGCCGCCTGGCCACACGCAGCGCTTCAGCGCTGAGGTCGACCGTATCCCAAGCCAGGCTGGTGCGCGACAGCCGAGTGAGGGCCAGCAGGCCGTCGGTGAGCTCACCCATGCGCCGCACGCTGCTGCGTATGCGTTCGAGGAAATGCATGGCGCGTTCGCCGGCGGCTGGCGGCATGTGTTTTTCCATCAGCGCACAAAAGCCGTCTATGGTGCTCAGCGGCGTGCGCAGGTCGTGCGCCACGGAGTATGAAAAGGCCTCCATCTCCTTGTTCGCCGCCTCGAGCTGCGCCGTCCTGCGCAGAACGCGGTTTTCCAGGTCGACGTTGAGCCGGACGATTTCCACCTCGGCCTGCTTGCGTTTGGTGATGTCGGCGATGGAGGTGACAAAACCGGTGGGCTTGTCGCTCTTGCCCTCGTACAGCGGCTGCACGTTGATGAGGCCCCAGAAGGTGCTGCCGTCTGGCCTGCGGTAGCGCTGCACCACATTGCTTTGGGCCTGGCCGGTTTGCTTGGCACGCACACTGGCCCACTCGGATTCGGGCATCGGGGTGCCGTCCTCGCGCAGCCGTTCCCAATCCATCGCCGCCGAGGGCAGGCCCTTCATTTGCGCCAGCGACTTGCCGAATATGCGCTCCGCGCTGGCGTTGCAGTCAATGATTTTGCCTTCAGCGTCACGCAGCACCACGCCTTCGGCAAGCGCCCCGACCACCACCCGGAAACGCGCCCCACTCGCGCGCAGCGCGGTTTCGGTCTGCTTGCGCTCGGTGATGTCGCTTCCCACGCCGCGGTAGCCTTCAAAGGCTCCATCGTCACCAAACACCGGCTCCCCGCTGACGCTGCGGTAAATGATGCCTCCATCCGCCTTGGCCAGCTGGTACTCAAAATTACGGAACGGCAAATGCGCCTGCAAGGCGGCCTTGTGCTCCTCCCACGTGCCGACAAGCGGCGCGGAGTTGGGCAGGTCCCACCGGCATAGCCCTTCCCCGATGACCTGGGTACCCAGGGCAAAGTGCTGCGGATCGTTGGAGACAAAGACGTTGCGGAAATTTTTGTCCTGTTCCCAGTACCAGTCGGACGAGAGCTGGGTGAGGCTTCTGAAGCGCGCCTGGCTGCGTCGCAGGCTGTTCTCGGCGGCCAGGCGTTCGGTGATGTCCTCGGCGGTGATCAGGAGGTGTGTAACCCTCCCTCCGCCGTCCTTGAGCGGGACTTTGCGCATGTGCACGCGAATCATTCCGCGGTCGCGCGTCATGATGGTCCGGTCGGGGAAGTCCTGCATGACGCCCGTGTTCGACACTTCCACGTCGGAGACGTTGATGCGGTCCGCGTGTTCCTGCGGCCAGAGGTCGTGTACGGTGCGCCCCATGGCGTCCTCGCGGCGCACGCCGTAAAGACTCTCGGCCGCCTTGTTCCAGGCCACGATGCGCAGGCCGTCCTGCACTGATTTCAGATGGACAGCCACCGGCATGTTGTCGACGACGTCGTCAAGGAAGCGCGCGGCCTTGCGCTCCTTGTCCTCGATGCGCCTGGCCACGGTATTGTCACGTGTCGTGCCTCGATAGCCGGTGAACTCCTGATTTTTGTTGAACATCGGCACGCCACTGGCCGAGAAATAATGGGCGACGCCGTCGTCGAGCACACGGATGTACTCGAAGTCGCGGAACGCCTGGCGCGCATCCAGCACTGCGCGGTGGTGGTCCCAGGACATGCTCAGGGGATAGGCGCCTTCCAATTCCCAGCGCTGCTTGCCAATGGCGCCGTTGAGGTCCGTATCCACGGAGCTGCCGCCGCGCTCGGCAGCGAAGTGGGTGAAACGGTAATCGGCGTCCTGCTCCCAGTACCAATCCGCTGAAATCGACGCCAGGCTGCGCAGGTTTTGCACGTCGTCCTGAAGCGCCTCGGCGGCGCGCCGTTGCTCGGCGAGTTCTTCGGCGAGGGCCTTGTTGGCCTCGGCCAGCGCCAGCGCCTCGGCCTGCAAACGCTCGTTGGCTTGGGCCAGGGTTTCGTCGCGCTTCATTGCCGCACCTCGCTGCAAGGACTGGCCGGCACGGCACCGGTCCATCCCGGCAAGCTGTGCTGGCGGTGAGCTGTGGTCAATTCGCCTGTGGGACGGAGCTTCATTCGCTGCTGTTAACTTTCTAGGCAAAGGCAAGGGGCCTTCATGCATTTTGCACGGCGTTTGCGAAACCGAGTGTGCTGCGCAGCTGGAAAATCCGCCATAGGACAACACCCTGTCTTCTTTTGGATGCGTAGCGCTCGGGCCTGCAAAAAATTTGCAAACTTAAGACCTCTTTTTCAGAGGGCTGAATGATGCAATTTGGGCACAAGAGCTTATCGCTAGCTCACCCGCAAGGCAAAGGTACTTTTACCGTTCACACGGCGTGCGGATATTCCAGCGAAAGCCCTGCCGCCTGCCAGGCGTCGATGCCGCCATGGAGCGGCCGCACGTTTTTGAAGCCCGCCGCCATCAGGCGCCTGGCCACCTGCGCGGCCGAGGCATCGTTGGGGCAAGCGCAATAGACCACCACGGCGACGTCATGCGGCAGATCCAGCGTGGCCATCTTTCGGTCAGGGTCTGACCACAACAAGGCCCCCGGAATGATGCCGCCCGCGCCACGGCTAAGGTCGGTGCGCACGTCGAGGATCACGGCCGGCCGCTCGCCTTGCGTCAGTTGCACCAGCTCCTGCGGCGTGATGCGCGCCATGCGCAGCTGGCGGTAAAAACGCTGGCGCTGCCACCATTTGTGCGCCAGGAAAAGCGCGAAGGCGGCCAGCAGCACCATCACGCCTATGCGGCCCATCTGCTCGAAGATGGCCAGCACGTCCGCGACCGCGTCCTGGAACACCATACCTATCGCCAGGCCCACACCGGCATACAGTGCAGCGCCTATCGCGTCGAACACCAGGAAGCGCCCGAAAGGCACACCGGTGCGGCCGGCCAGCGCGGTCGCCAGCGAGGCAAAGCCCGGGATGAACTTGGCCAGCACCAGCGACTTCACGCCCCAGCGCGTGAAGATGGACTCGGTCTGCCGTACGCAGGAATCGGGCGACAGCGAGATGCGACACAGGGTTTTGAGCACGCGACTGCCATAGCGGCGGCCGGCCCAGTACCAGAGGCTGTCTGCGATCAGGCAGGCCAGCACGGCCGTCGCCAGCAGGCCGCCGGCCGAATACCGTCCGCTGAAACTCAGGGCGCCGGTGAGGATGAGCACCGGATAGGCCGGAATCGGCAGGCCGAGTTGCTCCAGCACGATGTTGAGGAAAACCGCTGCCAGCCCATACTGCTCCAGCAGCACAATGATCTTGTCCATGGAGCCAATGTAGACGGGCGCGCCGCATCGGTAAATGGCGGGCGCGGTAATGTTCTGTTTCCGGGGCGGGAACAATCCGGGCAATCCGGACGGTACGGCTGCGCTACCATGACTGCTCCACCCCATTTCACCCCCAGAGAGCCACCCTTTTGCAATATGTCGTAGCCGTCAGGGCCCTGTGCGAATTCACCGCCAAACATGGCGACCTGGACCTGCGCTTTACCCCCTCGCCTTCCGCCCAGGAGGGCATGGCCGGCCATGCGCTGGTGGCTTCGCGCCGCGGCGAGTCCTACCAGGCCGAAGTCAGCCTGGAGGGTGAGTACAAGGCGCTGAGGGTGCGCGGCCGGGCCGACGGCTACGACCCCGCGCAGAACCTGCTTGAAGAGGTCAAGACTTACCGGGGCGACCTGCACGCCATGGCCGACAACCGCCGGAACCTGCACTGGGCACAGCTGAAGATTTACGGCTGGCTGTTGTGCGCCGACAGAAAGCTGCACGACATCAATCTCTCCCTGGTCTACTTCGACGTGGCCAGCGCGCAGGAAACGCCGCTGACCGAACACTTCACCGCCGCCGCCCTCAAAGAATACTTTGAAGCACAGTGCGAGCGCTTCCTGGCCTGGGCCACGCAGGAGCTGGCCCACCGCCAGACGCGCGATGCGGCACTGACGGCGCTGGAGTTTCCCCACCCCGCCTTCCGGCCCGGCCAGCGCGAACTGGCCGAGGCCGTCTACAAGACCGCGCAGGCCGGATCCCGTCTGATGGCGCAGGCGCCCACGGGCATTGGCAAGACTATAGGCACGGTGTTCCCGCTGCTTAAGGCGGTGCCGAAAAAGCAACTCGACAAGCTGTTTTTTCTGGCCGCGAAAACACCGGGCCGCCGGCTGGCCCTCGATGCCTTGGACCGGATCAAGGGCAGCACGACCTTGCCGCTGCGCGTGCTCGAACTGGTGGCGCGCGACAAGGCCTGCGAGCACCCGGGCAAGGCCTGTCACGGCGAAGCCTGCCCGCTGGCCAAGGGCTTTTACGACCGCCTGCCGCAGGCGCGCAGCGCCGCCGTGAACCACGCCGCCGCCCGGGGCCCGCTGGACAAGGCCGCGCTGCGCGAGCTCGCGCTGGCCCACCAGGTCTGCCCTTACTACCTGAGCCAGGAGCTGGTGACCTGGTCGGATGTGGTGGTCGGCGACTACAACTATTACTTCGACACCAGCGCGCTGCTGCACGGCCAGGCGCAGGTGAACCAGTGGCGCGTAGCGGTGCTGGTGGATGAGGCCCACAACCTGGTGGAGCGCGCGCGCAAGATGTATTCAGCCACGCTGAGCCAGGCGCAGCTGCAGCAGGTGCACGGCAGCGCACCGCGTGCGGTGCGCGGCGTACTGGAACGGCTTGATCGCAGCCTGCAAGAGCTGCACCAGGCGCAGGATGAGCCCTACCAGGTGCATGACGAATTGCCTGCGCCATTTCTCAAGACCCTGGGCCAGGCCCTGACCCAGATCACCGACTTTCTCTTGGCCAACCCGACGCGCATGGACGGTGAGTTGCAGGACTTCTACTTCGAGGCCCTGCACTTCTCGCGCATGGCCGAGGCCTTTGGCGAACATTCGCTGTTCGACGTGACGCTGCAAAGCGATGCCGGCTCCGGCGCATACGGCCAGGTAATGGGGCAAACACTGGGCCAGCCGCTCGCGGTGCTCAACATCCGCAACGTCGTGCCCGCGCCCTTTCTGGCGCCGCGCTTTGCGGCCGCGCAGTCGGCGGCGCTGTTTTCGGCCACGCTGAGTCCGCAAAATTATTACGCCGACACGCTGGGCCTGCCGGCCGGCACGGTATGGACCGAGGTGGAATCGCCCTTCCTGGCCGAGCAGTTGCAGGTATCGGTGGTCAGCGACGTCTCAACGCGCTTTCAGCACCGGGGTGATTCGCTCTCGCCCATCGTCGACTTGATGGCGCGCCAGTATGACGGCCGGCCCGGCAACTACCTGGCGTTCTTGAGCAGCTACGACTACCTGCAGCAACTGGTCGCGCTGTTCCGCCGGCGCTACCCGCATATTCCTGTGTGGGAGCAAACCCGCGGCATGGAGGAAGCGGCGCGCGATGCATTCCTTGCTCGCTTCACACAGGACTCCAGAGGTATAGGTTTTGCGGTGCTGGGCGGCTCCTTCGCCGAGGGCATAGACCTGCCGGGCGAGCGCCTGATCGGCGCCTTCATCGCCACCCTGGGCCTGCCGCAGGTCAACCCGGTGAACGAGCAGATCCGCGAGCGCATGGGCGCCAACTTCGGCGCGGCCCAGAGCTATGACTACACCTACCTTTACCCCGGCCTGCAGAAAGTGGTGCAGGCGGCCGGGCGGGTGATACGCACGACTTCCGACCGCGGTGTGGTCTACCTGATCGACGATCGCTTCACCCGGCCTGAAATCCAGAGCCTGCTGCCGGGCTGGTGGAAAGTGGCGCGGCTGCGCGCACGCCGCAGGGAGCCGGCCGCCACAGCCTGAACAGGGACCAACGAGCGACAGACACAAAAAAGCCCGCATTCGCGGGCTTTTTTTCGCCGGCCGAAAAGGCCGGTCGACGTGGACGGCTCTAAAACACGCCCAGCAGCATCAGGATCAGGATCACGCTGAGGGGGACGCCAAGTAGCCAGGCAATGATAGGCATTTGTTGCTCCTAAAAAGTGGTCAGGTTGGAAGACACAAATCCAATGTAGGCGGCGCGCAGTGCGGCCAGTGCCAGCCTGAAGGCCTGCTGCAAGTAAGCCATGGCTGACGCGCGTGTAGTTGTGAAGGCAGCCGTTTGCAGGCCGGGGCCGCGTACCTGCCGGGCGCTGGCCCGAAGAGAGAGCCCTTAGCGCTGGCTCATTTGCAGCGCACCCAGCATGCGAGCCAGCGGCTGGGTTTCCGGCAACACGTAGACGATGCCGCGGCTTTTGCCCAGGGCCGGGCCAACGACGGTTTCGTAAAAACTGACCGGCACCACCACGCAGCCCATCGAGATGCGGTTGTCGTCCGGCGTATCCGAGGCCAGCCGCTCTGCGCGGCGCTCGGCTGGCGGCGCGGGGCGCAGGCGGTGTATCGCAAGCTTGGCCGCGTAATCGATCCAGACAATGGCCTCGCCCTGCAGGTTGTGACCGGGTTCGGAGACAAAGCGGCCCGCCGGCGTGGTGCGTTCATAGTCGCGCAGGCTGGCCACGCTGCGCTGCGCCATGCCAGGCACGCCATGGTCGCCGGGCGCCAGGCCCGTGAGCGCAGGCGACGCACCGCGCAGCTGCCCAGTGGCTTCAAACACAAAGATACGGCCGCCTTTTTTATCGACGATCACAAAAGGCAGGCCTTCGTTGTCGTGCCCATCCACCACCCAGCGCAAGGCCTGGCGCGCATCGGCAGAGGCAGAGACCAGCGCCATGCCGGTATCGGGGTTTGCGGGCGGCGTAGCCGCACTGTCGGTGTAAGGCGCCAGCGGCGCGGCGAAAGAAAGCCAAGGAGCGACGGCAAAAACGGCAAGGGCCGCCGTGCGGGCGATTCTTTGTGCGAGCTTTCTGCCTGTGAACAACATCCGGGTCCTGTGCGTGGCGCCGACAAAGTGCGCGAACGCACATCAAAAAAACCGGAGTCATCGTCTGTTGGCGCGCCCCGGTACGGTTGCACCATGTTAACGATGCAAGCAATTGTGCTCAACGGAGAAACCCTGGATCGTTTCGGGCACTTGCTATGGCATAGATAGCATCCACCTTAATATAGATAAGGCAATACAGAGAATTCGATAGGTAATGCGAGTCCTGACGGACGCGTGTAACAGTCGCCGAAGCCGGATTTTTTCCGCACATCAGACGCGAGTGCGCAACACCTTTCACCCCGCGCATGCCGGCGTCGTTACAAGTTACAAACTATGGCGGGGAAATTGCGTCATCTGTCGCCGGACTTGGCCTTGGGGGTTGCCGCACCCCCAGCCGCATCAAAGCCGCGCTTCGCCAGTTGCATCAAATGCCGCCGGCCCTTGGCGTCCGTGGTACGCCATGCCGCGCGGGCCAGTTCGATGAATGCGTTTTCGGCGGGGTTGAAGGCGTCACCGCCATGGTCCTCATCCATCCACCCTTTCGGCTTTCCCAGCCTGCTCTCAATCTGGGCGGCGGCGGCATCGCCGATATTCCGGCCCGAACCCTGGGCGTCTCCCTTGAATTGGCTCAAGCCGCCGGCGCTGAGGCCAAGTTCTTTCGCCAGCCTGCCCAGCATGCCGACCGGTGATTCACCGGCGGCCAATTCTCTTTCGCTGAATTCGCGAATGATGACCAGCAGGTTATTGCGCCGGGTCCGGTTGATGTTCAAAGAGTCCATGTGACGTGATTGCAACAATCAGGAATTTTTTTCAAAGACGTGTTGACGATGATGTAAAAAGATTTTACATTACCTTCCATCGCTACTTTTGAAGCCAACCCTTTTCACCGACCCATCATGAAACCGATAGCCGCCATCGCCATCAACAGCACCCCCGCCTGGGGCAGTGCTGGCGTGCGCCGCCTTGACGTTTATCTGGGCGCATGTGGGCTCAGTTCATATGCAGCATCCGTTTCGCGGGCAGCCATGCCCCAGCAGAACCATGAGGATTGCACACCACCGGGAGGAGGAGACGCCTGACGTCACCTTCTAAATCTCTGACATCCAGAGGCCCGGTATCCGCAAGGAACCGGGCCTTTTTGTTTTCCCCTGACGGTGATCGTGCCGTCTGTGCGCATCAAGCGCGGGGCTCTTTAAAAATTCAGCAGCGGGATCGCAGCCACACACTGGATGGCGCGACCCGCAAAAAAAAGCGGACATAGCCCAGTAGGAAGAGCGTGAGCCTTCCAAGCTCAATGTCGTCGGTTCGAGGCCGTCTGTCCGCTCCATTTCGGGTGTGTCTGTTTCACGCCGCCTGCGCGAGGTCGAGGAAACGATCTGACGGCGTGTGTGCTTGCCACCGGGCTTCATGGCCCCGGAAAGGCAGTGCAGTGGGAGATCCCGGTCCGGCTTTGCGCCGGCCGCCCGCATTCAGGCACAGCCGAAATGGAGTTTTTTGTATTCGTCACGTTCGTCTAGTGGCTCAGGACACAAGATTTTCATTCTTGTAGACAGGGGTTCGAATCCCCTACGTGACGCCATTCCAGTTGTTAATTAAAGAAGCGCAGTGCCTGTAAGGGCGTAGTGCGGAAACTGGCCTCAAAGATAGGGTGGCACCGGAACTCGTAACCGGAGATTTTTTGGGAAGATTGGCCGAGAGGTTCAAGGCACTCGCTTGCTAAGCGAGAGCCCGCGAAAGCGGGCTCACGGGTTCGAATCCCTTATCTTCCGCCAGTTGTTTTAGGTAGTCGAGTCTGCCTGCGCGTACAAGGTACTTTTTTCTCGCGTTAGCTCAGTCCGGAGTCAGAGCATCTGCCTACGAAGCAGAGGGTCGGAAGTTCAAATCTTTCACGCGAGGCCATTCATGTTTTTTGGAGTGCGAGCAGAGGTGGCTACTGCACTGGACTGTAAATCCGGCGTCTTCGGGCATGCGGGGTTCGAGTCCCTGGCACTCCACCATTTTTAATCCGGTACCACTTCACTTTTAGGTCTGTTAGCTCAGTTGGCAGAGCACTTCCCTGTCCAGGATGTTGTCACGGGTTCGATTCCCGTACAGGCCGCCAGTATTCACGCCGCATGCCCTCCGGCAATTTCAATTGGTGCGTAGCTCAAGCAGGCAGAGCAGCGGTCTCCAAAACCGAAGGTTGGAAGTTCGATTCTTTCCGTGCCAGCCAATGATTTTCCGGCGGTGTACCCAAGAGGCCGAAGGGTGCGGATTGCAAATCCGCCTGCGTCAGCACACGTCAGTTCGAATCTGACCACCGCCTCCAGGCCCCCAGCCTTTTTAGCGCCTGTAGCTCAGCCCGGATAGAGCCACGGTTTTCTACACCGGTTTGTCGGCCGTTCGAATCGGCCCAGGTGCGCCACTTCTTCTTATCCACCCAGCCCAAGGAGGTTAGCCATGACAGTCAGAAACACAGCGGCCTCCAAAAGGCCGGAGAAGCTCCGCAAGCGCATCGTCCGCGCGCTGCTGGGCGGCATCATCGCCGCCGGCAGTGTGCGGCTCAACCCCGCCCAGGCCAAGCGCAGACATGCGCGCGACGAGCGCGAACTGGATCAGCGCGTGCGTGAATGCGGTGAGTGGTGATTCCCACTTTCATTTCACGGTAGCTCAGCTGGCAGAGCGCGCGACTGTTAATCGCGTCGTCCCTGGTTCGACCCCAGGCCGTGGAGCCAATTTTCTTTTCTGGTGCATGTGGCGCAGTTGGCAGCGCAGCGGGATGTGACCCCGCGGGTCACCGGTTCGAGTCCGGTCGTGCACCCCATTTTTTTCACAGGCATAGCCTATTCAATTCAATTCAGGAGGTCACGATGCACCATGTTCTTCAGCTCGACATCCAGGGGACGCCCCAGGCCTGGATCACGGCTGAAGAGGCTGCTCTGCATTACGCCACCGGCACCGTCGCGTGGGAGCAAGGCGAAGGGCCGCTGGTGACGCTGCGCGGCGGCTGGAATGTCGCGCGCGGCTGGCAATCCTTGCTGGTGATCCACCCCATCATCGCGCTGCGCGGTGCGCCGCGCCGCAACCTGCACGAGGTGGTGCCGGCAGTGACCAAGCCCAAGCTGCTGCGCCGCGACCGGTGCACCTGCGCCTACTGTGCCCAGGTTTTCCCCGAAAAAGACCTCGAAGCCGAGCATATCGTTCCGGCCAGCAAGGGCGGGCCTTATTCGTGGACCAACCTGGTCAGCGCCTGCCGCCATTGCAACGGCAGGAAGAAGGACCGCACACCCGAGCAGGCCCGCATGCCCCTGGTGTACCTGCCCTATGTGCCGAGCCGGTACGAAGACTTTTTGCTGCGGGGCCGCAATGTGCGTGCCGACGTTCACGAGTGGTTGTCAGCACGGCTCCCCAAAGGGTCCAGGCTCAATTGAACCCAGCAGCAGCCGAGCGGCGCATTGCAAAAGCAGTGCGCCGTTTTTTTTGGTTACGCGATGGATTCAGGGATTCCGCTATCCGGCGCCACTCTGCTTGAGCGCAAGCGCATGCGCGGCCGGAAAGACCTCGGCCAGCGGCTTGACCTCAGGCAACACGTAGACCACGCCGTAGCTGGCATTGAAGGCGGGCTTGAGCACGTTCTCAAAGAATGCTACCGGCATGTTGATGCAGCCGTAGGAGATGCGGTTGTCCTCGGTGGTTGGGGACGCGAGGCGCTCGAGCCTGCGCTCCTTGGGCTCCAGCGTGCGCACACGGTGCATGGACACGGCGGCGTCGTAATCGACCCAAACCACGTCCTCGCCCGTCGCATTGCGCCCGGGCTCGCCCATGAAGCGGCCCGCGGGTGTGGTGCGCTCCTGGGGCTGTACCTGGGCAATGGGCCGCCCGCCTATGCCGTCGACAGAATCGTCGCCGCGGGCCGCGCCTATCAGCACCGGCGTGGCGCTGCGCAGTTTGCCCGACGGCTCGAAGACAAACACCTTGGTGTTGAGTTTGTCGAGAATGACAAAAAAGAGTTTTCGGTTGTCGCCGGATGTGACGACCCAATTGGCGACTTCGCGCGCTTCGCTGGAGGCCGGTTCGTCGCCAAAGTCGGCCGAGCGCGGCGTCATGGGCTGGGGTGCGCTGGCTTGAAGCGCGGCAGCCTGTGGTGACGTCACCGGGTGCGCCCTGAAGAGCGGCAAGACCAGTACGGCGATCGCGGCGCCCCACAGCACGCCCTGTTTGATGCCGTCAAGAACTTCCGAATGCGGCGCGTCCACCCGCGCCGTGCCCGGCCCTTCAACGGCGGGCCTCTGCTGGAAATCAGGCAGGGGGGCAGGCATGGACAGGTTTTAAGAAAAATTCAGCTTCCCACATGAAACGCTCCGGACGCCTGGGCGATCCGGAGCGATTTCATGCGCGAATGCACGAGACGCCTGGCTTAGTTGCGGTCAGCCTGTGCGGGGCGCTCGGTCGGCGTGACAGCCGTGTCCGTGCTAGCCGAAGGCGACGTGCTGGAAGTTCCTTGGTTCTGCATGGTCTGGTCTGCCGGCGTGGCGGGCGAGGTGGTGCTGGTGTCCTGGGCATAAGCCAGGCCGATGGCGCCCACAACAGCTGCTGCGGCCACGACGGATGCCAGGGGTTTCGATGCTCTCATGGTGTACTCCTTTGGTCATGCCCATCACAGGCAATCAGGTTGGTAAATCGCCGGCCGTATTGCCGACTGGATTCAATTTACGGTAAGGAGCAGGGCCGATTTCGTCGGTCTGGTACAGCGCGCGGTGTAGGACAAGCGAGGTCACAAAATGCTACCTGCCTCACAGGTATGCGAAGGCAGGTGATGCGGACCATGGGGGGCCACAGCTTGAAAGAGGCCTCTTATTCGAGGGGATTGTTACCCTTGATGCCGTGCTCAGCCTTGATGGCGAGCTGGAGTCTTTCCAGCTCATCAATGAGCTGGTCTATCTTCGCGAGGTCCTTGACCGGCTCCGCCTGCAGGGCTTGCAGTTGCGCACGCATACGTGCGTAATCTGCCTCGAGGTCGCGCTTCATGCGGGCACCGTGCCGGGCTTGAAGCCGTTGATGGCGATGCGCCTCTCAGCGCCCCCCGCGGCGGACTTGTCCGAAGGCGCGGTAAAGAGCTCTGCCTGCGCGTCGTCCTCAACGCGCGGCCCGTATTGAAGGTCGGGGCCGACAAGGCGCTGAAGTTCGCCATAGCCGGTGGCCAGCGCCGTGTCGTAGGCAGCGAAGGTGATGTCGGAGCAGGAAACGGATTCAAATACTCGCGGGTCCTCGCGGCTTTCAAGAATGCGCCAACAGAATTCGCCGGGGGACGGCTCCTCAACGGTGAGGGCCAGTGAACGCAGGGGAACCTTGAGTTGTGCGTTGACCAATGTGGAATGGCTCATGAAACAGAAATCCTCAAAAATATCCGGTCGGGCCGGGGCGTGGGCTTGCAGCGCAGCTTGGAGCGCCGCAAAAAAATATCAAGAGGTGCAAACGTAACTTTCAGCGCAGGGGCTGAAGGCGATAAAGGCGGTGACGGAAACCACGAAAAGACCGGAACGGCAAGGGCGCGAAGGCCTGTGGCCGGTTTCATCTTTGCAGCGGGGTCGGGTGCCATGTTGGTGTTCGCAATGACGCCAGTTTAAACATGGAAATATGACAGACGGCAGTGATTAGTACCCGAAAAATGTAGGAGAAAGTCGACAGGCGCCCAGCGGCCCTAACGTCAACTGAAATGGTTATATTGCAGGGCATGGCCAGGCCCGCATCGTGCGGGCCGGCACGAATAAAGAACCCATGAAAAGCCTTTACAAGTATTTCTTCCGCGGCCTCATCACCATCCTGCCGGTGGCCTTGACGGTCTACCTCTTGTACATCTTTCTCGCCTGGATGGAAACCGCGGCGCTGTGGATTCTGCGGCCGCTGATCGGCAGCTTTTACATCCCGGGCATGGGGCTGGTTTTCGGCGTGCTCAGCATCCTGGTGATCGGCTACCTGGTGTCCAAGCAAAGCGTGCGCAAGCTGCTGACCTTCGCGGAAATGCCTTTTACCAACCTGCCTGTCGTCAAAAGCATTTACTCCTCGCTCAAAAGCTTTGCCGACTATTTTTCGCCTTCGGGCAAGCAAGGTGAGCAAAGCGTGGTGATCCTGCGCATGCCGGGCCACGCGATGGAAATTGTGGGCCTGATTACACGCCGCAGCTTTGCCGACCTGCCCCCCGGCTTTCTGCCGGGCGAGCGTGTGGCGGTGTATTTGCCCATGGGCTACATGATTGGCGGCTACACGGTGTTCGTGCCGGCCGACTGGGTACAACCCATTGACATGTCAGTGGAGGAAGCCATGCGCTCCTCATTGATTGCCTGGATGGCGCGTCCGCCGGCTGCGGGCAGCGGCGGCACTCCAGCCCGCTGAGGGGCCTTGCCCGGCCGGGCGCGGGCTTTGCGTAAAGGATTGTGATCTGTGGTTTCCCACATGGACAAATCGTGTGGCAGGACTATATTTGACAACCCGATCACCACTGCGCACAGCCTGATGCGTTCCGGCCATGACAACAAACACAACGACGACAACTAGCCGCAAACATCCTCTTTACAAATCGCTTTACTTCCAGGTGATCTGCGCGGTGATCGCCGGTGTGCTGCTGGGGCATTTTTACCCCGAGGCCGGAAAGCACATGAAGCCGCTGGGCGACGGCTTCATCAAGCTCATCAAGATGATGATCGCGCCCATCATTTTCTGCACCGTCGTGATCGGCATCGCCGGCATGGAAGACATGAAGAAGGTCGGCAAGACCGGCGGCTTGGCACTGCTTTACTTTGAAGTCGTCAGCACCTTCGCGCTGATCATCGGGTTGGTGCTGGTCAACGTGTTCAAGCCCGGCCAGGGCATGAACGTCGACGTATCCACTCTGGACACCAAGGCCATCGCGGCCTACACCGGCCCCGGCAAGATGGTCGGCACGACCGACTTCATCATGAACATCATCCCGTCCACCGTGGTGGATGCCTTCGCCAAGGGCGAGATCTTGCAGGTACTGCTGATCGCCGTGATGTTCGGTTTTGCGTTGCATCGTTTCGGCGGGCGTGGCACGCTGGTGTTCGATTTCGTCGAAAAAACCTCGCACGTGCTGTTCACCATCGTGGGCTTCATCATGAAGGTGGCGCCCATAGGTGCTTTCGGCGCCATGGCCTTCACCATAGGCGCTTATGGCGTGGACAGCCTGGTGTCGCTGGGCAAACTGATGGCGGCCTTTTACGCGACCTGCCTGATCTTTATCTTCGTCGTGCTGGGCGCCATCGCGCGCGTGCACGGCTTCAGTATCTGGAAATTCATCAAGTACATCAAGGAAGAACTGCTGATCGTGCTGGGCACCTCTTCGTCCGAATCCGTGCTGCCTCGCATGATGGAAAAGATGGAGAACCTGGGCGCGAAGAAAACCACCGTGGGCCTGGTGATCCCAACCGGTTATTCCTTCAACCTCGACGGCACGTCTATCTACCTCACGATGGCGGCGGTGTTCATCGCGCAGGCCACCAACACGCCGATGACGCTCACGCAGGAGCTCACGCTGCTGGCGGTGCTGCTGTTGACATCCAAAGGCGCGGCCGGCATCACGGGCAGCGGCTTCATCGTGCTGGCCGCCACGCTGTCGGCCGTGGGCACCGTGCCGGTGGCGGGGCTGGCGCTAATTTTGGGCATAGACCGCTTCATGTCGGAAGCGCGGGCGCTGACCAACCTGATCGGCAACGGCGTGGCCACCATCGTGGTCGCCAAATGGACGGATGAGCTGGACACCGGCCGCCTCAAGGCCGGGCTCAACAACGAGACCTGGGTCGAGGCCCAGGAACCCGAGGAGCTGATCAACCGGAAGACCTCACACATAGCGGCCGAACGCCACTAAGCTGAAGCGGCCACCCCGAAGGCAGAAATGACAAAGCCCGGCAGGCGGAGAAATCTCCACCTGCCGGGCTTTGTGCTTTTGGGATGCGGCGAGCCGCCGGTCTATGCCGGTTTGTGCCGACTTAGCGAGCCTGGCGTGGCGCTGGGCCTGGGCCGCGGCCTGCGATGTGGCGGAAGGTGATCCGGCCCTTGGTCAGGTCGTAAGGCGAGAGCTCCAGCGACACCTGGTCGCCGGCAAGGATGCGGATATGGTTCTTGCGCATCTTGCCCGAGGTGTAAGCCACAAGCTTGTGGCCGTTGTCGAGCGTGACGCGAAAGCGCGAATCCGGCAACACTTCGTCGACCAGCCCATGCATTTCAATCAGTTCTTCTTTGGCCATGATGTAACTCCTAGGGAATTGAAAAAATTGTCGGTGATTTTTCGGTGATGTCTGTTGCGGCGGCGTACAGGCCTCAGGCGCAGGTGCAGGCGGGCGCCGAGCGCTCGCTGATCCAGCCCAAGGCGTGTTCCGTCGCGTACTGCACGGCCGCGGCCGCGCTGTCGAAAAGGCCGCTGAAACGCAGCACGCGGTCATGCGTGGCGCTGCCGCGGCCGGAGCGGATGGAGACCGATGCAGCGTAGCCTTCGCCTTGCTGTTTGGCCAGTGGTGAGACAAGGTACTTGCCCACCGCGATTTTGGTGTGATCTACGTTCATAAAAATTCCGTGCCGGGTATGTTTCCCGGCTTGATAAATAAGGAGAGTCGGCTTGCGAGCAAGCCGGCGGGTGTTCGGTGTCCACCCGCCTGGCCCTTGGCAGGGGCTGGGCTGGTTGAGCCATGCGTGGGCACTGTCTGGGAAGAGTGCTCGCCGGGAAAACGGAACAGTGCTGAGAGGGTTCAGGGCTGTATGGGCACTGAAAACACTGTGGATTCGGGCTCTGGGAAGCGCCGCTATTGAGAAGGAAACCTGTTGGGAAAAGGCTTCGATGTAAAAAGCTGATGCTTTACCGAAGCTCCTATTGTAACCGGTGACGCATTAGCTTGCATCAACCCCTATTACAGCGCCAAGGTCGGCCCCCTCTTCTTACAAGCAGGGGCCGCGGAACCGGCTTTGCCGGGCCGCAGGCGCAGCGGCCCCCTCGGGGGGGCAGGAAGCTACGCGAAGCGAGCGACCGTGGGGGCTCATCTTCCCAAGCAGGGGCCGCGGAACCGGCTTTGCCGGGCCGCAGGCGCAGCGGCCCCCTCGGGGGGGGGCAGGAAGCTACGCGAAGCGAGCGACCGTGGGGGCTTTTCTTTTCAAGCAGGGGCCGCGGAACCGGCTTCGCCGGGCCGCAGGCGCAGCGGCCCCCTAGGGGGGCAGGGAGCTACACGAAGTGAGCGACCGTGGGGGCTATATTTCTAGCCTTCGAATTGCGGATGCAGCTGGCGGATGCGGTTCATGGCCATGCCCGCGGCGGCGGTCCGGGTTTCCACGCCCAGCTTGGCGTAAACCCGTTCCAGGTGCTTTTTGACGGTGGCGGGGCTGGAGCCCAGGATGTCGCCGATGTCGCGGTTGGTCTTGCCTTTGACCACCCAGTACAGCACCTCGGCCTCCCGGGCCGTGAGCTTGAAACTCAGGCTCATGGCCTCCACCACCGCGTCGTCGGAAATCTCGCGCATCACGATCAGCCAGTCGCCCTTGGCGCCGGCCTCCCCGCTGTCGCCGCTTTCGGTCTGCTGGTGCAGCCGGAAAGTCAACCGGCGCGGGCCCATTTCCACCGCCAGGCGCGGCGGCTCGATCTGGCGTTCAGCGTCCGCCATGTGGCTGCGCAACCAGGCCAGCACCGGCTCGGGTGTCTGCGGCGCCGAGGTGCCGTAATAGCGCATCAAGAGGTCGCGCGCCAGCGGCGTCTGCCAGATCAGCCGGCCATCGGCCGCACCGCCCATACGCACCGTGATACTGGCATAACCAAAAGCGTCCAGCGCATTGCGCGCCTGGCCGGCCTGGCGCGCCTCCTGGCGGGCACGGCGGGCGCCCTGCAGGTGCACGCCCATGCGCGCCATGACTTCCTTGGGCTTGATGGGCTTGGTCACGTAGTCCACACCGCCGGCCTCCAGCGCGGCCACCAGGTGTTCGGTTTCGGTGAGGCCGGTCATGAAGATGATGGGAATATGCGTAGTCTCGGCCATGGCTTTGAGGCGCTTGGCGACTTCAAAGCCGTCCATGCCGGGCATCATGGCGTCCAGCAGCACGATGTCAGGCCTGGCCTGCAAGGCGCGCTGCAGCGCAGCCTCGCCGCTAGTGGCCACCAGCACGGTGTAGCCCGATTCATCGAGCGCGTCGTGGAGCACCGAGAGGTTGTCGGGCACGTCGTCCACGATGAGCACAACATCGCTGTTGGCCCGGTCCAGCGTTCGGTCCAGGCTGCGGTTAAGGAGAGGGGATTCTTCAAGCACGCTGCTCATGCGCTGGTCTCCTGGTTGGCAAGCTGGCGGCCCATGGCTTCGAACTGGAACTGCCGCGCCAGCACCCGCATGTCGTCGACAAATGCGGCTGTGTCGGGCTGCTGCCGTTCTATCTCCGCCAGCATGTTCATGATGCCCCGGTAAAAGCCGAGGCTGACCACCTCTTGCAGCGCGGCCAGTTGCGAGGCGTTCGGCAGCACGCGCCGCAGAGGCGCTGCAGCGGGCAAGGCCTGCGGCGGCTCTTCAGCCGGCGCGTCATAACGCCAGGCCAGCGACAGGCGCCGCTCAAGCCAGTCGATCAATTCGGTGTGGCGCACGGGCTTGAGGATGAAGTCTTCGGGGAGGATGCCAGCGTCGTTTTCCATGCCTTTGTCAAAGGCATTGGCCGAAACGACGGCCAGGTGTATGCCCTCATGGCCGGAGCCGCGCACGCGGCGCAGCGTCTCCCAGCCGTCTATGCCGGGCATCGCCAGGTCCATGAAGATCACGTCGGGCTGGTAGCCGGCAGCCAGCAGGTCCAGGCAGTCGTGGCCGCTGGCGGCGGTGCGCAACTCAAAGCCCATGGGCTGCAGCAGTTGCACCAGCAGTTCGCGGTCGGGCTCTTCGTTGTCGACCACCAGCAGCTTGCGCCGCACGCCTTCGTAGCCGCACGGCCGGCGGCGGGCTGGCGCGGCGACAGCTTCTTTGGTGGCGCCCGCCGGCAGGTGCACCTCGGGCAGGAACAGCCGGATGCGGAAGATGGAGCCTTCACCCGGCGTGCTGACCACCGTCATCTCGCCACCCATCAGGTCGGTCAGCATCTTGGCGATGGTCAGGCCCAGGCCGGCGCCCGGCGTGCCTTCGGCGCTCTGCCCGGCCGTGGCGCCGCGCGCGAAGGGCTCAAATATTCGTGCGAGTTCTGCCTCGCGCATGCCGGGGCCGGTGTCTTCGATTTCGATGTGGGCCATTTCGCGCGCATGGCGCAGCCGGAAGGTCACCTGCCCCTGCGCGGTGAACTTGATGGCATTGCCCAGCAGGTTGATCAATATCTGGCGCACGCGCTTTTCGTCGGCACGCACCAGTTCAGGCAGGTTGCCGCCGGCCTCGAAGTGGAAGGCCAGGCCCTTGGCCGCGGCCTGCAGCTCGAACATCCCGGCCATCTCATGCACGCAATCGGCGAAATGCATGGGTTTGACATTGAGCGTGAGCTTGCCCGCCTCGATGCGGGCAATGTCCAGCGTGCCTTCAATGAGCGAGAGCAAATGTTCACCGCCGCGCTTGATGACGCTGACGGCCTGCTTGCGGTGCGGCGGGATGGCATTGTCTTCGCCCATCAGTTGCGCATAGCCCAGGATGCTGTTGAGCGGCGTGCGCAGCTCGTGGCTGATGGCACTGATGTAGCGGCTCTTTGCCTGGTTGGCCTGGTCGGCGTGGTGGCGTGCTTCTTCAGCCACCCGCTTGGCCTGCTGCAGCGCCTCGTCGGTCTGGCGGTGCGACTCGATCTCGCGCATCAGCAGATGGGTCTGGCGGTTCGATTCCTCCTGCGCCACCTGGCGGCTCTTGTGCGCCAGCACCAGCCACCAGGCGACGAGGCCGGCGATCACAAGCAGCGCCATATACGCTTTGAGGAAGCCCGACTTCAAGGCCGGCTCGGAGGGCATCAGGTCCGTCACCGCGCTGATCTCCTGGTGGTAGAGCAGGCCGAACACACTGGCCAGCAGCGGCACGATGATCAGCATCAGCAGCAGGAAGTGGCCCAGGCCGGTGTCCAGGTAAGGCCAGGCGCGGCGCGGCAGCAGCCAGCGCAACGCGCCCGACCATTGGGCGGAGAGGCTCGCATGCGGCTTGCACAGGTCGCCGCAGCGCGCGTCCAGCGTGCAGCACAGCGAGCAGATCGGCCCCTGGTAAGCCGGGCAATGCGCCATGTCCGGGCCTTCGTAGGCACGCTCGCAGATAACACACTGCTGCAGCGCATAAGGTTTGTAGGCGCCCTCGCCAGCCGCCGCACCCGGGCCACGTGCGATGTAATAACGGCCTTTGGTAACCCAGGCGATCAACGGCGCCGTCACAAAAGCCGTTCCCATGGCAATCACGGCGGAAAAAGCCTGCGCCATTTCGCCGTACATCCCCAGGTGTGCCGTGACGGACAACAGCGAAGCCAGGGCCATCGCGCCCACACCGACCGGGTTGATGTCATAGAGGTGCGCGCGCTTGAACTCAATGCCCGGCGGGCTCAGGCCCAGCGGCTTGTTGATGACCAGATCGGCCACCACCGCCATCACCCAGGCGATCGCGATGTTGGAATACAGGCCCAGCACGTCGCCTAGCGCCTGGAAGACGTTCATCTCCATCAGCATGAAGGCGATCAGTGTGTTGAACACCACCCACACCACACGGCCCGGGTGGCTGTGCGTAATGCGCGAGAAAAAATTCGACCAGGCCAGCGAACCCGCATAGGCGTTGGTCACATTGATCTTGAGCTGCGACACCACAACGAAGAGCGCGGTCGCGGCCACTGCCATGCCGTAGTGCGGAAACACGTACTCGTACGCCGCCAGGTACATCTGGTTCGGGTCCACCGCGCGGTCCAGCGGCACCATGTTGGAAATCGCCAGATAGGCCAGGAAGGCACCGCCCAACATCTTGACCACGCCGAGGAAAACCCAACCCGGCCCGCCCGCCAGAACGCCGCCCCACCAGCGCCAGCGCCTGGCCGGGGTCTGCACCGGCATGAAGCGTAAATAGTCGGCCTGCTCGCCCATCTGGGTGATCAGTGCAATACCCACCGTCAAGGCTGCACCAAACAGGTGCAAATCAAACTCGCCGCCCGTGCCCTTCTCACCGCCGTAGTGCAGCACACCCGAAAAAGCACCAGGATCGCGCATCAGCACAAACACAAAGGGTACGACCAGCATGACCAGCCACAGGGGCTGGGTCCAGACCTGCAGGCGCGAGATCACGGACACGCCGTGGGTGACTAGCGGGATGACCACCAGCGCGCAGATCAAATAGCCCCAGCTCGGCGGAATGCCCAGGGCCAGGTCCAGCGCATAGGCCATGACGGCGGCCTCCAGCGCGAAGAAGATAAAAGTGAAGGAGGCGTAGATCAACGAGGTCAGCGTGGACCCTATGTAGCCGAAGCCTGCGCCGCGCGTCAGCAGGTCCATGTCCACGCCGTAGCGCGCCGCGTAAATGCTGATGGGCAGGCCGGCCAGGAAGATGATGAGGCCGGTGGCGACGATGGCCCAGAAGGCGTTGGTAAAACCGTACTTGACCAGCAGCGTGGCGCCCACCGCCTCGAGGATCAGGAAGGAAGCCGCGCCAAAAGCGGTGTTGGCGACCCGCCATTCCGACCACTTGCGAAAGCGCTGCGGCGTAAAGCGCAGCGCGTAGTCTTCCATGGTTTCGCTGGCAACCCAGCTGTTGTAGTCGCGCCTGACCTTGATGATGCGCTGCACCGGCGCTTCGGCGCCGCCCACCAACGGCGCGGCCCCGGTCGCGTCGGGCGGCGGTGGCGGCAGCGGTTGCGTGAGCGGGGCGTCCATGGGAGGGGCAGATGCGCCGGGCGCGAAGTGATGACCGGGCTCAGGTGCATGTTCTGTGCCATGCGCCCTGCCCTGGCGAGCCTGGACCCTGGAAGGCTTCTTATGGCACCATTCTTGCACCCCGGCAACATCCCAAGCCGCCAGCCAGCCCTGAGAGAGCACCATGGAATTGACACCCCGAGAAAAAGACAAGCTGCTTATTTTTACGGCAGCCCTGCTGGCCGAAAGGCGCCGCGCACGCGGCCTGAAGCTTAACTACCCCGAGTCCGTGGCGCTGATCAGCGCCGCCGTCATGGAAGGCGCGCGCGACGGCAAATCCGTCGCCCAGCTCATGAGCGAAGGGCGCACCGTGCTGACCCGCGCCGACGTGATGGACGGCATCCCCGAGCTGATTCCCGACATCCAGGTCGAAGCGACCTTTCCCGACGGCACCAAGCTGGTCACCGTCCACCAGCCCATCGTCTGAGCGGCCTGAGCGCCCCACCCCTTTCGCCTCAAAGCAATCACATCGTCCACGTCCCACCAGGAGATCGCCGTGAGTTTTTCTTGCCTGCCCTCGTCCCGCCCATTGCGCGCCTTGATGGCCCTGGCCGCCTTGCTGCCCGCGGCAGCCTTCGCGCACACCGGCGTGGACGGCCACACGCACCTCAATTTCATGACGGGTTTCCTGCACCCGCTGACCGGCATGGACCATTTGGCGGCCATGGTGGCCGTGGGCCTCTGGAGCGCCCTGGCCGCGCGCCGTGCCGGGCCTGAACTGCTGTGGGGTCCGCTGGGTTTTGCCGGCATGCTGCTGGTGGGCGCCTTGATGGGCCTGCAGGGCGTGCAGATTCCCGCCGTCGAACCCATGATCGCGGCCTCGCTGCTCGTTACCGGCCTGCTGGTGGTGACGCGCTGGCATGTGCCGGGCATCGCGGCCGCGCTCATCGTCGGTGTGTTCGCCGCCTTCCACGGCCTGGCCCATGGTTATGAACTGGCCGAAGCGCCCAGCGCCTGGGCCACCCTGTCGGGCATGCTGGCCGCCACCGTGCTGCTGCACTTGGCAGGCCTGAGCGCGGGCTGGGCGCTGCGCAGCGCCAACGCCTGGCTGCCGCGCGCGGCCGGCGCCGCCGTCGCCATCTTCGGCGTGACCCTGTTGGCCCAGTTGGCCTGAAGGCGCACCATGATTCCCGGAGAACTCATTACCGATGGACCCGACCACACGCTCAACGCAGGCCGGCGCACGCTGACCGTTGTTGTGCAGAACACGGCGGACAGGCCCATACAGGTCGGCTCGCACTACCACTTCGCCGAAACCAACGGCGCACTCGGTTTTGACCGCGACGCGGCGCGCGGGATGCGGCTCAACATCGCGTCGGGCACGGCCGTACGTTTTGAGCCGGGGCAGCAACGCACGGTTGAGCTCGTGGAATTTTCCGGCGACCGAAAAGTGTTCGGCTTTCGCGGACTCGTGCAGGGAGCACTTTGATGCCCCCACGTTCATCACTTCGTGTATTCACTGCCCCCCGAGGGGGCGCTTGCCTCCCTTGGGGCGGCCCTGCGGGAGCAAACTGATGGCAACGATTGGACGCCGCGCCTACGCGGAAATGTTCGGCCCCACGGTCGGTGACCGCCTGCGCCTGGCCGACACCGATCTCCTGGTCGAAGTCGAAGCCGACTACACCTTGCGCGCCGGCAGCTACGGCGAGGAAGTCAAATTCGGCGGCGGCAAGACGATCCGCGACGGCATGGCCCAGTCGCAAAAAACGCGCGCCGAGGGCGCCATGGACTGCGTGATGACGAATGCGCTCATCATCGACCACTGGGGCATCGTCAAGGCCGACATCGGCCTGAAGGGCGGGCGCATCGCCGCCATCGGCAAGGCCGGCAACCCCGACACCCAGCCTGGGGTCGACATGATCATCGGCCCGGGGACTGAAATCATCAGCTGCGAAGGCATGATCGTCACGGCCGGCGGCATCGACTCGCACATCCATTTCATCTGCCCGCAGCAGATCGAAGAAGCGCTCACTTCCGGCATCACCACCATGCTGGGTGGCGGCACGGGCCCGGCCACCGGAACCTTCGCCACCACCTGCACGCCCGGCCCCTGGAACATCGAGCGCATGCTGCAGGCGGCCGACGCCTTCCCCATGAACCTGGGCTTCCTCGGCAAGGGCAACGCCAGCCTGCCCGCCGCGCTGCACGAGCAGATTAACGCCGGTGTCATAGGGCTGAAGCTGCACGAGGACTGGGGCACCACACCCGCGGCCATCAGCAACTGCCTGGACGTGGCGGAAGAAACCGACACCCAGGTCGCCATCCACAGCGACACCCTCAATGAATCGGGCTTTGTGGAGAACACGATCGCCGCGACCAAAGGCCGCAGCCTTTGCGCCTTCCACACCGAAGGCGCGGGCGGCGGCCACGCGCCCGACATCCTGCGTGTAGTGGGCGAAGAGAACTTCCTGCCCTCTTCCACCAACCCGACCATGCCCTACACCGTCAACACGCTCGACGAACATGTCGACATGCTGATGGTGTGCCATCACCTGGACGCCGGCATCGCCGAAGACCTGGCCTTTGCCGAGAGCCGCATCCGCAAGGAAACCATCGCGGCTGAAGACGTGCTGCACGACCTGGGCGCGATCAGCATGATGAGCAGTGACAGCCAGGCCATGGGCCGCGTCGGCGAGGTCATCATCCGCACCTGGCAGACCGCGCACAAGATGAAGGTGCAGCGCGGCAAGCTGCCCGGCGACAGCGACCGCCACGATAACTTCCGTGCCAAGCGCTACATCAGCAAATACACCATCAACCCGGCGATCGCCCACGGCATCTCGCACGAGGTCGGCTCGGTCGAGCCCGGCAAGTGGGCCGACCTGGTGGTCTGGAAACCGGCCTTCTTCGGCATCAAGCCCTCGGTCATTCTCAAGGGCGGTTTTATTGCCATGGCGGCCATGGGCGACCCCAACGCCTCCATCCCCACGCCCCAGCCGGTGCACTACCGGCCCCAGTTCGGCGGCTTCGGCGGCGCGATCGCCAAAGGCTCGCTGACCTTCGTTTCACAGGCGGGTTTCAACGCCGGCATCAAGGAGCGCTTCGGCCTGGCCAAGACCCTGAGCGCCGTGAAAAACATACGCGGCGTGCGCAAGCAGCATATGGTCCACAATGCCTACCTGCCCAAAATGGAAGTCGATGCCCAGACCTACCTGGTGCGCGCCGACGGCCAGTTGCTGGGCTGCGAGCCGGCCACCAGCCTGCCGATGACGCAGCGCTACTTCCTGTTTTAACCTTTGCTTCATATCCTGTTTAAGGCCTCATGCTCCAGGTTTCCAAGGTCATTTCCCGAGGCGTCGGCCTCGCTCCAGTGCTTGTCAAACGCGCCGCCACGGTAGAACTTGACTGGGAAGTACGCCAGAAAAGCCGCTTTGAGGCGACCGACTCTCAAGCTCGTCAACTGGGTGTGTTCCTGCCACGCGGCACCTTGGTGCGCGGAGGCGACGTGCTGGTGGCGGAAGACGGCTCGATGATCAAGGTGATCGCCGCGCCGCAGGCCGTGCTGCGCATCACGGCCTGCACTTCGCACGGATCGCCTTTTGACTTGACGCGCGCTGCTTACCATCTGGGCAACCGGCACGTGCCCATAGAACTCAAACCCGACCACCTCAAGATAGAGCCGGACCACGTGCTGGCCGACATGCTGCGCGCCATGCACCTGACCGTGAACGAAGCAGAGGAAACGTTTGAACCCGAAGGTGGCGCCTACAGTTCGGGCGGCCATAGCCATGGACACGATCATGGGCACGACCATGGTGAGCATGGTGGGCACAGCCACGCGCCTGCCGCTACGGTTGCCGCGCCGGCGCCCCATGTGCACGGCCCCGGCTGCAACCATGACCACGGCCACGATCATTCGCATGAGGCCAAGCCCGTCGCCATTCAGGTCCACAAGCACAAACCGCACAGCCATGAGTAGACCGGATGGACATGTCCGCACTTCCCGCAGGGCAGCTTGAGCCGTCCAGTCTGCTCCAGCTGATCTGGCTGGCCTCGCCGGCCTTGCCCGTGGGCGGTTTCTCCTATTCCGAAGGCCTGGAAGCGGCTGTCGAATGCGGAGAAGTCACGACGGAAAGTGCGGCTGCGCGCTGGCTCAGCGACCAGCTCCAGCTGGCGCTGGCCCGCGGCGACCTGGCCGTGATCGCGCAGGCCATTCCCGCTTGGCGCGAAGGCAAGCTGGATCGCATTGCCGAGTTGAACGCCTGGGTGCTGCAAACCCGCGAAACCAGCGAGCTGCGCGCGCAGGCCGAGCAGATGGGCCGTTCACTGCTCGAATGGCTGCGCAACCACGAAGGCGCCAGCGCCGAGCACATAGAGGCTTTTGCCCGGCTACAGCCGACCTACCCCGTCGCCTTTGCGCTGGCGGCCTCCCAGACAGCCGCCTGTGTGCGCGATTGCCTGCTGGCCTATGCCTTCGGCTGGGCCGAAAACATGATGCAGGCCGCGATCAAGTCCGTGCCATTGGGCCAGAGCGCCGGCCAGCGCATACTGGCCCGGCTAAGCCGGGACATACCGCCCGCCGTGGAAACCGCCCTGCACCTGCCAGACGGCGAACGCCAGGCCTTTTCCCCCATGCTGGCGATTTTGTCGGCGCGGCACGAAACCCAGTATTCGCGGCTGTTCCGCTCCTGACCCTATCCACATCGCCCCCTGCCAATCCTCCAAGGTATCCCCATGAGCTTGCACCACATTCCCAACCGCACCAAAAAACTCCCGCCCCTGCGCGTGGGCATAGGTGGCCCGGTGGGCTCCGGCAAGACCACGCTGCTGGAGATGCTGTGCAAGGCGATGAAGGCGAAGTACGACCTGGTCGCGATCACCAATGACATCTACACCAAGGAAGACCAGCGCCTGCTGACCGTGAGCGGAGCCCTGGATGCCGAGCGCATCATGGGCGTGGAAACCGGCGGCTGCCCGCACACTGCAATCCGGGAGGACGCCTCCATCAACCTGGAGGCCATAGACCGCATGCTGGTGGACTTCCCCAACGCCGACGTTGTTTTTGTCGAATCGGGTGGCGACAACCTGGCGGCCACCTTCAGCCCCGAACTAAGCGATTTAACGATTTACGTGATCGACGTGGCAGCCGGGGAGAAGATTCCGCGCAAAGGGGGTCCCGGCATTACAAAAAGTGACTTATTTGTCATCAACAAGACCGATCTGGCGCCGTATGTGGGCGCTGACCTGGATGTGATGAAAAAAGACACCATCCGTATGCGCACCACAAACAAGGGTTTGAAACCATTTGTAATGACAAACCTCAAAACCCAGGCTGGGCTGGCCGAGGTGATTGCCTTTATTGAAACCCGGGGAATGCTGCCGCAGACGCAGCCAGAAGCGGCTTGAAAAGACGCCGACTCTGGGTCGCCGCCACGCGGCATTGAAGGGGCTGGCGAAATGCGTCAACCGTGGAATTCACTGGGATGCACGGTCTCATACATCTTGCCTTCGTGGAAAAACACCACCATCCAATTGCCGAACTTCTGCGACGGATGAGAGGGTATTACCTCATTGAGCGCCAGCGTGATGGACTGTTTGAGCGGAAGGGCCACCTCCTGGACCTCCGGCGATATCGCATCGACGCTAATCAGCATAAAAGTGCCTCTGTCTTGCATATCGACCCGCGGAAACGACCAACGGGCTCCAGTGGCCTTGACAAAAGCGGTAGCCACCTTCTCGGCGACTTCGGGGTGAAAAGCAGGAATTTTCATAGATCTGCGGGCGCCTTTCTACGCTGTAACGGAATGTTTCTATGATGACTCTGCTCACGCTTTTCGTCACTGGGCTGAAAAAGGTTTTCAGAACGGGGCGGGAATAGTTCCAGGAAATAATTCCGTTTTCCGGAGTCTGTTTATTGCCCATACGAAGTATGGAGTACCTTTGACGACAAAAGGCGATGACAAATGAGGCTTTTTGGTTGCAAATCGCTACCAGAAGCCAGTAAGCGATCCATGTAAGTAATTGTTAGATCGCCAAGCGGCGCGGAGCCAGCGGCTCCAGCGAGGCAAGCACTGTCCTGGCCGTCGGCCTTGGCTCTCGAATGGGGGAATATCAGCGCACAGGGCCGCGGTCGCAACATTGAAGGCTGAACCGGGGGTGCGATCTAGGTGGCGTTAGCGCCAGTGCCACTTAAGTGGCGGAAGCGGTGAGATTCGAACTCACGGAGGACTTGCATCCTCGGCAGTTTTCAAGACTGCTGCATTCAACCGCTCTGCCACGCTTCCGAGTCGGGTAGTTTAACCGCATCGTTTGTGAGGACGGCGGAGCACCACAGCCAAACAGGCGGTCGGCGGGGGATTCCCACCTACAAGACTATCGATAAATGACTTATTTGCCGCGCAATAGGGAAGCACCAAACTTTTGACGACACCTTTGAGCAGGAGTTCGACCTGTCCTGAATCAGCCTTTAGCTCCGAAAGGGCCACCATGCATTTGCCAATCTTTGCAACCCTTGCCACCTCCGCCTCCATCCTGATGTCTGCCTGTGGCACCAGCTCCACTGCCGGCCAAGCATCCGCCCCCCCGCCGGTGTCAACCCGCTGCAATGCTGCCCCGGCCCAGTTCGCCATGGGCCGCAATGCCGATGCGTCATTGGAGAACGAGGCACGCACGCGCGCCAGCGCGAAGACGGTGCGGATACTCAGGCCCAACCAGGTCGTGACCATGGAGTTCAATGCCGAGCGGCTGACACTGACGGTGGACGATACGGGTCGGGTGAAGCGGGTCAGCTGCGGTTGACCCCTGCGCAATCAAAATGCGGCAAGTTAGCGCTTGTCTTTGGCGGCCTGTTGAAGCTGCCGCTTGCGTTTGGCTTTGTTGAGGGCCTCAGGCTCGGCCGGTCGGTTTCGCAGGGCTGCGGCTTCACGCTCTTCAGCGGCCTTCTTGCGCTTCTTGTCGCGGAAATGCACAAAGAGTCGGCCCAGGCCGAAGCTGACGGCGCAGCTGACGACGAGAAAGATAAGAGCGGGAGTTTCCATGCGGTGGGTTTGCCTCGCGTTTCAGCCGGCCAGGAACAGCGACTGCAAGTCGTTCAAAAAGTCAAAGCCGCGTTCGGTGGGTTTGACGCGCACGAAGTCGCGTTCTATCAAACCCTTGTGTTCGGCTTCTTCGAGTCCCTGCTGGATAGCGGTGATGGGCAGGCCGGTTTTTTCACTGAAATCCTGCAGCTTGAAGCCGTCGCGCAGGCGTAAGGCATTGAGCATGAATTCAAACGGCAGGTCAGCGCGGCTAACTTCGGTTTCTTGCGTCACCGCCTCGCCGGCCAGGGCTTTTTCCATATAGAGCTTGGGCTCGCGATAGCGCACCTGGCGCACCACCCGGTGGGCAAAACTGAGCTTGCTATGGGCGCCGGCGCCTATGCCCAGGTAGTCACCGAACTGCCAGTAGTTGAGGTTGTGAAAGCACTGGTGGCCGGATTTGGCATAGGCCGACACTTCATAACGCCGCAGGCCGGCGGCTTCGGTCATTTCGGTGATGGTGTCGAGCATGGCGTAAGCCGTGTCCTCCTCGGGCACCACAGGCGGGAATTTGGCGAAGTAGGTGTTGGGCTCTATCGTCAGGTGGTAGATGGAGATATGCGGCGGCTGCAGGGACAGGGCCTGGCGCATGTCCTGCTCCAGGTTTTGCATGGTTTGCCCGGGCAGGGCATACATGATGTCGAGGTTGAAGGTGTCAAACGCTTGTGCGGCCTCCTCGACCGCGGCGATGGCCTGGGCGCGGTCGTGCACGCGGCCCAGGGCTTTGAGGTGCTTGTCGTCAAAGCTCTGCACGCCGACGGACAGGCGGGTAACGCCCGCGGCGCGGAAAGCCTTGAAACGGTCTTTTTCAAAGGTGCCGGGGTTGGCCTCCAGCGTGATCTCGCAATCGGCTTCAAGCTTGAGGCGTGCGCGTATGTCTCCCAGCAGGCGGTCTATGGCCTGCGGCGAAAACAGGCTGGGCGTGCCGCCGCCGATGAAGATGCTATGCACGGTGCGGCCCCAGACCAGCGGGAGCGCGGCTTCCAGGTCGGCGATCACCGCGTCGATATAGCGCTGCTCGGGCATATCGCCGACGGCTTCGTGCGAATTGAAGTCGCAGTAAGGGCACTTGCGTATGCACCAGGGCAGGTGCACGTAGAGCGACAGTGGCGGCAGCGCGGCAAGCTGCAGCGTGCCGCTTCGCATGTAGTGCTGGATGTCTTTCACGATCGATTCAGATCAATAAATGCATTTATCAGGCACCAGGCCTCACACCCATCAGGACACAGGCCAGCGGGCAGCGCGGAACCGGCTTTGCCGGGCCGCAGGTGCCGCCCCTTGAGGGGGAGGCTGCGACACGAAGTGCGCAAAGCCACGGGGTGAGTCATGTTAACCACTGCTCGCGCATGAGCTCCATCATCCGGCGCGCTGCCTTGCCGCGGTGGCTGTTGGCGTTCTTGACCTCGACGGGCAGCTGGGCAAAGGTTTTGCCAAACTCGGGAATAAACATGACTGGGTCGAAACCAAAGCCGTTGTCACCCACCGGGGCCGGCGCAATTTGTCCAGCGACGCGGCCGGAGGCAATCAGCGGCTCAGGGTCTTTGTCGGAGCGCACGGCCACCAGGGTGCTGACCAGGGCAGCGCGGCGCTGGGCGGGGTCGACCAGGTGGGCCATCTGCTCGAGCAGGGCCTTGACGTTGTTGTCGTCGCTCTTGGTGTAGCCGAAGCGGGTGGCGTAGAAAGCGGTGTCGACGCCGGGCAGGCCGCCGAAGGCATCGACGCAGAGGCCGGCATCGTCGGCCAGCGCTGGCAGGCCGCTGAGGCGGGAAGCCTGGCGGGCTTTGGCGAGGGCGTTCTCGACAAAAGTGCGGAACGGTTCTTCGGCCTCGGGCAGGCCCAGTTCGGCCTGGCTCACGAGTTCAAGCCCCAGGGGCGCGAACATGGCCTTGAGCTCGGCGAGCTTACCCTTGTTGTTGGAGGCCAGTACGATTTTTTTCATGGAAGGCTATGAAAGGCGGATGCGCCGGAAACTGCGCGGCCGTTGACCCGTCGATCAAACGGCCAGGGATTGCTTTTGCAGCGCGACAAGTTCGCGTATACCTTTTTCGGCAAGCACCAGCAGCGCGTCCATTTCCTTGCGCGAGAACGCGGCGCCTTCAGCCGTACCCTGTACTTCGACGTAATTGCCGGCGCCTGTCATGACGACGTTCATGTCGGTGTCGCAAGCGGAGTCTTCGGTGTATTCCAGGTCCAGCAACGGCACGCCCTGCACGATGCCGACCGAGATAGCGGCGACGTGGTCGATGATGGGGCTTTGCGTGAGCTTGCCGCCGGCGATCAGGGTATTGACGGCGTCCTGCGCGGCGACAAAGGCGCCGGTGATGCTGGCAGTGCGGGTGCCGCCGTCGGCCTGGATGACGTCGCAGTCCAGGTGGATGGTGCGCTCGCCGAGTTTTTTCAAATCAAACACCGACCGCATGGAGCGGCCAATGAGGCGCTGGATTTCCTGGGTGCGGCCGCTTTGCTTGCCGCGGGCGGCCTCGCGGTCGCTGCGGGTATGGGTGGCACGGGGCAGCATGCCGTATTCGGCGGTGACCCAGCCTTCACCGCTGCCTTTTTTGTGGCCCGGGACTTTTTCCTCGACGGATGCTGTGCACAGCACCTTGGTGCCGCCGAATTCGATCAGCACCGAGCCTTCGGCATAAGCTGTGTAGTGACGGGTGATGCGCACGTTGCGCAGGGCATCGGCGGCGCGCGCGCCGCTTCGTTCAAACTGGCTCATTGGGAATGGCTTTCTGGCAAAAACGCCGAGGGATCAGCGAAGTGAAAAATAAGGAAAGTCAGGATGGCCAACCAGCACGGCGCGAGGCCGCCGGTATCAGGCTTTTCTGGCGGCCGAGCGGCGTATGGCTTCGTTGATCTCTGCGATCGAGCGCTCTATGGTGGCCTCGTCGAGGTCGTCGACCATGGTGTCGAGCACGCCGGCCTGGATGGTGGAGGCGAACACGCCGTCCATGATGCTGTCGGTGTCGGTAGAGACGCCACGGGTGGACTCAAAGGCGTCAGGCGTTTCCCACTCCATGGCCAGCACGGTGACGTTGTCGCTGTGCTCGCCGCCCGTGCGCAGGGCGTTCTCGACCAGGTCGGGCACAGCGTCGGATACGCCCTTGCCGGCCAGGTGGCGCACGATCTCGGCGTCGCTGAGGCTGCCCCAAAGGCCGTCGGAGCACAGCAGCAGCTTGTCCCCCTGCTGCAGCGTGACGGGACCGGCGACATCGAAAACAGGCTTGGTCGGCGAACCCAGGCAGGTAAACAGGATGTTGCGGTTGATGCGCTCGAGCTTGATGACGCCGGCGCTCTGCTGTTCCAGATAGGAGTGGTCGCGGGTGCGCGTAAGCAGTTCGCCGTCGCGCACGACATACAGGCGCGAATCACCGCAGTGCACCCAGGTCGCGCCCGTGCCCTGCAGGATGGCGGCCACCAGCGTGGTGCGGGGCGTATCGAGCATGCCTTTTTCGCTGGCGTAGCGAATGATCTGGTGGTGCGCCGCCATCAGGGCGGTGGAAAGGAATTCGGTGGTGTCCTCAATGATGGGGCGCGCTTCCTTCTGGTAGAGCGCCGAAATGGTCTGCAGGGCGAGCTGGGCCGCCACTTCGCCTTCAGGATGGCCACCCATGCCGTCGGCCAGCACGAAGAGGCCCGACTCGCGCGTGTAGCAATAGCCCATGCGGTCTTCGTTCTTCTCGCGCCCGCCTTTGCGACTGACCTGAAAGACTGAGAATTTCATTTGAATTTGGTCGCGTAGCCAGTGGCCTTGCGCGCGGATTTTTTGGTGTCGGACACCATGTTGTCAAACTGCAGGCGAACCTTTTCGCTGACGGTGAGCTTGGTGTAGCGGCGCTCGCCTTCGCGGCTCAGCTCTTTTTGCAGGGCGAAAACCGACTGGGGACGCGACAGCGGATCGAGCGACATGCACCACTCTACAACCTCGATCAAATTATCGGAATAGACGCCACGCAGGCGCGACAGGGCAAGCGACAGACGGTCTTTTTCGAGGCGCTGAGGCGCGTCGTTGGGGGGATAGCCCTGCATGGTGGCGTAGATGCAGGCGCCTATCGCGTAAATATCGGTCCACGGCCCCATGGAGGAGTCGCGGCGGTACATCTCGGGCGCGGCAAAACCTGGCGTGTACATGGGGCGGATGAAGTTGCCTTCCTTGCTCAGCACTTCGCGGGCGGCGCCGAAGTCGATCATCACGGCGCGATTGTCGTCGGTGATGAAAATGTTGGCGGGCTTGATGTCCAGGTGCAGCATCTTGTGCTGGTGCACGATGCGCAAGCCGCGCAGGATTTCGTCGAACAGCGAGCGGATGGTCGATTCGCGGAAGACCTTCTGCTTTTTGAGCTCGCGGGCCGTGATGATGAAGTCCTGAAGGGTGCCGCCCTCCAGGTAATTCATCACCATGTAGACGGTTTCGTTCTCGCGGAAGAAGTTCAGCACGCTGACCACGGAGCCGTGGGAAATCTGGGCGAGAGATCGGCCTTCCTCGAAGAAGCTCTTGAGTCCCAGGCGGTATAGCGAGAGCTTCTCAGGCTGGACCTGGGGAAGCAGTTCGCCCGGCGAGCGGCTGGCCAGGGAGGACGGCAGGTATTCCTTGATGGCGACCTGCTGGCCCTCATTGTCGACAGCCAAGTAAACTACCCCAAAGCCCCCCGCCGAAAGCTTTCGCACAACACGATAGCCACCAATCACGGTGTCGGGCGGCAATGGTGCAGGCTTGACCTTTGACATAATTTGGGGTTGCCCAGACGTGACAATGTCAATCTGGGTCTTGTTTCTCTCTCTAGTCTAGTAAAGCGTATCTAAAAATGTCAGTTTACAGCATGACGGGTTATGCGACCGTGCAATCAAGCATGGCGCAGTCCGCCCCGGAAACTGAATCGGGCCCGGACGCCAGTTCGCGCCTGGGCGTTGAAATACGCTCCGTCAACAGCCGCTTTCTGGACCTGGCTTTTCGCCTGCCGGACGAGTTGCGGCAGGCCGAGCCGGCGCTGCGCGAACTGCTCATCGGCAAGCTCAAGCGCGGCAAGGTGGAAGTGCGGGTATCGCTGGAAAGCGCCTCGTCGGGCAGCCTGCGCGCGCCGTCTTCAGCCACCCTGCAGCGCCTGGGCTCGCTTGAAGACAGTATCAAGTCATGGCTGCCGCAGGCCGCAGCGCTGAGCGTCGCAGATATTCTCAAAATTGCGACGAATGAAGACAAAAAACCACACGACTACAGCGACGAGCTGCTCAAGCTGGCCAAAAAAGCCCTGAAAGAGCTGATGGCAGCCCGTGAGCGGGAGGGCGCCCGCCTGGCGGAGATGCTGCTGGACCGTACGGCACAGTTGCGCGCACTGGCAGCGCTGGCGGTGCCCATGGTCCCCAAGCTGGTGGAGCAGCAAAAAACCCGCTTCCTGGAGCGCTGGAAAGAGGCCATGGCCTTGTCCGACAGTGGCGCATTGCCTGAAATCGCCCAGGACCGGGCCCTGACAGAGGCCACGGCCTTCGCCATACGCATCGACGTGGCGGAAGAAATCACCCGGCTGTCCTCACACCTCGACGAAATCGACCGCCTGCTCTCCAGCGGCGGAGAACTTGGAAAGCGCCTCGATTTCCTGATCCAGGAACTGCACCGCGAAGCCAATACACTGGGCTCCAAATCCGCGTCCCTGGAGCTGACTCGCATCTCGGTGGACATGAAGGTGCTGATCGAGCAGATCCGCGAGCAGGTCCAAAACATCGAATAGCCCCCGCCTCCCTTCACTCATATATCCAAGATTTAAGCACTCAACGCCCCGTACGCATGGACTATCCCGGAAACCTTTTTGTCGTGGCCGCCCCCAGCGGGGCGGGCAAATCCAGCCTAGTGAAGGCCCTGATGGAGCTGGATTCCGGCATCCAGCCCTCGGTGTCGCACACCACTCGCCCCCCGCGTGGGCAGGAAAAGCACGGCAGGGAGTATTTCTTCTTGTCCGCTGAAGAATTCGACGGCATGGTGGCGCGCGACGCCTTCCTGGAATGGGCTGATGTGCACAACCACCGCTACGGCACCTCGCGCCAGACCATTGAAGAGCGGATGGCCCACGGCGCCGACGTGATCCTGGAAATCGACTTCCAGGGCGCTATCAACATCAAGCGGATTTTTGCCAATGCGGTATTGATTTTCATCCTGCCGCCCAGCTGGGAAGAACTGCGCTCTCGCCTGCAGCGGCGCGGCGAAGACAGCCCCGAGGTCATCGAATTGCGGCTCAAAAACGCCGCCACCGAGATGGCCCAGGCCCGGGAATTCGACTTCGTTATAATCAACGAGTTGTTTGAGCGGGCGGTTTTCGACCTGAAAACCATTGTGCATGCCCAGCGGCTCAAGTTTTCGGCCCAGCGGCGTGCCCGCGCCGAGACCTTCCAGGCCCTTCAAATTCCCTGATTCCAGCGCTTTTTCCCTTATCGATCACACCGGAGATCACCATGGCCCGCATTACCGTCGAAGATTGCCTCGAGAAAATCCCGAACCGCTTCCAGTTGGTGCTGGCCGCCACTTACCGTGCGCGCATGCTCAGCCAAGGCCATGCGGCCAAGATCGAAAGCAAGAACAAGCCAGGCGTGACAGCCCTGCGCGAAATTGCTGACGGCAAAATTGGCCTCGAAATGCTGAAAAAAGTCCCCACCTGAGACACCATTCAGCTTCGCAAAAAAGCACCGAATATCGGTGCTTTTTTCATTTCTGACTCTCTAAACTGACTCTCTAAGTCCATTTTTCCCATGTTTTATTCATGCCGCGATACATTTGAGGCATGAGCGCCATGCTTTCGCCTGTTGTTGCCAGCAAATCGACCCCGGCCGCCGCCAACGCCGCGGCAGCGAGTTTTGCCGCGCTCACGGCCAAGCTGGACTACCTGAGCGCCGCCGACATCGAGAATGTCCGCCGCGCGTACCGTTTTGCCGATGAGGCCCATCTTGGCCAGCTTCGCAACAGCGGCGAGCCCTACATCACCCACCCCATCGCCGTGGCGCAGCAGTGCGCCGAATGGAAGCTCGACGCGCAAGCCCTCATGGCCGCGCTGCTGCACGACGCGATCGAAGACTGCGGCGTCACTAAACCCGAACTGATAGACCGCTTCGGCGCCCCGGTGGCCGAGCTGGTGGACGGGCTGACCAAGCTCGAAAAGCTGGAATTCAACACCCGAGAAGAGAATCAGGCCGAGTCCTTCCGCAAGATGCTGCTGGCCATGGCGCGCGACGTGCGCGTCATCCTGATCAAGCTGGCCGACCGCACCCACAACATGCGCACGTTGGGCGACGTCCCGCGCGCCAAGTGGACGCGGATCTCGCGCGAGACCCTGGACATCTACGCGCCCATCGCCCACCGGCTGGGCCTGAACACCACCTACCGCGAGCTACAAGACCTTTCCTTCCAGCATTTGCACCCCTGGCGCTACGCCACCCTGACCAAGGCACTGCAAAAAGCGCGCGGCCGCCGGCGCGACGTGATCAAGCGGGTGCAAGGCGAGGTCGAATCGGCCTTCTCCAACGCGCAGGTGCCTGTGGTCATCTCGGGGCGCGAAAAAACGCTGTATTCCATCTACCGCAAGATGGACGAAAAACACCTGTCCTTCGCCCAGGTGACCGATCTCTATGGCTTTCGGGTGATCGTGAAGGACCTGACCGCTTGCTACACGGCCATGGGCGTGCTGCACCAGCTCTACAAGCCGCTGCCCGGTAAGTTCAAGGACTACATCGCGATCCCCAAGATCAACGGCTACCAGTCGCTGCACACCACGCTGGTCGGCCCCTTCGGCACGAATATCGAGTTCCAGATGCGCACCGAGGCCATGCACGTGGTGGCCGAATCGGGGGTGGCAGCTCACTGGCTCTACAAGGCCACAGACCCCGACAGCGATGCGTCTCAGCGCCTGGGCACGCAGTGGCTGCAGTCGCTGCTCGACATCCAGCAGGAAACGCGCGATGCGGCCGAGTTCTGGGACCACGTCAAGATCGACCTGTTCCCCGAGGCGGTGTACGTGTTCACGCCCAAAAGCCAGATCATGGCCATGCCGCGCGGCGCGACCATCGTCGACTTCGCCTATGCCATCCACAGCGACGTGGGCCACCGCGCCGTGGCCGCCAAAGTCAACGGCGAGCAGGTGCCGCTGCGCTCCGAGCTGCACAACGGCGACGTGATCGAAATCATCACGGCCTCGGTCTCCAGCCCCAACCCTGGCTGGCTGGGCTTTGTGCGCACGGGCAAGGCGCGCTCGAAGATACGCCACCACCTCAAGACCATGGCGCTGTCGGAGTCGCAGGACCTGGGCGAAAAAATGCTGGCCCAGGCGCTGCGCGCCGAGGGCATAGAGAGGGATCGCCTGCCCGAGGACGACGAAGCCCACCACGCCACCTGGGAAAAAATCCTGCGCTTTACCGGCAACCGCACGCGTGCCGACCTGCTGACCGACATCGGCCTGGGCAAACGCATCGCCAGCATGGTCGCCAAGCGCATAGTGACCTTGCTGGCCGAGACCGGCGAGAAACCCAATGCGCTGTTGATGAGCCGCGAGCGCTACACCGCCCATGAATCGGTGTCGCAAGGCGGCCTTGTGATCGACGGCAGCGAAGGCGCCTCGGTGCAGTTCGCGCCCTGCTGCCGGCCCATCCCGGGCGACGGCATCGTGGGCTACCTGGGCCGCGGTGAGGGACTGGTCATACACACCGACGACTGCGCAGTCGCCAAGCGCCTGCAGCACCGCGACAGCGAGCGCTTCATCGCGGTCGACTGGTCGGACGAGCCAGTGCGCACCTTTGACACCAACCTGCTGGTCACGGTATCCAACGGCAAAGGCGTGTTGGCCAGAGTGGCGGCCGCGCTGGCCAGCGCTGAGGCCGACATCACCCACGTCGACATGGAGCAGGAACCCTCGCATGATGCGACCGACCTGCGCTTTGGCGTGGCGGTGCGCGACCGCGTCCACCTGGCATCGGCGCTGCGCAGCGTCAAGCGCACGCCTTCGGTGCTGCGTGTGCAGCGGGCGAAGTCGACCGGCTAGAAACTTAGAGCCGTTCACAAACCCAGCGAAGCGGTCCTGGCTAGGCGCGTCGCCGCAGGCAGTGCGCTAGGGCCTGTTAACGTTATTGATGCAAGATGCGTTGCGAGTCAAAAAGGCCTTGAGCAAGGCGCAAAACGCAGGCGGGGTAGACCCCGTCAAGGCTTTGCAACGCCGCGCAAGGCCTTTTTGATCGCAACCCGGAGGGAATGGGGTGAGAAAGGCGCCACTCGGCGTTGCACTCCTAGCCAGACGCCCGGTCTGGGCGTCGTCGCGCGCCTTGATTGGCGCCTTTCTCACCCCATTCGCATTTGCATCAATAACGTTAACAGGCCCTCGCACGGCAAGGCGACGCAACAACGCCAGGAGGGTTTGTGATCGGCTCTAGCCCGCTGTCCGCTCGTCGGGCGCCGGATAGTCCACTTTGAGCACTTCCAGTGTCTGCAAGCCCTGCGGCGTCATCAGACTCACTTCGTCACCCACGCGCGACTTCAGCAAGGCCCGGGCCACGGGCGATATCCAGCTGATCTGGCCCAGCGCACTGTTGGCCTCATCAATCCCGAGTATGGTCACGACGCGCTCGACGCCCTCGTCATCAGCATATGTCACAGTCGCGCCGAAGAAGGCCTGGTCGCTGCCGTGGTGGATGGAGGGGTTGCTGACTTCCGCGATTTCAAGCCTCTTCGTCAGGAAGCGGATACGCCTGTCGATTTCGCGGAGGCGCTTTTTGCCGTAGTGGTAGTCGCCGTTTTCCGAACGGTCGCCATTGCTGGCCGCCCAATGGACGATCTCGACCATCTTGGGGCGCTCGTTGTCGATCAGATCCAGCAGTTCGCCGCGCAAGCGCTCGTAGCCCTGCGGCGTGATGTAGTTTTTGCCGCCTGCGGGCAGGGGCGCGAGCGCGGGCTCGTCGTCCTCGGACTCATCGGTTTCTTTGGTAAAAGCTTTGTTCATGCTCCGGCCACCATAGCATCCATGGCCGCCGGCCGCGAATACCGCTAGAAATCTTCCATTTTCAGGACCAGGGGATTGTCGGCCGTGTAGTTCACGCCGGCCACAACCAGGTCGGCTGCCCGGGCGTGAATCATCTCGGCATCAAGCTCGTAGGCTTTTTTCAGCGAATCGGGTCCCGATGCGGCGCCGAAAAACTCTTCCATCGCTTCGCGCGAAATCCGCACGGGGATCATCTGGCCCCCATGCGATATCCCAAAACTCAGCCAATCGCCGTGGTCCTCGACCTTCAGTGCGTCCATGTCTCTCCTCCGGAATGAGCATCCAGAATAACGGAGCACTTGTAGAACGTACAGCCCATCCGGGGCCGCAAAGCCCCAGGAAAACCACTAAGGGACCGATCGAAAGGCCCTGCACAAAGAAAAATAGCCTAGAGGGATAAGCCTCTAGGCTATTCAAATCACTATTAAAAGTGGTGCGGCTGGCAGGAATTGAACCCACGACCCCTTGGTTCGTAGCCAAGTACTCTATCCAACTGAGCTACAGCCGCTAAGCCTCAAATTATAACCTATTTAAATGATGGGTCCCCCAGTGACCCGAACACTCAACCCAAGAATTATGAAACCGCGTTCTCTGGCAACACCCGCACCAGACTGGTTGCCTGGTTCACCTGCAGCCTCACTCCACGATCGCCAGGCCTCCACGTTCGGATAGGCGCACAGCACCCCGGACGTGAAATGCCGGCGATACGAACGCACACGGTAGTGAGCAGTTGACGCGGGACTCCGCACCCAGGGTAGTGCGTTGGCCACGCGGCCATCGCTCCGGACGAGCCACGAGCGTGACCGGCTACTCGCCGGGCCCAGCGGTTGTGCGCACTGCCTGCGCCTTACTTAGCTTGAAAGGTAATTGGTCAGGCCAATGTTGGCAAATCCAAATTGGCCTGACCTTTTAGCGTTGTTTGTCATGTTTATGCCACGGTCGCGTAAACTGCGACCACGCGGAGGACTCATGCTGGACCAGCTCAAACAGGTCGATAACCGTCGGCTCTACCAACAAATTGCCGACCAGATACGCACTTTCATTGACAAAGGCAATTACACCGCCGGCATGCGGCTGCCGCCTGAGCGGGATCTAGCCCAGCAGCTGGGCGTGTCACGCCCCTCCGTGCGCGAAGCACTGATTGCCCTGGAAATTGAAGGCAGCGTGGAAGTCCGCATGGGCGCCGGCGTGTACGTGTGCAGCGCCGCGCAACGCAAACCCCAAGCCTTGGCCGCCATGGGCGAAAGCCCCATCGAACTCATGCGGGCGCGTGCCGCCATTGAGGGCACGGTAGTGCAACTGGCCTGCGCAAAGGCCACGCCCCAAGCCCTGGCGGCGCTGCGCCAGATTCTGGACAACATGCTGGCAGCCACGGCGCAGGACCGCTCCCCTTTGATGTTTGACCGCCAGTTTCACCAGGCCATTGCCGCCATGACGGGCAACGCCGTACTCGAGCGCATTGTGGGGGAGCTGTTTGACGAGCGGCACAGCCCGATTGCCGCGCGGGTGAGTGCACACTCCGAAACGGGCCAGACCTGGGCCATTGCGTTGCAGGAGCACGAGGCCATCTTGCGTGCACTGGAAAACCGCGACGTGCTGGCGGCGCAAACCGCCCTGCGCATGCACCTGCTAGCGTCCGAACAACGTTGGGTGGAAAACAACGGCCGCGAATGGTCCTGAGCCAAGACCCGAAGACCCACACTCTCTCACGACCCAATTGGTCAGGCCTGTGCTCCGCATAGGCCTTTTTTTCGTCCCGTCAGCCTGCTTTTACGCTCGAATTGCGGGTAAATACCGGTGCACATCTACTCCTTGGTAAGGCCAAATAAGCTCCATTGCGTCAGGTGGCCTTACCAATTTGCAACCCAGCAAATACCTCCTTCCGCCGTCCTTGACCGCCCACAGGAGCCTGCATTGCTGCCATCCGTGTCCGATCCCGTGCATTCCGAAGCACCCAGCCCAGCGGCAGACGTGCTGCTGCGTCTGGAAGGTATTACCAAGCGCTTTCCCGGCGTACTGGCGCTGGACGGCGTGAGCCTGGAGGTGCGGCGCGGAGAGGTGCATGCGGTATGCGGCGAAAACGGCGCCGGCAAATCCACCCTGATGAAGATCGTGAGCGGGCAGTACCAGCCAGACGCGGGCGCCCTGCACTACCGCGGCGAAGCCTGCACCTTCCGCTCCCCCGCCGAGTCCGAGGCCGTGGGCATTGCCATCATTCACCAGGAGCTGAACCTCGTGCCCCATCTGTCGGTGGCCGAAAACATCTTCCTGGCACGCGAGCCGCGCAAGGGCTGGCTGATCGACCGCGCCGCGCTGCGCCGCAATGCCCGGCAGTGCCTGGACCGGCTGGGCCTGGACATCGCGCCGGATGTGCCGGTCAAGACCCTGTCGGTGGCGCAGCAACAGATGGTGGAAATTGCCAAGGCCCTGTCGCTCAACGCGCAGGTTCTCATCATGGACGAGCCCACCTCATCGCTGACCGAATCGGAAACCGAAAAACTCTTCGCCATCATCCACGAACTCAAGCGCGCGGGCGTGGGCATTGTCTACATCTCGCACCGGCTCGATGAGCTGGCACAGATCGTGGACCGAGTCACGGTGCTGCGCGACGGACGCTATGTGAGTACCGACCGTTTTGCCGACACCAGCGTGGAGCAGATCGTGGCCAGGATGGTGGGACGGTCGCTGGATGACGTCTTCCCCAAGCGCAAATCGGCGCCCACACCGGACGTGTTGCTGCGCGCGCAGGGGCTGACACGCCGGGGCGTGTTCCACGACGTGAACTTCGAGCTGCGGCGTGGCGAGATCCTGGGTTTTGCCGGCCTGATGGGCGCAGGCCGCACCGAGGTGGCGCGCGCCATCTTTGGCGCCGACCCGCTGGACGCGGGCGAGGTGCTGCTGGGCGAACAGCGGCTTGTCATCCGCTCGCCGCGCGATGCGGTGCGCCATGGCCTGGCCTACCTGTCGGAAGACCGAAAACACGATGGCCTGGCGCTGAAGATGACGGTGGCGCAAAACATCACACTGGCCAATATGGACGCGGTGTCCAACCGCGCCGGCATGATCCGCTTCGACCAGGAGCAGGCCGCCGCCGCCCGCTACATCGAGACCCTGGGCATACGCACGCCCAGCACCCGCCAGATCGTGCGCCTGCTCTCGGGTGGCAACCAGCAGAAGCTGGTGATCAGCAAATGGCTGTTCCGCGAATCGCGCATCCTGTTTTTCGACGAGCCCACGCGCGGCATCGACGTAGGCGCCAAGTACGCGATCTACCAGCTGCTGGACCAGCTCGCGGACCAGGGCATTGGCGTGGTGATGATCAGTTCGGAGCTGCCCGAAATCATGGGCATGACCGACCGCGTGGCCGTGTTCCACGAAGGGCGCCTGGTCACCACGCTCATCACCCGCGAGACCAGCCAGGAGGAAGTCATGCACTACGCCTCGGGCCGCAGCATTCCATCCAATTCTGAGTTCTCTCTTCCAACTGCCCTATGACTGAAAAACAAAAAGACCTTTTCCAGAAATTTGCCGCTCTGGCCAGCCTGCTGGGCCTGGTCGTTATTTTTTCGTTCACCAGCAACGCTTTCTTCAGCGTGGGCAACGGCATGACCGTGGCGCTGCAGGTAACTTCCATCGCCTACCTGGGCATAGCCGCCACCTGCGTGATCATCACCGGTGGCATCGACCTGTCGGTGGGCGCCATCCTGGCGCTGGCGGGGGTGGTTGCCGCCCTGGCCGTGAAGGCCGGCGCACCGGTGCCGCTGGCCATGCTGGCCGGCTTGCTGGTGGGTGCTGGCTGCGGCCTCATCAACGGACTGTGCGTGACGGTGCTCAAGCTGCCGCCCTTTATCGCCACGCTGGGCATGATGCTGGTAGCCCGCGGCGTGGCGTTGCAGATCACCGATGCCAAAGCCATCGGCGGCCTCGGCGACAGCTTTGCCGAGCTGGGCAACGGTTCGCTGTGGCGCGTGGTGAACATGGGAGCGGACGGTTTTCCGGATGTGGTGTTCGTCGGCATTCCCTACCCCGTGCTGCTGATGATCGTGCTCGCGGTGGCCGTGTCCATCCTGCTGAACCGCGCCACGCTGGGCCGCCACCTGTATGCCGTGGGCTCCAACCTGGAGGCCGCACGCCTGTCGGGCGTGAACGTGCAACGCGTCACGCTGTTTGCCTATGTGTTCTCCGGCCTGCTGGCCGGCCTGACGGGTTGCGTGTTGATGTCGCGCCTGGTCACCGCCCAACCCAGCGAAGGCCTGATGTACGAACTCGACGCCATCGCGGCCGCGGTCATCGGCGGCACTTCGCTCACCGGTGGTGTGGGCACGATCTCCGGCACCGTGATCGGCGCCTTTGTGATCGGCATCCTGCGCAACGGTTTGAACATGGCCGGCGTCTCCGCCTTCACCCAGCAAATTCTGATTGGCCTGGTCATCCTGCTCGCGGTATGGATAGACCAGATGCGCCATCGCAAGTGATCCCTACCGGCAGGGCTTACCGGGAATTCACAACAACCCATCGACAAAAGAGGAATGACATGAGACAACTGCTGAACATCCTGATTGCGTCGGCCCTGGTGGCCGCATCGTCCCTGGCCATGGCGGCCGACAAGGAAATCGCCGTGATCGTGAAAACGACCAACTCCGACTTCTGGCAAAACGTGAAGAAAGGCTCGAACGACGCCGCCGCCAAGTCCAAGGGCTATACCGCGACCTTCCAGGGCGCGGCATCCGACACCGACCTGGCCGGTCAGGTGGCGCTGGTGGAAAACGCCGTGAACCGCAAGGTGGCAGGCATTGTGCTGGCCCCGTCCGACCCCGACGCACTGATCCCCGCCATGAAGAAAGCCTGGGAAGCCAAGATTCCCGTCGTGCTGATTGACTCCGCCGCCTCCGATGCCGGCAAAGCCTATTACCAGTCCTTCCTGGCCACCGACAACAAGGTTGCGGGCGAAATGTCGGCCAAGACCCTGATCGACAAGATTGGCACCACCGGCAAGATCGCCGTGATGTCCTATACCGCCGGTTCGGGCTCGGAAATCGGACGTGTGGGCGGCTTCATCGACTACGTGAAGGCACACTCCAAGCTGCAGATCGTCGGCCCCTTCTATTCCAACTCGCAGATGGGTACGGCACTGAACCAGACCACCGACGTGCTGGCTGCCAATCCTGACCTGAAGGGCATCTTCGGCGCCAACGAACCCACCGCCATCGGCATGGGCCGCGCGCTGGCGCAGGCCGGCAAGGCTGGCAAGGTCGTGGCCATCGGTTTTGACGGCAATTCCGACCTGCAAGGCTTTGTGAAGGACGGCACGATTGAAGCGATTGCCGTGCAAAGTGCATACGAAATGGGCAACCTGGGCGTGAAGACCGTGGTGGAACTGGTGGAAGGCAAGAAGGTTCCCCGCTTCCGTGACACCGGCGTGTTGATGGTGACCAAGAAAAACATCGACAGCCCCGCTGCCAAGAACGTTCTCTACTGAATCCCCTTCTCCTGAAGCACCCCTCCGGCGCCACGCCGGGGGATAGCCTTATGCTGATCGACGCCCATCAACACTTCTGGCGCCTGGCCGACCGCGTGGGCCACTGGCCACCGCCCGCCTTGGCGCCCATCCACCGCGACTTTGGCCACGCCGACCTGGAGCCGCTGCTGGCGAAATCCGGTGTCGCCGGCACAGTGCTGGTGCAGTCGCTGCCCACCGTGGCCGACACCCTGCAACTGCTTCAGCTGGCCGCCCAGCACCCGGTGGTGAAAGGCGTGGTGGGCTGGGTGGATCTGCTGGCGACGGACGCACCCGCGCAGATTACGGCGCTGGCGAACCACCGCAAACTCAAGGGCCTGCGCCCCATGCTGCAGGACCTGCCCGACACTTACTGGATTGCCCAGGCCGCACTCACCCCCGCCGTCACCGCCATGCAGGCGCACGGCCTGGTGTTTGACGCGCTGGTGCTGCCCCAACATCTGGGCGCCCTGCTGGCCTTTGCGCAGCGGCATCCCGATCTTCCCATCGTCATCGACCACGCGGCCAAACCGGAAATCGCGCTGGCCCGGCTGGATCCCTGGCGCCAGGACATGGCGGCCCTGGCCGCCCTGCCCCAGGTGCACTGCAAGCTCTCGGGCCTGCTGACCGAAGCCGGTGCACACGCCCGGGCCTCGGCGCTGGAGCCCTACGTCGCGCACCTGTTTGCCACCTTTGGCGCAGAGCGCCTGATCTGGGGCAGCGACTGGCCGGTGCTGAACCTGGCCGCTGACTACGCCGACTGGCTGGCCATGGCACAGGCGTTGTGCAAGGGCCAGCCCGGCATGGATGACACACACATGGCCGCCATTTTTGGCGATAACGCGCGGCGTATTTACCGCCTTGACCAGAACACATAGGGAGACTGCCATGCAACGAATGGGCTGGGTCATCGGCATAGACCCTCAACATATCGCCGAATACACGCGTCTGCATGCGGACGTCTGGCCCGCCGTGCTGCAACGCATCCACCAGTCACAGGTGCGCAACTACAGCATCTTCCTGCGCGAACCCGAAAACCTGCTGTTCGGCTACTGGGAGTACCACGGCCAGAACTTCGACGAAGACATGGCCGCCATCGCCGCGGATCCGCAAACCCAGCGCTGGTGGTCTCTGTGCGGCCCCTGCCAACGCCCTCTGGAATCCCGCAGTCCGGGGGAACACTGGGCAGCCATGCAATCCATATTCCACACCGATTAACACCCGATTAACACCGATTAACCCCAACCCAAGGAACACCATGCTGACAGTCATTTGCGAAACCCCCGGCGTACTGCGGGCGCAGGAGAACCCGCACCCTACGCGCCAGGCCGGCGAGGTGCTGGTGCGCGTGCGGCGTGTAGGCGTATGCGGCACGGACCTGCACATCTTCACCGGCAACCAGCCCTACCTGGCCTACCCGCGCGTCATGGGCCATGAGATCTCCGGCACCGTGGAAGAAGCGCCCGAGGGCAGCAAGCTCGCCGCCGGTGACCCGGTGTTTGTCATGCCCTACCTGTCCTGCGGCAACTGCATTGCCTGCCGCCAGGGCAAGACCAATTGCTGCGTCAACATCCAGGTGCTGGGCGTGCACCGCGACGGCGCCTTTACCGAATACCTGTGTGTGCCCGCGGCTTTTGTGCACAAGGCCGAGGGCGTGAGCCTGGACCAGGCCGCCATGGTCGAGTTCCTGTCCATAGGCGCCCATGCGGTGCGCCGCGCCGACGTAAAACCCGGCCAGCGCGTGCTGGTGGTGGGTACAGGGCCCATTGGCATGGCGGCCCTGCTGTTCGCGGGCCTGCGTGGCGCGCAAGTGACGGCACTGGACACACGCACCGAACGCGTGGAATTTTGCAAGCGGCACCTGGGCGCACACGCGGGCGTGCTCATCGGCCCCAAGGACGTGGAGGAACTGAGCGCCCTCACGCAGGGTGAGTTCTATGACGTGGTGTTTGACGCCACCGGCAATGCGCGCGCCATGGAGCGCGGCTTCCAGTTCATCGCGCATGGCGGCAAGTACGTCCTGGTGTCGGTGGTGCGGGACAACATCACCTTCTCGGACCCTGAGTTCCACAAGCGCGAGGCCACGCTGCTGGGAAGCCGCAACGCCACGATGGAAGACTTCGAGACCGTGCTGGCCGCCATGCGCGCCGGCAAGATTCCCACGGATGCGCTCAACACCCACCGCATTGCGCTGGCCGATGTGCCCACCCGCTTCGAAACCCTGCTGGACCCCACGCAGGGCGTGGTCAAGGCACTTGTCGAATGCTGAAGCGGGAGCGCATGTGAGCCATTCCATTCTCCAGTTCGGCACGGGCCGGTTCTTGCAGGCGCATGTGGACCAGTTTGTGTCCGACGCGCTGCGCCAAGGCCAGGCGCTGGGCCGCATCACCGTGGTGCAAAGCACCGGCAGCCCGCAGAGCAGCGCACGCGCGGCCGTGCTGGCGCAAGGCTACCGGGTAGAGGTGCGCGGCATGCAACAAGGCCGGCCCCTGCAGGCCACGGTGGAGGTGGATTCCATTGAAACGGTATGGCACGCCGACCGCGACTGGGCACTGCTGCGCGATGCCATGGCCAACGGTGTGCAGGTCATCGTGTCCAACACCGCTGACACCGGCTATGTGCTGGATACGGCGGACACCTCTGCGCTGCTGCAAGCGCCCCAGGCCACACCACGCAGCTATCCCGCCAAACTGCTGGTGCTGTTGCACCACCGCTGGCAGCGCAGTCCTGAGGCGCCGCTGACGCTGTACCCCTGCGAGCTGGTAAGCCGCAACGGCGAGACGCTGCGCGCCATTGTGTGCGACCTGGCGCTGGACTGGGGCGCCCCGCCCGCCTTCATCCATTACCTGCAAACCCATTGCGTGTGGGTGAACTCCCTGGTGGACCGCATCGTTTCATCCCCGCTGGAGCCCGCCGGCGCCGTGGCCGAACCGTATGCGCTGTGGGCGATCGAACAGCAAGACCGCATGGTCCTGCCCTGCAGCCACCCGGCCATCGTGCTCACCGACGAGCTGGCCAGCTTTGAACAGCGCAAGCTCTGGCTGTTGAACCTGGGGCACACCTTTCTGGCCGAGTGTTGGCAGCGAATGGGCGGCCCAGCCGACCTGACGGTGGTGCAGGCCATGCACACGCCCGCGCTGCGCGACCCGCTGGAAGCCGTGTGGGCGGAGGAGGTGCTGCCGGTGCTGGATGCTGAGGGGCGCGGCGCCGAAGCTCGCCTCTACCTGGAAGAGCTGCGCGACCGCTTGCTCAATCCATTTCTGGAACACCGCCTGGCCGACATCGCCAAGAACCACGGTGAAAAAAAGCAACGGCGCATGGCACCGGTGGTGCAGCGCGCCGAGGAGCTGCGCTTGCCCATTGCGCAGTCGCAACTGCGCAGTGCCTTGTCCAGAAAATAAACAGGATGTTGAATCCGTCGAACACCGGCCCGCTTGCCGGCAGAATCCGAAAATGACTTAAGTCATTGTCAACATTGAAGAAATGGTAGGGCGTGAGTGACTTGAACACTCGACCAAAGGATTATGAGTCCTCTGCTCTAACCAACTGAGCTAACGCCCCACACAAGGGGGAGATTGTAAGGGCGTCCGAAGCCCTTTTTTCCCCACTCCGGTCCTACTTGCTGTGGCTGAGGGCGGTGCTGACCAGTTTGGAGGTGATATCGACGATCTGGATCATCTTTTCGTAGGGCATGCGCATGGGGCCGATGACGCCCAGCGTGCCTACGACCTGGCCGTCGACCTCGTAGGGGGCGGTCACCACGGACAGTTCCTGGTAGGGGATGACCTGGCTTTCGCCGCCTATGTAGATGCGCACGCCCTCGGCGCGGCTGGAGACATCAAGCAGGCGCATCAGCTGCGCTTTTTGCTCGAACAAATCGAACAGCTTGCGCAGGTTGCCCATGTCTCCTGAAAAATCGCTAACGGCCAGCAGGTTGCGCTCGCCGGCGATCACGACTTCGTCGCGCGACTCAATGGCTTCGGTGCTGACCTTGACCGCGGCCTGCATCAGGGTGGCGATCTCGCCGCGCAGCGCCTCGACCTCGTTTTTCAGGCGCTCGCGCACTTCCTCGATGGCCATGCCGGCATAGTGTGAATTGAGGAAATTGGCGGCCTCGACCAGTTGCGACTGGCTGTAGTCGGCCTCGGTGAAGATGACCCGGTTCTGCACGTCGCCATCGGGCGAGACGATGATCACGAGGAAGCGCTTTTCGGACAGGCGCAGAAATTCAATATGGCGGAACACCGAGGTGCGGCGCGGCGCCATGACAACACCGACGAACTGCGACAGGCTGGACAACATGTGCGCGGCGTTGCTGATCACCTTTTGCGGCTGGTCCGGCGCCAGCCGGGGGGGGCTGATCTGGCCGCCCGCGGGAAACGCATCGCGCTGCGTGGTCAGCATGGTGTCGACGAAGAGGCGGTAGCCGCGCGCCGTGGGGATGCGGCCGGCCGAGGTGTGCGGGCTGACGATCAGGCCGAGCTCCTCGAGGTCGCTCATCACATTGCGTATGGTGGCGGGGGATAGTTCCAGGCCGGAGGCCTTGGACAGCGTGCGCGAGCCAACGGGTTGCCCGTCGGCAATGTAGCGCTCTACCAGCGCCTTGAGAAGCAACCGCGCACGATCATCAAGCATGCCGACATTCTACGAAGCCTGGGCCGGATGTTGTGATGTAATTTGCCGATGAAGTCGCAATTCCGCCATGTCGCCCTGATCGGCAAGTACCACGCACAAGGTTCCCGGTCGGCGCTGGAGGAGATCGCGCACTTCCTGGGCACCCAGGGCTGCGAGGTGGCGATCGAGCAGGATACCGCCAGCAACACCGGCCTGACGCAATTCCCCACGCTGGACGCGGCCGGCATAGGCGCGCAGTGCGACCTGGCCCTGGTGGTGGGCGGCGACGGCACCATGCTGGGCATAGGCCGGTTGCTGGCGCAGTTCGGCATCCCGCTGGTGGGCATCAACCAGGGCCGGCTCGGCTTCATCACCGACATCGCCTTCGAGGACTACCAGGCCACATTGGTCCCCATGCTGCGCGGCGAATACGAGGAAGACCGCCGCTGGATGATGCAGGCCAAAGTGGTGCGCGACGGCCGCTGCGTCTTCAGCGCCACCGCCATGAACGACGTAGTGGTCAACCGCGGCGCGACCGCCGGCATGGTGGAGCTTCGCGTGGAGGTGGATGGCCGCTTCGTGGCCAACCAGCGCGCCGACGGCCTGATCATCGCGTCGCCCACGGGCTCCACGGCCTATGCGCTTTCCGCCGGCGGCCCGCTGCTGCACCCTTCCATTGCCGGCTGGGTGCTGGCGCCGATTGCGCCGCATACCCTGTCGAACCGGCCCATTGTGCTGTCGGATTCGGGCGAAATCACGATTGAAGTCGTCGCGGGCCGGGACGCCAGCGCCAACTTCGACATGCAGTCGCTGGCCAGCCTGCTGCACGGCGACCGCATCAGCGTCAGGCGTTCGGAGCACCAAATGCGCTTTCTGCACCCCAAGGGCTGGAGCTACTTTGACACCCTGCGCAAAAAACTTCACTGGAATGAAGGCGTGGCCTGAAGGGCACGGATTCAAGCACGGATTCAAGTTATGAGCCTCAAAAGCATCTCGCTTCGCGACTTTGTCATCGTCCACGAACTCGAGCTGGACCTGTCCGGCGGGTTCACGGTGCTGACCGGTGAGACCGGCGCCGGCAAGTCCATCCTCATCGATGCCCTGCAACTGGCGCTGGGCGCGCGCGCCGATGCCGGCGTGGTGCGCGAAGGCGCGGCGCGCTGCGAGATCAGCGCCGAATTCGACAGTCCCGACAGCCTGGCGCCCTGGCTGGAGCAAGCCGGTTTTGACGGCGGCGACACCCTGCTCTTGCGCCGCACCATAGACGCGCAGGGCAAAAGCCGCGCCTGGATCAACGGCAGCGCGGCAACCGCCACCCAGCTTAAAGAGATCGCCGACCAGCTGGTCGACATCCACGGCCAGCACGCCTGGCAAAGCCTGACGCGGCCCGATGCGGTGCGCGGCCTGCTCGATTCCTACGCGGATGTCTCCACGGATGAACTCTCTCGCCGCTGGCAGCAGTGGCGCCTGGCGCAAAAGACACTCACCGAGGCGCGCGACGCCCAGGACAGCCTGCAGCGCGAACGCGAGCGCCTGGCCTGGCAGATCGGCGAGGTGAACAAGCTCGCGCCCGGCGCCGACGAGTGGGATGAACTCAATGCCCAGCACGGCCGCCTGTCGAATGCCCAGGCCTTGCGCGACGCGGTGCAGACCGCCGTTGACGCACTGCAGGAAGCCGACGACAACGCCAACGCGCTGCTGGGCCGGGCGATTACCGCCTTGCAAGGCCAGGAACACATAGAACCCGAGTTCAAGGCCATGGTGGAAGTCCTGAACGGCGCGCTGGCGCAGATGGAAGACACCGTGCACTCCCTCAACGGCTACGCCCGCCATGCCGAGCTGGAGCCGCAGCGGCTGGCCGAACTGGACGAACGCCTGTCGCAGTGGGTCAGCCTGGCGCGCCGCTATAAACGCACGCCGGCCGAGCTGCCGGAGCTGCTGGCATCGTGGCAGGCCGAGCTGCAAAAACTCAATGCCGCAGCCGACCTGGCACAGCTGGAAAAAAATGAGACCCAGGCCAAGGCGGCCTACCTCGAAGAAGCCGGCCAGGTGTCCAAGGCCCGTGGCAAGGCCGCTCCCAAGCTGGCCAAGGCCATCACCCAGGCCATGCAAGGGCTGGGCATGCAGGGCGGGCAATTCGACGTGGCGCTGGCCAAACTTGAGCAACCGGCCCAGCATGGCCTGGAACAGCCCGAATTCCTGGTGGCGGGCCACAGCGGCAGCACGCCTCGGCCGGTCGGCAAGGTCGCATCCGGCGGCGAGCTTTCGCGCATCGCATTGGCCATTGCCGTCACCACCAGCCAGCTCGGGCAGGCTGAGACTTTGATTTTTGACGAGGTGGATTCGGGTGTGGGCGGCGCTGTCGCCGAAACCGTGGGCCGTCTGATGAAGCAGTTGGGCAAGGACCGCCAGGTCATGGCCGTCACCCATTTGCCGCAGGTGGCCGCTTGCGCCGATCAGCACCTGGTGGTCGCCAAGCGCGCCGAGAACGGCGTCACCCTGAGTGCCGTCGACCATGTCAACGGCGAGCAGCGCGTGGCCGAAATCGCTCGCATGCTGGGCGGCGAGCGGCTCTCCAGCACCACGCTGGCCCACGCCAAGGAAATGCTGGGGCAGTGATGGCGGAACTGGAGATGGTCCTCATCACCGGGATGTCGGGCTCGGGAAAATCCGTGGCCCTGCATGCGCTGGAGGATGCCGGCTACTACTGCGTCGACAACCTGCCCCCCGAGCTGCTCACGCCCTTCGTCGCACTGGAGCAGCAGCACGGCGCGCGCAAGGTGGCCATTGCCATGGATGTGCGCAGCGCCACCTCGCTGCCCCTGGTGCCCCAGCAGTTGCGGCAGCTGCGTGAATCTGGCGTGGTGGTGCAATCGCTGTTCCTGGACGCCAACACCGAAACCCTGGTGCGCCGCTTTTCAGAGACGCGCCGGCTGCATCCGCTTTCGCGCATAGACGCCTCCGACCAGCACCGGGCGCTGGTGGACGCCATCGAACTGGAGCGCGAACTGCTCGGCGAGATGCGCGAGCAGGCCCATGTGCTGGACACCAGCATGATCCGCTCATCGCAGCTGCAGGGCTATGTGAAGTCGCTGATCTCCGCGCCCATCACGCAGCTGACCCTGGTGTTCGAATCCTTTGCCTTCAAGCGCGGCGTGCCGATGGACGCCGACTACGTGTTCGACGTGCGCATGTTGCCCAATCCGCACTATGAGTCCGGCCTGCGCCATTTGACGGGGCGCGATGAGCCCGTGGCGGACTATCTCAAGGCGCATTCCGAGGTCGGCGAGATGTTCAGCGATATCGAGCGCTTCCTGAACCACTGGCTGAACGCGCTGGTGCGCGACCACCGCAGCTACGTGACGGTCGCCATCGGCTGCACCGGCGGCCAGCACCGCTCGGTCTACCTTGTCGAGCAATTGGCAGCCACATTCAGCCCCCACTGGCGCACATTGAAGCGGCACCGCGAGCTGGACGCCGGTTAAGGCCGCCGGTCACGCCCTCCGCGGGGGCTCAGGTGCTCAGGTGTCTTGCGCGAGCAGCTTGCGTATGGGCGCAGGCAGGCCCATGCCGGGCCAAGCGTCGGGGCCGAACCAAGCGCCGGGCCGCTCCTGCGACACCATGGCCTTGGGCAAGGCCTGGTCGGCGCCAAAGCCCGCGACCCACGGCGACAAGTACAAATCCTTGTGGGTGAGCACATGGACAAACTGCGGCAAAGGGTCAAGCCGCGACCGCAGCGAAGCCGGCAGCACCGCCTTCAATTCATCGTCGCTGTCGAATACGGGCAGGCAATACAGCCCGCCCCAGACACCCCGGCCGGGGCGCCTTTCCAGCCAGACGGAACCGTCGGGCCGCTGCGCCCACAGCAGGCTCAAGCCCTGCGCGCTGCGCTTGAGCTTGCGGGTTTTGACGGGGTATTTGCCGGGGTCGCCTTCGGCAAAACCACGGCACAGCTTCTGAACCGGGCACAGCAGGCACTGCGGCTGGCGCCCGGCGCAGATTGACGCACCCAAGTCCATCAGCCCCTGGGTGTAGCACGGCATGGCTTCGGGCAGGTTCCGCTTGGGCAGCAGCTCTGTTGCCTGGTTCCACAGCGCTTTTTCGTTGGCACTTTGGGCAAGGTCGGCGGAAAACGCCAGCACCCGCGTGAGCACCCGCTTGACGTTGCCGTCCAGAATCGCGACGCGCTCGCCGAAACAGAAGGAGGCAATCGCGGCCGCCGTGGAGCGGCCTATGCCGGGCAAGGTCTGGAGCTGCTCCGCCGTGCCCGGGAACTGGCCGCCATGAAGGGCCACCACGTCTTTCGCGCAGCGGTGCAGGTTGCGCGCCCGGCTGTAGTAGCCCAGCCCGCTCCACAGGCCGAGCACTTCGTCCTCGCTCGCGGCGGCCAGCCCGGCGACCGTGGGAAAACGCTCAAGAAAGCGCACGTAGTAATCAAGGACAGTCGCGACCTGGGTCTGCTGCAGCATGATTTCGGAGAGCCACACGCGATAGGGATCACGCGTGTTCTGCCAGGGCAGGCTGTTGCGCCCGTGCGTGCTTTGCCAGCGGACGATTTCGCCGGAAAAACCGGCAAGGCCGGCAAGGCCGGCAGGCATGGTTTGAGGCGGGGCGGCCTGTTTCATTACCGGACCCGTGCCATGAAAACGCAAAGGCCCCGCAAGGTCGGAAGACCTGCGGGCAAGGCTCAGGCTGCCTCTGGCAAGGCAGCAGCTTTAGCAGCCGTAGCGGCGCCCTGTGCCTTGTCTTGCGCCGAGGGGCCACCCATCAGGTGCGCGGTCAATTCGGTGAGCTTGTTGTCCAGCTCGTTGAGCACGCCTTCCTGCTCGTCGATCTCGGCGATGCGCTCGTCCAGGCCCGATGCGGCCTGCTGGATGCGTTCAATGGCCTCCAGCCTGCGTCCGAAATTGCGACGACGTTCGCGCAACTGGGCGTCCAGCTGCGAAGCCGCTGATTTGTTCCAGAGTTCAACCTCGCCCAGGGCGGTCTCGTAGACCACACGCAGGCGCGTTGCCAGCGCGCGCACCAGGCGCTCGGAGAAGTCGGCCTGCGACAGCTTGATCACATTGCCGAGCCCGAGGTACTGCAGATGGCTGCGCTCTATCTGCTCGAGGTCGTGTTCATAGCGAACCAGTTCCGGCTCTTTGGGCGCCTGCAACGAAAAGCTGAATTCGGAATTGAGCTGGCGGAAGGAGGCGGTCAGCATGGACTGGATTTCGCCGCTCAAAACCTGGGATTTTTGCAGGCCCTCGCGCAGCCGCGAGAAGGTCTGCCCATAGGCCTTTTTGACACCCAGCTTGATGCCGGGCTGCTTCAGCGCCTGCGTGAGTTCGGCCAGTTCGGCCTTGAGGGTGGGCGTGCTGAGCAGGGTAAAGAGGTCGCGCAACATCTTGAGGTGCACCGAGCGCACCGCGTGGATTTTGGAGCCGCTGGTGTCGAATTCGGCCTGTTCCTGCTCGATGCGGCTGCGCATGTGCTTGATTACGGAGACATTTTTGCCGCGCAGGCCGCGCAACTCGATCATCTGCTCGGCCAGGTCGCGCCGGCGTATGTGCATGGCGCGCCCGGCTTCGGTGCGGAGTTCGCCAATGCCGGCGGCCACCGCCGAGCGCAGGATTTTCTGCCGCTGGCCCATCACGCCTTGGCCCAGGGCCAGCTCAAGCGTCGGCAGGTGGCTGGCCTCCAGCAGCGCCTTGTCGCGGGTGACCTTGGCTACCAGGCCCTTCTGGGCCGAGACGGGAATCACCTGGGATTCGGGCAAGCCGAGGATTTCAGCCGAGGTCGCGCGTTGGCGGTCAATTTGCGCCTTGACCTGCTCGGGCGTGCTCAGCGCGTCCCAGAGTGTGTCTATCTTGTTGAGAACCACCAGGCGCGCATCGCTGCCGTCGCCCTCGGTGATCAGGTGCTCGCGCCAGATCGCCAGATCGGACTTGGTGACGCCGGTGTCGGCCGCCAGGATGAACACCACGGCATGCGCCTGGGGAATCAGGCTCACGGTCAATTCGGGCTCCGCGCCAATGGCGTTCAGGCCGGGCGTGTCGAGGATCACCAGGCCCTGCTTGAGCAGCGGGTGCGCAATATTGATGAGCGCGTGGCGCCACTTGGGCACCTCGATGAGGCCGTCGGGGCCAGCCAGCGGATTGTCGTCGGGGCTGTTGTCGTGCCAGAAGCCGAGAGCGCGCGCTTCGTCCTTGGTGACGTGTCGCACTTCCGCGACTTTTTCCAGGGCTTGCGCCAGTTGCGCGGGATCGTTGACGTCCAGATCCACCCGCGTCCACTTCTCGGGCGCCGAGCGCCATTCCATGAGGGCCTGCTTCTGCAAGCGCGTCTCGATGGGCAGCAGGCGCAGGCAGGGTGGTACGTCGGCGTCGTAGCCGAGTTCGGTCGGGCACATGGTGGTGCGGCCGGCACTCGCCGGCATGATCCGTCGGCCATACCCGGCGAAAAAGATCGCATTGATCAGCTCGGACTTGCCGCGTGAGAATTCCGCCACAAAAGCCACCATGACCTTGTCGGAACGCACCTGCGACTCCAGCCGCTGCAGGCGCTCCTCGACGGCCGCGTCGAGCAGGTCATGGTCCTTCATCCACTCGGCAAGCAGCTTCAGGCGAAGCGCAAATTCACGCCGCCACTGGCCATGCTGGTCAAATTGTTCATTAAAAGACATCGGTCTTCCGTTAAGTGTGGTCGGTCAATATAGCATCGCAGCCCCGAAAGACCTATTGGCGCGACTACGCACCCTGGTTCAGGGTTTCTGGCAGTTTGCACAATAAAAAGTGGAGCGCTGGCCCTGGCGCATGCTTTTGATAGGCGCGGCGCACACCCGGCAAGGCTGGCCGGCGCGGTCGTAAACCATGGCTTCCAGCTGGAAATAGCCCGTTTCACCCCAGGCATTCGAGAAATCCCGCAAGGTGCTACCGCCCTTTGTAACAGCCTGGGCCAGCACCTGGCGTATGGCCGCATGTAGCAGCACCGCGCGCGGCTTGCTGATGCGGCTGGCCCGCGTGGTGGGCCGTATGCCCGCCAGAAACAAGGCCTCGGAGGCGTAAATGTTGCCGACGCCCACCACCGCCTCCCCGCCCAGCAGCACCTGTTTGATAGGTGTTTGCCGTAATTTGAGCGCCTGGTGAAAGCCGGCGGCATCGAAGGCGTCACTGAGCGGCTCAACGCCCAGCCGGCCCAGCAGCTTTTGCGCGGCCGGGGCCTTTTCATCGCTGGCATAGACCACCGCACCAAAACGGCGCGGATCGTTGAGTCGCAGGGTTCCCAGGCTGGTGACCATCTCAAAGTGGTCGTGCTTGCCGGGTTCCGGAAACCCGACACCAAAAGTGACGCTGCCGGACATGCCCAGGTGGATCATCAGCAGGCCGTCACTCAAGTCCACCAGCAGGTATTTGCCGCGCCGCCGCACCGCCAGCACCTGCCGGCCTACCAGTTGGCGCGGCTGGCAGCCCAGCGGCCAGCGCAGGGGTTTGCCCATTTCGACGCGCTCGATGCGCGCGCCCGCGATGCGGTCCGCAAAGCTCAGGCGGGTGACTTCGACTTCTGGCAATTCAGGCATAAGTTCTGGCAGTTGGGGGCGCCGGCCGCATGCGCAAGGAGAGTTTTACGGCGCCGCATAACAGCCAGCCACAAAAGGTTTCATGACGGCAGGGTAAAGCGGGAGCGCGGCGCGAAAGCATCAATTATCATGGTTCGATGAAGAAAAAAATTGGCCTCGCCGGCCTTGCCCTCAGCGGCCTGTGGTTTGTTGCTCCCCTGGTCGTGGCACAAACCGACGAGCCGGTCTCGGCGGCTCCCGCCACGCTCAGCGAGGCCAAGGCGGTGCAGGAAGCGGCCCCCTCCTCGCTTCTGGACAGCGCCCTGTTTTACCAACTGCTGGTCGGGGAAATGACGCTGCAGGAAGGCGAGCCCGCCGCGGGCTTTGCCCTCATGCTCGACGCCGCCCGGAAAACCAGCGACGCCCAGCTTTACCAGCGTGCCACCGACATTGCCCTGCAGTCACGCTCGGGCGATGCGGCCTTGCAGGCAGCCCGCGCCTGGAAGCAGGACCAGCCCACCTCGCGAGAAGCCAACCGCTACGTGCTGCAGATCCTGGTGGCGCTCAATCGCATCGCCGACACGCTGGAGCCGCTGCAAACCGAAATCAAGCTGGCGCCGGACGTGGAACGCCCATCCGTCCTGGCCGCGGTGCCCCGCGTTTATGCCCGCGCCACGGACAAAAAGCTGGCAAGCACCGTTGTCGAAGAAGCGCTGGCCGACTACCTGAGCCCCCCCGCCACCGCCGGCGCAGCCTGGACGACGGTGGGGCGCATGCGCCTGGCCGCAGGCGACACCAGCGGCGCGCTCGTCGCGGCAAGGCGCGGCCAGGCCGCCGCCCCGCGCTCTGAAGGCCCGGCCCTGGTCGCGCTTGAGCTGATGGATCCCAAGACGCCTGAAGCCGAAGCCGTGGTCCGCAGCTATTTCGAAGGCAACCCCAAGGCCATGCCCGAGATCAGGATGGGTTACGCCCGGGCCCTGCTGGATGCCCAGCGCTATGCCGAGGCTTCCGCCCAACTGCAGATCGTGACCCGCGACAAACCCGACCTTCCCGAAGGCTGGCTGGTGCTGGGCTCGCTGCAGTTGCAGGACAACCAGCTGACGCAGGCGCAAACATCGCTGGAGCGCTACGTCGCCCTGGCGCAGCAGCAGACGTCCGAAGGTGAACGCAACCGCGGCCTGGCCCAGGCTTATCTGTCGCTCTCGCAGCTGGCGGAAAAACGCAAGGATTACGCCGCGGCGGAAGGCTGGCTCGCCAAGATTGACAATGCCTCAGACCTGGCGCTGGCGCAGACCCGGCGCGCGTCCATCCTGGCCAGCCAGGGCAAGCTTGAAGAAGGCCGCCAGCTGATCCGCAAGCTGCCCGAGCGCAACGCGGCGGAGGCCAGGGTCAAGCTCAATGCCGAAGTGTCCCTGCTGCGCGAATTCAAGCAATACCAGCTGGCCCATGAGGTGCTGGCGCAAGCCCTGGTCAAGACGCCGGATGAAACCGAGCTGCTCTACGACCAGGCCATGATGGCCGAAAAGCTAGGCAAGCTCGACGAAATGGAAAACCTGCTGCGCAAGGTCATCCAGCTCAAGCCCGACTACCACCATGCCTACAACGCCTTGGGCTACTCGCTGGCCGATCGCAGCGTACGCCTGCCCGAAGCACGCGACTTGATCCGCAAGGCGCTGGAATTCGCACCCTCCGACCCTTTTATCGGCGACAGCCTGGGGTGGGTGGAATTTCGCCTGGGCAACAACGCCGAAGCCGTGAAAATCTTCGAGGCGGCCTACAAGGCCAAGCCCGATGCAGAGATCGCGGCGCACTACGGCGAAGTGCTGTGGGCCATGGGCCAGCGCGACCGCGCCCTCGCCATCTGGAAGGAAGGCCGGCTGCTCAACCCCGAGAATGAAACGCTGCTTGAGACGCTCAAGCGCCTGCGCGTGAAGCTGTAACCCGGAACCTTCACCTTGCCGTTCATTTTCCGCACGCGCCTGCACAGGCTGGCCCTTGTTTTTGCCTCTCTTTTTGCCGCATTTTTTATCGCCGGCTGCGCGCAACTGCCCAGGACCGCAGCCCAAGACGGCCTGAAGAGCGAACTTTGGACCGGCCGCTGGACCGGCCGCATCAGCTTGCAGGTGCAAAGCGAGCCGCCTCAATCTTTTTCAGCCAGTTTCGAGCTCAAAGGCCAGGCTGAACGCGGCGAACTCTCGCTGATCAGCCCCCTGGGCAGCGTGCTCGGCGTGCTGCGCTGGTCGCCCGGCGAAGCGGTGCTGGATTCGGGCAACGGCAAGGTCCAGCGCTTTGCGTCCGTCGACGAACTGATGGCGCAAGCCACGGGCGCGGCCGTGCCGCTGGGGGCGCTGTTTGCGTGGCTGCAAGGCGACAATGCCGCCGTCAGCGGCTGGTCGGCCGACCTCTCGCGCTACCAGGACGGCCGCATTTCGGCCAAAAGAGTCCAGCCGGCGCCGCAGGCCGACCTGCGCGTGGTGCTCGATCAATAACCATCCCCGCTGCCGTACTGGTTCCTTCGCTTTCATGACTTCAGCCGCTCCCGCCTCGCGTTCCATCCAGCCGCTCAAAGCCCTGTATGACGTGCCGGCGCCCGCCAAGCTCAACCTTTTCCTGCACGTCACCGGTCGCCGGCCCGACGGTTACCACCTGCTGCAATCCGTCTTCATGCTCATCGACTGGTGCGACACCCTGCACTTTGAGTTGCGCACGGACGGCCGGATCAGTCGGGAAGACCTGGAAACTGACGGCCAGGCTGCGGAGGTTTTGCCCGCGGACGACCTTGCAGTGCGCGCCGCCAAGGCGCTGCAGGCCGCCTGCGGCTCCTCGCTGGGCGTGCACATCGGCCTGCACAAGCGCATTCCCTCGCAGGCCGGCATGGGCGGCGGCTCCTCGGACGCGGCCAGCTGCCTGCTGGCCTTGCAGCGGCTGTGGGGGGTGAGCCTGCCGCCGCAGGAACTGCAAGCCATCGCCCTGTCGCTGGGCGCCGACGTGCCTTTTTTCCTCTCGGGCGGCCACGCCTGGGTGGAAGGCATAGGCGAGAAAATCACCCCGCTGGCCCTTCCGTCTGCGCGTTTTGTGGTGGTCAAACCGGCTGCCGGACTCCCAACCAAAGGTATTTTCAGCGCACCCGGGCTCAAACGCGACACAGAAACTGCTACAATCCAAGGCTTTGCTGCAAATGCTGAAGGCCAGTTGAAATCGTTTGATTTCGGATTCGGCCGCAACGACTTGCAGCCGGTAGCGCAGGAGATGTGCCCGCAGATAGGCCAATCGCTCGATTGGCTCAAAAGCAGGGGACTCCAAGGGCGCATGACCGGCTCCGGAAGTGCTGTATTTGCGCAACTGCTGCATGAAGCAGATTTGCCAGACACCTCAGGATTGCCTGACGGCTGGAAAGTCCGCAAATGCAGTAATTTGGAGGCGCATCCGCTGGCTGGTTGGTAAAATAACCGCTCTCGAAATGTGCATCCAAGCGACCATAAATGAATAAGTTATAGGTCTGTTGTTGGCAACAACAACTGTCCTGTGTAGGGGTGTCGCCAAGCTGGTTAAGGCACCGGATTTTGATTCCGGCATTCGCAGGTTCGAATCCTTCCACCCCTGCCAAATTTAAGACTGAGGGCCACAGCCCCAGTATTGCGGACCCGCCCGGAGCGGGGCCGCGTGACTCCTGACAGACCCGCATGATGTGTATCAGCGGGTCTGTGTGTTTTTGGAAACACGGCAGACAAACGGCGCTCACTGCCAAGCCCCGTTGCAACGTGTTGTCCCCGTGCGTATTTTGCTTCGATCAGAAATTTCAGCCACGTTCACGTCCTTGTAGCTGCTGGGCCCCACATGCAAACGCACCACCCCGATTTCATGGTTTTCACCGGCAATGCCAATCCGAGCATGGCCTCCGACATTGCCCAGAACCTGGGCATTTCGCTGGGCGCGGCCCACGTGGGTCGTTTCTCGGATGGTGAAGTCACAGTCGAGATCCAGCAGAACGTGCGGGCTCGCGATGTGTTTGTGGTGCAGTCGACCTGCGCGCCGACCAACGACAACCTGATGGAACTGCTCATCATGGTCGACGCGCTGAAACGGGCTTCGGCCGAGCGCATCGCCGCGGTGATTCCCTACTTCGGCTATGCGCGGCAAGACCGCCGCCCGCGTTCGGCGCGTGTGCCGATCACGGCCAAGGTCGTGGCCAACATGCTGCAGGCCGTGGGCGTGTCGCGTGTCCTGACGATGGACCTGCATGCCGACCAGATCCAGGGCTTTTTTGACATCCCGGTCGACAACATTTATGCGTCGCCGGTGCTGCTGGGCGATTTGCGCCAGAAAAATTACGCCGACCTGATGGTCGTCTCGCCTGACGTCGGCGGTGTGGTGCGCGCCCGGGCACTGGCCAAGCAGCTGGGTTGTGACATGGCCATCATCGACAAGCGCCGCCCCAAGGCGAACGTGTCGGAAGTGATGCACGTGATCGGCGACATCGAAGGCCGCAACTGCGTGATCATGGACGACATGATCGACACGGCCGGCACGCTGGTCAAGGCGGCCGAGGTGCTCAAGGAGCGCGGCGCCAAAAAAGTTTACGCCTATTGCACGCACCCGATTTTTTCGGGCCCGGCTATAGACCGCATCGCCAAGGGCGACGCGCTCGATGAAGTGGTGATCACCAACACCATTCCGCTGAGCCCGAATGCGCAAGGCTGCAAGAAGATTCGCCAGCTCTCCGTGGCGCCGTTGATCGCTGAGACCATACAGCGCATCGCCAAGGGAGAGTCGGTCATGAGTTTGTTTTCGGACCAGGACAACCTGTTCTGACCTGAAACAAAAGGCGGTTGCCTCGCCTCGTGATGTTCATCATGAGGCAAACGCAGCCTTTTAAAGCAGAACGAGACTGGTCGCGGTCCGTTCTTTATTGGAGTTGATTATGAAATTCGTCGCTTTTGAGCGCGCAAAGCAGGGCACGGGTGCGAGCCGCCGTCTCCGCATCACGGGCCGCACGCCCGGTATCGTTTATGGTGGCACGGGTGAACCCACGCTGATCGAAATCGATCACAACGCGTTGTTCCACGCCATCAAGAAAGAAGCATTCCATGCTTCCATCCTCGAGATGGAACTGGCCGGCAAAGAACACAAAGTTCTGCTGCGCGACCTGCAAATGCACCCGTACAAGCAGCAGATCCTGCACATCGACTTCCAGCGCGTGGAAGCCAAGACCAAGATGACCGTCAAGGTGCCTGTGCACTACAGCGGTGAAGAAGAGTCGCCGGCCGTCAAGACCGAAAACTGCCTGGTCAACCACGTGATCACCGAACTGACCGTGTCCTGCTTCCCGGCCGACATCCCTGAATTCATCGCCGTCGACCTGAAGGGCCTGAAGAAGGGTTCGCCGCTGCACATCAAGGACATCACGCTGCCAAAGGGCGTGAAGTTTGTTGCCAAGGGCCAGGACAACCCCGTGCTGGTTTCCGTGTCGGCCGTGTCCGAAGAAGCCGAGGCCGATGCCGCAGCAGCCGCTGCCGCAGCCGCACCGGTGGACCCGAAAGCCGCCAAGGCCGCTGCCGCCAAGGAAGCCAAAGCCGGCGCCAAGGCTGACGCCGCCAAGCCTGCTGCCAAGAAGTAATCCACTTCGATAAGCACAGGCCTGAAAAGGCTCACGGCCCTTGTCCTCTAGCGGGACAAGGGCCGTTTTTCTTGGCCGTCCCAATCTGAACGGCGGCGGCCCAAGATGGCAGCCCGCGCCCCTAGAATTGCGCGATGGAAATTTCCCGATGATTAAATTGTTTGTCGGCCTGGGGAACCCCGGCCCCGAATACGAAGCCACACGCCACAATGCCGGTTTCTGGTGGATAGATGAGCTCTCCCGCGAGCTCAAGGCGCCGCTCAGCCTCGACAAAAGCTACCACGGCCAGGTCGCCCGCACCACCGTGAACGGCCAGAACGTCTGGCTGCTCAAGCCGCTGACCTTCATGAACGTTTCGGGTAAATCGGTCGCCGCGCTGGCCCGGTTCTTCAAGATCGCGCCTGAAGAAGTGCTGGTGGCGCACGATGAAATGGACATCGTGCCCGGCCAGGTCAAGCTCAAGTTCGGCGGCAGCCACGCCGGCCACAATGGCCTGCGCGACATCCATGCGCAACTGGGCACGCCCGATTACTGGCGCCTGCGCATAGGTGTGGGCCATCCCGGCGTGAAGGCCGAGGTGGTCAACTGGGTGTTGAAAAAACCTTCTGCTGAGCACCGCATCGCCATAGAAGACAGCATCGCGCGCTGCCTCAAGGCCGTGCCGGAGCTGCTCAAGGGCGAGATGGAAAAAGCCACGATGATGATTCACACCAGCACGCCGCCGCGGCCCAAGCCGCCGCGCAAGATCGAGCCCCAATCCGAAGACTGAGCAGGATCACCAAGCCTTCAACGGGCGGTAATGATGGGAATCACGGCCTGCAGGCGCTGGTATTTTTCAAACAAGGTTTCCCGCGTCTCAATGTGCTGCGGGTTCAGGGGAATGCAGGCCACGGGGCAGACCTGCACGCACTGGGGCTCGTCGAAGTGGCCCACGCATTCAGTGCATTTGTGCGGGTCGATTTCGTAGATCTCCGCGCCCAGGTAAATCGCCTGGTTGGGGCACTCGGGTTCGCAGACGTCGCAGTTGATGCATTCGTCGGTGATCATCAGGGCCATGGGTCAGCCCTCCTTCTCGACTTTGCCCGTTTTGGCGGCCTGGTGTGCGGCCGCCAAGGCAGCCGCCACCGCCGGGCTCACCATCTGGGCCACGTCGCCGCCCAGCTTGCTGATCTCACGCACCAGCGTGCTGCTGATGCACTGCAGCGGCGCGTCGGGCAGTAAAAACACAGTCTCAACCTGCGGGCGCAGCTTGCGGTTCATGGCCGCCATCTGGGCTTCGTAGTCAAAGTCCGTCAGGTTGCGGATGCCGCGCACCACGGCCGACGCCTTTTGCGCCGCGCAAAAATCCATGATCAGGCCGTCAAAGGGCAGCACGGTCACGCCGGCAATGCCTTCGGTCGCGGCCTTTACCTGCGCCACGCGGGCATCCAGCGAGAACAAGGTCTTTTTGTGGTGGGCGACGGCCACGGCGATGACAAGCTGGTCAAACAAACCGGCCGCGCGACGCACCACGTCGTCGTGCCCCAGGGTAAAGGGGTCAAAGGTGCCGGAATAGACAGCGATGCGCGGGGTGGCCATGGGGGAATTATGCCCGGCCCGCCCTTTTCGCTACCAGGAGCGCCGGGGTATCCACGAGGCAGGCAAGGCTGGCGGGTTCAAGCCGTCGGCGCGTCCAGCCCGGCCAGCAGGTGGAAATGCACGGCGCCGGCCTTGCCGCTGCGGTGCAACTTGAGGCCCAGCGGCTGCAATTCCTCGTCGCTCCAGGCTTTCGGCGCTTCCAGGTAGACCAGGCCGGTCGGGCCTATGGCTTTTGCCCCGGCCTGCAGCGCGGATTCGAACAGGGTGGATTCAAAGGGCGGATCCAGCAGCACCAGTTGCAGGCTGCCGGGCGCAACACGCTTGAGCGCGCTGAGCCCGTCGCCGCGCTCGATGCGGCACATGTCGGCCTTGAGCCTGGTCTGCACCGTCTTGAGCTGCACCGCCAGGGCCGGGTCCTGCTCGCACAGCAGCACGTCGGCGGCGCCACGTGAGGCGGCCTCAAAACCGAGCGCGCCTGTCCCGGCGAACACGTCGATGCAGCGCCAGCCCGTCAGGTCCTGGCCCAGCCAGTTAAACAGGGTTTCGCGCACGCGGTCGGGTGTCGGGCGCAGGCCGGGCTTGCTGGGCACCGGCAGCTTGCTGCGTTTGTACAGGCCGCCAATGATGCGGATTTCACCGGGTGGTACGGTCTTGCGGCCTACAACCTTGCCGCCCTTGGGCTTTGCGGCGCCGGCGGCTTTGGCGGGGGTGGATGCGGTGTACTTCATGGCGCGGCGCCCAGGATCAGCGTCACCATTTTTTCGGGCTGCAGCTTGCGCGCGAAGGCCGCCTTGATGTCGGCCACCGTCACCTTGTCGACCTGCTGCGTCCAGGTGTCCAGGTAATCGAGCGGCAGGCCGTTCCAGGCGATGCTGGCGATGTTGTCGAGCAGCTTGCGATTGCTGTCGATGCGCAATGCAAAACCGCCTATGAGGTTGTCCTTGGCGGCTTTCAGTTCGGCCTCGGTCGGGCCGTTGGCGACGAAGTCCTTGATCACCTCGCGCACCAGCTTGACCGCCGGGTCGGTCTGGTCGGGCCGCGTCTGCAGGCCCACGGTAAAGCTGCCGGCATGCAGGCCGGGCGAAAAATAGCTGTAGACGCCGTAAGTCAGTCCCCGCTTTTCACGCACCTCCGTCGTCAGGCGCGAGACAAAGCCACCGCCGCCCAGGATGTAGTTGCCGACCGTCAGCGCGAAATAATCCGGGTCCGAGCGGCGAAAGCCCGGCTGGCCTATCAGCACATGAGCCTGCGCCGAATCGAAGGGAATTCGCTTTTCCTCGGCCTGGGCCAGGGGCGCTACCTCAGGCACCTGCGGCATGGGCGGCAGGCTGGCGCAAGGCACTTGCGGCAGGCGCGACAGCAGGCGCGCCGCAATCGCATCGGCCTGGGCACGCGTCACGGCGCCCACCATGCTGATGCGGGCACGGCAAGCCACCACGCCCGCGTTGTAAAAAGCGCGCATGTCGGCGACGCTGATGCGCGCCAGCGTGGCCTCGGTCACCTCATTGCCATAAGGATGCGTGCCGTACACGGCCTTCGCATAGGCCCGGCCAATGATGCTGTCGGGCCGGGTGTAAGACTCCTTGAGCGAGGCCACCATGCGCTCGCGTTCACGCTGCCAGATGGCGCCGGGAAAGGACGGCTCCGCGATCTGGCGCGCCGCGAGCGCCACGGCCTTGTCCAGCAGTTCGGGATCTGTCAGCGAGCGCAGCGAGAAACCCATGCGTTCACCGGTGGCGCTGGCGCCGAACTGCGCGCCCAGGTCTGCCCAGGCTTCGCTGAGCGCATTTTCGTCCAGGGCAGGTGCACCGTTCTTAGCTTCCAGGCCTTTGTCCAGCATGGTCGCGGTCGTGCTCGCCAGGCCAGCCTGGGCAGCGGGGTCGCGCCGGCTGCCGGCGTCGAAATCGATCTGCACGTCGAGCATGGCGATGGCCGGGCTTTCGACCAGGTAAACCTGCGCGCCGCCCGGTTGCGTCCATTGCTGGATGGGGATGGCCGCGCTGGCCGTTGCCTGCAGGCACAGGCAAAAAAAGCCTGCAACCCAAGCCGTGATGGGACCATTGGCCCGGTATGTCGTAGCAATATTCATGGGGTTCGGATTGTCGGGTTCAGGAGCCGGCGCCATGGCGGATGGGGACCGCCGGCTTGCGGGGTTTGCGATTGGGGTCCACAGGCTGGGGCAGCAGGGTGACCAGCGTCATCTGGTCATCGCCGAAGTACTTGGCGGCCACCGCCTGCACTTCGGCGGCCGTGACGCGGCGCAAGCCGGCAATCAAACGTTCGCTGCCGTCCAGCGGCATGCCCTGGATCCAGTTGGAGCCCAGCTCGCGTGCCTGGCTGAACACGGAGTCAAGCTTGTAGGTCTCGCTGGCCACCCACTGGGTTTTCACGCGCTTGAGCTCCGCCTCGCTCACGCCTTCGCGCGCGATCCGGGTCACTTCCCGCCGCAAGGCTTCGGCCACTTGCTGCGTGGTTTTGCCGTCCGCGGGAACACCGTCGAGGACAAACAACTGCGGCCCGCGCCCGATCAAGCCATTGGAAGCGCCGGCGCCATCAGACACCCTGTTGTCGCCTTGGCCCAGGGCACGCTCAAGGCGCGCACCGCCATAACCATCGAGCACGGCGGCCAGCACAGTCAGGGCCAGCGCTTCACGGCTGCCTTCGGCCGTCGGCGAGGCAGGCGCACCAGGAACCGGGTCGGCAAGGTCGGCGGGCTCCAGCTTGGGCACTTTGAAGGACATGCCCACATAGGCCTGGCTGGCCGGCGCCTTGTAGTCCAGGCGGCGCAGGCCGTCCTGCCCGGGTTCGGTGCGGGGCTTGCGCACGGGCACTGGCCGTGCGGGAATGCCTCCGTAGTATTTCTCGACCAGTTTGCGGACCTGGGCGACTTCCACGTCACCCGCCACCACCACGGCCGCATTGGCCGGCACATACCAGCGCCGGTAGAAATCGCGCACGTCCTCGGGCGTCATCGCGTCCAGGTCGCTCATCCAGCCGACCACGGGACGCCGATAGGGCGAAGCCATATAGGTCATGGCGATGCCCTGTTCGTAGAGCATGGCGCGGGGCGAATCCTCGGTGCGAAGGCGGCGCTCTTCCTTGACCACCTCGATCTCGCGCTTGAACTCGTCGTCAGGCCACTGCATGTGGGCAAAGCGGTCTGCCTCCAGCCGCATCACGTCTTCAAGTTTGCCTGCCGGAATCTGCTGGTAGTAACCGGTGTTGTCACGGGTGGTGAAGGCGTTTTCACGCCCCCCCAGCGCGGCAACCCGCCTGGAAAAATCGCCGGGTTTGACCGTGGCTGTGCCCTTGAACATCATGTGCTCCAGCGCGTGGGCCACACCCGAGGTGCCGTCCACCTCGTCCATGGAGCCGACCCGCACCCACAGCATGTGCGCCACCGTGGGCGCGCGGTGGTCGGGTTTGACGATCACCGTGAGGCCGTTGGCCAGCGTGTATTTCTCGACCGGCGCCGCGGCGGGCGCCCGGGCCAGAGCGGCGGTTCCCAGGCACAGCGCCAGCAAGGCCGCCGGCACATCTGAAAATCGAAAAGCGTGTCGGGAAAAGGGTACTGCGTAGGTCAAAAGGGCTTGTCCGGGGTGTTTCATAGAATAGCTGGGTGGCGCTGCACGCCGTCTGGCACTGTGCAACAGCTCACTAGGACTCACAAGCATACCCAATGTTCAGTTTTTTCAAGAAAAAACCCCCTCCCCCCGTCGCCGCGCCCTCAGCAGCCCCCACGGTCCCGGCGACTCCGGCGGCCGTGGACAGCCCGGCGGCGCCCGTGCCTGCCAACGTGCCGGCCCCTGCCGCAGGAGGATTGATAGGGAGCGCATTGGTCACGCCCATCGCCATGCCGGTCCCAGGCGCCGTTGCGCCGGAACGCGAGCGCTGGCTCAGCAAGCTGCAAGCAGGGCTGCGCAAGACCGGTTCCAGCATTTCGACCGTATTCACCGGCAGCCGCATCGACGATGCGCTTTACGAAGACCTTGAAACCGCGCTGCTGATGGCCGACACCGGCACCAAGGCCACCGAACACCTGTTGGCCGACGTCAAGCGCCGCGTGCGCGAAGGAGGCATGACCCACCCTGTGGCCGTCAAGAATGCCTTGGTGGATTCGATTTCGCAATTGCTCAAACCGCTGGAACACCCGCTGGTGATAGGCCAGTACCAGCCCACCGTGATCATGGTGACCGGCGTGAACGGCGCCGGCAAGACCACCTCCATCGGCAAACTCACGCGCCACCTGGCCACCGAAGGCGCTTCGGTGCTGCTCGCCGCGGCCGACACTTTTCGCGCCGCGGCGCGCGAGCAGCTCAGCGTCTGGGCCGACCGCAATACCGTCGAGATCGTGAGCCAGGAAGGGGGCGACCCGGCCGCCGTGAGCTTTGACGCGGTAAGCGCCGGCAAAGCGCGCGGCAAGGATGTGGTGCTGGTCGATACCGCCGGCCGCCTGCCCACACAACTGCACCTGATGGAAGAGCTTCGCAAGATCAAACGCGTGGTCCAGAAAGCGGACGCCACGGCTCCTCATGAGGTGCTGCTCGTGATCGATGGCAACACCGGGCAGAACGCCCTGGCACAGGTCAAGGCCTTTGACGACACGCTGCAGCTGACCGGCCTCATCGTGACCAAGCTGGACGGCACGGCCAAGGGCGGCGTGCTGGCCGCCATCGCGCTGTGGGCGCGTGAGCGTGCGCTGGCCGCACCGGCTTTGCGCCCGGTGTCGGTGTACTTCATCGGCGTAGGCGAGCAGCTCGAAGACCTGGAAACCTTCAACGCACGCGAGTTCGCGCAGGCCTTGCTCGGCTAAGCGTTTCCCAGAACCGGTCTCAGGCCACGCCCAGGCGCAGCACCAGGACCGAGGCCACTACAAAGGCCACGATAAAAACCGTCTCTGTCACCAGCAGCGCCACCGGTTTCCAGCCCAGCTTGAGCAGATCCTCAAAACTGGTCTTGACGCCTGCGGCCGCGATGGCCGTCACCAGCATCCAACGCGAAGCATCGCCGGCCAGCTGAACCACCGGCGGGCTGATCAGGCCGGCACTTGCCAGCATCACCAGCACGACAAAAGCGATGAGGAAACCCGGCACCAGCGGCACCTCGGTTTCGGGCACCTTCACGGCCGGGTGATTGCGATAGAGCACGGCGATCGCCAGCACCACGGGCATCAGCATCATGACGCGGAACAGCTTGACCACCGTCGCCGTGTCACCGGCCTGCGGGCCCAGCATCATGCCCGCCGCCACAACCTGCGCCACGTCGTGGATGGAGCCGCCCAGCACAATGCCGGCCTGCCCCGGCAGCAGCCCTATGGCCTGCAGGCTGAAGGGGTAGACCACCATGGCGAGTGTCGACAGCACCGTGACCCCCACGACGGCCAGCAAGGTGAAGCGCTCGTTTTCCTTTGTCTGGGGCAGCACGGACGACACTGCCAACGCGGCCGAGGCGCCGCAGATGGCCACAGCGCTGCCCGAAAGCAGGCCTTCGTCGCGCGAGCATTTGAGCCAGCGCGCCAGCAACACGCCCAGCCCGATAGTGAGCAGCACCGCGAACACGATGACTGCTGCCGTCTCCAGGCCCAGATGCGCCACCTGCGAGAAAGTGATGCGCGCGCCCAGCAAGGCAACGCCAATGCGCAGCACCACGCGTCCGCAAAAGCCTATGCCTTTGGCTGTTTGCGGGTGGCTGTTCAGGAAATGAAAGGCAAGCCCGAACAGCAGCGCATACAACAGCTGCGGCCCGCCGTAGTGCTCGGACACAAAAGTGGCCGCCAATGCAATCACCATACACACAAGCACGCCCGGAAAGTACGAAGCCAGCTGCAAGCGCCATTTAAGAATCATGGGTACCCAACAAGAAAAAACAGAGGAAAGTAAGGTCGAGGTTTGGCACTTCAAACACGCTTCAATCGCGCTTGAGCACGCCTTCAAGCAAGTCGGCGCCGGCCGGGCTGCCGGCCACCAGCATCCGGCTCTCCAGCAGCGGCAGGCCGTCCATCGCTTGCATCACGGCGCCGGCTTCGCGCAGCAGCACCGCACCCGCGGCCGCATCCCAGGCGCCCATGCCGCGCTCCCAGAAGGCGTCGACCCTGCCGGCCGCGACGTAGGCCAGCTCCAGCGCCATCGCACCGCTGCGGCGCACCTGGCCGAAGGTTTTCAGCACGCGGCCGAATTCGGCGAGGTAGTCGTCCATAAACGTCGCACCGGGCTTGGGAAACACCGTCGCGACCAAGCACTGGTCCGGCGGGCGAGCCTGCGCGCAGGCGATGCGCTGCCCGTTCAGCCAGGCGCCCAAGCCAGCCGCCGCGATGAAAACCTCATCGCGCGATGGATCGACGATCACGCCCAGCACCGCTTCACGGCCCACGCACAGCGCGATCGACACCGCGTATTGCGGATAACCGCGCGCAAAATTCGCCGTGCCGTCGATCGGGTCGACCAGCCAGGTGGGCTCGTCCGTCAGTTCCCCGCCGCCCTCTTCGCCGACAAAGCGGCACTGCGGCAGGGCATGCCGCAAGGTTTCCCGCAGGTGCTCTTCCACCTCACGGTCAAAGCGTGTGACCCAATCGCCTGGCGCTTTCTGGCCGACATCGCCAGGCAGCAGCGCGGCCCGCGCCTCTTTAATGCGGGCGGCCGCTTCCATGCCGGCAAGGCGGGCTTTCTCCAGCAGAAGAACAAGGTCCATGCTCATGCCTTCTTGGACAGCACACTGACGTAGTCGTGCGTCTGGGTGTTGATGGTCGACACGCGGTACTCCACCGGCTTGTCGCCAAAGGTCAGTGCCAGCCGATGCACTTCCATCACCGGCGAGCCCGCCGCCACACCCAGCACGCGGGCCGTGGTTTTGTCCGCCGCCGCGGCGCGTGCGCGCTCCTGCGCGCGCAGCACGGTGATGCCGAAGTCTGTCTGGTACAGCGCATAAATCGTGCTGGGCCTTTCAACAAAACGCTTCTCTGTGAGGTTGCGAAACAGCGCGGCCGAGATCGACAGCCTGTCGTGCATCACCACTCGCCCGCGCAGGGCCAGCCGGTTCTCTACCCTGAACACAGGCTCACCCAGCTTGATGCGCAGCGCCGCGGCTTCGGCTTCAGACGCCCGTTCGCGCGCGAAGGCGATGCAATCGATATCGGGGTAGTCGCGCTCGCGTGCCTCATCGTCGTCTCCGAAGCTCCAGCGCGGCTCCACGTGGAAAAACTGGAACATGAAACGCGCACTGGTATGGGGCGCCACGAAGGTGCCCTTGCCCTGGCGGCGCAGCAACACGTGCTCGTGCACCAGTTCGTCCACTGCATGGCGCAGGGTACCCACGCTGACCTGCAAGCCCTCGGCAATTTCGGCTTCACTGGGCAGGGGTTTACCCGGACCGTAATGACCGGCTTCTATGAGTTTTTGCAGCTCGCGCTTGACCTGCCGATACAGCGGCAGCGCATCCCCGCCCACCAGCGGGCGCAGGGGTGCAGAGGTGGATGCAGGTCTGGGTTTCGCGTTCACGGCGCCCATTGAAACACCGATGGCCCAGTCGTACAAGTCATATATATGAGTGAATTGACAAGGTGCGGGCCCTCCATAAAACTGGCGGCTCGATTCAACCAGCCCCTTGATGGAGAACCCATGATTCATTTCGTATTGCATGACGCCAAAGACACCGTGGCCGTTGTGGTGGTGGAAGGTGTAAAGGCCGGCACCCCCATGACCGGCTGGATCATGGACGAGGACCGCATGATCAACGTGCAGGCCCAGCAGGACATTCCCATCGGCCACAAGGTGGCGCTCAAGGACATGGCCGTCGGCGATACGGTGCTCAAGTACGGCATCGACATGGGCAAGGTCGTCGCCAACATCAAGGCGGGCCAGCACGCACACGTTCACAACATCAAAACAAAGCGCTGGTAGTTGATGGCTTGCCTGGCTACTGCGCGGGCGGGATGCTGCGTTGCAAATCCTCGCCGGGCAGTAGCCCGTCTGCGGTTTGCGCCTTGCCTGCCGCCCGCTCGCTACGCCATCCCAACCATCAACTCAGAAATTTTTTAAAGGATTCCCCATGTCAGTCATCAACAAAGACACCACCTTCCTCGGCTACCGCCGCGAAAACGGCCGCGTCGGCGTGCGCAACCACGTCATCATCCTGCCGCTGGATGACCTCTCCAACGCCGCGGCGGAGGCCGTTGCCCACAACATCAAGGGCAGCATGGCGATTCCGCACCCCTACGGCCGCCTGCAGTTCGGCGCCGACCTGGAGCTGCACTTCCGCACGCTGATAGGCGCGGGCTGCAATCCCAACGTGGCGGCGGTGGTGGTGATCGGCATTGAAGATAGCTGGACCAAGAAAGTGGTTGACGGCATTGCAACGACCGGCAAGCCGGTGGTCGGCTTCGGCATCGAGGGCCACGGCGACCACGAGACCATCATGAAAGCTTCCAAGGCCGCGCGCGAGTACGTGCAGTGGGCAAGCGAAAAGCAGCGCGAGGTCTGCGGCATCTCCGAACTGTGGGTCTCCACCAAGTGCGGCGAATCCGACACCACCTCGGGCTGCGGCGCCAACCCCACGGTGGGCAATGCCTTCGACAAGCTGCACCCGCTGGGCAACTACCTGTGCTTCGGCGAAACATCTGAAATCACGGGCGGCGAAAAGATCGTGGCGGACCGCTGCGCCAGCGATGCGGTGCGCGACCAGTTCATGTTCATGTTCAACCGCTACCAGGACATGATCAACCGCCACAAGACCAGCGATCTCTCGGACTCGCAACCGACCAAGGGCAACATCGCGGGCGGCCTCACGACCATCGAAGAAAAAGCCCTGGGCAACATCCAGAAGATCGGCAAGGTCTGCACAGTCGACGGCGTCATCGACAAGGCCGAGAAGCCCACGCACCCGGGCCTCTGGTTCATGGACTCGTCCAGCGCCGCGGCAGAGATGGTGACGCTGTGCGCCGCCTCGGGTTACGCCGTGCACTTCTTTCCCACGGGCCAGGGCAACGTGATCGGCAACGCGATTGTCCCGGTGATCAAGATCTGCTCGAACCCGCGCACGGTGCGTCTGATGAGCGAGCACATCGACGTCGACACCTCGGGACTGCTGCAGCGTGAAATCACGCTGGACCAGGCCGGCGACAAGCTGCTGGAGAACATGCTGCGCACCGCCAACGGCCGCCTGACCGCCGCCGAGGCGCTGGGCCACCGCGAGTTCGTGCTGACGCGCCTTTTCGAATCAGCCTAGAGATGGCCCCCACGCTTTTCACTGCGTGTGCCTTCGGCGTTACGCTGCCCCTCGCATTAACCCTTGGGGCCAATTTTCATTGGGGCGGCCCGGCGGAAAATTCTGCTCCCGCGCGGGTAGTTGCATCATGACGCGGGCGCGCATTGTCATCTGCGAGTTTATGGATGAGGGGGCCGTGGCGCGCCTTGCGGCCGCACACGATGTGCTTTACGACCCGAAGCTGGTGAGTGATGCCGCCCGGCTGCGGTCCGAGGTTGCCGGCGCCGACGCCTTGGTGGTGCGCAACCTGACACAGGTGCGCGGCGAGCTGCTTGCAGCGCTCACGCGCTGCAAGGTGGTGGGCAGGCTAGGCGTGGGCCTGGACAACATTGACGTGCCGGCCTGCGAGGCCCGGGGCATCAAGGTCATCCCCGCCACCGGCGCCAACGCGCTCAGCGTGGCCGAATACGTGATCGCCAGCACCATGCTGTTGCTGCGCGGCGCCTTCACATCCACCGGCGCGGTTGCCGCCGGCCAGTGGCCGCGTGCGGTGCTGGGCAACGGCCGCGAGACCGCGGGGCAAACACTGGGCATCGTTGGCTTCGGCTCCATCGGCCAGACCACGGCGCGCCTGGCGCTCGGCCTGGGCATGCGGGTCATCGCGTACGACGCGATGCTGCCGCACGACGCGCCAGTCTTCGCGCAGTCCGGCGTCAGGCCTGTGGGGCTGGATGAACTCGTGCGCAGCGCCGACGCCGTCACCTTGCATATTCCCCTGCTCGACAGCACGCGCGGTCTGTTCAGTGCGGCCCGCATCGCCGAAATGAAAAAAGGCGCGGTGCTGATCAACACATCGCGTGGCCACATCGTCGACATCGACGCTGTCGCCGCCGCGTTGCGTTCCGGCCAATTGGGCGGAGCCGCCATCGATGTGTTCGATGTGGAACCCTTGCCTGTAAGTCCTTTGTTGCAGGATTGCCCCAACTTGTTGTTAACCCCCCACATCTCAGGTGTCAGCGCGCAGTCCAATGCGCGTGTATCGGTGATGATCGCCGACAAGGTTCTGGAAAGTTTTTTGTAAATGGCGCATCTGACTCTTGAAGAAGCTCGTCGCCTGGCAACGCAGGCGCTGCGCAAAGCCGGTGCCGCCGAGGCCATGGCCGTCGCCACGGCGAAAGCATTGGTTCGCGCCGACGCGCAAGGGCTCGCCTCGCATGGGTTGAGCCGGGTGCCGCAATACGCCACCCATCTTCGCAATGGCCGGGCCGACGGCCAGGCCGTGGCCGTCGTGGCGCATCAAAAAGGCGCCGCCGTGCTTGTGGACGCGAAACAGGGGCTGGCCTTTCCCGCTTGCGACCTGGCGGTCTCCACGGCCATTGCAACCGCGCGCGAACTGGGCGTGTGTTTTGTGGGGGTCACCAACAGCCACCACTGCGGCGTGCTGGTGGACCACCTGCGCGGCGCCGCCGATGCAGGCATGGTGGGCCTGGGCTTTGCCAACGCACCGGCGGCCATGCCGGCCGCGGGCGGCAAGCACCCGGTCTTTGGAACCAACCCGATCGCGGCCGCGTTCCCTCGCAGAAATGCCGATCCATTGTTGATTGACCTGTCATTGAGCGAAGTAGCGCGCGGCAAGGTGATGGTGGCAGCCAAGGAAGGCAAGGCCATTCCGCTGGGTTGGGCGCTGGACACGCAAGGCCGGCCCACCACCGATGCTCAGGCGGCGCTGGAGGGATCCATGCTGCCGCTGGGCGCCGTGAGCAGCCCCAAGGGCTCCATGCTGGCGCTGATGGTCGAGCTGCTGGTGACAGCCGTGATCGGCGCGAATTTTGCTTTTGAGGCATCATCGTTTTTCATCGATGAAGGCAATCAGCCGCGAATCGGCCAGGCCTTCATCCTCATTGATCCGGGCGCGCTTGCGGGCACGGACACCTACTTCGAACGCATGGAAACCGTGATCGCGGAAATGCTGCTGGACGAGGGTGTGCGCCTTGCCGGTGCGCGGCGCATCGCACTCGAGACGAAAGCACTAAAGGCGGGCATCACCATTCCCGATGCGCTCAGATCTCAATTGGACCAGTTAGTTAGTGAGGGATCAGTCGTTAGTTAAAACTCAAGGAGCAAAGCATGAAGCGTCGTGACATCGTGTTGGCATCTGCAGGTGCCGCCCTGACGGGCATTCCGGGCCTGGGCATGGCCCAGCAAGCTTTTCCCAAACCGGGCACCAACATCAAGTATGTGGTTCCGTTTACGCCCGGAGGCCTGACCGACATCATGGCCCGCACGATTGCGCAAAAGCTGACCGAAGCGTGGAAAGTTCCAGTGATTGTCGACAACAAGGCCGGTGGAAACGCACAGATTGGCGCCGAGCTGGTGGCCAAGTCACCGCCCGACGGCAACACCTTGCTGGCCATCACGTTGACGCATGCGGCCAACGTGTCCCTCTATCCCAACGCACCCTACAGCTTCACCAAGGACTTGCGTCCGGTCGCCCTGCTGGCCAATTCGCCGATGCTTGTTGTTGTTCCCGCCGCCAGCCCGATCAAGGACTTCAAGGACCTGATGGCGGTATCCAAAACCAAGCAGCTGAGCGCGGGTTCAAGCGGCAACGGCACCCCGGCACACCTGACCATGGCCTTGTTCTGTGAACTGAACAAGACCAAAATGATCCATGTTCCCTACCGCGGCGGCGCGCCATCGATGGTAGACCTGATCGGTGGCCAGCTCGACGTGGTCTTTTCCAACTTCCCGGAATCCATTTCTCACGTCAAGTCTGGAAAGCTTCGCGCGATCGCGATCTGCAGCCTGGGCCGGCACCCGGGAGTACCGGACGTGCCCACGGCCTTTGAAGCCGGCATGCCCGGACTCTTTGTCGAAAATTGGACCGGGGCCATGCTCCCAGCCAAGACCCCGGACGATATCGTGGACAAATATTCGCGCGAAATGATCAAGATCATGTACAGCGCCGATGTTGAGGAGCGCGCCAAGCAGCAAGGCTTTCGCGTTTCGCAAAAAGGTTCCGACGAGTTCGGTCGCTTCCTGAAAAGCGAAATAGACCGCTGGAGCCGGATTATCAAGAGCGCGAAGATCACGCCGACCTGATTGCGCACGCTTGATCGGCAAGCGCACCACCCACCCATGGTTCGCTTGCTGCTCGCGGGCAGCGTTACGTTTTGTAAAACAGTGCTCCAGTATTGGCGGCGTGGCGGAAAATTCCCGTAGAGGCGATCCCCGCCCACTGGAGACACACATGAATGACATGGCGGATATTCCCGCTGCGGATGACGGCCCGCGCAAGGTTGACCAGTTACTGGCGCACTACGGCGAAAGCCACCGCAATCCGCGCAACGAACTGATCCACTTCATTGCCATCCCCCTCATCATGCTGAGCCTGGTCGGCATGCTGTTCGCCCTGCATCCCTACGTGGCCTATGCCTTTGTCGGAGCAAGCATGGTGTATTACGCCCGCCTGTCCGCGGTGTTCTTTGTGACCATGGCGGTGTGGTCGGCGCTGTTCCTGGCCTTGATATTCGCCATGGGGCCGCTGGTATTGCCGATCTGCATCGCCATTTTTGTCGGCGCCTGGATCCTGCAATTCATTGGCCACAAGATAGAAGGCAAAAAACCTTCGTTTTTCGAAGACATCCAGTACCTCTGGGTCGGCCCGCTGTTTGTATTAAGCAAGCTGTTCGGCAAGTTGAATATCCGCTGGTGATTCATCCAGTTGCCGGGTAGCTTGAAAAGGCAGCGTCCGCCACGATATACGCGGTTTAAACCTTTTCAAAGGTGCTTCGCTTGATCGGCAAAATTCTGCGTTTTTTCTTCAGACTGCTGCTGGGCCTGTTCGCAGTGGTGTTTGCCGTCAGCCTTCTGGTGGCCGCGCTGATCGTCGTAGCGCTGAGTTTGCTGAAGTCCCTGGTCACCGGCCAAAAGCCGGCGCCGGCCATGGTGTTTGGCCGCTTCCAACGCTATTCCCCCCAAGGCATGTGGCCGGGTGGCGCTGCTCGCGGGGACGCCGATGCATCCCCTCGGGGTGATGTTGTGGACGTCGAAGCCCGCGAAGTGCGCGACGACAAGCGCCTTCCCTGAGCCCTCGGGACGCCCCTTCCCGCCCCCCGGCTCTCACCCGGGGATGTGGAAACGGCCTGACCAGCGCCGCTACAAATCGATACCGCGCATTTACAGGAGTGAAACCAATCCCCTCGAACCAAGCGCCCGCCGGCAGGGTCATACCAAGGGTTTTTACTTATTAGCCTTGCGCTATCCGAGTCATTGAACCTATTGCTTAGCACTCGCTCCAACAGAGTGCTAATATTTAGCACTAGAGAAAAGGAGTTCTGCAGTGTCATATGCTCTTTCCCCCCAATCGCTGACCGCTGCCGTGGCCGTGCCCCAATCGGGCGCCGTCGCAGCCGTCAACCCTTGGTCGCTGGTTCCCCCGCTGGGTAACCTGGACGCTTATATTTCCGCCGTTAATCGCCTGCCCATGCTCACCCTGGAGCAGGAGCAGGAATTTGCCAAAAACCTCAAGGAAAACAACGATCTTGATGCTGCTGGTAAGTTGGTGCTCTCTCACTTGCGCCTGGTGGTATCGATTTCCCGCAAATACCTGGGTTACGGCCTGCCCCACGGTGACCTGATCCAGGAAGGCAATATCGGCCTGATGAAGGCCGTCAAGCGCTTCGATCCGGACCAGAACGTGCGCCTCGTGAGCTACGCGATGCACTGGATCAAGGCCGAGATCCATGAATACATCCTGAAGAACTGGCGCATGGTCAAGGTCGCCACGACCAAAGCCCAGCGCAAGCTGTTCTTCAACCTGCGCTCGATGAAGCAGGGTTTCAAGGACGACGCCGACGTGGCGACGCACCGCGACACACTGACCGAAGGCCAGATCGATTCCATGGCGAAGACCCTCAACGTCAAACGTGAGGAAGTCATCGAGATGGAGCAACGCATGTCGGGCGGCGACGTGCTGCTGGACCCTAGCCCCGGCGACGACGGCGAAGATGCCTTCGGCCCGATTGCCTACCTGGCCGACGCAACGCAGGAGCCGACTGCGCTGATGGAATCGCGCCAGCGCGACAACCTGGCCTCGGACGGCATCACGGCCGCGCTGGAGGAACTGGATCCGCGTGCACGGCGCATCGTGGAAGAGCGCTGGCTCAAGGTGAACGACGACGGCTCAGGCGGTATGACGCTGCACGACCTCGCCGCCGAGTACAAGGTCAGCGCCGAGCGGATTCGCCAGATTGAAGTGGCGGCCATGAAGAAGATGAAGAAGGTGCTTGCGGCCTACGCATAAGGCGCAACGCATAGCTCGGCGCATTCAAGCCCGCGCTGCGCTCCCAAAAGCCCGCACCCTCCAAAGTGTGGGCTTTTTTGTGGGTGAGTGCTTTCTTCAGCGGTTCTTGCTGCAATAAATTGCCGTTGCGCGCGCGCACCACTTGGCGGGCAGGCGGGATGCCCATGCAAATTTAGTACGTTTTTACTCATGCGCAGCCGCACAATGAAAGTGTGCTGATTCACCCTGCGCCCACCGGCAAGCCCGGACGCTTTCAGCAGTTCGCGCGCGCCCTCCTCTGCGGAAACGCCCTCAGGGGAGCGCTGGCAGCGTGCCTGCTGGCCTTGGCCGTGTCGGGGCCGGCTCAGCAAGGCGCCGATGCCCGGCTGCCGGTGCTTCAGCTCAACGCGCCCGACGGCCAGGTCGCCCTGGCGGAACACAGCCAGTTCTGGATCGATGCGACAGGCGAGGCCGTGCTGGAGCAAGTGGAAGCCTCGGAGTACGACCTGCCATTTGCGATGCGACCGGCCGGCCACACCACCATGCTGGGCAAGCAGGTGATGTGGTTGCGCTTTAGCACCATGCAACCGGACCTGTCGCAGCGCTGGGTGCTGGAAGTGAGCAGCGCGGGTGTGGACCGTGTGAACCTGTACTACCGCGATGCCGCCGGAAACTGGGCCGAACAACACGCGGGCGACAAAATCCCGGTGAGCCAATGGCCGCGCCCCGACCGCTTCCCGGTCTTCGACCTGGACAGCGAGCAGCCGGGGCCGGTCACCTATTTCCTGCGCATCGAGCAGGCGCGCAGGCCGTTCTCGGCGCCCCTCTATATCTACAAGCACCCCGCCCTGCTGGCGCAACGCATGCAGGAGCAGTTCCTGCTGGGCGCCTATTTTGGCCTGGCCCTGCTGATGGCTTTGGTGGCCGCCGCCAACGGCGTGGCTTTCAGGGACAGGAGTTTCGCGGCCTACGCCGTTTACATCGCCACACTGGCAGCCGCGCAGGCCGCGCTGCTGGGCATAGGCGGGCAATATCTCTGGCCGGGATGGGCGACATGGAACGATCTTTCCGCCTTCCTGTTGCCGGTAGCGGCGACCTGTAGCGGCCTCTGGTTCGCCCGTGTGGTGACGCGGCCGCGGCAGCTTCCGATAGCGCTCGACTGGCTGTCACTCAAGCTGATCATCGCGCTGCCGCTGCTGACGGCGCTGGACACCTTGTTCCCAACGCACACGGGCTTTATCGGCATCACCGCCTTGATCATCGCGGCCATGGTGCTGGTCTGCGCGATCGTCTTCGGCGCATGGCGAAGCGGCGATCCCAGCATGCGGTGGATCGCGCTGGGTTTTGTACCGATGGCGGCTGTGGCGCCCTTTCCCATACTTCGCGACCTGGGCCTGATTCCGATCAGCTTCCTCACGCAGCACGGTCTCACCGTGGGCGCGGCGCTGCAGACGCCGATGCTGTTTTACGGCCTGCTGCGGCGGGCCGCGCAGCGCCGTGAAGCCCGTGCGCGCGCCGCAGCGCTGGCGCAGACCGAACCCCTCACGGGACTGAGCAACCTGCACACCTTCGAGGCGCGGCTGCACGAGGCGCTGCTGCGCTCCAGCCGCAACCGCCACCGCAGCGCGCTGCTGATGATTGACCTGTCCAATCACGGCTGGTTTTTGAAAGAACACGGTCGGCAGATCGCCGACTATGCGCTGGTGCTCACGGGCTCCTGCCTGCGCAAGCTGGCGCGCGACATCGACATCGCGGCTCGCGTCGGTGACAGCGAATTTGCCTTGCTGATCGAGGGGCCGGTGAACGCCGCGCAGGCCGTGGCTGCAGCCACGCAACTGGTGGCGCACGCGCTGCATCCTTCGGATTTATTGCCGGTGGGCTCGCACCTGAAACTGCATGTGGCGATTGCCATGGTGCCGGATGCGCATTGCGGCGAACAGGCCGATGCCGCCTTGCACCTGGCTTATATGCTCAAGTCCCTGCGTGAGATGCCAGCCAACACGCGCAAGTCCATCAAGACGGTGAACTTTTAAAACAAATCGCCATGCATCCCCTCGATACCTCAGGGACGGCCCCATTTCTATGAAGCCATCCCCAACCCTTTCGGGCTGAGGTATCGAAACCTTCTGCCTTCAGGCGGTCTTCAGCAGCAGGCGGATATCGGAGGCCAGCGCTTCCGCCCCGCTGCCATAACGGTTGTAGAGGCGGATGCGGCCCTTGCCGTCAAACACATAGCTGCCCGCGGAGTGGTCCATGGTGTAGCTGCCCGGTGTTTTGCCGTCGACCTTTTTGTAATAGACCTTGAAGTCCTTGGCCACTTCCGGCAACTGGGCCATGGTGGGCCGCAGCGCGAGAAAGCCCGGGTCGAAGTTACCCATATAGGCCTTGAGCAGTTCGGGCGTGTCGCGCTCCGGGTCGACGGTGATGAAGATGACCTGCAGCTTGTCGCCGTCAGGGCCCAGCAACTGCTTGACCTGCGCCAGCTCGGCCATGGAGGTCGGGCAGACATCAGGGCATTGCGTGAAACCGAAGAAGACCACGACCACCTTGCCGGGAAAATCCTTCAGCGTGCGCACCTGGCCGTTGTGGTCGGCCAGGGTAAAGCCCTGCGCGTAATCGGCGCCGGTCAGGTCTATGCTTTTGAACTGCGGTTTGTCGGGCGCGCAGGCCGCCAGCAGGCCGGCGGTAGCCGCGAGCGCGGCGGCACCCGCCAGGGTTTTCATGGCACGGCGACGCGCGGGCAAATGCTTGGAGGTTTTCATGCGGACTCAAACAAGGTAGTGGTCCAGCAGCAGGGCTGCAAACAAGACCGAAAGATGGATCAGCGAAAAGCGGAAAGTCTTGCGCGCCAAGGCATCCGAATAGTTGCGCCACAAACGCCAGCCATACCAGCTGAAGCCTATGCTCAACGCCACGGCCGCCACCAGATAGAGCCAGCCGCTCATCTTGAAGATGAAAGGCATCAGGCAGGCGGGAAACAGCACCAGTGTGTACAAAAACACCTGCAGGCGCGTGAACTCATTGCCGTGGGTGACGGGCAGCATGGGCAGGCCGGACTTGCGGTAGTCCTCGACGCGGTACAACGCCAGCGCCCAGAAGTGCGGGGGTGTCCAGAGAAAGATGATCAGGAAAAGGATCAAAGCCTCGGGGCCGACCGAACCCGTCATTGCGGCCCAGCCCAGCACCGGCGGCATGGCGCCCGATGCGCCGCCTATCACGATGTTCTGCGGCGTCATGGGCTTGAGGATCACGGTGTAGACGACCGCATAGCCGATGAAAGTGGCAAATGTCAGCCACATGGTGAGCGGGTTCACCCACACATACAAGATCCAGGAACCCAACGCGCAAAGCCCTGCCGAAAAAGCCAGCGTGAGCGGATTGCTCAGTTCCCCCTTGGCCGTGGGGCGCCAGGCGGTGCGGCGCATGCGCGCATCAATCTGCTGCTCGACCAGGCAATTGAAGGCCGCTGCGGCGCCGGCGACCAGCCAGATGCCGGCGCAGGCAATCAGCGCAAGTTTGATGTCGGGCCAGGTGGGCACACCAGGAACAGCCAGCACCATGCCGATCAGCGCGCAGAACACGATGAGCTGCACCACGCGCGGCTTGGTAAGCGCATAGAACTGCGCGAACTTCGACGGAACGTGGGGCGCGGCGGAAGCCGGAGCGGCGGACGGGGTACTGGGGTTCATGGGGAATTGGGGGTCAATTTTGACGCATGTGCCGAAGAAGCCGGGCCGCGGCCGGAAAAGACCACGCCGCTGAGCACAATGACGAGGGCCGCGGCGCCGCCGGTGTGCATGACGGCGGCCAGCAAAGGCCAGCCCAGCACTACGTTGCTGATGCCCGTCACCGCCTGGAGCACGATGAGCCCCGCCAGCCAGCGTGCAGTCGTGCGAAACGCCGGCACCCGGTGCAGATGGAAAGCCAGCGCGAGGAACACGGCAAACACGAGATAAGCCATGAGGCGGTGCACATAGTGGATAGCGGTAAGCGCCTGGAAGCTGATGTTGGCGCCGTCATGGCCCGCGCCCAGCTCGCGCCACAGCGTGAAACCCTGGCGAAAGTCCATGGCCGGCCACAGCGAGTTCTGGCAGCCCGGAAAGTCGGTGCAGGCCAGCACCGCATAGTTGGTGCTGACCCAACCGCCCAAGGCAATCTGGATCCAAAGCAGCACAAACGCGGCCACCACGGCGACTCGCAAGCCGGCTGAGAGAGCTGCGGCGTTTGTACCCCGCGCTCGCGCATACCCCGCAGCCTGCGCGCGCAACAACGCCAGCAACACCAAGCCGCCCAGCAGGTGCAGCGTGACGATGGCGGGGAACAACTTCATGGTCACGGTCAGCGCGCCAAACGCGCCCTGCAGGCACACCCATGCCAAAGTGGCGGCAGGCCACCAAGCCGAGACCGGCGTGCGCTTGCGCTCCAGCCACGTGGTGATGGCGAGCGTAAGGATCAGCACACCAACCCCGGTAGCCAGGTAGCGATGGATCATTTCAATCCAGGCCTTGGAATGCGTCACAGGCCCAGTAGGCATGGCGGTCTGCGCAGCTTCGATGTGCAGCTGCGCACCCACCGGACTCGCACTGCCATAACAACCAGGCCAGTCGGGGCAGCCTAGGCCCGAATCGGTAAGCCGGGTGAAAGCGCCAAAAATCACCAAGTCAAACGTCAGGAACAAGGTGACCAACGTCAACACCCGCAAACGCTGCGCGACCGGTGCATTCTTGTTGCGCACCCACACCCAGGCCAGCGGCCCCAGCGCCACCACCAGGCCCATGATCATCATGCGCAGGGCGGGGCTCAGGTCGTACAGGTTTTGTGCGGCCATGGTTAAAAAGCACCGAAGATGGCAGAGCCCCGAACATGCTCAAGCAAGCAGGGGCCGCGGAACCGGCTTTGCCGGGCCGCAGGCGCAGCGGCCCCCTCGGGGGGCAGCGCATTACACGAAGTGAAAAGCGTGGGGGCCATATCTAGCGGCCTTCTTTGTCCCAGCTGCTAGAGGCCCGCAGCAGCCGCTCCAGATCGCGCTTTGCCTTGGCCGCCGCGGCCGCATCCATGTCGGCCGGGAAACGCATCATCCAGTTTCCGATAGGGTCGACCAGGTAAAGATGGTCTTCCAGGCGTTTGCCGGGGGCGGGCTCCAGCCACTGGGCGAGCTCCGCGGGCGCCACGCGCAGCACGGCCGACGAGGCCAGCGCCGGCAGCAGGGCGTCCCGCACGGGCACATCGTCGGCCACCAGCCAAACGCGGTCCAGGCGCTCTTTCTCTTTGCCCAGTGACTCACGCAACTGGCGCTGGAAGTACAAGTTCTGCTCACAGCGCGCATCGCAGGCGCCGCCGGCCACGCTGATGAGCAGCCATTGGTCTTTGAGCGCCGTCAGCGAGCCAGTGCGGCCGTCGAGCGCGTGCGTGGCCAGCGGCGGCAATGGCCGCTGCGGGTCTATCAGCTCACCGAAATTGCGGCGGCCTTCAGGCCGGACCACGTAGTAAGTGAAATAAGAGGCGATCACCGGGGCGGCGCACACCAACAGCACGGCCAGCATCTTCCAGCGGCCGGCAATGGTGTTCGGCTCACGCGTGCTGGACTGGTCCAGAACGGGCATGGCATGCACGGTCAGGCCAAGAGGCTGGTCTTGCAGGACCGGCGCGGCGGCGGGATTGGGAGAAGTGTCAGGCGTAGGGGTCACGGCAGTTGATCGCGGCTTTTTGGGCGGCGTGATGAAGTACGGGCACGAAAGGGAAGAACCAGCTGAAACCAGCCATAAAGAATGAACACCAGGGCGCAAAGGCCGAACCACTGGAAGGCATAACCGTAGTGCTTGTCCACGCCGAGATTTGGCGCGGCCCATTCGCGCAACAGGCCTTCGCTGGCCGCGCCGGTCTGCAGCAAGGAGACCTCGAGCAGCGGCAGGCCGGTTTGGGCCCGGTATGCCGGCACGTCGAGATTTTGCCGTATACGGCCGCTCTCTATGCCTTTGAACTCATAAAGTCTGGAGGGCGGCGCGGCGATGCGGCCCTCTACCGTGACGCTACCGGTGGGCGTTGCCACTTCCGGCAGACGGGTGCGGTCGGCGAAATCGCGCGGCACCCAGCCGCGTTGCACCACGATGGCCTGGGACGTGCCTTCCAACACCAGCGGCGTGAGCACCACAAAACCGGTCTTGCCCGCCATAGGCCGGTTGTCGAGGTATATCGTGTGCTCCGGCCGCCAGGTGCCCTTGAGCACGGCCGGCCGGTGAATATCGTCTGCAATGTTCGGGCTCGCAAGCAGTGAGCGCGCGTCAAGCGCGGGAAGCCGCCCTTTGGATTCGACGGCAGCCTGCAGGGCTTCTTTTTGCGCAGCGCGGCGCAACTGCCACTGGCCCAGCGAAAACGTGGTGCCGGCCACCAGCACGGCGGCCGCGGTCAGCAGCCAGAAGCGCGGGGAATGCAAAGCCGATGTCATGCGCGGATAATCCTGTTCATGAACTACCTCGTTGCACTGGCGTTTATCGCCATCCTGGCCAGCCTGGCTTCCGCGCTTTTCTTCATGCTCAGGGGCAACAAGAACGGTGAAGACGCAGAAGGCAATAAACGCAAAACCAGCAATATGGCGCGCGCACTGGCTTTCCGTATCGGGTTTTCGGTACTGCTGTTCATCTGCATTCTGATTGCGTGGAAGCTGGGATATATCCAGCCCACCGGAATCCCGGCAGGCAAATAAGCGCCACTCACAAAACCCCCCTGGCGTTGTTGCGCCGCCTTGCCGTGCTGGTGCACTGTCTGCGGCGGCGCGCCTGGCCAGGACGGCTTCGCTGGGTTTTGTGAGCGGCTCCGTGCGAAATAAATAACAAAGGCCGCATCAAGCGGCCTTTGGTTGAGCGGCGGTAGCCGCTGTTGGTTCCCTTACAACCAGTACACCAGGATGTAGAGGCCCAGCCACACCACGTCCACAAAGTGCCAGTACCAGGCGGCACCTTCAAACCCGAAGTGCTTTTCAGGTGTGAAGTGGCCTTTTTGCAAGCGCAGCGTGATGAACAGCAGCATCAGCATGCCGACAAACACGTGGAAGCCGTGAAAACCCGTGAGCATGAAGAAGGTCGAGCCGTACACGCCGGAAGACAGCTTCAGGTTCATCTCGTGGTAGGCATGGAAATACTCATAGCCCTGCACGAACAGGAAAACAATGCCGAGCAAAACCGTTGCCCACATGAAGGCGATAGTACGGGCACGCTTGCCTTCGATCAGGGCATGGTGGGCGATGGTGATGGTGACACCGGAGCTCAGCAGCAGCGCCGTATTGACCGTCGGCAGGGAACCCATGATGGTAGCCCAGACTCCGTCGCCCACCGCGAGTGGTTTCATCGCGGTGAAAGGCTCGATGATGTCAGCGGGCGATGTCGTGGCGCCAGCCACGATGGAAGGCCAGGCCGCTTTGAAATCAGGCCAGAGCAGCGCGTTTTCCAGGCTGCCCAGCGCAGGCAGGGAGTGTGAGCGAGCCCACCACAAGGCGGTGAAGAAAGCGCCGAAGAACATCACTTCCGAGAAGATGAACCAGCTCATGCTCCAGCGGAAGGACATGTCGATCTTGCGACCATACATGCCGCTTTCGCTTTCACCGATGGACTGGCTGAACCAGCGGTACAGCGTCATCAGCCACCAGATCATGCCGAAGGCCAGGCACCACTTGGCCCAGTCGTGGCCGTTGATCCATTGGCTGGCGCCGAAAATGACAAAAAACAGGCCGATAGACGCCATCACCGGGTGGCTCGATGGGCTGGGGACGAAATAGTGGGGGGTTGACCCATGGGTTGCTGCTGACATCGCTGGACTCCTGTTTTTCTCTCGAATTTCCAATAATCTTCTAATTCAAACCGTGATGCGTTGGCACTGCCGCGGACTCAGCGCGCGACCATCCACTTCGCCAGCAGCACGAGGACTGCGACAAACACCACCACGGCGATCAGCCCGACCACGATGATGTGGATGGGATTCAAATTCTTCACGTCTTCCTCGTAGTCGCCGCGCGCGCGCAGCCCCACGAAGGACCACGCCACGGCCTTGACCGTGCGCAGGAAAGAGGGCTTTTTGGCGGGTGCGGCGGCCATGCTCATGCGCCTGCCTGCTTTTCGGTTGACACTCCGGCCGTCGTCGCCTTGGGCGTAGCCGGCGCTGGGGGCGTCTTGCCGCCGACTTCAAAAAAGGTATAGGACAGCGTGATGGTGCTCACGTCTTTCGACAACTTCGGGTCGATGACGAAGGCCACCGGCCACTGTTTTTTCTCGCCCGGCGCCAACGTGTACTGGCTGAAGCAGAAGCATTCCAGCTTGTTGAAATGCGCGCCGGCCTGGGCAGGCGCGTAGCTGGGAATGGCCTGGGCGGACATGGTCCGGTTCTGCACGTTCTGGAATTCGTACATCACAGTGGTCAGCTCGCCCGGGTGCACCTGAAGCGTGTTTTTCGCAGGCTTGAAATGCCAGGGGCCGCGCGTGTTCGCGTCGAACTCGACCGTGATGGTGCGCGTAAGGTCCACTTGCGTGTTGGCCGGCAAGGTGGAGGTTGCGCCCGGAATCTGGCGATCGCCCAAGGCGAGCACGTTGATGCCGGTCATTTCGCAGATCGCCTTGTAGATGGGCACCAACGCATAACCAAAACAGAACATGCCGAGCACGATCACGCCCAGCTTGCCCATCATGTTGAAGTTTTCGCGCTTGAGCCGCATCACAGTGGTATCGGTTGGAGCCTGGAGCCGGACGAGCCAGCTCAGTGGCCCAGGAAAATCATCTTGGCCATGAAACCCAGAAAAAAGACCAGCGCGACCGAGGCCAGTATCAGGGCCAGCCTCAGGTTGCTCTTCTTTTGTTCAGGTGTCGTCATGGCGCTTACCGATGGAATTTCAATCAACCGATCACGCGGGTTGCCGAGGCATCCAGCTTGGGCGGGGTTTCATAGGTGTGGAAAGGCGCGGGAGACGGGACTTCCCACTCCAGGCCTTCGGCGCCCTTGCCGCCTTCATCCACCCAGGGGTTTTGCTTGGCCGGTGCGCCCTTGCCGCGCATCGTGGGAACCACGATGAACAGGAAGAAATAAACCTGCGCGAAACCGAAGAAGAAGGCGCCCACACTGGCCACGGCATTGAAGTCGGCGAACTGCATGGGGTAGTCGGCATAGCGGCGCGGCATGCCGGCCAGGCCCAGGAAGTGCATCGGGAAGAAGGTCACGTTGAAGGAAATCAGCGACCACCAGAAGTGGATCTTGCCGCGGGTTTCGTTGTACATCACGCCGGTCCACTTGGGCGACCAGTAGTAATAGCCGGCAAACAGCGCGTAGAGCGATCCGGCCACCAGCACGTAGTGGAAGTGGGCTACGACGTAGTAGGTGTCTTGCAGCTGGATGTCGATCGGTGCGACCGACAGAATCACACCCGTCAGGCCGCCGATGGTGAACACGAAAATGAAGCCCACCGCGAACAGCATGGGGGTTTCAAACGTCATGGAACCGCGCCACATGGTGGCGATCCAGTTGAACACCTTCACGCCCGTCGGCACAGCGATCAGCATGGTGGAGTACATGAAAAACAACTGGCCCGTCACTGGCATGCCGGTGGTGAACATGTGGTGCGCCCACACGACGAAGCTCAGGATGGCGATGGAGCCAGTGGCGTACACCATGGAGGCGTAACCGAACAGGCGCTTGCGCGAGAAGGCGGGGATGATCTGGCTGATGATGCCGAAAGCCGGCAAGATCATGATGTAGACCTCGGGGTGGCCGAAGAACCAAAAGATGTGCTGGTACATCACCGGGTCGCCGCCGCCTGCGGGGTTGAAGAAGCTGGTGCCGAAGTGGCGGTCGGTCAGCGTCATGGTGATGGCGCCTGCCAGCACGGGCATCACGGCGATCAACAGGTAGGCGGTGATCAGCCAGGTCCAGCAGAACATCGGCATTTTCATCAGCGTCATGCCGGGAGCGCGCATGTTCAGGATGGTCACGATGATGTTGATCGAGCCCATGATGGACGAAGCGCCCAGGATGTGCATCGCAAAAATACCGGCGTCCATGGACGGGCCCATCTGCAGCGTGAGCGGCGCGTAGAGCGTCCAGCCCGCTGCGGGCGCACCGCCAGGCATGAAGAAGGAACCGCCCAACATGAGGCCGGCGGGAATCATCAGCCAGAAGCTGAAGTTGTTCATGCGGGCAAAAGCCATGTCGGCCGCACCGATCTGCAGCGGGATCATCCAGTTCGCGAAGCCCACGAAGGCCGGCATGATGGCGCCGAACACCATGATCAGGCCGTGCATGGTGGTGAGCTGGTTGAACAGCTCGGGGTTGACCAGTTGCAGGCCGGGCTGGAACAGCTCGGCGCGAATCATCAAGGCCAGCACGCCACCGAACATCAACATGAAGAAGCTGAACAGCAGGTAGAGCGTTCCGATGTCTTTGTGGTTGGTCGCGAAGACCCAACGGCGCCAGCCCACCGGGGCATGGTCGTGGTGGTCGTCGTGCGCGTGGTCGTGATGGTCTAGAACTGCACTCATCTTGGCTTCCTTTGGTGGCTTTGGCCTGTAGCTTTATCTTGGCGGCCGGCGCATATACAGAAGATATGGCGCCAGCAAATTCGGGTCGTGGTGGCGGATCGGCTTACTTGCGGGCAGCCTGCACTTCGGCGGGCTGGACGATCTGGCCCGTCTGGTTGGACCAGTTGTTTTTGGTATAGCTGACCACGGCGGCGATGTCGGTGTCGCTCAGCGCCTTCCAGGAAGGCATGGCGCCGCCGGCAGCGCCGTTGAGGACGGTGTGGATCTGCTTGCCGTGATCGGCATCGAGGACGATAGGCGAGCCGTCCAGCGGCTTGATCGGGCCGGCTCCCTTGCCGTTGGGCTGATGGCAGGCAGCGCAATTGGCGGCGTAGACTTTCTCGCCGCGGGCCTTGAGGTCAACCAGCGTCCAGACCTTGGAAGGATCATCGGCCTTGGCGGCGGCTTCCTTGACCTTGGCGGCAACCCAGGCGGTGTACTCGGCGGCGGACACAACCTTCACGTGGATCGGCATGTAGGCGTGCTCTTTTCCGCAGAGCTCCTGGCACTGTCCGTAGTAGTTGCCCTCCTTCTCGGCGCGGAACCAGGTGTCGCGCACAAAACCGGGAATCGCATCCTGCTTGATGCCGAAGGCCGGCACCGCGAAAGCGTGGATCACATCGCTGGCGGTGGTGATGATGCGGATTTTCTTGTTGACGGGAACCACCAGGGGGTTGTCGACCTTGAGCAGGTAGTTGTCGGGCGCTTCGCCGGCCTTGGGGCCGCCGTTGTCGGACATTTCGCGGTGCGTGTTGTCCAGCGTGGAGACAAAGCCGATGCCTTCGCCTTCGCCCTTGATGTAGTCATAGCCCCATTTCCACTGGATGCCAGTGGCCTTGATGGTGAGATCGGCGCCGGTGGTGTCCTTCTGGGCGACCAGCACCTTGGTGGCGGGCAGCGCCATGGCGATCACGATGATGAAGGGAACGACAGTCCATGCGATCTCCACGGCGGTGGACTCGTGGAAGTTGGCCGATTTGTGGCCCACCGATTTGCGATGCTTCAGGATGGAATAGAACATCACGCCGAACACCGCCACGAAGATCACGAGGCAAATGGCCATCATGAACCAGTGCAGCCACTGCTGCTCTTCGGCGATCTTGGTCACGGCCGGGTGCAGGTTCAACTGGTTGACGGCGGGCCCGCCCTCCAGGTCCTTGACGGCGTAAGCGGCGGTGCTGACCCAGGCGGCCGCAGATACCAGAATTGCGCCTGCATGCTGCATGCCAAGCCGTGTCATTTTGCTCATGGTGTTGCTTACGTTCATCGTGATCACTTTTTCTGCTTCAAATTACCGACTTACCGACCAAATTAACCGGCTGATTATAAAGTTAGCGGCGGGTCACCCCGCCGCACCTGAACTGACGCGAGACTTTCAGCGCCTCTTCAAGCGCCCCGCAACGCCATCCGGATCTCACGGGCCAGGGCCGGGCGCAATTCAGGCCGCACATGCCGCCCCACCCGCACCGATCGCCCCTGCCCCGACACCTCGATCAGCGAGCCGTCACCATCCTTGGGTTCGATACGCACCCATTCGCGGTTGAACTCCGCGCGCTCGGTGCGTCCCGCCGTTTCCATCTCCACCACCAGCTGTCCGCCTTCGAGGACGATTTTTTCACCGTCCCCCGCATGACGGGCATACATCACAAAAGCCGCGCCTACCGCCAGCAATTCGGCCCAGGCAAAAGGCATCACCATAGTGGCGCCCTGGGCCCAGAAGAATGCCGCGATTCCCAGCGAAACACCGCACAGCGACACGTAAAGCCACCCCAGCTGGGCCGGGGTGAGTGAACAGTGACGCTTGAGAAGCCACAGCACAGCACCGTGGCTGTGGGCGCCCTGCGCGGGCTGGATGGCAAAACGAAACGCTGGCGTTGGCTGCAGCATGCGGCAACCCCCCAAAATAACTGCGGTCCATGCTGGGCACGGGCCGCACGAGGCTTGGGAACATCCCCAAAATCTGTTGTGAATTGTAGCCGGTTTGCCCCGCCGCTCCCCTGAAAAAGCCCCTAAAACAGTGGTCATGACAGAGGAGACGGGCGCCCGCGCAACAGCTTCGGCCCGTGACGCAAGCCCTCAGCTGCCGGGCCTTCCGCCCTGCAGCATGCTGCGCATGTCGGCCACCGACACCGCGCTGAGCGCACTGACCTTGACCTTGGGCGGCGCTTTCAGCGCATGGCCGTAAATGACTTCAAAGGTCAGCGACAGCCGACCATCCTCGCCTTTGGCAAGGCGGTGGGCCAGCGCCTCTTCAAGCCTGGCCTTCCAGGCGCGCCCGCGCAGGGCGGGAAAGCGCGCGGGGTGGAAGTTGCGGCCCAGTTCGGCCAGGTCCTGCAGAAGCCGCGCGGGCGTCGCATAGGTCAGCGTGATGCGCTCCATGTCCATCACCGGCTCGGCAAAACCGGTTTGCACCAGCATGTCGCCCCAGTCATGCATGTCGGTCAGCTCATGGCCTGCGGGCGGCCAGCCCAGTTGCGCATAGACCTCGCGCAGCTCTTTCGCGGTGTCGGGACCCAGGCATGAAAACATCAAAAAGCCGTTGACCTTGAGCGCCTCGCGCCACTGCGCCAGCAAAGCTTGCGGGTCGGCCGATTCGTGCAGCGCCATGTTGGCCCACAGCATGTCGGCGCTGCCGGCCTGCGGCGCTTCAAAACGCACCGGGGCGGCCGTCCACCGCTGCGGTGTCCACCAGGGGGCCACGATGCTCTTCATCGACTCTTGCGTGCGCTGCGGACCATTTTCAAGCACAAAGGCCGTGGCGCCCGGATAGGTCTTGGCCAACTGCGCATGGGCCTGCAGCCCGCCGCGCAACGCCCCCCAGTGCACCCAGTTACGCGGCTGCAGCTTGATCCACTGCAGGCGGTCCATCATGCGGCGCGCCACTTCCTCGTGGAGCCAGGGCGAGGCCAGAGGTGCGGCGCGCTCCCAGCGGCTGACGGCAATAGGATCCAGCGTGGGCGGTCGCTCGGTGGTGGTCATGGGAGAAGGCGGAGAAAAAACAAGACGGCGTTCATTCAAAAGGTACGCGAGTATATTGACACGGTGTTCACACGCCTGCTTGCTCCCACCGCATTCCTGCCCCGCCTTGCCGGCTTTGCCAGCGGCTTCACCGCGGGCATCGCCAGCCAGTGCGCGGTCTGCCACAGCTGGCCGGCGCGGCAGGTATGCGAGCCCTGTGTGTCACGTTTCGCGCAGCCAAAGACACGCTGCACCCGATGCGCTTTGGCCTTGCCGGCCGATCTTTCCATGGGCCTGAGGACGGGCTCACCGCTGTGCGGCCACTGCGCCGTGCAACCACCGCCCCTGGACCTCGCCTTCGCTGCGATCCCCTATGCCTACCCCTGGTCCACGCTGGTCGCCGGCTACAAATTCGGCGAGCGCCACGGCTGGGCCGGTTTTTTTGCCGGCCTGCTGCTGCAGACACCCGGCCTTACCGAGGTGTTTGGCGACCTGGGGCCTGAAGACTGGCTGCTGCCGATACCGCTGTCGGCCGAGCGCCTGCAGGCACGCGGCTTCAACCAAGCCTGGGAACTCTGCGCCGCGCTGGCGCGGCAGACGCCGACCCTCGCCCGCACCGACGCCCGGTTGCTGCTGCGCACCCGGCACACCCGGCCGCAAAGCCAGCTCAAGCGCCAGGAGCGGCTGGCCAATGTCAAAGGCGCCTTCCAGGTCGACCCGTTGCGCGCCGCGCAATTGCGGGGCCGGCGCGTGGTGCTGGTGGACGACGTGATGACCAGCGGCGCCTCGCTGTACACCGCGGCGCAGGCGTTGCGGGATGCGGGCGCCGCGCACATCACCGCAGTCGTTCTCGCCCGGACGGCCGCTTCCTAGCGGCCGCCCCCTAGAATCCCGGGCTCCGCTTTACCGGTCTCCCGCATGTTCAATATCGTCCTGGTCGAACCCGAAATCCCGCCCAACACCGGCAACGTGATCCGTCTGGCGGCCAATACCGGCTGCCGGCTGCACCTTGTGGAGCCTCTGGGCTTTTCAATGGACGACAAGCATATGCGCCGCGCCGGGCTGGATTACCACGAGTACGCACAGGTGCTGCGCCATGCCAATTGGCAGGCATTGCTCGAAAGTGAGCAACCACCCGCAGGCCGTGTGTTTGCCATGACCACCCGCGGCTCAGGCAGCGTTTATGAAATGCGCTTCCTGCCCGGCGACTGGCTGGTGTTCGGCGCGGAAACCCGCGGCCTGGCGCCCGAGCTGCGGGAATCCTTTGCGCCCTCCCAACGCCTCAAACTGCCCATGCAACCCGGCCAGCGCAGCCTGAACCTGTCCAACAGCGTGGCTGTCACGGTGTTCGAAGCCTGGCGGCAAAACGATTTTGGCGGCGCCGCCTAAGGCTGACGACCGGCTGACGGCCCGCCGGCAGGCCGCCTGTGGACGGCCCGAATCCATTGCCGAAAACTAGGTGAAAACCCTATAATTCGACCTTCAAACTTTAAGTGCCCAGAAGCCGACACCCGGCGACCCGGCGCTTATATCTTCCCCATCGCCCAGTTCACAAGACTGGCAGGAGTCTTCAGTGAACACGGTCATCCAGCGCATTCTGGGCATTGCAGCGCCTGCTTTTTCCGATTCGGGTCGTCAGGTCAACCGCGTTCCAATAGAGCAGATTCGCGAAAGTCTGCTGGCCTTGCTGCACGACTGCCGCGACATGCGCACCCAGCGCATCATCTACCAGATCAAGGTCGCCAAGACGCCGGCCGATCTGTGGCTGCTGCGCAGCGACCTGCATCAGTGCATCGCCCAGACACATAGCCAGAGCGAAGCGGCCGAACGCATCAACAGCCTGATCGAAGTGTTTGAAGGCTGGCTGCCGGCCGGCCAACTGCTGCGAATCTAGGCAGGCGTTTCGCGCGGCTCAGGGGTAGCGCCGCACCAGCGACTCGGCCACGCATACCGGCTTGGCCGACCCTTCACGCTCCACTGTCACTTCCCAGGTCATTTGTACGCCGTCGTTGGGAATAGCCTCGGCCGCCAGCAGCTTCATGCGCGCCCGCAGCCGGCTGCCCACCGGCACCGGCGCGGTGAAGCGTACCTTGTTGAGGCCGTAATTCACGCCCATGCGCGAGCCGGTGATGTCAAAAGACGACTCAAAAAAACGCGGCAGCAGCGACAGGGTCAAAAAGCCGTGCGCGATAGGCCCGCCAAAGGGCCCGGCATTCGCTTTTTCCACATCGACGTGTATCCACTGGTGGTCGCCCGTGGCCTCGGCAAACAGGTTGACCTGCTGCTGGGTGATGGTGATCCAGTCGCTGACGGCGACTTCCTGGCCGGTGCAGGCGGCCAGGTCGGCCAGGGTGTCAAAGATTCTCATGGCGCAACTTTAACGGCAGGGCCCCGCGTCCCTTGTCGGCTCAGCGACAAACCATGGCCGCGCCGGGCCTGCGGGCCCTCAGCGGTCCAGCCACTCGCAGATGCCCTTCCACTGCTCCATGTCTTTTTCGACCCGGCTGGGCGCCACGTCGAACACCGTCAAGCCGCGCGCCGCCAGGTGGATGTAGTTCTGCGTGTCGCGCAGGTAGCCCAGCACCGGCAGCCCCAGGCCTTCGACAAAGCCGCGCAGCTTGTCGGCCGCGATGGTTCGCGCATCCACGCGCATGCCGACTATGCCCACCTGCATCTTGCCGGCGTGCTTGTGTTCGGCGAGCTGGTCCAGAAAGGTGCGGGTGGCGAATATGTCGAACACGCTGGGCTGCAGCGGCACGATGACCTTGTCAGCCAGCTTGAGGACGTCATTGAAGCGCCAGCCGTGCAGACCGCCGGGGGTATCCAGCACCACATGGGTCGTGCCCTTGGGCGGCTTGACGATCAGGTCGGCGTTCACATCCCAGGTGGCGATCTGCCGGGCGGCCGGCGGGCGCAGGCCCAGCCACAGCCGCGAAGACTGCTGCCGGTCGGCGTCCCCCAGCATGACCGAATGGCCCTGGCTGGCGAAATATCCGGCAACGTTGGTGGCCAGCGTCGTCTTGCCGACGCCCCCCTTCGGATTGGCGATCACAACCACGGGCATGCGAATCTCCTCGGTGTAGAACCTGTTCTGGAAACTTCTGGGCTTGCTTTTCCGCTATGGTAACGGCATGAACAGCGTTATCACAACCACTGACAAACCCACGGGCGACACCGCCAACACTGACATTTATGTCATTGCGGCCCACCCCGCCTGGCGCGAATCCCGCGTCAACCGCCCTTTGATGGAAGCCGCGCGCACCCTGCCGCGCGTGCAGGTGCAAGACCTTTATTCAAGTTATCCCGACTACGCCATCGATGTGCCCAAGGAACAAGCCGCCCTGGAACGCGCGCAACTGGTGGTGCTGCTGCACCCTATCCAGTGGTATTCCATGCCCCCGCTGCAAAAGCTCTGGCTCGACGACGTGTTCACCTACGGCTGGGCTTACGGCGAAGGCGAAGGCGAAGGCGGCGACGAGGAAAGCGGCCTGGGGCGGGCGCTGCAGGGCAAGGATTTGTGGCTGGTCGCCACCACGGGCGGCCCCGAGGCCTCTTACCACCCGCAGGGCTACAACCGGTATTTCTTTGACGCCTTCCTGCCGCCCTACGAACAAAGCGCCGCCCTTTGCGGCATGCGTTTTTTACCGCCGCTGGTGCTGCACGGCGCCCACAGCGTCGACCGGCAGACCGTCGCCAGCCACGTCGCGACCTTCAGCGAACGCCTGCAAAGCTACCCTGACTGGCCCGAACTTGAGGACCTGGAGCAATGCGCCGCCTGCGTGGTGCCCATGAAAGATCGGCCCGTCGAGCACGAAACCGCCGCCAACGCCGTGGGGGCTGCATGACCGAACACACCCCTGTATGGCTGGTCAACAGCTTTATTTATCTCGCCGCCGCGGTCATCTCGGTTCCCCTGGCCAAAAAGCTCGGCCTGGGCTCCATCATCGGCTACCTGGCGGCCGGCATAGGCATAGGCCCCTGGGGTTTGGGCCTGGTCACCAACGTGCAGGACATTCTGCATTTCGCCGAATTCGGCGTGGTGCTGATGCTGTTCCTGATCGGGCTCGAACTCGAACCCAAGCGCCTGTGGAACCTGCGCCGGCCCATCTTCGGCTGGGGCAGCGCGCAGGTGCTGGGTTGCGCAGCACTGATCACCGGCGTGGCCATGGCCTTCGGCGTGACCTGGCAGATCGCACTCGTCGCGGGCCTGGGCCTGGCGCTGTCGTCCACCGCCATCGCACTGCAGGCGATGGGCGAGCGCCACCTGATGCCGACGTCCAGCGGCCAGGCCGGTTTTTCCATTTTGCTGTTTCAGGACGTAGCGGCCATTCCCATCCTGGCGCTGCTACCGCTGCTGGGCGCCATGGCTGGCGACAACGAGGCCGTCAGCCACGGCGGCCGGGTGTTCGAGGCACTGAAGATCGTCGGTGCGATCGCCGGCATCATCCTGGGCGGCCGCCTGCTATTGCGCCCGCTGCTGCGCTGGATCGCCAACAGCGGCACGCCCGAGATCTTCACCGCGGCTTCGCTGCTGCTGGTGGTCAGCATCGCGGCGCTGATGCAGTTCGTCGGCTTGTCGATGGCGCTGGGCGCCTTCCTTGCCGGCGTGCTGCTGGCGGAAAGCGAATACCGGCGCGAGCTGGAAACCGACATCGAGCCCTTCAAGGGCCTGCTGCTGGGCCTGTTTTTCATCGCCGTGGGCATGAGCATCGATTTCGGTGTGCTGTGGCGCTCGCCCGGCCTCATGGCCGCCATCCTCGTGGGTTTTCTCGGTCTGAAGCTGGCGCTCATTTACGGTTTGGCCAAACTCATGAAGCTGCCCTACCAGGAGCGGCCGGTGTTCGCGGTCCTGCTGGCGCAGGGCGGCGAGTTCGCCTTCGTGGTGTTCCAGGCGGCCGCCGGCGCCCAGGTGTTTTCCGCCGAAACCGCGTCGCTGCTGATAGGCGCGGTGGCGCTGTCCATGCTGCTAAGCCCGCTGCTGCTGGTGGCCGTCGACAAATTCTGGGTCCCGCGCTACGCCAACTGCAACCTGCCGCAGATGGAGGAAATCTCCGAGCAGCAGGAGGCGCCCGTCATCATTGCCGGCTTCGGCCGCTACGGCCAGATCGTCGGCCGCATGCTGCTGGCCCAGGGCATCCCGGCCACCGTGCTGGACCATGACGCCGAGATGATAGAAACCGTGCGGGCCTTCGGTTATCGCGTCTTCTATGGCGATGCGACGCGGCTGGACCTGCTGCGCACCGCCGGCGCGGCCACGGCCAAGATCCTGGTGCTGTCCGTGGACGACATGGAGCAGTCGCTCAAGATCGTCGACATCGCCCGGGAGAACTTTCCGCAGATGCGCATCGTGGCTCGCGCCCGCGACGTGACACACTGGAACGCACTGCGCGACCGCGGCGTGATGCTGGTTGAACGCGAGGTCTTCGAGTCCAGCCTGCGCAGCGCGCGCAGCGTGCTCGAACTGCTGGGCCAGCCGCCGCACGAAGCGCGCCAGGCCGCCATGCGTTTTCGCCAGCACAACCTCGACCTGTTCGAGCGCATGTATCCGCACCGCAAGGACCGCACCAAGGTCATCGCCGTGGCCGTGCAGGGGCGGCTGCAGCTTGAGGAGCAACTCGCGCAGGAACGCCAGCAGCAGGCGCAGCGCCGGCCCGCCGGCTGGTACGGCCAGGAAGAAACGTCGGATCGGGAATAGACAAGCACGATCGGGGGGGGGCGCCCTCCCCTGTGCGGACCTCAGGCGCGCCTGGCCGCGTGCGCTTTAACGCCTGAGCTGCTCGGCCTCGCGCCGCCGCTGCTCCATCGCGCGACGCTCCACACACACAGGATGGTTGGTGAAAGCCGGCTTGGCGCACTGCTCGCTCATGCAGATCTGGAAGCCGATGAACATGCGGTCCTCACAGGCCTGGCGCGGATTGCCCGAAGGCGCGGACGGCGCCGGCGTGGCGACGCGCTCGGTGGCCGCAGGTGCGGGCGCGGTGGGGGCGCTGCCTGCTTTGGCCTGCGCCGCCTGCTGTTTGGCCAGCCTGTCCTTCTCCAGCGCAGCCTTCTTCGCGGCAAAAGCTTGCGCCGCCGCGGCCTTCGATGCGGCTGACAGCGGGGCTGCCGCCGTCGATGCCGCCGGAGTTGGCGTGGCTGCCGGCGCAGCAGCAGCCGCGGGCTGGGCCTTCGCGGCTTGCACCGCAGGCTCTGGAGTGGCCGGCGGTGCGGGCCTCGCCGCACCGGCATCGGCCGCTACGGCGGCCGGCGGGGTGGTTGCCACCGCAGGCGTCTTCGGTTTCGAGAGTTGTTTGATGCCTATGCCCAGTCCGGCCAAAGCCACCACGGCTGCCACGCCCCACACCAGGTAACGGGAGGGCGGCGCTGTCGCCTTCGCGGGTGCAGCGGGTTCGGCTGCTTCGGCCGTTTCAGCGCTGCGGCGCTTTCGTGACGACTCCCTGCGGGCCGGCTTGGGCTCGGGCGTAAACGCCCCGGTGCTTGCGGCGGCGGCAGGCACGGCCCCGGCCGTTGTATTCGTATCGATGGTCGCAGGCCGTGTCGGCACCAGGCCGGCATCGCTGAACACAGTCTCCGGCCACTCAGAAGCTTCGCTATGCATCGGCTCTGGCTGGGCTGGCTTTGGCATCGGCACTGGCACGGCCATGACCGGCGCGCCCAGGCGCGTGGCATCGGGGTCGTCCGCCGCAGGTGTGGGAAGTGCAGGAGGCGTCGCCACCGGCACTCGCGACGCGGTTTCCTCCAGCGCCTTCCAGGCCATATCGGTCGCCGAAGAACCCGGGCTGCTTGTGCCTGAGTTGGTCACACCCGGGTTGGTCGCACCTGGACTGCTTGTGCCGGGATTGGTTGCACCGGGGTTGGTCGCACCCGGCGCCGCTTCCGGAGTACGCGGAACGATCAAAGTGCCCGTTCCCAACCGCCTGCCAATATCAGAATCGTCCCCGCCCGGCACGCCCATCTTTTTGAGGCGGCGGCGGGCCAGGTCGGCATAGATGCCCGACGGGAACTTGCTGAGAAAGCCCTGGATGTCCTCGACGTCCATGGACTCCTTGATCTCTTTCCAGTAAACCAGCTCAAGTTCCTGCGTCACCATCGGGATGTTGGAACTGGTGCCAGACTGCAGGCCGACCAGCGCCTCGCCGGCCAGCAGTGTCGACGTCCAGGTCGAATTGCTGCCCGGCCCGACCGGCACGGCCGGCGGCTGCACCGTGGTGTCGGCCGCTTCGCGGGCCGCGGCCTGCAGCGCCGCGAGAAAATCCTGCGCGTTCGCATATCGCTGGTCGCGCGACTTGGCCAGGGCCTTGGCCACCACCGCATCGATCGCGGCGGGTAGCTTGGGGTTGAAGCTGCTGGGCGACGCGGGCGTGTGGCCCACGATCTGCTGGATGGTCGAAAAATCGGTGTCGCCGTCGAACGGCCGCTTGCCCGTGAGCAATTGGTACAGCACGATGCCGGCGGCGAACAAATCGGCGCGCGCGTCAATCGGGCGGCCCTGCACCTGCTCGGGCGACATGTACTTGAGCGTGCCCACCATGGAGCCCTGCGTGCGCGTGGCTTCGCCCGAATCCTGGATGCGCGCCACGCCGAAATCGGTCAGCTTGACCCGCCCGCTGGTCTCGATCAGCAGGTTGGCGGGTTTGATGTCGCGGTGGACGATGCTTTGGCGGTGCGCGTACTCCAGCGCCGACAGCAGGTCACCCATGATGCCCAGTGTCTGCTCCAGCGTGTAGAGGTCGCCCTTGTCCAGGTGGTGCTTGAGGTCGTCGCCGTCAACAAATTCCATCACCAGGAAGGCGATGTCGCCGTCACGGTCGGAGTCATACACGCTGACAATGTGCGGGTGCTGCAGGCGCGCGGCCGAACGGGCCTCGGTGCGAAAGCGCACCTCGTATTCGGCGGCGGCTTCCTCCGAGAGGTTTTCCACCTTGATGGTCTTGATCGCCACGCGCCGGTCCAGGTTCGGATCGCGCCCCTCGTACACCAGTCCCATCGCACCCTTGCCGAGGACGCTGATCAGATCGTATCGGCCAAGCTTCTTGAGACTCATGAGGAGGTGGGGGAAGTGGAGTTGGGCGAGGTGGGTAGAGGAGGCACAAAAGGCGGGATGGCCTGCGGGCTACCCAAGAGCCCGGCTACGTCTTGAAACAAAACAATTCTAGCCTGCATACCTGGGCTGACAACCCGGCGGAGCCCGTAATTCTTCCCGCTACGCCGCTTACTGTTGCGCCCAGCACGCACAGTGGGCCCGACAACATCAAGTCCGGATCGAGAACGCGACCAGCGGGGCGTTGTCGTCGGTGCGGTCGCAGCCCGGCACGATATGGCCGCTGCCCACAAGGTAGCACTCGGTGCGCCTGAGCACCACGGCTTCGCTCTGGTTGCCCAGGTAGACCCAGGTGCCGTAACTTGAAGCGTCGGTCAGCACAAACTGCCCGCCGCGCCACTCCAGCGTTGCATGCATGCGCGAGACGCGCGGATCGTTCAGGTTCAGCGCCGCATCGGCGCCCCGGCCCAGCGCCAGCTTGCTGCTCTTGGCATCCAGCCGCACGGTCTGCCCGGCAAAGCTCAGTTCAAGGAAAGCCTGACTGGGCGAGGCGAACATCGAGCGGCCCGCCATGGTGGCGTCTTCGTCGCGCCCGCTCTGCCATTCGACCCGGTAGACATGGCTGGCTTCGGCCCGGCCGCGCAGGTACATGGGCCCCATGCTGCGCAGGGCGGCCCTTTGCACCGGCAGCAGCGCGGTCCAGACGTTTTCGGTGGTGAGGATTTGCGCGGCGCCGGCCAGGTCGGCCAGCCGGGCTGCTGAGTTCACGGTGTCGCCGAAGCAGTCACCGTCGATCTCGACCACCTCACCCGATTCAATGCCCATCTGCATCTGCACCGGCGCGCCGCTGCCGCCGGGCTTGATGGGTTTTTCCTGCAGGCGCTTCTGGATGCTGATGCAGGCCGAAAGCGCGTCGCCCTCGTTGGGAAAGACCACGAACAGGCCGTCACCGAGCAGCTTGACGACCCGGCCGTGGTGCTGCTCGAAGACCTGGCTGAGCACACCGATCAGCTGCGTCACGAAGCGCGACGCGGTCTCATCGCCCAGCCGTTCAAACATGCTGGTGCTGCCCACAAGATCGGCAAAGACAACGGTGGTCATGAGGGAGAGGTCAGCCGCGCGGTAAGCATATTGTTCTCATGCCCGGGATTTTCACAGAAATTCGTCAAATGCAGGCCGGTGATAGTCCGGGGGAAGGGCCAAACCCACGCCTGGCATGAGGCCGTGCTGGACGGCGCCGGCAAATCCCGCTAAGCGCCCGCGCCCGCCTCCTCAGTGAAAACCGTCCCAAAGCAGCTTGCATCCCGTGAGCAGCATGCCCACGTAGAGCAGGCGGTAAAACAAGACCGGGCTGATGCTGCGGGCCATGCGCACCCCCATCCACACGCCCAGCGGCGCGAGCGGCAGCAGGGCCAGCGAGGTCGCCATGTTGCGCAGGTCCAGCAGGCCCAGCCAGGCGTAAGGAATCCACTTGGACAGGTTGATCACAAAAAAGAAGGCTGCCATGGTCGCGGTGAACTTCACCGGGGAGAGGCGCATGGGAATCACATAGGCGCTCAGCGGCGGCCCGCCGGCATGCGACACAAAGCTGGTGAAGCCCGAAGTCACCGTCAGGATGGCGCCCAGCCATCTGGGTGGTGGCGGGCTGTCGGGCCGGGGCGGGAACAGCAGGCGCTGCGCCAAAAACAACAAGGTGAATATTCCCACCAGGGCGGCGACCACCTTGGCGTCCAGCAGCTTGAACAGCAGCGCGCCCACCAGCGTGCCCACCAGGCCGAAGGGAACCAGGAACTTCAGGAATTTGAAGTCGAAGTCGCGCCGGAAGGCCGCCAGCCCCAGCAGGTCCATCAGCAGCAGCACCGGCATCAGGATGGCCGCCGCCTGCGGCACCGTCACGGCCAGCGCCATCACCGGCACCGCGAGGGAGCCAAAGCCCGCGCCGAAGCCGCTTTTGCTGACGCCCAGCATCAGCACGGCGGGAACGGCGACGGCATAGAAAAAGGGATCAGTGATCAGCGGGAAGCTCACGGCCTGTCTTTCGGTTTACCAAAATCCGGAACGCCGTGGCATACAGGCGCGAGGAAGGGGAGGCGCCATGTTATCCGGCTGCCGAAAATCGCGCCCCTGACGGTGAACAGCTTCTCAGACGCGCTCGAGAATCACCGCGATGCCCTGTCCCACGCCAATGCACATGGTGGCCAGCGCATAACGGCCGCCGCCCTTGTGCAGCTGGTTGACGGCCGTGGTGGCCAGGCGCGCGCCCGACGCGCCCAGCGGATGGCCCAGCGCGATCGCGCCGCCGTTGGGGTTGACGCGTGGATCGTCGTCTTGCAGGCCCAGCATGCGCAGCACGGCCAGGCCTTGCGCGGCAAACGCTTCGTTGAGTTCGATCACGTCCATCTGCGCCATGCTGAGGCCGGTGAGCGCCAGCACTTTCTGCGTGGCCGGCGCGGGGCCTATGCCCATGACGCGCGGCGCCACGCCGGCGGTTGCCATGCCGACGACGCGCGCGCGCGGCGTCAAGCCGTTTTTGGCGGCGGTGGCTTCATCGGCCAGCAGCAGCGCGCAGGCGCCGTCGTTCACGCCGCTGGCATTGCCGGCGGTCACGGTGCCGTCAGGCCGTACCACGCCCTTGAGCTTGGCCAGCGCCTCGAGCGAGGTTTCGCGCGGGTGCTCGTCCTTGCTCACCACAATCGGGTCGCCTTTTTTCTGGGCAATCGTCACTGGCGTGATTTCGGCGTCGAAGTAGCCGGCTTTTTGCGCGGCCACGGCCTTGAGCTGGCTGGCCAGCGCCATCTTGTCCTGGTCTTCGCGGCTGATCTTGTAGTCGGTCGCCACGTTCTCGGCGGTCTCGGGCATGGCATCCACGCCGTATTTTTCCTTCATCAGCTTGTTGATGAAGCGCCAGCCAATGGTGGTGTCGTAGACCGCGTTGGCGCGGCTGAAAGCACTTTCGGCCTTGGGCATCACAAAGGGCGCGCGGCTCATGCTTTCAACACCGCCGGCGATCATCAAGGTGGCCTCGCCCGACTTGATGGCGCGCGCGGCCGTGCCCAGCGCGTCCAGGCCCGAGCCGCACAGGCGGTTGACGGTAGACCCCGGCACATCCATGGGCAGGCCGGCCAGCAAGGCGGCCATGCGTGCCACATTGCGGTTGTCTTCGCCGGCCTGGTTGGCGCAGCCGTAGATCACGTCGGTGACGGCCTGCCAGTCGACATTCTGGTTGCGCGCCATCAGCGCCTTGAGCGGGATCGCGCCCAGGTCGTCGGTGCGCACGCTGCTCAGGGCACCACCGTAGCGGCCGAAGGGAGTGCGTATCGCGTCGCAGATAAAAGCTTGGGTCATGGTGTGTCTCTGTGTCTTTTCAAAAAGATGAATGTCAGGCGGCCGCGATCGGCAGGCCAACCAGTTTTTCAAGCTCGGCGTGCGTGAGGCCTTCAACCGTGTCGACGAGTTTCAGGCCCTGGGGCGTGCACTCGAGTGTCGCCAGGTCTGAATACACGCGCTTGACGCAGCCTATGCCGGTCAGCGGATAGCTGCATTTCTCCACCAGCTTGCTCACGCCCTGCTTGGTCAGCAAATCCATCATGACCCAGGTCTGCCGCGCGCCGATGGCCAGGTCCATGGCGCCGCCCACAGCGGGAATCGCGCCGGGCTCGCCGGTGCTCCAGTTGGCCAGGTCGCCCGTGGCCGACACCTGGAAGGCGCCCAGCACGCAGATGTCAAGGTGGCCGCCGCGCATCATCGCAAAGCTGTCGGCATGGTGGAAGAAGGCGCCGCCCTTGAGCAGCGTCACCGGCTGCTTGCCGGCATTGATCAGGTCGTAGTCTTCCTGGCCCTCAGCGGGCGCCGGGCCCATGCCGAGGATGCCGTTCTCGCTTTGCAGGATGACCTCGCGGCCCGCCGGCAAATGGTTGGCCACCAGCGTGGGCTGGCCAATGCCGAGGTTGACGACGGCTCCATCAAAAATGTCTTGCGCGACGCGGGCTGCGAGCTGGTCTTTGCTGCGGCGTTGGTAAACGATATTCATATGGGTGCTCGACTAGGTTGTGAATCGTCCGTTGCAGTTGAAATCGACATGGAGCAACGCCAGCGGACGTCGCGGAACTGGCTTAGCCAGGCCGCAGACGTCGCCCCCTTGAGGGGGGAGGACGCTACACGAAGTGAGCGGCAACGGGGGTGTTTCATTTTTTGAAGCCGCCGGCCTGTGTGGCGATACGGTCGATTTTGACGATGTTGTGCACGAAGATGCCGGGCGTCACAATGGTTTCAGGATCCAATGTGCCGAGCTCAACAATCTCGTGCACCGTGGCAACGGTTTTCTTCGCAGCCGTGGCCATCACCGGGCCGAAGTTGCGCGCCGCCATGCGGTAGGTCAGGTTGCCCCAGCGGTCGCCTCGCTCGGCCTTGATGAGCGCCACATCGCCATGGATGGGCATCTCGAGCACATACTGCCGGCCATTGATCTCGCGGGTTTCCTTGGCGCTGCCGTCGGCGTTCAGGGCCAGCTCGGTGCCATAGCCCGTGGGGCAAAAGAAAGCGCCTATGCCGGCGCCCGCGGCGCGTATGCGCTCGGCTAGGTTGCCCTGCGGCACCAGTTCCAGCTCCAGCTTGCCGCTACGGTACAGGCCGTCAAACACCTGGCTGTCGGCCTGGCGCGGAAAGCTGCAGATGATCTTGCGCACGCGCCCGGCCTTGAGCAGCGCGGCAAGGCCGACTTCGGCATTGCCCGCGTTGTTGTTCACCACCGTGAGATCCTTCGCGCCCTGCTCTATCAGGCCGTCGATCAGCTCATTGGGAATGCCGGCGGTGCCGAAGCCGCCTATCAGCACCGTGGCGCCGTCTTTCACATCCGCCAGCGCGTCAGCGACGGAGGCGGCAATCTTGTTGATCATTCAAAAGTCTCCAGTCCGACGGCCCCGCAGGAGGCGAGACTCATCGTTAATATTGTTCGACATTAGAACAAGAGTTCGTATAATGAATTTTAGGAGATTTCCCACACCATGGCAAACGCCGCATCCACCCCCACCACGGCCCATAAACCGGGCGACGGCTACGTCCAGTCCTTCGCGCGCGGGCTGGAGGTCATACGCTCCTTCAGCGCCGACGCGCCGCGGCAGACGCTGACCGAAGTCGCCGGGCGCAGCGGCCTGAGCCGCGCGGGCGCGCGCCGCATTTTGCTGACGCTGGAAACACTGGGTTATGTGCACAGCGACGGCAAGCTCTTCAGCCTCACGCCGCGCATCCTGGACCTGGGCTTTGCCTATTTGTCGTCCATGCCGATCTGGAACCTCGCCGAGCCCGTGATGGAAGCCCTGGTCGGCGAGGTCAAGGAATCGTGCTCGGCCGCGGTGCTGGACGGCACGGACATCGTCTACGTGCTGCGCGTGCCCACGCACAAGATCATGAGCATCAGCCTGGGCGTCGGCTCACGCCTGCCGGCCTACTGCACGTCCATGGGCCGCATGCTGCTGTCGGCCTTGCCCGAGCCCGAACTCATGAAATGCCTGCAGGCCTCGACGCCGATGGCACGCACCAAGTACACCGTGACCGATGTGAAGGAACTCGCGGCCAAGGTCGCGCAGGCACGCAAGCAGGGCTGGTGTCTGGTGAACCAGGAACTGGAGGAAGGGCTGGTATCGATGGCGGCGCCCATTACCAACCGCGCCGGCCAGACGGTGGCCGCCCTCAACATCAGCGGCCAGGCCAACCGCACCAGTGCCAAGGCCATGCAGGAAAGCATGCTGCCGCAACTGCTGGCAGCAGCGCAAACAATCTCACGGATGCTTAGCGTTCAGCGCAACTAGGGCCTGTTAACGCTATGTAGGCAATGCGAATGGAGGGCATTTCACCCTTCCGGAGACCGCTGATTGCCTTGTTTCAATCTGCGTTCATCTGCGCAATCTGCGGATAAATTCTTCATATCCGCAGATGACGCAGATTTACACAGATTAAGTCAATCCGGTGACGCATCTTGCATACTTCGCCTTAACAGACACTGGCCAGATTAGCTTTTCTTGAAGCCCAAGACCAGGACAACCGCGCCCAGAACCACCGCCCCCAGGCTCAACCACTGCGGAATATTGACCGACTCTTTTTCCTTCACGCTCAGCTGGATGGGGCCCAGCTTGGCGGCCGTCGTGTCCTTGGTGAAGCTGAAGCCGCCGGTGAAAAAGCCGGCCAGGCCCAAAACAATCAGGACGATGCCTGTGATGCGTGCTGCGTTCATGGTGTCAATCTCCTCGCCGGGCTGTCAATGATGGGAGTGGCCCCGCCCCGGAACTTCGCCACTCGTTGTGTGCACTGTAGGCAAGGCCACCCAATGTGTCTGTAGGACGCGGCCAGCGCGAACTGTGGCCCAAGCGCTGATAACAAGCACACGCCGGCAACGGAAAACCCCTGCGTGATACGCTTTCGCCCATGTTCACGCCCTCGCAAGCCGACGTCCGGCGCTTCTTCTGTTCCGTCTATGCCAAGGCCCGCGCCGGCCAGCCCATGGAAGCGATTGAAACCATCGCCAGCCAGTGGATTGAAGAGCATCCCGAATACCACACGGATTTTTCCGACGCCGACGCCGCGCTCGAAAAAATGTACGACGTCGAGGCCGGCAAGACCAACCCCTTCCTGCACCTCTCGATGCACCTGTCGATCAGCGAGCAGTGCTCCATCGACCAGCCGCGCGGCATACGCCAGGCCGTGGAACTGCTGACGGCCAGGCGCAACTCCCTGCACGATGCCCACCATGAAGCCATGGACTGCCTGGGCCAGATGGTCTGGGAAAGCCAGCGCGCGGGGCGCCCGCCGGATGGCGCTGCTTATATCGACTGCGTGCAGCGCAAGGCAACAAAGGATTGAGCCCCCACGCTTTTCACTTCGTGTAATGCGCTGCCCCCCGAGGGGGCCGCTGCGCCTGCGGCCCGGCAAAGCCGGTTCCGCGGCCCCTGCTGGTAAAGATGGGGTGCGCAGATCGGCCACAAAAAAAGCCGCTTGATGAAGCGGCTTTTTTGTTGGGCGGAAGACTCCGGCTTAGCGGAATTTCTTCTGCGGAATGGTCTTCAGGTCGCCGTCCACAGAGGCCAGGTAGCCGGCCAGCTGCTTGAGCTCGGCGTTGGTGTACTGCTTGGCCATGCCGGCCATGATGGCGTTGCCGCGGCCGACCTTGGGGTTGTTTTCGGTCTTGTAGGCCTTGAGCGCGACGAACAGGTAGTCGGCGTGCTGGCCGCCGATCTTGGGGTAGGCCGGGTCGATGGGCTTGCTGAAGTTGTCGCCGTGGCAGGAGGCGCAATTGGCCTTGGCCAGCAGGGCCTTAACTTCGGCGTTGGGCTCCTTGGCGGCCTTGGCCGGCTCGCCCGCGCCGTCGGCGCTGTAGTGGGCGGCGAGGTCGGCGATGTCCTGGTCGGTCAGGGAGTCGGCGATGGCGCGCATGGTCGGGTGCTTGCGCTCGCCTTTTTTGTATTCATTGAGTGCGGCGATGATGTATTTGGCGCCCTGGCCGGAAATCATCGGGACCTTGTAGACCTCGGGGAAGGAGGCCTGGTAGCCCTTGATGCCGTGGCAGCCGATGCACATGGCATTCTTGGTTTCGCCGGCCTTGGCGTCGCCCTTGATCTCCTGGGCCAGGCTGGCAGCCGTCGCACAAGAGACAGCAACGGCGAATATCGTGGTGAACAGCTTATTCATTTTGCGCGCACAATCAGGTGGGGATTCAACTTATAAACAACCCCGGATTATATCTGGGCCAGTTGCCCCAAGGCACCGGCTGCCTGCAAACAGCCGGGAATAGCCCCTCAAACCCGCACACTCTGACGCCAGACCATGAAATTTCAAGGATCCAAGAACTACGTCGCCACCCAGGACCTGATGCTTGCCGTCAACGCCGCCGCGGCCCTGAAAAAGCCCTTGCTGGTCAAGGGCGAACCCGGCACCGGCAAGACCATGCTGGCCGAGGAAGTGGCCCAATCCCTGGGCCTGCCGCTGTTGCAATGGCACATCAAGTCCACCACCAAGGCCCAGCAGGGCCTCTATGAATATGACGCGGTGTCGCGCCTGCGCGACTCGCAGCTGTCCACCGTGGACGGCGGCGAGAAGGTCAAAGACATCCACAACTACATCGTCAAGGGCGTGCTGTGGCAGGCCTTCACCTCTGAAACGCCAGTGGCGCTGCTGATCGACGAGATCGACAAGGCCGACATCGAATTCCCCAACGACCTGTTGCGCGAAATCGACCGCATGGAGTTCTATGTGTACGAAACGCGCGAACTCATCAAGGCAAAGCACCGCCCGCTGGTGTTCATTACCTCCAACAACGAAAAGGAACTGCCCGACGCCTTCCTGCGCCGCTGCTTCTTCCACTACATCAAGTTCCCCGACGCCGACACCATGAAGCAGATCGTGGATGTGCACTTCCCCGACCTCAAGAAAGAACTGCTGGCCGCCGCGATGAAAACCTTTTACGAGGTGCGCAACCTGCCCGGCCTCAAAAAGAAACCCTCCACCAGCGAGCTGCTGGACTGGCTCAAGCTGCTGGTCGCCGAAGACATCCCGCTGGACGCCCTGCAAAGCAAGGACGACAAGGTCGCTGTGCCGCCGCTGGTGGGCGCGCTGCTCAAGAACGAGCAGGACGTGACCCTGTTCGAGAAGCTGGTTTTCATGCAGCGCAACAATCGCTGACCATCGCTGAACAAGCGCTGAAATCACTGAAACATCGGGACACTTTCAATGAGCCAAAAATCGATGCTGGTCGAAGGCCTGTCCGACGCGATCGGCTTTGTCGGCGGCGCCCTGCTCGGCTTCTGGGCCGGCCGCCTGCTGGGTCTGGATATTTTTGAAGCCGGCTACGGCAACGGCGCCATAGCCGGCATCGTGCTGGTCGGCCTGGGCGGCGGCGCCGGCCTGCAGCTGGCCAGGCGCTGGAGGAAACGGCAAAAACCCGAAGGAGAAAACTGAGCATGGCTTTCGTCGAACCCGTGACACTCGAGGCGCGCGGCGTGCGCCTGGTGCCCCTTGCGCTGGAACACGAAGCAGGCCTGAAGGCCGCGGCCGCCGACGGCGAGCTCTGGAAGCTGCGCATCACCTCCGTGCCCGAGCCGCACGAGACCCGCGGCTACATCGAAACCGCGCTGGCCACGGCCAACCGCTTCGCCTTCGCCGTGACCGACGCCGCCAGCGGCGAGGTGCTGGGCTCCACGAGCTATCACGACATCGTGCCCAACCTCAAGCGCGTCGAGATCGGCTACACCTGGTACGCCGCGCGCTGCCAGCGCACCCACGTCAACACCACCTGCAAGCTGCTGATGCTCACGCATGCGTTCGAAACGCTGGGCTGCAACATCGTGGGCTGGCGCACCGACAACTTCAACCACGCCTCCCAGCGCGCCATCGAACGACTGGGCGCACGCAAGGACGGCGTGCTGCGCGGCCACGCACTGCGCCGCGACGGCACCATACGCGACACCGTGATGTACAGCCTTGCCGCCGGCGAATGGCCCGAGGTGAAAGCACAACTGCTCTATCTATTGGATAAACCTCGAACCTGAAGCGTCCGACGCCAAGGAGTTTTCCATGCTCATCGACTTCTTCTACACCCTGCGCTCGGCCAAGCTGCCGGTCTCCGTCAAGGAATACCTGATGCTGCTCGAAGCGCTGCAAGCCGGCGTGGTCGGCCCCAACAGCGGGCAGGGCGATGGTGATGGCAACGGTGTCGGTGAAGGCGCCTACAAGATCGACGATTTCTATTACCTGAGCCGCACCGTGCTCGTGAAGGACGAGAAAAACTACGACAAGTTCGACCGCGCCTTCGCCGCCTACTTCAAGGGCGTCGAAATGATCGCCGACTTCACCAAAGACATCCCGCTCGAATGGCTGCGCAAAAACCTCGAGCTCGAACTGAGCCCCGAAGAAAAAGCCAAGATCGAAAAGATGGGCTGGGACGAGCTCATGGAAACGCTCAAGAAGCGTTTTGAAGAACAAAAAGAGCGCCACGAAGGCGGCAGCAAATGGATAGGCACTGGCGGCACCTCGCCCTTCGGCGCCAACGGCTTCAACCCGCAAGGCATACGCATAGGCCAGGAAAAAAGCCGCAACAAGAGCGCGGTCAAAGTCTGGGACCAGCGCGCCTACAAGGACTACGACGACACCCAGGAGTTGGGCACGCGCAACATCAAGGTCGCGCTGCGCCGCCTGCGCAAATTCGCGCGCCAGGGCAATGTCGAAGAGCTGGACCTGGACGACACCATACGCTCCACCGCCGCCAACGCCGGCTGGCTGGACATCAAGATGGTGCCCGAGCGCCACAACAACGTGAAGGTGCTGCTGCTGATGGACGTGGGCGGCACCATGGACGAGCACATCCACCGCGTCGAGGAAATGTTCTCGGCCGTGAAGGCCGAGTTCAAGCACCTGGAGTTCTACTACTTCCACAACTGCGTCTACGACTTCATGTGGAAGAACAACCGCCGCCGCTTCAGCGAAAAATTCCCGACCTGGGACATCATCCGCAAGTACAACAAGGACTACAAACTCATCTTTGTCGGCGATGCGACCATGAGCCCCTACGAGATCCTGCAGCCCGGCGGCAGCGTCGAATACAACAACGAGGAAGCCGGCGCCGAATGGATGCAGCGCCTGACCAACGCTTTCCCCAAGTTCGCCTGGATCAACCCCGAGCCGCAGGGCGTCTGGCAATACCGGCAAAGCATCAGCGTGATCCAGCAATTGGTCAACCACCGCATGTACCCGCTGACCATCAAGGGCCTGGAAGAAGCCATGCGCATGCTCTCCAAATAGCGTCCGCCTCCTACGTTTGGGCATAGCAGGGCTCAAGTAAACTGCCTGCGTGACCCCTCCCAGCACCCCCAGCAAGCACTGCGCGCGGAAGGCCACCCCGGCAGGATTGTTCCAAAGTGCCGGTTTCATCCCCGCCTTCGCCCTCTTTGCGATTTTGTTGACGCCCCCGGCTGGCGCGCAGACGGCTGCGCCTGCGGACATCAGCGCAAGCCCGCCGTCCGGCGTCACGCAGACCGCGCCCGCCCCACCCCCGCCGCCTGAAAAAGTCACGCCCGGCCCCACACCGCAAGGCGCCACCGGCCCGACCAGCGCCCTGCCCGAAGTCACGGCCTTCGACATCGCCGTGCGCGCACCGCAGCCCATCAAGGACCTGCTCGAGAAACACCTGGAGCTGCAGCGCTACCGCGCCGTGACCGACCTCGACGAGGCCGAGCTCGCGCGCCTGGTCGTGCTGGCCGAACGCAATGTGCGCAACCTGGTCGGCACGCTCGGCTACTTCAGTCCCGCCATCACCATCACGCGTGAAGGCGCGGCCAACCAACGCCCGACCATCGTGGTGGCCGTCGAGCCCGGCCAGGCCACCACCGTGGGCGCGGTGGTCGTCGATTTCGCGGGCGACATCGCCGCATCGCCCGACCCCGACGCCAAAGCCCAGCGCGCCGAAATCGAGCGCGACTGGCGCCTGCCCGTGGGCCAGCGCTTCACACAGGACGCCTGGGACGGCGCCAAGACGCAGGCCCTGCGCGACCTGGTGGCGCGCCGCTACCCCGCCGGCAAGCTCGCCGGCAGCCTGGCCGACATCGACGCACCCGAGCACAGCGCGGCGCTCAGCCTCAGGCTGGACTCCGGCCCGCTGTATCGCCTGGGCCCGCTGCAGGTCAGCGGCGTCGAGCGTTACGACCCGGTGCTGGTGCCGCGCCTGGCACGCCTGACGCCCGGCACGCCCTACGACCAGAACCGCCTGGCCGAGGCCCAGCAGCGCCTGGCCTCCAGCGGCTACTTCGATTCGGCCTATATCTTTGTCGACCCCGAAAGCGACCCGGAGGCCGCGCCCGTGCAGGTGCAGGTGCGCGAAGCCAAGTTGCAAAAAATCATCCTGGGCGTGGGCGTGACCACCGACAGCGGCCCGCGCGCCTCCATCGAGCACACGCACCTGCGCGTGCCGGGCACCAACTGGCGCGCCGTCACCAAGCTGCAGCTCGAAAAGAAATCACCCTTCGCGCAAACCGAATGGACCTCGATTCCCGACGAGGCCAACTGGCGCTGGGTGGCGCTGGCGCGCGCCGAGCGCGCCGATGACGACGACCTCATCACGCGCTCCAGCCGCCTGCGCTTCGGCCGCACCCAGGCCGGCGAACGCATAGACCGCAACATGTATTTGCAATACGACAGGGCCAGCGTCGGCGGCAGCGGCCAGCTCAACAGCTCGGCCGCCGACATTGGCGACGGCTCGGCCCTGACGGCCAACTATGTGTGGACGGGCCGCTATTTCGACAGCCTGATCGCCCCCAACAAAGGCTACGGCATCGGCTTTGAACTGGGCGGCGGCAGCACCATGGGATCGCAACACCTGCCCCTGGGCCGCGCCGTGGGCCGCTGGCTCGGAATCGTGCCGCTGGAGCGCGGCCGCATCGCCCTGCGCGCCGAAGGCGGCGCCGTGCTGGCCAAAGACTCCGCCCGCATTCCCGGCACGCTGCTGTTCCGCACCGGCGGCGACACCACCGTGCGCGGCTACGGCTACCGCGACATCGGCATCAAGCTTCCCAACGGCGTCACCGGGCCGGGCCGCTACCTGGCCGTGGGCAGCGTCGAATACCAGCGCCCCATGATGCGCGACGGCCGGCCCAGCGAATGGGAGAACACCTTTTTCATCGACGCCGGCGCCGTCGCCGACAACCCCAAGGACATGAAACCCTCCGTCGGCATTGGCACCGGCGTGCGCTGGAGAAGCCCCATAGGCCCGCTGCAGATGGACGTGGCCTATGGCGTCAAGGCCAAGCAGCTGCGCCTGCATGTCAGCGTGGGTTTTGTTTTTTGAAGTTCTGATGGAAACGCCCGGCACGCCCCCCATTCCTGACGCAGCGATGACACCGACCACGTCGGCGCCCTCGCCGGCACGCCCACCGCGGCGCTGGCTGCGCGCCACCGCCTGGGCCGCCGGCAGTGTCTTCGTGCTGGCCGTCGCCGCGACAGGCGGCGCCTGGTGGTGGGCCGGCACCGACGGCTCGCTGGCCACCGCGCTGGGCTGGATCGCCCGCTCGCAACCGCTGAGCGCCGAACATGTCACAGGCTCCCTGCGCGGCGGTGGCCATGTAGACCAACTCGTCTGGCAGCAGAATGGCCTGCGTGTGGACGTGCGCGACATCACGCTGGCCTGGCAACCCTGGTCGCTGCTGCACGGCACGCTCAAGGTCAACCGCCTGGCCGCCGCTACCGTGCAGGTCGACGACCAGCGCCCGCCCTCCGCCACGCCTGCCGTGCCGCCTTCGGCACTGGGCCTTCCGCTGCCGGTCCTGCTGGAAGGCTTCTCTGTCGGGCAATTCCAATGGCGCGGCGGCGCGGAATTTTCTGCCTCGGGCATCACAGGAAACTACGCCTTCAACGGCCTGTCGCACCAGCTTGAATTGCTCAGCGCGCAGGTCGCGCAAGGGCGCTACAGCGGCAAGGCCACGCTGGCCGCGCGCGGTTCGCTGCAACTCGACGCCAGCCTCAACGGTGCGCTTGATGCGCCTCTTCCAGGTGTTGCCGGTGGAAAAACCAAAGTACCGCTGGCCTTCAAAGCCACAGCCAAAGGCCCGCTTACCGAATTGCTGCTCAAGGCCGAGCTGCAGATGGAACAGCAGCAAAAGGGAAACGCCCCGGCACAAAAAACCCTGGCCCAGCCCCAGGCCAACGCCACGGCCCGCGTCATGCCCTGGGCCGCGCAGCCGCTGCCGCAGGCCGATGCGACATTTCGCGACCTCGACGTCGCCGCCTTCTGGCCCCAGGGCCCGCAGACCCAGCTGACCGGCAGCGCCAGTGTGCGACCGGTGGCCGGCATGCCCGCACCGGCCTCTTCGTCTTCATCGCCCACATCATCTCCCTCGGCGACCTCGTCGGTCTCATCTACTTCCGCCTGGGGCCTGCAATTACAGCTCACCAACAGCCAACCCGGCCCCTGGGACCTGCACAAGCTGCCGCTGGAACGCCTCGAAGCGCAAGGCGAATGGCGCGGCGGCGCGGCCCTGGTGCGCACGCTCAAGGCCAGGCTGGGCGGCGGCGAGTTGCTCGCCAGCGGTGAATGGGCCGACACGCCCGCCACCAACCCCGGCACCTCTACGGCAGCCAAAACACCCGCCTGGAAACTCCAGGCCAGCCTGCAGCAAATCAACCCCGCGCTGCTGCACAGTCAGCTCGCCCCGCTGCCGCTGGACGGCAAGGCGCAAGTTCACAGCGAAGGAAGCCGCGGCGAGACCATCGCATTTGACGCGAACGTGCAGGCCGCACGCAACGATGCAGCCAACGCGAAGAACAACCCCCTGGGTGCACTGCGCCTGCGCGACGCCAGCGCCACCGGCCGCTGGAACGCTGAGCAGGCCGGCGGCACCCTGCTGCTCTCAGCCCTGCGCGTGCGCAGCGACGACGCCGAACTCAGCGGCAATCTCGAAGCCCAGCCCGCCGCGCAAGGCGGCAAAAGCAAGCTGGTACTCACCGCGCCCGGGCTGGACGCGCAAGTCGACGGCGAACTGCGCCCCGCCAGCGGCAAGGGCGAACTCAGCCTGCGCGGCCGCGACATGGCGCAGGCCCTGCGCTGGCTGCAAAAGCTGCCCGGCATGCCCGACTCGCTCAAGTCCGCCTCGGCGGCCGGAAGCGCCGAGCTGCAGGCCGGATGGCAAGGCGGCTGGCAGGATCCCGCCCTGCAGGCGCGGCTGGATCTTCCTTCGCTCGACTGGCGCATGGCGGCTTCAGCGCCCGCATCAACGTCTGCCTCGAAGCCCGCATCAACGCTCGCCGCAACGAATGCATCGCCTGCAGCCGACGCCGGCCTCATCAAAGTCCGCGCCTTCCAGGCCACGCTCTCGGGCCGATTGAGCCAGGCCCAGCTCAACACCCAGGGCCGCGTCGAAGCCGGCGCACGCCGCTACTCACTGCAACTGGCGGCCCAGGGCGGGCGCGGCGGCGCGGCGCGCAACACGCCACTCGCCGAATCGCCTTGGCAAGGCCTGCTCCAGCAACTCAACCTCAGCGTGCAAGATCCCGCACTCGGCACAGGCGCCTGGCAGCTCAAAACCCGCACAGCCCTGCCGCTCAAATGGACACCCGCGCGCAATGGCGGCGCGTTCGAAAGCGGCGCCGGCGAGGCGCTTCTCATCGCACCGCCTTCCGGCAACGCAGCAAACGCTTCCAACGCCACACCCTCACAAGCCACACTGGCCTGGCAACCCCTGCGCTGGCGGCCCGACCGCGAACTCATCACCGCCGGCAAGCTCAGCGGCTTGCCCCTGGCCTGGATAGAACTGTTTGCCGGCCCGCAAATGGCCGGCGCCGGCCTGGGCGGCACCCTGCTGCTCGACGGCGACTGGGACGCGACGCTGGGCGACACCCTGCGCCTCAAGGCCAGCCTGGTGCGCGCCAGCGGCGACATCACCGTGCAGGCCGAAACTGCGCAAGGCACATCAGCCCGCGTCGCGGCCGGCGTCAAGGAAGCGCGGCTCTCGCTGCAAAGCGAAGGCGAAGCCGTCACCGTGGCCCTGCGCTGGGACAGCGAACGCGCCGGCACCGCCGACGGCCAGCTGCGCACACGCCTGGCGCGCGCGCCCGCCACGGCCGGCGGCGGCTGGCTCTGGCCCGCCGACGCGCCCCTGGCCGGCCAGCTGCGCGCGCAGCTGCCGCGCATAGGCGTGTGGTCGGTGCTCGCGCCGCCCGGCTGGCGGCTGCGCGGCTCGCTGGGCGCCAACGTCGCCATCAGCGGCACACGCGCCGCACCGCAACTGGCCGGCGACCTGCAGGCCGACGACCTGGCGCTGCGCTCCGTCGTCGACGGCATCGAATTCGGCAACGGCAGGCTGCGCGCAAAATTGGACGGCACCCGGATGCGCATCAACGAGTTCACGCTGCAAGGCGCCGGTGACAAAGGCACGGGCGGCATCCTCACCGCGCAAGGCGAAGCCGGCTGGGTCGATGGCAAACCGCAAGTGCAGCTCAACGCCAAAATCGAACACCTGCGTGCCAGCATACGCACCGACCGGCAGATCACCGTCTCCGGCGAAGTGCAGGCCGGCCTCCAGGGCCAGCAGAGTGAGCTCACCGGCAAGCTGCTGGTCGACCAGGCCCGCATCATCCTGCCCGACGAAGGCACGCCGCAGCTCGGCGACGACGTGGTGGTCCGCAGCACACGCGGCACGGCCGCCGGCCAGAAGGCCCCCGCGCTGGCCGGCGCCGACACCGCCGACCGCGACGCCCGCCCCGTCAAGCTCGCCGTCGAGCTCGACCTGGGCCGCGACTTCCGCATCCAGGGCAAGGGCATAGACACCCGCGTGCGCGGCACCCTGGCCCTGAGCGGCGACAGCCTGCGCGAGCCCCGGCTCAACGGCACCATCAACACCGCAGGCGGCCAGTACCGCGCCTACGGCCAGCGCCTCGATGTCGAGCAAGGCGTGCTGCGTTTTACCGGCGCGCTAGACAACCCCGCCCTCGACATCCTCGCCATACGCCCCAACCTCACGCAGCGCGTCGGCGTGCAGATCACCGGCACCGCCCTGCTGCCCCGCGTACGCCTCTACGCCCAGCCCGAACTGCCCGATGCCGAAAAACTCTCATGGCTGGTCGTGGGCCGCTCATCCGCCTCCGGCGGCGCCGAAGCCGCCATGCTGCAACAAGCCGCCCTCGCCCTGCTCGGCAGCAAAAACGGCGGCATGTCAGGCGGCCTGGCCGCCTCGCTGGGGCTGGATGAGCTGTCCTACCGCGGCGCCTCCAGCAACACCGACGGCAGCACCACCGAAAGCGCCCTCACCCTGGGCAAACGCTTTTCACGCAACTTCTATGCGGCGTACGAACGCACCATCTCCGGCGCGCTCGGCACCCTGTATGTGTTCTACGACCTGTCGCAGCGCTTCACCGTACGCGCCCAGGCTGGGCAGCAAAGCGCGGTGGATTTGATTTTTACCGTGCCCTACGACTGAGGCCGATCCCTACCGCGCCGAACGGGCGCCCGCACCGAATACAATCACGGCTTCTCCAAGAGAAGTGCCGCCATAGTTCAATGGATAGAACGAGTGCCTCCTAAGCGCTAGATACAGGTTCGATTCCTGTTGGTGGTACCAGCCGACTTCAAAGGTGTATTCACGCCTCGCGTCAAATCAAGCGTATTGCTGCTTGATTTGGCACCCCCACGCTCTAAACGCCAAGTTGCGTCTTCAGGTTTCGAAGAGCCGCATTTCCGGCTTTGCTATGGAGGTGTAGAAGGGGGGTCGCTATGCCGAGGTTGTCATCTGCGACCCAACAGTGGTAGTCGGCATACCGGCGAGCGTTTCCTTCTTTTCGCTCCAACGTTGAATATCGAGAGAGTCTTGGATTTACGACATAAACCAGTCCAAGTATCTATCGACACCTCCTCGGGTCAACCCTCAGCGGAATTCAACAGGCGAAGTTCAATATTCAGCTATCCATTGACTTGGTTTGCGTGTATTTCGGCTCACTAGGCAGAGTCTCTGGAGCGTCACTAGCTGATGCCAGAAGGCGCTCCCAAACATCATCCGGTATCGAGTTCTTCCATACCCCAGCCAGAAGCCAACGGAACCGTAAATCTGCCTCCGCGCGCACCTCAATAAGATCTATAAATTTGTGACCATGTCTTGCCAATAAATCTTCTAATGGTTCCGCAGCTAGATTTTCCAATGTCAACTCGTGGTCTGTGCTATTCAAAATTCTCAGAATCAACTTCCATGCGATGTTGAATTTCACGTCGATCTGACCCGACTTTTCGCAGTCGCCTGACCCTATCAGAATCCTCAAATGTAGGCCTCGAGTTCTTGCAAAAGGGCATAAACACTGGCTCAGTGCGCGATGAAAGAACGGATCAAACAGGCATGAAAATCCACAGCCATAGTTCAATGGCTAGAACGAGTGCCTCCTAAGCGCTAGATACAGGTTCGATTCCTGTTGGTGGTACCGGCTACCGACCCCACGAAGCCCGGCCTCCCTGCCAATCCAGGCACATGTCCGTCCCACTTCGCCCATATACGCTCTCGCAAGTTCAGCGCATGAGCGTGCTCCCGTTTGTGAATTGAAGCAAAACTTGATGGAAAGATCGGCTCAAGCGCCGAGCAATCAACACCGCGCGCCATGCTTCGTGAATATTCACGCTCCAGTTCTATAGCGAATTAGTTCTCTCCGGATACGTCATCAGACCGGAGGCAGGCACGAAGGCAGAGGCCACCCATCACCGAATGACGCTGTGCGCGGTCCCTCAGGAATGACAAAAGAGGCCGTGCGATCAGGATTAATCACCTGTCAAACCTGACAGGCCATTTCAGTTGGCGGCTTGGCTCAAACCACTGTTTAATCCGAACCGAGAGCCGGCTGAGAGCATCGCAAGTTCGCACTGACAGGTTTCTTGCACCATTGCAATGCTCATCGGCTGCGATCACGCGTCACAGCAAAACTGAAGAATTCAGCAGGGAGTGATGAGAATGACCAGTAGCAATGCTCACGGTGTCACGCAACTGGGCGACGCGGCGTTCGCTCAGTTTCACCAGCAGAATGCCGATTTCGACATCCTGAAATTCGATTTTTGCCATCAAAAAAGCATACAGGCGCTCGATTTTTCAGGACTGGATCGCGCCGCGACACTCTCCGCACTGGCAGCCTATCAGCGGTTGCTGCGGGTATTTCCGAACGAAGAAATTGCGCACCGTCTCATTGAGGCTGGTTTCGATTCAGCGCACGCCATAGCGTCCCGGTCGCAAAAGCGTTTCGTGCAGGAGTCCGCCTCGGTTTTCGGCGGCGATGTTGCGACGGCCCGCACGGTGCATCGCACAGCGCTGACCGTCAAAAACCAGGTGTCCCATCTCTGGGCCAATGTCTGGGGTCTTGTCGGGTCTCCCCATTACAGGGCGACGCGCTTTCAGAACACCTCGCTCGATTCCATCAATTACATGGAGAGCCTGCCGAGCTACCAGGACCTGTTCGGTAGCTTGAACTATCTGGAATGCCCGCACTGCCGCTCCATTTTCAGCGCCTCCGCATATTTCGTTGACCTGATGCGGGTCACGCAGGAATACATAACGTTTCCCAATACGAAGCGTGCGTTGGACAACATTCCGCCGGGTATGCGCCTGGACGAGCGGCGCCCCGATTTATTCGACCTGAAGCTGACTTGCGAGGAAACGGACACGGTTGTCCCATTCCTGAAGATCGTCAACCAGGTGCTGGAAGACAAGATCGAAGCGGACACCAAGTCGTCGCCCTTTCACCTCCTGGCGCTCAGCCACTATCCGTTCAACCTGCCTTTTCAACTTCCGCTGGCCCAGATACGCATCTATCTGAGTGCGCTCAAGGTCAGCCTGGCGCAGGTCTACGCGGACTTCCTCGGCCCGTTGAATTCCGGAAAACCAGTCGCCGGCACCGCGGACAGCCTGACCCTCGCAGCTTCGGCATCGGGGCGAACGGGTGAATACGCAGGCATGAATGTCCGCGTTCGCCCGGAAAAGGGTGCGTGGCAAACACGGCGCATCACGGCGTACGACGGCACCAGCCGCATTGCCGGTGTCGCACCGGCTTTCTCTCCGGTTCCCGATGCAAGCTGGAACTACGAAATCGTGGACACGATGGACGAGGCGCGTGAGCGGCTCGCGCTTTCGCCCGAGCAATTCAGCTATTTGACGACTTCGGATCCCAGCGCCACCGAGGTAAGCCGCGCCTACGGCTACACGGACATCGAAAGCGTCCTCTACGCCTTCCAGGCCGCCCCCGGGGCTATCACATTCTCGCGCGGGAGTGTCGACGTCACCGGCGATGCCGCGGCGCGTTTCGACCAGTACCTCTCACCCGGCAGCCAGTTGCTTTGCAACGGCGAGATCCGCAGCGTCATGCGCGTGATCAGTGCCACGTCACTGAAAGTCACGGCTCCATGGGAAAAGGACGCCACGAATGCCGGTTACCAGGCCACGCACTGGGCCGCCGGCGCCGGCACCGTTTCATTCACCAAGGACTCCCGCTTGCTGACGGGCAACGGGACCCAGTTCAAAAAACTTGCCGTGGGGGATGCCATACAGAGCGAGCAAGCCGTTCGCACCATCATCGAGATCGCCAGCGACACGGCATTGACCGTGGATGCGGCCTGGGGCGCCGACGCCACGGGCGCCGCCTTCACCTTCAGCCCTACGGCGATGCTTGAGCGCGTGCTGACCTTTTCCGCTCGCACCGGGCTTTCGCGCGATCAAATCATTGCCCTGTTGACGCAGGATCTCAGCCCCGCAGAGCAATCGCGGCAGGCCGGCGCCGTCTTTTTCATCAACGACACGCAAGAGGGCCTGCCGCCGCTCGCTCTTGAGCAAACCAGCACCGATCCGAACAACCCCTACGAGCGGATTGTCGGCCTCTCGCTGCGCCGCCTCGATCGAATCAGCCGCTTTACAAGACTGCAGGCGGCGCTGGGCTGGTCCTTCGCCGACGTCGACTGGCAATTGAGCGCCGCCGGAGGAGGAATCACCGCGGCGTCCCTCGGCGCCATTGCCGACGCCATGTCGCTGGTCTCGAGCACAGGACTCGACCCGGACAGAGTGGCCGCATTCTGGGGCGAGATAAAAACCATCGGCCAGGTGCATGATGTCCAGCGTCAGGACCTGTTCGACAGGATTTACAACGATCCGGCCTTGCTGCGGGGAAAGAACCCGTACGGGAACAACCCGACACCGGTCCCGTTTGACTGGGAACACCCGCTTGATTGGAATGTCGACGAACGCACGGCCGGCAGCCAGGACGCAACGATACGCAGCCGGATGCTCGGGGCGCTGTCGATCACCGACGATGAACTTACCGCGCTCGCTGGATTCCTGATCGCCCTTCTTGAAAAAAAGGGCACAACACCCAAGCGCAGCCTGACGCTGAATCTGGCCACGCTCTCCTGGTTCTACCGGATCACACAGCAAGCCAGGGCGTTCGGATCAAGCCTTCAGGACTTCCTGATCGTCCTGCGCCTGTGCTACTTTCCGGCCGAGCCGCAACCGCCTTTTGAAAGTGTTCCGGCGGATGTTGCATCCGCTTTGCGCAACCAGCGGACCTGCGCCTGGATCAAGACCTCCGGGCTCGACGCACCAAAGCTGCTCTACATCATCACGGGCGACAAGGCGCCCAATCTCAAGCCGGGATATACCGATCGCGACCTGCGCCGTCTGATCAACGACGCCGCTGCCGCATCGAAAGACGCCCTGATCAAACCGTCGATGTTCGTGTCCGGCGGGATTTACGAGGAACAGGCGAAAGCGATCTTCAAGTACCTGCTTGCCCAGGAAATACTGACGGCGACGGGCGTTGTGTCGGCCAAGGCCTTTACGTTTTCTTCAACCGCGCCTGCCTTTCCTGTCGGGGAAGATGCGTTCATCTCGCCGAACATCACCGAAGAAGAGTCGCGCCAGGCGTTCTCCGAACTGGCGGGACAGGCCACACCCATTCTGATTGTCGCGACCGGGAAAAAATTCGGTACGCTGAGCGAGAACTTCAGCGAATCCACCCCGCTTGATTTTCTCTTCAAGGACGAACCGGACGCCGCCCTTAAACGCGCCGAGGTTCAGTCCGTCTTGCTGCGAACCCGCGCGGACATCGACAACACCCTTCTTGTCCTTCAGCAGGCCAAAACGGTCCAGGAGGCAAACGCCATGCAGGCCGTGGCATCCTTTATCGACGTGTCGCAGGACACTCTCGCTCCGGTGCTCCAGTTCACACTCGGTGTTGATTCGCTGGATATGTACCGCGCGGACCTTCTCACGCCACTGCCAGCGGCCTCGCCCGTTCCGGATAGCGTCGAACTTCTCATCAAGACATTGTCGCGGGCTGTCGTGTGGATCGACGCATGGCGCTTCACCGCCGCGGAAATCACGGCGATACGGGCCAATCCGCGCCCGTTCGGCATCGCCAGCACAAAGGCCCTGACACTCTCGAACCTGGAATCGCTCCTGCGCTTCAAGATGCTGACAGGCCAGTTCAACGACTCCACCGGGGCGCTGCTGCAGTACCTCTCGGCCGGAGACACATTGCAGCTGGCCAGGCTGACGGGATGGAATCCGGAGCAGTTGACTGCTCTCATCACCAACTTCTGGCCGCCGGCCGCCGGCGATCCCTACCCCGGGGGCCCGGCAACCGTGGACGGTGTTTCCCGCCTGTCGCTGTCCTTCGACCTGTCATCCCAAACCGGGCTGGACATTTACTTCATGCTCGGCCTGTGCCGGCTGATCCATCTTTCCCTGGAAAAAATCGACGGCACCTTTGATGATGCCGCCTGGCAGGCCTACGAGCGCCAGTCCGACGACGTTCTCAGCGCCGTGAGCGCCATTTATGGCGCGACAGAGTTCTCCACGGTTGCGGTTGACCTTACAAAACAGGTCGACACCCTTAAACGAGACGCCCTGGTCGACTACACCATCTGGCTTCTGCAACAGCGCTTTTCTTTTATCAGGAACACGTCCGACCTCTACCAGTTCCTGCTGCTCGACGTTGAAATGAGTGCCTGTGCCGTGACGTCATCGATGGTGCAGGCCATCGCCTCCGTGCAGCTGTACATGCAGCGGGCCCGCATGAACCTTGAGGCGGGCGTGACCGACGTCGACATCGACCCGGTCTGGTGGGAGTGGATGACCGCCTACCGCGTGTGGGAGGCGAACCGGAAGATCTTTCTTTATCCCGAAAACTATTTGATGCCGACGCTGCGCACGGGCCAAACGCCGCTCTTCGAGCAGATGGCACAAAGCCTGCAGCAAACCGATCTCAGCGACGGCAGCGTCTCCGAAGTCTTCCTGCAGTACTTCAAGGGATTTGAGAGCATCTCGAATGTGGACTACACCGGTTCGTACAACACTGTCGTGCATCGCTCGAGCGGCGACCGGGAAGTGTTGTTCATGGTGGCGCAAACCGGCATCGACCCCTACCTCTACCAATACAGGACCCACGACGTCCAGGAGGGATGGTCTGCCTGGCAACAGATCAACCTCAGCATCAACTCGCCCTACGTCTCGGCGGCAATGTCCTTCGGCCGGCTGTTTATTTTCTGGAGCGAACTCGACACAAACAACAGCGCCAGCATCCAGACGTCCAACTCCATCAATCAGCTCATTGTCGATGCCACGATCAAATACTCGTTCCTGGGCGTCAACGGGCAATGGATACAGCCCCAGATTCTTGCGGCGCAGATTCCCGTCGATATCGCGCCGGACGACTATGCACCGTTGAAGAACGAGCGCATCAAGGAAATCCTCGACACGCGTTCACTGAGCTGGCTCCAGCCTTACCCGCTTCCCATTTCGCGCGGCATTCCCGGAACAGGAAGGGCGGGCGTCACGGCAAACCTGGGCAATTTGACCGGGCACGGCACCTTGTTCAAGAAGGAAGTCCGTGCCGGCGACACGATCTACTGCGCCGGCGAGAAACGTGTCGTCGAGCTGGTGGTTTCGGACACCGAGCTTTTCGTGAATCCCGAGTGGACGATCACTGCAAAACAGGCCGAATACAAAGTCATGCCGGCCAATCCGCAGGCAACTTCCTTCCCGCCCTTCCCCGGAACGGGAACCGTGGTGGTGACGGCCAAGCTGACCAATGTCTCCGGCCAGGGGACGAAGTTCAGAACCGAGATCAACGTCGGCGACAAGATACTGGTTGAGACCGAACTGCGCCAGGTAGTTTTCGTTCAGTCCGACACCAATCTGCTCGTCAACTCCCCCTGGCATGAGACTTATTCAGGCAAGACCTACACGATCATCCCGGGCCAGAACGACGGCGAGCAGCTCATCGTGACTTACGGCGGACCGCTCGCCACGGAGCTTGTGGTCCCCTTCGATCGCCCCACGCCGGACCTCAATCCCGGCCGCGACACCTTCATCGACCAGCGCGACCGGTTCAACTTTTCCCTGTACTACGCATTGGACATGGCCAGGAATGCGCGCGACTCGGAACCGCCTCTGGTTGGCACAGCGACCGTCAGCTACTCCGCGGTGATCGACCAGGATCTGAATGTCAAGCCGAGCCGCCTCCTCATGCTCGATTACCCCTACAGCGCCACCGACGCGCCAAGGCCGTTCCGCGCGATCCTGGACCACACCACCTCGGTCCTGAAGGTCGCGCAAAGTGAAAACGCCATTTACGACAACAACTGGGGCAACAACGTTTCCGGAACAGTTTCCTTCCCTCCGGGGCCCGGAGACGCAGCGTCGCTGCTCTACAACATCTCCAGCACGCACGGCAAGCTTTTCAATGTGGGCAACCAGATCGGCTGGTTCATCTTCAACAACGGCGACGAGAGCTTTCTCGTGCGCGCGGTTGAACCCGGGCTGGGCCGGCTCTCCGACATGATCTATGCGAGGGAAATGGAAAGCATCGAGCCGGACCGGCAAAACGTCGTGCTGAGCGCCGGTGCCTACACCACGAATCCCATCGTTTTCGCAAACACTGATTTCGAATTCACGCGCATCAGTACCAACACGGTCGGCCGGCTTTACCAGAAGCTGCTCGCCGGCGGCATCGACAACCTGCTCACCATCAGCGCGCAGAAAACTCCCGAGCTTCCATTTTTCCGGTTCTACCCGGTACCCACAGCCAAGCCGGCGCACGTGATCCCGCCCCGGACCGACATGCTCGACTTCGACGGCGCCTACGGCATCTACTTCCAGGAGGTCTTTCTATTCGTCCCCTGGCTTGTGGCCGATCGCCTGCACGCAAACCAGCAATTCGACCAGGCAAAGCGCTGGTACCAGTACGTCTTTAACCCTACCGCCCCTTCCGAGCTGGAAGACGAGCATGCGGCGGATCGCTTTTGGCGCTACCTGCCCTTCCGCGACATGCACTTGCAGCGCTTGTCCGAAATCCTGCGCGACCCCCGGCAGATCACCGCCTACAACGACCACCCCTTCGACCCGGACGCCATCGCACGGCTGCGCCCCGGGGCCTACGCCAAGGCCGTGGTTCTCAACTACATCCTCAACCTGATTGACTGGGGCGACTCTCTCTTTGCGCGCGATACCAGGGAATCCATCGACCAGGCAACGCAGATTTATGTCATGGCCGCCGAGTTGCTGGGCCAACGGCCGCAGATCGTCGGGGAATGCCCGGCCCCCAAACCGCTGACCTTCCGCGAGATATTGGCAAAGTACGGCGAAGACATCCCCCAGTTCCTGATCGACATGGAAAACTCGGCGATCCTGCCGCAGGCTCCGGCGGTCGACTACCGCGACGTGCCCTTCAACGACGTCAACTCGTACTTCTGCGTTCCTGAAAATTCCGACCTGCTGCAGTATTGGGACCGGCTTGAAGACCGCCTCTTCAAGATCCGGAACTGCATGAACCTGCAGGGGGTGGTCCGGCAGCTGCCGCTTTTTGAGCCACCGATCGATCCTCGCAATCTGGTGCTGGGCAAAGGCGCTTCAGGCGCCTTCCCACCGGGCTCGGCGGCAGCGGGCTCCATTCCTTACTACCGCTTCACGTACATGATCGAGAAGGCGAAGTCGCTGGCATCCATGGTCGTGCAGTTCGGCGGCGAATTCCTGTCGGCCATCGAAAAGCGTGATGCCGAACAGCTGGCACTCCTGCGCAACAGCCAGGAAAAAGCATTGCTGCGCATGACGACTCAGGTCAAGCAGCAGCAGGTCCAGGAAGCCATGGATACAGCGCAATCGCTGCAGGAGAACCTCGCCTCGGCCAAGCTGCGCAAGAAGCATTATTCCGACCTGCTGGACGTGGGGCTGTCGCAGGACGAACACGACAACCTGAACTCCATGCGTTCAAGTCTTACCTACAGCATTCTCTCGAGTGTGGCAACCACGGCGGCATCCATCGGCTACGCGGTGCCGCAGGCCGGCTCCCCTTTTGCCATGACCTACGGCGGTGCGCAGATCGGCGCCGCCCTGCAGGCTTCAGCCGGTGTCTTCCAGATCGGCTCGATGATGGACACCTTCGACGCGCAAAACAGCCTGACGATGGCAGGCTACGGAAGGCGCACCCAGGACTGGACGCTGCAGAAAAATCTGGCCGAGAGCGACGAGAAGCAAATTACCGCGCAGATCGCCGCCAATGCGGCGCGCATCAAAATTGCCCAGGCCGACCTGGAAACCCACCTGGAAACGATTCGCCAGAACCAGGCAACCAACGAGTTCATGACGCGCAAATTCACCAGTGCGCAACTTTATGACTGGATGGTGGCCCGCCTTGCCGAGGTCTACTTTCAAACCTATCTTCTCGCCTTTGACCTGGCTCGCTCGGCACAGCGTTCCTTGCAGTTCGAAAGCGGCCAGGACAGGGTTTTCCTCGACTTCACCTACTGGGACAGCCTGCGCAAGGGGCTTTTGGCGGGCGAAGGGCTCACCCTTTCACTGTCCCAGATGGAAAAAGCGTTCATCGACGGCAGCGCCAGGGCCATGGAGGTCGAGCGCACCATCTCCCTGCTGCAACTCGACCCGAAAGCGCTGCTGTCACTGGCCTCCACCGGCTCATGCATCTTCACGCTGCCTGAAAAACTGTTTGACACCGATTACCCCGGGCAATACCGGCGCCTGATCAAAACCATTTCAGTGTCGATTCCCGCGGTCTTCGGCCCCTATCAGAACGTCAAGGCGGTTCTCACGCAAATGGGCAACCAGGTGCTGGTTTCCCCAGAAATTCAGGGCGTTGAATACCTTCTCGGAACCTCAAAGGATGTTCCGCAGCCGGATGTGCTGCGGTCGAACTGGTGGATCAACCAGGAAGTCTCGCTCTCCCGCGGCACCCGGGACAGCGGTCTGTTCGAGGTCAACCTCGCCGACGCACGCTATCTTCCGTTCGAGGGGACCGGCGCGGTTTCAGCATGGCGGCTGAGCATGCCCGCCGCGGCGAACCGCTTTTCGTTCTCCAGCATTTCCGACGTGATCATCGAGCTCAAGTACACCGCGCTGAACGGTGGGGGCGGGTTCCGCAAACAAGTCACCCAGCTGCCCGCGATCAGCGAGTACTCCGGATCCCCGCTGCTGAATTTCAATCAGCAGTATTCGCAGGAGTGGTTCGTCTTCTTGCGGAACCATGCGGTTTCGGGTTCGCAGGCCTTGACGTTCCGCATCGCGCCGTCGATGGTTCCCCCGCACGTTCACGATGCCAAGCTCGTTGGCTTCTTCTTCCAGCTGATCACGGCGGACGGCATCTCGGGGCAGTCCAAGGACTCCTACATCAGCTTCGCCGTTACCGGGGCCGACTCCGTGGACTTCGGGCTGAATCCTCAAAACACCTACAGCCACACGTTCGCGAAGCCGATCGACATGGCGGACGTATTCGCTGGCGACAGGACGATCAATTTTTCCCTCGGGAAAACGCCGCCCAAACTGAAAGGCACCGACGGCTATCTCGACCCGGCCGCCATACGGAACATCGGAGTGGTGCTCTATTACCAGGGCACCCTCGATTGGTAAGGTCTCGTCCCGACAAGAAATGGGGGTCACTATGTCCTGCAGCCAGAAATGCCTGAATCAGATACTGCGCAAGCAGCCGCCGTACAACAGGCCATGTGCCCTCCCGGTGTGCGCGTTGTATCAATCCTCCATCGACCAGTTTTGCCTGTCGGCCCGGTTTCCGCCCGATGAGCCTATCCTCCTGCAAGATCCGGGCAAGGGGTTCTGCTACTGTTGCTGCGATTGTTATCCCGCCAGCATGCCGCTTGAGAGCGCGCCCGGCACGTTCACATTGCTGCAGGATCTTTCCGCGGGAGATACCCTGCTGGCAGCGGGAACGCACCTGGACTGGAAGCCAAACCGTGTTGACTTTATCGCGGCTGCGGCGGAAAGCGGTGTGGGGGACGCGCTCTATGTTGTCCAGCTTGGCCATGTTGACCATGTTGCCGAGAGCCTTCTTCTCAGCGTGCCGGCCGACCACCTTTTTCTGCTCAGGGACGGCCCGCAGGACAGCCTCAAGCCAGTCCAGAAACTGCAACCCGGTGATGCCGTCCGGCGTGCGGATGGCGGGCTGGCCGTCGTGCAGTTTGTGATGCCCGCGGTCGGCCACTCGCTCCCCAGTGTGCAGATGGCGGGGCAGTTCGACGGAATACACCTGGACGGCCACCTGCTCAACCACCACGGGGTTGTCTGTGCCGACTACGCCGTACAGGTCTACTACGGCGCCAATCAGCTGTCCCCGGAACTCCTGCATTCGTCACTCCGCGGATCACCCTCGCCGGACGCCGGCACACCCGAATACCAGGCGCTGAACGGCTCCCCCGAGCTTGATGCGGTGCTCGCAAACAACGGTGCCTGGCCGTCCGGAACTTTTCTGGCCGAGCGCAAACAGAATTTCTCGCTTCTGGCCGCATCCGTGCCGCCCGGCCTTGGCATGGTCGATCTCACCTTCAACAGGAAACTGGACCCGGCCTCGGCGCAGGTAACCGGGCACTACGCAGCAAGCCCTGGCCTCGTCATAAACCGGGCGGCCCTCAGCGATGCCGACGCCGGAAGGGTCAGGCTCTTCGTCTCCGGTCTCGCCCAGGAGGCCGAGTACACGCTGACCGTGACCGGTTTGCTGTCGGAGGAAGGCATGCCGCTCGTTCCTCCCCGCAATCACGTCAGGTTCGGCATCTCCGGATTGTTCCTCGCCATCTAGCCGCCATCCCACCCATTTCAAAGGAGAAAACCATGGCTTTCACCGCACAGTGCCTTCTGAATATCAGCAACGAAGCTCCTCCCTACAACAAGCCCTGCAGCGATTCGTGGTGCACGGAGATCGAGGAACCTCTTGCCTCCCATTGCACGAACAACGGACTGACCCGCGATACGGCGGTGATCGAGAAGGAGCCCAAAAAAGGCTGGTGCTACTGCTGCTGCTCCTGCTTTGCGTGGGACACGCCCATCGAAAAATCCCCGGGTAGTTTTGTTCTTGCGAAGGACATACAAACCGACGACGTCATCCTGGCCGCCGGCAAGAGCCTGAACTGGCAGCCGCGCCGGGTCAGTTACAGCTCCGGCATAGGCGGAGACGGCCTCATTCCAGGCATGTACCTGGTCCGCTACGAATACATACATAAGGAGGAGACCGAGCGGGACATCAAGGTGACGGCCGACCATCTGTTTCTCGTTGAAGATGCCAACGGTGATTCGCTCAAGGCGGTGCAGAAGCTGCAAACAGGCGACCGTATCCGCCGGGCCGACGGCGAGCTGTCCTCCGTGATCTTCGTCGTGCCGGGAGAGCAAAGCAGCGGCACGCAAAGCGTGCAGATGGAAGGCGCATTTGACGGCGTCAACCTTGACGGCCACCTGTTGAATGCCAATGGAATTGTTTCGGCGGACTACGCCGTGCAGGTCTATTTCAGTACCGACAATCTGTCCGCCAAGCTGCTTCATTCGTCCCTGCTCAACGCCGACCTTCCCGATGCAGGGACGCCGGAGTATATGAAGGTAAACGGCTCGCCGGCCCTGGAGCAGTTCATGGGCAACCCGGAATCCTGGCCCAAGGGATTCGCCCCTTTCCATCGCCACGAAATCACGCCGCCATTGCATGCGCATCGTTTTCTCACCCACGCGCAGGCCAACGACATCCGGCGCAACGCGCCGCGCAACCCGATCGGCAATACATTTCCGGCGGTGGCGCTCATGTATGTCGAAAATCTGGCCAACGGACTTTACCCAGGTGCATTCACCTTCATGCTCGACTGGGAAAACGAAGAGCCCAACGCCTACTCCTGGAACGCGTGGGGCCGCCAGGTCGTTGTTTTCACGGGCGGGCTGCTGCGCGTGGTCGGCCTCAATCGTGACGGCATCTCGTTCATCCTGGCAACCATGCTGTCCTACGTCAACCCGACGGTTCACTGCGTTGGCTCCGCCGACTACGACGGCATCTCCAACGTCCTGCGAAAGATCTGGAGCGGCAACCTCTACGCCCAGGTCGCAATGCAGGGCTTCGAACAGATGACCATGCTCTTCTCTTTTGTGAGCCCCGAGCACAGCGCCGGGAACCCGAAGAACATCTGCGCCAAACCGTCACTGGAATGCCGGCTGGATGTTTACGACGCGGCGATGAGCATGCGGCCGATCCCGCGCTGCGCCGTCCCGCCGCCGGATTACTTCGAAGTCGTGCGTGCCGATGTGGCGCCCGGGCTGAAGACCGTCAACGTCACCTTCAACTGGAGCGTCGACGTCCCGACCGCCGAAACCATCCTGAACTACGTCACCCTGCCCGCACTGACCATCACATCGGCCAAAGTGGCCGCAAAGAACGACCGGGAAGTGACGCTCGAAGTCACGGGCCTTTCCCCCGCGACCGAATATAAGCTCACCGTCGCGAACGTCGTTTCCGAGGAACTGAAGGCGCTCAATCCGAAGCGCAGCAGTGTTCTGTTTCGCACACTGTGATGGACACTGTGATGGACACCACCATGGTTGACACTATTCACGACGTCTTTTCCGCCTCCTCCGAAACCGAAATGTGCATGCGCATGGGGGAGTATCTCGGGCTTGACAGCCCGGCTCCCCTGGCGGTCGTCCGGCGGGCGGTGATCGACGGCTACTACGCGTCCTACCTGACCCGTTCGCGGTATCGCCTTGATACGCTTGCCGTACTTTTCCGTGACCCCAAGAACCGGATGTTCGAAGAGCCGGATTCGACCAGCGGGCGCAAGCCACCTCCGGAGCACTCGGCCCTCAAGCTGATGCTGAGTGCGACCAAAGCCGTGGGTACATGGGGAGCGAGCGGTTTCAAGCAACTTGACCCGGAGGCGCTGGCCGCGCGGCTTGCCGCCTGCACGGCTTGCGAGCACCTTGTGGAGGCGCCGAACAAGCTGATCTACAAAGTTCGCCTCAGTCCGCAAAGCGAGCAGCGTATCTGCAACGAGTGCGGATGTTCGGTTTCCCGCAAGACCCGCATCCCTACCGAAAAATGCCCCTCCGCCGATCCAGACCGCCCCGGATTCAACCGCTGGGGACAGTCGCTGCGTTCCACCGCGTGAGCTGAGGGGCACGATCCCATGCCGGACAACAGCACGGTCAATGCCCAGGCAGAGGACAATGCCCCTCCTTCGCTCAGCGTTCCGGAGGGCGGCAAAGTCACCGGTTATGGCGAGACATTCCGCGCCAACGAATTCTCGGGGGCGGCCGGCTTTTCCGTGCCTATCCATGCAACCGAGTGCGCGCGCGGCAACCCGGAGTATGCGCTGCGGTACACGAGCGGAGGCGGCAACGGCCCGTTCGGGCTCGGCATGTCGCTCGATCTGCCGGCTTTCTCGCGCCGCACGAGCGCCGGCATTCCCAAGTACGAGGACGGCGATGTTTTTCTCTACTCAGCAGGGAAGGTACTGACGCCCTGCTATGCGCTTATCGCGAATAAATGGGTAAAGCAGGAACGCAAGCAGGCGCTCGACGGAATTTCATACCGGGTGGTCGAATACCGCCCGCGCGTCGAGTCGGACTTCATGCGTATCGAGTTCTGGATAGACCCGAACACCGGGTACTCGTTCTGGAAGACCATCGACGCGAAGAACACCACCGCTTTCCACGGCAGAACCGAAAATTCGCGCATTTTCGACCCTGCCGATCCACGGCTGATCTTTCAGTGGCTGATCGACGAAAGCATAGACGCACACGGCAATCGGGTCCGTTACACCTATAAGCCTGAGAACGCGGACGGCCTTCCGGCCGCGATCTACAACCAGAATCGCGACAACCGGGCCAACCGCTATCCCGAGCGCATTCTCTATGGCAACTACCTGAACAGCCTGGGCGAGGAGGCTTTTGCCCTCGAGATACGTTTCGATTACGGCGAGTACCGCATCCCCGACCTCTCGCCCGCAGGCGCCTGGCCTGCGCGTGCCGATTGCTTCTCGTCCTACCGCAGCGGCTTCGAGATTCGCACCAACCGCCTGTGCCGCAGCATTCTGATGATTCACCACTGCGCCGAACTCGGCGCGGCGCCGACGCTGGTAAGCGCAACCACGCTGGAATATGAAGAGACGCCGGCAGCAAGCCTGTTACGCGCGTACCGGCGTACCGGTTACCGGCTCGCGCAGGCCGTTTACCTCTCGCAGAGCCTGCCCCCCGCGCGCTTGAGCTACACGGCTTTCGACCCTTCAGGCGGGACGTTCCAAACCTTGCAGGTCGAAGGGCAACCGATCCCCGGCCTGCTCGATTCGGCAACGTATTCCCTGGTCGATCTTTATGGCGAGGGACTCCCGGGCATTTTGAACGGCAATCTGGACTCTCTTTACTACTGGCCGGGCCAGGGCGGGGGCCGCTACGGCCCGGCCAATCCCCTGCCCGAGCTGCCCAGCGACCGCAAGGAGCCCCTGCGCGCCGCCCTGGTCGATATCGACGGCAATGGACATCTCGATCTCGTTGTCGGTGAAGCGCAGCGCGGCGGCTTCTACCAGAACAACAACAACGGCAGCTGGATGCCCTACCGTGACTTCGCCACCTATCCGCCGGAGTTTGCCAGCCCGTCGGCGCAGATGACCGACCTGGACGGCGACGGCCGGGCGGACTTGCTGGTCAACGCGGGCCGCATGCTCCGTTACTACCTCTCCCGCGGGCAAGAGGGCTATGAGAGCCCGGTCATGCGGCTCAAGGAGCCCGGCCTGCCCCTGGGAGAGTCCGCGAACGAGGTCACGCTGACCACCTCGGCGGACATGTTCGGCGACGGACTCTCGCACCGCGTGCGCGTGAGCGACGGCAAAGTCGAGGTCTGGCCCAATACCGGCTACGGACGATTCGGGGAAAAAATCCTGATGGGCAACGCCCCTCACTTTCCCAGCAACCTTGCCGCGAAGCGCATTCTCCTTGCCTCGGTCAGCGGTCTGGGCGCCGCCGACCTGCTCATTGTCGAAAACGACCATCTCGATCTTTACGTCAACCAGTCAGGCAACTCCTTTGCGCCGCCCGTACGCATTGAGATCCCTTTTCGCGTCGACGATCTGGACCAGCTGAACATCGGCGACGTCACGGGTACGGGCGGGGCATGCCTCGTCGTAAGCAAGGCGGGGGCCCCGGTAGTGCACCACTACCTCGACTTCTGGGCAGGCCGCAAGCCCTATCTGCTGCGCAGCGTTGCAAACGGCATGGGGCTGCATACCGAAATCACCTATCGCTCCTCAACCGAATATTTTCTTGCGGACCGTGCCAGCGGGCGGCCTTGGGTGACGCGCCTGTCCTCGCCGGTTCAGGTTGTCGCGCGAACCGAGAGCACAGACCAGATCTCGGGCACTCGCGCAGTCAGGGTGTTTCAGTACCGCGACGGATACTACGACCCTGTCGAGCGCGAGTTCCGCGGATTCGGTTCCGTGCAAACGCAGGACGGGGAAAGCTACAACCCGCATGTGTGGCACTTCCCTTCATCCCGGAAAGCGCCCTCCCCGGACGATGAACTGGTGCCGCAGGAGCCCGCGTTCACCAAAGCCTGGAACCACACCGGCGCCTTCATCGAAAACGCCGTTATTTCAAAAGCATTTTCCGCAAGTTACTGGCACGAAGACCCCGACCAGATCGAGCTGCCGGACTCGGCATTCGAGAAGACCATTCTCGAATCAGGGGTGGCCACCGTACGCGAAGCCTATCGCGCGCTCGCCGACGTCTTCATCCGCCATGAGCTGTTCGGCATCGACAACAATGGCGCGCCGTCATCGGCCCCTTACCAGGTTACGGAAGCCAATTACACGGTGCGCATGCTCCAGCCGCGAATCGATGGGCATCAAGCCGTGTTCCTGGTCCTCATGCGGGAGCGCGCGCAGAGCAACTACGAGAAGGAAGCCGGCGACCCGCGCATTCACCACGAATTGTGGCTGGAGTCGGATCCCTATGGATTCCCGGCTTTGACGGCCGATGCGTTCTACAAGCGGCGCCCGGCCCTCGGACCCGGCGTGCTTGTGGGCCAAGGCCTCAAAGTCACGGCACGCCGGCGCACCTACGCAACGCTGCGAACGAATGAAGTCAACCTTCTTGGCGAGCCGTCCCTTGACTGCCAACTGGAGTTGCAATGCCCGCCGCCTTCCGCGCGCTACTACGAATTTTCCGCCCTGTTCACCCAGGTCAAGCTGGCACTGGCCGATGAAATCCTCTACGGAGTCCCATTTACCCCGGATGCGGTGCAATCGCGGCCCTATCGCTGGACGCAAACCCTGTACTGGAGCGAACAACTTGACAAACCCCTCCCGCCGGGCGAGATATCACCGGCGGCACTGGTCTACCAGGTGGGTTCCGCCGTATTTTCCGACCGCTCGATTGAACAGGTATACGGAACACGCGTCAGTGCGGCGATGCTCCGCCGCTACGGCTACAAGCCCGACGGCGAATACTGGTGGGACTCAGGCAACACTTCCATCTACAACAAACCGGCCGCGTTCTACCTGCTGCAGCAATCCATCGACCCGCTTGGCAACGCAACCCAGTACCACTACGACGCAGCCTACGCGCTGGCACTTGTTGGCGTCACGGATCCGCTGGGACAGGAGGAAAGCGCCGAGATCGACTACCACCTGCTCGTGCCGCGGGCCCTGCGTTCGGTCAACGACAACACAAGCGAAGTGTTGTTCGACCCCCTGGGCAATGTGCTTGCGACCTCTCTTCACGGCACCAAGAACGGGATATTCACGGGCAATATGCCGCTGGCGCAGTATGTGCGCCAGGCACCTGCCACCTTGCAGCAAATCCTCGACGACCCAGGTCGTTACCTTCAGGGCGCCTCGGAGTTTTACTTCTACAAACTCGACTCCGCCCTTGAACCCGGCGGCCAGCCGGCGCATTTCCTCAAGCTGACGAGGAACGACTGGCTTCATCCGCCCGCCGGTGACAGGCCAGTTCCCAGCGTCGCCCCTGATGCGCTCGTGGGATACCTGGACGGGTCGCTGCGCACCCTCGTGTCATTGACCCAGGTGGAAGCCGAAGCCTTGCCGGAAAAGGATCGCCCGGACGGCGGTGGGCCGCTCGCCTGGATTGCCTCGGGCCAGGTGAAATACAACAACCGCTCCGAAGTCATTCGGCGCTACCTGCCCTGCGCGAACGCCTCCTTCGCATACGCCCCGGAGCCTCCGGTTTCCTATTTTTCCTACAGGCTCGACGCACTGGGCCGCGCGATACAAAGTCGGACGCCGCACAAGTACGAGACAAGGACAGCCTATACCGCGTGGGCCGCTGCCCACTACGACGAAGAGGATACCGATCCAGACTCTCCATTCCGGGACACACCCGAGATCGCCAGCCTGAACAGCCAGGGGCTCACCATCCAGAAAACCAGGATCAACGTGGTGCAGTCGCAGGGTGTCCCGATCAAGGAGGCGCTTGAAACCTACCATGTCCTGGACATCGCCGGAAATTCCCTGCGCATCATCGACCCCCGCTTTTACGATCCGGCCCATCCCGACGTGGCATCGTCCTATGCGTTCATCGACGCTTACGACATGCGGTCGCGCAAATGTTCGTCCATCAGCATGGACGCCGGTTCCTCCCTGCAGCTGTTAAGTGCCACCGATTTCACCGTTGTGCAGTGGAATGCGTCGGGCTTTGAAATCACGACGGCTTACGACGCGCTCGGACGCAAGGCAAGCACTTCCGTCAGCGGGAACGGCCTGTCGCAGGCCACCGAGCTCTTCGAATACGGTTCCGACCCCGAACGCAACAACCGCAACCAGGTCACCCTGCGCCGCGACCAGGCTGGTATTGCGCGCCCACTGCGTTACGACCTGCTTGGCAACATGTGCGTATCCGAGCAGCAGGTCCTGGAGAACTACAAGACGGAAGTTAACTGGAACGTCCCCGCCAATGTCCCGCTGCTTCCGGACGTATGGACGATGCAAGCCCAGTACGATGCAACGGGCCGGATGCGCGTCGAAACCTCGGCCGATGGGAGCGTGGTTGAGCACCACGTTTTCCGCAACGGCTGGTTAAGGGAACTCGCCGCCTTCTTCACCCAGGATGCCGCCGCGACTTCGGTGGCACGCAATATCCGCTACGCCGCGGACGGCTCACCCAGGGAGCAGACTTGCGGGGAAGACATCGAGAGCCGCTGGGAATACGATCCCCTGTCGCTCCGGCTCCGCAGCTCCAAGGCCTACGCCGGCCGGCGGCCGGACGATCTGCTGCAGGACCTGGGCTATCTCTACGACCGCGTGGGCAACGTCACCGGCGTGGCGGCAGGGACCGAAACACCGCGGCAGTACGGCTACAACGCCATCTACCAGCTCTTGCAGGCAACAGGCCGGCAGCAGGCGGGAGCGGGAGGATGCACGGCGGCGCAGTCGTTGGGCACAGCCAGCGAGCCCTATACGCAAACTTACACCTACGACCGCGCCGGCAACCTGACCACACTCACGCAGACCGCGGCATCGGGCAACTACGTTTGCGGCATGAAGGTTTCGGCAAGCTCCAATCGCGCCGTGCCGGAGAATATTCTCAACGGGAACACGCCGGATGATTTTTTTGACGCGTCCGGCAATCAGATTTCCCTGGCTCCGCTGGCCGCCGGGCAGCGCTTGTCTTATGACTACCGGAGTCGTTTATCGTGCACGCCCACCGGTACGCCGGAGCGGCTTGTCTATGCGCTCTATGATTCCGCCGCCGTTCGCGTGCGCAAGGTTTTGGAGGATGCGGGGGAGGCCGTCGCCGACACCCTCTATATCGGCAATCTCGTGCTGGAGCGGGCAGCCAACGGAACGCAATCCCGCTCCCTGGTCTTGCGCATCAACGGCCAGCTCACGCTCGTCTCCCGGGTAAATGCCCAATCAGTGCGCAAGGAGCGTTACCAGCTCGCCGACCGGATTTCGTCCGTCACACTCGAGCTGAGCGCGGACGCGGAAATCCTGACTTACGAGGAATACTTTCCATTCGGCCGCACCGCGATCGCCGGCGGGGAAGAAACCGACCTGGCCGAAAAACGTTACCGCTACAACGGCAAGGAACTGGATCCCGCTTCCTCTCTCTACTATTACGGGCAGCGATACTACGCAAGCTGGCAGTACCGCTGGCTGACGCCGGACCCGGCAGGCGCGGTGGACGGGCTTAATCTTTACGCCTTCGTCAACAACAACCCATTGACGAACATCGATATCGATGGGTTATGCGGCGACAAGCCCAAGTCGGCCCCGGCCTCAAAGACCAACTGGTATGTTTTTGGCGGCGCGGTGGCCTTGGGGATCGCGCTTACCTTCCCGGTGGCACGCACCCGGCTCCTCGCAGTGGCCAAACCCAAAGCGCCGGCCCTGCCGCCGCCGCTACCAGTCACCGTTTTCCGTTTCGCGACCGAAGCGGATCCAACCTCGATTCAAAGCAATCTCTCGAAATCCAGCTACCTGACGCAGTGGCGGGTGCGCCTGTTTCTTCAATCGCCCAGATACAGGGTCTGGCGCGCCGAACAGCATGCACGGGGAGACACGACAGACAGCCCGTTCGTGTCGGTCATCACCGACCCCACGAAATTGGCCAACTCAACCGACCCCTGGGCGCGTACCATTGCCACAGGTAAACCGGGACACCCGGGCGCAAAACCGGCGCCGGATCTCGCAACGTTTTCGGTTCCACCTGAAAAGCTTATCGTGCCCAAGAACCCACTTTCACAAAAGGAAACGGAGCAGGTATTCCTGGGTGACAATCTGGGCGATTTCAACACCAAGTGGATAAAAAACCCATTCATCGTCTAGTGATCATCCGACACACAGCGGCCCCGTACAGGAGACTGCATTGGCAACAAACATACTCGTTACATTACGGCATCCGCACGGTGACCTGGAAATTCCGCTCAAGGACTGGATGGAGCAAGGTCCCGGCGACCGCCCGATGTTGAGGCCTGTCGCCGCCCGGTTTGAAGGCTCGAATGCGGCCCTGCCGCTGAGCGTCGTTCCATTGGCCTACCGCAACAATGCGGTCTCCCGACTGATGATCCGGGCCGGCCTGATCAAGTACCCCTGGCATCCGGCGAAGCCGGCTGATCGCAGCAATCGCCGGTGAATTGCGGGCGAATCCGGGGCCGCCTGCAGGGCAAGCCATAGGCCTATCGGCGAGAAAGCCGGAGCGGTACCCCCGCACCGGAAGCCAGCTAGCCCCCCCGCCTACTGACTCTCAATCCGCGTGGAATTAAGCAGCGTATCCAAGCGAGCAGCACGCTTGGTCAGTTGCTGGAGCACTGTGGTGAAATCGCCGCCATCCTGGGGAGCACTCATCGCCTTGGTTAGCGCCTGGAACAGTGAGAGGTCCGCAACGGGCCGCAGCTGGTAGTTCGATGAGGCCTTGAAGGCGGACAGGTCGTACATATTCTTCAGCGTGGCTTTTTCGGCCTCGTCGCGGCCGTAGGCCAGGAAGAATTTCTTGATGCGTTGCTGGGTTGCCGCGGGCAGATCCTTGCGGTAGAGGATGGGGTCGTTGGGAATCAGCGGGGATTCCCAGATCACTTTCACGCGCGCCATTTTGTCGGGGAACTCCACCTCGTAGCGCAGCATGTCGGCGGTGTTGTTGGTGGCCAGGTCGACCTGGCCCTCGGCGACCGCCAGGAAGTTGTCGCGGTGGCTGGTGCGGTTGATTTTCTTGAAGTGCTTCTCGGGATCGATCTTGTTCTTGGCGAACACATAGTAGTTCGGCGCCAAAAAGCCCGAGATGGACTCCTTGTTGCCGGCGCCCAGCGTGTAGCTGCCCGGGCGGGCTATCACCTCGGCCAGGCTCTGGGGCGCGCCGTCCTTGCGGGCGAGCAAGACCGAGCTGTAGCCGCGCGTTCCGTCCAGCCCCACCATCTGTGCAAACACCAGCGCCTGGTCGGCCTCCACCAGTTCGATCGCAGCCTTGTTGTTGATCCAGGCCACCTGCACTTGCCCATTCTTCAGCGCGCTGGAGACTTCGGCGAAATCTTTCGAAGCCAGGACTCGCACCGGCCGCTGCATCTCTTTGGCCAGCGCGTCGGTAAACGGCTTCCAGTTCTCCAGCATCTTCTCCACGGTGTCGCCCGTGACGATGAGCCCCAGGGTCAAGGGCGCCGCCGGGTTATCGGCGGCGTGAGCCGGGAACAGTCCCAGCCCGGCCAGGCACAAGGTTGCGCAAAAGGTTGCGCACAGGGCGCGCCGGGCCCAGGCGAGCTTGCCGGGGCAGAGACGATCAGGGTTCATTTCGGCGCCTCCTGGCGGATGGGCAGATGGACGCCCGGCCGGATAAGCGGCCTGGCGAATGGGGGCTGGTTTACTTGTTGCCGGCAGGAAGCGGATGAATATCTTCGGGCTTGACGACAATCCAGTTCTTGTCGGCCGTGACCGGCAAGCCCAGCTCTTTTTGGCGCGCCGCATTCTTGGTCCACATATCGGTGATCTGCGTCATGTATTTGGCTTTGCGATTGACCCAGATGCGCACGCCGCCCCTGTCGATGTCGGTCCCGTGGAACAGCATGTAGCCGTCGCTGGTCGGTGTGTCGCCCGCGACCAGGATGGGTTTCTTCCACTGGTCGATATACGTCAGGATCGCTGCATACTTGCCTGCCATCCAGGTGTTGGGCGTCCACAAGTAGGGATGCATTTCCAGATCCATGTTTTTGGCGGCATCGTATTTGCCTTTCTGGATCTGCAGGCGGGATGAAGTCAGCTCCTGGGTCTTGCGATCTTTCAGCATGGTCGCCACACCGATCACGTTTTGCGGTTTGACGTTGTAGCCGTAGCGCGGATCGGATGCGACCATGCGCACCAGTTCTTCATGCGCGGCGGTCATGATGTAGACCTCGATGCCGTTTTCCATCAGGTGGTTCATCAGCTCACGCTGGCCCTGGTAGATGCGCGGCGGCTGGATGTCGATGGTCTTGACCGTGTCGCCTTCGTAGTAGGTGGCCGGAATCGGTTTGCCGTAAGCCATCAGTTCATCGACGAGTGCCTTTAACTCCTTGAGCGTGTAGCCCGAAAAAATCTGCGCCACCCAGGGGTAGCAAACCATGTCGTCGATCTCGCACAGCCGGTAGTAATAGCTGTTCAGGCTTTCCTTGTGGCCGTTGACATCCTTGAACGGGATCAGCTTGAGCGAAGGGTCCATGTTCTCGCGCGTCAGCAGGCCTTTCATTTCCATGTAGGGCAGCAGGGACTCTTCCAGGTCGAAGTTGTAGCTCGTGTTGTCCATGTCGAACACGGCGTACTCCCCTTTGTTCGCATGCGTCTTGACCAGGGCATTGAGCTTGGCCGCGGCGTCGGCCGGCCAGTGTTTCAATTCGACGGCCGAACAGCCTAAGGCGACACCGGCAAGCAATAAGCCGGACAACAGCTTTTTAACCCTATTCATACTGATCTCTCCGTTAAGTTCTTTTGATGAAACCGCCGATAAAGCCGCGATCAAAGGCCCAGGTGCTTGTTGACCGCCGCCAGCCCATCTTTGCCGTCAAAGGTGCTGACTTCGGCCAGCCACTTCTTGAGCACATCCGGGTTTTTCTTCAACCAGTCACGCGCCGCATCGTTGGGCTTGACCTTGTTGGTGATGGGCACCATCACCTGGTTTTCCAGGTCGGTGCTGAATTGCAGGTTGGCGATCAGCCTGGCTGCGTTCGGGCAGCGCGCCTGGTAGTCGGTGGCGGTTGCGGTGTACACCTTGGCCTCGCCGAAGTTCGGGCCGAACACGGTGTCCCCGCCTTCCAGGTATTTCATCTTCACCTGGACATTCATCGGATGCGGTTCCCAGCCCAGGAACACAATCCATTTTTTCAGACGTGACGAGCGCTGTATTTCGGACAGCATGCCGGCTTCGCTCGACTCGACCATCCTGAAATCCTTCAAGCCGAATTCGTTCTTGTCGATCATGCGCTGGATCAGCAGGTTGCCGTCATTGCCGGCTTCGATGCCGTAGATTTTTCCGTCGAGCTCTTTGCGATACTTCGCGATGTCGGCAAAAGTCTTCAAGCCGCCTTCATAAGCGATGCTGTTGACGGCCAGCGTGTACTTGGCGCCGACCAGGTTGGGTTGCTCCAGCACCTTGATCTGGCCTGCCTTGACGAAGGGCTCGATCATGGGTGTCATGCTCGGGTTCCAGTAACCGAGGAAGACATCGATCTGCTTGCTCTTGATGCCCGTGAAGGTGATCGGCACGGATGCCAGCGTGGTCTTGGGGCTGTAACCCAGGCCCTCCAGCACCACCGATACCAGCCCTGTGGTGGCGGCAATGTCGCTCCAGCCCACATCGCCAAAGCGCACCGTGCGGCAGCTTTCCGCCTCTTTCGCGCCCGGTGATTTGCTTTGCGCGCTTGCGGGGCCGGCGCAAAGTGTGAGGGCAAGAACCGCAATCGGGCCGAGTATGGACAGAGACCTCATGTCACGTTTTCCTTGTTGGATAGCGCATTACCTAGGGACTGACTTGGGACTGAAACGGCTTGCTCACCGCATGCTTTTTTGCCGCTCCTGGCGCAGGCGAGTGGTGCATGCCGGGAAGTTTTGCTCTTCCGTTGGACGAACTATAGGTTTAGCAAAACGGTCGATATTGACGTAATACGACTAACATATGTCGTATTACGTCAAACGATTAACGGCTGCGCAAAATACCTTATAGGCTGTTGTCAACGCATGGCGGGCCTATATGAGAGAAGAAAACAGGGAGCGCACTTCACCCAAAGCCACACCCGCGGCGCGCAGGGTTGGCTTGCTTCTGATCCCGCAGTTTTCCAATCTGGGCCTGGCCCTGGTGATGGAGCCGCTGGTGCTGGCCAACTGGCTGATGCAGCGCAAACTGTTCGAATGGACCACGCTGTCGGTCGACGGCGCACCGGTGATCGGGACGCACGGCATGCATGTCCCGGTCGATGCGGAGCTGTCCGACGACATGGAGTTCTCCGCGGTGTTCGTCATCGCCAGCTTCGAGGCCAAGAAGTACGCGAAGAACCGCAAGATCAAAAACTGGTTGCGGCGGCAGGCGGCGTTCGGCGCGGAGCTCGCCGGCATTGAGACCGGCGCCGAAATTTTGGCAGCCGCCGGATTGCTGGACGGCTATAGCGCGGCCACTCATTGGGACAACCTGGAAGGCTTCCAGGAGCTGTACCCGAACGTCAACGCGAAAGACCAGTTTTACACCATAGAACGGCGCCGCCTGACCTGTGCGGGCGCCACGTCGACACTGGACATGATGCTGCAATGGATGGGCGAGCGCGAAGGCGCCGACCTGGCGCACGAGGTTTCGCAGCACATGCAATACACGCAGGTCCGTTACCCGACGGACTCCTTGCTGAGCAGCGCCAACAAGCGGCCCGGCGAGGGCAGCAGGCATGTGCAGGCCGCGATCAACCTCATGCAGGAAACCGTAGGAGACCCGGTGTCCTGCGACGACATCGCAGAGAGCGTCGGGCTGTCGCGGCGCCAGCTGGAGCGCCTGTTCCAGCACTACACATCGCTGCCTCCCCTGAAGTACTACATCAACCTGCGGCTGGCGCGGGCGCACAAGCTGTTGCAGCAGACCGACCTGAGCGTGGCGCAGGTGGCGGTCGGCGCCGGCTACTCGTCGCTTGAACATTTCTCGCGCGTCTACCGGGAAAAGTTCGGCTGCCCGCCCAGGGCTGACCGGTTGCAATCGGTACAGGCACCGGTGATGCGGCGTGCGGTTTCACCGGCGCGCAAGTGACTTGCCTCCTCTGTTACACACCGCGTGAGGGACCGGCAAATTTGCGCCATCCCGTGGTCGTAATACATCAAGAGCACCGCGTACCCTGAACCTATAGTGAGCCGTCAAGGCAATCGACCCATCGACGACATCGACGATTGCCCGGCACAACATCGGAACAAGGTGAGCTCGTGACAACCCCAACACTACGCAACTACATAGGCGGCGCCTACCTTACCGGCACCGCTTCGGAAACACTGGACAACCTGAACCCCGCCACCGGCCAGCTTCTGTGCCGTGTCGAACTGGCGCTGGCGCCGGAAGTCGAGCGAGCGATTGAGGCTGCGCATGCCGGCCTGGCCCAATGGTCTGCGATGACCGGTGCGGAGCGCGGCCGCATCCTGTACCGGGCGGCCCAACTGCTGCGTGCGCGCAACCGCGAACTGGCCGAACTGGAAGTGGCGGATTGCGGCAAGCCGATTCAGGAAGCCGAAGTGGTCGACGTTGCCAGTGGCGCCGATTGCATTGAGTACTTTGCCGGCCTGGCGCCGACCATCCACGGCCACCATTACGGCCTCAAGAACGCTTTTGCGTACACGCGGCGCGAACCCCTGGGCATTTGCGTCGGCATAGGCGCCTGGAACTATCCCCTGCAGATCGCCTGCTGGAAATCGGCGCCGGCCCTGGCTTGCGGCAATGCCATGATCTTCAAGCCTTCGGAATTGACACCGCGCAGCGCCGCCAAGCTCGCGGAAATCTACACCGAGGCCGGTGTGCCGGACGGCGTGTTCAATGTACTGCAAGGCGATGCCCGCACAGGCCAGCTGCTGGTGACGCACCCAGCGGTGGCCAAGGTATCGCTCACGGGGTCGGTCGGCACCGGCAAGGCCATCATGGCCGAAGCCGCCAGAACCCTGAAGCGCGCGACCATGGAGCTGGGCGGCAAATCGGCGCTGCTGGTGTTCCCCGATGCCGACCTGAAACAGGCGGTTTCCGCCGCGATGCTCGGCAATTTTTATACGCAGGGCGAGGTCTGCACCAACTGCACGCGGGTCTTTGTGCATGAGGACATCCACGATGCGTTTCTGGAACAGCTGCAGGCGCGTACCGCCAAGCTGCGCATCGGCGACCCGATGGACCCGGCGACGCAGGTCGGCGCGCTGATTTCACGCACGCACATGAAGCGCGTGCTCGCCTACATCGACAAAGGCATAGCCGAAGGTGCGCGACTGGTCGCCGGCGGCAAGCAGGTCAGCACCGGCGGCCTGGCCGAAGGCAACTTTGTCGAGCCGACCATCTTTGCCGATTGCCGCGACGACATGAGCATCGTGCGCGAAGAGATTTTCGGGCCGGTGATGTCGGTGCTGCGCTTCAGCGATGAAGCGGAAGCGGTGGCGCGCGCCAACGATACCCGCTTCGGCCTGGCGGCCGGCGTGTTCACCGGTGACCTGGCGCGCGGGCACCGCGTGGCAGCGCAGTTGCAGGCCGGCGTGTGCTGGATCAACAACTACAACATCACGCCCATCGAGATGCCGTTTGGCGGTATTCGCGAATCGGGCATCGGCCATGAAAACAGCCTGGTGACGATTGACTACTACACGCAATTGAAGAGCGTGTATGTGGAATTGGGCGAAGTGGCTTGCCCTTATGAATAAGAACGGAACAGGAACGTCTGGCAGCTAACATGAAACAAGAACAATACGATTACATCATCGTCGGCGCCGGTTCAGCCGGCTGCGTCCTCGCCAACCGCCTGACCGAGGACGAAGGCGCGCGTGTCCTGCTGCTGGAGGCCGGCCCGGTGGACCGCAGCATCTTCATCCACATGCCGTCGGCCTTCGCCTATCCGCTGGCCAACGACAAGTACAACTGGTTTTACGACACCGAGCCGGAACCTTTCATGAACAACCGAAAGATGCACTGCCCGCGCGGCCGCGTGCTTGGCGGTTCATCGTCGATCAACGGCATGGTCTATATCCGCGGCCACGCGTTTGACTATGACGCCTGGGCCGGCAGGCCCGGACTGGAGCAATGGTCTTACGCGCACTGCCTGCCCTACTTCAAAAAATCCGAAACCCGCCTGAAGGGCGGCGACGCCTATCGCGGCAACGAGGGGCCCTTGTACGTCTCCACCGCCGCCTGCAAGAACCCCCTGTACCGCGCTTTCATCGAGGCAGGGCAACAGGCCGGCTACCCCTACACCGAGGACATGAACGGCTACCAGCAGGAAGGCCTCGGGCCTATGGACATGACGGTCTACAAGGGCCGCCGCTGGAGCACGGCGCAGGCCTACCTGCGCCCGGCGGCCAAGCGCGGCAACCTGCGCGTGGCGACGCGCGCGCAAGTCACGCAGGTCCTGTTCGAGGGAACGCGCGCGATTGGCGTCGAGTACGCACAAGGCTCGCAACTGCATCAAGTGCATGCGGCGCAGGAGGTGATCCTGTCAGGCGGCGCCATCAACTCACCGCAGGTGCTGATGCTGTCCGGCATCGGCAACGCGAAGGAACTGCGCGCACTCGGCATCCAGCCGCGCGTCGACCTGCCGGGCGTCGGCAAAAACCTGCAAGACCATCTTGAGGTTTATGTGCAGTACGCCAGCAAGCAGCCCATCACCCTGTACAGCGCGATGAGCCCCTTGGCCAAACTGAAAATCGGCGTGCAGTGGTTGTTTGCCAGAGAAGGCCTGGGTGCGACCAACCATTTCGAATCCGGCGGTTTTATCCGCAGTGAGGCGGGCGTGGCGCATCCGGATCTGCAATACCATTTTCTGCCGATGGCCGTCAGCTACGACGGCAGCGCACCGGCCACCCAGCACGGCTTTCAGGCGCACGTGGGGCCCATGCGCGCGACCAGCCGCGGCCACATCACACTGCGCTCTGCCGACCCCAAAGCGCATCCGCGCATCCTGTTCAATTACATGCAGACCGAACAGGATCGCAAGGAAATGCGCGCGGGTGTGCGCCTGACGCGCGAGATCTTTTCCCAGGCCGCCTTCGAGCCTTTCCGCAACGGCGAGATCTCGCCAGGCGCCAGGGTCCAGACCGATGCCGAGATCGACGCCTTCATTCGCGAAAAAGCCGAGAGCGCTTTTCACCCTTCCTGCAGTTGCCGCATGGGCACCGACCCGATGGCCGTGGTCGACGGCGCCGGCCGCGTGCACGGCGTCCAGAACCTGCGCGTGGTGGATGCCTCCATCATGCCCAATATCGTGAGCGGCAACCTGAATGCGCCGACCATCATGATCGCGGAGAAGATCGCGGACCTGATCCGGAGCCGGTCACCGTTGCCGACGCAGGCGGCGCCGGTTTATGTGGCTTCCAACTACGCGACACACCAGCGCTGATACTGCTTCACACCTTTCGATGCCGCGCGGCTGCGTCAGCGCCGGCCAGCATCCTCCGGCTTGGGCTTGCCTACAGCAACATGAGGGGAAACATCCCTGACATGGCAACTTCTTTCGATATGTGTGTTCTGCGGAGAGCGGAGTATGTGAAGAGAGGCCGGAAGAATCAAACCACTGGAGGCGCGGGCCGGATCTTGAACCAGATCGAATACATCGCGGGCAGGAACACCAGTGTCATGACAGTTCCCGCAAGGGTGCCGCCTATCAGTGTGTAGGCGAGCGTTCCCCAGAACACCGAATGGGTGAGCGGCATGAAGGCAAAGATCGCCGCCAACGCGGTAAGAATCACCGGCCGGGCGCGCTGCACAGTTGCTTCAACGACCGCCTGGAATGGGTCCAGGCCGGCTTGCTCGTTGTGGTGGATCTGCCCGATCAGAATCAGCGTGTTGCGCATCAGGATGCCCGACAGCGCAATCAGCCCCACCAGCGCATTGATGCCGAAGGGTTGCTGGAACAGCAGCAAGGTAGGCACCACACCGATCAGGCCCAGCGGGCTGGTCAGGAAGACCATCACCATCGCGGAGATGGAACGCCCCTGCAAAATGATGATGAGCAAGGTGACGGCCAACATGATGGGGAACAGCGGCAACATGGCTTTGGTCGCCTTGGCTGACTCTTCGATGGAGCCGGCTTGTTCGATGCGGTAACCGCCTGGCAGCTTGTCGATGATGGGTTTCAGTTGCTGCGTGATGGCGGTGGACACGTCGGGCGGCTGCAGGCCGTCGGCGATATCGCCCCGCACGGTGATCGTCGGCGTGCGGTCGCGCCGGCGAATGACGGGTTCTTCCATGCGCACATCGACCTCACCCACCTGTGACAGCGGAATGCGTTGCCCGTTGGCGCCGGCCAATGTGAAGTCGCCTATCCGCGCAGGGTCAAGCCGGACGGCGCCGGCCGAGCGAACCACCACCTGCACCGTGCGAATGTCTTCACGCACGGCGGTCACAGGTACACCGGTCAACAGAAACTGCAATTGCTGCGCCACGGCGCTGGATGTCAGCCCGACGGCCTGCAAGCGGTCCTGTTGCAAGGTGAAGTGCAGTGTGGGTGTGCGCGTTCCCCAGTCGGAGTTGACCGTGCGCATCATAGTGCTGGCGGTCATGACTTGTTGCACCTCGGCCGCGATGCTGCGCAGTTTCTCCGGGTCAGGGCCGCTGACACGGTAGGCCACCGGGAATGGCGAGTAAGGGCCGAATACAAGCTGGGTGACGCGCACGCGCGCTTCCGAAGCCAGGCCATCGGCAATCGCCTGGCGCAGCCGGATTTTCAAGGCGTCGCGTTCATCCTGGCTGTCCGTGCGGACCACGATCTTGGCGAATGACGGATCGGGAAGCTCAGGCCCCACCGAGAAGAAGAAGCGCGGGGCGCCCTGGCCGATGTAGGCGGTGACGATTTTTGCTTCTTCCTGTTTGGCCAGCCAGGCTTCGACTTTGGCCGTGGCGGCGCTGGTCTGCGTGATGGAAGTGCCATAGGGCATCTGCACTTCGACCAGCACTTCAGGCCGGTCGGAGATCGGGAAGAACTGCTTCTTGACCACGCCCATGCCGAGTACGGCGACGACAAAAAGCCCGACCACCGCGCCGGCGACCAGCCATTTGCGTGCGATGACGCGCGCCAGCAACTGGCGAAAACGGTTGTAGCGTGGCGTGTCGTACATCGCCTCATGCCCGCCTTCAATCTTCTTGACGTCGGGCAACATCTGGACGCCCAGGTAAGGCGTGAAGACCACGGCGACCACCCAGGATGCGATCAAGGCAATGCCGACGATCCAGAACATGTTGCTGGTGTATTCGCCTGCGGTGGACGGCGCAAAACCGTTGGGCATGAAACCGACGGCCGTGACCAGGGTGCCCGAGAGCATGGGCGCCGCGGTATGGCTCCAGGCGTAGGCGGAGGCGGCGGTGCGGCTGTAGCCCTCTTCCATTTTGACCACCATCATTTCGATGGCAATGATGGCGTCGTCTACCAGCAGGCCCAGCCCCAGGATCAGCGAGCCCAGGGTGATACGGTCGAAGTTTTTGCCGGTGGCAAGCATCACCATGAAAACGGCCGCCAGCGTCAGCGGCACGGCCGCGGCGACGACGACACCGACGCGCCAGCCCATGCTGACAAAACACACCACCATGACCACCAGCAGCGCGGCAAAAAACTTGACCATGAATTCATCGACCGACGCGCTGATGTTGACGGCTTGGTCGGTGACCTTGGTCAGGCCCAACCCGAGCGGCTGCTCGGCGTTGATGGCGCCCACTTCGCTGTCCAATGCCTTGCCCAGATCCAGACCGTTCCAGCCGTCGCGCATGACGACGCCCAGCAGCAGCGCCGGCTCGCCGGCGTTGCGGACCAGGAAAGTCGCCGGGTCTTCGTAGCCGCGCTTGACGGTGGCGACGTCCGAGAGCTTCAGGGTTCGGCCTTGCGCCGTGACCGGCGTGTCGCGAATCTTTTGCAATTCGTCGAAGGCGCCGTCCAGGCGGATGAACACCTGAGGGCCTTTGGTTTCGATAGACCCGGCGGGCGTCAGGGCATTCTGGCCATTGAGCGCGGCAAACACGTCTTGCGGGCTGACGCCCAGCGTCGCCAGGCGTTCATGCGAGAACTCGACATAGATGCGCTCGGGCCGCTCGCCGACGATGTTGACCTTTTTCACGCCGGGCACATGCAGCAGCCGCTGGCGCAGCGTCTCCGCGTCGCGCACCAGCAAACGCTGCGGTTCGCCCTTGGCCTTGAGCGCATACAAGGCAAAAGTGACGTCCGAGTATTCGTCATTGACCATGGGCCCGATCACGTCGGACGGAAGGTTGACGGCTTCGTCGCTGAGCTTTTTGCGGGCCTGGTAGAACTGCTTTTCCACCTCCGCGGGGGGCGTGCTGTCGAGCAGGGTCAGGGTGGTGAAGGCCAGGCCCGGCCTCGTGAAAGTTTCGCTGCGGTCGTACCAGCGCAGTTCCTGCAGGCGCTTTTCAAGTTTCTCGGTGACCTGGTCCTGCATTTCCTGCGGCGTGGCCCCGGGCCAAGCGGTGACGATGGTCATCACCTTGATGGTGAACGAGGGGTCTTCCGCCCGCCCGAGTTTGAAGAAAGCAAGGAGACCGCCCAACGAGATCAGGCAGATCAGGAACAGGGTGATGGCGCGCTCGCGCACCGCGAGCGCCGAGAGGTTGAAGCGGCCTTCGCTCATGGCTTTTTCGCGGCAACCGCGCCTTGACCTGCCACACGAATCTGCTGGCCTTCGCGCAGCATGTGCGCGCCCAGCGCCACGATGCGATCGCCTTGCTTAAGCTGGCCGCTCACCCGCGCGCCATCGTCATCCAGGCGCTTGATTTCGACCGGCCGCCACGAAACCTTGGCCGGTTCACCGCTGATGGCCCACACCCCCGGGCCTTTGCCCGCGTCGAACAAGGCGCCTATCGGAACCTGCAAACCGCCTTGGGCGGCGCGGCCGTCCGCAATCTGAATGGTGACCGTCGTGCCCAATGGCGCATTGGCCAGCTCGCCCTCCAGCACGTAGCGGGCCTCAAAGGTGCGGGTCAACCGGTCAGCGGAATCCGAGAGCAGGCGGAGCTTTGCCGGAACCGTCACGCCTTCTTTGCCAAACAAGGTGGCCTGGCCGATAGAGCCCAGCGTGGGGCGCAGGGTTTCCGGCAACTGGATGATGGCTTCGCGGCGCCCGGCATGGGCCACGCGCACCACGACCTGCCCCGGGTTAACGACCTGGCCGGGTTCGGCCAGTGTTTCCGTGACCACACCGTCGGCATCGGCCACCAGCTCCGCATAGCGGCTCGCATTGCGGGCCACTTCGGCCTGGGCTTCGGCCGCGTTGAGCTGGGCCTTGGCGGCATCGGATGCGGCCTTGATCTGGTCATAGGCCGAAGCCGAGATCGCGCCCGTTCCGCGCAAGTCGCGGTAGCGGGCTTCATCTTCGGCCGTCTGCAGGGCCCGCGCCCGGGCGGCGGCAACCGCCTCCTGCTGCGCGTGCGCCGCGAGTTTTAAATCGGCCGGGTCGATGCGCATGAGCGTTTGGCCGCGCTTGACCGTTTGCCCCGCATCAACCAGCCGCTCCAGCACCTTGCCAGAGACACGAAAGCCCAGGTCGCTCTGCACCCGGGCGGCAACGGTGCCGCTGAACTGGCGCAAGCCGGAACCGGCGCCCTGGACCGAGGCCTCTCGGACCAGCACCGTTTCGGTACGCGGGTCGGATGGCGCCTTGTCGCCGCAAGCGGTTAAAGCAAAAGACAGTCCGGCAACAAGGGCGGAAACAACGAGAGGGCGACGGTCCATGGGAATCCCGTTAACGAATTAATCAGGATTCGCATTTTGATACTAGTGACTAAATTAGTCAACAGTCACATGAAGATTCAAGGTGAAAGGCTGCGGAGCACCAAGCTCGACAACAGGGTCGGCGCCTCGTTGGTATAGGCAAAACTGTGCTGTAAAAGCAAGGGATTGATGTAAGGCCGCATGACCAGGCAGACGGCCATGGTGGCCTCGTCGATGGGCGTCTTGCGCTCGAAATCACCCGTTTGCCGGCCCTCCTGCAGGATCTCCTGGACCATGGCCTGCACGCGCTGCTCGTACGCCAGCACCGCCTGCCAGCGCTCCGTGGCCGCGGAGGTCGCGATTTCATAGAGCTTGCGGTCCTGGGAGAACAGGCGAAGGCTGGCCTCGATGATGGTCTTGAACATGCGGCGCAGCTTCTCGGGCGGGCTGCCGGCTTCGTCAATGGCCTGCCTGACTTCGCTTTCGATCTGCTGCAGGCAACCCGCGCAAATCATCTCGCCGATGGCCTGCTTGGACGCGAAGAACTTGTAGATGTAGGCCTTGGAAAAGCCGATGGCCTTGGCAAGGTCGGAAACCGTCGTCTTTTCGTAGCCGTAGCGGCTGAAGTGCTCGGCGGCGGCGGCAACGATCTGGTCTCGCACCTCGTGGTCGGCCGGGCCCCGCGCCGAAACGGGGTAAGTGGTGGCGTTACTCATGGCCTAGAGCTTAACGCCAAGCTCAAAAGGCCACAACAAGTGACCATATTGTATTATAGTCACAATACTTTCAGGCTTTATTTGCTTAGTTTTAGACCACGGGAGAAGACCATGCTGCTCAAACCCACCCTTTCCATGCTCTTCGTTGCAGGCCTTTCGGCAGGCTGCGCCGTCGGCCCCGACTACACCCGGCCCGATACGCCCATGCCAGAACAGTACATGGGCCAGGCAGCCCTGGATCAAAGGCAGGCAGCCGCAAGCGCCGACCTCGTCACCTGGTGGACGGGTTTTGGCGACCCGAAACTGACCCGTTTCATCACGCTTGCGCTGGACCAAAACCTCGACCTCGCGCAGGCATCGGCGCGCGTCGCCCAGGCGCGTGCGGGGCTGGGCGACGCGAATGCCGCCTTGTTGCCTTCAGCAAACGTCAGCGGCCAGGCGACCCGCGCGTATCAGTCGGTTGAAACGCCACTGGGGCGCGTCCTGAACAGCAACCGCAATTTCAACCGCCTCGGCGATGCCTACGAAGCCAACCTCGGCGCAAGCTGGGAACTGGACATCTTCGGCGGCCTGCGCCGCGGGCGCGAAGCGGCGCTTGCCGACTACCAGGCATCGGAGGCCGGCGCGGCCGCCACACGCCTGGCCATCACGGCGCAGACGGCCGACATCTATATAGGTATCCGCGGATTGCAGACGCGCCTGGCTGTCGCGCGGCGGCAAGTGCAAACACAGCAGGAGCTGCTTTCCATGCTCAATCTTCTCTATGGCAAGGGCCTTGTGGCCGAGCTTCAGGTGCGCCAGGCCGAAGGCGCGCTCGCGCAAGTGCGGTCTTCCGTGCCGGTTCTTGAAACGGGCCTGGCCGCCGCCATGAATGCGCTGGACGTGATGCTGGGCGCGACGCCGGGAACGTACAGGGCTGAGCTGTCCGATGACGGCGCCATCCCGAGCGCCCCGCAGATCGCGGCCGCAGGGTCGCCGGGTGAGCTACTCAGGCGGCGGCCCGACCTGATTGCCGCCGAACGCCGGTTGGCCGCATCGAACGCCCGCATAGGAGCCTCCATCGCCGAGTACTACCCCAAGTTTTCCCTGAGCGGGCTGGTTGGCAGCGCGACATCGGTATCCGCAGGCAACCTCTTCAGCAGCGGCGCCGGCCAGGCCGCGGGTGTGCTGGGACTGCGCTGGCGCCTTTTTGACTTCGGCCGCATCAATGCGCAGATCGACCAGGCAAAGGGGCAAGAGGCCGAGATGCTGGCGGCTTACCGGCTGGCGGTGTTGCATGCCACTGAAGACGTTGAAAACGCTTTTTCGGCGCTGGTCAAACGTGAAGAGCAAGCGTCCACCCTCGCCCAGGGAGTCGACTCGCTGGGCCGCGCGCGAGGCGCTTCATTTGCGGCCTACCAAAGAGGCGTCGTCAGCCTGATCGAAGTGTTGCAGGCCGATGAAAACCTGCTGCGCGCCTCCGATGCGCGGGCCCAGGCGCAAACGGAATCAGCACGCGCAGCGGTTGCTGCCTTCAAGGCGCTCGGTGGTGGATGGCAAGCTGGGGAGCGGGAATCTGTGGCGAGCAGGTCCTAACGACACCAGCGACGCACTTTGGCGGATCCAGATACACCCCTGTTAACGTTGGTGGATCTGTCTCCAGGCAAAAAGTGGCAAGCCCGCGGGCTTGCCGCCGTTTCTTAACGCTTCCTCAATACGCCGCCAACACGTTCAAGAACCATCCCCGGCTGCGGTACGAAAGATCGGTCAGGTCATCCGAGTACTTGGTGAAGTTGTAGCCCACACCGACTTTCACACCCTTGCCGAGGTGGCGATAAACGCCCAGCAGTGCGCCGGCTTTGGCGTCCTGCGCTTCGGTGGCGCGCAGGTTGCGCAACTCGATCAATGCGTCCCACTCCTTGACCAGGTGCAGGTCGGCGCGCAGGATCAAGAGGTCTGCGCGGCTCGAGAACCATTCGCCGGTGGCCACTGGCGTTTTGAGTTCGCCGATGCGGAAGGCGTACTTGGCGCCGACTGAGAGCCACGGCTTGACGTCGTAAATCGTGTCGACGGAGAAGACCTGGCTGCGCTGTGCGTAGTCGGCCGACAGACCCGAGGGCGTGAGCTGGCCGTTGGTGGGCACGTTGCTCAAGTTGGTGTACTTGAACAAGGTGTTCCAGCGGTCGTTGTCGACGGGGCGATACGCGCTGCCAATCACAAACTCGTGGTAGTTGCCGTCAACGAAGGCGCCCTGGCTGTTGCTGGAGCGCGAGACATTGAGCTTGCCGAGCAGGCGCCATGCCGGGTCGACCTGCAGGCCGACGGTGTTGCGCATGAGCCAGGTGGTGCGTTCGCCCGAGATATTGCCTTTGTCGTTGCGCCATTCGAGGCTGCCGCCGTATTTGAGGTTGTCTTTCTTGTAGCCGATGGAGCCGCCTATGGCGCGGCGTTTGAGGTCGCCTGCCAGCGGATCGGACACGGTGCCGAACTCAAACTTGGCGCCATAGTTCCAGCGGTCGTTGGGCGACCAGTCGGCGCCGAAAGCTTGCGTGAGGCTTTGCGGGCCTGCGCCGTTGACGGAGCGGCCTTCGCCGAACACGCGCAGCTGATCGGATACGCGTGTGCTTGCGCCGGACACCAGTGTGCCCTGGCGGCCGCGCCAGGCGACGTCGGGGGTTTCGGTCTCCACCGTATAGGCGAGGTAGGCATTGCTGCGGTCCGAGATGCGGTAGTCGGCGCCCAGCTTGCCGCCCATGCCCATGCTGCCGCTGGAGGCTTCGCCGCTGAGCTTGACGCGCTCGCTGACCTGCAGCGCGCCGCCCAGGCCCACGCGGTTGTTGGGATCGCGTGTGTCGTCGCGCTCCAGCGTGCCCTGCACATAACCGTAGGCTTCCCAGTTTTCTTTTTCGCCGGGCTTGCCGTTTTTGTTGTCGGGGCGGTAGTCGGCGCGCAGCTGTGCGTCGGTGCGGGAGCCGGTCTGCGAGAGCAAGGCGCTGGCGTTGGGCGTGACTTTGGAGCGGTCGTCAGAGCGCACACCGGCCGCGACTTCCCATTCGCTGTTCAACGTCTGGCGCACGGCGACCTCGGCGTTCTGGCTGTCCTGCAAATCACCCTCACGCCTGTCGGCCTTGACCAGCACACGCGTGCCGGGCATGACTTCCACGTCGGCGGAGCCACCGGCCTGCCTGACGGCCTCGCCGCCTATGCCGATCTGCCCGGGCGCCGAGTAGCCGCGGTCGCGGTTCTGCGCATAAGCGGTGACCTTGCCCTTCATGCTGTCGGTCACTTCGGCCAGGTCCACCGAGGCCTCGAGGCGCTCGGCGCCGGCCGACTGGATGGCGCCGCTGCTCAGGGTGTTGAAGCCGAAGCCGCCGTCAATCGAAGTCTGCGAACCGTTGCCCGGGCCCTTGGAGCGGGCCGCCTCGAACTTGAGCCAGGTGCCGGGCTTGTAGCGCAAGGTGCCGTCCACGCCTTTGAGCGTCTGGCTGGAGCCGGTTTCGCCCTGGTGGTAGGTGCTGGCGCCCAGTTGCAGGTGGTCGTTGATCCACTGGCTTGCGCGCAGGCCGGTCGAGAGGTTGCTGATGGCGGTGACGCCGGGCGCGAACTCGTAGGTCGTGACCAGGTAGACGGGCTGGCCGCCGACCGCGGAAGTCATGATCAGGCCGGCCGCGCCACCGCTGGAGGACAGCGGCGACTGCAGCAGGATGCGGCCCTGCAGGTAGTTGATGTCGTAGTCCTGCGTGGGCGCGAGCTCGCGGCGCTCTATCACCATGCCGGAATCCTTGTCGCGCACTTCGATCCAGACGCGCTCGGAGCCCTGGGTGATGTCGAGGTGGCGCAGGTAATAAATCGAGCCGCCGGTGCCGCGAAACTCTTCGCGCGAAGCCAGGGTGCCGGGGTCGGCCGCGAAGGCGTCGATCTGCGTCTGCTTCTCGCCGTAGGTCGTGGCGTCTTCAGAGCGGTAGCGCAGTTGCGCGCCGTAAAGGCCGCGCGAATACTGCATGAGCTCGGTGCCGCTCCAGGAAGTCTGGAAGTTACCCCACATGACGTGCGAATCGCCTTTTTGCAGCTTGACGAAAAACTTGCCCTGCGTGGGCGCGTCGTCCACCGTCGTGCTGTCGTCGCCGTAGACCGGGTAGTACAGGTTCGGATCTATGCTGCGCAGCAGGTACTTGGGGTCCTTGCTGGAGAAGTTGGAGAACAGATCTTCGATAGGGCCTTCGCGCGTGTCGGCCGAAGCCGTCAGCAGCCACTCGCCCTTGATTTTGCCTTTGAGGTAAAACGCGGCGCGGCCGTCGACGTAGACCTTGTCTTCGTAGTGGCTCAGGTCGCCGGTCACCAGCTTGGCGGGGCCCGAGACGTTGTTCTTGCCGACCGTCAAATCGCCGAGGGCCAGGTAGAACCAGTCATCGGCCGCGATGTTGAGATTGCGGCGGAAGGTGCTGGCGCGGCCGTCACTTTCCTTCAGCGTCACTTCCACCGACTGCGGGCCGGCGGGCATGATCTGCTTCATCGCGAACTTGCCTTGCGCATCGATGGGCAGCTCCAGGCCCAGGGCTTCGATGCGCTGGCCGGGTTTGAGGTTTGTGCCGTTGACGGTGACCGTGCCGCCCGTCACCGGGATGTTGCGCAGGGCCAGGCTGTTCTCACCATAGCCGGTGAGGCGCTCGCGTTCGCGCTTGTCCTGGTCTTCGTTGGCGGGCATGGCGCGCGCGAGCAGGTTCAACGCCTTGAGGCTGGTTTCGTCGAAGCGGCCTTGCGCGTCATACACGCGCAGCAGGTAGAACACCTGGTCGCCGGCGGTGTTGGCCGGCACGGTCCAGCGGCTTGCGCCCGACCATGTGACGGGCACGATCTCAAATGGTTGTTCCTGGGTTTTCTGGCCGGAGCGGAACAGCCGCAGTTCGGCCTTCTTGATCCACGGAATGTAGTTGGACCAGGCGCGGAACTCCACGGCTTCGCCCTTGACGGCGGTGCTGGGTGTGGCCCAGGCATTCATCAGCGGTGCGGCGGCCAGGCTGTCGTAGCGGACCTGGATGTCCGCCCTCTCGAGCGCGACGTCGGCGCAGCGCTGGCCGTCGGCTTCGTTGGGGATCTCGGCCGTGTTGATGGGCTCGCCATCGATGGTGATGCGGAAGGGCACGTTCGACTGGCCTACAGCTTGCGGCGTGCAGGGCGGCATCGCGGCTGCGGGTGGCGGCACAGGCGCCGCGGCCGGCACGGCGGGCTGGAACCACACGCGCAGCTCCACGCGGCGGTTGCGCGCCATGCCTTCGGGCGTTGCGTTTGAGGCCAGTGGTTTGTTCTCGCCCTCGCCCTGGATCGAATACGTGATCGCAGGGTTGTTCAGCAACTGCTTGAGGTAGGCGGCCACGGCCAGCGCGCGCGCTTCGGAAAGGCCCTGGTTATCTTTGAAGATGCGCTTGGTTTCAGGGGCCAGCCGCTGGTTGTCGGTGTGGCCGACCACGGCAATGCGCATGCCTGCGGAAGCCGCGCCTTTGCTGCGAATCTCAGCGGCCAGCGATTCAATCGCGGCCTTGGCGGACGGTGTGAGCTCAGCCTTGCCCGAGACAAACAGGCTGAGGCCGCCGGCTTCTTCGAGCGCCTTGTTGACGGCAGCGACCGCCTGGGGCGTCTGGGCCGCGCGGGCCTTCATGCCGGCCGCTTCTTCGCGCGTCACGCCCGAGGGCATGGGGTAGGCGATGGCCGGCTGCACTTCCGCCGGCGGCGGCACGCTGAACAGGTCGATGCGACCGTTGTCGATTCGTTTGCCGCTGACTTCAGTGGCGGCCCAGGTCGATGCGCCCGCGCAGAGCAGGCCGGCGGCGACGGCTATCGCATGTGTACGGAAATTCATTTCGCCGACTCCAGCTCGGTTTCAATCATCAGGGGGTGCAGCGGTTCGCTTTCGGCGTCGCCGTTCTCCTTGCTCTTCTTTCGTCTGGCCTCCCACAAGGCCTGTATTCGCTCGGTGATCGCCGCCACGCGTTTTTCCGCGAGGCCGGCCGCCTCGCCGCCGGGGCGGTAGGCGATGCGCAGCACGGAGGGCCGCGCGGCGAGCTGGTCGGGAAGCTTTTGCAGGGTGGCGAGGTAGGCGGGCTGCAGTTCGGTGCCGTCGCCGTTGCTGGTGAAGGCCGCGCCCGAGAGCTCCAGCCGGACCACGCGGTGCACGGTGGCGCCGAAATTGAGCTTGACCATCTTGCCGCGCGTGACGCGCACGTCGCGCGGGTTTTCGGTGGTCAGGCGGTAGCCGGACGGCAGGGTGCGCTCGTCCACCTTCATGACGAAGTTGGAGCCGCGGTCCGCGTTCGGGATCGCCGCGCAGGCGACGTGGAAGCGGCCGTCGTGGTCGCTGGTGACCAGCAGGCCCCGCGCCGTGGCGATGCGCACGTTGGCGATGCCGGGCTCGTCCTGGTCCTGGTAGCCGTTGGCGTTCTTGTCGTCAAAGACCTTGCCGATGATGTCGGAGCAGTCAAAGGTCGGGTCGGGCACGACACGCACGGCCGCCGTGGCAGTGTTGGATATCTGCGCATTGACCAGCGCGTTGCGGGCCGCGACCTGGTTGGTGTAGGTGCCTTCAGACACACCGGAGCCGACGACGAGCAACATGCGCCAGGTCTTGCGTTCACCGCCGGTGAAGGTCAGGTTGGGCCAGGTCAGGTTGCGGCCGCTGACGGTGGGCTCCAGCGCCACGCCGTTCAGCGAGGCCGAACCGGTGCGGTAACGGAAGCCCGCGGGAATCAAATCCACCACACTGACATTGCCGAGCACGGCGTTCAGCGTGTTGGTGGCGGTGATGGTGTAGGGCACCAGGTCGCCGCGCACCACGTTGACCAGCGGCGTGCTCTTGGTCATCACGATCGCACCGCCCAGGATAGGGTCCAGCGGGATGTGGTTGTTCAGCACGTTGGCCGAGCCGGGAATCGCGGCAAAGGTGAACGTGAAGAAATACTGCGTGGTGCCCGCACCGCCTGCCAGGGCCAGCGTGCTGTTGGGGCAGGCCGCGGGGTTGTGCAGCGGCACGCCGGTGCCGGGTGCGAAGTTGCTGTTCTGCACCAGTGCCGGGTCAGGACTTGGCGGGGCCAGGCCCACACCCAGGGTGGCCGTGCAGGCAGGGATCATCGCCGAGGGGCCCGGCAAGTAACCGGCCGGCGAGGTCACGGTGAGCGTGTACAGCGTGCCGCCCACGGGCGCGCCGCCCAGCAGCAGGAACTGGTAGGCGCCGTCCGCGCCGGTGACCTGGGTGAGGCTGCCGCCAATCACGTCGGCCGCCGTCAGGCCGGGCGCGGAGAGCGTCACCACGGCGCCGGGTACGGGCTGGCGGGTCACGGCGTCGTAGACCACACCGCTGGGGTCCAGCGGCAGGCTTTGCGCCACGGTCGTGGTGCCGGCGGCCAGGGTCAGGCCCTGCAGGGTGCCGTCGGTGTTGTTGGCGCCGGCGGGGTTGGCGTTGGGGTTGGGCGTGCCATTGGTATACGGCAGGCCGATCTCATTCGGGACCGGGCGGCCGTAGATGCGCCCGCTGGTCGGTTCGCGGAAACGGATCTGGTAGCCCGAGCCGGGCGCCACGGCGGGGAAGGCGTAAGCGCCGTTCGCGTCGGAGGTGGTGCTGCCGACGACGACGCCGCCCAGCGTGAGCTCGACGATCCAGCCGGGCACCAGCGGCTCGCCAGGGTCCTTGATACGGTCGTGGTTGAGGTCGCGCCACACCGTGCCGCGCACTGCGGCCACGTCGGAAATCACGGTGGGATCGGTAGCCGTGTTGTTGCCCGAGAAACCGGCCGGCTCATTGCCGCCGGAGACCACGGCCGTGTTCACCAGCACCTGCCCTGCCAGGCCGCCGGCAACCGCCACGCGAACCGTGAAGACCGGCGCCGTGCCGCCCGCTGCAATGATGCTGTTGGTGGTGCAGGTCACGGTGGTGACCGCGCTGCTGCAGGACCAGGTGGCGCCACCGGCGACGGCGGCCACCGTCATGCCCGCGGGCAGGGTGTCGACCACGGTGATGGTTCCGGACGTCGCCACCGTACCGACGTTGGAAACGGTGATGGTGTAGAAGCCCGTGCTTGAGCCCTGCGCGAAGCTGACCGGCGAATGCGTCTTGGTGATCGCAAGGTCGGGCGCTGCGCCGGGAATCTCTGCGAAGTTGTTATCGGCCGACACGGCGTTGGCTGTCGCCAGCGGAATCGCCGAGATCGACGAGACCGGGGTGGCCGGCAAGGTGGCCACGCCGCCGGTGCTGCCCGCAATGGTCTTGCCGTTGGTCGTGCCCGTTGCTTGCGGCAGCGGCTGCGTGACGGTGTAGTTGCCCTGGGCCAGGCCGGTGAAGCTGTAGCTGCCGTCCGCCGCCGTGGTGGTGGTTTTGGAGACGGCCAGGCCGTTGACGTCAGTGCCGGTCAGGTTGATGGTCTGCCCGCCAATGCCGTGGTCGCTTCCGTTGACCGTGCCGCTGTTGTCGTAGTCGAGGAAGACCCGGCCGGAGATGGTTCCGCCATTGGGCACTTCAGCAAAGTTGTTGCCGGACGACACCGTGTTGGGCGGCAGCACGATGCTGCTGATGCGGCTGGGCGTGACGGCCGGCAGGGTGGCCGTGCCGGGCGTGCCGCCGTTCGGGACTGCGCCCGCAGTGGTAATGCCGTTGGAGGTGCCCGCGGGCTGCGTGGGTTCCACCACGGTGTAGTTGCCTGGCAGCAGGTTGCCGAAGCTGTAGCCGCCCGCGGCATCAGTGACCGTGGTCGCCAGCAGCGCGTTGGTGCCGGCATCCCGCAGTTCAATGGTCACGCCGGCCAGCGGGTCATCCGCGCCGTCCTGCGCACCGTTGTTGTTGACGTCCTTGAAGACCTTGCCGCTGATGGACGAAGGCACGACTTCCGCAAAATTGTTGTCGGTCGAGCCAGAAATCTCGCCACCCGCACCGTTGCCGTTGAGGGTGATGTTGGTGATCTGGCTGGTCGTCGCCGTGGGATTGGAAGCAGTGCCGGACGCACCCGTGCTGCCGTTGATGCCGCTGATCACGCCGGCGGTGGTGATTCCGTTGGTGGTGCCCGTGGGCTGTGCAGGCTGGCACACGGAGTAGTTGCCGGCCGCCAGGGACGGGAACAGGTAGTTGCCGAGCGCGTCGGTGGTGCCGGTGGCCAACAGCGCGCCGCTGCAGTTTGCACCGCTGCGCAGTTCGATGTTCACGCCGGCGATCGGCGTGTCGGTGCCATTCTGGAAGGTGCCGTTGGGTGTGGGATTGTTGTCTTTGAAGACCTTGCCCGAGACGTAGCCCAGGGTGCTGATGGTCAGGGTTGCATTGGCGGGCGCCTGGTTGTTGCCCAGGTTGGTCTGCAGCGCGCCGGCCGGAATGTTGTTGGTGTGCACGCCGGCGGTAAGGCCCGTCACGTTGACGTCAATCGTGCAGCCGCCGACGGGGATGGTGCCGCCGTTGTTCAGGCGCACGCTCGTGGCGTTGGCCGCGGCCACCACGGTTCCGCCGCAGGTGGTCGTCATGCCGGGTGTCGCGGTCAGGCGGATCTGGCCGGGCGCGGTGGGCAGCACGTCGTCAAAGTCGGCGCTCAGCGTCATCGCGCTGGCGTTGGTATTGCCCAGCACGATGCTCAGGCGCGACACGCCGTTTGGCGGAATCACGGCTGGCGTGAACTGCTTGCCGACAGTGGGCGGCGTAGAAACAATCAGCTGCGCGCTGGTGGGTTCTTCGTTGCTTACGCCTTCATTCGTGGTGATGCTGGCGGTCGGAACGGCATTGGTGTACACGCCGGAGATATTGCTGAGCACGTTCACCGTGACAGTGCAGGAGCTGTTTGCCGCGAGCGTCGCGCCGGTCAGGCGCACGCTGGTTGCTGATGCGGCCGCCACAACGGTGCCGCCGGCGCAAGTAGTGGCTGCCGCCGGTGTGGGCGCGACCACCAGGCCCGAGGGCAAGGCGTCGATCAGTGCCAGGCCGGTCAGGGCCGTGTTGTTCGGGTTGTCAAAACGCAGGGTCAGCACGGCAGGCGCGCCGGGCGCCTTGCTGTCGGAGCCGGTCGTGAAGCCGACCGGGTTGCCCGCGTCCAGCGTGCGGGCGCTGAATGCTTTGTGCACCACGACCGGCGCCTTGGCGCGCAGCGTGTCGCTGGTGGGTTGCGTGTTCGACAGGGCATTGCCGCCTGCGCTGGCAGTCAGTGCGTTGACGGGAATGGTGTTGACGTAGTCGCCTTGGGCCGCGACGAGCACGTCGATTTCAGCCTGGCAAGTCGCCGGCACGTTGCCCGCTGCGGCGGGAATGGTGCCGCCCGAGATCTGCACACTGTTGGCCGTCGAGGAGACCGTCGCGCCCTGGCAGGTCGTGGTCGGGTTGGCGCCGCTGGGCACGGTCACACCGGCCGGCAGGGTGTCGGTGACCGCAAGGGAACTGACGGGCTGCGACAGCGGGTTGTAGAAGGTGATGCGCAGGCGCGAACGCTCGCCGGGCTTGACCACGTTCGGCGTGAACTGCTTGACGAGGCCGATGTTGGTGCTGATGGCCAGGCTGGTGGTCGCCGGGTTGTTGTTGCTGAGGTTCTGGTCGGTCGTGATGGCGCCGGCTGGAATGGTGTTGGTGTTGCCGCCGGTCACGGTGGACGTCACGTTGACGCTGAGCTGGCAGCTGGCGTTGGCCGCGAGGGCCACGCCGTCCAGGCTGACCTGGCGCGTGTTTGCCACCGCGGTGACCACGCCGCCGGGGCAGGTGGTCGAGGGCGCCGGGTTGGGCGTGAGCACCCAGCCGTTGTTGGTGCCGCCTGCCGTGCCGCCCACGGTGAAGTAGTCGGTGAAGCGCAGGTTGGTGACCGCCTGCGTGCCGTTGGCGATGTTGACGGTGAGGCGGCTGACCTGGCCCGGGAAGGTCAGGGAGCTGATGGAGGTGGTCTTGCTGACCGCGATGCCGTTGGGTGGCGTGAACAGCAAGGTGGCGGTGACCGGTGCGACGTTGCGCACGCCGCCGTCGGCCAGGATGGAATCAGGCGGCAGGGTGTTGACCCAGTTGGCCGCGCCGGTAGCGACCACGTCGAACAGGAAGGCGCAATTGCCGCTGCCCGCGATGTTGGCGCCCGTCAATGAAATGCTGCTGGCGCCGGCGGCGCCGGTGATGGCGGTGGCGCCGGAGCAGGTCGTCTGCGCATTCGTGGGGTTGGCCAGCACCATGCCCGCGGGCAAGGGGTCGGTCACGCTCACATTGGTCAGGGCCAGCGCGCTGGTGTTCAGGAGCTGCACGGTGACGGTGGACTTGCCGCCCGAGGACACGTTGGCCGGGTTGAAGCTCTTGTTGGCGCTCAGGGCCGAGGTGTAGGTGAGCGTTGCCGTGTTGGTCGTCACGGGTGCAAGCGTCTGCGTGCTGCCGTTGCCGTAGGTCTGCGTGCCGCCCACTGTGGCGGTGTTGGGGTAGACGCCGGCCGGGCCGACCACATCGACTTGCAACACGCAGCTGCCGTCGGCGCCCAGGCCGTTGCCGGCGCGCGCGGGTACGGTGCCGCCGTTCAAGCCCACCGAGGTGGCGCCGGCGACCGCGGTGATGGTCGGGCTGCCGCAAGTGCTGGCTGCGTTGGCCGGATTGGCGATGCGCAACTGCCCGCCTCCGCTGTTGGCCAGCTGCAGCGTGTCGGAGATCGACACGTTGGTGAGCGGGTTCGCCGACTTGTTGGTCAGCGTGATGGTCATGCGGACGATGGTGCCTTCGGCGAAGGTGCTGACGCCGGGCGACGACTGGGCAAAAGCCTTGGTGGCCGCCAGCACGGCGGCGTTGGACGTCACGCCGGTCGAGTTGGAGGCGCTGCCGTTGCAGGTGGCCCCGGCGTTGTAGCAGACGCCGCCGGCCGCGATGGTGTTGGCCGATGACGCGACCGCCGCGGTGGACGTCATGGCCCACATCGTGATGACGCAGGCGCCGGGCACGCTGGGGCTGGTGCGGGCCGGCAAGGTATTCACCGTGAACACCGCCGTGCTGGCGCCCAGGGCGCTCGCGGAGTTGACGGCGCCGCAGGCTGCGCTCACCGTCGGCGTGTAGTTGATGCCGCCAATGGTGCCGGTCAGAAAGGTCTGGCCGTTGGTGAAGTTGTCGGTCACCGTGAAGTTGTTGATCGCGGCTGCGCCGTAGTTCTGCACCGTGACCTGGTACTGGATCGGGTTGCCGGGCGAGACGGAGCCGGCCGGCAGCGCCGACTTGAGGACGCGCAGGTCGTCCGCGACCAGGAGGGTGGCGGAAGCACTTTGGCTCTTGATGGCCGGATTGCCGACGTCAACGGCGGCTTGCGGGATGTTGTTGGTGTAGGTCACCGGCACGCCCGAGGTCTGAACAAAGCCGTCGAAGTTGACGGTGACCGTGCAGCTGCCGTTGGCGGGAATGGTGCCGCCGGTGAGCCGCACGCCCTTGTTGCTGTTGATGGCCGCGGCCGCGCCGCCGGCGCAGCTGGTGGCGGCCGAAGTGACGTTCAGGCCCGTCGCCGGGTTGACGCCGCCCAGGCCGTCGATCGGGCTGTCGTCGAAGGTCGTGACGTTGAGCGGCGTGTTGCCGCTGTTCGTCAGGGTGATGGTGAGGCTGCCGGACGAGCCGCTGGACAGGGAGCTGCCGGAAAACGACTTGCCCACGCTGAGCGGCGACCTGACTGTGATGTTGGCCTGCGCGTTGGCCTGGGCGGGAATGCCCAGCGCATTGCTGAAATTGGTACTGCGGTTGATCAGGTTGCTCTGGGCGCCGGTGGTGTACTGGCCGTTGGTGTGGTCCGCCTCCACGGCCACCACGAAGGTGCAACTGCCGTTGGCGGGAATGTCGCCGGTGCCGGTCACGCTGGTGGCGCCGGCGGCGGGCGCCGGGTTGAACGCGGGGGCGGGACCGCTGGTGCAGCTGGCGCTGGCGCCGGGCGCGGCCGCGACCTTCATGATGGCGCTGCCGCCCAGCTGCGGAAAGTTGTCGGTGATGCTGAAGCCTTCAATCGCCACCGGGTTGGGATTGGTCAGCGTGATCGTGAGATTGGTTGTCGCGCCACCGAGCACCAGTGTCGAGCTACCAAAGCCCTTGGAGATTTGCGGCTGCTGCAGTGCCCGGATGTTGAAGGTCTGCGAAACGTCGCCGCTGTTGCTGCCGGCGCTGCTGGTCACCGCGCCGTTCAAAATTTGGTAGGCATAGGAGGTCGCGTTGCCGGTCGAGGTGCCGGCGGTGACCGGAATGTCGATGACGCACTGGCCGTCGATGCCGCCGGCCGCCGCCGGAATGCTGCCGCCCGTGAGGTCCAGCGACTGCGATCCGAGCGCCGCGGTGAACGCACCGCCGCAACTGCTGGTGGCCGCGCCGGCCACCTTGAGGCCGTTGGGCAACACGCCCGGCAGGCTGTTGCTGAAGGCGACGTTGGTCGCCGCGACCGGGTCGCTGTTGGACAGCGCAATGCGTAAAGTTGCTATTTCACCCGGATAGATGCCCTGAGCCGGTATCACCGCTGTGACGGACGCCGTCAAGGCAAAAGCGGCTGCTGGCAAAAGCCCCAAACCGAGCAGAAAAGTTGCCCGACGTAACAGGGAGCCTGAGAGTGACAGCCCGCACAATTGTTTCGCACAGCGTAGTAAATATTTGAGCATGGAGGTGACCGGAGGTAAAAGGTTCTATCGCGGCGGGATGATAGGAGGCCTCCTGCAAACGAAGGGTAAATCCTTGTTTACACTTACTTATTACCAACAGTCGAGGTGATCAGGGGTAGGCACGAGGCCGGCATGCATCTAAACTCGCGCGCTCCGTCGCTCTCACAACACGTAACTGCCAGTAACAAACCGCTTGGCCCGGCCCCTGACTTCGTATGCCTCACACTTCCGCCCCCCGCATCGCCTACCTGGAGGACGAGCCTGAAACCGCTGAAGCAATCTGTGGATGGATCCGGGAAGCCGGTCTGGTGGTTGATGTGTTCAACCGCGGCGCCGACTGCGCCCGGGCCGTGGAAAGAGGTCAGTACGCGGCCTGCCTGCTCGACTGGCTGGTGCCGGATATGTCGGGGCCCGAGGTGCTGGCGCGATTGCGGCTGCAACTCAAGGAAGCCTGCCCGCCTGTGATTTTTCTGACGGCGCGCGACAGCGAGGACGACGTGGTGCAGATGCTGTCGGCCGGCGCCGTCGACTACCTCGTCAAACCGGTATCACGGCCCATGCTGCTGGCGCGGCTCAATGTCGTGCTGCACCGCTCCGGCCTGAAGCAGGAAACGCGGCGCCGCGCCTGGGGCCAGCTGGAAGTGGACTTCACCACCCGGCAATTCTTTGTGGAAGGCCGGCGCGTGGAGCTGACCGAACTTGAAACCGATTTCGCGCTCTACCTGTTGCAGAACGTGGGGCGCCTGCTGACCCGCTCGCACCTGCTGCTGACGGTCTGGGGCCACAACACCGATGTGGAATCGCGCAAGGTCGACGTGCAGGCCAGCGCCTTGCGCAGAAAACTCAAGCTGTCTCCAGAAGCGGGCTGGCGCCTGGTCTCGGTCTACGGCCAGGGCTATCGGCTCGAGTGGCTACATGATTGAGGTCCACTCATTCCCCTACTCTTTTTTCGCTAGCCCCTTCGGGCCGGGCCGGCAGTGCGCCAGGCCGCCACGTTCTGGAAAAGCCTCCATGTACAAACGCATCGCCGCCGCTGCCCTCCTGTCGCTGGGCATCAACGCCCTGGCCCAAACCCCCACCGCCGGCGCGTCCGACAAAGCGCCCGCCGCGCCCGCATGGCTTTACAGCGTGCGGCCCGGCGACACGCTGATCAGCCTGGGCCAGCGCCACCTGATTGACCCGCAGCGCTGGGACGTGGTGCAGCGGCTTAACCGCATCGCCGACCCGCACCGTATCCCGCCCGGCACGGTGTTGCGCATTCCCGCCTCGATGCTGCGCAGCAGCCCCGGCCAGGCCACCCTGAAAACCGTGCACGGCAGCGTGCGCTGGCGCGAAGCCGAGGGAAGCTGGAAAACCGCCGCCACGGGGCAGGCCCTGCCTGCGGGCGCCGAACTCCAGACCGACGCCCTGGCCAGCGCCACGCTGGAGCTGGCCAACGGCACGCAGTTGCGCGTGCACCCGGGCTCGACGCTGGTGCTGGACACGCTCAGCCTGTACGGCAACGGCTTGATGGCCGACACGCGTGTGCGCCTGTTGCGCGGCCAGACGGAAATCACCGACAACCCGGGGCGCCGCGCGCAACAAAATTTACGCGTGCTGACACCCAGTGCGCAAGCGGTTGTACGCGGCACGGTGTTCCGCGTCGCGGTGGAAGACGGCCAGACGCGCGAGGAAACCCTGGAAGGATCCGTCGGCGTGGACGCCACCGGAAAAACCGTGGTGGTGGGGCCGGGCTTCGGCACGCTGGCGCGCCAGGGCGAAGCACCCTTGCCCGCTCGCGCCCTGCCGCACGCGCCCGATGTGGCGGCCCTGCCCGCCCGCCTCGAACAGCTGCCGCTGCGCTTTTCATTTCCTCCGGCGCGTGGCGAACAAAACAACAAACAAAACGCCAAACAGAACGCTGAACAAAACACCGTTCTCTGGGGGCAGGTCTCACAGGACAGCAGCTTCGACGCCATCCTCGCGGAAAAAAGCTCGCGGTCGGGCGTGCTCAGTTTTGCCGACCTGCCCAACGGCCGCTACATCCTGCGTGTGCGGGCGCTGGATGCGCTGGGCCTGCAGGGGCTGGAAGCACGCCACAACTTCACCGTGGCGGCGCGCCCCTTCGCGCCCGCGCTGCAGGCGCCAGGCCGATCGGCTACCGTGCGCGCGCCGCGCCCGGCCCTGCGCTGGACCAGCGCAGTGGATGCCGCGCGCTACCGGGTGCAGGCGTCCCCATCTGAAAACTTCGCGCAGCTGCTGCTGGACCAGCCCGTGGCACAGACCGAGTGGCTGCCGACGGACGACCTCCCCGAAGGCAAGCTGTACTGGCGCGTCGCCAGCATCACCGCGCAAGGTGAGCAGGGTCCGTGGTCGGCGGCATCGCCCTTCAGCTACAAGCCCGCGCCGGGCCAGCCCGACCTGGGCCAGGCCGCGCTGCGTTACGAGACCGACGCGCTGTTGCTCGACCTGCCCGCGCCGCCGCCTGAGCACCACTACCGCGTGTCGGTGTCGGCCACGGCCGGTATGGCGCCCGAAGACCAGCAACACGACTCTTTTGACGGCGCAGTCCGCCTGCCGCGCCCCTCCGGCGGCACACAATTCCTGGGTGTTCGCCTGGTCGACAACCAGGACGGCACCGCGGGCCCGCCCATGCTGCAAAAGATAGACGTGCCTTCGCGCTATCCCTATATGTGGATGCTGGGCCTGCCGCTGTTGCTGCTGTAGGCCGATAGAGCTCGACCTCGCCGCCGCACTCGCACCCGCACTTTCGCACCGCCATGCAAGACATTCGCCCGCCCCGCAGCGCGCACAGCCTGCGCGAACGCCTGGGCATGGGCCTGGTGCTGGCCGCGCTGGCGCTGGGTGTGAGCGCCAGCGGCTGGCTCGCGCGCATGGACCACTTCATGTTCGACCTGTCGCAGCGCCTGGGCGCGCAGCCCGCGCCATCCGGCGTGGTGATCGTGGCGATCGACCAGGCCAGCCTGCAGGAACTGGGCCGCTGGCCCTGGCCGCGACGTGTGCACGCAGAGCTGCTGCAGCATATATGCCGGGCCTCCCCGAAAGCCGTGGCGATGGACATCGCCTTCAACGAAGTCGGCGACGATACCGCCGGCAACCAGGCCCTGGCCAAAGCCCTGCGCGCCTGCGGCAACGTGTCGCTGCCCGTCGTCATGGAAAGCGCACGCGATGACGGCCAGTTGCTGGAGTCGCAACCCATTCCCCTGCTGGCTCGTTCAGCGGCGAGCCTGGGACGCGTGAGCGTGCGCCTGGACGACGACGGCGTGGCGCGCGGCGTCGACCTGTGGGAAGGCGTGGGCAGCGCCGCCTGGCCCTTGCTGGCGCACACCGCACTGCAAACCAGCGGCTGGCAGCCCCCGGCCGACGCCGCCTACCAGCAACCCGGCGATACAGCCCGGCCCGTCGAGCAAGCGCCCACGCTGGTGCGGCGCGAGCCCCGGCTGCTGCGCTTTGCCGGCCCGCCGGGCACCATTCCCAGCATCTCGGCGGCGGAGCTGTTGCGCCCTGGCGAGCCCGCGCAAGCCCTGCGCGGCAAGATCGTCTTCGTGGGCGCCACGGCCGCCGGCATGGGCGACATCCTGTCGACGCCGGTCACCACCAACGGCGCCGCCATGCCGGGCGTGGAAGTGCTGGCCAACGTGCTGCTGAACCTGCGTGACGACCGCTTTATCGTGCCGCTGGGACGCGCGTGGACATTGGCGCTGACAGCCGCGCTGGCGCTGGTGCCGCTGCTGTGGGCCGCCCGCTTCATGCCCTTGCCGGGCCTGCTGGTCAGCGCGGCGTGGTTTGCGGTGCTCGCCGGGCTCAGCGTGGCCCTGCCCCTGGTTTCGGGACGCTGGTTTGCCCCCTCGGGCGCACTGGTGGCGGCAATTGCGGCCTACCCCTTGTGGAGCTGGCGCCGCCTCGAAGTGGCCAGGCGTTATCTTGACTGGCAGCTCCAGCAACTGACTGGCGCACCGGCGGACAGCCCTTTCAACAAGCTCAGGTTCGAGCAGCGCATCGACTACGTGAAGCAGGCCCAGCAGCGCTTTCACGATCTGCACAAGGAACGCGAGGAGACCCTGGCCTTCCTGTCGCACGACATACGCGTGCCGCTCGCCGCCGCCGTGCAGCAGCTTGGCGGCGGCACGCTTGACGAAACCAACCAGCATCGGCTCTTCCAGCAGTTGCGCCGCGCGCACAAACTCGCGCAGTCGTTCTTATCGCTGGCCCGCGTGCAAAGCCTGGAACAGAAAGACCTGCGCGAAATCGACCTCGGCAGCGTCGCGCACCAGGCGATCGACGCAGTCTATGAATCAGCCCAGGGCAAGTCTGTGCGCCTGCTGCGCCACATCCCCGACGAGCCGGTGTGGATACGCGGCGACTTCCACCTGCTGGAGCGCGCTCTGGGCAACCTGCTGCACAACGCCCTGCGCTTTTCGCCCGAAGGCGGCGCCATCACCGTGACGCTGGCCCTGCAAAACGGAAAAGCCGAACTCTCGGTGGCCGACCAGGGGCCCGGCGTCAGCGCCGAAATGCTGCCCCATCTGTTTGAACGCTTCAGCACGCAAAAGGCGGTGCAGCGACCCGCCCACGGCACCGGCCTTGGGCTTTACTTTGTGCACAACGTGGCCGAGCGCCATGGCGGCCAGGCGGGCTATGAGGCCCTGGCGCCAGTCGGCGCGCGTTTGTGGATACGGCTGCCGATGATGTAGCCGCCGTTGCAGTTCAAGCGCGCCGCCCCAATCGCACCGTCGTCACCCCCGGCCGCAATTGCCGCAGCGAGGGCATGACCAGCACACAATCGTCGTAGGGCGTGACGACCTTGCGGCCCGCATCGGTGGCAATCACGGTGCCCGCCTTGACGATGACTTCACCGCCGGTAAAGCCTTCGCTGAAACTGAAATCCATGGAGGTCGCAACCACGCGGTCTGTCACCACCACGGGCGCGGGCGGCGTCTTGTCGGGCAGCAGCCAGCCCATGGGCACTTCAGTGCGCGCCAACGCGCCGGCCTGCACGAGAAAACGCATCAGGGTGTCGCGCGCGGCGCTCACGGCGCGTGGGTCCCAGTGCTGGCCGGCCTCCAGCAGCAGCGCGATGCGCCCGCCTTGCGGATTCGCGAATTCGCCGTAGTCGCGCATGCGAACGCCGTCGGCATGGCCGCTGTCGACGATCACCTGCGCCGAGGTGCGCAAGGCCTGGGCAAAACCAATGTTGCGCGCCAGCGTGCCGGTGACCAGCAGTGGCGCGCAGGGCTCGTGCATGGAGTGCAGATCCAGCAAATGCGTGGCGCGGTCCACAAAAGGCCTGAGCTGCCGTGCCCGGTCCAGCTCGGCGCTGCGGCGCGGCCCATCCAGCACGTCGGCAGCCCAGACGCGGTTGAAATCTTCATCGAGAAAGCGTGAAGCATCGGGCCGCGCGGCATCGAAGCGCTCAAACGCGGCGACATTGCAAAACGCCAGCGTGACCCGGCCGCGCGCAGGCGACCAGCCGGTGGCGAGCAGCTCGGCGAGCGCGATGGCGCCCGAATATTCATTGCCGTGCACCAGCGCCGTCACCAGGATGTCGGGGCCGGGCGCGGCGCCGCTTCGCTCATGCGCGTGGTGCACGCCGGTGTTGGAAGCCGCCCAGCGTGCCAGATTCGGCGCGAGGGTATGGACCGGATGGTGCTGGGCCATCAACTCGCCGCCCCGGTGGCGACAGCTTTGTTGACCACCGAGCGCACGCGCTGTGTTTCGGCGCGAATGAAAGCCGTGAGCGCCTGGGGCGTGCCGCCTTCGTTGGTGATGCCGGCCTTCTGCAGTTTTTGCCACACGGCTTCCTCGCGCAGGATTTCGTTGAGTTCGCGGTTCAGCCGCGCGACCATGGGCGCCGGCAGCTTGGCGGGACCGAAGAGGCCGAACCAGACGTTCATGTCATAGCCCTTGAGTTTGGGGTTCTCGGCCAAGGCGGGGATTTGCGGCGCGGCGCGCGAGCGTGTGGGCGTGGTGACGCCCAGCGGAATCATCTTGCCGGACTCGATATGGGGCAGCGCGGAGGACAGCACCGACACGCTGAACTCGATGTTGCCGCCCAGCAGGTCCTGCAGCTGCTGGCCCGCGCCGCGGTAGGGCACGTGGCGGAAGGTGGTGCCGGCCATCAGGTTGATGAGCTCACCCGACACGTGCAGCGGCGTGCCTATGCCCGAGGACGCAAAACTCAGCTGGTTGCGTTCGCGCTTGGATTTGGCGATGGCTTCGTCCATGGTCTTGACGCCGGTCTTGGTGTTGGTCACGAACACCATGGGCGTGATACCGATCAGCGAGATCGGGGCCAGGTCGGTTTCACCGTTGTACTTGATGGCGGCGTTGTAGAGCTTGGCGATGGACACCTCGCTGCCCGAACCCAGCAGCAGCGTGTAGCCGTCGGGGTTGGCACTGACGACCTTCTGCGCGCCTATGGTGCCGCCGGCGCCGCCGACGTTCTCGACGACGACCGGTGTGCCCAGCCGCTTGGCCAGCGGCTCGGCGACGATGCGCGCGACCAGGTCCACGCTGCCGCCGGCGGGGTAGCCCACCACCAGCGAGATCGGCTTGGCCGCGGGCCAGCTTTGGGCCTGCGCGGCCGGCAGGACCGTAAGGCTGAGCACGGCCAGCAGGGCGGGCACGGCAGTGCGCAACGCGCGGCCGAGGGGAAATGGCAGAACGGGGGGATGGGTGGGCATGACTGTCTCCTTATTGGTGGAGGCAGTCTAGGAAGCTATGCCCGGGGGCCGCATGCGCATCACGCATGGACGCATGCGCATGCCTGGGGTCAAACGGGGATCAAGCGCTGGTGGCGGCCCAGATGCGCTGAACCAACTCGTTGCGCGGGCTGCGGTTGCGGTACAGGCGGATCTCGAAGCGCACGGCTACCGCCTGCGGGTCGGCCGCGACCAGGCGGCCGCTGCGAAGGTCGTCTCCCACCAGGCCGCGCGGCAACCAGGCCATGCCCACACCCTGCAGGGCCTGCTCATGCAGGGATTCGGCGAAATCGGACTCTGTCACTGTATGCAGGAACAGCTCGCGCGCATCGCGGCTCAGCCCGTCCTGCAGCACCTGGCTGAGCGCCAGCGTGGGTGCGTAGCCCAGCACACGCACCGGTTCGCGCGCGGTGCCGGGCAAGGCATGCAGCGCCTGCCCGTCGGGGCGCGGCGCGCTCACGGCCACCAGTTCGTCGGTGCCCAGGGTCAGCCCTTCGAAAGCCTGGCCGTCCAGCAGCATGGGCAGGCGCGGATGCGTGAACGACAGCAGGAAGTCGGCCGCGCCCTGCTCCAGCGCAGTGGCGCCTTCATGGATGGAGCCCGTGAGGATGCGCAGGCGGAACTCGCCAGCGCCGCGCTTGACGCGCGCCAGCCACGCGGGCGCAGTGGTGCGCGACAGCGTACGGCCGGTGGCCAGCGTGACCCAGTCGAGGCCGCCCTGCGCGTGGCGTATGCGGGCACGCACGTCGCCCAGGCTGGTGACGGCGCGGCGCGCGACGGGCAGCAATTCTTCCCCGGCGGCAGTAAGCCCCAGCGGCACGACGGCGCGGTTGACCAGGTCGGCCCCCGCCCAAAGCTCCAGCGCGCGCACGCGGCGCGAGAACTGCGGCTGCGTTACATGTCGCAGTTCGGCCGCACGCGAAAAACTGCGTTCGCGGGCCAGGGCGATGAAGTCTTCCAGCCACTTGTGGTCCATGGCAGTGCCTTGTTGGGGAAATGAGACGATGGTATCGCCAGAAAATACGCCCGATTACGCTGTTTTCCCTCGATCCGTCCCTCGATCGGAGGAGGAAAAGGCACCCGTACAGCCCTCGTAACAGAGGGCTGGGGCCGCTTTGCGGCGTGTAAAATCGCCCAAAACAAAAAAAGCCCTGAGCGTTCAGGGCTATCGGGGGGCCCCGCTGCACGATGAAATGGTTTGTGATCGGCCCGATCAGTCATTGAGGTCATCCACCAGCGAGTCAGTTTTGCGATTCGAATTCATCATTCTTGAGTGGTCGGCCTATGCCGACGGACTGACCCATCGCGAAGACTGGCTCAGGTGGGCCCAGGGTTCTCCCCAGCTTCCACAGCCGACGGTGCAGACCGTCCCTCCCCTCACGGAAATGCCAGCCATGATGCGCCGCCGCGTCGACCGCTTGGGCCGCCTGGCCTGCCAGGTCGCCTACTGGTGCCAGCCCGCCGCCGGCGCGCCCATGGTGTTTGCCTCTCGCTACGGCGATGCCACCCGCTCCCTGGCGCTGCTCGGCGACCTGGTGCAAGGCGAGCCGGTGTCGCCGGCCGGCTTCGGCCTTTCGGTGCACAACGCCATCTCCGCCCTGTATTCGATCGCGCAAGGCCATACCGACAACACCGTGGTGGTGGCCGCAGGCCGCGCCAGCGTCGCCGCGGCGCTGACCGAAGCCGCCGCGCTGCTGGCCGACGGGGCGCCCGAAGTGCTGGTGGTGTATTACGAAGCGCCCCTGCCCCCGGGCTATGCCCGGTTTGAAGACGAGCCGGCCTGCGAATACGCCTGGGCCTGGCGCGTGGCACGCCCGGGGCATACACATGCAGGCCAGGGTGGCTCATCGCCGCTGGAACTGGAGCTCAGCCTGGATGCAACCGGCGGCGTTGCCGATCCCGAGACTGCCCACTGGCCCGCCGGCCTGGCCGTGCTGCGCCATGTGCTCGGGGGCGCACAGGAAACCGCCGCGCCCGCAGCGTTGCTGCGCCATGACAGGCCCGGCGCGCAGTGGGCCTGGAGCGCGCATGCTTAGCCGCCTGAATTACGCCTGGCGGCTGTTCGCCACCGCGCTGAGCTTCAGCTGCTTCGGCCTGGGCGGGCTGCTGCTGTGGGTGGTGGTGTTTCCCGCGCTGTCGCTGTTCATCCGCGACCGCCGGCGCCTGTCGCTCGCGGCGCGCTGGATCATCCACCAGGCCTTTCGCGCCTTCGTGGGTCTCATGCACGGGCTGGGCATTTTCAGCTACGAAACACACGGCCTGGAAAAGCTCAAGCGCCAGGGACTGCTGGTGCTGGCCAACCACCCGTCGCTGATCGACGTGGTGTTCCTGATCTCGTTCACCGCGCGGGCCGACTGCGTGGTCAAGGCCGCGCTGGCGGCCAACCCCTTTACGCGCGGGCCGGTGCTGGCCGCGGGCTTTATCTGCAACAACGGCGGCCCGGCCATGGTCGAAGACAGCGTGGCCTCGCTGCGCGCGGGCAACAACCTGATCATCTTTCCGGAAGGCACCCGCACGCCAATGAACGGCGCGCCCGGCAAGCTCCAGCGCGGCGCTTCCAACGTGGCGGTGCGCGGCAAGGTGGACGTGACGCCGGTGGTAATCCAGTGCAACCCGTCGATGCTCGCCAAGGGCGTGCCGTGGTGGCGGATTCCCGAGCGCCGCCCGCATTTCCGCATTGAGGTGCGCGACGACATGCCCATCGCTTCCCTGGTGGACAGCTGCGGCAGCGAGGCCCTGGCCGCGCGCCGGCTGACCGAACACCTGGCCGACTATTTCACCACGGAGACCCGCAGTGACCCAAGACACGCAAACGCTTGAGAGCGAAATCAAGGACCTCATCATCAGCGCCCTGGCGCTGGAGGACATCACGCCCGACGACATCGATCCCGCCGAACCGCTCTTCGTCAAGGGCCTGGGGCTGGACTCGATAGACGCGCTCGAACTGGGGCTGGCCCTGCAAAAGCGTTACGGCGTCAGCGTGTCGGCCGACTCCCAGGAGACGCGCAGCCATTTTTCCAGCGTGCAGGCGCTCGCGGCCTTTGTCGGCGCCCAGCGCACGCGTTAAACCTATTTGCAAGGACGCCATCATGACCAAAAACGAAATATTCCAACGCATCGTGACCATTCTTGTAGACACCTTCGGCATCGAGGCTGAACGCATCGTGCCCGAAGCCCGGCTTTACGACGACCTCGACATCGACAGCATCGACGCGGTCGACCTCATGGTGCAGCTCAAGCCGCTGGTCGGCCAGCGGTTGCAGCCCGAAGCCTTCAAGACGGTGCGCACCGTGAGCGACGTCGTCGATGCACTGCACCGGCTGACCGCCGGACACGAGGCAGCCGATGCCTAAATGGAAATGGCCGGTGGTCGGCGTGCTGGTGGCGCTGGTCACGCTGGCCTACCCGCTGATCGTCTACCTCAGCCTGGGCCGGCTCGAGCCGCGCTGGCTGGCGTTGCTGCTGCTGGGCCTGGCGCTGATGCGCCTGGTGGTAAGCCGCATGGCCGTCACGTGGGGCTTCGCCGCCGGCGCCCTGCTGCTGGCTGTCTTCAGCTGGGCCGGCAATGCGTGGATGCCGCTCAAGCTGTATCCGGTGGTCGTCAATGCCGTGCTGCTGTCGCTGTTTGCCGCCAGCCTCGCCTACCCGCCCAGCGCCATCGAGCGCTTCGCGCGCCTGCGCGAACCCGAACTGCCGCCTGAAGCCGTGGCCTACACCCGGCGCGTGACCCAGGTGTGGTGCCTGTTTTTCATCTTCAACGGCGCCGTCGCCCTTGTCACCGCACTGTGGGCCAGCGATGCGGTCTGGACGCTTTACAACGGCTTGGTCTCTTACTGCCTCATCGGCACGCTGATGGCCCTGGAGTGGCTGGTCCGGCGCCGGGTGCGGGCACGCATCGCCCTGGCCAATACGGCCAATACGGCCAATGCCGCGCAGGGCTAGGCCATGGCCGACTGGTGGTCCCTGAACGACTTGGCCTGCCGCCGGCCCGAGGCTGCCCGCAAGGTGGCGCTGCGCGGCGAGGGTGGACATCTGTCGCATGCGGACCTGCTGCAAAGAATCGACTGCTGGCAAAGCGCTTTCTCGGCGCGGCCGGAGTCGCATTGCGCCATCTACCTCAACAATCCTTTTGAATTCGCGGCGGCCGTGCTGGCTGCTTGGCACGCGGGCAAAACCGTCGTGCTACCCGGCGACGACCGGCCCGATACCCTGCAGGCCATGGTGGAAGCCGGCTACCTGCTGGCGGGCGACCTGCCCGACGCACTGCAGCCCGTCGCCGGATCGAAAGCCGCGAAGCGCGAGCCACTGGACCCGGCCCAGGCGCGGCTGCGGCTTTACACCTCGGGGTCGCAAGGCCGCCCCGAAGGCATCGACAAACGCCTGTACCAGCTTGCATCCGAAGTGCAGGCGCTCGAAGAGGCTTTCGGGCAGCGCCTGGATGAGGGACAGGAGGCGGAAGGCGGCGCGCCCACGGTGTGGGCGACGGTGTCGCACCAGCATATCTACGGCCTGCTATTCCTGGTGTTGTGGCCGCTGGCGGCCGGCCGCCCTTTCGGGCTGCGCAGGCTGCTTTACCCCGAAGACCTGGCCACCAGCCTGGGCGCCCAGGCCTCGATCCTGGTGTCGACTCCGGCCCACCTCAAGCGCCTGGCCGAACCGCCGGATTGGCAACAAGCCAGGCAGCAGTTGCGCGCGGTCTTTTCATCGGGCGGGCCCTTGCCCTTCGAGGTGTCCCAGTCCGCGGCCGTGATCCTGGGCCATACGCCCATCGAGGTTTTCGGCAGCTCGGAAACCGGCGGCATCGCCTGGCGCCAATGCAGCAGCGCGGACCAGGCGTGGCAACCGTTTTCGGATGTGAACTGGCGGCTCGACGGTGAGTGCCTGGCCGTGCAGTCGCCACGCCTGCCCGACGACGCCTGGTGGGTGACCAGCGACCGCGTCGCGCCGGCCGGCGCCGGCAGCTTCCGCCTGCTCGGCCGCGTGGACCGCATCGCCAAGATTGAAGAAAAGCGCGTGTCGCTCAGCGCGGTTGAGCAGCACGTGCTGAAGACGCCCTGGGTGCAGGAAGCCAAGGCCCTGGTGGTCGACACCGCCGTGGGCGCACGCGTGGGTGTGGTGGCGGTGCTCACGCCGCAAGGCCGCGCACTGGAGGCCCAGGGCCGGCGCGGCCTCACCGATTTGTTGCGCGAGGCCTTGTCCAGCGGCGTAGAGGCATTGGCGCTCCCGAGGCGCTGGCGTTTTGTAGATGTCTTGCCGGCCAACGCGCAGGGCAAGTCGACGGAGGCCTTGCTGTTGGCGCTGTTCGCCCCGCAAACGCCCGCGATGCGCCCCGAAATGCCGGCCGTGCAATGGTTGGAGCGCGGCGAGACTGATGCACTGGCCCTGCTGGACATCCATGCGGGCCTCACAGTATTCGACGGCCATTTCGAGGTGGCGCCCATACTGCCGGGTGTCGCGCAACTCGATTGGGCGCTGTCGCTGGGGCGTGAATGCTTTACGCTGCCGCAGCATTTCGTGCGCCTCGAAGCCCTGAAATTCGTGCGGCCGGTGCCACCCGGCACAGCCTTGCACATGGCGCTGCAATTCAAGCCCAGGCTGGCCGACCCCAGCTTGTGCAGCCTGAGCTTTCGCCTGTATTCGCAGGAGGGTGCGGGCGCTTCCAACCCATCCAGCCCGCCTACCCCGCCCATCGTGAACGAGCACGCCAGCGGCCGCGCCGTCTGGTCGTATGAAACCGGGGCGGCCGATGCATAAGCCCGTTGCCGTCATTCCCTGCTACAACCATCCGCAGACCATAGGTTTCATGGTGGCGGCGGTGCGCACCCACGGGCTCGAGGTGGTGGTGGTCGACGACGGCAGCGACGCAGCCTGCGCCAGGGTGCTGGACGAACTCGCCACGCAGCACGGCGCCGGCATGGCCCTGCTGAGGCTGGCGCACAACCAGGGCAAGGGCGGCGCGATGATGGCCGGCTTGCGGCACGCGCTGTCGCTGGGCTATACCCACGCGCTGCAGATCGACGCCGACGGCCAGCACGACGCGGCCGACATTCCCAAATTCCTCGCGGCTTCGACAGCCCAGCCCGATGCCGTGGTCTGCGGCGTTCCCATCTACGACGACTCCGTGCCCAAGGCCAGGCTTTACGGGCGCTACGCCACCCATGTCTGGGTCTGGATCAACACGCTGTCCCTGGACATCGCCGACTCCATGTGCGGTTTCCGCGTCTACCCGCTGGCGCCCGTCGTCAAGCTGTTCGACCAAGCTCGCCTGGGCCGGCGCATGGACTTCGACTCTGAACTGCTGGTGCGCCTGCACTGGCGCGGCGTGCGCATCGTGAACCTGCCGACGCGGGTCCGCTACCCGGCCGACGGGGTCTCGCACTTCCAGCTGGTGCGCGACAACGTCCTGATCTCGGGCATGCACGCGCGCATGCTGGCCGGCATGCTGCTGCGCCTGCCGCTGCTGCTGTGGCGCAAGGTCGCCTCGTGATGTCCGGCACATCGCCGGCCGCGCCGCACTGGGCCAGCCTGGGCGAACACACCTTTGTCGCCGGCGTGCGGCTGCTGTTCTGGGTCTACCGGGTGCTGGGACGCCTGCCCTTTCGCCTGTGCCTGTACCCGGTGGTCGTGTACTACTGGGCGACACGCGGCGATGCGCGCCGCGCCTCGCTCGACTACCTGCAAAAACTCGAAGCCTCCACCGGCGGCCTGGGCCATGCCCCTGCGTGGTGCGACACGCTGCGGCACTTCCTGGCCTTTGCCGACGCCATCCTCGACAAGCTGCTGGCGGTGAGCGGCAGCATCGGACAAGCCAGCCTTCGCACGGAAGGCGAGCAGGGCCTGGTGGCGCTGGCCGCCCAGGGCCGGGGTGCGGTGATCGTCACCGGCCACCTCGGATGCATGGAACTGTGCCGCGTCAGCGCTGAGCGCCATCGCGGCGTGCGGCTCAATGTGCTGGTGCACACGCGGCACGCGGAACGCTTCAATCGCATCCTGCGCCAGCTGCATCCGGACAGCGAGGTGCGTTTCATCCAGGTCACCGACGTCAACCCGGCCACCGCCATGCTGCTGGCCGACAAGGTGGCGCAAGGCGAGTTTGTCGCCATCGCCGGCGACCGCGTGCCGGTGCGCCAGAGCATGTCGGTGCCGGCCCGTTTCCTGGGCCACGAGGCGCAATGGCCTGTAGGCCCCTATGTGCTGGCCGCGCTGCTCAAGTGCCCGCTGTACGCCATGGCCTGCGTGCGCGAAGGCAGCGACAAGGGCTACGTGCTGCGCGTGCAGTGCCTGGCCGAAGAGGTGCTGCTCCCCCGTAAAACACGGCATGAAGCGATGGCCGCCCATGCGCAGCAATTCGCCGGCTGGCTGGAAACACTGCTGGCCCGCGCGCCGCTGGCCTGGTTCAATTTTTTTCCTTTCTGGGCGCAGGGGCTTGATCACCCTCGCACCGCACAAGCTGAACACCAACATGAGCACTGAACATCTGGACCCCGTGATTTTTGACGGCCGGCGCCTGGGCGTGGACGATGTCGTGGCGCTCTCCACGCGCGCACGGCCTGCAATGCTGGGCCAGGCCCCGGCCTTTCGCGAGCGCATCACACGCGGCGCGGCTTTCCTGGACCGGCTGCTGCGCGAAGACGGCGTGGTCTATGGCGTGACCACCGGCTACGGCGATTCCTGCACCGTCAGCATCCCTCCCGAGCTGGTCGCCGAGTTGCCGCACCACCTCTATACCTTCCACGGCATAGGCGCGGGCCGCTGGCTCACGCAAGAAGAAACCCGCGCCGTGCTGGCTGCGCGCCTGGCCTCGCTGTGCCAGGGCGTATCGGGCGTGAGCTGGGAACTGCTGGTGCAGCTCGAGCAATTGTTGGTGCACGACGTGCTGCCGCTGATACCGGCCGAAGGCTCGGTAGGCGCCAGCGGCGACCTGACACCGCTGTCCTATGTGGCGGCCGTGCTGTGCGGCGAGCGCGAGGTGCTGTTCGAAGGCCGGCGCCAGCCCGCCGCCGAAGCGCTGGCCCGCATAGGCCTTACGCCGCTGCGCCTGCGGCCCAAGGAGGCGCTCGCGCTGATGAACGGCACGTCCGTCATGACCGGGTTGGCCTGCCTGGCCTGGGAGCGCGCCGACGGCGTGGCGCGGCTGGCGACCCGCATCACGGCCTGCAACGTCTGGGCCGGCGACGGCAATGCCCACCATTTCGATGAAACGCTTTTTTCGCTCAAGCCGCACGCGGGGCCGCAACTGGTCGCGCGGCGCCTGCGCGAAGACCTGCTGTCCGAGCGCCCCGCGCGCAACGAAAGCCGGCTGCAGGACCGCTATTCGCTGCGCTGCGCGCCACACGTCATCGGTGTGCTCGAAGACGCGCTGCCCTGGCTGCGCCAGCAGATTGAAAACGAACTCAACAGCGCCAACGACAACCCGCTGATAGACCCCGACGAGGAGCGCGTGCTGCACGGCGGGCATTTTTACGGCGGGCACATCGCGCTGGCCATGGACACGCTGAAGAACGTGGTCGCCAACGTGGCCGACTTGCTGGACCGCCAGCTCGCGCAGCTGGTGGACACCCGCTTCAACCACGGCCTGCCGGCCAACCTGTCGGCGGCCACCGGGCCGCGCGCGGCCATCAACCACGGCCTGAAGGCGCTGCAAATCAGCGTCTCGGCCTGGACCGCCGAGGCGCTCAAGCAGACCATGCCGGCCTCGGTGTTTTCGCGCTCGACCGAATGCCACAACCAGGACAAGGTCAGCATGGGCACCATCGCCGCGCGCGACGCCCTGCGCGTGCTGGAGCTGACGGAGCAGGTGGTCGCCGCGATGCTGATCGCCGCACGGCAGGCGCTGGCCCTGCGCCTGCCGCTGAGCAAGCTGCCCCTGCCCGCGCCGCTGACGGCCTTCCTCGAACGCCTGTCCAACGAGATCGCGCTGGTGCAGGAAGACCGCGCGCTGGACGCCGACCTGCAGCGCCTGCTGGCCGGCATGCGCACCGGCAAATGGAGGCTTTACGACCATGGCTGAGCCCTCCACCGCCCGCCCGGGCGCCGCCGCGAACGGCCCGGACCTCAGCCACGAGATCGAGCTGAGCCCGGCCTTCCACGACCTGGACCCGATGAACATCGTCTGGCACGGCAACTACGTCAAGTACCTGGAGCTTGCGCGCAATGCGCTCATGGCCAAGTTCAACTACGACTACCCGCAGATGCAGGAATCCGGCTACGCCTGGCCCATCGTCGACCTGCGCGTGAAGTACGTCGGCTCGGTGCGCTACGGCCAGCGCATCCGGATACGCGCGCGCATCGTCGAGTGGGAAAACCGGCTCAAGATCGACTACCTGATCCTCTGCGCTGAGACCAATAAAAGGCTCAACAAGGCCAGCACCATCCAGGTGGCGCTGGACGTCAGCACGCTTGAAATGTGCTGGGTCTGTCCGCCGGTGTTGTGGGAACGGCTTGGGGTCGATGCGCCAGGCAAGGGGCCGGGCGCATGAAGCGCCGCGACCTGCTCAAGCTGCTGCCCGTTGGCCTGGCCCCGGCCGGTGCTGGCGTGCACGCACAAACCGCCCCCGATCTGCTGGCCGAAATCAGCCGCCGCCTTGAAAGCCCCGCCGTGCTGCGCGGCGAATTCGAGCAGACCAAGACCATCAAGGGCTTCAAGCGCCCGCTGGTGTCGCGCGGCAGCTTTGTCATGGCGGCAGGCAAGGGCGTGCAATGGATGACGGCCCAGCCTTTTGCGTCCACCGTGGTGGTCACGCGCGAACGCCTGCTGACGCTGGGCGAAAGCGGCACCAGCCGGCAGATCGACACGCGCCAGGAACCGGGCCTGAAAGCTGTCAATGAAATGCTGATGGCGCTGCTGGCCGGCGACATCAAGGCGCTGGCCGAGCGCTTCCAGGCCGAAGGCGCGCTGCAGGGCGCGCAGGGCTGGCGCCTGGCGCTCAAGCCGCGCGACGCCGCACTGGCCGGCTTCATCACGCGCATCGAGCTCGAAGGCAAGCGCCACGTCGACAGCGTGACGCTGCACGAGGCTTCAGGCGACGCCAGCCACATCCGCTTTTTCAACCATGCGGCCTCCAGCCTGAGCCCGGTGGAAGCCGGGCGTTTCGGGCCATGAAGTTTCCTGCCCGGCTGGGCACGCCGCAGTGGCTGGCTTTGGCATGGTTGCTGGTCGTGGCCGCCATCGGCTGGCACCAGTGGCAGTTCTGGCAGGCGCCGCGGCTGGACACCGACGTTTTCGCGCTGCTGCCGCAAGACGAAAAAGCCCCGGTTGCGCAGCGCGCCATGCGCCAGCTTGGCGAACAGGGCGAGCGCCGCGTGGTGGTCATGCTCGGTGCGCCCGACTGGAAAACCGCCCAGGATGCGGCCGCGCGTTTTGACGCAACGCTTGCCGCCGCGCACGCGGGCTTGCGTCGCACTATCGACGGCGGCGTGGCGACGCAGGCGCTGGATTTTTACCGGCCGTGGCGCGATGCGCTGCTGACCGATGCCCAGCGCACGGAACTGCGCAACCCGGGCACGGCCGCACTGGCCACGCAGGCGCTGGAGCGGCTGCACGGCCTGAACACCGGCCAGCCCACGGCCTGGCTGGCCGACCCGCTGGGCCTGTGGACCGCGTGGTGGTCACAGCGCGGCGGGCTGACGGCGGCCCGGCCGCGCGACGGCCTGCTGTGGGTGGCAGACCCCGGCGGCAAACGCGACTGGGCGGTGCTGCTGTATGAAACCGAAGGCTCGGCCTTTCGTTTTGACGGTGATCGCCGTTGGGGCGATGCGCTCGACTCGGCTGCAGCGACCGCCGCGGCGGCAGGACCCGTCACGGTGCTGCGCGCGGGCGTGCCGCTGCATGCCGAAGCCGGCGCGGTCCAGGGCAACCGCGAGATGAACACCATAGGTTGGGGTTCGCTGGCGGCTGTCATCGCGCTGGTTTGGTGGGCCTTTCGCGCCTTGCGGCCGGTGGCGCTGATCGCGGTGTCGCTGGGAGTCGGCTGCGCCGCGGCGCTGTCCGTCACGGTGTGGGTGTTCGGGCAGGTCCATTTGCTGACGCTGGTGTTCGGCGCCAGCCTGGTCGGCGTGGCCGAAGACTTCGGCATCCACTACTTCACCTCGCGGCTGGCATCGCCCGCCACCCCGCGCTGGCCGCTGATGAAACACTTGTTGCCCGGGCTGGCGCTGGCGCTGCTGACCAGCGTGCTGGGCTACCTGGTGCTGGCCGTGGTGCCCTTTCCGGGCCTGCGGCAGATGGCGGTGTTTTCGGCCGTGGGCCTGGTCGCCGCCTTCCTGACCGCCGTGTGCTGGTTTCCGGCCCTGGACCGCGGCACGCTGCGCGGCAGCCGCATGGCGAGCGCCGTGGCCGCCAACCTGGCGCGCTGGCCCACGCTGGGGGGCCGCAGGCTGTGGGTGCTGCTGGCGCTCTTCAGCTTGCTGTGCGTCTGGGGCGTTTCCCGCCTGCACACCAACGACGACCTGCGTCAGTTGCAGGCCTCGCCTCCCGGGTTGGTCAAGGACCAGATCGAAGTCAGCCGCCTGCTGCAGATCCCCAGCCCGGCTCAGTTCTTTGTGGTGCAGGGCGCCACACCCGAGGCCGTGCTGCAGCGCGAAGAAGCGCTCAAAGACAAGTTGCGGACGGATTCGGCTGCCAAGGCCGGCGCACCCGCGCTCAGCGCCGTCTCGGACTGGGTGCCGTCCGCCACGCGCCAGGCAGAAAACCGCCGGCTCAGCGCCGTCGCCGAACAGCAGGTGCTGGGCAAAGTCAGCCAGGCGCTGGGTGAAGACCTGCAACGCCCGGCCTTTAACGCGGCACCGCTGGAACTCGAGGCCTGGCTCGCCAGCCCCGCTTCGGCCGCGGCGCGTGCGCAGTGGCTGGGCCGGGTCGATGGCGGCTATGCCAGCGCCGTGCTGATACGCGGCCTGGCCAACCGCACGCAGGCGGAGGCGCTGCATGCGCTCGGCGAGCAGGTGGAAGGCGTGCACTGGGTAGACCGCGCAAGCGACATGTCGGGCTTGCTGGGGCGCTTTCGCGTCACCATGGGCTGGCTGCTGGTGCTGGGGCACGTGGTGGTGTGGTCCGCCATGGCGCTGCGTTTCGGCCGCGCCGCATGGCGCGCCTGGCTGCCCACCGCGCTGGCTTCTCTGGGTTGCCTGGCCGTGCAGGGCTGGCTGGGCGAGCCCTTCCAGCTGTTCAATTTGCTGGCGCTGATGCTCCTGCTGGGCATGGGCGTCGACTACGGCATTTTCCTGCTCGAGCACCAGGGCGAGGACCAGGGACACGCGTGGCTGGCGGTGCTGCTGGGCGCCATCAGCACCGGCCTGTCCTTCGGCCTGCTGGCCTTGTCGGCGACGCCGGCGCTGCATGCCTTCGGGCTGACCCTGCTGACGGGGTTGGTGCTGGTGTGCCTGCTCGCGCCCCTTTTCCGATTACACAAAAACCATCACCTCAACCCAAGGCCGGCATGACACAAGAACACGCAGACATCCTGATCATCGGGGCCGGCCCGGCAGGCGCGGTGGCTGCGGGCCTGCTGCGCAAGCAGGGGCGCCAGGTCCTGGTGCTGGAGCGCGAACAGTTCCCGCGTTTTTCCATCGGGGAAAGCCTGCTGCCGCAAAGCATGGAATACATCGAGGCCGCCGGCATGCTGCGAGCGGTCGTTGAGGCGGGCTTCCAGTACAAAAACGGCGCCGCCTTTGCCTGTGGCGAGCAACACACCGAATTTGACTTCCGCGACAAGTTTTCGCAGGGTTGGGGCACCACCTTCCAGGTGCAGCGCGCCCGCTTCGACGAAGTGCTGGCCAGGGAAGCGGCCCGCCTGGGCGCCGAAGTACGCTTTCGCCACGAAGTGCTGGCGGTGGACGTGGCAGGCGAGCGACCCAGCGTCCATGTGCGCGATGCGGACGGCCGCAGCTACAGCGTAACGGCCAACTTCCTGCTGGATGCGAGCGGCTTCGGCCGCGTGCTGCCCCGGCTGCTGGGCCTGGAATACCCTTCGGGCTTTCCCACGCGCGGCGCCATCTTCACCCATGTACAGGACAACGCACCGGAGGGCGCCGGTTTTGACCGGCAAAAAATCCTGGTCACCGTGCACCCGAAACATTGCGACGTCTGGTACTGGACCATCCCGTTTTCCGACGGCCGCTGTTCGCAGGGCGTCGTGGCGCGCACCGAGTTTCTCGCGCAGTACAAGAGCAGCGACACCGAGCGCCTGCAGGCGCTGGTGAGGGAGGCCCCCGGCCTGCGCACACTGTTTGAGAAAGCGGTGTGGGACACCCCGGCGCGCAGCATCACGGGCTATTCGGCCAATGTCAAATCGCTGTGGGGCAAGGGCTATGCGCTGCTCGGCAATGCGGGTGAATTCCTGGACCCGGTGTTTTCCAGCGGCGTGACCATCGCCTTCAAGTCGGCCAGCCTGGCCGCCGCCTGTTTGCAGCGCCAGGCCGCGGGTGAAAGCGTCGACTGGGAAAGCGACTACGCGCGCCCGCTCAAGGCCGGTGTGGACACCTTCCGGGTGTTTGTCGAATCCTGGTACGCGGGCGGTTTTCAGAAAGTCATCTTCCATAACAAGGCCAGCCCCGAGATACGCCGCATGATTTCGTCCATCCTGGCCGGCTACGCCTGGGACACCGGCAACCCCTACGTCGCCGAATCCAAAAGGCGGCTGGCCGTGCTGGAGGAACTGTGCGCGGCCTGAAACACCTTGTGGTTGTGCTCGCCGCCGCGCTTGTGCTGGCGGCTTGCGCCTCATCCCCGTTCGCGCCGCAGGCGGCCACGCCGATGCTGCGCCTGGCGCCGTCATCGCTGGGCCGCGAGCTCGCGGTGGTGCAGCAGCTGGACGTGGAGGCCGCGGGCCAGACGCGTTCGCTGGAGGTTGCGCTCGAAGCTGATGCGCAGTCGGTGCGCATGGCTTTCCTGCAGCTGGGCCAGACCGTGGCGCGCCTCGAATGGGACGGCTGGCAGCTTGAGCAAAGCCTGGCGCCGGGTTGGCCCAAGGTGGTCAGCGCGGAACAGGTGCTCAGCGACCTCCAGCTGGTCTGGTGGCCGGCTGCGGCGGTGCGCGCGGGCCTGGCGCCAGGCTGGCAGCTGGCCGAGTCGCCGCAAACACGTGAACTGAGTTACGAAGGCCGCGTGGTGACTTCGGTGCGCAAGCTGGCGCCCGACCATGTCGAGCTGGTACAACACACGCTTGGCTATACCGTGCAGGTTCACAGCCGCGGCGCATCGCCGGTTTTTTCATCGCCATGACCAGCCATATCTACCTTCACCCTCCTGGCATCGTCTGCGCGCTGGGCCACGACATTCCCCAGGTGCGTGAAGCGCTGTGGAATGCGGCCGCTCCTGGCGGCCTGACGCAGACAGAGCGTTATTCGCCGGGGCGCAGCCTGCCGCTGGGCGAAGTCCATGCGGCCTTGCCCAGCCTGGACCATGCCGCGCCGCAGCACCGTGTGCGCAACAACGCCATCGCCTTGCTGGCCCTGGCCGGCATACGCCCGGCCGTGGAGGCTGCGATCAACCGCTTCGGTCCCGGCCGCGTGGCCATCGTCGTGGGCACCAGCACCTCGGGCCTGCCCGAGGGCGAGGCCGCGCGCGCTTTGCATGAGCGCACCGGCGCCTGGCCCGAGGGCTTCAGCTACGCGCAACAGGAACTCGGCAACCTCGCCGACTTCCTGGCGGCCGAGCTGGGCCTCACGGGGATCGCGCACGTCATTTCCACCGCATGTTCATCGGGCGCCAAGGCGCTGGCCAGCGGAGCGCGCTTGCTCAAGGCCGGCATGGCCGATGCCGTGGTGGCCGGCGGCTGCGATGCGCTGGGCGCTTTCACGGTGGCCGGCTTCTCGGCGCTGGAATCGGTGTCGGCCGAGCGCTGCAACCCGATGTCGCTGAACCGGCGCGGCATCAACCTGGGCGAAGGCGCCGCGCTGTTCCTGATGACGCGCGAAGAAGCGCCGGTGCGCCTGGCGGGCTGGGGCGAAAGCTCGGACGCCCACCACATGTCGGCGCCCGACCCCAGCGGCCGCGGCGCCACGCGCGCCATGCAGGCGGCGCTGCAGCGCGCGGATATCACCGCCGGCGCAATCGACTACCTCAACCTGCACGGCACCGCGACGCCGCACAACGACGTCATGGAAAGCCTGGCCGTGGCCGAGGTGCTGGGCACGGCCGTGCCGGTCAGTTCCACCAAGCCGCTGACCGGCCATACGCTGGCTGCTGCGGGCGCCGTCGAGGCGGCCTTCAGCTGGCTGACGCTGGTGGACAACCCGCAAGGCCTGCTGCCGCCCCACTGGTGGGACGGCCAGGCCGACCCGGCCCTGGCGCCGCTGCGCCTGGTGGCGCCCGGTGAAAGCCTGGGCCGCGCGCCGCGCCATGTTTTGAGCAATTCATTTGCCTTTGGCGGCAGCAATGCCTCCGTCCTGCTAGGGAGCGCTTGAATGAGCACGATAGATGAACCCCTTCGCGTGGTGGACCTGGTTCCGCATCGCCGCACCATGAGCTGGCTGGACCGCGTCATCAGCGTGGATGCCGAACACGTGGTGGCCGAGGCCGACGTCAGCGAGGCCAGCCTGTTCTTGCGCGGCGGGCGGCTGGACGCCTGGATAGGCATCGAGTACATGGCCCAGGCCATCGCCGCCTGGGCCGGCCACCGGGCGCGCAGCCAGGGGCGTTCGGTCACACTGGGTTTCCTGGTGGGCACCCGTCGTTATGACGTGCGCCGCCAGTCGTTCAGGGTGGGGGAATGCCTGCGCATCGAAGCGGGCTGCGAACTGATGGCGGGCAACGGCCTGGGCATGTTTGCCTGCAGGATACTGGTGGGCGGCGAACTCGCGGCTTCGGCCAACCTGTCGGTATTTGAGCCTCCCGAGGGAGAGGCTTTCCTGAATCTTGAAGCTGGAAAAAAGGGAGAGGCATCATGAAAGGCTGCGTGCTGGTCACGGGATCAAGCAGGGGCATAGGGCGGGCCGTGGCCCTGCGCCTGGCCAAAGACGGCTACGACGTGGCGGTGCATTGCCGCCAGCGGCGCGAGCAGGCCGAGGAAGTGGCCGACGCCATCCTGGAGATGGGCCGCGAAGCGCGCGTGCTTTGCTTCGACGTGACGGACCGGGCCCAGGCCTCCAGCATGCTGCTGGCCGACATCGAGGCGCACGGCGCCTACTACGGCGTCGTCTGCAACGCCGGCATCGCGCGCGACAACGCTTTTCCCGCCATGAGCGGCGACGAGTGGGACTCGGTCATCCACACCAACCTCGACGCTTTCTACAACGTGCTGTACCCCGTGGTCATGCCCATGGTGCGCCGGCGCGCACCCGGGCGCATCGTGACGCTGTCCTCGGTATCAGGCCTGATGGGCAACCGCGGCCAAACCAATTACAGTGCGGCCAAGGCCGGCATCATTGGCGCGACCAAAGCGCTGGCGGTGGAACTGGCCAAACGCGAAATAACCGTGAACTGCGTGGCCCCTGGCCTGATAGATACCGACATGATCGAACCCCACGTGCTTGAAGAAGCCCTCCACATGATTCCCGCCCGCCGCATGGGCCGCCCCGAGGAAGTGGCCGCCGCCGTGTCCTTCCTGCTCTCGCCCGACGCCGCCTACATCACGCGGCAGGTAATTTCCGTCAACGGGGGGATGGTCGGATGAAGCGCGTCGTCATCACCGGGGTGGGCGCGATCAGCCCGCTGGGCCACGACTGGCCCACGGTGCGCGCCCGCCTGCGTGAAGAACGCAACGTGGTCCAGTACATCCGCGAATGGGACGAATACGAGGGCCTGAACACGCGGCTGGGCACCCGCGCCGCGCCCTTTGAGCTGCCCGCGCGCTACAACCGCAAGGTCACGCGCAGCATGGGCCGGGTCGCCATCATGGCCACGCTGTCGGCTGAAACGGCGCTGGCCGACGCGGGTCTGGCGGGCGACCCGCTGGTCACCAGCGGCAACATGGGCATCTCCTACGGTTCGTCCATAGGCTCGCCCGCCGCCATGGGCGACTTCGGCAACATGATTTCCCGCAAGACCACCGAAGGCATCAACGCCAACACCTACATCCGCATGATGTCGCACTCGGCCGCGGTCAACATGGGCGTGTTCCTGGGCGTCACCGGGCGCATCATCCCGACCTCCAGCGCCTGCACCGCCGGCAGCCAGGGCCTGGGTTACGGCTTTGAGGCCATCCAGAGCGGCCGGCAGGTCGCGATGCTGGCCGGCGGGGCCGAAGAGCTGGACGCGACCGACGCCGCCGTGTTCGACACCCTGTTCGCCACCAGCACCAGCAACGACGCGCCACAGCTCAGCCCGCGTCCCTTCGACGCCGAACGCGACGGCCTGGTGCTGGGCGAAGGCGCCTGCACGATGGTGCTCGAAGAGCTGGAGCACGCGCAGGCGCGCGGCGCAAAAATCCTCGCTGAAATCATCGGCTTCGGCACCAACAGCGACGGCACGCACGTGACCCAGCCCAACCCGCGCACCATGGCGCAGGCCATGCGCCAGGCCCTGGCCGGCGCCGGGCTGCCGCCCGAGGCCATCGGCTACATCAATGCCCACGGCACCGCGACCGAGCATGGCGACGTCGCCGAGACCCAGGGCACTTACGAGGTCTTCGGCGGCCGCACCCCGATCAGTTCACTCAAAAGCTATATGGGCCACACGTTGGGCGCCTGCGGCGCGCTGGAAGCCTGGATGAGCGTGGAGATGATGCGCGACGGCTGGTTTGCGCCCACCATCAACCTGCGCAACATCGACCCGCGCTGCGGCGAGCTGGACTACGTGCGCGAAGGCGGGCGCAGCCTGCAGACCGACATCGTCATGAGCAATAATTTTGCCTTCGGCGGAATCAACACCTCGCTGATTTTGCGGCGCTGGAAGGACTGAACACGCCGCAGCAAAAACTTGAGCGACGGATGCGCCATGCGCTCCGCCCGCCCACCATCACGAAGGCCTGAGGAAAGAACCTCACGCCCGAATGAAAAGCAGCCGGCCGGATAAGCCGGCACAGTCGTCAACCAAAGAGAGAGGGAACACACCATGAAATCGAAATTTTTTGCCGGCCTGATTTTTGCCCTGGCTTTTGCCGCCGGCCCCGCCAGCGCGCGCTGGCCCCTGCCCATCGTGAACCACCCCGATGTTCCCGTGGTCACCAGCAGCGGGCAAGCGCCCAGCGCCGCGCGCGTCAAGGAAGCCATCCTGGCCGGCGCCGCCGCCAAGAACTGGACGGTCGCCCAGCAGGCCGACGGCAACCTGCAGGCCACGCTGAAAGTTCGCGGCAAGCACACCGTCATGGTGCTGATCACCTACACGCCCGTGAAATACTCGCTGATGTACCAGGACAGCATCGACATGAACTACGGCCAGCGCAACGGCGAGCCCGTGATCCATCCCTTCTACAACACCTGGGTGTCAGAGCTGAAGGAATCCATCCGCAGCGAAATGCTCAAGCTCTAAGGGCCTGTTCAATGTCTAGACGGGGCCAGCGATGAGCAGCATCACGCCTGCCCCTGTCACCCACCTCACGCTTCAAAGCGTGGCGGCCGTCCATGCGGGGCTGCCCGGCCTGGGCATGGACTGGCTCGGTGAAGCGGAGCAAACACGGCTCCTGGCCATGACGGCGCCGCGCCGCCGTACCCAGTTCATCGCCGGCCGCTGGCTGGCGCGCCAATGCCTGGCGGCCCACGCCGGCGGACGCTGGCAGGACTATGCACTGTCGGCGCCCGAAGACGACGCACCGCGGCTGCTGGCCGCGCCGGTGCCCGATCCCTGGTATTTCTCGCTGAGCCACAGCGGCGACTGGCTGGCCTGCGCGGTCTCCCGGCGGCCTGTCGGCGTCGACGTGGAGCGCAGCGACCGCACACGGGATTTCCAGGCGCTCAACGAGTGGATGCATGAGCCCGCTGCCCTGCAGGCCGCCCCCGCCGACCCGGCGGAGCGGCAGGCCTGGTTTTACGCACAGTGGACGCTCAAGGAAGCCTGGCTCAAGCACGCGGCTTCGGCCGCTCCTTCGCAGGCGCAACGACCTTCCATGCGATCAGCCCGGTTCACGCCTTGCCAAGAGGGTGAGGATGAGGGAGTGGCTTTGGTGGGACAAGGCCAAGGCTTCACCGTGGCGGTCTACCCGGCGACGCCCGCCACGCTGCGATGTGAAGGCGGGGCCCTGGCCCAGGCGCTATGGGGCGGCTGGAGGCGCGGCTAGAACGGCGCTCATGGCTTCACCGCCACGGCATTGACCAGGGTTTCTTCGCGCTCCGTCGGCAGGGGCTTGCCTATCCACTCCAGAAAGCCCAGGTCGGGCCGGCTCCACCACAGGTAAGGCAGCGAAATGCGCGCGTCTGGCAAATCGAACCCTGCCGCCCTGACCATGGCGATGTATTCGGGCGCGGTGCGCTGCACGTCCATGGGGTGGCGAAAGAGCACACGGATCGGCAGCGAATGGATGTATTTGCGCGTCGACTCGGCGAACAGCAGCACGCCCCCCGGCTTGAGCACCCGGAAAAACTCGGCCATGGCCTCTTCCTGGGCCACGATGTGGTGGAAGGTCTGGTGGCAAAAAACCATGTCGAAATAGCCGTCAGGCCATGGCATGCGTGACGCGTTGCCCGAGTGCAGTTCCACCGGGCTGGCGCAGGCCCCGGCTTGCACGCCGGCACGTTGCTGCAGGCCCGGGTCGGGATCCATGCCGACGATCAGTTGGGGAGAAAAGCGTTTGGACAGCTCTGCGAAGGAATGCCCGAAGCCGCAGCCCACGTCCAGCACCCGGTCATAGCGCGCGTCCGGCGGCAGCAAGGTCTGCAGGTCGTTCAAGGCCCGATTCAGCACATGGACCTTCCAGGTCATGGTGCGCAGAAACCAGTTGCCGAAACCGGTCTCCTCAACAAACGCGTCGACAGCCGACGTGGCGTGCATGGTCATTCAAACTCCCTCTTGCATCGATTTTTTTGGTGCGGTCAGCGACTGCCCGACAGGATAGTCCAGGGTCATGCCCATGCCGGGTCGGAACGGGGCCCCTTGCCCTCTGTGCCCCGATTGTCCGGCAAGCCGGGGGCTCAATGGCGCATTCGGCTAAAAAAGTGATTTTGAGGAGTTTGGGTCCAAACCCACGCCCGGGCAGGGACCGGGGCACTCGAATGACGGTGAAAACCTTGTGAACGGAGTCAATCCGCCCACAGCTCCCGCATGGCACGGGAAAAAGCCTGTGCGCCCTCAGGCGAAGGCCTGGCGACGCGCTCACCCGCCACAAACACCTCGCCAAACGCCGCGCCCGGACTGGAAAACACCAGCGCGTCCAGCAGGTGGCCGGCGGGTACACCCAGCAGCGCGGGGGAATCGAGGTCCAGCGTCAAAAAGTCGGCGCGGTGGCCGGGCGCCAGGCCGGCCTGCATGCGGCCCGTCGCCGGGAAACCGCCGGCCAGCGCGGCTTCGAACAAACCGGCCGCGCTGCTTTCAGTACCCAGGACGCGCGCGGCGATGTTGCGCTGGCGCAGCGTCAGGCGCTGCGCGTACTCCAGCAAGCGCAGCTCTTCAGGCCAGCTGCGCGTGACGTGGCTGTCGGAGCCAATCGACCAGCGCCCGCCCGCAGCCGCGTAAGCCGGCAAATCAAACACACCGTCGCCCAGGTTGGCTTCGGTGGCGGGGCAGATCACGATGGCCGCGCCCGTCCCCTGCACGCCCTGCAGTTCGGCCGGCGTCGCGTGGGTGGCATGCACCAGGTTCCAGCGGGCATCGACATCGGCGTTGTTGAGCAGCCATTCAATCGGGCGCTGGCCGGTGTGGGCGAGGCAGTCGTCGACTTCCTGCGTCTGCTCGGCGATGTGGATGTGCACCGGCAGTCCCGCTTCTTTCGCAGCGGCCGTGAGTTCGTGCATCGCCGCCGGTGCGGCGGCACGCAGCGAGTGCACGGCTACGCCAACGTTGATGCGCGCATCGTCTTTCGCCTGCCGCTGCACCTGCTCGACCACGCGCATCACACTCTCGGGCGTGGAGGAAAAGCGGCGCTGGTCCTCACGCAGGCCCGCGGCCTTGAAACCGGAGCGCATGTACAGCGTGGGCAGCAAAGTAAGCCCGATGCCAGTGCGCTGCGCGGCGCGCACCAGGGCCAGCGACATCTCGGCGGGGTCGGCATAAGGCGCGCCGTCGGCATCGTTGTGCAGGTAATGGAAATCGCAGACCTGGGTGTAGCCGCCGGCCAGCAGCTCAGCATAAAGCTGGCCGGCAATCGTTTCCAGCTGTTCCGGTGTGATGCGATTGGCCGCGCTGTACATGCGGTCGCGCCAGCTCCAGAAATCGTCGGAAGCATGGGCGCCGGCGCTGCGGCGCTCGGTCAGGCCCGCCATGGCGCGCTGGAAGGCGTGGCTGTGCGCGTTGACCAGGCCCGGCAGCACCGGGCCCGGCAGCCGCGTCGCGCCCGCCTGCTGCTGCGCGGTGGCGCCGGGCTGCACGCTGTGCCAGCTGCCGTTGGCCGCTACCGTGAGCAGCACGTCTTTAGCCCATGCGCCCTGTACCCAGGCCTGGGGCGCGAAAAATGTTGTCATGCCGTTACCCATGCCGGTTCAGGCGTAGTGATGGTTGGCGGCCAACAGCGCGCCGGCCACCATGTTTTTAAGCAAGGGCTGCACATGCCAGGCCAGGGCCTCGTCATAGGCGTAGGGCGCAACCTCCTGCATGTAGAGGCTCTGGCACATCTCCAGCTGCACGGCGTGCACGTCTTGCGCCGGTTGGCCGTAATGGCGCGTGATGTAGCCGCCCTTGAAGCGGCCATTAACGGCAACGCTGATGTGGGGCATGGCGTCGCAGGCCTGCACCACCGCGGCTGTGATGGACTCATGCGCGCTGGCGCCGCTGGCCGTGCCGATGTTGAGGTCGGGCAGCTTGCCTTCGAACAGCCAGGGAATCCGCGAACGTATGCTGTGCGCGTCCCATAGCAGGGCAAAACCGTGCTTGGCCTTCAGGCGCACGAGTTCGCCGGCCAGGGCCGAATGGTAGGGCTGCCAGTAGGCCTCGCGCCGCCTCGCCCGCTCTTCGGGGCCGGGCTCCTGGCCGGCGCGATAAAGCGGCGCGCCGCTGAAGAAGTGCGTGGGGCACAGCTCTGTATTCGACGCTCCGGGATACATGGGTGCATCGTCGGGCGGACGGTTCAGGTCTATCACATAGCGCGAGTAGCGCGGCTGCAGGACGCTGGCGCCCAGCAAGTGCAGGAAGTTGTAGAGCCGGTGCAAATGCCAATCGGTGTCTTCAACGCCCAACGCCTCTTGCGTGTAGCCGGCCTTCAGGTCTTCCGGAATCTCGGTGCCTATGTGCGGCATGCTGACCAGCAAGGGGACCGTACCCTCGTGCAGGGTGAAAACTTCGCTCATACGATCTGGCCTTTAAAAACGGTTTGCAGGCGCGGGTTGGCGCCCACGGCATAGCTGAGTTCCGCCGGCCGCCGCACGTCCCACAACACAAAGTCGGCTCGCATGCCCTTGGCCAGCACACCCCGGTCGCGCAGGCCCAGGGCCGCCGCCGCATGGCGGGTGGCGCCGGCCAGCGCTTCCTCCGGCGTGAGCCGAAACAGCGTGCAGGCCATGTTGAGCATCAGCAGCAAAGAAGTGCAGGGCGAGCTGCCCGGGTTGCAGTCGGTGGAAATCGCCACGGGCACAGCGTGCTTGCGCAGCAATTCCACAGGCGGCAAGCGGGTTTCACGCAAAAAATAAAACGCGCCGGGCAACAGCACCGCCACCGTACCGGCCGCTGCCATGGCCTTTGCACCCTCGGCCGACAGCCATTCAAGGTGGTCGCAGCTGAGCGCGCCATAACGCGCCGCGAGCTGCGCACCGCCGCTATCGCTGAGCTGCTCTGCATGCAGCTTGACCGGAATACCGAGCGCTTTCGCCGCGGCAAAGATGCGCTCGGTCTGCGCCGCGCTGAAGGCAATGCGCTCGCAAAAGGCATCGACTGTGTCGACCAGACCTTCGGCATGCAGCACGGGAAGCATCTCGAGCACGGCATCGACATAGGCATCGGTGCGGCCGGAAAACTCGGAAGGCACGGCATGTGCACCGAGGAAGGTGGTGCGTATGTCCACCGCATGGTCTTGCGCCAGCGCGCGTGCGACGGCAAGCGTCTTGCGTTCATGCTCGAGCGCCAGGCCGTAGCCGGACTTGATCTCCAGCGTGGTCACGCCTTCGGCGATCAGCGCTTTGAGCCTGGTGGCGCTCTGCGCCTGCAACTCCTGCGCACTCGCTGCGCGTGTGGCCTTGACAGTGGAGGCAATGCCGCCGCCAGCGCGGGCAATCTCTTCATAAGTCACGCCATTGAGGCGCAACTCGAATTCATGGGCACGGTCGCCGCCATAGACCAGGTGGGTATGGCAATCGATGAGACCGGGCGTGATCAATGCACCGCCGGCGTCATGCTGCGCGCTGCATCCGGCCAGCAGATCGGCTGGCACGTCGGCGCGCGGACCAACCCAGGCGATGGACTCACCCTCCACCACGAGTGCGGCGTCTTCAACCAGGCCGTAAGGCTGGGCAGCGCCGGCCTGCAGCGTGGCGGCATTGCAATTCGTCCAGAGTTGCAGGCTCATGCGGGAATCTCCATCCAGAGGGCTTGCTGCGCCGCGACACGCACGGCGGCGCTACCCTTTACCGTGCGCCAGGCCAGGCTGCCGGGGGCCAGCTGCAGCGCCTCTTCGTCAAACAGCATGGTCGCGGCCGAGGTATGCGCATAGACGGCGATGGTGGTGCCGCTGTGCAAGGTTTCGGCAAACCGCCCTTCCACGCGCAGCATGCGCGAAGGCCTGGGGCCACGGCGCACCATGAGGTTGAAGTCGCGCGTTTTGCCGTCTATCAGTTCGCAGCCCGTCGCCGCGCCGCCGTCGAAGAACAGGGGCGCATCGCCAGCCGTCACACGGTGCGGCACACCCGCCACATCGAGTTGCACGCCCGCGCCCTCAAGCACCGCAAACCAGCGCTCTACGCCTTCGAATTTCGAGAACGGCCCGCTTTGGTCGACGTCGGCCACCGACATGCGCCAGGCCCAGTCGCCCGCATCGGGCCACATGGCGAGCTCGCGCGTGACGCCGCCGCCGTTGCGCCAGGGCGTCGCCGGGATGTCGGCCACGCGGACGACGTTCCAGCCAGTGCCGCGAGCAAAGCTCATGCCTGAAACTTCCCGGCAAAGCTGTAGCGCGAGCCTGGATACACCAGGCGCGCCACGCTGGCGATGTTGGCGCCGCTCACGGTGCGCCGCATCATGGCCAGGCAGGGCTCGCCCTGTTTGATTTCCAGGTGTTTGGCCTCCTGCGCCGAAGGCAGGCAGGCTTCTATCGAGTAGCTCGCCTCGGTCAGGGGCGCCTCGGCCAACAAGTGATGCGTGGGCGTGGTCTCGCTGAAATCGGTTTGCAGGTAGTTCGGCGCCGCAGCCGGGTTGACGTAGCGGTCTTCGTACTGGATGGGCACACCGTTTTCGAGATGGATCAGTATGGTATGAAAGACTCGGCCGCCAGGCCGCAAGCCCAGGGTGCGCGCCAGGTCGGCGCTGGCTTTTTCGGATTCGGCCAGCAGCACACGCGAGGTGTGCACATGGCCGCGCTCTACCACTTCCTCGTGAATGTCACGAATGGTAAGTGTGGAGGAGATGCGATGCAGTTCCGCGACAAAGGTGCCCGAGCCCTGGACGCGGGTGACCAGGCCTTCTCCCATCAGCTCGCGCAGCGCGCGGTTCACCGTCATGCGGCTCACGCCGAACTGCTCCATCAGCACGGCTTCGCTGGGCACCGGGTCGCCCGGCTTCCAGGTGCCGGCGCTGATGCGCTTCTTGATGAATGCCTTGACTTGGCCGTAGGCGGGCAGGGGTGTGGTGGCCATGGTTCAGCGCAATGTTCGCGAATGTAAGAAAAAAACATTGTCACGCAAAACCCACCAGGCGAGCCCTGCGCGCACAAACCCTAGCTTACTCCAGTTGACACAAGTTGTATAGACAACTACGATTTATCCCATCGACGCTCAACGCATTTTTTTGGGCGTGTCCGAATTTTTGTTTTTATTTCCGGAGCCGCCCATGTCCGACCTTTCCAAAACCCCGTTTCTCGACAGCAAGGCCCGCCCGGTGCGCGCGCCCCGCGGCAGCACCCTGAGCTGCGCCAACTGGCAGATCGAGGCGGCTTACCGCATGATCCAGAACAACCTGGACCCGGAAGTCGCCGAAAACCCCGACGAACTCGTGGTCTACGGCGGCATCGGCAAGGCGGCGCGCAACTGGCCGGCCTTTGACGCCATCCTCGATTCCCTGCGCAAGCTGAAAGCCGACGAGACCCTGCTGGTGCAGTCGGGCAAGCCGGTCGGCGTGTTCCGCACGCACCCGGGCGCGCCGCGGGTGCTGATCGCCAACTCCAACCTGGTGCCCAAGTGGGCGACCTGGGAACACTTCAACGAGCTGGACCGGGCCGGCCTCATGATGTACGGCCAGATGACGGCTGGCAGCTGGATTTACATCGGCACCCAGGGCATCGTGCAGGGCACCTATGAAACCTTCGTGGAAGCGGGCCGTCAGCATTTCAACGGCGACCTGGCCGGCCGCTGGGTGCTGACCGCCGGCCTGGGCGGCATGGGCGGCGCGCAACCGCTGGCCGCCACTTTCGCCGGCGCCTGCTCGCTCAACATCGAATGCCAGCAGTCGCGCATCGACTTCCGCCTGCGGACGCGTTATGTCGACAAGCAGGCCGCCAACCTCGACGAGGCACTCGAACTCATCAAGCACCATACCTCGCGCAAGGAGGCCGTCTCCATCGCGCTGTGCGGCAACGCCGCCGAGATCGTTCCCGAGCTGGCCAGGCGCGCCCAGGCCGGCGGCATACGCCCCGACATCGTGACCGACCAGACCTCGGCCCACGACATCATCAACGGCTACCTGCCGGCTGGCTGGTCTGTGGCGCAGTGGCAGGCCGCGCAGAAAAACCCAGCCCAGCATGCGGCGCTGACCAAAGCGGCCGGCGAGTCGTGCGCGGTGCACGTCAAGGCCATGCTGGCCTTCCACGAAATGGGCATTCCCACGGTGGACTATGGCAACAACCTGCGCCAGGTCGCGAAGGACTTCGGCGTGGCCCAGGCCTTTGACTACCCCGGTTTTGTGCCGGCCTACATCCGTCCTTTGTTCTGCCGCGGCGTGGGCCCCTTCCGCTGGGTGGCGCTTTCGGGCGACCCGGAAGACATCAAGAAGACCGACGCAAAGATGAAAGAACTCTTTCCCGAGAACAAGCACCTGCACCGCTGGCTGGACATGGCCGAGGAGCGCATCGCCTTCCAGGGCCTGCCGGCGCGCATCTGCTGGATAGGCCTGGGCGAGCGCCACCGCGCCGGCCTGGCCTTCAACGAGATGGTGAAGAGCGGCGAGCTCAAGGGCCCCATCGTGATAGGCCGCGACCACCTGGACAGCGGCTCCGTCGCCTCGCCCAACCGCGAAACCGAAGCCATGCAGGACGGCAGCGACGCCGTGAGCGACTGGCCGCTGCTCAATGCGCTGCTCAATACCGCGAGCGGCGCGACCTGGGTCAGCCTGCACCACGGCGGCGGCGTCGGCATGGGCTACTCGCAGCATTCGGGCGTGGTCATCGTCTGCGACGGCACGGCCGAGGCGTCTGAAAAATTAAGCCGCGTGCTGTTCAACGACCCGGCCACGGGCGTGATGCGCCACGCCGACGCGGGCTATGACATCGCGAAACAAAGCGCCAAAGACAACGGGCTGAACCTGCCCATGATAGGAAGCTGAACACCCATGTCATCTGATTCTGATAACAACGGCACGGCCGAGATCCATCTCACCTACCTGAACCATCCCGACGTCCAGGCGCTGGCCCTGACCGATGCCGAGATCATCGCCGCCGTCGAGCAGGCCCTGCACGCGCAGGGCAACAAGCAGACGACCATAGAGCCGCGCATGCACCTGGTGCCGGAAAAAGACTACCCCGGCCACTTCAACGTGCTGCGCGGCTACATACGCCCGCTGGGCCTGGCCGGCGTGAAGGTGGTGGGCGACTTCTACAAGAACTACGAGCAGGGCCTGCCTTCAGAGCTTGCCGTGCTCAACCTGTTCGACCCCAAGAACGGCTCGCCGATCGCCATCATCGACGCCTCGGACATCACCGACATGCGCACCGGCGCCATCACCGCGCTGGGCGCCAAGCATCTGGCGCGCAAGAACTCGAAGATCCTGGGCCACATCGGCGCGCGCGGCACCTCGTACTGGAACGTGCGCCTGCTCGACTCGATCTACAACTTCGACGAGATCCGCGTGCATTCGCGCCGCCCCGAAAGCCGCAATGCGTTTGCCGCCAAACTTGAAAAAGACCTGGGCAAAAAAATCACCGTGACCGAGGACTGGGAGTCCTGCGTGCGCGGCGCCGACATCGTGGTCGAGGCTTCGCGCCTGGAAAAACCCACACCCATGCTGAAGACCGAGTGGATCAAAAAAGGCGCGTGCGTGATTCCCTACGGCACCATGAGCGCGGTCGAGCTCTCGCTGACCGACATCATGGACAAGATGGTGATGGACGACTGGGGCCAGGCCAAGGCCGGCCCATTGGGCGCACTGCGTGCCCATGTCGACGCCGGCAAGCTGTCGGAGGCCACGCTGCACGCTGAACTCGGCCAGATCGTCGCAGGCCTCAAGCCCGGGCGTGAAAGCGATGACGAGACCAATTTGTTCTGGCACCGCGGCCTCTCGCTGTCGGACATCGCGCTCGGCGCCTTCATGCTCGAAAAAGCCAAGCGCATGGGCCTGGGCCAGAAGCTGCGTTTTCGCTGAGCCAGCCGGCATGGTGCACGCCGTGAATTCGCCGCCCGCCACGCAGGCCCCGGCTTTGCTGGCCAACGCCCGCATGTATTCGGCCACGCCGGCGGTCAAGGCCGACTGGAAGGGCTTGCTGGCCTGGGTGCTGGCGCGCGCGGGCTTGCCGTGGGACTTGATCGACTACGACGCGCCCGCGCCGCTGTCTGTGCTGTGGGAGCGCGACGACCTGGGCCTGGCCATGATGTGCGGCCTGCCCTTCGCGCAGCGCGGCGCGCGGCCCACGCTGGTCGCGGCGCCCATCCCTTCGCCGGTCCGCTACGGCGGCAAGCCGGTGTACTTCACCGACATCGTGGTGCGCGCCGATGCGCCCTATCGCGCGCTCGAAGACACTTTCGGCGGCGTGATCGGCTACACCCTGGCCGACTCCATGTCGGGCGGCGTGGCGCTGCGCCACCACCTGGCGCCTTACCGCCAGGCCAAAGGCTCGCGCCTTTACCGCAAGGCCGTGGGCGAACTCATCAATGCGCGCGGCGTGATCACGGCGCTGGCCGAAGGCCGCATAGACGCCGGCCCGCTGGACAGCTATTACCACGACCTGCTCAAGCTGCACGACCCGGAATTTGCCGCGCAGGTGCGCACGCTGGCCAGCACGGCGGCGCTGCCGATTCCACCGCTGGTGGCGACGGCCGCCTTGCCGGCCGAAACGTTGCAGGCCCTGCGCGCGGCGTTGCTGGCTGCCACCACTGACACCGAACTTGCGCCGCTGATGCAGCGGCTGCTGCTCAAGGGCTTTGCCTTCCCCGATCCCGAGGCCTACACACCGCTGGCGGCCATGGACGGCGGGCCCGCACCCGCACTGGATGACATCTGATGAAGCCGCTGTTCACGCGATCTGCATTTCTGGCGCTGCTGCTTGCCGCCGCCTCGTTCGTGGCCGCCGCCCAGGGCTATCCCTCCAGGCCGCTGCATGTCATCGCCCCCTTCCCGCCCGGCGGCCCGGTCGATGTGCTGGGCCGCGTACTGGCCCAGGGCCTTTCAGACGCCACGGGCCAGCCGGCCGTGGTCGAGAACAAGGTAGGCGCAGCCGGCAACATCGGCATCGAGCAGGCCGCCAAGGCTGCACCCGACGGCTACACCCTGGCCATCGTCCCGCTGGGCAATATCGCGGTCAACCCGGCGCTGTATCCCAAGCTGCCCTACAAGGCGGCCGACCTCGCACCCGTCACCATGCTGGCCACGGTGGAGAACGTCCTCGTGGTCAACAGCGCCGTGCCGGCCCGCTCGCTCAAGGAGCTGCTGGCGCTGGCCGCGCAAAAACCCGGCAGCATCAGCTTTGCCTCGCCGGGCGCGGGCAGCCAGGCGCATCTGGCCGGCGAGCTGCTGGCACTGAACAGCGGCGTGCAATTGCTGCACGTGCCCTACAAGGGCATAGGCCCGGCGCTCAACGATTTGCTGGGCGGCCAGGTCACGATGATGTTCGCGCAGATGTCTTCGGTGCTGCCCCACATCCAGAGCGGCAAGCTGCGCGCGCTGGGTGTGGCCAGCCTCAAGCGTTCGCCCGTGATGCCCGACACGCCGACGATTGCCGAGCAGGGCGTGCCGCGCTTTGAGGCCGTGTCCTGGTATGCGCTGATGGTGCCGGCCGGCACACCGCGCGCCGTCATCGAGAAGCTCAACAGCGAAACCGGAAAGCTCTTCGCCCGACCGGACCTCAAGGAAAAGCTGGCCGCACTGGGCATGGACGCCGCTGCCGGCACGCCCGCCGAGCTGGCCGTCACCATCCAGGCCGACACCCTGCGCTGGACAGAGGTGATACGGCAGAAAAGCATCAAGCCCGAATAGCACCGCCCTCTCTGTAGCGCATTTTTTCTTCAGACCTACACCATGACCCTCACCATCCAACCCGGCCTGCTCACACTGGCCCAACTGCGCGACATCCACACCACCCCGCAAACGCTGGCGATAGATGCCGCCGCCACCGCCGGTATACGCGCCAGCGCCGCCCTGGTGCAAAAGGCTGCGCACGGCGGCGACGCCGTCTACGGCGTGAACACCGGCTTCGGCAAGCTGGCCAACCAGCGTATAGCGCAGGCCGACCTGGAGACCCTGCAGCTCAACCTGCTGCGCTCGCACGCCGTGGGTGTGGGTGAGCCCATGCCCGAGCGCGTGGTGCGCCTGGTGCTGTTGCTCAAGGCCGCCAGCCTGGCGCGCGGCTTCTCGGGCGTGCGTGAAGTGGTCATCGATACCTTGATGGCGCTTTACAACAAAGGCCTCACTCCGGTGATTCCTTGCCAGGGCTCGGTGGGCGCGTCCGGCGACCTCGCGCCGCTGGCCCATCTGTGCCTGCCGTTGATTGGCGAAGGCGAGGTTTTCTACCAAGGCAAGCGGATGGGCGCCGCCGAGGCGCTCAAGCAGGCCGGCATCGCACCGGTCAAGCTGTCGGCCAAGGAGGGCCTGGCGCTGATCAACGGCACCCAGGTTTCCACCGCGCTGGCGCTGGACGCGCTGCTCGCCACCGACCGCCTGTTTGAAGCCGCCGTGATTTCGGGCGCCGTCACGCTGGACGCCGCGCGCGGCAGCGACGGCCCTTTCGATCCCCGCATCCACGCGGTGCGCGGCCAGCCGGGGCAGATCGATTGCGCCGCCGCCTATCGAGCCATCATGGTGGGCAGCGAAATCCGCCGCTCGCACCTCGAAGGCGACGACCGCGTGCAAGACCCGTACTGCCTGCGTTGCCAGCCGCAGGTCATGGGCGCCTGCCTGGACCAGATGCGTTACGCGACCGAGGTGCTGATGCGCGAAGCCAATGCCGTGACGGACAACCCGCTGGTGTTTGCCGATGGCGAAACGCTTCTCTCCGGCGGTAACTTCCACGCGGAGCCGGTTGCATTGGCTTGCGATGCCTTGGCCGTCGCCATTGCCGAAATCGGTGCGATCACTGAGCGCCGCATCGCCATGCTGGTAGATACCGTCGCCTCGCGCCTGCCGGCTTTCCTGACGCCCGAGCCCGGCCTCAATTCGGGCTTCATGATCGTGCACGTCACCGCCGCCGCGCTGGCTTCTGAAAACAAATCGCTGGCACACCCGGCCAGCGTGGACAGCCTGCCCACCTCGGCCAACCAGGAAGACCATGTGAGCATGGCGACCTTCGCGGCACGCCGGCTGCAGCCCATGCTGCGCAACACCGAGTACATCGTCGCCATCGAATTGCTGGCCGCGGCGCAGGGCATTGAATTCTTACGGCCGCTCAAGAGCTCGGCCGTGCTCGAAGGCGTGCTGCAACTGGTGCGCAAAGCCTCGCCGGCCATGATGCATGACCGCAGCCTCGCACCCGACATGGAAGCAGTGCACCAACTGGTGGCGGGCGGGCGCATCGGCTTGGCCGGCGAAGCGCAAATCACCGAGTTAACCGCCTTGCGGCTGGCATGAAGCCTGCATACATTAGCGATACCGAATAGCCCCCTTTTTTACCCCACCCCCACAGGAGCCTTTTCATGAAGCATCAGCTCGCCCTCTCCCTGCTCGCCGCCGCAACCACGCTGGCCATGGGCGCCGCGCACGCGCAGGAGACCAAGGTCGCTATCGGTATTTCGGGCTGGACGGGTTTTGCCCCCCTGACCCTGGCCAAGGAAGCCGGCATCTTCAAGAAGCATGGGCTGGATGTGTCCATCAAGAAGATCCCGCAAAAAGACCGCCACCTGGCGATCGCCTCGGGTGACGTTCAGTGCGCCGCGACCACGGTGGAAACCTGGGTGGTGTGGAATGCCAATGGCGTGGCCACCACGCAGATCTTCCAGCTCGACAAAAGTTATGGCGCCGACGGCATGGTGGTGAAACCCGCCATCGCCAAGATGGCCGACCTCAAGGGCAAGACCGTGGCTGCCAGTGCGCCCGGCACTTCGCCCTACTTCGCCCTGGCCTGGATGCTGAAGAAAAACGGCATGAGCGTCAAAGATGTGAAAGTCGTGAACCTCGAACCTCAGGCCGCGGCCAACGCCATGATCGCCGGCACCGACGGCATTGACGCCGCGATGACCTACGAGCCTTATCTGGGTGCGGTGCGCGCCAAACCTGAAGCCGGCAAGATACTAGCCACCACGCTGGACTACCCCATGGTGATGGACACCTTCGGCTGCACGCCCAAGTTCCTGTCTGAAAACCCCAAGGCGGCCAAGGCCCTGGCTGACAGCTACTTCGACGCCGTCGAGATGATCCAGAAAGAACCGAAGAAGAGCTTTGAGATCATGGGCGCCGACGTGAAGCAGAGCGGCGAAGCCTTTGAAGCCTCGTCCAAATACCTGCGCTGGCAGGACCGCTCGGCCAACCAGAAGTTCTTCACTGCTGAACACGCGGCCTTCAGCAAGGAAGCAGCCGAGCTGCTGATGGAAGCGGGGATCATCAAGTCGTTGCCCGACATGAGCAAGCTCGCCGACACCCGTTTTCTCAAATGAGTTCCCCCCCGAAGCGGCCTTTGACCGCCCCGTACCCTCGCCAGAGGCGATGGCTCTTCCGAGCCGTCCAAGCCTGCGCAGGCAGGCTTGAAGCCGCGGCTCTCAGCCCCTCAAGGGGGCGCCACCTGCGGCCCGGCAAAGCCGGTTCCGCGCTGGCACTGGCGAAGACAGGCATCTCTATCAATTTACGCACATGAGACCCCTGCAACCCGTCTCACCCGGCGCGCGCATCGCGCTGGGTGTGAGCTTCTTCGTTCTGTTCTTTGCCGTGTGGGCCGTCTTCACGCTGGGCGGCTATGTCTCCAAGACCTTCCTGGCCGACCCCATCACCATGGTGAGGTCGGGCTACGACCTGCTGGTGAACCAGGGTTTCCTCAAGGACATAGGCATGACGGTCTGGCGCGTGCTGGGCGGCTTTGCCGTGGCGGCCCTGCTGGCGGTGCCGCTGGGCGTGATGATGGGCGCCTACAAACCAGTTGAGGCGTTCTTTGAACCCTTTGTGAGCTTTGCGCGCTACCTGCCGGCATCGGCCTTTATTCCGCTGCTGATCCTGTGGGCCGGCATTGGCGAGGCGCAAAAACTCGCGGTGATTTTTATCGGCTCCTTCTTCCAGCTGGTGCTCATGATTGCCGTGAGCGTTGGCAACACGCGGCGCGACCTGGTCGAGGCGGCCTACACGCTGGGCGCGGCCGACCGGGGCATCGTGGTGCGCGTGCTGCTGCCCAGCGCCGCACCGGAGATCGCGGAGACCCTGCGCATGGTGCTGGGCTGGGCCTGGACTTATGTGATTGTTGCGGAGCTGATTGGCGCTTCCAGCGGCATAGGCCACATGATCACCGACAGCCAGGCACTGCTGGCGACCGACCAGATCATCTTCGGCATCATCGTGATCGGGGTCTTTGGCCTGGTCACGGACCTGGCGTTTAAAGCGCTGAACCGCAAGCTATTCCCTTGGGCACAGTTGGGCCGTTGATTTCGATGACTTCTTCCACACCCATCCTGACCGTCACCCAGCTGTCGAAAACCTTCAGCGCCAACAAGGGCCCCGGCACCGTGGCGCTGCAGGCCACCGACCTGAACGTTGCGGAAAACGACTTCATCACCATCCTCGGCCCCTCGGGCTGCGGCAAGTCCACCCTGCTGCGCATGGTGGCCGGGCTGGACACGCCCACCAGCGGAACCATCGTGCTGGACGGCAAGCCCATTGTGGGCCCGGGCGCGGACCGCGGCATGGTGTTCCAGAGCTATACGCTGTTCCCCTGGCTCAGCATTCTGCAAAACGTCTGCTTCGGCCTGCGCGAAAAGGGCATGGCCCTCGATGCACAGCTGGACATCGCCCACCAGTTCATCAAGAAGGTCGGCTTGCAGGGTTTTGAAAACCATTTCCCGAAACAGCTCTCAGGCGGCATGCAGCAGCGCACCGCGCTGGCGCGCGCCCTGGCCAACAACCCGCGCATCCTGCTGATGGACGAGCCTTTCGGCGCGCTGGACCACCAGACGCGCGAGCTGATGCAGGAGCTGCTGCAAGGCATCTGGGAAGCCGAGCAGAAAACCGTGCTCTTCGTGACGCACGACATCGACGAGGCCATCTTCATGGGCAACCGCGTGGTGGTGATGAGCGCGCGGCCCGGCCGCATCAAGTGCGACATAGCCGTGCCGCTGGCGCACCCGCGCCACTACTCGGTCAAGACCACGCCGGTGTTCACCGAACTGAAGGCGCGGCTGACCGAAGAGATACGCGTGGAAGTGCACCGCGCGGCGGGGCTGCAGGCTCCAGCCGCCTAAAACGCGGTTTCGTTAAAGCCCCAGCCGCAGCGCGATCACCGCGCCCAGCACCAGCGCGGCGATCAGAATCGTCTCGCCCACCAGCATGGCCACAGGCTGCCAGCCCAGCTTCATGAGGTCTTCAAAGCTGGTCTTGATGCCGGCCGCCGCGATGGCGGTGACCAACAGCCAGCGAGAGGTGTCGCTGGCGGCCTGCGTCATGGCCGGGGTGAAAGCGCCTATGGTGGCCAGCAGCACCAGCACGATGAAGGCCAGCAGGAAGCCGGGGACCAGCGGCACTTCCTCGTCCACCGCCCTGGCGTCGGGGTGCTTGCGGTAGCTGACGGCGATCAGCAGCACGATGGGCATCAGCAGCATCACGCGGAACAGCTTGACCACCGTGGCCGTGTCGCCCACCTCCGGGCCCAGCATCATGCCGGCGGCCACCACCTGCGCCACGTCATGGATGGTGCCACCGAGGAAGATGCCGCCCTGCGCCGGCGCCAGGCCTATGAGCTTCAAGGCAAAGGGATACAGAATCATGCTCAAAGTGGAAAGCACCGTGACACCAACCACGGCCAGCAGCGTGAAGCGCTCGTTCTCCTTGGTCTGCGGCAACACCGAGGAAATCGCCAGCGCGGCGGAGGCGCCGCAGATGGCCACCGCCCCGCCCGAGAGCACGCCCTCCTCGCGCGGTCGCTTCAACCACTTCGCGAGCAACAAACCGAAGCCAATCGTCAGCGCCACCGCCGCGACGATCACCAGCGCCGTCCCCACGCCGAGCTTGGCGACCTGCGTCAGCGTGATGCGCGCGCCCAGCAGGGCCACGCCGACGCGCAGCAGGGTGCGGCCGCAAAAATCCACACCGGTCTTGACCTTGGGGTTGCTGTTGAGGAAGTGAAACGCCAGCCCAATCAGCAGCGCATACAGCAGTTGGGGGCCGCCGTAATGCTCGGACAGAAAGGTCGCCGCCAGCGCGATGACCACACACACCATGGCACCAGGCACACTGGCTTTCAGACGGGAAACGGAAGGAAGAAAAGACACTGCGGATGGGGCCGGGGCCGAGACCGGGGATGAGGCAAAAGGCGCCGGCTTCGAGGCTGCCGGTTGTTATTTATTTATGCGAAAAACGGCTATCACCGGGTGATTTTCCGCCTTGCATGCACTATTTCCGTATGCTACTATTATTAGGTTGTATATACAAGTTGATGCTCGGAAGCGGGATGGAAGCACCAGGATGGCGCGATTTCCAGGCACGGGATGTGCATGCAACAGGTCGGAAGATTCCTTGTTCAAGTTCGCTGCCACTCACCTGGAGACTCTCATGAAAGTTCGCAAACTTCTGGCCTTGTCCGCATTCGCGCTGGCCGCCTTCGCGCCGCTCGCCTCCCACGCCCAACAGGCCGTGCGGGTCGGCTCCAAAAACTTCACCGAGCAATTCGTGCTGGCCGAAATCTACGCGCAGGCCCTCGAAGCCGCCGGCATCAAGACCGAGAAGAAGCTCAACCTGGGCGGCACGCTGATCGCCCAGAAGGCGATGGAAGAAAAGCAGATCGACTTCTACCCTGAGTACACCGGCACCATGCTGCTGGCCGTGCTCAAGCAGGAACCCATGACGGACGCCAAAGCGGTGTACGACAAGGTCAAGGAAGCCTATGCCAAGATGGGCTTTGTGGTGCTCAACCAGTCCAACCTGAACAACGGCTACGTGATGGTGGTGCGCCCCGACACCGCGCAAAAACTCAAGCTCGAGACCCTGTCCGACCTGGCCAAGGTCGCCAAGGACCTCAAGGTCGGCGCCGGCCCTGAGTTCCGCGACCGCAAGGACGGCCTGCCCGGCCTCAAGGCCAAGTACGACATGGTCTTCGGCGAAGACCTGCAGATGGCCATCGGCCTGCGCTACCAGGCGCTCAAGAACGACCAGATCCAGGTCGTCAACGGCTATTCCACCGACGGCATGATCAGCGCGCTCAAGCTCAAGCGCCTGCGCGACGACAAGAGCCTGTGGCCGCCTTACTTCGTCGTGCCCGTGATCCGCAAGGAAGTGCTGGACGCCAACCCGAAGGTCGGTGAAGTGCTGAACCGCGTGAGCGCCCTGCTCGACGAAACCTCCATGGCCCAGATGAACTACCAGGTGGACGGCGACAAGCTCGAGCCCAAGGACGTGGCCCGCGACTTCCTGAAGGCCAAAGGCCTGGTCAAGTAAGGCGCTTTCTTTTCATCACATCGCCGTGAAAGTTTCCATGCCATGACGCTAGTGGTCGGTGAAAAATGGCTTGGCGTCAATGACCTGGTGCGCGTGGCGCGTACCGGGGAGACGGTTTCCCTGGCCCCCGCCGCTCGAGAGCGCGTGGCCGCGGCGCGCGAGCTGGTCATGCGCCTGGCCACTTCGGGCCAGCCAATATACGGCCTCAATTCCGCGCTGGGCGCCAACACCGGCGCCGTGCTGGCCGAAGGCGACCTTGAAGACTACCAGCGCCGCGCCGTGCGGGCACGCGCCGTGGCCGTGGGCCCGGCTTATGACAGGGCTTCGGTGCGCGCCATGCAGTTCGCGCGCATCGCCGGTTTGTCGCGCGGTGGATCGGGTGTCTCACCGGCGGTGCTGGATGCCTGCATCAACCTCTTGAACTTCCAGGTGCACCCGGTGGTGCCGCGCTTCGGCTCCATCGGCGTGGCCGACCTGCCCCAGCTTTCGCACCTGGCCTTGCCGCTGTTCGGCGAAGGCCGGGCCGAGGTGCGCGGCGAAGTATTGGACGGCGCCGCGGCGCTGGCGCGCGCCGGCCTGCAGCCCGTGGCCCTGGGCGCCAAGGACGGCCTGGCGCTGATCAGTTCCAACGCCGCCACCACGGCGCGCGCGGCGCTGGTACTGCATGACGCCCACGTGGCGCTGGACGCCTGGCTGGCGGCCGTGGCGCTCGGTTATGAAGGTTTCAGGGCCAACCTGTCGCCGCTGCACCCCGATGCGGTGGCGGCCCGGCCCGCCGCCGGCCAGATCGAGACGGCGCGGCAGCTGCGTGAACTGCTCAAAGGCAGCGCACTGCTGGAGGCGGGCGCCGCACGCCGCGTGCAGGACCCGGTATCCATGCGCGTGGTGCCGCAGGTGCACGGCGCAGCGCGCGACATGGTGGACGCGGCCTGCGCGCAAGTCGAGATCGAACTCAACAGCGCGGCCGACAGCCCGCTGGTGCTGGCCGGGGAAGGGCTGATGCTCTCCAACGGCAACTTCCACGTGCCGGCCCTGGCCCTGGCGCTGGACGCCTCGGCGATCGCGCTGGCGCAGGCGGCCAGCATGTCGGTGTCGCGCAGCCAGCGCTTCATGTCGCCGGCGCTCACCGGCCTGCCCTTACAGCTCACGCGCCACGGCCCGGCCCATTCCGGCTTCGCGACGGTGCAGAAAACCCTGACCGCGCTGTGGGCCGAGGTGCGGCTGCGCGCCAACCCGGGTTCGCTAGATTACTTTCCGGTGTCCGAAACGCTGGAAGACCATGCCTGCATGGCGCTGGGTGTGGCGGAAAAACTGGGCGAACTGGTGGAGCGCCTGCGCTACCTGATCGCCATCGAGCTCTTGGTCGCTGCGCAGGCGGTGGACCTGCGCGAACTTGACCCCGCGCAAATGGGCGAGGGCACGCGCCGCACCTTTGCGCAGGTGCGCAAGCTGGTCCCCATGCTGGACGAAGACCGCCCGCTGGGCCCCGACATAGACCACATCCAGAGCGCTGTCGCCGCGGGTGTGTTCAGCCCCGAGACCGCCACGGCGGCAAGCGCATGAACTGGTTGCTGCGCAACTGGCCCGATGTGCTGCATTCACTGTGGGAGCACATCGCGATTTCGCTGACGGCGCTGGCCATCGCTTTCGCGCTGTCGCTGGCGATCGGCATCGTGGCCGCCCGGCGTGAAAAGCTCTATGGCACGGTGATGACCATTTCGGGCTTTTTGTACACCATCCCTACGCTGGCCTTCCTCGCTTTCCTGATTCCCGTCGTGGGCCTGGGCCGCACCAACGCCATCATCACCATGGTGGCCTTCTCGTTGATGATCTTGATCCGCAGCGTGGCCACCGGCATACGCGAGGTGCCGGCCGACATCATCGACGCGGCGCGCGGCATGGGCATGAACAAGGCGCAGATCATGCGGCGCATCGAGCTGCCGCTGGCCCTGCCGCTGATCGTGGCCGGCTTGCGCGTCTCGGCTGTTACGGTGATCAGCGTGACGGTGGTGGCCGCCTACGTGAACGCGGGCGGGCTGGGCACGCTGATCTTCAACGGCATCGCGAGCGATCACCCGGCCAAGATATGGACAGGCGCATTGACCGTCTGCCTGCTCTCCGTCATCGTCGACCTGAGCCTGGCTCTGCTTGAGCGACGGCTGAAAAACCGGCGCGCAGCCTGAACAACAACAAGAGGCCGCCATGCTTGCCGACGCCTGGAATTATGTGATCAGCCATCCCGCGCAGTTTTACCGGGCGCTGGGCGTGCATGTCGCGCTGTCGGCGTCGGCGCTGATCATTGCCGCGCTCATCTGCATTCCCGCCGGCATCGCCGTGGCGCGCAAAAACGGCTTGTCGCTGGCCGTAGTGAATGCCGCCAACGTGGGGCGCACCCTGCCCTCGCTGGCCGTGCTGGCGCTGGTGATGCCGCTGCTGGGCACCGGCTTCGCACCGGCCCTCTTCGCGCTCACGCTGATCGCGCTGCCGCCCATCGTCACGCACACCATTGTCGGCATGCGCGGCGTGGACGCCGACGCGGTGGATGCCGCCATCGGCATGGGCATGACGCGCGCGGCGCTGCTGTGGCGGGTGGAGCTGCCCATGGCCATGCCGGTCATCTTCGCGGGCCTGCGCACGGCGGCGGTGCAAATCATTTCCGGTGCGGTGCTGGCGGCTTTCATAGGCGGCGGTGGACTTGGCGACTTCATCACCGCCGGCATCGCCATGATGGCCGTTCCCCAACTGCTGGTGGGCGCCATCCCGGTGGCCTTGCTGGCGCTGGGCACCGACTTTCTTTTCGGCGCGCTGCAGCGCCGCATGACTCCCCAAGGGCTTCGCGCATCATGATCACACTCGACCGCCTCACCAAGTCCTTCGGCGGCAGCGCCCAGTCGGCTGTCGACGGGCTGTCGCTGACCGTCAACACGGGCGAGATCTGCGTGCTGATCGGCCCCTCGGGCTGCGGCAAGACCACCACCATGCGCATGATCAACCGCATGGTCGAGCCCGATTCGGGCCGTATCGAAGTAGGCGGGCGCGACGTCACCAAGATCGACGCGGTGGAACTGCGCCGCTCCATCGGTTATGTGATCCAGCAGGTGGGCCTGTTCCCGCACATGACCCTGGCCGAGAACGTGGCCACCGTGCCCAAGATGCTGGGCTGGGATGCGGCCCGCATCGCCAGACGCGTGGACGAGTTGCTGGCGCTGGTGCACATGGACCCGTCGATCTACCGCAACCGCTTTCCGCGCGAACTCTCGGGTGGGCAGAAGCAGCGCGTGGGCGTGGCGCGGGCGCTCGCGGCGGACCCGCCGGTGATGCTGATGGACGAGCCTTTTGGCGCCATAGACCCGATCACGCGTGCGCGCCTGCAGGACGAGTTCCTGCGCATACTGCGCGAGCTGGGCAAGACCATTGTCTTTGTCACGCACGACATCGACGAGGCCATCCGCATGGGCTCGCGCATCGCCATCTTGCGCAATGGAAAAGTGGTGCAGTACGACACGCCCGAACGCATACTGGCCCACCCGGCCGATGCCTTTGTCGAAGCGTTTGTGGGCGGCGACCGCTCGCTCAAGCGGTTGGCCCTGCTGACGGCCGGCCCCTATGTGGAAAGCGGCACGCCCGCCGCCGCCGCACCGCGCTTGCCGGCTACAACGCCGCTGCGCGACGCCTTGTCCGCCATGCTGGATGCCGGCGCGGATGAGGCCGCGATTGTGGGTCCCGAAGGCCAGCCCCTGGGCCGTGTCACGTTGCAGAGCATTCAACAGGCGGCGGCGGTGGCCCGTTCGTCTTGACGCCCGCCTGAGGTGTACGGTTTCTTGCGCGGGTGGCTCGACTGCTCAAGCTAGCCGAAGCGCCCTTCGCAGTAGGCTCGTCCCGCCCTCTGTTTACGTATGTGAACTGTGACGGCAGGAATGAGCCGAAAAACGTTGTCCAGGCTTGGCATGCCATACGATAGGCATCTCAAGCACAAGGGGTACAACATATGAAGCACTTAACCAATGCACTGGTGTTGGTCGGCTGTGGCAGTTTATCGGGGCTGGCAAGTGCGTTGTCACCCGCAATCCCTGAGAACATTGTGTGCGCAACCCCGCAGATTTTCGTGGGAAAGATTCTCTCTGCCAATAGTTTGGATTGCAGACTGAACTATCCCCATGGAAAGTGCTCACCGACGGACAAGGTTGAAGTCTTGGTACAAATAGAGCGCATCGTTTTTTCAACGCCGAGTCCTGCGTGGGCGGCTGATTACGTTCTGAAAGAGGGCAAGACCACAACAGTCCATATCTGGATGCACAGCTTTAGCCACAATAAATACCCTGCTTTGCTGGAGCAGGACGAAAGAGTCATCACGAACGAGATCGCAACTAGCTTGCTCGGAGGCAAGGACTTTGTTTTCTCGACGGGAGGGCCTGAGCCGGGGCCCGTTCATTATTCGGGAGCGGCAACGCAGCCGTCCACCTTGCCTTGGATTGAAGAAACGCTTAAGAGCTGTCGCTCCCGGTAGCCAGGCACGTCGTCGCTGACAGTGCATCACCACGGCAACACGCCGTAGCAACACCGGGGGGCTTACTGCGCGGCCTTCAGGCCCGCCGCATACGCAGGCCGCTGCAGACGCCCGCCACGGCGGCAAAACCAGCCCCCAGCCACAAGGCAACAAATGAGCCATGGCCGCCTTGCGGGTCGAACATCGCAAAGATCATTGCAAGCAACACCGCGCCCAGGGTCTGGCCGGTCAGGCGCGCCGTGCCCAGCATGCCGCTGGCGCCACCGCTGCGGTGCGGCGGCGCCGAGGTGATGATGGTGTGGTTGTTGGGTGACTGGAACAGGCCATAACCCACGCCGCACAGCGCCATGCGCCAGACGATGTCGAGCTGGGACGGGTGCGCCGGCAGTACAGCCAGCAAGACCAGGCCCAGCGCGAGCAGCGCCATGCCCAAGCTGCCCAGCAGGCCGCCCGAGTAACGTCCTATCAGCCGCCCCACCACCGGCGAGGTCACCACAATGGCCAGCGGCCAGGCCGTCAGCAGCAAGCCGGCTTGCAGGTGGCTGAACCCGTAATTGCCGAGCAGCAGGAAGGGCAGGCTCACATAGGCCAGGGTCTGCGCGCAGAACGCGCCTATCGAGGTGCCCATGGACAGCGCGAACACGGGAATGCGCAGCAAATCCAGTGGAAACAGCGGCAGCGGCTGGGCCAGCTGGCGCCGCACGTAGATCACGCCGACCACGATGCCTGCAGCCAGCTCGGCTAACGGCAGCCACAGCGAACCGGCAGCCGCACCGCCCTGCACCGCTTCGACGCGAACACCCAGACCGTCGACACCCAAAAACACCAGGCCGAACATCAACGCGTTGAGCACCACATCGACCGGCGAGAGGCGCAGGCCTTCAGCCTTGGCCGTGTTGTCCGGCAAGGCCTTGCGGCCCAGCCACACCGACAACAGGCCGAAAGGCACGTTGAGCGCGAACAACCAGGGCCACGAGGCCACCGAAAGAATCCCCGCCGCAATCGACGGCCCGGCCACCGAGGCCGTGGCCACGACCAGCGAGTTGATCGCGATACCGCGGCCCAGCAGGTGCTTGGGATAAATGAGCCGCACCAACGCCGTGTTCACGCTCATGAGGCCGGCCGCCCCCAGGCCCTGAAGCACACGGGCCAAAGCCAGCGCAGTCAGCGAGTCAGCCAGCGCGCAGGCGGCCGAGGCCAGGGTGAATATCGACAGGCCGACCAGGTAGACGCGGCGGTAACCGACGATGTCGCCCAGCGACGCGAGAGGCAGCAACAGCGCCAGCGTGGCGACCTGGTAAGCGTTGATGACCCAGATGGACTGCGCGGCCGTGGCATTGAGTTCACGCGTGATGTCGGGCAAGGCCAGGTTGACGATGGTGCCGTCAAGCACCGCCATGACAATCCCAAGAATGATGACCAGCAGCGCACGGATGCGCTCGCGCGCGGGCAAACCATCCTGAACAAGCATTGAGGCCTTTGGTAAAGGGCGGGAAGCCCGGTTCCCGGTTCGCCGCCGCAAAGTGCCTATTCTAGGAGCGCAGGCCCGGCGCCCTCGAGGACGCACGCCTTTGTCCCAGCGCGGTCCTTGGGAAACAGTCCGCGGCACGTGGGACGGCCCCGGATGTGAAAAATCCCGGCGTGCGAAGCACAGCCGGGATTGTTTTTGGGGTCAAATGCCTGAGCGCCGCGGAGGCGGCCCCGGATCACTTCATGCCGTACTTGGCCTTGGCGTCGTTCTGGCAGCTGTCCTTGGCATTGCCGGACAAGGCGTCGCAACGCTCCTTGGCTGCTTTGTACTCAGCTTCGCGCTTCTCCGCGTTGGCGTCCTTTTTGGCTTCGGTCTTTTCGGCCTTGTCCTTGCCGGGGTCGGCTGCGACCTTGGCGACCTTGGCGTCTTCCTTGGCTTTCACATGGGCCGCCTTGGCGTCCTTGATGCAGACATCCTTTGCGTTGCCCTTTTGGTCGTCGCATTTTTCCTTGGCGGTGTCATAAGCGGCATCGGCTTTGGCGATGGCTACCTTCTCGGTGTTGCGGGCGCTGGGTTTGTACTGGGCTTCGTTCTCTGCCTTGGCGACCTTCTCGGCGCCCTTGGCTTCAGAGACGCAGATGTCCTTGGCGTTGTCCTTCAGGGTGCCGCATTTGTCGCGGGCGGCCTTGTAATCGGCCGAGATGCGGTCTTCCTGGGCCTTGTACTCTTCCTTGGTCAGTGCCATGGCGTGGCCGGCAAAAGCGCAAGACATCACGGCGGTCAACATTAACAGTCTGGTTTTCATGGGTAGCTCCTTTGGGATGGTGAATCGTTGTGTACGTTATGGGGTTCGGATAAGGGCGGGTCAGTCAGTGGCCTAGTAGCGCTCGAAAAAATCCGTTGGGTTGCGCTCTTTCCACACGGCAACCTGTTTTTCGGCTTCTTCCTTGCTGATGCCGTGGCGTTCCTGGATCTTGCCTAGCAGTTGCTCGCGCTTGCCGGCGATCACGTCAAGATCGTCGTCAGTGAGCTTGCCCCACTGCTCTTTGACCTTACCTTTGAACTGTCGCCAATTGCCTTCCATGCGATCGTGGTTCATGGTTTTCTCCTCGTACGGGTTGCAGAATTCGCCCTAAGCGCAAGCGCCCTGGCGGCAGGGCAACGATGCGGCGATGGGCGACATGGGGCTTACCTTAAAACTGATCGCGCCCGCCGGCCGTAGGTCCGCGTATTTGATAGGCGTAGGCTCATGCTTACAGTTGCTCGCAGCCCTTCCTTGGGGGGCCTCTCACCCGCTCTGATCATTACTTTTTCATAACTAGTTGCATAGCTAATTAATTTCTGCTACGATTCTTTCCATGTTTGATCACTGCCTTTATTTCAATACCACCGCGCTGGCCCGCCTGGTCGACAAGGAGTGGACCCTGGCCTTCAAGCCTTTCGGCGTCACACCCTCTCAGGGTTTCATGCTGCGGCTGGTGCTCAAGCAGCCCGGCATGCTGCAGCACGAGATCGCCGACGAGCTGACGATCTCGCGCCCCACGGCGACGCGCCTGCTCGATGGCTTGCAGGCGCTGGGCCTGGTCGAGCGCCGTAGCCTGGAATCCGACGGCCGCCACTGGGCCGTGTACCCCACTGCCCAGGCCGAGGCCATGCACACCGGCATCAACAAGGCCAGCGGCGACGTGACGCGCCGCATCCAGCAACAGATCGGAAAGGAGAACTTCGATGAAACCGTAGCCCGTGTCAGGAGCGTGTCTTCCGCGCTCAAATGAAATGAACCGCTTTTTTATGTCCCATGTTGTGTGTCCTTTTTTTTAACCATATAGTTGCATAGCTAACTAGTTTTCAACCCACCGGAGAAAATCACCATGCCTATCCTTAACGTCAAAGTCAGCCAGCCCGCCAGCCCCCAACTGACGAACGCCATCGCCGAAACCCTGCTGGAGCTGACCACCCGCATCCTTCGCAAGAAGCGCGAGCTCACCGCCATCGCGATTGACTTCGTGCCGCCCGAACACTGGATCGTGGGCGGCAGCACGCTGGCCAGCCAGGGCAAGAACAGTTTTTATTTCGACATCAAAGTGGTGGACGGCACCAACACCAAGGATGAGAAAGCGCAGTACGTGGCCGAGGCCTTTGCCGCTTTCAGCAAGCTGCTGGGCAATGTGCACGAGGAAAGCTATATCTACGTGCACGACGTGCGCGCGGAGGCCTATGGCTTTGGCGGCCTCACGCAGGAATACCGCTACATCAAGGCCAAGGCCTGAGTTGCCTTATCCCTTATTGTTTGGCGCGCAGTGTGCGGCTCAGCAGCGCGACGGGCAGCAACCCCACCAGCACCAGGGCGAGCGCGGGCAAGGCCGCCTCGCCCAGGCGCTCGTCGCGGGCAAGCTGGTAAGTCACGACGGCCAGCGTGTCGCTGTTGAAGGGCCGCAGCACCAGCGTGGCGGGCAGCTCCTTCATGACGTCGACAAACACCAGCAGGCCGGCCGCCGCGACCGAGCGCTTGAGCAGCGGCCAGTGCACGCGCGCGAGTATGCCCAGGCCGGGCGTGCCCAGCATGCGCGCGCTGTCGTCAAAGCTCGCGGGGATGCGTGAATAACCGCTTTGCAGGCTTTGCAGCGCCACGGCGCTGAAGCGCACCAGGTAGGCCCAGACAATACCCAGCACGGTCGCCGTGACCCAGTAGCCCGCGCCGGTTTGCGGTGCAGCTGCCTGCAGCCAGCCCACGGGCAGCAGCAGGCCGACCACGATGACCGCACCGGGCACCGCATAACCCAGGCTGGCCAGTTGCATCGCCGTGCGTGTCAGCAGGTGTGGCTTGCGGCGCGCCGCGAAGGCCAGGCCGAAGGCCAAGCCCGTGGCGAGCAAGGCGCTCAGCCCAGCGAGCCAGACGCTGTTCAAGGCCCATCCCAGGAACTTGTCCCACAGCAGGTTGTCCCAACCCAGCGCCAGCGGACGCAGCATGAACAACACGGGCAGCACGAAGCCCAATGCGATCGGCAAGGCGCACACGCTCCAGGCCGCCAGGGCGCGCGGGCCGCGCAGCTGCACGGGCGCTGCGTCCTGCGCGCCGGCGCGCGCACCGCGGCCCGTGGCAAAGCGCATGCGCTTTTGCGCGCCGTGTTCCACCCACAGCAGCAGCGCGACGAAAAACAGCAGCACCGTGGCCAGCTGGGCGGCGGCGACGCGGTTGTCCATGGACAGCCAGGCCTTGTAGATGCCGGCGGTGAAGGTCTGGATGCCGAAGTAGCTGGACACACCGAAATCGGCCAGAGTTTCCATCAACGCCAGCGCGACGCCCGCAGCCACGGCCGGCCGCGCCAGCGGCAGCGCCACACCGCGGATGCGCCGCGACAGCGGCGCGCCCAGCAGCCGCGCCGCCTCCATCAGGTGCACGGCACGCTCGGACAAAGCCGTGCGCGCCAGCAGGTAAACATAGGGGTAGAGCGCCACGGTGAACACCAGCACCGCACCGCCCAGGCTGCGCACTTCGGGCAGCAGCCGGCCCTGCAGGCCGAAAGACGCGCGCAGCCAGGATTGCAACGGGCCGGCGTACTGCAGGAAATCGGTGTACGCATAGGCCAGCACATAGGCCGGCATGGCCAGCGGCAGCAGCAAAGCCCATTCAAACACCCGGCGCCCCGGGAACTCGAACAGCGTCACGGCGCTGGCCGTCGCCATGCCCACAACGGCCACGCCGAACGCCACGCTGAGGCACAGCACCAGTGAAGTGGCGGTGTAGTCGGGCAGCACCGTCTGCAGCATCTGCAGCAGGATGGACCGCGCCTGGGCATCGAACTGCAGCCAGGACAAGCCCACGGCCACGACGGGCAGCGTGAGCAGGGCCACCAGCAAAAAAAGCACGACAGGAGGAAGGGCGGAAAGTAGGCGGCGCAGCATGTGGACCCGTGGACCCGGAAAAAGGCCTCTGCAGCAAGAGGCCCGTCCCCTTCGCCGCGCGCGCCAATGTGTTGCAGTGGTATTGCAGCAGTCACTGCAAATGAGAATTGTAAGCATCTGGGGCGTGCGCGCCCTACAATCGAGCCCATGTTTCTGGATATCTCCCAGCTGGGCGTGCACTATGCCGGCCGTTCAAAACCCGCGGTCGACGGCGTGTCCTTCAGCCTCCAGGCGGGGGAAATCGGGGTCCTGATCGGACCTTCGGGCTGCGGCAAAACCACCCTGCTGCGGGCGGTCGCGGGCCTGGAGCGCGCCAATGCGGGCAGCATCACGCTGGCCCAGCAGCTCGTCAGCAGCGCCGCCGTCCATGTGCCGGCTGAATCCCGCCGCATCGGCATGGTGTTCCAGGACTACGCCCTGTTTCCCCATCTCGACGCGGCCCACAACGTGGCTTTCGGCCTCACCCACCTGCCCGCCGCCCAGCGGCGGCAGCGCGCCGGCGAAGTGCTGGAACTCGTCGGCCTGGGCAATGTGCACAAGCGCTTCCCGCATGAACTTTCGGGCGGCCAGCAGCAGCGCGTGGCGCTGGCGCGGGCACTGGCGCCACAACCGCGTTTGCTGCTGCTTGATGAACCTTTTTCCAACCTCGACGTGGACCTGCGCGAACGCCTGGCGCACGAGGTGCGCGGCATCCTCAAGGCCGCGGGCGCCACGGCGCTGTTCGTCACGCATGACCAGCTCGAAGCCTTCGCCATTGGCGACCGCATCGGTGTGATGCACCAGGGCCGCCTGCACCAGTGGGACGACGCCTATGCGCTGTATCACCGCCCGGCCACGCGTTTTGTGGCCGACTTCATCGGCCATGGCGTGTTCGCGCAAGCGCATATCGAGCAGCGCGGCGACGACGTGGTGGTGCACACCGCGCTCGGCGACCTTACGGACGTGCTCGAATGCCCCTTGCCGGGCGCCTATGCCGACGGTTTGTGCGACGTGCTGCTCAGGGCCGACGACATCGTGCATGACGACAATGCGCCGGTCAAAGCGCAAATCATGCGCAAGGCCTTTCGCGGCTCGGAATTTTTGTACACACTCAAGCTGCAGACGGGCGAGACGGTACTGGCGCATGTGCCTTCGCACCACGACCATGCGCCAGGCGAGTGGATAGGCATACGCGCCGAGGTCGACCATGTGGTGACGTTTCCGCGCGAGGCCAGCCTCGCGCCCTGAACTTCTTCAGGCCTGCTGACGCAGAGCCTCTATGTCTTCGCGCAGTGTTTGCGCCCACACACGCCGCGTCTGGCCTTGCGGCGGTTGCGGCTCGCCGAAAACCACCACGGCCTTCAGCGGCGGGGCCGTGAGCGTGCGCCAGATGGACCCTGCCAGAGTTTCGTCGTCCACATAGCTGGGCGCAAAACTCGTCGCGCCGCTGGCAGCGTCGATGAACTTCAGCGCCACCGGCTGCACTGGCACCGATGCCTCGATGGCCGCCTGGATCAGGTTGGCATGGAAGTGCTTGAGTGTGATGCCGTCGCCCGTCGTGCCTTCGGGAAACACCGCCAGGATGTCGCCCGCCTGCAGGCGCTCAGCCATCTGCGTGACCACCCGGTGCGCATCGCGCCGCGATTCGCGCGCTATGTACAGCGAGCCGGCGCCGTCTGACAGCGTGCCCACAAAAGGCCAGTCCCGCACATCCGACTTCGAGACAAAGCGGCAATGGCGGGCCGCATGCATCACCAAAATGTCCAGCCACGAAATATGGTTGGCCACCAGCAACACCGGCCCGTCGGCGGGCGGCCGGCCCTTGACCACCAGCTCGATGCCGACAATGCGCAGCATGGCTTCGGCCCAGGCCTGCACGCGCGCCTCCCTGTCGGCCTGGGGCAGCTTGGGGAACAAGGTCTTGATGGTCCAGAAGCCCCGCACCGCATGTGCGGCCGCACGCAGCAGCGTCCAGCAAAAACGAAGCCATCTCATGGGCTTGTGCGCACCTCAGTGCGAAGCTTCTGAAGCTTCATAGGCGAGTTGCCCGCCCACCACCGTCCAGCGCACGCGCACCGGCATCTGGTGGCCGCTGAAAGGCGTGTGCTTGCCCTGGCTGCGCAGAGCAGCCGGCTCCACCGTCCATTCGCCGCGCGGGTCGAACACGCAGATGTCTGCCACGCCACCCTTGACCAGCCGCCCCATGCTCCCCTGCAGCGTGCCCAGGGCATCGCCCAGCACGCGCGCGGGCTCGCTGGTCAGCACCGCCAGCGCGCGGACCAGGCCGGCCTCGCTGTCGGTGCCCCATTTGCAGGCCAGGCCCAGCAGCAGTTCCAGCCCGGTGGCGCCGGGCTCGGCTTCGGCGAAAGGCAGGGTCTTGGCGTCTTCATCGACCGGCGTGTGGTCGGAAACCAGCGCATCGATGGTGCCGTCGGCCAGGCCCTGGCGAATCGCATCGCGGTCACGCTGCTGGCGCAGCGGCGGGTCCAGGCGCATGCGGCTGTCGAAGTAGCCGATGTCCACGTCGGTCAGGTGCAGGCTGTTGATGCTCACGTCGCAGCTCACCGCCAGGCCCTCGGCCTTGGCCTTGGCGACCAGCGCCACGCCTGCGGCGCTGCTGATGCGGCACAGGTGCACGCGCGCGCCGGTGGCGCGCACTAGCTCAAAGATTGTGTGCAGCGCAATCGTCTCGGCCGCCACCGACACACCGCTCAGGCCCAGCCGCGTGGCCAGCGCGCCGCTGGCGGCCACGCCTTGCCCAAGGTACAGCTCCTGCGGCCGCAGCCACACGGTGTAGCCGAAGGTCGAGGCGTATTGCAGGGCGCGCATCATGACCTGGGTGTTGGCCAGCGGCACTTCGGCCTGGCTGAAACCCACACAGCCGGACTCGGTGAGTTCAACCATCTCGGTCAGCGTTTCGCCCTTGAGGGCGCGGGTCAACGCGCCCAGGGGGAACACACGCGACTGGTGCAGTTTTTCGGCGCGGAACTTGAGCATCTCCACCAGGCCGGGCTCGTCGAGCACCGGGTCGGTGTCAGGCGGGCAGACCAGGCTGGTCACGCCGCCAGCCACAGCCGCGGCCAGTTCGCTTTCGAGCATGCCTTCGTGCTCATGGCCAGGTTCACGCAGCCGCGCCGACAGGTCAACGAGGCCGGGCGCGACGATGCAACCCGTGGCGTCTATGGTCTTGTTGGGCGCGAAGTCGGCGGGCGTGCTTTTGAGCGAGACGATGCGGCCTGCGGCGATGGCCACGTCGCAGATTTCGTCGAAGTTGGAGGCTGGGTCAATGACGCGGCCGTTTTTGATGAGTATCTTCATTCTTTTTTCTCCCGCGTTCAGGCTTCGTTTCCGGCGACGATGCTCATCACGGCCATGCGGACCGCGATGCCGAAAGTCACCTGCGGCAGGATCACGCTCTGCGTGCCGTCGACCACGGCCGAGTCAATCTCGACGCCGCGGTTGATGGGCCCGGGGTGCATCACGATGGCATCGGGCTTGGCGAGTTCCAGCTTCTCGGTGGTCAGGCCGAAGCTCTTGAAGAACTCCTGGCTGCTGGGCAGCAGCGCGCCCGACATGCGTTCGTTCTGCAAGCGCAGCATGATGATCACGTCGGCGCCCTTGATGCCTTCTTCCAGCGTGTTGCAGACGCGCACACCCATCTGCGCCATGTCGGCCGGCACCAGGGTCTTGGGGCCGACCACGCGCACCTCGGGGCAACCGAGTGTGGTCAGCGCGTGGATGTCGGAGCGCGCCACGCGCGAATGCAGCACGTCGCCGACGATGGCGACGGTGAGCTTGCTGAAGTCTTTTTTGTAGTGCCGGATGGTGTACATGTCCAGCAGGCCCTGCGTGGGATGCGCGTGGCGGCCGTCGCCGGCGTTGATCACGTGCACGTGGGGCGCCACATGCTGGGCAATCAGGTAGGGCGCGCCCGATTCGCTGTGGCGCACCACGAAGAGGTCGGCCGCCATGGCGCTCAGGTTGGCGATGGTGTCCAGCAGCGACTCGCCCTTGGAAGCCGAAGAGCGTGCGATGTCGAGGTTGATGACGTCGGCCGACAGCCGCGTCGCCGCGATCTCGAAGGTGGTGCGTGTGCGTGTGGAGTTTTCAAAGAAGAGGTTGAAGACGCTCTTGCCGCGCAGCAGCGGGACTTTTTTGACTTCGCGGTTGTTGACGCTGACGAAGTTGGCGGCGGTGTCGAGGATTTGCGTCAGCGTGGCCTTGGGCAGGCCTTCGATGGACAGCAGGTGGATCAGCTCGCCATTTTTATTCAGTTGGGGATTTCGTCGGTACAACACGCTCTGCTCCTTCGGTTCGGAATTATTCTTGCTCTGGGTACTTTTGCTGCTATCGGCTTGCCGGCCAAAACTTGTCGTTGTTCTGTATCTGTTCATCCGGCACCGGATACATCACGCGCACATTATTTTCATACAGGCAGCGCTCTTCGAGTTGGACGGGCTGGTGGCCCTTGGTGTGCGTGCTGCGCCAGATTTCGTTGCGACGCCAGACAGCGCCGTCATGCCGGGTAAAGCGGTTCTTCTTCTCGTACACATGGTATTTGTGCTGGGGAGCCTGGTTGCTGCGCAAATCACCTTCCAGGGTTTTGTCGGTCAACCACAATTTGATCTGGAAGCTCTGGTCGGTCGGGTTGTGCAGCTTTAAATCGATGTAGTTGTAGAAAATCGCCGCACCCGACCCAAACGGCAACACCCGGTTGTCGTCCGGAAAGGGATCAAAACTGTGCGGGCTGCGCGCCGCCACTTGCAGCGGTGAATGCAGGGCCATCCAGTGGATCAAATTGCTGATCTGGCACAACCCTCCCCCAATCCCGCGGCGCACACGGCCGAAGGACAACTCCATGCCTTCCACAAACCCGCGTTCCCGGGTGGGGCGGCCCACAAGCCGGCAGAACGAGAACGTCTGCCCGGGTTGAATCAAAATGCCGTCGAGTAGCGGCAAGGCCTTTTGCAGATTGATGACCTTGTTGTGCTGCAAGGCCATGTCGGAATCACCCAGGCGGCGAATGAGTTTGGAGCTGTGCCTGAAATACCGCCATGTCAAAGGTTCAAGCGCTCTGGTGCGCGCCAATTGAGGCCCGCCCATTTGCCAGGCGACATGCGTGAAGCAGCGGCGCTGCCACACGCGCAACGCATACAGCCACGGATGCAACAGCGACAAGGGGCGGCGCGCCATCGGCTATGCCCGTCGGTACGCGTTGAAGAAGGCGCGGCGCCGCATCATCTCAGTGGCCCTGCACCTGGAAGCTGAACCGGCCGTCTTCGGCGCGCGCCAGCTCCAGCGTCTGCGAAGCAGGCAGGGCCACGCGGGCCACGGCGAGGTCGGCCTGCACAGGCAGTTCGCGCCCGCCCCTGTCCACCAGCACCACCAGCTTGACGCTTGCGGGCCGGCCGTAGTCGAACAACTCGTTGAGCACCGCGCGTATGGTGCGTCCGGTAAAAAGCACGTCGTCGACCACCACCAGGTGGGCGCCGTTCACGTCAAAGGGCAGCAAGGTCTGGCCGCTGGAGGCAAGGCCGCGTTGCGCAAAATCGTCCCGGTGCATGGAAGAGGACAGCACACCGGCTTCTCCCTCCAGCCCGAGGTCTTTTTGCAGGCGCTGCGCCAGCCAGGCGCCGCCCGATGCCACGCCAACCAGTTTGGGCGGCAGCGTGTAAGACGCCAGTTGCTGGCGCATGCCGCGCAGCAGGTCGCTGTACAGCGCCTCGGCGTCCAGGGTCAGACTGCTCATGGAAGACTCCTTAAAAATTGCTCGAGGATGATGCAGGCCGAGGCGGCGTCGGCGTCAAGCGCGCCACCGGCCAAGGCCTCGGTGGTGCTGTAGCGCTCATCGACCTCAAAGACCTGCAGGCCGAAACGGCCGCGAAGCTGGCGGGCGAATTTCTGCGCGCGCACGGTATTTTCGTGGCTTGCGCCGTCGGGATGGAAGGGAACGCCGACGACCAGCGCGTCAGGCTGCCATTCCTTGATGCGCGCCTCGACCGCCTTGAGGCGGGCATCACTGCCCTCGGCAGCGATGGTGGCCTGCGGCGAAGCGGTGCGCGTGAGCACATTGCCCGTGGCCACGCCGGTCCGCTTGAGACCGAAGTCGAAAGCCAGAAAAGTATGAAGTTTGGGGGAGGCCTTGGGGGCCCGGGAAGGCATGGCCGCAAGGCTCATGCGTGGCCGGCCTCGGGAGAGAGCATCCAGCTCTGCAGGCCCAGTAGCATCAGCGCCTTGTCGTAGCGCTGCTCGACCGGCGTGTCGAAGATCACACCGACGTCGGCGGCGACGGTAAGCCAGCTGTTGTCGGAGATTTCCGATTCGAGCTGGCCTTCGCCCCAGGCCGAATAGCCGAGCGAGACAAACACGCGGCGCGGGCCGGCGCCTGTGGAAAGCGCCTCCAGCACGTCTTTGGATGTGGTCATTTCGAGGCCACCGGGAATCGTCATGGTCGAGGCATAGACCGATTCATTGCCGGGCATCATGGATTCGTGAAGCACAAAGCCGCGCTCGGTCTGGACAGGGCCGCCCTGGAACACCGGGGCCTGCGTCAGGTCGTCGCGGCGCAGTGGCAGTTCGACCTTGTCGAACAGGTTTTTGAGGTTGATGTCGCTGGGCTTGTTGATGACCAGCCCCAGCGCGCCCCTGTCGCTGTGTTCGCACATGTAAACCACGCTTTTGGCGAACGCTTCGTCGTCCATGCCCGGCATGGCGATGAGGAAGTGATGCGTGAGGTTGATCGATGCGGAATCCGTGGCCATGGGAGGATTTTACGCCCACTGGGAGGACGGGACCACGCGTGCGGGCGCTTTCGCTACCATCCCACCATGCAAAAGAAATACCGGGCCGGCCTGATGTGGTTCAGGCGCGACCTGCGGGTCCAGGACAACGCCGCGCTCCACCACGCACTGAAAGCCTGTAAGCAGGTGTTTTGCGTCTTCGTGTTCGACCGGGACATCCTGGATGGCCTTCCGCGCACCGACCGCCGGGTGGAGTTCATACGCGAATCGCTGGTCAGCCTCGATGGCCAACTTCGCCAGCTGGGCACGGCGCACGGCAATCCCGGCGCCGGTTTGCTGGCCGTGCATGACCGAGCCGTCTCGGCGCTGCCGCGGCTGGCGGCGGAGTTGTCGGTCGACGCGGTGTTCACTAACCACGACGATGAACCCCAGTCCCTCGCACGCGACGCTGCCGTGCAGGCCGCGCTGGAAGGCCAGGGGGTGGCCCTGCACAGCTTCAAGGACCACGTGGTCTTTGAGCGCCAGGAAGTGCTGACGCTCGCGGGCAAGCCCTACACCGTGTTCACGCCCTACAAAAATGCCTGGCTCAAGAAGGTGGACAACTTTTACCTCAAGCCCTACCCTGTGGACCGCCATGGCACGGCGCTGGCGGCCCTGCCGGCGGGCAGCGGAATCATCCCGTCCCTGGCCGAGCTGGGCTTTGAAAAGACCAACCTGTCGACGCTCAAGATACCCATCGGCAGTGAGGGCGGTGACGCGCTTTTTGAGGAATTCAAAGGCCGCATGGCGAATTACAAATCGGCACGCGACTTTCCCGCCGTCAAAGGTCCCAGCTACCTGGGTGTGCATTTGCGCTTTGGCACGGTGTCCATCCGGCGTATGGCTGCGGCGGCGTTGGGCCCTGAACACCGTGACAGCGAGGGAGCGGCCACCTGGCTCAGTGAATTGATATGGCGGGATTTTTATGCGCAAATCCTGAGCAACTTCCCGCATGCGGTGCACAGTGCCTTCAAGCCCGAATACGACGCCATCCAGTGGGAAAGCGGTCATAACGCGGATGCGCTGTTCCTGGCCTGGTGCGAAGGCCGCACCGGCTACCCGCTGGTGGACGCTGCGATGGCGCAGATCAACCAGACCGGCTATATGCACAACCGACTGCGCATGGTGACGGCAAGCTTCCTGGTGAAGGACCTGGGCATCGACTGGCGCCGGGGCGAGCGCTATTTCGCCGAGAAGCTCAATGATTTTGACCTTTCGGCCAACAACGGCGGCTGGCAATGGGCGGCGAGCACAGGCTGCGATGCGCAGCCCTACTTCAGGATCTTCAACCCGATCAGCCAGAGTGAGAAGTTCGATGCGGACGGCGCCTTCATCCGCCGATACTTGCCGGCACTGGCCAAGCTGCCCGCCCCGGCCATCCACAGCCCCTGGCTGGCCAAACCGCTGGAACTGGCCGACGCAGGCGTGGTGCTGGGAAAGACCTATCCGCTGCCCATCGTGCAGCACGACGAAGCCCGGGCGCTGACGCTGCAGCGTTATGCGGTGGTGAAAAAAACCTGAGATCGGCCGCTCTCGCGAAAGGGCGGCCTGGGCAAATTCCCACCCGGGGGTGAGCCCAGGTGGAGGCGTGCAAGATCAGGCGGAAAGCGCGGCCTCGGCGGCGCAGTAGTGCCGCACCAGGCTCATCAGCTCTTCTTCGGAGAACGGTTTGCCCAGGTAGTGGTCAACGCCGAGTTCCTTGGCATGCTCGCGATGCTTTTCAGCGATTCGCGAGGTGATCATGATGATGGGCAGGTTGTTCAGCCGGACGTCGGCGCGGATGTTGCGCGCCAGGTCGAAGCCGTCCATGCGCGGCATTTCGATGTCGGACAGCACCACGGCCGGCCGCTCTTCCTGCAGGCGTTCGAGCGCCTGAAGGCCGTCAGCCGCCATGGCCACGCGATAGCCTTCACGCTGAAGCAGGCGCTGCGTGACGCGGCGCACCGTGATGGAATCGTCGACCACAAGGATGAGCGGAATCTGTGGCGCGGCGGGTATTCCGACAGGCGCCTTCGCGACGGCGCCGCTGCCCGTGGCGGCGCTTGCCGCAGTGGCTCCGGATCCTTCGAGCACATGTGGCTCTGCACGGTCGGAACTCCAGGCGCGTGCCTGCTGGCCATACACGGAAGCCAGCGCCACCGGGTTGTAGATCAGCACCACCGCGCCGGAAGCCAGCACCGACATGCCGGCCAGGCCGGGCAGGCGGGACAGCTGCGGCCCAAGATTCTTCACCACAACTTCCTGGTTGCCCAGAACTTCATCGACGTGCAGGGCGATACGCTGCGCAGCGCTTCGGAAGACCACGACCGGTGTGGTCTTACCCTGGACTTCGCTGCTGTGGTGCGAAGCTTGCAGCAGGGCGCCCGACCAGAAGAAAGGCATGGTTTCGCCGGCGATTTCCATCGTGCCGGTGTTATAGGCCTGCTGCAGTTCCTTCGCGGAGGCGCGGCGCACGGTTTCCACCACGTTGGCGGGTACACCCACCGAGAGGTTGCCGGCGCGAATCATCACCACCTGCGTCACAGCCGTGGTCAGCGGCAGTATCAGCTTGAAGTGGGTGCCTTTGCCCGCCACCGTGGAAGTTTCGATCCGGCCGCCCAGCGCGTTGACCTCGGAGCGGACCACATCCATGCCGATGCCTCGGCCGGCCAGTTCAGTCACTTGCGCGGCGGTGGAGAAACCTGGCATGAAAATCAGGTTGGCGGCGTCGCCGTCTTCGATGGTTTGGTCGGGCGTGATCATGCCGAGGCTGACGGCTTTTTCGCGGATGCGTTGCAGGTTCAGGCCGGCGCCGTCATCACTGAAGTCGACCGACACGTCGTTGCCTTCCTGGCGCAGATGGACAGTGATCAGGCCGACTGGGTCCTTGCCCGCATTGGTGCGGTCTTCACTGCTTTCAATGCCGTGGGCCACACAGTTACGCAGCAGATGTTCGAAGGCGGGGGTCATGCGATCCAGCATGCCCCGGTCCATCTCGATGGTGCCGCCCAGCAGGTCCAGTTTCACCTGTTTGCCGGTTTCCTTGGAGGCCTGGCGCACCACGCGGTACAGGCGCTCGGAGATGCCTTCAAACTCCACCATGCGCGTGCGCAACAGGTCACGCTGCAATTCGCGGGTCTGGCGGGCCTGGGCGATCAGGTCGTCCTCGGTTGCTTCCACCGTGCGCTGCAAGGTGCGCTGCACGGTCGCCACGTCGTTCACCGATTCGGCCATCATGCGGGTCAGCTCCTGCACGCGCGTGAAACGGTCGAACTCCAGCGGGTCAAATCCCGCCTGGGCCTCTTTGGCCTGTGCCAGGCGCGACTGCATCTGCGTTTCGGCCTGCAGTTCAATGTCGCGCAACTGCTGGCGCAAACGGTTCAAGTTACCGCTCATGTCGTTGAGCGATCCGCGCAACTGGCTGAGCTCGGCCTCCAGGCGCGAACGCGTGATCATGACCTCACCCGCCTGGTTGACCATGCGGTCCAGCAACTGAGAGCGAACGCGTATCGAGGCGTTGGCCGCTTGCCGCAAAGGCTGCATGGCCATGGCCTGCGGCGCCGGCACGGACAGCTTGCGGGAACCGGCGGCGGCAGGCGCGGTGGCAACCGGTGCAGCAGCACTCTCCGCCGCAGCAGCAGGACTGTCGGACACAGCGGCGGCCTCTGCGGGCGCAGCGACCGGTTCGGGTTCTGCGGCGGCCAGAGGGGCCAGATGCACGGGGGCGGCGGCGGCCGCCGCATCGGCATTGCGCAATGCTTCAAACGCCGCTTCCATGGCGTCAAAGCGGTTGATCAGGGGTTCGAACTCGGCCGAGGCCGCGGCGTCGGAGCCGAGGAACTCGATTTCAGATTCAATGCGGTGCGCCATTTCGCCGAGGCGCAGGGCGCCGGCGAGCCGGGCGCTGCCCTTGAGCGTGTGGAGTGCACGCAGCACCTCCATGCGCGCGCCTTGGTTGTCGGGCCGCGCGGACCATTGCCGGAGCGCGCCACCCAGCTGGGGCATGAGTTCGGCGCCTTCTTCTTCAAAAATCGGGAACAGGTCGGGATCGATGGCATCGACGGCATCGATTTCCTCGTCCTCTTCGTCGCCGAAATTCTGGGCTGCGGGCGCAACCACCGGCGTGGCCATGCGCACCGGCGGCGCGACCGCCACGGGAGGTGCGACAAACGCGGCGGGTGGCGGCACGGGCGCGGCCTGCACGGGTGCAGGTGCAGGTGCAGGCGCCGGAGCGGGCGCCTCGAAAACAAAATTCTCCTCAATGACTTGCATCACCGGCTCCGGCTCGGGCTCAGGCAGCGGCTCGGGCTCAGGCAGCGGCTCGGGCTCAGGCAGCGGCGCGGGCTCTTCGGCCAACTCTTCAGGCTGGAGGGAATCGTAGTCAGAGAAATCAGTGCCCGGCGGCAGGACCGAGTCGGAGAAATCAAGCTCCCTCAGGTGTTCAAGAACGCTGGCGTCAGGCTCCTTGAGGAAACCGGCGGCGAACTGATGCAGCAACCGGCGTATGTCTTCGGCCGCATCCACAAACACCTGGCCGTACTTGGAGGCGCCGTTGCGGTGATGCGCGCGGGATTGCTGCAAGGCCTGCTCCAGTGCACGGGCCATTTCAGACAGGGCTGTGAACCCGACCGTGGCAGAGCTGCCGGCCAGCGAATGGGCCAGAGCCACGGTGGAATCGCTGACCGGTTGATTGCGCTCCAGCGACCATTCGGCCACTTCCGTCACCAGCCGGCGCGACCATTCATCGGCCTCGTTCAAATAGACGTTGTAAAGCGGAATGCTGATGCGCAAAGCACCAATCACCTTGACCTGTTCGTCGCCGCCTTCCGTCGACATGGAACTGTCGGTCGCCTCGACGCGGTCCAGGGCATCAAGCTCCTCGACTTGCGGCTGGCTCGGAGCGGGCTCGCTAGCGGCAGCGGTAGTGATAGCAGCCGGCGGTGTGTCCGAAAAGTCGAAGTTCAGGTCGGCGGCCGGATCAGCTTTGGCGGGCTCAGCGGGTTCAGCATGGAAGTGCTTCTCAAAGTCCGCGTCAGACAGCTCGATGGCTTCGGCTCCATCCAGTTCGAGCACCGGGCCGGCGTCGACTTCGGCAACGGGTTCCGCCGCAACGGGGGCATCCGCGGAAATCGCGGAAAGGCTGTCGAAATCGATGCCTGCAATCTCGGCGACGGGTTCATTGAAGGGTTCGGCGGGCTTGGCGGGCGCGGTAGCGCCGACATCGTCAAACACCAGGTCAAAGTCCAGGTCGCTGACGGGTGCTGCAGCTTCAGCAGGTGCCGCGTTTGTGGATTTGGGCACACCGGCATCCAGTTCGAAATCGGGCAGGGAGAATGCCTCGGGGGCAGCCGGCTCCGAAACAGGGGCCGCATCAGCAACTGCGGCGGGGGCGGCAGGAGCGGTAACAGCCGCTGGGGCCGCCGTGGCGCCAAAGACCAGCGGGATATAGCGGCTCTCGGTGCGCATGGCATCAGCGCTGGCGCGGAAGACCGATGCAGCCCAGGCGCCGTCCTTGTTGGCGGCGATGTCGCCGATCCAGCTGGCGAAACCGTCCATGGCTTCGGTGGACAAGGCCCTGAATTCGTCGGTAGTGGCTTTCTGGTCGGCGAGCCAGGCGTTGAGCATCTGCTCCAGCGACCAGGCGGCTTCGCCGAACTCGTTGAGTCCCACCATGCGCGAGCTGCCTTTGAGGGTGTGAAAAGCACGGCGCAAGACGGTGAGCTGCGACACATCGGCGGGATCGGAAACCAATGCGGCCAGAGCCTCGCGGCCGTTGCCGACCACCTCGCGCGCTTCCTCCAGGAAAATATCGCGCAGGTCGTCTTCTTCAAAGTCGTCGGATTCCGCCGCGGGTTCAGCCGTAACCGGCGCCGGCGCCACGGTGAACGCCAGCGTCGTCATCGCGGTGGCGGCAGCATCGGCATCGCTGGCGGACACGGCCACAGCGGCTTCACGCGCGGTTTGCGCCAAAGCGGGTTGCTCGGCCAGCGCCGCATGGGTTGCCAAAGCGTCAAGCTTGACGGTCAGGCTCGCATCGGCTTCGCCCTGGCCGGCATCCTGCACCACGGCGATAACCTCTTGTGACAGCATGTCGCTGTTGACCGTGACCGCCGAAGCGGCGCTCGCCGCAGCGCGCCCCATGAGCGGTCGCAGTTCGCCCTTCTGGTCGTCGTAGACAAAAAGCTTCTTCGCCAGCGCGGGCTGGTAGTTCAGCATGTCGATCAGAAAGCTCAGGGCACCCAGGTTGTTGCCCAGGTGCTCAAACGTGCCGGCGGCGCGCGCCTGCTGTTCGTCGATTTCTGTGACCAGCATCTGCTCGACGCTGTCGCGCATGCGCAGCACCGCGTGCGAGGCCTGGTCCAGCCCCAGCACAGACAGCACGCCGCGCATCTGCGACAGCTGCCCAGGAACCACTTGCAAAGACGCCTTGTCCTGCGGGTTGCGGAAGAAGACGTCAAGCGACTTTTCAAGCTCACCGAGGGAGACGCGCAACTCGCCCACCACGCTGCCCATGGTCTGCTTGTCGCTGACGCGGCGGTAGAGCTCTTCCATCCAGCCTTCCAGCGGCTGGGGCTGCCCGCCGGCCCGCACGCCTTCGAGGCGCTCCGCGAGGTTGGCCGTGCGCACCGCCAGTTGCGGGTCGTTGGGATCGAGGTCGTCAAACGCGGCTTCCAGGTAGAGCACCGAGGTGGCCACTTCCATGGCCAATTCAATGCCTGGGGCCTGGCCCGAACGCACAGTGGTTTCCACGGCACGGCTCAGGGCCTGCGCCAGCGGCTCGCTGGGCGGATGCAGCTTGAGCAGGGAATCGGTCACCAGGCTGAACTGGTCGGTGACCGACTTGAATTTGTTGGCGTCCCCGGCGGACAACGCCGACCAGGTTTCCTTGGCCGAGGTGATGCGCTTGCGGGCCTGGGCCAGCAGGGCCGGGTCGAAGCGCCCGAACTGGACGAGTTCGTAATCGACAGGCTTGAAGCGGTTCAGGCCATAAGCAGAGCGCACGGCTGAAAGCACGGGCGTGTCGCTGGCGCGTGCGGAAACCGCTTGCGAGCAGAAAAACAGCAGGTCCTGCGCCAGGCGGTCGGAGACGGAGGTGTCGCCTTTGGCCAGCGAGGCGTACTGCATCAGGATGCGGGAAGCGGCGCGCTTGACGTAAAGGTCCGAGCCGAGCAGTTCATTGGCGACCGCCTCAAAGTAGGCTGCGGCAATCTTCCAGAAAATGCGGGGCTGGCGGTCGGGTTGCCGGGCCGCAAACCCAAGGCTCAGTTCTCTGAGGTTTTTGGCGGCCTGCGGGGCCTTGCCCTTCATGATCTGCAGCACCGACTGGTCCAGCACGGCGCGCGCGCTGTCGTCGTAATTGCGCGGCTCGCTCTGGGTAACCAGTTCGGGCTCCAGCCAACGCCATTCGAAAGGCCACAGGTCGGCCGGGTGGATGCGATCGGCGCGCAACAACTCCTGCACTTCGCGGTATTGCGGGAACAGGGACACGGCCGAAATCGGTTTGTCGGCCAGCACCGCTTCGAGGTATTCGGTCAGCGCAAAGCTGGCCCGCTCTATCCTCCCGGCGGCTTCCTGGTTGCATTGCTCGGGCTGCTGCACAAACTTTTGCACCGCAGCTTCCATGGCGCGCAGCACCAATGCGGGGCCGGCGAGACCGACCATCTCCAGGGCGCCCACTGCCTGATGCAGCTGCTGGCGGGCAATCCGCAATTGGCTGGCGTCCACCGCCGCGAGGTCGGAGCCGCGCGCGGCTTCCGCATCCCGCACGAAGCGCTTGAGCGCCTTGGCAGCGCCATCAAGCGACTTGCGAAGTTCGTCAAGCACCCATGCGAGAGGGCCTAGGTCGTTGACGGCAAGATCGAGCTCGGCAGCGGTTGAGTTCGGGACGTTGGATTGCATAAATAGCGGGCCGGTTCTGGAATCGGTGTCAGTGGCTAAGGCGGCGGTCAACGCACGACGGGCAAACTGGCATCAGCATCAGGCGATCTTGAATCGGGACACCGACTGGCGCAGCTCTTCAGCCATGCGGGAAAGATCGCGCACCTGCTGCGCCGTGGAACGGGTACCTTCTCCGGTTTGTTCCGTCACCGCGAAAATGTGCTGGATGTTGCCGGCCACCACGTTGGCCGAAACGGCTTCGCGGGAGGCGGAGTTGGAAATCTGCTCAATCAGGTCAGCGAGGCGGCGTGACACCTGGTCAATCTCGGTCAGCGCGGTACCCGCGTTATCGGACAGTTTGGCCCCTTCCACCACACCCTGCGTGGAGCGCTCCATAGCGGCCACGGCATCCTGCGTGTCGGTCTGAATGGCTTTCACCAGGGCCGAAATCTGGCGCGTAGCATCTGCGGAACGTTCAGCCAGTCGCTGCACCTCTTCCGCAACCACCGAGAAGCCTCGTCCGGCTTCACCGGCTGACGCCGCCTGAATGGCCGCGTTCAGCGCCAGCACGTTGGTCTGTTCGGTAATGTCCGAGATCAGCTCGGTAATTTCACCAATCTCCTGGGACGATTCGCCCAGTCGCTTGATCCGCTTGGAGGTTTCCTGGATCTGGTCACGGATGGAATTCATACCACCGATGGCGTTCTGCACGGCCTGCAGGCCGGTTTCGGCGGCGGACAGCGATTGGCGCGCCACCTGGGAAGATTCCTGCGCCTGCGTGGACACTTCGTTGATTCGGGATGCCATGTCGAGCACCGACTGGCCGGTTTCGCGAATCTCTCGCAGCTGTTCGGTGGACGCCGCCAGCAGCTCGGTGGAAGTGCTTTCCACCTGGGCCGTCGTTTGCGCAACGCGGGTAGCTGTGTTCTGTACGTTACCTACCAGCTGCCGCAACTCTTCCACCGTGTAGTTCACCGAGTCGGCGATAGCGCCGGTAATGTCTTCGGTCACGGTCGCTTCCTGCGTCAGATCACCCTCAGCCACTGTCTGCAACTCATTCATCAAACGCAAAATAGCGGCCTGGTTGGCGTCGTTGACGCGCTTGGCGTCCTGTTCCTGGCCCTTCGCTTCCTGACGCTGGGTTTCGGCAACCGCCTGGCGTTGCTTACTGTCCTGCACCTGGAGACTGGCCAGGCCGGCCGCGCAAAGCAGCGCCAGGGCGGCGGCGCCCGCCAGAATACCCAGCGAAACCACGCTCAGACCGGTTTGCGAGGACAGCTTGCCCTGCAAATCTTCCAGGCCTCGGCGCAGCGGCTCGCTGTCGGCAATGATGGAGGATTGCGCTTCACGGGCGGACACCAGGCCCTGCAAGTTGCCCAGAATGGCGCCGGCTTGAACACGCGTCTGTTCGTAGAGGGCCATCAGGGCCTCGAGGCGTTCACGGGTTTGCGGGTCCTTGGAACCGGCCAGGCGCAGCTCGGGGCTGCCTTCCTGCAGGCCCTGGGCGATTTCCTTGAAGGAGTTCAAGTCCTTACCCAAAAGGAACACGGCCTCGGGGCTCACGCCTTCCATCGTCAAGAATTCGTTGGCGGATTTACCGATACGCTGGGTCAACATCACCAGCTGGCCGGAAGCGGAAATCTCCGCAGGCGCCGCATTTTGCTGCAGCTTGAGCGAGGACACGGTTTCAGCGATTTCCAGCAAGTCCGAAGACTGGCGGTTGATGGTGCGCAGAGCGTTACCCACTTGGGTCAGGATGTTCTGCTGGCCCATTACAGTCTTGGCGTTCTTTTCGGCGCGCTCCATAAAGGGAGTGACTTTTTCCACGTCGGGCTGCAGCTCTTCGCTCACTGGCGCCAGGCGCAGGCTGTCTTCACCGGCTTTGAGGCCGCGCACGGTTTTGGCCAGCACGTCGGAGCTTTCGCGCACGTCAGGGAAGGCCTGGGCACTACCCACCAGCGCCTGCGACACCGATTTCGCCAGACGCTGCGACTGCATCAGTGACTGGCCGGTTGCCGCCACCTGTTGAGCGATTTTGTCAGCCTGGCTCAGCGCCAGGAAGGTCACCGTACCCAGAACAATCACGAAAACAGCCAGGAAGAACACCAGAAACCGCTGGTGCTGCCCCATGGTCTTGCGACCCAACAGGGGCAAGTACAGGAGGTCAGGGTTGACGGACGCCGACTCTTCGGCCGTCGCCATGCGGCTGGAACCGAAGGCATCGTCATTGCCGTCCGCCTGCCGCACCGCAGCGGTCTGGAGCGAGGCCTCATCCATGGCGCCGGTCGCCAGAGGATCCGGCGTTCCGACGGAAGCCATGTCCATGCTGTCCTCGGGCTGGACGGACTTGGTTTTAAACAGCTTCTGGATATTTTCAATAACAGACATGGTGAGCCTTCCGGGGAGAAACAGTGTGCGCTATGCGCCTATCGTCAAAAAATGCGCTTGTTGAGCAAGCAACTGAAGGTTGATTTCCTGCCAGGTCGCGCCGTTAAGGTCGACATACTGGTTGCCAAAGAAATCGGGCGCGTCGGGCGCTTTTTGGGAGAAATCGCTGAACGCGTCCTGGTTGCGCAGCCCGGAGAGCTTGTCGATCAGCAGCGCGCAATTGACTTCCAGCGCGCTATTGAGCGCTACAAGCCGGGAGTCGGTACGCGCGAGTTCATTTTTGGGAGGCGGGGCCTGGCCGCTCACGTAGCTGGCGAGATCCACTACGCCAAACAGGCCGCCTCGCAGGTTGGCAACGCCCGCGAACCAGTTCTGCGTATACGGAACGGGCTGTGTGTTGACCCACGGGAAAATTTCACCGGACTGGCTCAGGGGAAACAGGTACTTCTTCCCGCCCGCTTCCACGGCCAGCCAGGACGCGGCAACGCCTTGCGTACGCGCAATCTGCAACCTGTCGGCCAGCCGGGTTTGTAGTTCTCTAAGGGCTTGTCTATTCGCCATGCTTTGGTTTTACGCCGTAAATCAGCCGAGGGCCTTGATCTTGGCCATCAGCTCATCCGCATCCACCGGTTTGGTGATGTAGTCGCGAGCGCCCTGGCGCATGCCCCAGACCCGGTCTGTTTCCTGGTTCTTGCTGGTGCACATCATGATGGGGATATCGGAATACAGCGGGTCGCGCGTAATGGCACGCGTGAGCTGGAAACCGTTCTGGCCGGGCATCACCACATCCATGAGGATCAGCTCGGGCTTGTCTTCTGCGAGGCGCCGGAATGCGTCTTCCGCATTTTCAGCAGTTTTGACCGTGAAACCATTTTTGACCAGCAGATCGGTCAGAAACATCAATTCGGTTTTGGAGTCGTCAACTACCAGTATTTTCTTGATTGCCATCACACTACTCCTTGTTTGGCGCTGCCGAGTTCCTGAACGGTCTGCAGCAGCTGATCTTTGGTAAAAGGCTTGGTCAGGTAGTCTTGCGAGCCCACCATGCGACCCCGCGCCTTGTCGAACACACCGTCCTTGGAGGACAGCATCACAATGGGAACGTTGGAAAACTTCACATTGCGCTTGATAATCGCACAGGTTTGATAGCCGTCGAGACGAGGCATCAAGATGTCGCAGAAGATCAGGTGGGGCTCGTAGTCGTTGACCTTGGAAAGGGCGTCAAACCCATCCTCGGCCAACAACACTTCATGCCCGCCCTGCTTCAGGAATATCTCGGCGCTACGCCGGATGGTATTGCTGTCATCGATGACCAAAACCTTCAGTCCGGAACTGGGAATGCTCACTGCCTATGCTCCTCATGTTGCAGGGGCCGGCGCCTGGCGCCGGCCTGCGATTGTCCGGGTTGGTGCCCGGACATTAGATCTGAACCATTTCAAAGTCTTCCTTGCGCGCGCCGCATTCGGGGCAGGTCCAGTTCATGGGCACTTGGGCCCATGGCGTCCCGGGAGCAATGCCATGTTCGGGCGCGCCGGCAGCTTCGTCATAAATCCAGCCACAAATTAAACACATCCACGTCGTTGATTGAGTCACAGCTTAAGTTGCCTTCGAATAGAATGCAACAATTGTATCGAGGCGGCGTTGCTTATTCGCGTACAAGGCAAAATCGCAGCCTATGGCAAACCCCAAAACACCTCAACTGGACAGCCGACAGCTCCAAATCGAGGACACCGACGCATCACCGGCCTGCGTCATGACATTCAATGCCAACGACCCCAGCGGAGCCGGCGGCCTGACAGCGGATATAGCCTCCATTACATCCGCCGGAGCCCATGCCCTGGCGGTTGTAACAGGCGCTTATGTGCGCGACACAGCGGAAATTTTCGACCATTTCGCCTTCGATGAGGAGGCTGTTACAGACCAGGCCCGATCGGCGCTGGAGGACATGGCGGTGTCGGCCATCAAGGTCGGATTTGTGGGCAGCCCCGAAAACATTTCCACCATCGCCGAGATCGCCTCGGATTACGCCGATGTGCCCTTGATCGCTTACATGCCCAACCTTTCCTGGTGGGAAGAAAGCGAGATTGACAGCTACCTGGACGCCTTCCGCGAGCTGATGCTGCCGCAAACCACGGTGTTGGTCGGCAACCACAGCAGCCTGTGGCGCTGGCTGTTGCCCGACTGGTCCGGCGAGCGCAACCCCTCTGCGCGCGACATCGCCAAAGCCGCCGCCGACCTTGGCGTTCCCTACACCCTGGTCACCGGCATTCCCATGCCCGACCAATTCATCGACAACGTGCTCGCCACGCCGCAGGCGGTGCTTTACAGCGAAAAATTTGAACGCTTCGAAGCGGTGTTCGCCGGCGCCGGCGATACCCTGTCCGCCGCTCTCTCGGCCCTGCTGGCCAACGGCCACGACCTGCAAGCCGCCACAGCCGAAGCCCTCACGTTCCTGGACCACAGCCTGGACGCCGGTTTTCATCCCGGCATGGGCAACATCGTGCCGGACCGCCTGTTCTGGGCGCAGGCCGACGTCGACCCGGAAGAGGACGAGTCCGGGGAAGATGCGGGCGATGCCAATGACGATGTTGAACTGACATCCAAACCCTCTCTTGACCTGCCCCCCAATGGAACAACCAAACACTAAGCCCGCTGCGCCCCAGACAGCCACACCCTCCCGCAACGATGCCCTCTTTGAACGCGCCAAAAAACTGATCCCCGGCGGGGTCAATTCCCCGGTGAGAGCCTTCAAGGCAGTGGGCGGCACACCGCGCTTCGTGCAGCGGGCGCAGGGCGCCTATTTCTGGGATGCCGACGGCAAGCGCTATATCGACTACATCGGCTCCTGGGGCCCCATGATCCTCGGCCATGGCCATCCTGCGGTGCTGGAGGCCGTGCAAAAGGCCGCACTGGAAGGTTTCTCCTACGGCGCGCCCACGGAACGCGAGGTCGAGTTGGCCGAAGAAATCGTGCGGCTTGTACCCTCGCTTGAAATGGTGCGTCTCGTCAGCTCGGGCACGGAAGCGGCGATGAGCGCCATCCGCCTGGCTCGCGGCGCCACCGGGCGCAGCAAGATCATCAAGTTCGAAGGCTGCTACCACGGCCACGCCGATGCCCTGCTGGTCAAGGCCGGCTCGGGCCTGGCCACCTTCGGCAACCCGACCAGCGCCGGCGTGCCACCCGAAGTCGTGCAACACACCCTGGTGCTCGAATACAACCATCTCGCCCAGCTCGAAGAAGCCTTTGCCCTGCACGGCAAGGAGATCGCCTGCCTGATGATCGAGCCCATCGCCGGCAATATGAACTTCGTGCGCGCCAGCCTGCCCTTCATGAAGCGCTGCCGCGAGCTCTGCACGCAGCATGGCGCGCTGCTGGTCTTCGACGAAGTCATGACCGGCTTCCGTGTGGCGCTGGGCGGCGCGCAGAGCGTCTATGCCCGCGCCATTCCCGGCTTCAAGCCCGACATGACGGTCATGGGCAAGGTCATAGGCGGCGGCATGCCGCTGGCGGCCTTTGGCGGCACCCGAGCCGTGATGGAGCAGCTCGCGCCCCTGGGCCCGGTCTACCAGGCCGGCACGCTCTCAGGCAACCCAGTCGCCACCGCCTGCGGCCTGGCAACCCTGCGGGAAATCACCAAACCCGGCTTTTACGAGGCACTCGGCGAGCGCACTCGCGCCCTGGTCGCAGGCCTCACGCAAGCGGCCGCCAAAGCCGGCGTGCCATTTTGCGGCGACAGCGAAGGCGGCATGTTCGGCTTTTTCCTGATGGGGCAATTGCCGCAGAACTACGCCACCGTGATGACCACCGACGGGCCGTCGTTCAACCGCTTCTTTCACGCGATGCTGGATAGCGGGGTTTACTACGCGCCTGCGTTGTATGAGGCTGGGTTTGTGAGTTCGGCCCATACCGCTGCGGATATTGAGGCTACTGTCGAGGCGGCGCGTCGGTTTTTTGCTGCGGCCTAGGTTGCTCTAGCGGTCGGATTTTCTGCTGGCGTCTGCTGGCCGGGACTCGCCCCGGCGGGCGACTTACTTTCTTTTGCTTCGCCAAAAGAACGTAAGCAAAGAAAAGGCGACCCGCAGTCTGGGTCCCTACGCTTCGCTACGGGCAACCTGCGGTGCTCGAGCCAAGCGGGGTCTCGCTAAACTCGCTCCGTTTCACTGCGCTCAAACAACGCGATCCCTGATCCGCTTGTCTCTGCGCTCCTCGGCCCAGCCAGGACGGGGAAGTCCGAATACAGGAAGACAAATACAGATACCGAACTCCAATACAAAACAAGGACGCGCCATGGCGCGTCCCTGTGGTTCTAGTATTCGGTTTCTTGTCTTCGGCTGTTTGGTATTCGGGTCCCTTGTGTATGCGCCGAGGAGCGGAGGTTCAGGCGGATAAGGGATCGCGTTGTTTGAGCGAAGCGAGTTTAGCGAGACCCCGCCTGAACCGAGCACCGCAGGTTGCCCGCAGCGAAGCGGAGGGACGCAGACACCAGGGTCGCCTTTTCTTTTGCTTACTTTTCTTTTGGCGAAGCAAAAGAAAAGTAAGTTGCCGCCGGGCAACCCCCGGCCAACCGCTCTCAGCAGAGAGAAAAGAAGAAAGCAGAGGAAGAGAGGGTGAAGCGCGCAAGCCGGCGCAAGACCCGGCAAGAAAACCTCAGTGTCGGAAGTGCCTGACGCCCGTCAACACCATCACCACTTCCCGCTCATCGGCCGCAGCGATGACTTCATCGTCGCGCATGCTGCCGCCAGGCTGGATCACACAAGTCGCGCCTGCATCCACCACCACGTCGAGGCCGTCGCGGAAGGGGAAAAACGCATCGCTTGCAACCGCCGAGCCCTGCAGCGTCAGGCCGCCGTTGGCCGCCTTGATGGAGGCAATGCGGGCCGAGTCGATGCGGCTCATTTGGCCAGCCCCCACGCCCAGGGTCATGCCGTCGGCGCAGAACACGATGGCGTTGGACTTGACGTATTTCGCGACCTTCCAGGCAAACAGCATGTCGTGCAATTGCTCCTGTGTGGGCTGCAGCTTGCTGACGACCTTGAGGTCGCCGATAGCTAATTCGTGGTTATCAGCGGTCTGCATCAGGAGGCCGGAGCCCACGCGCTTGACGTCCATCAGGTTGCGGCCCTGCTTCCAGGCGGTGTCTCCGCCGGGCGGCAGGTCGATCTGCAAGATACGCACATTGACCTTGCTCTTGAAGATTTCCAATGCCTCGGGCGTGAAAGCGGGCGCCATCAGCACTTCGACAAACTGTTTGGAGATCTGCTGCGCGGCGCGCTCGTCGAGCGGGCAGTTCAGGGCAATGATGCCGCCGAAGGCCGATGTCGGATCGGTCTTGAAAGCCTTGCTGTAGGCCTCCAGGCCGTCCTTGCCAACCGCCACGCCGCAGGGGTTGGCGTGCTTGACGATCACGCAGGCGGCGCCGTCCTTGATGAAGTCGAAGCTCTTGACGCATTCCCAGGCTGCGTCTGCATCGGCAATGTTGTTGTACGAGAGTTCCTTGCCCTGCAGCTGTTTGGCCGTGACCAGCGAGCCGGGCGCGGGATACAGGTCGCGGTACAGCGCGGCCTGCTGGTGCGAGTTCTCACCGTAGCGCAGGTCTTGCACCTTGATGAAGCGTCCGTTGGCCTGGCCGGGGAACATGCCGTGGCTACCGTCGTCCTGGATGCCGGAAAGGTAGTCGCTGATGGCGCCGTCGTACTGGCTGATGCGGTTGAACGCGGCCACCGACAAGGCGAATTTGGTTGTGTCGCTGAGCTTGCCGCCGGCTTTCAGTTCAGCGAGCACGCCCGCGTACTGCGAGGCGTCGGTCAGCACGCCGACATCTTTCCAGTTCTTGGCGGCGGAGCGCACCATGGCCGGGCCGCCGATGTCGATGTTCTCGATCGCGTCTTCCAGCGTGCAGCCGGGCTTGGCCACGGTGGCTTCAAAGGGGTAGAGGTTGACCACCAGCAGGTCTATGGTGTCTATGCCGTGGGTGGTGAGCGCCGCCATGTGTTCGGGCAGGTCGCGTCGGGCCAGCAGACCGCCGTGGATCTTGGGGTGCAGTGTCTTGACACGGCCGTCCAGCATTTCGGGAAAGCCGGTGTGGTCGGCGACCTCGGTCACCGGCAGGCCGGCGTCGGCCAGCAGCTTGGCCGTGCCGCCGGTGGACAGCAGCTTGATGCCAAGGGCGTGCAGCGCCTGCGCGAATTCGAGGATGCCGGTTTTGTCGGAAACGGAAATCAGTGCGTTCATGGTGGTGTCTTCAAAAGGAAACGGAGCGGAGGTCCTGCGACGGGTCAATCGCGGGACGGGATTGTTATTTGATGAGCTTGTGCTCGACCAGTTTCTTGCGCAGGGTGTTGCGGTTCAGGCCCAGCCATTCGGCGGCGCGCGACTGGTTTTGCTCGGCATGCTGCATGACGACCTCCAGCAGCGGCTTTTCCACTACCTTGACCATCATGTCGTACATGCCGTCAGGCTCGGTGCCGCGCAGGTCCTTGAAATAGCCTTCCAGGCTCGCGCGTACGCACTCTTCGATGTGTTTCTTGCTCATGCAGCAGCTTCTTCCTGATTTTTATCTTTATTCGCCCGTGCCTGCCCTGGCACGCCCTCATCGTCATCGCCGGCTTTGGCGGCACTGGCCGGAATCCGGTCCATCTGCGCGCCCAGCCCCTCAAAAAAATCACCCACTGCGCGCAATTGGGCGTCGCAGTCTTCCAGCAAATTCATGCGCGCGCGAAAAGCCTCGCCACCGGGCAAGGCCTTCACGTACCAGCCGATGTGCTTGCGCGCGGTGCGCACGCCGGTGAATTCACCGTACAGGTCGTAGTGGTCGCGCAAATGGTCGACCAGCAGGCGCTCCACCTCGGCCACCAAAGGCCGCGCAAGATGCGTGCCGGTGGCCAGGAAATGCGCCACTTCGCGAAATATCCAGGGACGGCCCTGGGCCGCGCGGCCAATCATCACGGCGTCGGCGCCCGTGCGGGCCAGCACATCGCGGGCTTTTTCGGGGCTGTCGATGTCGCCGTTGGCCACCACCGGAATGCGCAGTGCCGCCTTGACGGCGGCGATGGTGTCGTATTCGGCCGCGCCCTTGTAGCCTTGCTCGCGCGTGCGGCCGTGCACAGTGACCATCTGCACGCCGGCGCTCTCGGCGGCGCGTGCGATCACCAACGCGTTTTTCTCGGTCTGGCACCAGCCGGTGCGCATCTTGAGCGTGACGGGCACATTGCGCGGCGCGCACGCGGCAACCACGGCTTCAACAATCTGCAGCGCCAGGGTTTCGTCCTGCATCAGGGCCGAGCCGGCCCATTTGTTGCAAACCTTCTTGGCCGGGCAACCCATGTTGATGTCGATGATCTGCGCGCCGCGGTCTATGTTGTAGGCCGCGGCTTCGGCCATCATCTGCGCGTCGGTGCCGGCGATCTGCACGGCGATGGGTTCGGCTTCGCCCTCATGGTTGGCGCGGCGGGAAGTCTTCAGGCTGTCCCACAGGTCCTTGCGCGAGGTCACCATCTCGCTGACGGCATAACCCGCGCCCAGCTGCTTGCTGAGATGGCGGAACGGCCGGTCCGTCACGCCGGCCATGGGCGCGACAAACACATTGTTTGCCAAAGCGTAGGGACCGATGTTCATGGGATGGAGGACTGGGACTTGCTGAAAAAGGAGGCACGATTGTACCTGCCCAAAATTTCAGCAATTGAAATTCGCGCGTCGACTTCGCACAGACTTGTAAGTGTCTTCCCGACAAGTGGAGCGGCCCGCCGTCCCTATACTGGAATGCATATATGGAAGCTTGGATTCACCGCCTGATAGAAATTTTGGCCCTGCCCGAGTACGGCCTGAGCACGGTGTTCATCGTGTCTTTCATTTCGGCCACGCTGCTGCCGCTGGGTTCGGAGCCCGTGGTCTTCGGCCTGGTCAAGCTCAACCCGGCGATGTTCTGGCCGGCGGTGCTGGTCGCCACCGCGGGCAACACGCTGGGCGGCGCACTCGATTGGTGGATGGGCTACGGCGCCCACAAGGTGGTAGACAAATACCAGCATTCCTCGCACCATGGCCGTGCCGTGCGCTGGCTCGAAAAGCTGGGCCCCAAGGCCTGCCTGCTGGCCTGGTTGCCGGTGGTGGGCGACCCGCTGTGCGCGGTGGCGGGTTGGCTCAAATTCCCGTTCTGGCCTTGCCTGGTCTATATGGCGATCGGGAAATTCGCGCGTTATTTTTTGATGACGGGAAGTCTGATCTGGGCGTTTCCGGGCGTGGTGACCGGCTAGAAATCGAAATTTAAAAGCGTTCGTGCGGCAGCAGATAGCGCCACTGGCCGGGCTGCAATTGGCTCATCGCCACACGGCCAATGCGTAGCCGCTTCATGCCTTGCACCTTGAGGCCCACGCTTTCGCACATGTAGGCGATCTGTCCGGGCATTTCGCCCTTGAGGGCAAAACGCAAACGGGTTTCGCTTTGCCAGCTCACTTTGGCGGGCGGCAGCAGCACGCCGTTGAAGGTAAAGCCGTGGTCCACGCGATTGAGCCTCTCCAGCCCACCAGGCTTGATATCGCCGCTGACCTCGACGACGACTTCATGCTCCATCACGCGGGCGTCTTCGCGCAGCTTGCGCGCCACGCGCCAGTCCTGGGTCAGCACCACCAGCCCGCTGGCCGGCGTGGCCAGCGGCGTCACCAGTTCCGCCGACGAGAAATGTTTTTTAAGCGGGCGTATGCCGGAACTGTCGTTGGGTGACTGCGTGGCAGGCGACAACAGAGGGGCCAAAGACGCCGCACCGCCGTCGATACCCGCCTCATAACCCGCGGGTTTGTGCAGCAGCAGGGTTACGGGCGCCAGCGCCAGCAAGCTGGCGTTTTTGTCGAGAGCTATGGCCTGGTCCAGCACGCGGAACTGCGGCTCTTCAACCGTCACGCCATCGACGCTGACCCAGCCGCCTTCGATGTACTGCTCGGCCTCGCGGCGCGAACAGGACAGCATTTCAGCCAGGCGCTTGGCGAGGCGAATGGGTTCTGTCATCGCGGCAGGCCTTTACGGCGGCTCAGGCGTCGGGGGAAAATCAGGCTTGTGCCGCCACCACGCCGATTTCCACGTGGTACTTGGCTGCGGCCAGGCGCGGGCTCATGACCGTGGCGCGCGCCGGCGTGGCGCCCGGCACGACCCAGGCTTCCCAGGCGCGGTTCATCTCGCCGAAGGTGTCCATATCGGTGAGCCAGATGGTGGCGCTCAGCAGGCGCGACTTGTCGCTGCCGGCAGCCGCCAGCAGGCGGTCGATATTGGCCAGGATGCTGCGGGTTTGTTCGAACACGCCGGGGCCAGCGTCATCGCCGGCCACCTGGCCTGCGAGGTAAACGGTCTGGTTGTGGACCACGGCCTGAGACATGCGGGGGCCGGTTTCGATGCGCTGGATGGACATGGTGTTCTCTTTCAAAGCGAGTGTGTCAATGGGGAGGATCAGCCGGCAAGCCCGATGGCCGCCGGTATTTGGCAAATCAGCTGCTCAACTGCTGAACAGGAAGTTCATCACGTCGCCATCCTTGACGACGTATTCCTTGCCTTCGCTGCGCATCTTGCCGGCATCCTTGGCGCCCTGCTCGCCCTTGTAGCTGATGTAGTCGGCAAAAGCGATGGTCTGGGCGCGGATATAGCCTTTTTCGAAGTCGGTGTGGATCACGCCGGCCGCTTGCGGGCCGGTGTCTCCGACATGGATGGTCCAGGCGCGCACTTCCTTCACGCCTGCGGTGAAGTAGGTCTGCAGACCCAGCAGCTTGTAGGCGGCAAGGATCAGGCGATTGAGGCCCGGCTCGTCCTGGCCGATCTCGGCGAGGAACATTTTCTTGTCCTCTTCCTCCATGTCGGCCATTTCGGCTTCCATCTTGGCGCAGATGGCCACCACAGGCGCCTTCTGGGCTTCGGCGTAGGCTTTCAGGCGGTCCAACAGCGGATTGTTGTCAAAGCCGTCTTCGGACACATTGGCCACGAACATGGCGGGCTTGGCGGTGATCAGGAAAAACTGCTTGAGCAGAGGCAACTCTTCCTTGCTGAAGTCCAGCGTCCGCACTGGTTTACCCTCGTTGAGCGCGGCCTGGCATTTTTCGAGGATGACGACCAGTTTGGCGGACTCCTTGTCGCCGGAGCGCGCGACCTTGGTCACGCGCTGCAGGGCTTTTTCAACGGCAGCCAGGTCGGCCAGGCACAGTTCGGTCTGGATGACTTCGATGTCGGAGATCGGGTCCACCTTGCCGGCCACGTGGATCACGTTGTCGTCTTCAAAGCAACGCACCACATTGATGGTGGCATCGGTTTCCCGAATGTGGGCCAGGAACTTGTTGCCCAGGCCTTCGCCCGTACTGGCCCCCGCCACCAGGCCGGCGATGTCCACAAACTCGACGATGGCCGGAACAATGCGTTCGGGCTTGACGATCTCCGCCAATTGGGCCAACCTCGGATCGGGCACTTCCACGATGCCAACATTCGGCTCTATCGTGCAAAAAGGGTAGTTTTCGGCCGCGATCCCCGCTTTGGTCAACGCATTGAAAAGGGTGGATTTTCCGACGTTAGGCAAGCCTACAATGCCGCACTTCAAACTCATGAGAAACCTTCAAAAACAGGCTGAGAAGTGTATTCGATGCGCGCTCGGCCGGGGTTTTAGTGGTTTGCTTCAGGCGGTCGCCACCCTTTTGCTGGGCGGGTCTTTGCTGCTGCAGGCCGGGCTGGCGCAGGCCCAGCCGGTCATGGCCCTGCGCGACGATAACCCGGTCATGGACGCGCGTATGGGTGGCCTCATTTGGATAGACGCCAGCGGCCAGGCCGGCATCGAGCAAGTCGCTAGCGGGGGCAAGATGGCCCCGGCCTTCGCCCCACCGGCGGTGGACACCATCCATTCTCTCGGGCCCCAGGCGGCGCTTTGGCTGCACTTCCGCTTTGCCAGGTCTTCCAGTTCGCGCCAGGATTGGCTGCTGGCTTTCCCCCTGCCCCTACTAGACCTGGCGACCGTTTACCAGCGCAGTGCAAAGGGCGGCTGGACCTCGCAGACCGCCGGGGATACGCTGGCGGTCTCCAGCTGGCCTGAACCCGGCCGCTACGGGCAGTTCGAGCTCCAGTTGCCGGACGACGGCGTACACGACGTCTATGTGCGCATACAACACCAGACGGAAGTCAGTATTCCGGTCCAGGTCAGCACGCGCAGCAGCCTGGCACAGCGGCTCCAGCTCGAATACCTCGCCATCGGCGTGGTGTTCGGCGCGCTGCTGCTGCTGATCATTGCCTGCGCGGTGCAAAGCTGGGTGTACCGCGACAAGGCCTACGGTTGGTATGCCGTCTATGCGTCCATCATGGTGCTGGTGGTCGCCGCCTGGACTGGCGTGGCCGGCCATTTGCTGTGGAGCAACTTCAGCGCCTGGAACAACATGGCGCAGGGCTGCCTGGCCATCCTGGGCGGCGGCTCGGCGCTGCTGGTCGTGCACCACCTGTGCGGCGCCGGTTCGCGCCACCGGTGGTTTGAGCGCCTGGCTTATTGGACGGGCGCGGCCGGCGTGCCGCTGTCCCTCGGCTACCTGGTTCTGGAACGCGGCCTGGGCGTTCGCCTCATCAGCGCCTACCTGGTCGCGGTGGTCGTCATGGGAATCAGCCGGGCCTACATGACGTGGCGGCGCCAGGACGTCGTCGGGTTCTGGGTGCTGGCGGCTTTCGTTCCGCTGGGGCTGGTAACGCTGCTGACCGTCACCAGCATCCTTGGGCTGTTCTCGGCGTCATGGTTGTCCCAATACGGCTTGATGGCGGCGCTGGCGGTTGAAGTACCCCTGCTGCTGGTGGCGCTGAACATGCGTTCGCGCGAGCGCCACGCGGTGGAAGCGCGCGAGCAGGCCATGTCCAGCCAGGACGCGCTGACGGGGCTGCTGGCCGCCCACCTTTTCCATGACCGCTTCAAGCAGGTGGTGGGCCGGGCACAGCGCTACAAGGAACCGGCTGCCGTGGTGTACATCGAGCTGGTCAATTACCGCTACATCAAGAAAACCTGGGGAACAGCCGTGGCCGAGCAGAGTCTGCTGCGCAGCGTCATCAAGCTGCGCCGCATCCTGCGCGACGTCAACACCGTGGGACGCATCGACGAGGCGCGTTTCGGCCTGATCCTCGAGGGCGTTTCATCGCGCTCACCCGTGACCGACCTGGCGGCACGCCTGATCGCGGCCGGCCTGATGCCGCTTAAAGGCCTGAAACCGGAGGTGGTGCTGCAATTTCACGTTGCCGGCGTGCTCTTCAGCGAACGCCTGGGCAGCCACGAGGAAATTTCCACGGCGCTGGCCGACCTGCTGCACAGCATGGCCGCACGCACCCGCCGGCCGATACGCTTCCTGGAACCGGAGTCGACACACCCCATGCCGCTCGAAACCGAGACGGGAACCGAATCCGCACCCGACAGCATGGAAAGCGAAAGCGCCCCGCTACCGCAACTGCCGCTGCACGTTGCCGCGAGCACCCCCAAGCCGGCGCCGCTGCGGGCGCTTAAAAGTCACTCAAACCGGTAGCTGGCCCCCACGGCCTGGCCCACCTTGAGCTGGTGGTCTATGCCGGCCAGCACGATGGCGTTCATGCCGAAGGTCAGCGCCCCGTTGAGGCGGGGATCCTGTCGGTAGGTCTGCAGCATGTCGTTCACCTCGGGGCTGCTGGTCGCGGTGGCCGGGTCAATATTGGGAATCGGGCAGCGCGGGCAGGGCTTGACGGGCTTGAGCTGCGCCGGGCCCTGTTCCGTCGCGATCTGCAGCAGGTCGACGCGGTCTTCGTCATGCGGCGCCAGACCGGGGTCGCCGGCCGCATCACCCAATACGACATTGGGACGAAACCTTTCCATGCCCACCGGCGCCGTGCCCGCGGCCGCCAGTTTTTCATTGAATTGCGCCAGCGAGGCTTCGCTGAGCACCAGCAGCGAATAGCCGTCGCTGAACTGGTTGAGCGCCTCCAGGCCGCCGGTCCACTCGGTGTTGCAGACCCGTTTGTGCTCGGGATCGAAGCGCACCAGCCGCGCCGGCCGGCCCAGGAAATCACTGAACCATTGGGCGGCGATGGGCCCCATGTCATAGGCCTGGACCTCGTCCTTCCAGACCTGCACGCGCACCGGCTCCTCGACCTGGTCCAGCGCGATGTGCAAGGCCAGCATGCCGGGGGCTCGCAGCACCATGTCGTGGTGCCTCAGCTGCGGCTTGATCAGCGCCATGCGCGGCAATTCGCGCTGCGTAAGGAAACAGCCCTTGTCGTCCACCACCATCCAGGCGCGGTCGAACTCCAGCCCGGTTTCAGTCAGCAAGGCCTCCTGCACTTGCACGCCGGCGCAGGATTTGATCGGGTACACATACAGGCGCGAAATCACCGCGTTCAGGTCGAAAGCGGCGTCGGCCATTGCGGGGCTTGCCGGTGTGTCGTTCAGTGCTTGGCTCACGTCGTCAAATCCTTGTGAATACGGAAAGTGCGGGCCGCAGCGGAAACCGGGCCCGCCCGAAACGCCGATTTTGCACTGCCTTCTAGAATGAGGCATGTCCAAGACTTTTGATGTCTGTATTCGCGGAGACGGCGTGGTGGGCCGCACGCTGGCCCTGTTGCTGGCGCGCGAACGTTTGCGCGTGGCGCTGGTCACGCGGCCGGTAAAAACACCCGCAGCGCAATCCGCCGATGTGCGCGCCTACGCGCTCAACAGCGCCTCGCGCGGAGTGCTTGAATCGTTGCGCGCCTGGCCCGAAGCAGCCTTTGCCACGCCGGTGCTGGAAATGAAGGTTTGGGGCGACGACGGCGGCAAACTGGATTTCAGCGCCCGCAGCGTAGGCCAGGACGCGCTGGCCTGGATTGTGGACGTCCCAGCGCTGGAACAGCAACTGATCCAGGCGGCGCGCTATCAGCCGCAGATTGAAACCGTGAACGAGCCGGCCAAAGCCGCGCTCCAGGTGATCTGCGAAGGCCAGAAAAGCGCCAGCCGAGACGAATTCGACCGGCTGCGACCAGTCAATTGGACGGTCAAGCCTTACCCGCAAAAAGCCATTGCCGCCCGGCTGGAGCTGGAAATACCCCACGGCGGGGTGGCGCGCCAGTGGTTTGCCGGCGGCGATGTGCTGGGTTTGTTGCCTTTATCGGGTGGCCTAGGGAACTTGGCGGCGCTGGTGTGGTCAGTCTCTATGGAGCGCGCCGGCATGCTGGAGAAATTGCCCCCTGAAGAATTTTGCAGGGCCTTGCAAGCCGTGTGCGGCGCTGAAACCGGCGGTCTGCGGCTGACCAGCGAGCGGGCGAGCTGGCCGCTGGCCCTCTCTAGCGCCGGCCATTGGGTCGGCCCGGGCTGGGCCCTGGCGGGCGATGCGGCGCACACGGTGCACCCGCTGGCGGGCCAGGGCCTGAACCTCGGCTTGGCCGATGCGGCCTGCCTGGCTGGCGTTTTGGGGCAGCGCGAGTACTGGCGCGGCCTGGGCGACGAAAAATTGCTGCGCCGCTACGAAAGGGCCCGCAAGGCCGACGTCGCGGCCATGGGCGCGGTGACAGATGGTCTGCACGGACTGTTTGCGCAGACCGATACACGCTGGCAGGCTTTGCGTAATTGGGGAATGAAGGGCTTTGAGCGCAGCGGCTTCCTGAAAAACTGGCTGACGCGGCAGGCTGCGGGTTTGTGAATTGTCGAATGCTGTGAGTTATCGAATTGTGAGTTGAGCCGGCCGAAAAATGCCGAAATACCGGAAATGACATGAGAATTCTGAAAACCATCGCCGTGCTGGGCCTGCTGGCCTCCAGCCTGGGCTCTGTGTTTGCGCAGGAAGCCGCGATCCGCAAAAACCTCGCGGAAAGAATGCCCGCATTCGCCAAGATCGATGAAATCAGCAAGACGCCTATCAACGGCCTCTATGAGGTCCGGATCAACGACAGCGATATTTTCTACACCGACGCCGAGGGCAACTTCCTGATCCAGGGCCACCTCTTCGACGTGCGGGCCAAGCGCAACCTCACCGAAGAGCGTGTGGAAAAGCTCAGTGCCATCGACTTTTCCGCCCTGCCCATCAAGGACGCCTTCACCATCGTGCGCGGTAGCGGCAAACGCAAGCTGGCGGTGTTTGAAGACCCGAATTGCGGTTATTGCAAGCGCTTCGAGCGCGACCTGCAAAAGGTCAACGACGTCACCGTCTACATGTTTCTTTTCCCCATCCTGAGCCCGGATTCCACCGACAAGGCGAAGAATGTCTGGTGCGCAAAGGACCGGGGCAAGGCCTGGTTGGACATGATGGTGCGCGACCAGACGGTCGCCAAAGCCAGCTGTGACGCCTCGGTGCTGGAGCGCAACCTGGCCCTGGGCCGGAAACACAAGATCACCGGCACGCCCACGCTGTTTTTTGAGGATGGCTCACGCGTTCCCGGCGCCATCGATGCGCAACAGGTCGAACAGCTACTGGTCGCCGCAAAAACACGCTAGGACCTGTTCACGGCTTAAGCGAGACCGCACGGCGCAACCTGGGGTATTCTGTGCGCAAGATGCCAGGCCCCACACGTAACACCCGCCCCCCCGTTCACTACCGCGTCGAAATCGGCGATCTTCACGCCCATCTCTTTCGCGTCACCCTCACAATCGCCCAGCCCGACGCTTTGCAGCGGGTCGCCTTGCCTGTCTGGATTCCCGGCAGCTACCTGGTGCGGGAATTCGCAAAAAACCTGCAGAAGCTCGAGGCCCGGCAGGGGGGCATTACGCCGTTGCCGGTGGAACAGCTCGACAAATGCACCTGGCAGGTTCAATGCTCACCGGCCAAGCCGCTGGTGCTGCGCTACGAGGTGTATGCCAATGACAACTCGGTGCGCACCGCCTGGCTGGACGCACATCGTGGCTTCTTCAACGGCACCAGCCTGTGCCTGAAGGTGCAGGGCCGCGAAAAGGCCGAGCATGTGCTGGAGGTTCCGGCATCCAAATCCCTCAAAGGCTGGTCGCTGGCCACGGGTCTGACTGCGCGCGAAACCAACAAACAGGGCTTCGGCAGCTACGCTGCGGTCGACTACGACGAGCTGGTCGATTGCCCGGTGGAGATGGGCGCCTTCTGGAGTGGCAGCTTCACTGCGCGCGGTGTACCGCACCGCGTTGTGGTGGCAGGCGCCACGGCGAGTTTTGACGGCACCCGGCTGCTGGCCGACACGCACAAAATCTGTGACACCGAAATCCGCTTCTGGCATGGCGCTAAAAAACCACCATTCCAGAGTTACCTGTTCATGCTCAATGCCGTCGACGACGGTTATGGTGGCCTGGAGCACCGCAACTCCACAGCGCTGATCTGCAAGCGCCAGGACCTGCCGCGTGTGGGCGATGCCCGCAGCACCGAGGGCTACACCACGCTGCGTGGGCTGATCAGCCACGAATATTTCCACACCTGGAACGTCAAGCGCCTGCGCCCGGCGGAATTTGAAAGTTACGACTACAGCGCCGAGAACTACACCCGGCTGCTGTGGTTTTTCGAAGGCTTCACGAGCTACTACGACGACCTCTTCCTGCGCCGCGCCGGCCTGCTGGACAACGCGGGCTACCTCAAGCTGGTCAACAAGACCATCAACCAGGTCATGCAGACCCCGGGCCGCCTGGTCCAGTCGGTGGCCGAGGCCAGCTTCGATGCCTGGGTGAAGTACTACCGGCAGGATGAGAACACGCCCAATGCCACCGTGAGCTACTACACCAAGGGCGCGCTGGTGGCGCTGTGCTTTGACCTCACGCTGCGCGGCGAGGCCCGGGAGCACCGGCGCGCCAAACCCGGCACGCTGGACGACGTGATGCGCGCCCTCTGGCAGCGCTGCAAGGCCGGTCCGATGCGCGAGGCGGATTTCGCGGAAGAACTCGCGGCGGCCGGGCACAGGCCGTACGCCGCCGAACTGGCGCGCTGGGTCCACGGGCGAGACGAATTGCCGCTCAAGGCGCTGCTGCAGCAGCACGGTGTGGCCGTGCTGGAAGAGCCCGCGCAACTGGCCCACCGGCTCGGCCTGCGCGTAGGCGAAAGCCAGGGCGTGGTGCAAATCAAAACGGTGTTGCGCGGCGGTGTCGCCGAGCGGGTCGGCTTTGCGGCCGGCGATGAATGGCTGGGGCTGGAGCCCGCCACCAAAGCCGCGGCAAAAGGCATGGACGGCGGCTGGCGCATGAGCCGGCTTGACGACTTGACGCACTACGCCGGCGACGCCAAAAAAGTCATCGCGCTGGTGTCGCGCGACAAGCGCCTGATGCGGCTGGAACTGGCCATGCCGCCCGCGCTGACCACCTGGCGCCTGGCGGTCCAGGACGCCGCGCTGATGGACCATTGGCTGGGACCCCAGGGCTGACACCGCCCTCGGTGGCGTTATTCGCCCTTGAAAACTGCGGGCCGCTTTTCCAGGAAAGCAGCCACGCCCTCGAAATAATCATGCGTGCGGCCCAGCGCCGACTGCATGTCGCGCTCCGCGTCCAACTGCTGGGGCAACGTTCGGGTAATGCCTTCACGCATCAGCTGCCGTGTAGCGACCAAGGCACGCGTCGGCAGCGCGGCCAGCCGTTGCGCCAGGGTCATGGCGGCGGCCACAGCATCGTCGGCGACATCCCAGACCAGCCCCCATTCTTTGGCCTGCAACGCCGGCAATTTGTCGCCCGTGAGCGCCAGGCCCATGGCGCGGGCCAGGCCCAGCTTTTGCACCAGCAGCCAGCTGCTGCCCGCATCAGGCACCAGGCCTATCTTGCTGAAGGCCTGGATAAAACTGGCGCCCGGCGCGGCCACCGCCATGTCGCAGCTCATGGCCAGCGATGCGCCCGCCCCTGCGGCCACGCCGTTGACGGCAGCCACCGTGGGCATGCGCAGCCCCAGCAGCCGGCGCGCCGTGGGGTTGAAAGCCTGGTCGATCAGCGGGCCCGGATCGGCGCGTTCAACAAGGCCGGGGCCGGGCGCGAAATCGAACTCCGACAGGTCGGCGCCGGCGCAAAAGCCGCGGCCCGCACCCGTGACCACCAAGGCGCGAACTTGCGCGTCGGCCTCAGCACGGTCCAGCGCGGCCCATAAGTCGCGATGCATCTGCCGGGTAAAACTGTTGAGCGCCTGCGGGCGGTTCAGCGTGACGATGGCGACGGCGCCGTGCGCGGCATACAGAACAGCGGGGTCGGCGGCGGAAAGGGAATCTGTCATGGCGAGGGTCTCCTGGCTCGAATCTAGCATCCGCAGCGCAGCTGAAAGCAATGGGGCGCGGCCCGGCTCATGGCATCATTGCCCCAGCATTCCCCGTACGCATTCCCCGGCAAAGGACTCTTTCATGACCTACGAAACCATTGAAACCCGCACCGAAGGCCCGGACGGCCGCAAAGTCGCCATCGTCACGCTGAACCGGCCCAAGCAGCTCAACGCCCTGAACGACCAGCTGATGGACGAACTGGGCCAGGCGCTCAAGGACTTTGATGCCGACGACGGCATAGGCTGCATCATCGTGACCGGCAGCGAAAAAGCTTTCGCGGCCGGGGCCGACATCGGCGCCATGGCCAGCTACACATTCGCCGACGTCTACAACAAGGACTACATCAGCCGCAACTGGGAGCAGATCCGCAGCGTGCGCAAGCCGGTGATCGCGGCCGTCAGCGGCTTCGCCCTGGGCGGCGGCTGTGAACTGGCCATGATGTGCGACTTCATCATCGCCGCCGACAACGCCCGCTTCGGCCAGCCCGAGATCAAGCTCGGCATCATCCCGGGCGCCGGCGGCACGCAGCGCCTGCCGCGTGCGGTGGGCAAGTCCAAGGCCATGGACCTGGCCTTGACCGGCCGCATGATGGACGCCCAGGAGGCCGAGCGTGCGGGGCTGGTGAGCCGCGTCGTGCCGCTGGAAAAACTCATGGACGAAGCCCTGGGCGCTGCCCTGATGATCTGCGGCTTCGGCCAGACCAGCCTCATGGCCGCCAAGGAGGCCGTCAACCGGGCCTTCGAAAGCGGGCTCAGCGACGGCGTGATGTTCGAGCGGCGCCTGTTCCATTCGCTGTTCTCCACCGAGGACCAGAAAGAAGGTATGGATGCCTTCGTCAACAAACGCAAGCCCGTCTTTAAACATCGGTAAAAAGAGCCCCACGGTCGCTCACTTCGTGTAGCTCCCTGCCCCCCGAGGGGGCCGCCCGCCTGCGGCCCGGCAAGCCGGTTCCGCGGCTCATGCTGGGTTGAAGAAATTCACGGGGTGCGGGAGCTATTTATCAGTGGGGCCGCGCGACTGGCTTTGCCAGACCGCAGGTGCCGCCCCCTTGACGATGGATTTGGGTGACCCACGTTGCGGTATGTCTCAAGTTTTGGCTATAATATTTGGCTGTCGGTCGTATAGCTCAGTTGGTTAGAGCGCAGCATTCATAATGCTGATGTCGGTGGTTCAAGTCCACCTACGACCACCAAGAATGCTTGTCAAAGCCCCAGAGGGACCCTCCCCTGGGGCTTTGTTCTTTGTGCTCCGGGCCTCTTAATGTTTTTCAGGCCTTTCGGGTGCTTTTGTGGCATCGGCAAGCCATTCTTTGCTATCCTTTTGATATTCAACAGCCTCTGGACACATACCATGAACCGCTGCGCTCCCCGCCTTCCCGCCCTTCTTCTACCCCTGCTGGCCACCTGCGCCGGCGTGCTGGGGCTACCGGCCTTGGCCCAGACGGACCAGAGCACTCAGACTGTTCAGGCCACTTCGTCCAGTGAAACGGTCAAACCCAACGTCCGGCAATTTCCGGCCAAGGCCGTCCGCGGGGAGATGGTGGTGCTGGCGCCACCTGTGATTTCCATGGACGGCAGGCAAGACCGGCTATCGGTGGGCGCACGCATACGCGACGCCAACAACCATTTCACGTTGTCCACACCCTTGCTGAACAAGCCCTTGCTGGTGAACTACGTGCGCGACAACACCGGCCTGGTGCAGGAGGTCTGGATCCTCAATGCGGAGGAGGCCAAGGAAAAACGGCCGGGCGGCACCGCCACGCTGTTCAACTTCACCACTGACAGCAGCAGCTCAACAGCGCCTGCGGACAACGGCAAGACGCCATACAACCAGCTGCCGGGCTACAAGCGCTGATTTTCCGCCTCGCCGGGCGTTCCCCGGCCTCCATCGGCATTGCGCTCTTTCACCGAGAGGTTCAGGCAAGCCACCATTCACCAGCGAATCCCGCGGCCAACCGCCAGCAGACCATGAGCAAAAAAGTCTTTATCAAAACCTTCGGATGCCAGATGAACGAGTACGACTCGGACAAGATGTCCGACGTGCTGAATGCGGCCGAGGGCTACGAGCCCACCCAGGACATGGAGCAGGCCGACCTGATTTTGTTCAACACCTGCTCCGTGCGCGAAAAAGCCCAGGAAAAAGTCTTCAGCGACCTGGGCCGCGTCAAGCACCTGAAGGAAAAAGGCGTGTTGATCGGCGTGGGCGGCTGCGTGGCCAGCCAGGAAGGCGCGGCCATCATCCAGCGCGCACCTTACGTGGACGTTGTCTTCGGCCCGCAAACCCTGCACCGCCTGCCGCAGATGCTGGCCAGCCGGGCCCGCCTGGGCAAGCCGCAGGTCGACATCAGCTTTCCCGAAATCGAGAAATTCGACCACCTGCCGCCGGCGCGTGTCGAAGGCGCCAGCGCCTTTGTGAGCATCATGGAAGGCTGCTCCAAATATTGCAGCTACTGCGTGGTGCCGTATACCCGCGGCGAGGAAGTTTCGCGGCCTTTTGAAGACGTGCTGGTCGAGGTCGCCGGCCTGGCCGACCAGGGCGTCAAGGAAGTCACCCTACTCGGGCAGAACGTCAACGCCTACCGCGGCCCTATGGGCATGGACAAGAAGTCCGGCGCTGAGATCGCCGACTTCGCGACGCTGCTCGAATACGTGTCCGACATCCCGGGCATAGAGCGCATACGCTACATCACCAGCCATCCCAACGAATTCACGCAAAGCCTGATCGACGCCTACGCCAGGCTGCCCAAGCTGGTGAACCACCTGCACCTGCCGGTGCAGCACGGCTCCGACCGCATCCTGATGGCGATGAAGCGCGGCTACACCGCCATGGAATACAAGAGCACGGTGCGCAAGTTGCGCGCCATCCGCCCCGACCTGGCCATGAGCAGCGACTTCATCGTCGGCTTTCCCGGCGAAACCGAGGACGACTTCAACAAGCTGATGAAGCTGATCGACGAGATCGGCTACGACACTTCGTTCAGTTTCATCTACAGCCCTCGTCCCGGCACGCCGGCCGCCGCGCTGCACGACGACACGCCGCATGAGGTCAAGCTGCGGCGCCTGCAGCACCTGCAGGCCACCCTTGACGACAGCGTACGCGCCATCAGCGCGAGCCGGCAGGGCACGGTGCAGCGCATCCTGGTCGAAGGCGCCTCGCGCAAGGATCCGACCGAACTCATGGGCCGCACGGAATGCAACCGCGTGGTCAATTTCAAGGGCCAGCCGCGGCTGATCGGCCAGATGCTGGACATCACCATCACCCAGGCCACGCAGCGTTCGCTGCGCGGCGAAGTCCTGACGCGGGACCTCGCCGTCGCGGCCTGACGCCGCCCTTGCTCAAACACCCGACACGCATGCTGCAACGATTTTCGTTCCGGCAACTGCTGGTAATCGCTTTCCTGCTGATCGCGGCACTGCTGGGCGCCGCCTCGCTGCGCGCGCTGTTCACGCTGGAAGACCTCTCGCTGCAAAGCCGCGACAACGCCGCCCGGGCGCTGGACCTTAGCCGCGCCGCGCAGTCGCTCGGCGAGCGCAGCGTTTCCATGGAGCGCACTTCGCGGCAGTCGGTGGTGCTTGACGACCGGGTGCTGAGGGAACGCTTTGCCGAGGAACTGCGCGAAGCCGGCGGCATCCTGGCGACCCTGTCGCGCGAAGATATTCCTGCAGCCAGGGCTCGCCAATGGCGCGACCACCTGCAGACGATTGCCGGCCTGCTCACCGGCCCGCCCGATACCGCGCTGGACCGCGAGCGCCAGCTGGCACAGGAATTCCGCGAACTGGAAGGCATCAATGCCGCCATCGCGGTGCAGGTACAGCAGGCCATCCAGCAGCGCAACAAATCGCTGGAAAGCAAACTGGAGGCCAGCCGGCAGCGCCTGGCGCAGCAGGTGACCTGGGCCATCGTGCTGGCGGTCGTCATGGCCCTGGCCTTCGGCGTGTGGTTCACGCTGCCGCTGCGCCGCCTGGAAAACGCCATCGTGGGCCTGGGCGAGAACCGGCTCGACCAGGTGATCGCCATCCAGGGGCCGGCCGACCTCGCGCTGGTCGGGCAACGGCTGAACTGGCTGCGCCTGCGGCTGGTCGAACTGGACGCCGACAAGTCGCGCTTCCTGCGCCACATCTCGCACGAGCTCAAGACCCCGCTGGCCTCGCTGCGCGAGGGTGTGTCGCTGCTCGAAGACGGCGTGGCCGGCACACTGAGCAACGACCAGCGCGAGATCGCGCAAATCCTGAAGCACAACACTGGCGTGCTGCAAAGCCAGATCGAGGATCTGCTGCGTTTCAACACGGCGGCCTTCGAGGCCCGCCAGTTGCACCGGCAAAGCGTGGACCTGCTGCAACTGATGGAAGAGCAGGTCTACGCGCAGCGCCTGCAATGGCGCGCGCGCGAACTGACGGTCACCGTCGTGGGCGAGCCTCTGGTGATGGAGATAGACGCCGAGAAAATCGGCACCGCGCTGGCCAACCTCCTGTCCAACGCCATTCGCTACTCCCCGCCCAAGGGGATGATCCGGCTGGAACTCAGCCCCATGCGCGGTTTTGTGCGCATCGACATCCACGACCAGGGCGTGGGCGTGGCGCAGGCCGACCGTGAACGGATCTTCGAGCCCTTTTACCGCGGTGAGCGGCAGCCGCCCGACGTGGTCCGCGGCAGCGGTATCGGCCTGTCCATCGTGCATGAATACATCGCCGCACACGGCGGAAGCATCACCCTGATGCCCGACCAACCTGGTGCACACTTCAGAATAGAGCTTCCCCATGTTTCCAAGTAGTGATTTCTCCTCCCGTTCGCTTGCGGCCCGCCTTTCCGGGCACGGTCGGCTTTCGGCCCTGATGGCAACGGCCTTGCTGGCCGCGTGCGGCAGCGGCCCCGCGCCCGAGCGCGGCGCCGACCTGGCGGCGGTTCAGGCCGCCCGGGCCGCAGCCTCCGCCGCCGAAGCCGCGCGCGCCAGCGCCAGCCAACCCGCGCCGCTTTCCGAGGCCGTGGTCTTGGCCAGCGGCATGACGCTGCGCATGCTGGCCTACGCCGAGCGCGTGCGCCTCATGCAACCGCCCGAGCTCACCCAGGAAGTCGGCCGGCTGGGCGACGCCGCCAGCCCCGAAGCCCAGCTCCAGTTGTCACTGGTGCTGAGCCAACTGCGCCAGTTACCAGAACTGATACGTGCCCAGGAATTGCTCGCGCGCGTGCTCGGCAATGCCGACGCCAAGGCACTGCATCCGCTGGCCCGCTTGCTGGCATCGCGCTACGGCGAGCAGCGCCGCCTGGAAGAGCAGCTTGACAAGCAGAACCAGCAGTTGCGCGACGTGCAGCGCCGCCTGGACCAGACCAACGAGCGGCTCGAAGCGCTCAAGGCGATTGAACGCAGCCTCACGAGCCGACCGCCCGCGGCGCCGGCCTCGGCCCCCGCCGCCAGCCGGCCCCGCACCGCCCCGCCATGAGCGACATCGGCAGCACGATTTCCCCCCACCTGCTCGTCGTGGACGACGATGCGGACATGCTGCGCCTGCTCACCATGCGGCTCACCGCGGCGGGCTACCGCGTCACGACCGCCACCTCGGCCGAGGCGGCGCTGACGCAGCTTCATATTGAACGGCCCCAGCTGGTGCTCAGCGATGTGCGCCTGCCGGGCAAGGACGGCCTGGCGCTGTTCGACGACATCCGCCAGCAGCATCCTTCGCTGCCGGTGATCCTGCTGACCGCGCACGGCACCATCCCCGACGCGGTGGAGGCCACCGAGCGTGGCGTGTTCACTTACCTCACCAAGCCGTTTGACGGCAAGGGCCTGCTCGACAAAATCGCCCAGGCCCTGGCCTTGAGCGCCCCCGCCAGCCCGGCCAAACGCGGAAGCCCCGACGCCTGGCAGAACCAGATCATCAGCCGTTCCAGCCGCATGGCCGAGGCGCTGGCCGAAGCACGCATGGTGGCGCAGTCCGATGCCAGCGTGCTGCTGCGCGGCGAGAGCGGCACCGGCAAGGAACTGCTGGCCCAGGCCATCCACCAGGCCGGGCCGCGCGCCGGCAAGCCCTTTGTCGCGGTGAACTGCGGCGCCATCCCCGAGGCCCTGCTCGAATCCGAGCTGTTCGGCCACGTCAAAGGCGCCTTCACCGACGCGGTGGCCAACCACAAGGGGCTGTTCCAGGCGGCCGACGGCGGCACGCTGCTGCTCGATGAAATCGGTGACATGCCGCCGGCCCTGCAGATCAAGCTGCTGCGCGTGCTGCAGGAACGCGTGGTGCGGCCGCTGGGCTCCAGCCAGTCGATTCCGGTGGACGTTCGCATCATCTCCGCCACCCACCGTGATTTAGACGCGGCGATGGCCGAGGGCCAGTTCCGCGCCGACCTCTATTACCGGCTCAACGTCGTCACGCTGACCCTGCCGCCGCTGTCGGAGCGCCGCGAAGACATTCCCCTGCTGGCCAACCACTTCCTGCTGAAGCTGGCCACCAAATACGACAAACGCCTGAGCGGCTTTGCGCCCGAGGCCCTGAAAGCCCTGACGACTGCAGCCTGGCCGGGCAATGTGCGCCAGCTCTATAACGTGGTGGAGCAGGTCTGCGCGTTGTCGACCACGCCGCTGGTGCCGCTGGCACTGGTGCAGCGGGCCCTGCGCTCGCCAAGCGTGCAGGTGCTCACTTTTGCCGAAGCTCGGCAGCGTTTCGAGCGCGACTACCTGGTGGGCCTGCTCAAATTGACGGACGGCAACGTGGCGGACGCCGCTCGGCTGGCGGACCGCAATCGCACCGAGTTTTACCGCCTGATGCAAAAACACGGCCTCACGCCCGGCCACTTCAAGGCTGACAGTTCCAGCTCGGCAGCCTGAGCTTGTCGCCACGCCGCAGAGCGCCGTCGCTCTCCAGCGACAGTCGTAAGCCTTTGATTTACAACAAATTAATTGAACCAATCCTGGAGCTTGTCGCCCACCGGCGACAAAAACAGCGGTTCTGGCAGCTTTTGGGGCGGATTACATTTTGTTAAGTCAAGTATCACGTTCAAGCTATTGATTTAAAACAGTTTTTTCAAGCTGGCACAGGGTTTGCCCTAGTCATGGCATGCCAGCTTTTTCCCTGTCTCTTCAAAACGGTTTTCAGGCGTCGCGCCTGGCCCGTTTAGCGGCCCGGACCGGCCTTGCGGCGCTGGTCCTTGCGGCAGCGCAGGCACAGGCTTTCGATCTTGATGATGTGGCCGGCATGGCGCGCCAACGCTCGCAAACGCCGTGGCGCGAAGCCTCCCACGCGGTGCCTGCCGAACTCGCCAAGATGGGTTACGACGACTACCGGGACATCCGTTTCAATGCCGCCAGCACGCTCTGGCGCGCCGACAAGTTGCCCTACGAAGCGAACTTTTTCCACGTCGGCCGGCACGGCGATTCAGTCCGCATTCACGAAATCACGACAGCCGGCGTGAAGCCCCTGCCTTACGACCCTGCGACTTTCAATTTCGGGAAAAACAAATTGTCGCCCGAGACCTGGGGCGACCTGGGCCATGGCGGCGTGCGGTTTTTCAGCAACCTCAATTCGCCGACCTACAAAGACGAACTGGTGGTTTTCACCGGCGCCACGTATTTTCGCGCCCTGGGCGCAGGCCAGCGCTACGGCCTTTCGGCCCGGGGCCTGGCGGTCGATACGGCGGGCGGCGGCAAGGAAGAGTTTCCGCGTTTCACCGATTTCTGGCTCGAAAAGCCAGCCGGCGATGCAAAGCAGCTGACGGTCTATGCACTGATGGATTCAGAGCGCACGACGGGCGCCTACCGCTTCGACATCACGCCCGGCGACCAGACCACCACCAAGGTGCAGGCGCGCATTTTCATGCGCCCGGCCGCCACCAGCGGCAACAGCGCGCCGGTGGCCACGCTGGGCATCGCGCCGCTGACCAGCATGTTTTTCTCAGGCGAGAACCAGCCCCGTCCCGGCGACTTCCGTCCCGAGGTGCACGATTCGGACGGCCTGATGATGGCCACCGATGACGGTAAGGGCGGGGGTGAGTGGCTATGGCGACCGCTGCAAAACCCCTCGTCCACACTGGTGACGTCTTTCGCCATGAAATCGCTCAAGGGCTTCGGGCTGATGCAGCGCGACCGTGCCTTCGCCAGCTATGAAGACACCGAAGCGCGCTACGAACTGCGGCCCAGCGCCTGGGTCACGCCTGTCGGCGATTGGGGCCCAGGCCGCGTCGAATTGATGCAGTTCAACACGCCTGATGAGACGCACGACAACGTCGCGGCGTATTGGGTCCCCGAAAAAATGCCGGCGCCCGGCGAATCGCTGGACATCGCCTGGCAAATCAACTGGCAGGGCAAGAACCAGCAACTCCCGCCCAACGGCTGGGCCACGCAGTCGCGTCGCGGCATTGGATTCACCAAGCCCGGGACCGATCTCACGGGCCAGGTCCAGTACGTCATCGACTTTGCCGGTCCGGCGCTGGACACCCTGCCGGAAGACGCCAAGGTCGAAGCGGTCTCCAGCGCCAATGCCAACGGCCGCGTGCTCGAAAGCCTGGCCTACAAGAACCTCGCCACCGGCGCCTGGCGCATGACGCTGCGGGTGCAGCGACTGAACCCGGCCCAGCCTGTTGAGCTGCGCGCCTTCCTCAAACACGACAACCACACCGTAAGCGAAACATGGACCAACCTGATCACACCCTGACCGTAGCCGCATCGCGCAGCCCCTTGCGTGAAGAACGCCATCCGAATTCGGTCACGGCGCCGCCGCTGAACCGCGGCTCCATGGTGCCTCGCCCCTGGCGCGGTTTCTGGAACAGCATGGCGACCGCGCTTTTGCTGCCCCTGGTGGCTATGTTCAAAGCCGGCGACCCGGCGGCGCGGCGCCCGCTGCCGGCCGCCCGTCCCGAGCCCTGGCAGCGCGCTGCCAGGCGCCGCCGTGCGACCTTCCTGGTGTTGACGCTGATCAGCACGGTGCTGGCGACCAGCATCTTTGCCGACATGCAGCCCGACTACGACAACGCCTGGTTGCAGTACGGCCAAATCACCTTGTTCGCGCTGCTCTCCGCCTGGGTGGTGACCGGGTTCATGACGGCGATGATGGGCTTTTACGTCACCCTCTTCGGTGACAAGCACGCGCTGTCAGCCAAAAAAGTTCAGCACGTTCCGTTGGACGCCTCGACGCGCACCGCCATCATCATGCCTATCTGCAATGAGGACGTGCGCACCGTGTTCGCCGGCCTGCGTGCGACCTGCGAGTCGGTCGCCATGACGGGTCACGTGCAAAGCTTCGACGTGTTCGTCCTGTCGGACAGCAACAACCCGGCCATCATCAAAGCCGAGCGCGCCGCCTGGGAAGACCTGCGCAGCCAGTTGGCCGGCCACCCGGATCAGCCGCAGATCGAGGTCTATTACCGCTTGCGCAAACGCCGCACCGACCGCAAGGCCGGCAACGTGGCCGACTTCTGCCGCCGCTGGGGCAAGGACTACCGCTACATGGTGGTGCTGGACGCCGACAGCGTGATGAGCGGCGACTGCCTGGTGTCCATGGTCAAGCTGATGGAAGCCAACCCCAAGGCCGGCATCATCCAGACTGCCACCCAGGCCATAGGCCATGTGACCTTGCATGCGCGCGCGCAGCAGTTCGCCTCGCGCGTGACGGGTCGCCTGTTCACGCTGGGCATGCAGTTCTGGCAAATGGGCGAGTCCCACTACTGGGGCCACAACGCTATCATCCGCATTGAGCCCTTCATGAAACACTGCGCACTGGCCCACATCCAGGGTTCCGGCGGCATGGCCGGCAGCATCATGTCGCACGATTTCGTCGAAGCCGCGCTGATGCGCCGCGCCGGCTACCACGTCTGGCTGGTAGGCGACTTGGTGGGTAGCTACGAGCAGCAACCACCCGACCTGCTGGCCGAACTGCAACGCGACCGCCGCTGGTGCCAGGGCAATCTGCAGAATTCGCGCCTGATCGCCGAACCGGGCATACACCCGGTGCACCGCTCCATGTTCGGCACGGGTGCCATGGCCTATCTGTCGGCGCCGCTGTGGCTGTGCTTCCTGACCCTGGGAACAGCGCTGTGGCTGTCGGGCTCACCCATGATCGCCGACTGGACGCTGTTGCCGGGCGAGCTGATGTCGCTCTGGGCCTGGACGCTGTGCATGCTGTTTTTGCCGCGCATCCTGGGCATTGCCGCGGTGCTGATCAACCGCCAGCAGCAGTCCTACGGCGGCACCGCCAGCCTGCTGCGCAGCGCGCTGCTGGAAACCCTGATTGCCTTGCTGCAGGCGCCCATCCGCATGCTGGCGCATTCGCTGTTCGTGGTGGTGGCGCTGACCGGCCTGAAGCTCGAATGGAAATCGCCTCCGCGTGAAGCGGCCGCCGTGCCCTGGCGCCATGCGCTGGCGCAGCTGGCCCCCATGTCCGGCGTGATCGCGCTGCTGGCTGTCGGCATTGCGGTGATCGATGCACGCGCCTTGATCTGGCTGATTCCCGTGGGCCTGCCGCTGCTGCTGTCCATCCCGATGACGGTGCTGACCAGCAAGGTCGGCGTGGGCACGGCCCTGCGCGCGCAAAACTACCTGCTGATTCCGGAAGAGACCCGCTCGCCGGCGGTGCTGCGCCGCGCCTGGCTGCATGCCAGCCGGCTGGCCCAGCCGAGGCTGAAGGCGGCTTGAGGCCGGGAAGCCTGAAAAGCCCCCAAAAAAAAGCCGCTTGAAGCGGCTTTTTTTATTGGCGCCTTGGCCTTCTTTAAAACTTCGGCATGCCCTTCATGCCGCCCATGCGCTTCATCATCTTCATCATGCCGCTGCCCTTCATCTTCTTCATCATGCCCTGCATCTGCTCGAACTCGTTGAGCAAGCGGTTGACTTCCTGAACGTGCACGCCTGAGCCGGCGGCGATGCGGCGCTTGCGCGTGGCCTTGATGAGCTCGGGCTTGCGGCGCTCCAGCGGCGTCATGCTCTGGATGATGCCTTCCTTGCGCTTGATGCCTTTTTCGGCCTCGTCCATGTTGACCTGGCCGGCCTTGGCGGCCATCTGCGCCGGCAACTTGTCCAGCAGGCTGGACAGGCCGCCCATGTTCTTCATCTGCTGCAGCTGGCCCAGGAAGTCATTGAGGTCAAAGCCGTCGCCCGACTTGATCTTGGCGGCGAGCTTCTGGGCCGCGGCCACGTCCACGCCGGCAGCGACCTGCTCGACCAGCGCTACGATGTCGCCCATGCCGAGGATGCGGCCCGCATGGCGCTCGGCGTCAAACACCTCCAGGCCGTCGATCTTCTCGCTGGTGCCCGAAAACTTGATGGGTGCACCGGTGACCTGCCGCACGCTGAGCGCCGCGCCGCCGCGCGAGTCGCCGTCGGTCTTGGTCAGGATGATGCCGGTCAGCGGCAGCGCCTCCTTGAAGGCTTTGGCGGTGTTGACCGCGTCCTGGCCCTGCATGGCGTCGACCACGAACAGGGTCTCAACCGGATTCAGGATGGCATGCAGGTCCTTGATTTCTGCCATCAGGGCTTCATCGATGGCCAGCCGGCCGGCCGTATCAACCAGCAGCACGTCGAAGAAGTGCTTGCGGGCGTAGTCGATGGCGGCGCGGGCAATGTCGGCCGGCTTCTGGTCGGGCGTGCTGGGAAACCATTCAGCGCCGGCCTGTTTGGTGACCGTCTTGAGCTGTTCGATGGCGGCCGGTCGGTAGACGTCGCCTGAAACCGTCAGCACTTTTTTCTTGCGCTTTTCGATCAGGTGCTTGGCCAGCTTGGCCGTCGTGGTGGTTTTACCTGCGCCCTGCAGGCCCGCCATGAGGATGACCGCGGGCGGCTGCGCCGCCAGGTTGATGTCGCTCACGCCCTCGCCCATGGTGGCGGCAAGCTCCTTGTTGACGATGCCGACCAGCGCCTGGCCCGGCGAGAGCGAGCCCATCACCTCCTGGCCCAGCGCCTTTTCCTTGACCCGGGCGACGAAGTCGCGCACGACCGGCAGGGCCACGTCGGCCTCCAGCAAGGCCATGCGGACTTCGCGCAGCATGTCCTGCACATTGGATTCGGTGATGCGGGCCTGGCCTCGCATTTCCTTGACGAGGCGGGATAACTTGTCGGTAAGGGCTGAAGCCATGGGAAGGCGCCACGGGCGTGGGGCGGTTAAGTGGGGAAGAAAGCCGCCGCGAGGGCGGCGGCGGAAGCGGTCGGGGAAGCAGTAAAGGCTAAACTCTAGCCATGATTTTAGCTTTGAGCGACTGGTGGGGTCTTGCCGCTGCGGGCGGCGCCGCCGTCGCCTATGCCGTCCTGGCGCTGGCCGCGTCACGCCTGGGCACCGGCACCGTGCGCGGCCTGCTGCTGGCCGCCTGGTTGCTGCATGCGCTGGCGCTGGCTGACGGCCTGCTGGGCGAACCGGCCCGTTTCGGGTTCGCGCCCGCGCTGTCCATGACCGTCTGGCTGGTGCTGACCGTATACGCCATCGAAAGCCGCCTTTTCCCGCAACTGCAGGCCCATTGGGCCTTGGCGGGCCTGGGCAGCGTGGCGGTTATCCTGACACTTGTTTTCCCCGGCACCACTTACCACGCCATTGCATCGCCGTGGCTGCCGCTGCATTGGGCTCTGGGCATCGCATCTTACGGGCTGTTCGCGGCGGCGGTGGTACACGGCTGGCTCATGACGCGCTCCGAGCGGTCCATCCGGCTGGCCGCGCAGACCGACGCCGGCGTGCCTCTGATGACGCTGGAGCGCCTCACTTTCCGTTTCGTGGAGGCGGGCTTTGTACTACTGTCGGCCACACTGTTTGTCGGCTGGCTGTTCGCCGAGACGCTCTACGGCCCGGGCCTGGCCTGGAAATGGAACCACAAAACCGTGTTCTCGGTCCTGGCCTGGCTGACTTTTGCGGGCCTCCTGATCGGCCGCGCACGCCTGGGCTGGCGTGGCCGCAAGGCGGTCCATGTGCTGTACCTCGGCTCCGGCCTTCTGCTGCTGGGTTATGCCGGTTCACGTTTTGTGCTTGAAGTCATTCTGAGGCGGGTATGAAGTACCTGCTGGTCATGGCCTTGGTGCTGGTGGTGTTCTGGATCTGGCGGCACAACCGTGAAGCGGAACGGCGCGACGCTGAGCCGGTCCGCGCACCGGCCCCACCCAAAACGGGAGCCGCAGTCACTGAAATCGTCGCCTGCAAGATTTGTGGCGTGCATTTGCCCAAATCCGAAGCACTGATCGGCAACAAGGGCGTTTACTGCAGCGACGCGCACCGGCGCGAAGGCGGGCGCTGAATGAGCACGCCGTCCCATTGGTTTGAGACAGGCGGCGACAAGAGTCCGGGCAGCTGGGAAATCACGTCCGAGCCTGGTTCCTTCGGCCGCTTGTGGCATGTTTTCATGACGGCGCGGGTCGCGATCGCCGCCGTGCTGGTCGTCCTGCAGGCGTTCATCTACGCACTCGGAAACGTCACCAACCACTGGTCCATCGCGACCTGCATCGCCTACCTGTGTGCCACCCTGGCCGTGCGGGTCTGGTCGCGGCCGCAGCCGCCCGGCAGCACTTTTGACGCGCAATGGGTGCTGACCATAGGCGTGGACGTCATCGCCTTTTCGGCGCTGAACTTCCTGCAATCCAGCGGCATCAACTACACCCCGCTGTTCGCGCTGCCGGTGCTGTTGTCCTCCATCCTTGGGCCAATCCTGTTGGCCTTCGGAACTGCCGCCAGCGTGACACTGCTGCTGCTGGCCGACGCCTGGTGGAACTCGCTGCAAGGGCTGGGCGATTCCAACGCACGCTTCCTGCAAGCGGGCTTGAGCAGCTCCGGTTTCTTCTTCGTTGCGCTGCTCGCCAACAACCTGGCCTTGCGCCTGGCACGTGAAGAGCTGCTGGCCAAACGCGGCCAGTCCGCTGCCCGCATGCAGACGCAGGTGAACGAGTTGGTCATTGAAGCCCTGGCAGACGGCGTGCTGGTGGTCGACGTCAACGGCATCGTGCGCTCGGCCAACCCGGCTTCCCGGCGCCTGCTGGCGGCCGGCGACGCCGTGCGCAACGCGCCCTTCATCCTGGCCACGGAAGCGGCGTGGCAGCCTCTTGCCGAGTTGATGCATCGCACCTTCGTGGCGCAATCGCCCCAGGAAGCGGACGTCAGCCTGGACAACGCGGGCGGCTACACCCGACGGCTGCACGTGCGCACGCGGCTGGCCGCATCGCCCAACGGCACGCATGAGAGCCTTTGCGTAATGTTTCTGGAAGACCTGCGCGAGATGGAAGCGCGCGTGCGGACCGAAAAAATGGCGGCCATGGGCCGCATGTCGGCCGCGGTAGCCCACGAAATTCGCAACCCGCTGGCCGCCATTTCGCAGGCCAACGCCCTGCTCGAGGAGGACCTGCAGGATCCAGGGCACCGCCAGCTCACCGACATGGTCAGGCAAAACGCGCAGCGCCTGGCGCGCATCGTCGACGAGGTATTGAATATTTCGCGGGCCCAGGCGCAACTGCCATCGCCGCAAGCCACCACCCTGCCGCTGGATGACACCGTCCAGAAAATCACGTCCGAGTGGGCAGGGCAAACCGCAGCCTCGGGGCGCACACGCATCACGGCAGACTCGGACAATGCCGTGGTGGTTTTTGAGCCTGAGCATTTACGGCGCCTGATGATCAACCTGCTGGACAACGCCCTGCGTTATGCCAGCGATTCGGCGGGAGCGATCGAAGTCGCGACCCAGAGCGTAGCGCCAGGGCAGGCGCGCCTTTCCGTCTGGAGCGACGGCCAGCCGCTGGAACATACCGTGCAGAGCCACCTGTTCGAACCCTTTTTCTCATCGGAAAGCCGCTCCAGCGGGCTGGGCCTCTATATCTGCCGCGAGCTGTGCGAGCGCTACGGCGCCATGATCGGCTACCAGCGCGTGCAACGCGAAGGCACGGAGGGCAACGAATTTTTCGTCATGTTCAGTCCCTCCTCGCAATCTCCGAACATGCCTTCGCCTTCTTTTGCCACAATGCCCAATTGACAACATGAGCATGCAAACCCCGACTCCCCAGCAAGCCCGGATCCTCGTCATCGACGACGAGCCGGACCTGCGGACCCTCTATGAGCTGACCTTGCTCAGGGAGGGTTACCGGGTGGAGGCCGCCGGCGATTTGCTGCAGGCCCGCCAGCAACTCAGTGAAAACCGGTTTGACGCCGTCATCACCGACATGCGCCTGCCCGATGGTCTGGGCCTGGAGTTGCTACGCGACATGGTGAACCAGCAGCGCAGCGAACGCTGCGTAGTGATCACGGCGCACGGCTCCGCCGAAAACGCGGTCGAAGCCCTCAAGGCCGGCGCCTTCGACTATCTCACCAAGCCTGTCGACCTTAAACAGTTCCGCAGCGTGGTGGCATCCGCCGTGCAGGGCGCCAAGCATCCTGCGCCGGCCGCAGGCAAGGCCGAGCGCGGGACGCCCGACTCCGGCATCACGCCGCTGGCGTTGCCCTTGCCCGTGGCCGCCGAAGCCCCGTTGATATTGCAGAAGCTGGTCGGCGAATCGGCCGTCATGCGCGCCGTCAAGTCGCGCATCCTCAAGGTGGCCGGCAGTATGGCGCCGGTGCTGATCCAGGGCGAGTCGGGCACCGGCAAGGAGCTGGTCGCGCGTGCCGTGCACGGCTGCAGCCACCGCGCGACAGGGCCGTTTGTGGCCGTCAACTGCAGCGCCATTCCGGAAAACCTCCTGGAAGCGGAGTTTTTCGGCGCACGCAAAGGCGCTTACACCGGCTCGGCGCAGGATCGGCAGGGATACTTCCAGGCGGCCAAAGGCGGGACCCTTTTTCTTGACGAAATTGGCGACCTGCCGCTGGCCATGCAGTCCAAGCTTCTGCGGGCCATCCAGGAACGCACCGTGCGGCCGCTGGGCTCCGCCCAGGAAGATGCGGTGGACGTGCGCATCGTCAGCGCCACCCACAAAGACCTGGTAGCCGAAGTCCAGGCGGGGACTTTTCGCCAGGATCTCTATTACCGGCTCAACGTGATCGAAATTCACGTGCCGGCCCTGCGCGAGCGCCGGGAAGACTTGCCGGCCCTGTGCAAAGCCTTGCTGGTCCGAATTTGCCAGGAGTCAGGCTTTCCCGTGCCCGAGCTGACGGACCCGATGCTGGACCAGCTACGCGCCCTGCCCTTCAACGGCAACGTCCGCGAACTTGAAAACACCCTGCACCGGGCTGTGGCGCTTGGCGATGGCAGCGAGCTGCATTTCGACGCGCCGGCGGACGAGCAGGTCGCCATTCCGGAAAACCTGCAAGACTACCTGGACAGGCAGGAGCGAAGCATCCTTACGAAGGTATTGCTCGAAAATGGATTCAACCGCACCGCGGCGGCCGCCAGGCTGGGTCTGAGCCTGCGCCAGATCCGCTACCGCATTGCCCGCCTCAACATCGTGACACCGGGCAGCGAAGACCCTGCCGATGGACTCGACGCCGCCGATGACCCCGCCTGAAAGCCGGAGCGCCGGCGCCTCGCCTGCGCTGTGGCGGGATGGCTGGTACCGCTATGCACGCGCGCAGGCATCGCCGAATTTCGGCCCGCGGCCCGAGGGTGCGCAAATCGACCTCGTGGTCATTCACTCCATCAGCCTGCCGCCCGGCGAATTCGGCAACGGCAACGTGCAGCGCCTCTTCACCAACGAGCTTGATTGGGAAGCCCACGCTTACTTCCAGGGCATACGCGGCCTGCAGGTGTCGTCGCATTTCTTCATTGCCCGCTCCGGCGCCTTGTGGCAATTTGTCGGTTGTGGCGACAGAGCCTGGCATGCCGGGGAATCGAACTACCGCGGACGCGGCAACTGCAACGACGATTCCATCGGCATTGAACTTGAAGGCCTGGAGGGCGGCGCGTTCGAAGCACAGCAGTACGAGACCCTGGCCGGGCTTTGCGCTTCGCTGCTTCAGGCCTATCCCATTGCCCACATCGCGGGACACGAGCACATCGCGCCCGGCCGCAAACACGATCCCGGCCCAGGTTTCGACTGGCCCTTGCTGCGAGACTCGCTGGCCTTGCCTGCTAGGTATTTTCCCGACACCGTTTGAGTGGCGCGTGCATAAGACCACACCAGGGTGGTGCGCTTTGCCGACGAAAATTTCCCGGTATTTTTACCGCGCTAACATGGGCTTGTGTTGGCGGACCAAAGCCCGCGACAAGGCGCGCCGCAGCGTCGTGCAGCTCTCGCGAGGCTGATGGAATCAGGCTTCGCGCGATGATGCGCCGCACGAATCTGAGGACGCTGCGCGGGGATCGAAATGGGGCGTAAAAAGCCACAAAACGTAACGGTCAATAAAGTCGGCGGTACACTACCTGTAGTGGCTTGTATTCCCCCAATACCCTAGGTATAGTGCCTAAGCCCTAATTCAGATTGATGTAATTCGGGCCCCGGCGACGAGAAAATGGTTCATGCTTTTTGAGCCCCTCCCGCCAAACGGATTGCCCGGAACAGCACATCAAGCCAGCCATAAAACAAAGAGGAATTCATGCAAACAGCACAACACGCAGTGCCCGCAACGCCCGGCGTTGCCGCCGGCAACCCGGCAGCCAGCGAATCCAACACCCAGCCCAATCCCCTTGCCCATTACCAGATCATCCGCCGCAACGGCGGTGTGGTGCCCTTCGAGCCCAACAAGATCGCCGTGGCCATGATGAAGGCTTTCCTGGCCGTTCACGGAACGCAGGGCGCGGCCTCGGCCAGCGTGCGCGAAACGGTTGACGGACTGACCCAGGCGGTCATCCGCGCCCTGATGCGCTCGCGTCCAGGCGGCGGCACCTTTCATATAGAAGACGTGCAGGACCAGGTCGAACTCGGCCTGATGCGCGGCGGCCACCACGAGATTGCCCGCGCCTATGTGCTGTACCGCGAAAAGCGCACGCAGGAGCGCGCACGCCAGCCGCAAAGCACGGCACCCGCAGTCCCCCTGATCCATGTGACCGACCGCGGCAACCGCGTCGCGCTCGACGTCCGCAACCTGCAGGCGCTGATCGAAGCGTCTTGCGCCAACCTGGGCGCCGACGTCAAACCCGACCCCATCGTTGCGGAAACCATGCGCAACCTCTACGACGGCGTTCCCATCGACGAGGTCTACAAAGCATCCATCCTGGCGGCGCGCACCCTGATTGAAAAGGACCCCGACTACACCTACGCCACCGCGCGCCTGCTGATGCACACCATCCGCCGCGAAGTGCTGGGCGAGGAAGTCACCCAGGCTGACATGGCCGTCCGCTATGCCGAATACTTCCCGCAATTCATCGCCAAGGGCGTGCAAAACGAACTGCTCGACGAAAAGCTGCAGCAGTTCGACCTGGCCCGCCTGGGCGCCGCGCTCAAGCCCGAGCGCGACCTGAAGTTCGACTACCTCGGTCTGCAGACCCTGTTTGACCGCTATTTCCTGCACGTGCGCAAGCAGCGCATCGAGCTGCCGCAGGCATTCTTCATGCGCGTGGCCATGGGCCTGTCGCTCAACGAGATCAACCGCGAAGAGCGCGCCATCGAGTTCTACGAGATCCTCTCGTCCTTCGACTTCATGTCGAGCACGCCCACGCTGTTCAACGCCGGCACCCTGCGCTCGCAGCTGTCGTCCTGCTACCTCACCACGGTCGCCGACGACCTGGGCGGCATCTACGACGCGATCAAGGAAAACGCCCTGTTGTCCAAATTCGCCGGCGGCCTGGGCAACGACTGGACGCCCGTGCGCGCCTTGGGCGCCCATATCAAGGGCACCAACGGCGAATCACAGGGCGTCGTGCCTTTCCTGAAAGTCGTCAACGACACCGCCGTGGCGGTCAACCAGGGCGGCAAGCGCAAGGGCGCCGTCTGCGCCTACCTGGAAACCTGGCACCTGGACATCGAAGAGTTCCTGGAACTGCGCAAGAACACCGGCGACGACCGCCGGCGCACGCACGACATGAACACCGCCAACTGGATTCCCGACCTCTTCATGCGCCGCGTGATGGAAAAAGGAAGCTGGACCCTGTTCTCGCCGTCCGACACACCTGACCTGCACGACAAGTTCGGCAAAGACTTCGAGAAGATCTACACCGCCTACGAAGCCAAGGCCGAACGCGGCGAAATCAAGCCGTCCCGCAAGGTACAGGCCACCGACATGTGGCGCAAGATGCTGTCCATGCTGTTTGAAACCGGCCATCCCTGGATCACCTTCAAGGACGCCTGCAATGTGCGCTCGCCACAGCAGCACACCGGCGTCGTGCACTCGTCCAACCTGTGCACCGAGATCACGCTCAACACCAGCGACACCGAAACTGCCGTCTGCAATCTGGGCTCCGTCAACCTGGTCCAGCACCTGAAAGACGGCGCGGTCGACCATGACAAGCTCAAGAAGACCATCACCACGGCCATGCGCATGCTGGACAACGTGATCGACATCAACTACTACGCCGTCAAGAAGGCCCGCGATTCCAACATGCGCCACCGCCCGGTGGGCCTGGGCATCATGGGCTTCCAGGACTGCCTGTATGAACTGCGCGTGCCTTACGCCTCTCAGGAAGCCGTCGATTTCGCCGACAAATCCATGGAAGCGGTCTGCTACCACGCCTACTGGGCCTCCACCGAGCTGGCCAAAGAGCGCGGCAAATACGCCACCTACAAGGGCTCGCTCTGGGACAAGGGCATCCTCCCGCTGGACACCCTGGACATGCTGGCAGAGCAGCGCGGCGGCTATATCGAAATCGACCGTTCGGCCACGCTGGACTGGGACGCCCTGCGCAAGAAGATCGCCAAGGACGGCATGCGCAACTCCAACTGCGTCGCCATCGCTCCCACCGCCACCATCTCCAATATCATCGGCGTGGACGCCTGCATCGAGCCCTGCTTCGGCAACCTCTCGGTCAAGTCCAACCTGTCCGGTGAGTTCACGGTCATCAACCACTACCTGGTGCGCGACCTCAAGCGCTTGAACCTGTGGGACGACGTGATGGTGGTCGACCTCAAACACTTTGACGGATCGCTGCGCCCCATCGACCGCGTGCCGCAAGACGTCAAGGCGCTGTACGCCACCGCGTTTGAAATCGAGACCTCCTGGATCGTCGAAGCCGCGGCGCGCCGCCAGAAATGGATAGACCAGGCGCAATCGCTCAATATCTATATGGCGGGCGCTTCCGGCAAGAAGCTGGACGACACCTACAAGCTGGCTTGGTTGCGCGGCCTCAAGACCACCTACTACCTGCGCACCCAGAGCGCGACGCACGCCGAGAAATCGACCGTGACCGCAGGCAAGATGAACTCGGTCTCATCGGGCACCGCGCCTGTTGGCGGTGGCATGAGCGCACTCGAAGTCGCAGCTGCTGCAGCGCAAGCGCAGATGAACGCAACGCCTGCGACCGACATCAAGTTCTGCGCGATCGATGACCCGGGATGCGAGGCCTGCCAGTAAAAAACATCGAGTCACGCAGTCACCCGGCTGCGCGATTCGATGTATATGAGCAACACAATTTTGTAGCGATGTGAATGAACACTTTTCATTTTGTATCGCTGCTTTCATAATCCCACAGTATTGGAAACCTCTATGTTGACCTGGGACGAAGAAGTCAAACCATCGTTGCAAACACCTCATAACAGCGGCTCGCCTGAAAGCCGCTCGATGGAACTTCCGCCTCTTTCTTTGAACACCGCCGAGCAACCCCAAGCGCAAGTGCGCATGCTCAACGACGGCGCGTTCACTCCTGCACCCGCAGCAATCCCTTCGGCCCCTGCCACAGCCGAACCCGCCAAAGCGCAGCGCGTCAAGGCCTCCGACAAGCGCATCATCAACGGCCAGACCGACGTCAACCAACTGGTGCCTTTCAAATACAAATGGGCCTGGGAAAAATACCTCGCCACCTGCGCCAACCACTGGATGCCGCAGGAAGTGAACATGACGCGCGACATCGCGCTCTGGAAAGACCCGAACGGCCTGACCGAAGACGAACGCCGCCTCGTCAAGCGCAACCTGGGTTTCTTCGTGACCGCCGACTCGCTGGCCGCCAACAACATCGTGCTGGGCACCTATCGCCACATCACGGCGCCCGAGTGCCGCCAGTTCCTGCTGCGCCAGGCTTTCGAAGAAGCTATCCATACCCATGCCTACCAGTACATCACTGAATCGCTGGGCCTGGACGAAGCCGAGATCTTCAATGCCTACAACGAGGTCCAATCCATCAAGGACAAAGACCAGTTCCTGATCCCTTTCATTGAAGTCATCTCCAACCCGCACTTCAAGACCGGCACGCCCGAAGCCGACCAGACCCTGCTCAAGTCGCTGATCGTGTTCGCCTGCCTGATGGAAGGCCTGTTCTTCTATGTCGGCTTCACGCAGATTCTTGCCCTGGGCCGCCAGAACAAGATGACCGGCGCCGCCGAGCAGTACCAGTACATCCTGCGCGACGAGTCCATGCACTGCAACTTCGGCATCGACCTGATCAACCAGCTGAAGCTGGAGAACCCGCACCTCTGGACTGCGGAGTTCAAGGCCGAGATCAAAGCCCTGTTCATGAAAGCCGTCGAACTGGAATACCGCTACGCCGAAGACACCATGCCGCGCGGTGTGCTCGGCCTGAATGCCTCCATGTTCAAAGGCTACCTCCGCTACATTGCCAATCGCCGTGCCACGCAGATCGGACTTGAAACTCTCTTCCCCAACGAGGAGAATCCATTCCCGTGGATGAGCGAAATGATCGACCTGAAAAAAGAGCGCAACTTCTTTGAAACCCGTGTGATCGAGTACCAGTCCGGTGGTGCCCTCTCCTGGGATTGATTGAAAACGCCCAACAATGATTTCTAGAATTGCAATGACCAACGACAGCACCGCAGAGTGCGCGCTGGGCTTTGCTCCTGTGTTCGCGGCGCTGGGACCGGTTTATCCGGGGCCCAACGCCGTGAATCGCTTTACGTACTCCAACCGTGAAGTGCTCTTTGCAACGTGATCAAGGAGAAAACTATGGCAACTGCGAAAAAAACTGCGGCTAAAAAAGCTGCTCCGAAGAAGGCTCCTGCTAAAAAGGCAGCAGCTAAGAAGGCTCCTGCTAAAAAAGTAGCAGCTAAAAAAGCTCCGGCTAAAAAAGCTCCAGCGAAAAAAGTAGCGGCCAAGAAGCCAGCTGCGAAAAAATCGCCAGCGAAAAAGCCAGCAGCCAAGAAGGTAGCGGCCAAGAAGCCAGCGGCGAAAAAAGCCGCAGCGAAAAAGCCAGCAGCCAAGAAGGCCGCGAAAAAGGTAGCGAAGAAACCAGCGGCCAAGAAAGCCGCTGCGAAGAAGCCTGCCGCCAAGAAAGCAGCGAAAAAGCCCGCTGCGAAGAAAGCCGCGAAAAAACCTGCTGCCAAAGCTGCGAAAGCACCTGCTGCAGCGGCTGCCCCTGCGGCTCAGACTACTCTGAACCCGCAAGCTGCCTGGCCGTTTCCGACAGCCAGCAAGCCGTAAGCAGTAAGGTAATTCTGCTTAGAGCCCGATATCGAAAGATGTCGGGCTTTTTTCATGCCCGCAACACTCGCTTCCTCCATCCATCCGTCCAATTGCATCCCCGGCCCGCCACTCCCTCCTGCCATGACCTTGCCAATGCCGCTACCTGAGCTTGCTTTTCTGCGGGTTGAAAAGAACGGGGACATACTGATCGACGTGCACGTGGTGCCGAACGCAGCCAGAACCCAGGTTGTTGGCCTGCATGGCGAAGCGGGCCAGCAGGCGCTGCGCCTGCGGCTGCAGGCGCCCCCGGTTGACGGCAAGGCCAACCAGGCACTCGTGAAATGGCTGGCTGCCTGCCTGGGTGTTCCTCAACAGGCCGTCACACTGGCGCGCGGGGAAACCTCCAGGCGCAAGCAGCTTCGTGTGAGCGCCTCAGCGGCCGGTCGGGCGACATGGGATGCACTGATGAAAGCGCTGGGCGAAGCCGGCTCACCCTCCTGATTCGGCGACCGGCTGGCTTTAAGCCGCGTAAGCTATTTAAGCCGCGATTTGTTCTGCCGACAGGGTGTAGTTCTGCCCACCGCGCGTCGCGATCTTGAGCGCACCGACGCGGTTGCCCAACGCGGCACAGCGCGCCAGCGACCAGCCCTGCTCCAGGCCGAACAGCAGCGCCCCGCGAAAGGCGTCGCCGCAACCGGTCGGGTCCACCACAGCCTCGGCCTTCACCGGCGGCACAACGGTTTTTTCACCGTCAATCCAGACTTCGCAGCCTTCAGCGCCCAGTGTCACCACCAAGCCCTGCACGCGCCGCGACAATTCGGCGCACGACAGGCCGGTACGGTCGCTAAGCATCTTGGCCTCGTAATCGTTGACCGTCACCCAGGTCGCCAGTTCGACGAAATGTGAGAGTTCTTTGCCGTCGAACATCGGCAGGCCTTGGCCCGGGTCAAACACAAAGGGGATGCCGGCGGCCTTGAACTGCTCAGCATGTTGCAGCATGGCGTCGCGCCCGTCGGGCGAAATGATGCCCAGCTTGATGTCACCGCGCGCTTCAATGCGAGTCACGTGGGCCTGCATCATCGCGCCGGGGTGGAAAGCCGTGATCTGGTTGTTGTCGCGGTCGGTCATGATCATGGCCTGCGCGGTGTAGGTGTCGCCGACCTGGCGCACGAACTCGGTGCTGATACCCAGGGTTTTCATGCGATCCACATACTCAACACCGTCGCTGCCGACAGTCGCCATAGGCAGGGCCGTGCCGCCCAGTTGCCGCAGGCTGTAGGCGATGTTGCCGGCGCAGCCGCCGAATTCGCGGCGCAGCGCCGGAACCAGGAAGGACACATTGAGGATGTGCAACTGGTCGGGCAGGATCTGCTCGGAGAAGCGCCCCTCGAAGCTCATGATGGTGTCAAACGCGAGGGAACCACAGATAACAGCAGACATTGAATTTTCTCGTTTCAGTCAGGGATAGTCAGGGGTAAAAAGCCAGGACGCGATAGCCCGCCACTCGCAAGGGCGAGGGTGCGGAAGATGATGAGGAAGAAGACGAAGAAGAGGTCGGGGACGGCGCAGCAACTGCGTCACCCGACACCCTCATGATGACCAGGCCCGCCAGTTCGGACTGCGCCGCCAGCGTCGCACCCTTGGCGCCGAACTGCGCCGGCGCAAGGATGCGGCGCACCACGGCCTGGTCCTGGGTGTCCGTCAGGGTCACCTCCAGCGAAGGCGTTTCCAAGGCCGCCACACCGGTGTTCTTGAGGGTGAAGCTCAGGCGGTAAACATCGGGAGCTACCCGGTTGAATGTAGAGCTATCGATCACCAACGCCTCGATGTGGCGCGGCGGACGGATCTCGCAACGCAGCGGGCCGCACAGCACCTGCAGCGCCGGAAGCAGTCGCGGCTCCAGCGCGGCCAACATGTCCCTTTGCTGGACGGCCCATTGCGCCACCAGCGTGGCCAACAGCAGCAAGGACAGTATGGCCAGCGAGAGGCGTGTCAGCGGTTTTCGCCAGAAGGCCTTGCGCCGCGCATCCCGAACAAAGGACACGTCATGCTCCATCGGCCGCCCCGGCATGCCGGAATCCACGTCGGAATAGGCGAAGCTGGAATCGTCCTCGATGGCTTGGCTCACCATCGCCGGCTGGCGCGGCAGCGGCGCCTCGGGCAGCGACCCGGCGGGCAGTTCCAGTTCCGTCGGATCAAGCTGACGTTCCTGCTGCGCCCGTTTCCAGCGTGCGGGATCGAAGTCGGCGGCGCTGTCCTGCGCCTCTTCCCAGCCGGGGCCGGAGGGCCGCAGCGGCGCCCTGTCGGCAAACGAGCGGGCGGGCGCCCACTCCTGCCGGGACGGCGCCACCGGCGGGTCCGCCTCAGGCAGGCTTTGCGGCTCGGTGGGGCGGTCAAATTCCGGCGGGGGCTCGGGGGGCGCAACGGGCGCGGCACTCAGTGTGGCCGTGGGCGCAGTCAGCGAGGACATATCGCGCGGCAGCAGATGGGCCGACGCATCGAACACTTCAGCGCAATGCCCGCATCGCACCCAGCCTTGTGAGACTTTGAGTTGATCGGTCACGACTTTGAACATCGTGCCGCATGCGGGGCAGCGCGTAATCAGGCTCATTTAGCGCTGTATTGTAGGGGCGTGAGCCGCAGGGAAGGCCCCGCTGACCAGCCTAGAAGCTGGCAGTCATCAGTATCCAGCCCTCTTGCGCATCATGCACCTTGAGCTGGCAATAGGGGGCGTAGGCTTCCTTGAGCTCATCGGCCTGGCGCTCCAGGATGCCGGCGAGGACCAGGTGGCCGCCCTTCTCGACGTGGGCGCACAGCAGGGGCGCCAGCACCTTGAGTGGCGTGGCCAGGATGTTGGCCAGCACGGTACGGTACCGGCCGGACGCCTTCTCGGGCAAGCCGGCCTTCAGCGCCACATGGTTGGCCTCAGCGTTGGCATGCGTCGATTCAACGGCAGCCTGGTCGATGTCGACGGCGTCGATATCGGTCGCCCCGAACTTCGCCGCACCGATGGCGAGAATGCCCGAACCGCAACCGTAGTCGAGAACGCGGCCCAGGTTCTTACCGTCCCGGCTGGCAATCCAGCGCAAGCACATCCGTGTGGTGGGATGGGTGCCCGTGCCGAAAGCCAGGCCTGGGTCCAGGCGAATCACCTGTTGGGCCCCGGCCGGCGGCTCGTGCCACGTTGGCACGATCCAGAACTCGGGTGTGATCTCAACCGGCTCAAACTGCGACTGCGTCAGGCGTACCCAGTCCTGTTCGGGAACAGGCTGGATGGCTACCACCCGGCAGCCCCCGAAAAAATCCTGCGCCGCCAACACAGTGGCCGCATCCCGCGCCAGGGCTTCGGTGGCAAACAGCGACACGACTCGCGAGCGCTCCCAGCCCGCCTTGGGCGGCGGCATACCGGGCTCGCCAAACAAAGCCTGCTCAGCCGGCGTCTGCGCGTCGGCGTCTTCCACCGACACGCTGAGCGCATCCAGCGCGTCCAGCGCCTCGCTCAGGACTTCGACTTCATCGACGGGGGCCAGCAGGATCAGTTCAAACATGGTTCATTCCTCGCGGGAGTCTGCGCCCCGAGGTGCACAGGTATTCAATACCAGCATGAGCCGCGGAACCGGCTTGCCGGGCCGCAAGGCGGGCGGCCCCCTCGGGGGGCAGCGACCCACACGAAGTGGGGGAGCGTGGGGGCCTTTACCTCTCGCGCTTTGAAAGCCACTCTTCCAGATAGTGGATGTTCGTGCCACCGTCCATGAACTTGGCGTCCACCATCAGCTCGCGATGCAAGGGGATATTGGTGTTGATGCCTTCGACCACGGTCTCGGCCAGCGCCGTGCTCATGCGGGCCAGGGCCTGCTCGCGCGTGTCGCCGTGGACGATGATCTTGCCGATCATGGAGTCGTAATTGGGCGGCACAAAGTAGTTGGCATAAATATGCGAATCCACCCGCACGCCCGGCCCGCCCGGCGTGTGCCAGGTCGTGATGCGGCCCGGCGAGGGAATGAACTTGTAGGGATCTTCCGCGTTGATGCGGCATTCGATGGAATGGCCCTTGAGCTCGATGTCGCGCTGGGCGAAGGGCAGTTTTTCACCGGCCGCCACCATGATCTGGGTGCGCACGATGTCCACGCCGGTGATCCACTCGGTCACCGGATGCTCCACCTGCACGCGGGTGTTCATCTCGATGAAATAGAACTCGCCGTTTTCGTAGAGAAACTCGAAGGTGCCTGCGCCGCGGTAGCCGATCTTCTTGACGGCCGCCACGCAGCGCTCGCCGATGCGTTCGATCAGCTTGCGCGGAATACCGGGCGCCGGCGCTTCTTCCATGACCTTCTGGTGGCGGCGCTGCATGGAGCAGTCGCGCTCGCCCAGCCAGACCGCGTTCTTGTGCTGGTCGGCCAGAATCTGGATTTCGATGTGCCGCGGGTTCTGCAGGAATTTCTCCATGTAGACCTCGGGATTGCCGAAAGCCGCGCCGGCCTCCGCCTTGGTGGTCTGCACCGCATGCAGCAGCGCCGCTTCGGTGTGCACCACGCGCATGCCGCGCCCGCCGCCGCCCCCGGCCGCCTTGATGATGACGGGGTAGCCGATCTGCTTGGCGGTTCGCTTGATGACGACCGGGTCGTCAGGCAAGGCGCCTTCGGAGCCGGGCACGCAAGGAACGCCGGCCTTGATCATGGTCTGCTTGGCAGATACCTTGTCGCCCATGATGCGGATGGACTCAGGCGACGGGCCTATGAACTTGAAGCCGCTTTTTTCGACCCGCTCGGCAAAATCGGCGTTTTCGCTCAAGAAGCCGTAGCCCGGGTGGATGGCTTCAGCATCCGTCACCTCGGCCGCCGAGATGATGGCCGGCATGTTGAGGTAGCTGTCCTTGGAGGGCGCCGGGCCTATGCAGACCGACTCGTCCGCCAGCTTGATGTATTTCGCTTCGCGGTCGGCCTCGGAATAGACCATCACGGCCTTCACGCCGAGTTCGCGGCAGGCGCGCTGGATGCGCAACGCGATCTCCCCGCGGTTGGCGATCAGAATTTTTTTGAACATGCGTCGGTAAGCCTGGTTTGAAAAGGGGGCGCTGCGCCCCGCTTACTCAATGATGAAGAGGGGTTGGCCGTATTCGACAGCCTGGCCGTTTTCCGAAAGAATCTTGGTGACCGTGCCCGACTTGTCGGCTTCGATCTCGTTCAGGATCTTCATGGCCTCGATGATGCAGATGGTCTCGCCTTCCTTGACGACGCTGCCGATTTCCACAAAAGGCTTGGCGCCGGGGCTGGCGGAACGGTAGAAGGTGCCCACCATGGGCGACTTGACGGCATGGCCGGCGGGGGCGGCAGGCGCCGCCTCGGCGGCGGGAGCGGCAGGCGCACCGGCGGCCGGGACCGCTGCGGGAGCTGCTACCATGGCAACCGGTTGCTGCATCACGACGGGAGCACCGCTGGATTTGACGATGCGCACCTTGCCCTCGGCTTCGGTGATCTCCAGTTCGGAGACATTGGACTCCGAGACGAGGTCGATCAGGGTTTTGAGTTTTCTTAAATCCATGGGTTCTCTCCAACGACGGTAGATGCTTGCGCGGGATCTCGGCGCAGCTTTTGACTGAAAGACTGGAAACAGGGCGCACTTGACATGGCCACCAATCTTCCTTCTTTTTTCACTTACTTTCTGCTTTTACGCTTTAAAGCGCTCATCAGTTAACTACTGCAGGGAGTAGCCAGGCGGTTTCCCCGGGGAAAGCGCAGAGTGTACATCAAGCCGAAGGTCATTCCAAACCGTTTGGCAGTTGGCCCCGAATCCCTTAAATCGGCCTAACACACCGCTGTTAGCGGCCTGTTGCCGCAGGTTGTGCAAATTTGCGCGCTGAACCCCGCTCAGCCTCTCAGACGAGTTTGGCCCACTGCGCCAGGTCTTCAGGCAAGACCTTGCCGATCTTTCGGTGCAGGAGCTCTCCCGAGGCGCTGAACACCGCTGTGAACGGCAGGCTGCCGGCGAGGTTGCCCAGCGATTTGCTGAGCTCGGTCCCACCCAGGCCGGCCATGCCGACCGGAAAATGCAGAGGCTTGGTTTGCAGCCAGGTCCGCACTGCACTTGGCTGATCGACGGCCAAGCCCACTATTTGCAGATTTTTATCGCGGTTTTCCTGGTAGAAGTAATCCAGCAAGGGCAATTCCTCGACACAGGGTGGGCACCAGGTGGCCCAGAAATTCACCAGCAAGAGCTTGCCGCGAAAACTGCTCATGGACAGGTTTTTGCCGTCCGGCGTGTCAAAGTTGAGACTCCAGAAGGCATCGGAAGCGCTGCCTGCCGTCCCCACAACGCCCGTTTCAGCCGCACCAGGCGCCGCCTGGTGCGGCTGGAATTCCCACCAGGCCACGCCGGCGCCGGCCAGCCCGGCCACGGCGGCGGCCGCGCCATAAAGCATGTTTCTGCGATTCACGTGTTTGAGGCTCCAGCTGGGGAAAGCAATAATTTTTGTACGGCGGCGATATCGCCCCGGGGCGTGCGGCCCTTGGCGTCCGGCTTGAGTGCGCCGCGCAGGTCGTTGTGGTCGTAGACCATCAGGTGCACGCCCACCGTTTCATTCAAGGGTTTGCACATGCTTCGCAGGCTGAGCGCTTCCACGCTGTCGCCGGTAAAGCCCGTTACGGTGCGCGGCTCATAGTCCACATTGTGCTCAATCAGCGCGATCTCGGCTGATTTGGGGTCATCGCAGAACAGCTGTATATAGATATCAGACAGCCGCGTGGCTGTACCGTGCCACACGGCGCCGCCCAGGTAGGGCCGGAACTGCGCCATTCGCTCCATCCAGATCAGGGCCAATTCACGCAGAGCCGCAAGCTCGGCAGGTTGGGTGTCCGCACAGAACAGCGCGATGTATTCGCGCACCGCATCTTCCAGTTCGTCGTTGCCGGGCAGCTCGGTACGGGCCGGCAGCGCCAGCTGTTTGACGGCGCGGCGCTTGGCGGGGCCGTATTCCAGGCCTTCTTCGACCACCAGCGCGGCAGCGGTGGCGGCAATTTCGGATTTGAGGGTGTGTGGGATCAAGGTCGGCAGGCCCTAAAGCCAGAAGCGGTGCGAAAAGCGGCTCAGTGATTGTGCCCGGGTTAGGCTCCCTGAGCCCCATAAAGTTCACGGCAATCGCCGCCAATCGCTGCCGCTCAGCCCCCGCAGGCTCGGACTTGCAGAAATCCGGCCTGGGCCCCTGCCTAGAATACAGCCCCATGCACATACATATTCTGGGAATCTGCGGCACATTCATGGGGGGCCTGGCCGCCCTGGCTCGGGAGGCGGGGCACAAAGTCACGGGCTGCGACACCGGCGTCTACCCGCCCATGAGCGACCAGCTGCGCGGCCTGGGCATTGAGTTGATAGAAGGCTACAGCGCCGACCAGATGGCGTTTGAGCCCGACGTGTTCGTGGTCGGCAACGTCATTTCACGCGCCCGGCTGGCCGATGGCACCCCCAAGTACCCGCTCATGGAAGCCATCCTGAACAGCGGCAAGCCCTACACCAGCGGGCCGCAATGGCTGTCAGGCCATGTGCTGCATCACCCCACCCACCACGCGACCGGCCCGCGCCATGTGCTGGCCGTGGCCGGCACGCACGGCAAGACCACCACCACGGCCATGCTGGCCTGGATCCTGGAGCACGCCGGGCTGCAGCCGGGATTCCTGGTTGGCGGCGTCCCGCTCAATTTCGGCGTCTCGGCCCGCCTGGGTGCAGGCAACACCTTTGTGATTGAAGCCGACGAATACGACACGGCCTTCTTCGACAAGCGCAGCAAGTTCGTGCACTACCACCCACGCACGGCCGTTCTGAACAACCTTGAATTCGACCACGCCGACATCTTTGACGACCTGGCAGCCATAGAGCGCCAGTTCCACCACCTGGTGCGCACCGTGCCGTCGCAAGGCCGTGTCGTCGTCAATGCGGCCGAGGCCAGCCTGCAGCGCGTGCTGGCCCAGGGCTGCTGGAGTGAGCAACTACTCTTTGGCAATGGCCTGCTGAACAAAGCCGGCTTCACGGCCCACGGTGAACCGCATGACTTTCACGTGCTCAAGGCCGGTGAGGCCGTGGCCCATGTGAAGTGGGGCATCAGCGGCGTGCACAACCAGCTCAATGCCCTGGCCGCCATTGCGGCGGCCGAACACGTAGGCGTGGCGCCCGAGGCCGCGGCGCGGGCGCTGGCGGAATTTCAGAACGTCAAGCGCCGCATGGAAGTGCGCGGCGTGATCCCGCGCAAAGGCGGCGACATCACCGTGTATGACGACTTCGCCCACCACCCCACCGCCATCCACACCACGGTGGACGGCCTGCGCCGCCAGCTGCAAAGCGCCGGCCGGGGCGGTGAGCGCATCCTCGCCATCTTCGAGCCGCGCAGCAACACCATGAAACTGGGCGCCATGACAGCCCAGTTGCCCTGGAGCCTTGAGCAGGCCGACCTGGCCTTCTGCCACGCCGGCGGGCTGGACTGGGACGCCCGCGCCGCGCTGGCGCCCATGGGTGAACGTGCGCAGGTGGCCGGCACGATTGAACAGTTGATGGAACAAGTACTGGCAGCGGTGCGGCCAGGTGATCACTTGCTATGCATGAGCAACGGCGGCTTCGGTGGTATTCACGCCAAATTGCTGGAAGCGCTCAAGGCCTGAGCGCTGCCTTAGGTCCTTCTCGGAATCCCTATTAATTAGTAGGTGATGCTGAGCGTGGCCACGTCGATGTGCACGACGGGCTTGGCCAGCGCCGCGCTGGTTGCGCGGGCAAACTCCTGCGCCCATTTGGGCTCGGCGAATTTGCCCGGCCCGGCGGCCTGGGCCACCACCACGACCTTGTCGGCGGTCAGCAGCTTGCCGGTGGGCCGCAGCGGCTCACAGCCCATTTGCGTGAACTGATCGTCCAGCCACCAGCGCGCCACGTCGTGTGGCATGGGCTGCACCTCATTGAGGTCCAGCCGCACGGGCGGGCTGTCCATGAAGTTCACACTGACTTCGCTGCGCATGATGTGCTCCTGATCAGGCACTCATCGTCGGCGACTTGCGGGCTGGTCGGCTATACGCACAAACCCGCAAGCGCCCGGCAGTCCTTGCTTACTTGCCGGCGCGACGCTTAAGCACGGCGGCCGACAGGATTTCCAGCACGTCCAGCGAATCGTTCCAGCCCAGGCAGGCGTCGGTGATGCTCTTGCCGTATTCCAGCGCTTTGGCGTCGTCCTTGCCAGGCGTGAACTTCTGCGCGCCGGGGTTCAAGTGGCTCTCCACCATCAGGCCGAACACGTGGCGCGAGCCGCCGGCCACCTGGCCCGCGATGTCGCGCGCGACCTCGACCTGCTTTTCATGCTGCTTGGAGCTGTTGGCATGGCTGCAATCGACCATCAACGTTGCCGGCAATTTGGAGGCCTCGAGCTCCTTGCAAGCCGTCGCGACGCTGGCCGCGTCGTAGTTGGGCGCCTTGCCACCGCGCAAAATCACGTGGCAATCCTTGTTGCCGTTGGTCTGCACGATGGCGACCTGGCCGTTTTTGTGCACCGACAGGAAATGGTGGCCGCGCGCCGCCGCCTGGATGGCATCGGTGGCGATGCGGATGTTGCCGTCGGTGCCGTTCTTGAAGCCGATGGGCGCCGACAGGCCCGAGGCCAGTTCGCGGTGCACCTGGCTTTCGGTGGTGCGTGCGCCTATCGCGCCCCAGGAGATCAGGTCGCCGATGTACTGCGGCGAAATCACGTCCAGAAACTCGCTGCCGGCCGGCAGGCCCAGGCGGTTGATGTCGATCAGCAGCTGGCGCGCGATGCGCAGGCCTTCGTCGATGCGGTAGGTTTCATCGAGGTACGGGTCGTTGATCAGGCCCTTCCAGCCCACGGTGGTGCGGGGCTTTTCGAAGTAGACGCGCATCACGATTTCCAGCGTGCCTTCGTATTTCTTGCGCTGCTCTATCAGTTTGCGGGCGTAGTCCAGCGCCGCCATCGGGTCATGAATGGAACAGGGGCCGACGACGACGAGCAGGCGGTCGTCCTTGCCCTGAATGATGTTGTGAATGCTTTTGCGGGTTTTGCTGATCAGCGTCTCGACGGCGGTGCCGCGGATGGGGAAGAAGCGGATGAGATGCTCGGGAGGGGGTAACACGGTAATGTCCTTGATGCGTTCGTCGTCGGTCTGGCTGGTCTTTTCGACGGTCGCATACCAGTTGTCGCTGGCGGAGGTGGGCTTGGCATTCATCGCAATCTTCCTTTTCTAAGGGGTCAATCAAGTAATCACTCAGGCAATTCGGGTTTCAGTACAAACATTCAGCAAACAAAACGGGCAAAAAAAAACCGCCGGGAGCCGGCGGTTTTTGGAGATTCGGTGCGTTTTATCGGGTCACGCCTTGATCTCTCTACCGCCGAAAGCGCTGGAGAACCAAAAGTAAGCAAAGTAAAACTTGGCCGAATTCATAAAGTGGAATGTAGCACAGGTCTGGAAAAGGCCTTTTACGGGCCTTTTCAACGCCGAACCGCCCCAAGATGAAAAGCGCCCCCTCGGGGGGGGCAGCGACCACACGAAATGAGGAGCGTGGGGGCTTATTTTCAGGCCGTTCCGCCGACCGTCAGGCCGTCAATGCGCAGGGTCGGCTGGCCGACGCCCACGGGCACGCTCTGGCCTTCCTTGCCGCAGGTGCCGACGCCGCTGTCGAGCTGCATGTCGTTGCCCATCATGGTGACGCGGGTCAACGCGTCGGGGCCGTTGCCGACAATCGTCGCGCCCTTGACGGGGTAAAGAATCTTGCCGTTTTCGACCCAGAAGGCTTCGCTGGCGGAGAACACAAACTTGCCCGACGTGATGTCGACCTGACCGCCGCCAAAGTTGGTGGCGTAGAGGCCCTTCTTGATGCTGGCCACGATTTCGTCGGGCTGCTTGTCGCCACCCAACATGTAGGTGTTGGTCATGCGCGGCATGGGCACGTGGGCGTAGCTTTCGCGGCGGCCGTTGCCGGTGGGTTTGACCTTCATCAGGCGGGCATTGAGCGAATCCTGGATATAGCCCTTCAAGATGCCGTCTTCGATCAGCACATTGCGTTGGCTGGCGTTGCCTTCGTCGTCGACGTTGAGCGAGCCGCGGCGGTCGGCGATCGTCCCATCGTCCAGCACTGTCACGCCCTTGGCCGCCACGCGCTGGCCGATCTTGCCGGAAAACGCGCTGGAGCCCTTGCGGTTGAAATCGCCTTCCAGGCCGTGGCCTATGGCTTCGTGCAGCAGGATGCCGGGCCAGCCTGAACCCAGCACCACCGTCATCTCGCCGGCCGGCGCGGGGCGCGCGTCGAGGTTGGTGAGCGCAGCTTTCACCGCGTCATTCACATATTCAGCGACCTGCGCGTCGTCGAAATACGCCAGGCCGAAACGGCCGCCGCCGCCGCCCGAGCCGACTTCGCGCCGGCCTTTTTGTTCGGCGATCACCGTCACGCTCAGGCGCACCAGCGGCCGCACGTCGGCGGCCAGCGTGCCGTCGGCGCGCGCCACCATCACCACATCGTATTCGCTGGCCAGGCCGGCCATGACTTGCACGATGCGCGGGTCTTTGGCCTTGGCGAGTTTTTCGACCTTTTCCAGCAGCTGGACCTTGGCGGTGCTGTCCAGCGTGGCGATGGGGTCCAGCCCCTGGTAGAGCGAGCGGCTACCGGCGATACGGCCGGCCGGCGTCTTGACGCGGGCGCTTTTGCCGCCGGCGGAAATGCTGCGCACCGTGCGGGCCGCATCCAGCAACGAGGCTTCGGAAATGTCGTCGGAATAGGCAAACGCGGTTTTCTCGCCGCTGACGGCCCTCACGCCCACACCCTGGTCGATGCTGAAGGAACCGGTCTTCACGATACCCTCTTCCAGGCTCCAGCCTTCACTGCGGGTGTACTGGAAGTAGAGGTCGGCGTCATCCGCGCCATGCGAGGTGATTTCACCGAGCGCGCGGCTCAAATGCGCCTGCGTAAGGCCGAAAGGCGCCAGCAGCAGCTTCTGCGCGATCTCCAGCCGTCCTGATGTCGACTCCACCGTCGGCCGGGCGGCCGAGGAGACCGTGGACTTGTTGGGGGCGGAGGCGTTGGTAGAGCGGAGTGAGGTCATACGGCCATTGTAGGCAGTCTGCCTGCGCGCCGGGCGGGGCGGATAGCGGGCCGCGCAAGCTGCGGGGTTTTGGCAAATCTCGTTCAGCTGTCTTCGGTGCCCACATTGCCCAGGTGCTTGAACAGCGCGGCGTCATCCTCCGCCGCCAGCCCGGCCCGGTGGGCCTCGGCGAAGACCTGGCTGGCCCGCTCCCCCAGCGGACCTTCGAAGCCGGCCGCACGGGCCGCTGCCACGGCCAGCCGCGTGTCTTTTTCCAGCAAGGTGACATGCGCGCGCGGCGCATAGTCGCCGTCAATCGCCCGGCGCATTCGGTCCGAACCTATCCAGCTCTGCCCGCTTGACTGCTCGATCACGTCAAGGGTTCTGCCCAGATCCAGCCCCAGGCGCCCAGCCAGCGCCAGTGCCTCGGCAGCGCCCACAAGGTTGATACCCGCCAGGAGGTTGTTGACCAGCTTGGTGCGGGCACCATCGCCGGGTTTTTCGCTGATATGAAATATCCTGGCCGACAGGTCCCGCAGCAAGCCGGCCTGCTGTGTGTACACGGCCTGCGTGCAGGCCAGCATCAGGCTCATGGAACCGTCGCGCGCCCGCGCCGGGCCCCCCGACATGGGGGCATCCAGCGTGTGCACTCCGCGCTCGGTCAGCCGGGCAGCGCAAGACTCAACATCCTGCGGCGAGATGGTCGGGCACAGGATCACGGCGTGGCCGGCTTGCAGCATGCGAACCAGGCCTTGTTCGCCAAACAGCACATCTTCGGTTTGCGCCGCATCGACCACGCAGACGATAAAGGCGTGTGAATCCGCAGGGGCGTCTTTGGGGCTGGCAATGGCTTTGGCGCCCAGTTGCACCATGGCCGCGACCTTGGCTGCATCGATATCGCACACCCGCACGTCCCAGCCCTTGGCCAGCAGGTTGGCCGCCATGCCGCCGCCCATATTGCCCACCCCGATCACGGTCACCATGCGGGCTTCCACCGAATCAGCTTTCTCAGGTCTGCACCAGGCGCTTGGCCTTGGCGATGGACATCAGCATCCCCAGGGCCAAGCCCAGCGTCACCATGGCGGTGCCGCCATAGCTGATGAAAGGCAGGGGCACACCCACCACGGGCAGGATGCCGCTGACCATGCCCATGTTGACGAACGCATAAGTAAAGAAGATCATGGTCAGCGCGCCGGCGAGCAGGCGCGCGAACAGGGTCGATGCCTCCAGCGCGATGGCCAACCCGCGCAGGATCAGGAAGATGAAGCCGGCGATCAGCAGCAGGTTGCCCAACAGGCCGAATTCCTCGGAATAGGCGGCAAAGATGAAGTCGGTGGTGCGCTCAGGAATGAACTCCAGGTGCGTCTGCGTACCGGCCATGAATCCCTTACCGGTGATGCCGCCAGAACCGATGGCGATCATGCCCTGGATGATGTGAAAGCCCTTGCCCAGCGGGTCGCGCGACGGGTCCAGCAAAGTGCAGATGCGCTGCTGCTGGTAGTCGTGCAATATGGGCCAGCGCACGCCGTCGGCGCAAATCTGCGGCTCAAACCAGACCACCAGGAACACGCCGATAAGGCCCAGGACCACAGGCGGCAGGATCAGCTTCCAGCTCAGGCCTGCGAAGAAAATCACCGCCAGGCCGGCCGCCAGCACCAGCAGCGAGGTGCCCAGATCAGGCTGCTTCATGATCAGGCCCACCGGAATGGCCAGCAGCAGCACGGCGGCCACGAAATCAAGCGGGCGAAGCTGGCCCTCGCGCTTCTGGAACCACCAGGCCAGCATCAGCGGCATGGCGATCTTGAGGATTTCACTGGGCTGAATCACCACACCCACGTTGAGCCAGCGCCGGGCGCCTTTTTTTGTCACGCCGAAAATCGCGACAGCCACCAGCAAGCTGACACCTACGATGTAGAGTGGCACGGCGAACGCCATCAGGCGCTGCGGCGGCACCTGCGCCACCACAAACATGATGGCCCCGGCGATCAGCATGTTGCGGCCATGATCGACAAAGCGGGTGCCGTGGTCATAGCCCGACGAATACATGATCAGCAAGCCCGCGCAGGCCAGCAGGAAGACGGCAAACGCCAGCAAGCCGTCAAAGCCCTGCAGCAGAGGCAGAGTTCGCTGGTAAAGAGAGGGTTTGTCGAAAACGGCGGCCATGGCGGGGATTATCCGTCAGGGTCCACGGGCCAAGCCCAAAGACCGTGGGCTCCCGTCTACCATGGCGGCATGCGCACCACCCACCTGCTCTACCTGCACGGCTTTCGTTCTTCACCCCACTCCATGAAAGCCCAGAAAATGGCGGCCATCGTGCGGCAGCGCCATCCTGCCGTGCACTGGCACTGCCCGCAGTTGCCGCCTTCACCGGAGGCCGCGCTACGCGGCGTCATGGACGAGATCGCCCGCTGGCCGCTCGGATCTGCTTATGAGGGCCTGGCCGTGGTCGGCTCTTCGCTGGGTGGTTTTTATGCCACCGCCGTGGCCGAGCGCACCGGCTGCAGGGCCGTGCTGCTCAACCCGGCCGTGGAGCCGGCGCGCGACCTGGCCCGCTACATCGGCGAACAAACGGCTTGGCACAACCCTGACGAGCACTTTTTCTTTGAGCCGCGGTTTGTCGACGAACTCAAGGCCCAGCATGCCGGGCCGCTCAAAGCGCCGGCGAACTACCTGGCCATCATTGCCAAGGGCGACGAGGTGCTGGACTGGCGCGAAATGGCGGCCCGCTATGCGGGCGCCCACCTGCGCATTCTTGAAGGCGGCGACCATGCGCTGAGCGACTTCGACGCGCATGTGCCTGAAATCCTTGATTTCCTGGCGCTCGCCTGAAACGCTCCCTGAAGGGGGTGATTACCGGGGGCTGATTACACTAGTCCCAAGTCATCAAAGACAGCCAAAGTCACCAAAGGGATCCCGTTTTGTTTGTATTGTTTGAAGAAGCCGGCAAGTTCCTGGCCGGCCGCATTTTGTCCGAGAGCGATGCCTCGCTGCAGGTAGAGCTCGATTCGGGCAAGCGCGTCAAGGTCAAAGGCGTCAACGCCTTGCTGAAATTCGAAAAGCCCTCGCCCGCCGAGCTGATGGTCGCCGGGCAGAAGCTGAGCACCGACATCGAGCTGGATCTGGCCTGGGAATTCGCCGGCGAAGGCGAATTCAGCTTTGCCGACCTGGCCCGCGACTATTTCAGCGCCGACGGCAAACCCGCCACGCTGGAGCAGCAAGCCGCAGCGCTGTTCCGCCTTTACGACGCGCCACATTACTTCCGCCGCGCCGGCAAGGGCCGCTTCAAGAAGGCCCCCGCCGAAATTCTGCAACAGGCGCTGGCCGCCATCGAGAAGAAAAAACAGGTGGCGGCGCAGATCACCGCCTGGGCCGAGGAACTGGGCCGTGGTAAATGCCCGGCGCCGGTGCGCGAGCAGCTCTACAAAATCCTCTTCAAGCCCGACAAGAACAGCGCTGAATACAAAGCCGTGGTCGAGGCCTCGCGCGCCACGCACACCGCGCCACTGGACCTGCTGCAAAAAGCCGGCGCCATCGCCTCGCCGTACCAGTTCCACTGGAAGCGCTTTCTGTTCGAGAACTTCCCCAAGGGCACCGGCTTTCCGGCGCTGCAGGCGCCCGAAGTCAAGGACGAGTTGCCGCTGGCTGACGTGAAGGCGTTTTCCATCGACGATTCGGCGACCACCGAAATCGATGACGCGCTTTCCGTCCAGGGACTTGGCAGTGGCACCGTCACCCTGGGCATACACATCGCCGCGCCCGGCCTGGCCGTGCTGCCCGGTAGCCCGATTGATACCGTAGGTCGCGCACGGCTGTCCACCGTTTACATGCCTGGCTACAAGCTGACCATGCTGCCCGACGAGATCGTCAAAAGCTACACGCTGCAGGAAGGCCGCAACTGCCCGGCGCTATCGCTGTACCTGACGCTCGATGAAGCCACGCTGGAAATCAAGGAAAGCCTGACCCGGCTCGAGCAGGTGCCCATCGCCAGCAACCTGCGCCACGACATGCTGGACGGCACCTTCACCGAGGCATTTTTTGAAGCTGCGCAAACCAGCCCGCCCACCGAGGTGCAGTGGGGCGTGGAACTCAGCTTTCTGCACCGGCTGGCCAAACACCTCAAGGCGCAGCGCGAGATCGTGCGCGGCAAGCCCGAGAACTTCAACCGGCCCGACTACAACTTCCGCCTCGACAACCCCACGGGCGCAGAACCCCAAGGCAACGAAGCCGTCAGCATCAGCACGCGCCAGCGCGGTGCGCCGCTGGACCTGATCGTCGCCGAGGCCATGATCCTGGCCAACAGCACCTGGGGCCAGTGGCTGGCTGAACACGGCGTGCCGGGCATCTACCGCAGCCAGGCCAGCCTGGCGCCCGGCGTGAAGGTGCGCATGGGCACCAAAGCCTTGCCGCATGCGGGCATAGGCGTCAAAAGTTACGCCTGGAGCACGTCGCCGCTGCGCCGCTACACCGACCTGGTTAACCAGTGGCAGATCATCGCCTGCGCGCGCCACGGCCGCACGGCCGCGCTGGCCGCGCCCTTCAAGCCCAAGGACGCCGAGCTGTTCTCCATCATCTCGGGCTTTGACGCCGCCTACAGCGCCTACAACGGCTTTCAGGCCGGCATAGAGCGCTACTGGACACTCAAATACCTGCAGCAAAACAGCATCACCGAGCTGACGGCCACCGCCTTCAAGGACAACCTGGTGCGCGCCGACGAGCTGCCGCTGGTGCTGCCCGCTGTGGGTGCGCAAGGCCTGCCGCGCGGCGCGAAAGTGCGCGTGCGGCTGGGCGATATCGACGAGATCACGCTCGACGTGTCGGGCACGGTGACCGAGCGGCTGGACGTGGAACTTGATGAATCGCCCGACCCGCTGGGCGAGGATGACGGCGAGGCCGAGATGGCCGCCGGCCCGATCTCGATCGCGGTCGATGTCAATGAGCCACAAACCGATGCCGCCGCCGCGGCTCCGGTGGCCGGGTGACGCCGGATTTCGCGCATAAACCGCGATAATCTCCTTCTGTGAAGAACCCAAGCACACTGCAAATCGCCCTGGGCGTGTCCATCGCCGTGCACGCGGTGTTGCTGACGGCGCGCTTTGTCGATCCCGAGCGCTTTAACCGCGTGTTCCAGGACACTCCGCTCGAAGTAATCCTGGTCAACGCCAAGTCCAATGAGAAGCCCGACTTCGCCAAGGCGATCGCGCAGGCCTCGCTGGCCGGCGGCGGCGAGGCCGAAAAAGGCCGGGCCACCTCGCCCCTGCCGCCTTCAGCCCTGATGGAGCTCGGCGACGCCACCGAAGACGCGCAGCGCAAGGTCGAGTCGCTGCAGGAGCAGCAAACCCAATTGCTGGCACAGATCAAAAAGCAGCTGGCCTCCATGCCGCCGCCCGACCTGACCCAGCCCTCCAACAGTCCGGCCCAGGCCGAGCGCGAGGAGAAACGCAAACAGCTGGTCAAGATCCTGGCCGAGATCGAACGCCGCATCAACGAAGAAAACGCGCGGCCCAAAAAACGCTACATCAGCCCCGCCACCCGCGAAGAGGTCTACGCCGTCTATTACGACGAATTGCGCCGCAAGATTGAAGACAGGGGCACCGTCAACTTCCCGGAGCAAGCGGGCAAAAAACTTTACGGTGAGTTGACCATGATCGTCACCGTGAACTTCGACGGCACTGTGCTGGACACGGAAGTGGTGCAGACCTCGGGCAACCTGACGCTGGACCGGCGCGCCCAAAGCATTGTGCGGAGTACCGGGCCCTTCGGCCGTTTCAACGACGCCATGCGCCGCAAGGCCGACCAGATCGTCGTGGTCTCGCGCTTCAAGTTCACGCGCGACGACACGCTGGAAACCAAACTCACCAGCCGCTAAGCCCTGGTAAGCGTCATGGATCAGTATTACGTTCTGGGCAATCCGATCGCGCACAGCAAATCACCGCTGATCCACGCGCGCTTTGCCGAACTCACGGGGCAATCCCTTCAGTACGAGCGCTTGCTGGTGCCGCTTGAATCCTTCGCCGGGACTCTGGCGCGACTGGTGCAGGGCGGCGCCAAAGGCTGCAATGTCACCGTCCCTTTCAAGCTCGATGCTTTTGAGGTTGCCGCCACGCGCAGCGACCGAGCGCAATTGGCCCAGGCCGCCAATACCCTGGTGCTGCAAGGCGGCACCGTCCATGCCGATAACACCGACGGCGTGGGCCTGGTCAACGATATTCAGAACAACGCCGGCGTCTCGCTGGCCGGGCGCGACGTGCTGCTGATAGGCGCGGGCGGCGCGGGCGCCGGCGCACTGGCGCCGCTGCTGGCCGCCGGGCCGCGCCGGCTGGTGCTGGTCAACCGCACGCGGGCCAAGGCCGATGCGCTGGTGGAGCGCCACAAGGCGCATGCCTCCCTGCAGCGCCTGCTGCAAACCACCGAGCTGGTGGCCGAGGACTTGCCAGGCTTGAAAGGTGCGTTCGACGTGGTAATCAACGCCAGTGCAAGCAGTCTGGCGGGCGTCGGCGTGCCTGTGGCCGCCAGGGTGCTCAAGCCCGGTGCACTGGCCTGCGACATGATGTACGGCCCTGCCGCCGCCGGCTTCATGGCTTGGGCCACAGACAACGGCGCCACACCGCGCGACGGCCTGGGCATGTTGGTCGAGCAGGCCGCCGAAGCCTTCGAGCTGTGGCGCAAAGTGCGCCCGCCTTCGGCACAGGTGCTGCAGGAACTGCGGGCACAGCTGGCATGAAGTCGCTGTTCAGGCTTGTCGGCCTGGGCCTTCTGGCGGGCCTGGCCTTGCAGCTTTTTTTTGTGGCGCGCATCGCCGTGATGGCCGTGGTGGACCCGGAGTCGACCGCCTTCCAGCGCTCTGAAGCCTACCTGGTCGCACGCAACACCGGCGCCCTGAAATGGCGCCAGCAGTGGGTGCCCTATAGCGCTCTGCCCGACAGCCTTAAACGCGCGGTCATCGCATCGGAAGATGCCAGCTTTGCCGAGCACGATGGTGTAGACATGGAGGCGCTCGAGAAAGCCTGGGACAAAAACGCGAAAGCCGAACAACGTGCCGCGCAGTCGGCCAACCGGCTGGCGCCGGCCAAAGCAGGCGCCGCAGCGGCCAAGCCCGTGAAGATCGTGGGCGGCTCCACCATCACGCAGCAACTCGCGAAGAACCTGTTTTTGTCGGGCGAGCGCACCCTGCTGCGCAAGGGCCAGGAGCTGGTGCTGACCTTGCTGCTGGAAGCGCTGCTGAACAAGGAGCGCATCCTGGAGATTTATCTCAACAGCGTTGAATGGGGTGAGGGCATTTTCGGCGCCGAAGCGGCCGCCCAGCACTACTACCGCAAGCCCGCGGCAAAACTGAGCGCCTACGAGGCCGCGCGGCTGGCCGTGATGCTGCCGCGGCCCAAATACTTTGAAACCCGGCCCAACTCGGGTTACCTGGCCTCGCGCGCCGGCACCATCGTGGCCCGCATGGGCGGTGTGGAACTACCCTAGTAAGCCGTTCACGGTCCAGGCGACTCAAGCCGCAAGCGCCATCAGCGCTTGACGACCAGCGAGGCCGTACCGGCCTCCGCGTTGCGGCCCAGATCGGTTTGCAGGCTGCCCACTGGCGCAGTGCTGGTGTAAGTGCCGGCCGCCGCGGCACGTACCTTGAGCGAGACTGCGCAGCCGCCGTTGCGGATGTTCATGCCGGCTTCGATAGAAATGGTGTTGCCACCCGGCGCGGCATTGACCGTGCCCAGGCAGTCGCCGCCCAAGGCGGACGGCGTGGCCACCACCAGGCCTGCGGGCAAGGTCTGCGTGAAGGGCGCGCTCAGCACGGCACGACGCGGGCCGGGGCTGTTGAAATGCAGTTCCAGTGTGCTGGTGCTGCCGGGGGCAATGACCGGTGGCGTGAAAATCTGGTTGACCACGGGCGGATTGGCCGCGTTGCCGGTGACCATGAGGTCGCGCACCTCGTGCACATTCTTGGCGCCGCCGGTGCTGCCGGCCACGCCCACGCTCAGCGCGGCGGGCGCCGCATAGGGAAAGTCCGCGTTGGACAGCAAGCGCCTAAACGGGCCGGCGGGGCCGTCGCGCACATCGACGTTGACGGTGTAGCCCACGCCCGCCGCCTTGGGCGAAAGCGTCATCACCACCTGGCGCAGCGCGGGGCGCGCAGTCGCCGTGGGCTGGTCCACCTGCCCAGGCATGGCCGCATGGGCGATAAACGGATTCCCGGCCGCGACAGGGCCACGCAGCACCAGCGCCTGCGGCGCGCCGCCGGGCCCGCCGCCGCCGGAGCAGTTGTCGGCCGGGTTGGAGAAATTTCCGTATTCATCCAGCGCCAATGCCAGGTAGCCGCCCGCGCCCTTGCAGTAGCCCAGGCCGCCGCCCGGCAGCGCGCCCGACATGTCCTGGGTGGCGTCATACAGGAACACCGTGATGCCGTCCGCGCCCGGCGCACCACCGCCCCATGCGGCATAACTGAAGGCCAGGGTCACGCCATTTTGCGCGTTGAAGCTGGCGCCGGTATGGCGCGCGTTGCCCTGCGCGCCTGTGGCGTTGCCCGTGAGCCTGAGCCAGCCCGCGCCTTCGGCATCGGCAACGGGAGCCGTCAACGCGGCCGTGCCCGCCAGGCTCCAGCCCGGATCAAGGGTTGAGGCGGAAAAGCGCCCGTGGACCTGGAACTGGCTCCAGGCGGCGCATGAAAACGCCAGGCATGCACCGCCGGCAAGCCAGCGCGACAGGGTGAAAGACTTGAGCGCGGAAAGTTTCAGCATCGGCGGCACACGAAAGAATAGGATTTGAGGGTGCAAGCGGGGCTTGCCGGAATAGTGTAGGCCCATCCGGCGTTGGGGGGAACGTATCATCGGCACCATGCTTGCCAAAATCATGAGCCTTTTCCTGCTGGGGTTGATACGCGTCCTCACCGGTGCGCAGGCTCGCTGGCTGGGCTGCCCGCCCAAGGCCGAGCAGCGCATCTACTTCGCCAACCACCAAAGCCATGCCGACCTGGTGCTGATGTGGGCGGCCCTGCCCGAAGAACTGCGCAGCATCACGCGGCCGATCGCGGCCAAGGACTACTGGACCACAACGCCGTTCAAGAAGTGGATCACCACGGCGGTGTTCAATGCGATCTATGTGGATCGCGCCAAGACTGGCGACCAGGACCCGCTGGAGCCGCTGATCGAGGCGCTGACCAATGGCGACTCCATCATCCTGTTTCCCGAAGGCACGCGCGGCAACCAGGAAGAACCGCAAAAATTCAAGGCCGGCCTCTACAACCTGGCGCTCAAGTTTCCCGGCGTGGTGCTGGTGCCGGCCTGGATCAACAACGTGCAGCGTGTCATGCCCAAAGGCGAGGTCGTGCCGGTGCCCATCCTGTGCTCGGTGACCTTCGGCGCACCTATTGCGCTGGGCGCCGGTGAAGACCGCGGCGAATTCCTGGCCCGCGCGCGCCAAGCGGTGATGGACCTCAGGGAAACCTGACACAAGGCCTGAAATCCTGATGAACACTTTCCTGCGTAATCTCTCGCCCTCCCACCAGGTCGGTCTGCTTTTCGTACTGGTCTTCGGCATCCTGACCGCCATCAGCGTGGCCGCCTTCGTAATGTCGCTCAAGGACACGCACGAGGACGACCTCCACACGCAGAAGCTCAAGGAATTCAACGGCGTCCTGCGCACTTCCTGGCTGATGTCCACGGTGTTCTGGATAGGCTGGACGCTGGGCGAGACAGTGGCCACCGTGCTGTTCGGGTTGGTGGCGTTTTTTGCGCTGCGCGAGTTCATCACGCTTTCGCCCACGCGCCAGGGCGACCACCGCAGCCTGGTGCTGGCCTTTTTTGTGGTGCTGCCGGTGCAGTTCGCGCTGGTGATCACGCGACGCTTCGACCTCATCACCGTGTTCATCCCCGTCTACGTCTTCCTGGCGATCCCGGTCGTCAGCGCGCTGGCCAACGACCCGCAGCGCTTCCTGGAGCGCAACGCCAAGCTGCAGTGGGGCATCATGGTCTGCGTCTACGGCATCAGCCATGTGCCCGCCCTGATGCTGCTGAAGTTTCCCAACTACGAAGGCAAGAACGCCTTCCTGGTGTTCTTCCTGGTGTTCGTGGTGCAGAGCTGCATGATCGTGGAGTACCTGGTCGGCCGCAGGCTGCAGCGCCCGCCCAGCGCACCCAATGTGAGCAAGAGTTTTAACTGGACCAGCTGGCTGATCGCCGTCGTGGCGGCCAGCCTGTTGGGCGGCTTGCTGGCGGGCCTCACGCCCTTCAAACCTGCGCAGGCCGTGGCCATGGCGTTTATCGCCTGCGTCTCGGGTTCGCTCGGCCACCTGGTGATGAAGGCGCTCAAGCGCGACCGCGGCATCCCCAACTGGGGCAAACGCGGCGTGGGCGTGACGGGCGCCAGCGGCCTGCTGGACCGGGTCGACGCCCTGTGCTTCGGGGCGCCCATCTTCTTTCATTCGGTGCGCTGGTATTTCGGCCTCTAGGCTGCCTCATCGCCCATGCGCATCCTAGGCATAGACCCCGGCCTGCAGACCTCCGGCTTCGGCGTGGTCGACGTGGACGGTCCGCATCTGCGCTACGTGGCTAGCGGCACCATCAAGACCACACACCTGGAACGCGCCGACCTGCCCGGCCGGCTCAAGGTGCTGTTTGAGGGTGTGTGCGAAGTGGTGGAGCGCTACCAGCCCGACACGGCCTCTGTCGAAATCATCTTTGTCAACGTCAACCCGCAGGCTACCCTGCTGCTGGGCCAGGCGCGCGGGGCCTGCATCACCGCACTGGTCTCACGCGAATTGGCGGTGGCTGAATACACGGCCCTGCAGCTCAAGAAAGCCGTGGCCGGCTACGGCAAGGCCGGCAAGGCCGAAATGCAGGAGATGGTGATGCGGCTTTTGAAGCTGCCCTCGCTGCCCGGCAAGGACGCGGCCGATGCGCTGGGGCTGGCGATCACTCACGCCCATGTAGGCAGCGCCATGGCACGGCTGGCGCAGGCCAGTGGTACGGGTGCGAGTATGGCGGGAAGCTACCGGGGCGGGCGCAGCCGCTAAGCAACGCGCTCGAGAATCAGCACTGCGAAAAATCCAAACGCGGCAATCAGCGTCCACTTGAGGATGATGAGGCCGAAGCGCTTGTAATGCGGCCGGCCGGTGCCCGCATAAAACATGAAGGCCACCACGGCGGCCAGCAAGAACAGCAGGATGAGCCAGCGAAACAGCAGCATGGGCGGCTCCTTGGGCTCTTGGCTGTAGCGCCTCTACCAGGCGCGCGCCAGCGTGGCAAAACCCCGGGGGGCTTTTTTCTCGTCTTCAAAGGTGACGACTTCGTAGGCGTCCTTGTGCGCCAGCAACTCACGCAGCAGCTTGTTGTTCATCGCATGGCCGGAGCGAAACGCGCTGTAGGCGGCCAGCAGCGGCTTGCCCAGAAGGTACAGGTCGCCCATGGCGTCGAGGATCTTGTGCTTCACGAACTCGTCGTTGTAACGCAACCCGTCGCTGTTGAGCACCTTGTAGTCGTCCATCACGATGGCGTTGTCCAGCCCGCCACCCAGCGCCAGGCCGTTGGCGCGCATCATTTCCACGTCTTTCGTGAAACCGAAGGTGCGGGCCCGCGCGATGTCCCGCGTGTAGGCACCCGAGCCCATGTCGAACTCCACGCGCTGGCCGGTGGAGTCCACCGCCGGGTGGTCGAAATCAATTTCAAAACTGAGCTTGTAGCCTTCGTAAGGCGACAGGCGCGCCCACTTGGTGCTGGCGCCCTCGCCTTCGCGCACTTCCACAGGCTTGATCACGCGAATGAAACGTTTGGGCGCCGACTGCAGCGCGATGCCCGCCGACTGCAGCAAAAACACAAACGACGAAGCCGAGCCATCCAGGATGGGCACCTCTTCAGCCGTGATGTCGACGTAAAGGTTGTCAATGCCCAGGCCCGCACAGGCCGACATCAAATGCTCCACCGTATGCACCTTGGCACTGCCGCTGGAAATCGTCGACGCCAGGCGCGTATCCGTCACCGACTGCGCCGAGATGGCGATATCCACCGGCTGCGGGAGATCCACCCGGCGAAACACGATCCCCGTGTCCGGCGCCGCAGGGCGCAAAGTCAATTCCACCCGTTGCCCACTGTGCAGGCCAACGCCCACCGCTTTGGTCAGTGATTTAAGGGTTCTTTGGGCGAGCATGATGTCTATTTTAGTTGGCGCAAGGCCATTTCAAGGGTAGGGAATAGTAATGCCGGGCATAGGCAGAGTGCATTGGCCACGGCCTCAGCGACGCCCACCCGGTCCACTACCCAACAAAGACTAATCGAATGGAAAGCGTAGCGAGCGGCCCGAGGTTGCGCTGAGGAGCGGAGCCGTACCCAGGTACGGCGAGCACCGCAAGCGCAAGATCGGCCCGCGCAGTAGCTTTACACCCGTCCCGCCGCCGGGCCGCCCCAAGGCGGGTCAGCCCCCTCGGGGGGCAGCGTAGTACGCGAAGCGACAAGCGTGGGGGCCAAGTCAGTCGGCTTGTTTGCGGAGGAAGGCGGGGATCTCGAAGTCGTCCATGCCCCCCGAAGCCAACGCATCCACCTTCGCAGCAGCCTGCGTCCGATTCGTACGCCACACACTAGGCACAGCCATGTTGCCGTAATCCGGCTGGGCCGATCCCGTCGTCATCTGCGTTGCACCCGTAGCACCTGCCGTTGTGTTCAGCGTGGGCACATTGAAAGGCACGTTGTCGGTGCCGGTGCGCAGCACCTGCAGCGGCGGCGCCTGGCGGCGCATGCCCTGGCGCGACAGACCGGTCGCGACCACGGTCACGCGGATTTCGTCGCCCAGTTCGTCGTCATAGGCCGTGCCGTAGATCACGTGCGCATCAGGTGAAGCGTAAGCGCGGATGGTGTTCATCGCCAGCTTGGATTCGCTCAGCTTGAGCGAGCCCTTGGCCGCCGAGATCAGCACCAGCACGCCCTTGGCGCCGGACAGGTCGATACCCTCGAGCAGCGGGCAGGCCACAGCCTGTTCGGCCGCGATGCGCGCGCGGTCGGGGCCGTTGGCCTTGGCCGTGCCCATCATGGCCTTGCCGGGCTCGCCCATCACGGTGCGCACGTCTTCAAAGTCGACGTTGACGTGGCCGGGCACGTTGATGATCTCGGCGATGCCGCCGACGGCATTTTTCAGCACGTCGTTGGCATGCGCGAAAGCCTCGTCCTGCGTCACGTCATCGCCAAGCACTTCGAGCAGCTTTTCGTTCAGCACCACGATCAGCGAGTCGACGTTCGCCTCGAGCTCGGCCAGGCCCAGGTCTGCGTTGGTCATACGGCGGCCGCCTTCGAACTCGAAGGGCTTGGTCACCACGCCGACCGTCAGGATGCCCATCTCCTTGGCGATGCGCGCGATCACGGGCGCCGCGCCGGTGCCGGTGCCGCCGCCCATGCCGGCGGTGATGAACAGCATGTGCGCGCCGTCAATCGCGCTGCGAATGTCGTCGGCAGCGAGTTCAGCCGCGTCGCGGCCCTTGTCGGGCTTGCTGCCCGCGCCCAGGCCGCTGCTGCCCAGCTGGATGGTCTTGTGCGCGCTGCCGCGGCTGAGCGCCTGCGCATCCGTGTTGGCGCAGATGAATTCGACGCCTTGCACGCCGCATTCGATCATGTGCCCGACGGCGTTGCCGCCGCCGCCGCCGACACCGATCACCTTGATCTGTGTGCCTTGGTTGAATTCTTCGATTTCAATCATTTCGATGCTCATTGGGAGCCTCCTAATCAATAAACTGCAGTTGCCAATAATCGGAAATTTGTATTTATGGTTGACATGGCTTTCTCACGCAGGGGGATCCGCCCCGCCCGAATGCACACAACGCGAAGGCCTGCCGATAAAAGTGGAAAAAGTTTTCATGGTCAGAAGTTCCCCACAAACCAGTCTTTGACGCGGCCGAATGCGTTGTGCACGCTGCCCGCCTTCTGCGATACCTTGTAGCCGCGCATGCGCGCCAACCGGGCCTCTTCGAGCAGGCCCATGACGGTGGAGGCCCGCGCCTGCGCCACCATGTCAGACAGCGCGCTCGAATAGCGCGGTATGCCGCGGCGCACCGGCTTGAGGAAGATGTCCTCGCCGAGTTCCACCATGCCGGGCATGACGGCGCTGCCGCCGGTGATGACGATCCCGGAGGACAGGACTTCCTCATAGCCCGACTCGCGTATCACCTGCTGCACCAGCGAGAAAATTTCCTCGATGCGCGGCTCGATCACACCGGCCAGCGCCTGCTTGCTCAGCATGCGCGGGCCGCGGTCACCCAGGCCGGGGACTTCCACCTGCGTGTCCGGGTCGGCCAGCAATTGCTTGGCGTAACCGCTTTCGACCTTGATGTCCTCGGCGTCCTTGGTGGGCGTGCGCAGCGCCATGGCGATGTCGCTGGTGATCAGGTCGCCCGCAATCGGGATCACCGCGGTGTGCCGGATGGCGCCGCCGGTGAAAATCGCAACGTCGGTGGTGCCTGCGCCTATGTCGACCAGCGCCACGCCGAGCTCCTGCTCATCCTGCGTGAGCACCGCCAGGCTGGAGGCCAGCGGATTCAGCATCAGTTGGTCCACTTCGAGGCCGCAGCGCCGCACGCACTTGATGATGTTTTCGGCCGCGCTTTGCGCGCCGGTCACGATGTGCACCTTGGCTTCCAGGCGTATGCCGCTCATGCCGATCGGCTCGCGCACGTCCTGGCCGTCGATCACGAACTCCTGCGGCTCAACCAGCAACAGGCGCTGGTCGGTCGAGATGTTGATGGCCTTGGCCGTCTCGATCACGCGCGCCACGTCGGCCTGGGTGACTTCCTTGTCTTTGACCGCCACCATGCCGCTGGAGTTGATGCCGCGTATGTGGCTGCCGGTGATGCCGGTATAGACGCGGGCGATCTTGCAGTCGGCCATCAGTTCAGCCTCTTTCAAGGCCTGCTGGATGCTTTGCACCGTGGCGTCGATGTTGACCACCACGCCGCGCTTGAGGCCGTTGCTCGCCGCGATGCCCAGGCCCGCGAGCTTGAGCTCGCCGCCCGGCATGACCTCGGCCACCACCGCCATGACCTTGCTGGTGCCGATGTCCAGCCCGACCACCAGATCTTTGTATTCCTTGGCCATATGTTTACCTTTTTTTCTTTCCGTCTTCTTTGTCGGGGGTCCCCGTGGTAACGCCCCTGAGCCTGATCGCATAACCGTTGCCGTAACGCAGGTCGGCGGACTCCAGGTCCCGCCCGTAGCGCGACGACACCTGCGTCACCGTGGCGATAAAGCGGCGCGTGCGCGCCTCGATTTCCGGCAGCGAGCCGTGGCCGAGTTCGATCACGGCGCCGTTGTCGAGCTGCGCGCGCCAGCCGCCCTGGCCGCTGAGCTGCAGCTGCTCCAGCGTGGCGTCCGTCTCGTCGAACAAGGGCGCCAGCGTCTGGTAGGCCTGCAGCACCAGCGGGGCCTGCCCCGGCGGGCCGTTCAGCAGCGGCAGGTCTTGCGCCTCCACGTCACCCTGGTTGGCCTCGAACACCTCGCCAAAATTGTTGACCAGGTGCACGTCGCCTTCGGCGCCCCAGAAGGCCACCGGCTTGTGCTCCTGCAGCACCACCTTGAGGCGGTTCGGGAATTCGCGCTGCACCAGCGCCCGCCGCACCCAGGGCACCGACTCGAACACCGCGCGCGTGGCGGCCAGGTCCACCGTGAAAAAATTGCCGGCCAGCCGCGGCGCCACATTGGCGCGCAAGGTGACCGCGTTGTTGTGCGTCAAATCGCCCTGCACCCGGATCGCGCTCAGGCTGAACAGCGACTGGCGCAGCACCCAGGCGACGCCCAGGGCCACGACCATGGCGGCAAACGCCAGGCCCAGAACCACCGAAAAGGTGTTCATGAGCTTGACGTCCAGCGGCATGGCGGTGGGCATGGGCGTTTTGCGCTTCAAATGGCGCCTCCCCCTGGTTTTTGGTGGTCCAGCGAGGCGGTCTTGAGCACCTCGACGCAAAGGTCTTCGTACGAGATGCCGGCCGCGCGCGCGGACATGGGCACCAGCGAGTGGCTCGTCATGCCGGGCGAGGTGTTGATCTCCAGCAGGTAAGGTTTGCGCGTGGCCTTGTCGATCATCACGTCGGCGCGGGCCCAGCCGCGGCAGTTGAGGATGCGAAACGTATCCAGCACAAGTTGCTGGATGGCGGCCTCTTCGCCCTCGGGAAGTCCGCAGGGCACCAGGTACTGCGTGGTGTCGGTGAAATACTTGTTCTGGTAGTCGTAGTTGCCGTCCGGCGCGACGATGCGTATCACCGGCAGCGCTCGCGCGCCGGCGCCGGTCCCCAGCACCGGGCAGGTGACTTCGTCGCCGCTGACGAACTGCTCGCAGAGCACGTCGGCATCGAGCTTTTCGGCCTGCGCCACCGCCTCGGCCATGCCTTCGCGGCTGGTGACCTTGGTCAGCCCTATGGATGAACCCTCGCGCGCGGGTTTGACGATGAGCGGCAGCCCGAGCGCGTCGGGCACGGCGGCGATGTCGGCCGCCCCATAGGCGCCGCGGCGCAGCAGGCGGTACTGGGGCGTCGGCAGCCCTTCGGAAATCATCACCCGCTTGGTCATGACCTTGTCGATGGCCATGCTCGAGGCCATGACCCCCGAACCGGTGTAGGGAATGCCCAGCAACTCCAGCGCGCCCTGCACCGTGCCGTCTTCACCGAACCGGCCGTGCAAGGCGATGAAGCAGCGCTCAAAGCCCTCTTTTTTGAGTTCGGCGAGGTCGCGCTCCGCCGGGTCAAAGGCATGGGCGTCCACGCCGCGCGAACGCAGCGCCTTGAGCACCCCGCTGCCGGACATCAGCGAGACTTCGCGCTCAGCCGACTGACCGCCCATCAGGACGGCGACCTTGCCAAATTGGGAGATGTTCTGTTTCATGCCCGGGCTCCTGCGGTACTGGAGGGGTCTGCGGCTTCCAGCATCTCGGCCACCCTTGCGGGCACTTGGCCTATGGAGCCGGCGCCCATGCACATCACGACGTCGCCGCCCAGTGCGTTGTCCACAATCGCCTGCGGCATGGCGTCGATCTCATCGACAAAAACCGGCTCGACCTTGCCGGCCACGCGCAGCGCGCGCGCCAGCGAACGGCCGTCGGCCGCCACGATAGGCGCCTCGCCCGCGGCATAGACCTCGGACAGCAGCACCGCATCGGCCTGGCCTATGACCTTGACGAAATCTTCAAAGCAGTCACGCGTGCGCGTGTAGCGGTGCGGCTGGAAGGCCAGCACCAGGCGCCGGCCCGGAAAGGCGCCGCGCGCGGCGGCCAGCGTGGCGGCCATCTCGACCGGATGATGGCCGTAGTCCTCGATCACGGTGAACTGCCCGCCGCCCTTGGCCGGCATGTCGCCATAGCTTTGGAAGCGCCGGCCCACGCCGCGGAAGTCCGCCAGCGCTTTTTGCACCGCCGCGTCGGGAACGTTAAGCTCGACCGCGATGGCGATCGCCGACAGCGCATTGAGCACGTTATGCTCGCCGGCCAGGTTGAGCACCACCTCCATGTCGGGCAAGGTGACGCCGTTGCGGCGCTGCGCCGTGAAATGCATTTGCGCACCCACTGGCCGTACGTTGACGGCGCGCACCTGGGCGTCTTCGCCGAAGCCGTAGCTGGTGATCGGGCAGGAGACCTGGGGCAAGATGTCGCGCACGGCCGGGTCATCGGTGCACAGGATGGCCGTGCCGTAAAACGGCATGCGGTGCAGGAAATCGACGAAAGCCTTCTTGAGGTTGCCGAAATCATGGCCGTAGGTTTCCATGTGGTCGGCGTCGATGTTGGTGACGACGGCCATAACGGGCAGCAGGTTCAGGAAAGATGCATCGGACTCATCAGCCTCGACCACGATGTAGTCGCCCGAACCGAGCTTGGCGTTGGCGCCCGCGCTGTTAAGCCGGCCGCCGATCACAAAGGTCGGGTCCAGGCCGCCTTCGGCCAGCACGCTGGCGACCAGGCTGGTGGTGGTGGTCTTGCCGTGCGTTCCAGCGATGGCGATGCCCTGTTTGAGGCGCATCAACTCGGCCAGCATCAGCGCACGCGGCACCACGGGAATGCGCTTTTCGCGCGCCGCCAGCACCTCGGGATTGTCGGATTGCACCGCGGTGGAAGTCACCACCGCGTCGACCATGGCGAGATTGCCCGCCGCATGGCCGACAAAAGTCTTGATGCCGAGCTTTGACAGGCGCCGCAGCGTCGCGCTGTCCGACAGGTCAGAGCCCGAGATGGCATACCCCAGGTTGTGCAGCACCTCGGCAATGCCGGACATGCCGGCGCCGCCAAGGCCGATGAAGTGGATGTTCTTGATGGCGTGCTTCATTTCGCCAACTCCTCGCAGGCGGCCACCACAATGGCAGTGGCATCGGTTTTTTGCATGGTCTTGGCTTGTATCGCGCGCTCAAGAAGGGTGAAGCGCCCGGTGGTTTTCAGAATGTTGGCAAGCTTCTCGGCCGTGAGGTCGCGCTGCTGGATCAACCAGCCACCGCCCTGATCAACCAGGAACTGCGCATTCGCGGTCTGGTGGTCATCGACAGCCGCCGGAAAAGGCACGAAGATCGCGGCCGCGCCCACGGCCGCGATCTCGGTCACGGTGCTGGCGCCGGCGCGGCAGATGATGAGGTCGGCATCGGCAAAGGCCTGCGCAGTGTCTTCGATAAAAGGTGTGAGTTCGGCCTGCACGCCGGAGGCCGCGTAATTGGCGCGCAATTCGTCGATCTGCTGGGCGCCGCTCTGGTGCGTGACCCACGGGCGTTCCCCGGCCGGGATCAGCGCCAGCGCCTTGGGCACGAGTTCATTGAGCGCGCGCGCACCCAGGCTGCCGCCCACCACCAGCAGCTTGAGCGGGCCGCTCCGGTCTGCAAAGCGCTGGACCGGGCCGGGCTGGCGCGTAAACGCCGGCCGCAACGGGTTGCCTATCCATTCGGCCTTGCGGAACACATTGGGGAACGCGGTGAAGACACGATCGGCCACGCCTGCCAGCACCTTGTTAACCATGCCGGCGACCGAGTTCTGCTCATGCAGCACCAGTGGTTTGCCGAGCAGCACGCTCATCATGCCGGCCGGGAAGCTGATGTAGCCGCCCAGGCCCACCACCACGTCGGGCTTGACGCGGCGCACCACCTGTATGCTCTGCCAAAAGGCCTTGAGCAGCCGCAGCGGCAAGAACACCAGCGTCGCCGGGCCCTTGCCGCGCACGCCGGAAAAGTCGATGTGCTCGAACGCAAAGCCGCGCGGCGGCACCAGCTGGCTTTCCATGCTGGGGCGGCTTGCCGTGCCCAGTCCGCCCAGCCAGTGCACGCGCCAGCCGCGCTCGCGCAGGGCTTCGGCCACTGCCAGTCCCGGGAAGATGTGCCCGCCGGTTCCGCCGGCCATGACAAGGGCGCAGTGCTGCTTGCTCATGCGCGCCCCCCTCTCATCAGGGTCCGGTTCTCGTAGTCGATACGCAGCACCACCGCCAACGCAACAAGGTTCATCAAGATGGCCGAGCCACCATAGCTCATCAGGGGCAAGGTCAGTCCCTTGGTCGGCAGAGCGCCCAGGTTCACGCCGATGTTGATGAAGGTCTGGAAACCCATCCAGATGCCCACGCCCTGCGCGACCAGGCCGGCGAAGAGCCGGTCCAGCGCGATCGACTGCCGGCCTATGTGCATGATGCGTCGCGTCATCCACATGAAGAGGCCGATCACTACCAGCACGCCCAGCAGGCCGAACTCCTCGCCGATCACGGCCATCAGGAAGTCGGTGTGCGCCTCGGGCAACCAGTGCAACTTTTCAATGCTGCCGCCCAGGCCCACGCCGAAGATTTCGCCACGGCCAAAGGCGATCAGCGAGTGAGAAAGCTGGTAGCCCTTGCCCATGGAGTATTTGTCGCTCCACGGGTCCAGATAGGCAAAAATCCGTTCGCGCCGCCATTCGCTGAGCATCACCATGAGGCTGAAGGCCACCACCACCACGCCGGCAATGACAAAGAACATGCGTGCATTGACACCACCCAGGAACAAAATGCCCATGGCGATGACGGAGATCACCATGAAGGCGCCCATGTCGGGCTCGGCCAGCAGCAACAGGCCGACGATGGCAATGGCGACCGCCATGGGCATCACGGCACGGAAAAAGCGCTCCTTGACTTCCATCTTGCGCACCATGTAGTCGGCCGCATAGAGGAGCACGGCAAACTTCGCGAGCTCCGAGGGCTGAAAGTTCATGATGCCCAGCGAGATCCAGCGGCGGGCGCCGTTAACGCCCTTGCCGATAAAAGGCACCAGCACCAGGATCAGCAGCAGCAGGGAAATGACGAACATCCAGGGGGCGACCTTCTCCCAGGTCGCGAGCGGAACCTGGAAGGCCAGCACGGCGGCAATGAAGGCGACGACCAGTGACAGCATGTGGCGCACCACAAAATGAGTGTGGGCATACCGCGCGAACCTGGGGTTGTCGGGCATGGCCACGGAGGCCGAATACACCATGACCAGGCCCCACATCAGCAAGGCCACCGTGACCCAGAGCAAGGCCTGGTCAAACCCGGCCATGCGCACGGGCGGCGCCGCCAGCGTGCGCGACAGGCTCTGCCCGCCCAGCCGCACCGGCAGCACGTCGGCCGCGGCTTTCCCGAAGCCGGAGAACCAGCCCGAAAGCCGTTCAGACAGGCGCGCGGCAGCCGTCACAGCACCTCCCCCTGGTCGCGGGCCAGTGCCTGCACTGCGTCGCAGAAGACGCGCGCGCGATGCTCATAGTTGTCGAACATGTCGAAGCTGGCGCAAGCCGGCGACATCAGCACGGCATCGCCAATCTGGGCCTGCTGCGCCGCCAGGGCGACGGCCTCTTCCATCGAAGCTGCATCGAACATCGGGATGTTGCGCGGCAGGACTTCCTTGATCAGGGGCGCGTCGCGCCCTATCAGCACCACGGCCCGCACGTGGCGCTGCACGGGCTCGGCCAGCGGCGAGAAATCCTGTCCCTTGCCTTCGCCGCCCAAAATGAGGACCAGCTTGCGCTCAGCACCCAGCCCCGTGAGGGCCGCCACGGTGGCGCCCACGTTGGTGCCTTTGCTGTCATCGAAGTATTCGACGTCCTTGACGATGGCGACCGATTCCACGCGGTGCGGCTCGCCGCGGTATTCGCGCAGGCCGTGCAACATGGGCGCCAGCGTGCAGCCCGCGGCCACGGCCAGGCCCAACGCCGCCAGAGCGTTGGTGGCGTTGTGCCGCCCATGTATGCGCAAGGCCTCGATGGGCATCAGGCGCTGCACGTGCAGCTCCACCTCTTCGTCCTTGCGGCGCTTGATGGTTTCGTCGGCCTCGGCCGCGCGTACCAGCCAGGTCATGCCGTTGACGGTTTCAATGCCGTAGTCACCGGGCCGCTGCGGCTCTCCTGCGCCGAAGGTGGCGTGGGGGCGCAGTTGCGGCGCTTTCAGGCGCACCTTGACGGGCGGCGGCAGCATGGCCATTACGCGTGGGTCGTCGCGGTTGAGCAGCATAAAGGTGCTGCTGCCAAATACCTTGGCCTTGGCCGCGGCATAGGAGTCCATGTCGCCGTGCCAGTCGAGGTGGTCTTGCGTGATGTTGAGCACCACGGCGGCCGTCGGTTCGAAGCCCTGCACGTCGGCCAGCTGGAAGCTGGACAGCTCCAGCACCCAGACCTGCGGCAGGGTTTGCGCGTCTATATGGGCAGACAGCGTGTCCAGCAGCGTGGGGCCTATGTTGCCGGCCACAGCCACGGTTTTGCCGGCACGCTGCACCAGCTGGCCCAGCAAAGAGGTCACCGTAGTCTTGCCGTTGGTGCCCGTGATGGCCAGCACCGATGGCCGGTAACCCGGCTCGGGCTCGACCTGGGCCAGTGCCAACAGGGCAGGCAGCGCCGACTCTTCACCAGACTCGTCGGGGGTTTGCACGGCTTCTGCGCCAACCGGTATGCTCGTTTCATGCGTGTCGCTCAAGGCCTCGGCCGCGGTAGCGACCTCGCCTTCGGGCACGCCAGATACTTCAACTGCATCAGCAGGCTCAACACTTTCATCGAGTGCGTCTGCCGTTTCAGGCATACCGGATGCATCGAGTGCACTGGGTGCATCCGGCGCCTCGGACACGGAGGCCTCAGCCTCTGGAAGCTCAGGAATATCCGGGGCCTGAGGAGTCTCGGGGCCTTCAGTGATGGCCTCGGCCGTTTCAGCGATGTCAGCCACCGGTGGCTCGCGCAGATCCGCCAAAGCCCGTGCGAACAAATCCAGCTCGCCACCCACCGGCAGGCCCATGGCGCGCGCGGCGTCGGCCACGGGAGCGATGGTCGCGGGCGCCAGCCCAGGCGAGCGGTAGACGGCGCGTACGGCCGTGCCCTGCACCAGTTCGGGCGTGAACGCGCCGCCGACAAAGGTGACGCCCGGCAACTCCTCACGCAGCGTGGCCAGCAGGGGCGGCGCCTCACGCGTGTCGGCGACCGTGACGTGCGCCCCGTGGCGCACGCACCAACGCGCCATGGCCAGGCCGGACGCGCCCAGGCCCAGGATCAATACGGTTTGGTCTTGTAAATGCCGCATGCCTGTTTACCTGAGCTTCAAGGTGGAAAGGCCGATAAGGCACAGCAGCATGGTGACGATCCAGAAACGGACGACCACCTGGGTTTCTTTCCAGCCGCTTTTCTCGAAGTGGTGATGCAACGGCGCCATCTTGAGGATGCGGCGGCCTTCACCGTAGCGTTTCTTGGTGTACTTGAACCAGGTCACCTGCATCATCACGGAGAGCGCCTCCACGACGAAGATGCCGCCCATGATGGCCAGCACGATTTCCTGACGCACGATGACGGCAATCGTGCCCAACGCGGCGCCCAGCGCCAGCGCGCCCACGTCGCCCATAAAGACCTGGGCCGGGTGCGTGTTGAACCACAGAAAGGCCAGGCCGGCGCCCGCCATGGCCGAGCAGAAGATCAGCAACTCGCCTGAACCCGGAATGTGCGGAAAAAACAGGTACTTGGAATAGACCGAGCTGCCGGTGACATAGGCGAACACGCCCAGCGCCGACCCCACCATGACCACCGGCATGATGGCCAGTCCGTCCAGGCCGTCGGTCAGGTTAACGGCGTTGCTGGAGCCCACGATCACCAGGTAGGTCAAGATCACAAAACCGAAGACACCCAACGGGTAGCTGATTTCCTTGACGAAAGGCACCAACAGGCCGGCTTTGGGCGGCAAGTTCACGTCAAAGCCCGACTGCACCCAGCTGACGAAGAGCTCGATCACACGCATGTTGGAGCTTTCGGAGATGCTGAACACCAGGTACAGGGCTGCGATAAGGCCAATCAGCGACTGCCAGAGGTATTTTTCGCGCGAGCGCATGCCCTCCGGGTCCTTGAGCACCACTTTGCGCCAGTCGTCCGCCCAGCCGATGGCGCCGAAGCCCAGCGTGACGATGAGGACGATCCAGACAAATCGGTTGGACAGGTCAAACCACAGCAGCGTAGAGATGCCGATAGCCAGCAGGATCAGCACGCCGCCCATGGTGGGCGTGCCGCTTTTGCTCAAGTGCGTTTGCATCGCGTATTGGCGGATGGGCTGGCCGATCTTCAGCGAGATCAGCCGCCGGATCACGAAAGGCCCCGCCAGCAGGCCGATGAGCAGCGCCGTGAGCGCGGCCATGACGGCGCGGAAGGTCAGGTACTGGAACACCCGGAAGAACCCGAATTCGGGGGAAATCGATTGAAGCCATTGGGCCAGGCTAAGCAGCATGGGGCCCTCCGTTTTGATTTTGGTTTTGTTGGATTTGTTCTTGCGCGTGGGCCGTGATGGCCTGGACCACACGTTCCATCTTCATGAAGCGCGAGCCCTTGACCAGCACGCTGCCAGTACCCGCAAGTTCGGCCAGCACGGCGGCGGTGAGCTCGTCGATGCCGTTGAAAACCTGCGCAGCGCCGAAAGCGGCCGCGGCCTGTTTCGACTGCTCACCCAGCGTAAAGAGTTTTTCAATGCCCAGCGTGTGTGCGTGGCGGCCGGCTTCATCATGAAACTGCGGGCCCTGGTCGCCGACCTCGCCCATGTCGCCCATGACCATCAGGCGCGGGCCGGGCAGTTCGGCAAGCACTTCCAGCGCGGCGTGCATGGAGTCGGGATTGGCGTTGTAGCTATCGTCGACCAGCGTCAGCACACGCCCCGGCAGTGTCACGGCAATGGCGCGTGAGCGCCCTTTGACCGGCACAAAAGCCGAGAGGCCGGCGCAGATGGAAGCCAGGGGCACGCCGGCCGCCAGCGCGCAGGCCGTGGCGGCCATCGCATTTTTAACGTTGTGCCGGCCGGCGATGTGCAGCGAGAACTCCGCTGCGCCTGCGGGCGTGGCGGCGGCCACTGCCCAGCAACCGTCCTGCCACCGCGCGGTGCCCGTGACGTCAGCCGGGCCCGAGAGTGCGAAGGTCAACACTTTGCGCTTACCCACGAGTTCACGCCACAGCGGGGTGTAATCGTCATCGGCCGGAAAAACCGCGGTGCCGGCCGCATCCAGCGACTTGAACACCGAACCATTTTCGCGTGCCACGGCTTCCACCGTGGCCATGAATTCGAGGTGCTCACGCTGCGCGTTGTTAACCAGCGCGACCGTGGGCCGGGTGAGTTCGGCCAGGTAGGCGATCTCGCCCGGATGGTTCATGCCGAGTTCGACCACACCCACCTCGTGCTCGGCAGACAGACGCAGCAAGGTAAGCGGCACACCGATGTCGTTGTTGAGGTTGCCTTCGGTTGCGAAGGCCTTCTCGGCTTTCCAGGCGCGCAATATCGAAGCGATCATCTGCGTGACGGTGGTTTTGCCATTGCTGCCCGTGACCGCCACCAGTGGCAGGCGGAACTGGGCGCGCCAACCAGCGGCCAGTTGGCCCAGCGCCAGGCGTGTGTCGGCCACCTCCAGCCCCGGCAGGCCGGCTTGCGCCAGCCCCTGGTGGGCAATCGCCGCGACGGCGCCCTGCGCCTTGGCTTGCGCGAGAAATTCGTGGGCATCGAAACGCTCACCTTTGAGCGCCACAAACAGGTCGCCGGCCTGCAGGCTGCGCGTGTCGGTGTTGACGCGCAAGGCCTGCACGCCGCCGTCCCCCACCAGCCTGGCGGCGGGCAACCAATCATGGGCTTGCTGCAAGCGCATCATGATTGCGCTCCTTGCTGCAAAGCCAAAGCATCGAGGGCTGCTTGTGCATGCTCGCGGTCGGAAAACGGAAGCTTGGCGCCGCCCACTTCCTGAAAACTCTCGTGGCCCTTGCCCGCCAGAAGAACGACGTCGTCGGGACCCGCCAGGCTCAAGGCATGCGTGATGGCCGCGGCCCGGTCGGCCTGCACATGCACGGCATCACGATGGCTCAGGCCCAGCAAAATCTGGCAGATGATGGCCAGCGGGTTCTCGCTGCGCGGGTTGTCGCTGGTGACCACCACTTGGTCGGCATTTTTTTCGGCCACGGCCGCCATCAACGGGCGCTTGGTGGCATCGCGATCGCCGCCGCAACCGAACACGCACCAGAGCTGGCCGCCGCGGCTGGCCGCAGCAGGCCGCAGCGCGAGCAGTACTTTCTCAAGCGCGTCAGGCGTGTGGGCGTAATCGATGACCACGAGCGGGCGGCCCGGCACGGCCAGCGTCTCGGTGCGTCCAGGTACGGGCAGCAGGCCGGTGCAGGCTTTCACCGCATCAGCCAGAGGCACACCCATGGCACGCAGGGCGGCGAGCACGCCGAGCAGGTTGGATACGTTGTACTGTCCGACCAGCCGCGTGGCCAACGTATGGCTTTCGCCGCCCTCGGCCACCTCAAAGCTCAGGGCATCGGTTCCGTGCCCGATCTTGCGCGCCTGCAAGCGGGCCGGCTCCACGCAGGACACCGTCCAGAGATCCAGGCCGCTACCGGCCAGCGAGTCCTTGAGTTCGGCACCTTTGGCGTCGTCAATGTTGATGACCGCCGCCCTCAGGCCCGGCCAGTTGAACAGCGCAGCCTTGGCCTCCCAGTAAGCCTGCATGGACGCGTGGTAATCGAGATGGTCTTGCGTGAAGTTGGTAAAGATCGCGACCTCGATGGCGGTCGCGTCCAGGCGGTGCTCGACCACGCCGATGGAAGAGGCCTCGAGCGCGCAGGCGACAAAGCCCTGTTCAACGAAGCGCCGCAATTCCTGCTGCAGCAGCACCGGGTCCGGCGTGGTCAGGCCGTTGGAGACCACGGCGCCGGGCTCGCCGATGCCCAGCGTGCCGACAACACCGCATTTGCGGCCCACACGGCCCAGGGCCTGCGCCAGCCACCAGGCGGTGGAGGTTTTGCCGTTGGTGCCGGTGACGGCGCAAATTCGCAACTGCCGGCTTGGTTGACTGAAGTAGGCGGCGGCAATGGGGCCGGTGGCGGCCTTGAGGCCGGCATACTCCGCGATTTTTTCGTCTTTGAAACCGTATTCTGCCGCGCCGTCCTGCTCGACCAGGCAGGCATTGGCGCCCGCCGCCAGCGCTGCGCCCACGAACTTGCGGCCGTCGGTCGCGGCGCCAGGCCAGGCGATAAAACCGTCCCCCTGGGTCAGCTTGCGGCTGTCCGTATGCAAGCTGCCGGTCACGCGTTCGCGCAACCAGCCGGCGGCCTGCTCTGGGGTGTGGAGCTGCGTGCTCAAAACGACTCCTCGACGGCCTGGGTGGTGATCTGCGGTTTGACGCTCATGTCGGGCTGCACGCCCATCATGCGCAGCGTCTGCTGCACGACTTCGCTGAAAACAGGTGCGGCGGCCACGCCGCCGAAGTAGTTGCCGTCGCTGGGCTCGTCGATCATCACGCCGACGATGATGCGCGGTGCCTCGATCGGCGCCATGCCCGTAAACCAGGCGCGGTATTTATTGGTGGCATAGCCTTTGCCGACCTGCTTGTGCGCGGTGCCCGACTTGCCCCCTACCGAGTAGCCTACGGTTTGTGCCAGCGGGCCGGTGCCGCCGGGGGCCGCGGCCATTTGAAGCATGCGGCGAACGGCGTGCGCGTTGGCTGCTGAAAAAACCTGCACCCCCACCGCGGGCTCGCTGCTCTTGAGCATGGTGACGGGGATGATCTGGCCGTCGTGCGCAAACGCGGTGTAGGAGTGCGCCATCTGGAACAGCGAGGCCGACAGACCGTAGCCATAGGCCATCGTCGCCTGCTCGACAGGGCGCCAGGTTTTCCAGGGCCGGACACGCCCCGTGACCGCACCGGGGAACTGGATCTGCGGCTTTTGTCCATAGCCCAGGGCCATGTAGGTTTCCCACATTTCCTGCGGGCTCATCTTCTGTGCGATCTTCAGCGCCCCGACGTTGCTGGACTTCTGGATGACACCTTCAACCGTGAGCGTGCCGTAGTTGTGGGTATCGCTGATGGTGAAGCCGCCGATGTTGTAGCGGCCGGGTCCGGTCTCGATGATGGTTTGCGGCTTGATGCGCCCGGCCTCCAGCGCCATGGCCACCGTGATCGGCTTCATGGTGGAACCGGGCTCGAAAGTATCGGTAAGCGCCCGGTTGCGCAATTGCTCACCAGTCAAGTTTTTTCGCTTGTCGGGCACGTAGCTCGGATAGTTCACCAGCGCCAGCACTTCGCCGGTGGTGGAGTCGAGCACGACGACGCTGCCGGCCTTGGCCTTGCGCGCGATGACCGCGTCGCGCAGTTTCTGGTAGGCGAAGAACTGCACCTTGCTGTCGATGCTCAGCTGTATATCCTTGCCTTCGACAGGAGGCATCTGGTCACCGACATCCTCGACGACACGGCCCAGGCGGTCCTTGATCACGCGGCGCGAACCGGCCTTGCCCGCCAGGTCTTTGTTGAAGGCCAGTTCAATGCCCTCCTGGCCGCGGTCTTCGACGTTGGTGAAGCCCACCACGTGAGCCGTGGTTTCGCCTTCGGGATATTGGCGCTTGTACTCCTTGCGCTGGTAAATGCCCTTGACGCCCATGGCGTGGATTCTTTGGGCCACCGGTTCATCGACCTGGCGCTTGAGCCAGACAAAAGTCTTGTCCTCATCGCCCAGCTTCTTGCTGAGTTCGGACAGCGGCATTTCCAGCAGCGTGGCCAGTTCAGCAAGTTGCGCCTTGCTGGCTTCGACGTCTTCGGGAATGGCCCAGATGCTGGACGCCGGCACGCTGGATGCGAGGATCAGGCCGTTGCGGTCGAGGATGCGGCCGCGATTGGCAGGCAACTCCAGCGTCCGGGCAAAGCGCACTTCCCCTTGGCGCTGGAAAAATTCATTGCCAAAGATCTGGATGTAAGCGGCCCGGCCGGCCAGGCCCGCGAAAGCGAGCGCAATGCCGGCCACGATGAATTTGCTGCGCCAGACCGGGGTTTTGCTGGCCAGCAGGGGGCTGGACGAATACAGCACGCTGCGGCTCATGGCTTGGCGCCTTCCGGTGCCGACGCTGCTGCCATTGGAGCGTCCTTGTAGGTCACGTACTGCGTGATGGCGGGCGTCACCGTGCGCATCTGCAGCTTCTCTTTGGCGAGCTTCTCGACCTTCAGGGGCGTCGCCTGCGCGCGCTTTTCCACTTGCAGGCGCTCGTTGTCCATCTCGATTTTCCGGGCCTCGGCCGTAGCTTTTTCAAGCTCGACATAAAGGCGGCGAGACTCGTACTGGGTGCGCACAAGATAAAGCGCGCTGGCAAGCACAGCCAGAAGAAGCACGAAATTCAAACGAGCCATGACATGGCCCTCCCGTTTGTCGCTTCGCGCGCGGCGGCGCTCATGCGGCCACCTCGGTGCGCTCTGCGACGCGCATCACGGCGCTGCGCGAGCGCGGATTGCCGTCGACTTCTTCGTCGCTGGGTTTGGTGCGGCCCAGGGCTTTGAGCTGCATTGCTTTCGGTTCGGCGAAGGGCGCGCGGCGGTCGAACACCTCGCGCGAATGTGCGGCGATGAACTGTTTGACGATGCGGTCTTCGAGCGAATGAAAACTGATCACCACCAGACGGCCTCCCGGTTGGAGAACTTTCAGCGACGCGGCTAGCGCCTGTTGCAGCTCTTCAAGCTCGGCGTTGATGAAAATCCGAAGAGCCTGAAATGTGCGCGTTGCAGGGTCCTTGCCCGGCTCGCGGGTTTTGACCGCGCCAGCCACGACTTCGGCCAGCTCAGCGGTGGTTCGAAGAGGGCCCCGTTCCTGTCGGCGACGATCAATCGCCTTTGCAATCTGTTGAGCAAACCGTTCTTCGCCATATTCACGAATCACCTCCGCCATGGTTTCTATGGATGCATCCGCCAGCCACTCGGCCACGCTCTGGCCACGCGTGGTGTCCATGCGCATGTCGAGCGGCCCCTCTTGCCGAAAAGAAAAACCGCGAACCGGGTTGTCGATCTGCGGCGAGCTCACACCCAGGTCCATCAGCACACCGGCCGCGCTGGCGGCGGGCAGTTGGCCCAGGTGCATGAAGCCCTCGTGGCGGATGGAAAAGCGCGGGTCGGTGATGGTCTGTGCCTCGGCGATGGCGTCGAGGTCTTTGTCGAAGGCGGTGAGCCGTCCCTGGGGCGAGAGTTGCGACAGCAACAGCCGCGAGTGGCCGCCGCGTCCAAAAGTCGCGTCGACGTAGTGGCCGTCCGGGTTGACAAGAAGCGCCTCTATGGCTTCGTTCAACAGGACGGTGCGGTGTATCCATGTACCGTTCACCGTCTTCTTTCAGAACGAAAAGTCTCTGAAGACATCGGGCATCTCGCCCTTCATCTGTTCGGCTTCCTGGGCCGCGTAGGTGGCGGCATCCCAGAGCTCGAAGTAGCTGCCCATGCCCAGCAGCACCGTGTCCTTGCTGATGCCTGCTGCCGCGCGCAGCTCGGGCGATACCAGCACGCGACCGGTGGCATCCATGTCCACGTCCATGGCGTTGCCGAGAAAGATACGCTTCCACCACTGTGCCTGCATTGGCAGCGAGGCGATGCGGTCACGAAATTTTTCCCACTCGTTGCGAGGGAAAATCATGAGGCAGCCGTGGGGATGTTTGGTGATGGTGAGTTGCCCGGAGGCGGTGGCGCTCAACACGTCACGATGCCGGGTCGGCACAGAGAGCCGTCCCTTGGTATCGAGAGCTAACGATGAGGCGCCTTGAAACACTGCTAAAAACCTTTAGAGAACACTTTTCACCACTAAATTGCACTTCTTCCCACTTTAGCAGGAAACCATTTGCAAACAAGGGATTTGAAACAAATTTTTTCAATGAAATCAAGGACTTAGCCGCATCTCTGGATGCAGGGCAAAAATTAAAAACCGTTCTAGATTAAGCACTTAGGCGATGCAATGAAAGTATTGCTTTAAGGCGACAGTGCTTGAAAGAAACGCCAGTCCGCAAAGTGGGACTATTTCCTTTTCGGACATGCCTAATCTGGCGACGATCGGCATTGCTATGAAAAATATAGCGCGCAGACAGCTTGGAAGCCGGGCAATTGCATGCGCGCTTCTCAGGGCGACGCGAGTGAGGACCACTGAGCCGCAGCAGCCACGCGGCAGATGAAGTGTGGAGATGCGGCTAGAAAGCGCTTGAACACGGCCCCTCGCAGGGGCCGAACAGCCTGGATCAGCTGCGTCAGTCGACGCGGACCATCACCCTGGCGTGCTCGGTGATGCCGATCACATTGAAGAATGCGGCGACGAGTCGGTTGACGTCGGAGAACTGCACCGCACGGTTCTCGGCTTCGCGGGCCGACACCCAGTTGAGCAGCGTCCCCGCAGCGGAGAAATCGACGCGAATCAGCTTGGAGCAGGAAATCAGCATCATGTCCGCGCCCATCAGCTTGGCCTCGAGCTTGTCGAGGACGGCGATTGCGTCGCCCTGCACCTGACCGGACAGTTCCACCGACAGCAGGTTGCTCATTTGCGAACTTGGCGCATCCATCTGGGTGTCGCCGTCGATGGCGCTAAGGCTGGAGGACATGGAGTCGCGGTAGACGTCGCCGATGATGGCCTCGCCGCTTACATCGCCGCCCTGAGCGTCCAGGGGCTTGTACTCGCAGCGCGCGCTGTCCCAGGCGGGCGGGGAAACTTCATAAGTCACACAGAAGTCGAGCGCCGCGAGTTCGAAGTCGTCGGGGCGGTGCGTGACACGCAGCGCCTCCATGCGCAAAAGCCACCAGATCTGAACAGTGTCGCGGCTACCCGATGGCGTAGCGTCTTGCAGCACCTTCTGCAGTTGCGCGTCGCCCATGAAGCGCAACTGGACGGGCTGAGCGGCCCAGCCGCTGAAAACCTTGTACAGAGGCTCCACCGCAGCGGCCTCAATGCTCTTGAGGTTTTTCCAGTCCAACCGCCACGGCATGGGGGCTTTGGCCATGGCCGCCTTGAGCGTGGCCACCGTCTGTATGCCCAGCGTAGAGGGGCACACCCAGTCGGCCACAGGCCCATTGCCGCCGGCCTTACTCGACGGTTCGCTGAGTTTTTTCACCATGTCGGGCATGGAAAACCACTGCGGCGCCGAGCGATCAAAACGCTCGACAAACTGGATGGCAGCCGTTTCAAACTTGTCCTGCTGGGCCGTGGCGCGGTACAGGTCGAAAAGCGTCAGCCAGGTGTCCGCATGGCCTGCCCGCGAGCCGTTCGGAGCCAGTATTTCGAGCAGGCCGGCTTCGGCCCCCGCGTCATCGCCATTGGCAAAGCGGATGGCCGCTTCTTCCAGTTCGGCGTCATGTTCGACACCTTCATCGACGTCGACAGCGCTGAATTTTGAATGCGAAAAACCGGAGCTACCGCCCTCATCGCTGCGGCTGCTGATGCCCGCAAGCCCACCAGGCAACCCGACGGGAGCGGGGGCGGGCACAGGCGCGGAGGGCCTGGCCGGCGCAGCGCCTCCAGCACGGGCTTCCGCCAGAGCGATGGACAAGGAGTCAGGCGCGGTGGGGGAGGCGTCAAGCGGTGCCGCTTCAGTCGGTTCGGGGGTTTTATGACCTGGCGACTGCAAGCTTGCGGGGGCCGTGGCCCTGTAGGCAGTGGGCAAGGCGTTGTCCAGCAAGGGGGCCTGGACCGAGGGGTTTCTGGCTCCCGTGGGCGATGCATGCGGGGGCGTACTGTCGGGGATGCCGCCATTCTTGGTTTTCCACCACTGCATGGACATCTGCGCTTCGATCTCGTCGATCTTCTTGAGCGTGGTAGCCCTGTCGTCGGGCTTGGACGGCATGCTGCTCTGGAAAAACGAGGGCCGCCCGGTCGGATCCTGGCCAACGCCCACCATGGCTTCGCGCTTGCGCATCTTGCGCAGCATGTCGAATTCGCGTTTGCGTACAAAGTCGTTTTGCCGCTTGCGCTCTATCATTTCCTTGAGCAACTGCTTGCTCATGGCTTCGTCCCGGTCCGTGGCCGCAGCGTCCAGGTCGGCCCAGTTCGTGGCCGGATTCCGGACGAACTTCACCATCTTGGACAGCAGGCCTGAAGCGGTATCTTCTTTGGACATGGCGGAACGATTTAATAAACGTCAACGGCAGCCTGGCGTCAATCGCCAAACATCTTTTGCTTGAGTTCCCGGCGCTGCTGCGCTTCCAGAGACAGATTGGCCGTGGGGCGGGCGATCAGCCGGCCCACGCCGATGGGTTCGCCGGTTTCGTCGCAGTAGCCATAGTCGCCGGAGTCGATGCGGGCAATCGACTGCTCGATCTTCTTGAGCAGCTTGCGCTCGCGGTCGCGGGTGCGCAATTCGAGGGCGTGCTCTTCCTCGATGGTAGCGCGGTCCGCAGGATCCGGCACCACGACGGTGTCTTCACGCAAGTGCTCGGTGGTTTCACCGGCGCTGTTGTGGATGTCCTGCTTGAGCACCGACAGCTTGTGACGAAAGAAAGCCAGCTGCTTTTCGTTCATGTATTCGGAGTCAGGCATGGCCTTGACTTCGTCGTCCGTGAGCTGCTCGGCGGATTTGGTCTTCCAGTTGTTGGCAAGCTTGGGGTCTTTTTTGGCGGCCGCCTGGGGCGGCGGCGCGATCACGCGTTCGGTCATTGTGGAGTAACTGGCTTTGGCTGCGTCGGGCGCATGGGTTGGCACCATGGGTGCGGGAGGGGGTGATTGGGTGGCGACCCGGGCCGAACTGCGCCGACCGGGTTTCAGAGGAGGCGGGGCCATGAGCCCGGTCGCCACGGGAGCCGGCACCGGCGCGGCGACAGCCACTGGCACGGGCTTGGCTGCTGGTTTTGCCGCAGTCTTGACTGCAGGAGGTGCGGAAACTGGTTTTTCGACGGGTTTTGGCGAAGATTTCGGCACAGGCTTGACGGGTTTGGCGACGGCCTTGGCCTTGGGAGGCACAGGCTTGGCAGCGGTTTTCTTGACGGCTGCGGCAGGTTTCTTCGGCGGTGCAGCCTTGGGTGCCGGCTTTGCGGCCGGCTTGGCTTTGGCCACGGGCTTGGCGACTTTTTTGACGGCCTTGGCGGCCGTTTTCGGTGCCGGCTTGGCTTTCACGGCTGTCTTGGCGGCCGGTTTGGCTGCAGCCTTGGCGGGCGTTTTGGTCTTCTTCGCTGGGGCTTTCACAATGTGTCTCCTCTGGGAAGCAACCCTGGCACGGCCCTGAGGCCTCCGTGGCGGCTTCCTGGCCAGACTGCCGCAGCGCAGCGGTCCAACCCTAGCTGTTGCCAGATTTCCTGGTTTGTCTGCCTTCTTTGCCTTACTTGACCTTTGCCAGTCCTGAAAAGCGCTAAAACGCGATTCTCAACCTGCTTTGTAGCCGGTTTTGTGCCTGACTGGCCTCCCAATCTGATCTTTCGGGTATTTTGGTCGGCGCGCGATTGTAGCGGCTTGCCAGCGGCCTGTGACACCCAAAAAACAAATAGTTGGAGAATCGAGACAAACATGAAGCCCTCCGCCTTTTACAGGCTACAGGCGGACAGCCTACCTCAAACCAGGCACTGCTCCAGGCCCTGCACAAAAATATCTTTGGGCAGGTCGATGCCGATAAACACCATCTTGCTGTTTTTCTTCTCGCCTTCGGCCCAGGCAGGTCCGAGGTCGCTGCCCATGAGCTGGTGCACGCCCTGGAAAATCACCTTGCGGTCGGTGCCTTCCATGTTCAGCACGCCCTTGTAGCGCAACATGCGCGGGCCGTAGATGTTGACCACCGCGCCCAGGAAGTCTTCAAGCTTGGCCGGACTGAAGGCCTTGTCGGAGCGGAACACAAAACTTTTGACGTCGTCGTCATGGTGGTGATGGTGGCCGTGGCCCTCATGCCCGCCGTGCGCGTGGGACGGGTGGTCGCAATGCTCGCCGTGTTCATGGTCGTGATCGTGGTCATGCCCGGCGTGATCGTCTTCCTTGAGGAAGTCGGGGTCGATGTCCAGCTTGGCGTTCAGGTTGAAGCCGCGCAGGTCGAACACGTCCTTGATCGCCACCTCGCCGAAATGCACGGCGGTCTGCGGGGCGCGCGGGTTCATGTGCTTGAGCCTATGCATCAGGGCATCGACCTCTTCCTTGGCGACGAGGTCCGACTTGCTGATGAAGATCTGGTCGGCGAAACCGACCTGGCGGCGCGCCTCCTGGCGGTCGTTGAGCTGGCCGGCGGCGTGCTTGGCGTCCACCAGGGTCAAAATGGAGTCCAGCAGGTATTGCTCGGCGACTTCCTCATCCATGAAAAAGGTCTGCGCGACCGGGCCGGGGTCGGCCAGACCCGTGGTTTCGATCACCACGCGGTCGAAGTCAAGCAGCCCCTTGCGCTTCTTGGCGGCCAGCAACTGCAGCGTTTCGCGCAAATCCTCGCGGATCGAGCAGCAGATGCAACCGTTGTTCATCTGGATGATGTTTTCCGTGGTGTCGTTGACCAGGATGTCGTTGTCGATGTTTTCCTCGCCGAATTCATTTTCGATGACGGCGATCTTCTGGCCATGGGCCTCGGTCAGCACGCGCTTGAGCAGCGTGGTCTTGCCGGAGCCCAGAAAGCCGGTGAGGATGGTGACGGGGATCAAGCTCATGGTGTCTACCTAAAAACGGGGTTGCAGGGATGCGGAGCGGGCCGCGAGAACCCAAGCTGGGGAGTTTAGCGGTGGCTTCAAGCCCCTCTCGAGGGCCCGACGAATACCACCTCGGCCAACAGTTACTTTACAGACGCTGTCAAGCCCCGGCTCAACCGGCTCTTGCTTAAGCAGCCCGCTTCACCAGCACCAGCCCCTTGAGGTATTCGCCTTCCGGGAATGCCACCGTCATGGGGTGGTCTGGCGCGCCGCCCATGCGTTCGGAGATAAAGGCGTCGACACCGGCATCCACACCAGCCGAAGCTACGATTTTGTGGAACAGGTCAGCGCTGATACCGCCCGAGCACGAATAGGTGAACAGCACCCCGCCGGGCGACAGGATGGACAGCGCCAGGCGGTTGATGTCCTTGTAGGCGCGGGCAGCGCGCTCGGCGTGCGTCACGGTGGGGGCAAATTTGGGCGGGTCCAGCACGATAGCGTCGAAAGTCCGGCCCTCTTTCTGGTACTGGCGCAGCGAGGCGTTCACGTCGGCATCGAGCAGCGTGGTGCGTCCGGCATCAAAGCCGTTCAGCGCCACGTTGGCCCGGGCCCGCTCGATCGCCGGACCGGATGAATCGATGGAGGTGACGTGCCCGGCGCCGCCGGCCAGCGCGGCCACGGTAAAGCCGCCGGTATAGCAGTAGCAATTGAGCACGCTTCCAAAGCCCAGACGCCGTGTGTAGGCGGCAAATTTCTGCCGGCTGTCGCGCTGGTCCAGGTAAAAGCCGGTCTTGTGGCCTTCGGCGATGTCCAGGCTGAGTTTCCAGTCATGTTCGTTGATGGTGATGCCGGTCTCACCCGAGCCCTTGAGCCAGCCAGTGACCTCGGGTAGCCCTTCAAGGGCGCGCGAACTGGCGTCGGAGCGTTCATACAGACGCGTCAAACCGGTCTGCGCCAGCAAGGCGTCGACGATCACGCTTTTCCACCTTTCCGCCCCACAGCTGGAAAACTGGGCCACCAGGGTGTCGCCGTAACGGTCCACCACCAGGCCCGGCAGACCGTCGGATTCGCCGTGGACCAGGCGCCGGCCGTCGCTTTGGATGTCAAAACGCTCTCGCGCCTTCAGGGCTTGTGCAATGCGGGCCTCAAAAAAAGCCGCATCGATGCGCTGCGCTTCGTCAAAACTCCAGACCCGCGCGCGGATTTTGGAGGCGGGGCTGAAGGCCGCCCAACCCAGGAACTGGCCGGCGTGGCTTTCCACCCGCACTGTTTCGCCAGCGTCGCCCCCGCCCTTGGCGATGGCGCCATCAAAAATCCAGGGGTGGCGGCGCAACAGGGAGCGCTCCTTGCCATCCCGCAATCGAATTGTTTTCATGGGGCTATTGTCGCGGCAGGGGCAACAAGGCCTTGCCCGACCCCGGCTCTCTGTCCAAAATGCTCACCAGACAGCTCCCTCTAAACGCGGGACTGTAATTTTCAGAAAGTTTGCGACAATCGTTGATTAATGATTTTTGATTACTTTTTGGCGAGATTGAAGACACACAGGCCTATGACCGGCCCTGTGCTTCGCAGGCCTGCGGCTGTACGGACCCTGTTCCTGGGCTTGGCGATGAGCCTGGTGATGGGCTCACTGCTGGCATTGACCAGCCTGAATGCGCGCTCGCGCACGGTGCTGGACCTCGACGCCGACATCCAGCCTGTGGCCCTGCAGGACTGGGGGGACTACTGGATAGACACCACCGGCAAGTTCACGCCCGAGCAGGTCGCCGCCACACCGGATATTCCCTGGAAGCCGACGCGCGCCGACGCGATCTACCCGGTCACCAGCGGTTATTCCATGTGGGTGCGTTTTAACGTGCCGCCCGCGCCCGACAGCGAACGCTGGTATCTCGAGGTCCCATACCCATCCATAGACCGGGCATCGCTGTACACGCTGGACAGCGCCGGCCAGTGGACCGAGCAGCGCGCCGGTGACCTCGTGGCAGTCAACAAATGGCCGGTGCCGCACCGCCACCCGCTGCTGCCCATCGCGCTGTCGGCCGAAGTCCCCTCCAACTACCTGCTGCGCCTGGAAAACGGCCACGCCTTCAGCGCGCCGCTGCAGTTCATCAGCGAAGGGCGGCTCAGCTACTCGGAACAGCGCGTCTCGCTGATCCTGGGCATTTTCTTCGGCCTGACCGGCCTGGCCGCGCTGATCTCCGCGCTGGGCGCCATATCGCTGCGCGACGCCGCCTATGGCTTTTATGCCTTGTGCGTGACCCTGCTGGCGCTGACCCAGGCCACCGTCACCGGTATTGCCGGCCTGCACCTGTGGCCCGCTTGGCCCGGCTGGAGCGATGTTGCGACTTCGGTTCTGCCCATGCTGACGACCTCGGCCACCTTGCTCTTCATCTCCGCGGCCGTGGCCCTTCCCGAGCGCTCACAGCGCCTGCACTGGCTGATGATGGGCCAGGCCATGCTGGGGGCGCTGGCCGCGGTGCTGCTGGCACTGCTGCCCGCCGCCTCGCGCATGGATGTATTCATTCCCATCATCCTGATCCTGCAACTGAGCGGCATGCTGGTCCTGGGCTGGGCCTGGCGGCGCGGTGACCGCTCGGCGCCCGGGCTGCTGCTGGCCTACGTGCCCGTGCTGATCGCCGCCAGCTGGACCATGGCACGCAACGCCGAACTGGTGCCCATTGGTTTCCTGACCCAGCACGGCATGCAGCTGGCGGTGGCACTGCACCTGCCCATCGTCATGCTGGTGCTGATGCTGCGCAGCCAGCAACGCCGCGAGAATACTCGCCGCATCCAGGGCCTGGACCGGGTGGACCCGGCCACCGGCCTGATCAACGGCCATGTGTTCGCCGAACGGCTGATCCGCATGATCGCGCGCTCCGAGCGACTGCGCCACCAGAGCGCGGTGATGATCATCGACCTGGTCAACTCAGAGCAAATCCAGCGCGATTTCGGGCGCAAGGCGGCCGACGAACTGCCGCTGCGCGTGGCCGAACGCCTTTTGTCCACCGCACGCGAAATCGACAGCGCCGCGCGGCTGTCTGAGCGGCGCTTCGGCATGTTGGTGGAAGGCCCGTTCAACGCCGAAGACGCCGGCACGCTGGGCCCGCGCATCGTCGCGCGCTGCCTCATGCCCTACCAGGGCCTGCATGTGGACTGCGTGGCGCAGGTGCATGTCGCCTATGCGCTGGTGCCCCACCAGGGCTCCAATGCGCAGCGCCTGCTCACGCAGCTCGAGGAGCGCCTGGCCTCCGCGTCCACCGACAGCAAACGCGCGGTGTTCATGCTCGGGGAGCCGCAGCCCCTGCGCCCAGTCCGGCGCGACCGGCCAAAGGCGGCCTGAGCGCATCCCTCAGGTTTTGCTTTTACCCGGGCTTACGGCACTGGTCGCTTTCGGCGGATGGCCGGTTTCACCAGACATCGCGGGCGCTGGTACGCCCGTTCCCGCCTTGGACAACGCCCGCGGATGTGCCGCGTCATACACCTTGGCCAGGTGCTGGAAATCCAGCCGCGTGTAAACCTGCGTGGTTGTGATGTTGGCGTGGCCCAGCAATTCCTGCACGGCGCGCAGGTCGCCGCTGGACTGCAGCACGTGGCTGGCAAAGGAGTGGCGCAGCATGTGCGGATGCACCGGTGTGGCCAGCCCGGCCTTCAACGAGCGCTGCTTCAGGCGAACCCGTATGTGCTGCGGCGTCAGGCGCGTGCCGCGCTGGTTGATGAAGAGGGCCTGGTCCTCGCGCGCCCAGCCGCCGCGCGCCGCCAGCCACTGCTGCAGCGCCTGCAGCGCCGCGCCACCCACCGGCACGCTGCGCCGTTTGGAGCCTTTGCCGAGCACGTGGGCTTCAGCCGCGTCGAGGTCTATCCAGCCGCGCGCCCGGGCGCTGGCTTGCACGTCCAGCCCCACCAGTTCGCCGATGCGCAACCCGCAGCCATAGAGCAATTCGGTAATGCACTGGTCACGCAACGCAAGCACCGGGTCGCCTTCGGCGGCGTCTTGCTCGTAAGCGGCCAGTTGCACGGCTTCGTCCACGCTCAGTGCCTTGGGCAGGGGTTTGGCGGCTTTGGGCGCACGCACGTCCTGGACCGGATTGCCTTTGACCAGTCCTTCGCGGCCCAGCCAGGTGTAAAAGCCACGCCATCCCGAAAGGATGAGCGCGATGCCACGGCCGCTGCGACCGGCGCCGTGCATCTGGGCCACCCAGCGTCGCATGTGGATGTTTTGCACCTCGGTCAGCGCCACGCCGGCCTGGCGGGCGTTGGCTTCGAGTTTTTGCAGGTCCAACGCGTACAGCTCCACGGTGCGTGAGGCCAGGCGCTTTTCCACGCGCACGTGCTCGAGGTAGCGCTCGACCAGCGGGTGAGAGGCGGGCAAGGCCGGCGCGGACGCCTTGACACCCCCGGTTTCGGGCACAGTTTCGGGCGCGAGAGCAGAGGTTCGCGCCATGATCGTGCAGTTTAGGCGGCAGGTGCCTGCTGGGGCCGCAGGCGCGTCAGCGCCGCGCTGGCGAGTTCGCCCAGGCGCTCCAGGAAATCGGTGCCCATACCGCTGTGAAAGCGCTCGGGGTCGGGTGAAGCCAACACCAGCAAGCCCGAAGCGTCCGCACCCGGAGCGGCGCGCAGCGGAATCATCGCCATCGACAGCGCCACGGCAGGCTCAGGCAGCCAGCCGGCCGCCTCAAAACCCGAATTGACGCCGCAGTAAGGCGCGCCCAGCGAAGAGGCAAAGGCCTTGGCGTCTTCGCTCACGCCGGTGGCGAAGCTCTCGTCCGAAAAAATGCCGTTCACATCCCAGACCTTGATCGCCGCCTGCGGGATCAGGAACTCGGTGGTGATGCCCTCGACCACGGCGCCGGGCAGGTCGCGCGCCTGCGCGGCCTGCAGCAGCTTGCGCGTCCAGCGCTGCATCTTGTCGGCGATGCCGACGTTTTCCTGGCCGTGTCGGATCATCTCGACCATGCGCGTTTCCAAGCCCTTGATTTTTTCCCGCAACATCAGCGCCTGGCGCTCCTGCAGGCTGACGGCACGGTTGCCATGGCCGCTGGACAACTGCACCGAAGCCAGCAACTCGGCGTGGCGCTCAAAGAAGTCGGGCGTGTTGGCCAGGAAATTGGCGATATCGTCTTCGGTGATGGGGTGTTCTGTTGGATTCATGTTCGGCATTGTCCTCAGTTTTGTGGCCCACGCAAAGGCCACAGGCGGCCCGCGTTACATCCGCTTGCGTCGAAAGGCTCAGGAGTTGTTCTCAGATTCCGTCGGGAATATTGATCTCAGACTCGAACACTGTAGTGGCCGGGCCAGTCATCATGACGGGCGCATCCAGCTGCCCCGGCCATTCAATCGTGAGCCGACCGCCGCGCGTGATCACGTCTACCCGCGTGTCCAGCAGGCCCCAGCGTATGCCGGTCACCACCGCCGCGCAGGCGCCCGTGCCACAAGCCAGCGTCTCGCCCGCACCGCGCTCGTAGACGCGCAGGCGAATCTGCCCACGCGAGACCACCCGCATGAAGCCGGCGTTCACCCGGCGCGGAAAGCGCGCATGGTTTTCAATCAGCGGACCGGTTTGCGCCACCGGTGCGGTGTCGACGTCATCCACCAATTGCACCGCATGCGGGTTGCCCATGGACAGCGCGCCTATGAAAATCGGAGTGGGTGATGCCTGCCCCGGCAACGCCAGCGGCCATTTCTCCCAGGACCCTTGGGCGATAGATGTGAGGCCCGATGCATCGAAGGGAATGAGCCCCGCTTCGAACACCGGCGCCCCCATGTCGACCGTGACGCGCCCGTCGGCCTGCATGCGCGGCTCGATGATGCCGCTCAGGGTCTTGACCCTCACAACGTCCTTGCTCGTAAGACCCTGCTCGCGCACAAAACGCACAAAGCAGCGCGCGCCGTTGCCGCACTGCTCCACCTCGCCGCCGTCGGCGTTGTGGATCACGTATTCAAAATCAATGCCTTCGCCCGGCGAAGGCCGCACTGTAAGGATCTGGTCGGCGCCCACGCCGAAGTGACGGTCGGCGAGGAAACGGTATTGGGCGGTGCTGAGGCCAAGCCGGCCCCGGGTTTCGTCGAGCATCACGAAATCGTTGCCCGCGCCTTGCATTTTGGTGAATCGGATTCGCATCAGGGGATTATCTGTGCTTCTGTTCGTTGCCTGCGGTAGGCTTGTCCCGCCGTTCTTGAGCGAACGGGCAAGAACCCGCCGCCAAAGCCATAATTCCCCAATGCCCCGTCCCTCACAACAGCTCCACCCCTCACGCGACCCCGCCCCCCTGCGCCCTGCCGCCACCGTGCTGCTGCTGCGCGACACGCAGCAAGGCATCGAAGTGCTGATGACGCGCCGTTCGATGACGGCCAGTTTCGCGCCGGGTGCTTACGTGTTTCCCGGCGGCGGCATCGATGCGGCGGATGCGGCGGCGCATGCGCAGCCCACGCGGCGGGCCACACAAAGCGATTTGCATCTGACCCAGGCCATCGCGGCGATCCGCGAAAGTTTTGAGGAGTTGGGCGTGCTGCTGGCGCGCCATGCGGATGGCAGCCATGCCACCACCGCCGACATCGCTTCGCTGGACCGCAAAGCGCCCTTCGCCGAACAATGCCGTGAGCGCGGACTGACGCTGGCGGGGGCCGAGGTGTTTGTGCTGGCGCACTGGGTCACCGACCGCGACCTGCCGCGGCGTTTTGACGTGCCCTTTCTGGTGGCGCGCATGCCCGAAGGCCAAAGCCCGGTGGCTGACGAGGCCGAGCAGTTCGAGCCGGTCTGGGTGCGGCCTGCGGATGCGCTGGCGCGGCATGCGGCGGGCGGGTTCTTCATCATCTTTCCCACCATACGCACATTGGAAAAGCTGCGGCACTATGCCGACGTCGATGCGGTGCTGGCCGCCTGCGCGTCTGAAATTCCGCTGTGGACGTCCTGCCCACGCGCGGGGCTGCTGGCGGGCAAGGAAGCGCGCTACATGGAGCATGAAGCGCCTTACGGCGAACTGGCTCTGACCTGCCCTGACGGGCAGATCGTGCACGCGCTGGACTGGCAAACCGCCCAGCCCGTCGCGCTGCTCAAAAACGTGATGCGCCTGACAGCCCCCAACCCCGGCATGATGACCGGGCCGGGCACCAACAGCTATCTGGTGGGCGACGCGCAAAGCGGCTATATCGTGATCGATCCGGGGCCCGACGATGCGGGGCACATTCAGCGCCTTTATGACGCCGCAGGCGGGCGCATCGAAGCTATCGTCTGCACGCATTCCCACCCCGATCACTCTCCCGGCGCCAAACCCCTGCAGGCCCTGTGCGCGCACCGCCCACCCATCCTGGGCCTGCCTTCGGCCGCCACGGCGCGTCCGGACTCCCATTTCGTGCCGGACCGCGCGCTGTCGAACCTGGAACGCCTTGCGCTCACCGGCGATGGTGCGCAGCACACCTTGATGGTCATGCTGACGCCGGGCCACGCGGCCAACCACCTGTGCCTCGTGTTGCTGGAAGACGGTTTGCTCTTTTCCGGCGACCACATCCTCAACGGCAGCACCACCGTGGTCAACCCGCCGGACGGCGAGATGACGGCGTATCTCAACTCGCTGGATTCGTTGGCGGCTGCGTGCGACGCGTACGGCGTGGAGTTCATCCTGCCGGCGCACGGATACGCACTGGGCGAAGCCAAAACCGCGATTGCGCAACTCAAGGCACACCGGCTCAAGCGAGAGGCCAAGGTCATGGTCGCCATGCGGGCCCGGCCCGAGGGATCGATGGATGACTGGGTGAAGCTCGCCTATGACGACGTTGACCCAGGCATCTGGCCCCTGGCCAAACGGTCACTGCTGGCGCACGTCGACCGGGTAAGAGAACTAGGCCTTATCAATTAGCACCGCGCTTGACCCGATTTACCGGCTCTGACCCAAGTACCGGCGCTACTGTGGCTTGAAAGTTGCTAAACCCTGCATCGAACATAAGGGTATTCACCGGCGTTAGCGTCCGTATCAGTCGCCAAGGCTACTGAAAGGGGCTGTGGCTTGAAGGCTGCGGTTTATACTTTTTGTTCGTATGCCGGAATGCCCATGCCTGACCGCATGGGGTGACGGGCATCACCCATCATTTCAACCATTTTCCAAGGGACTTCATGTCTTCCTACACCATTACAACGCGACGTTTCCTGCAAACCGCCGGCACCTTGGTCGCCGGTATCGTCCTGGCGGCCTGCAGCAAGACCGAGCCGCCGGCGCCCGCCGCCAGCGCACCGGCAGCCGCAGCTTCCGCGCCCGCACCTGCCGCCAAGGTTTACCTGGTGGGCACCGACGCCGCCTACGCTCCTTTTGAATCGCAGAACGAAAAAGGCGAGATCGTGGGTTTCGACATCGAAGTCGTGAAGGCCGTAGCGCAAAAGGCCGGCATCGAAGTGAAGTTCGTGAACACGCCATGGGAAGGGATCTTCAACACCCTCGCCCAAGGCGACCGCGACCTGCTGGTGTCGTCCATCACGATCACCGCCGAGCGCAAACAGACCATGGATTTCTCGACGCCCTACTTTGACGCGCAACAACTGATCGCGGTGAAAAAGGATTCGAAGATCGCCAAGTTCAACGACCTGAAGAAACTCAAGGTCGGCGTGCAGAACGGCACCACTGGCGATGAAGTCGTGTCCAAGCTGCAGGGCAAGGACAGCGCCAACATCAAGCGCTTTGAATCGACGCCGCTGGCGCTGAAGGAACTCGAAGCCGGCGGCGTGGACGCCGTGGTGGCCGACAACGGCGTGGTGGTGCATTACGTCAACAACAACAGTGACGCCAAGTTCAAGACGATCAGCGATGCCAGCTTCGCTGCCGAGCAGTACGGCCTGGCCGTGAAGAAGGGCAACACCGAGCTGCTGGACAAGCTCAACAAGGGCCTGGCTGACATCAAGACCGACGGCACCTACGACAAGATCTACACCAAGTACTTCGGCGCACCGCCCGCTGCGGCTGCCGGCACTGCTGCTGCACCGGCTGCCGCCGCCTCTCCTGCCAAATAAGGCTGCGCAGGCAAGGCCGATAAGGCCCCACAAGGCTCCCAAGCCCTCAAAAAGAAAGCCCCGTTCAGCGATGAACGGGGCTTTTTTGTTGCCTGCCGATGTCCGCCACCGAATGATCTGGCCGCGAATTTCGTTATTAGTGTGAAGCCCGCCGATAAGCCGGATTCTGTGCACCGCGCCTCCCGAAAGAAGCCCGGCGTGACCGCCATTAATCTGGGCCGGGGGTCACCCCCACGGCTCAATGCTACCTACCCGCCAACTCTGCGGAACCACATCAACGCTGGCCTACTTGGTATTGCTGCGCGTAGAGATTGCCCGTTTCACCCGGTCCGGGGTTACCCCAAGGCCGACTCGTCTCTGTTGCTCTGATCCTCACCTCACGGTGGAGAGGTGTTACCTCCTACGCTGTCCTGTGCAGTCCGGACGTTCCTCCAGTGCCTGGTTTCCCAGATTGCACCAGCGGCGGTCTGGCAGGCTTCACGGGGCCTATTATCCGCCAGCGGGGCGCAAGGAGCCCGGGCCCTTTAAAATGAAGCCTGCTTGATCAACACGAGCCCCCTGCCATGATTCGCCTGACCGAACTCAAACTTCCGCTGGACCACGCGGAAGACGCCCTGCCCGCCCTGGTGGCCCAGACCCTGGGCGTACCCGCGGCCGCCCTGCAAAACGTCCACATCCACAAACGCAGCTTTGACGCCCGCAAGGCGGACCTGCTCAAGGTCTACATCGTCGACGTCACGCTGGCCGACGCCGGCCAGGAAAGCGCGCTGCTGGCGAAGTTTTCCGGTAACCCGCATATCCTGCCCACACCCGACATGGCCTACCGCACCGTGGGCCACGCGCCCGCCGGCCTGCCGCTGCGCCCTGTCGTCGTCGGTTTCGGCCCTTGCGGCATGTTCGCGGCGCTGCTGCTGGCGCAAATGGGCTTCAAGCCCATCGTGCTGGAACGCGGCAAGACCGTGCGCCAACGCACCCGCGACACCTGGGGCCTGTGGCGCAAGAACGTGCTCAACCCCGAGTCGAACGTGCAGTTCGGCGAAGGCGGCGCCGGCACTTTTTCCGACGGCAAGCTCTACAGCCAGATCAAGGACCCGCGCCACCTGGGCCGCAAGGTGATGAACGAATTCGTCAAAGCCGGCGCGCCCGCCGACATCCTGTTCGAGGCGCATCCGCACATAGGCACCTTCAAGCTGGTGAAGGTGGTTGAAAACATGCGTGCGCAAATCGTCGCACTGGGCGGCGAAATACGTTTCGAGCAACGCGTGACCGACGTGCTGATCGAGGACGGTCCCGAAGGCAAACAGCTGCGCGGCCTCACCGTACTGGACCAGGCCACGGGCCAAAGCCATGAGATACGCGCCGACCAGGTGGTGATGGCGCTGGGCCACAGCTCGCGCGACACCTTCGCCATGCTGTACGAGCGCGGCGTGCACATCGAAGCCAAGCCCTTTTCCATCGGCTTTCGGGTCGAGCATCCGCAGGGCATCATCGACCGTGCGCGCTGGGGCCGACATGCCGGCCACCCCTCGCTGGGCGCGGCCGAATACAAACTGGTGCACCACGCTAGCAACGGCCGCTCGGTCTACAGCTTTTGCATGTGCCCGGGCGGCACGGTGGTGGCGGCCACCTCGGAACCTGGCCGAGTTGTCACCAACGGCATGAGCCAGTACTCGCGCAACGAGCGCAACGCCAACGCCGGCATCGTGGTCGGCATAGACCCGCGCGACTACCCCGGCTTTGAAGCGGGCGATGCGCTGGCCGGCATCGCGCTGCAGCGCCAGCTCGAGTCGCACGCCTTTGTGCTGGGCGGCGGCAACTACAACGCACCGGGGCAGCTGGTGGGCGATTTCGTGGCCGGCCGACCCTCGACCGCACTGGGCAGCATCACGCCCTCTTACAAGCCCGGCGTGACGATGGGTGACCTGTCGTCGGCACTGCCCGCCTATGCGATCGCCGCCATGCGCGAAGCCTTTCCGGTGTTCGGCAAAAAGATCAAGGGCTTTGACACCCACGATGCGGTGCTGACCGGCGTGGAAACGCGCACCTCCTCGCCCATCAAGATCAGCCGCGGGGAAGACCTGCAAAGCGTCAATGTGCGCGGCCTCTACCCGGCCGGCGAAGGCGCGAGCTACGCGGGAGGTATTTTGTCGGCCGGTGTGGACGGCATCAAGGTCGCCGAAGCGGTGGCGCGCAGCGTGCTGCGCGACGGCGAGCGGGAACGGGTGGCCGCATGATGGTCACCGAGAGCCGCTCACATAAACCAGCGAATCGGTCCTGCCTAGGCGTGCCCGCCGCCGACAGTGCACCAGCAAGGCGGCGCAACAACGCCAGGAGGGTTTTGTGAGCGGCTCTGGTTTCCATTACTACGAACCGTCGAAAGGCCACGGCCTGCCGCACGACCCCTTCAACGCCATGGTGGGACCGCGGCCCATAGGCTGGATTTCCTCGCAAGACGGGAAGGGCCGGCTCAACCTGGCGCCCTACAGTTTCTTCAACGCCTTCAACTACACGCCGCCTATCATCGGCTTTGCCAGCATTGGGGCAAAGGACAGCCTGCGCAACATCCGAGAAACCGGCGAGTTCGGCTGGAACCTCGCGACCCGGCCGCTGGCCGATGCTATGAACCAATCCTGCGCGATGGTGCCGCCCGAGGTCAACGAGTTCGAGCTGGCCGGCCTCACGCCCGTGGCATCCCAGCGCATCACCGCGCCGCGCGTGCTTGAAAGCCCGGTATCCTTCGAGTGCAAGCTGACGCAGATCCTGCAACTGCAAGGCGCCGACGGCGTGCCGGTGCCAACCTGGCTGGTCCTGGGCGAGGTCGTCGGCGTGTACATTGCCAGGCATCTGCTCAAAGACGGCGTTTACGACACGGCGGCGGCCCAGCCCATTCTTCGCGGAGGCGGCCCGGCCGATTACTTCGCCGTCACCCCCGACAACCTGTTTCGCATGTTCCGGCCGCGTTAGCAGCCTGAACACCCGGCATTTCACTTTTCATCCCACACACATGACCGAAACCACCACACCCACCCCACGCACCAAGCGCCCCCCTGCCCAACAGCGCTCCCGGCCCGCCGGCCCGCCCCCACAGCAGCAGCGCACGCGCGAAGTCCATCCGGTGCTGGAAAAACTGTTCGAGCTTTACCCAAAGATGTTCGGCGCGCGCTTCCTGCCGCTCAAGCTGGGCGCTTTCCAGGACCTGATGGCCGAGAACCCCGAGGCGTTCAAGAAGGACGAGTTGAAAGTCGCGCTCGGCCTGCACGCCCGCTCGACGCGCTACCTTGAATGCGTGGCGGCCGGGTTGCCGCGCCACAACCTGCAGGGTGAGCCCGTGGAGCCTGTGGCGCCCGAGCATGTGCACCACGCCATCATGGAAGTCTTCCGCCGCCGCCAGGCGCGCTCCAAGGACGATTTACGTCCCAAGGTCCGTACCCAGCTGATCGCGGCCATCGAGGCTTCCGGCCTGAGCCGGGAAGCGTATGCCGAACGCATACGTACTCAGGACGAAGCGGCCGTTGCGCTGCTCGACGAGGCCTTTGCCGAGATGGCGATGCAGACCGCCAAGCGCGAAGCGTTGATGCGTGCCTTTGAGGCCAGCGGCAAAACCGTGGAGCAGTTTGCCGAGATGTACGGCATGGCCCCGGCGGATGTCGCTGAGGCGGTGGAGCGGACACGGCGGGCCGGTCCGGCCCCGTCGCAGTGAAGACGGCAAACGCCCGGCAGCCTCAGTAGAGCGAGCGGCCGAAGCGTTCGAAGCGCGGCTGCCATTTCTCGAGGATGTCAGCCGACACGAGGATACGCTCGGCCCGGCCTATCAGCAGCTGGCGCGGCACCAGCCCGATATAGCGCGAATCGGCGCTGTTGTCGCGGTTGTCGCCCAGCATCAGGAACTGGTCCGGAGGGATCGTCATCGGGCCCCAGTTGTCCTTGGCCTTCACACCGGCCAGCCACTGGATTTCATGCTGGCCCTGGGCCGTGCTTTCTTTCACATGCGTGGCCACCAGCACGCCCACCGGGCCGGCCGGCTCGAGCACGGTATCCAGCGCCTCATAGCGCGCTGCCTGGCCGTTGATGATAAGCACCTTGGCGCGCATTTCGACGACATCGCCGGGCACGGCCACCAAGCGCTTGATCAGGCGCACGCCATCGAGCGGCGAAGAAAAGGTGACGACATCGCCACGTTTCGGGTCAGCGGTGCGCGCCAGCACCGTGTCGGTCAGCGGGATTTTGACGTTGTAGGCCAGCCGGTTGACAAAAACCACGTCGCCCTCGAGCAGGTTGGGGCGCATGGAGCCCGAGGGGATGGGGTTCCAGTCCGCGATCGCGGTTCGGAACAACCCGAATAGCAACAGCAACACCAGAAAACCGCGGTTCTGCCTGATCCAGCTTTTCATGACGAATCTCCCGTGAAGTTCCTACGCAAAAAAAAGCGCCCTTTGCAAGGCGCCTTTTGATCTTCAAGCCTGGCTGTTTTGCAATGCCGCGATGCGCTCTTCAATCGGCGGGTGCGTGGCAAACAGCTTGCCTATGCTGCCGGTGATGCCCATGGCCGCCACGGCCTTGGGCAACTCGCCGGGCTGCATGCCGCCCAGGCGGGCCAGGGCGTTCATCATGGGCTGGCGCCGACCCATTAGCTGCGCGGCGCCGGCGTCGGCGCGGAACTCGCGATGGCGCGAGAACCAGGCCACGACGATGGCCGCGGCAAAGCCCAGCACGATATCGAGCACGATGGTGCTCACGTAGTAACCGATACCGGGGCCGGAGTTGTTGTCGCTGCCGCGGCGCAAAAAGCTGTCGACGGCGTAGCCGATCACGCGCGAGAGGAAAACCACAAAGGTGTTCATCACGCCTTGGATCAAGGTCATGGTGACCATGTCGCCGTTGGCGACGTGGGCGATCTCGTGGCCCAGCACGGCTTCGATTTCTTCCTTGGTCATGCCCTGCAGCAGGCCGGTGGACACGGCCACCAGCGAGGAGTTCTTGAAGGCGCCGGTGGCAAAGGCGTTGGGGTCGCCCTCGAAAATACCGACCTCGGGCATGCCGATCTGGGCCTTATCCGCCAGCTTGCGAACGGTCTCGACGATCCAGGCTTCATCGGCGTTTTGCGGTTCGTTGATGACGCGCACGCCGGAGCTCCATTTGGCGACGGGCTTGCTGATCAGCAGCGAGATGATGGCGCCGCCAAAGCCCATGACCAGCGCGAAGCCAAGCAGCGCCGTCAGGTTCAAGCCGTTGGCCGTGAGATAGCGATTGACGCCCAGCAGGCTGGCGACGATGCCCAGCACCGCCACGACGGCGATATTGGTCAGGACAAACAGGAAAATACGTTTCATGGGTTCTCCGTGGGGTCGGTAAAAAGCCCGCCTTGCGCAGAATATGAGGGTCTGCGCGTCCGGTTCAAGCGGTGCCCGGGTCTAGGCGGCTGATTTTTTATCTGTTATTTATGTCAGCCGTGGTGGCCGGAATACAAGGGAGTCATCATAAAAGGAAAAGTTCTCGTTCTCGGGCCACCAGCCGGGCACGCCCAGCACCGGTAAAGGCGCGAAAGGTTTGCCGGCGAGCCTGGCCGCGCTGAGGTCGGCCGCTATCCAGGCGTCCAGCTCAGCAATGGATCCCATGGGCGGCTGCGCCAGGTAGACGTGGGCCGTGATGGCCTTGCGGGGGGTGAGCAGCTTTTCGAGCAAGGCGTGGCCGAACAGCACGAGCCGGGCCTGCTGCCATAGTGCCCTGTGCTCTACGAACAGACCGCTCCAGTCGCGAGCGAGCAGCGCATTCCACAGCGGCTGCGGCGCCGAGAGGAAGGCGGCGTTTTCATCGAACACGGTCAAGGCGTCGCGTACTGGCCCGCGCACCGCCGCAACCCCCGCCGTGGCGATTTCAGCGGCTTGCAGCTGATTGAGCTTTCGCTTGGTGTCCGGAAAACGCATCCAGCACAGGCCGTTAAAAAAGTCGTGCGCGCCCTCGCGGGTCGGGCACAAGCGGGTCCTGGCGATAAAACTCTCATAAGCCTCACCCGAGGGCAAGGTGCACTGGGGCGCGAAACACACCGGCGCGGGCTGCACGGCGTTGAGCGCCTGATGCACCGCAACGCCCGCCGTGACCGCGCAGGCCGCGCGCTGGCCGGGCTCACGCCAGGCCTGCAGCCAGGGCCGGTCCCAGTCGATCGGAGGCAGCGGTGCCGGGCTTCCCATGGCGGTCAGGCCTTCGTGGGCTTGCGATCCATCATGCCCCCATCTGGGTATCCAGTTTCCAGGGCAGGCTTTCGCCCGAGCGCAGGGGCTTGAGTTCGGCTTCGCCGAAGGCATAACTTTCGGGCGGATGCCAGCTTTCTTTCTTGAGCGTGATACTGCCGCTGTTACGCGGCAGACCGTAGAAGTCGGCGCCGTTGAAACTTGCGAAGGCCTCGAGCTTGTCCAGCGCACCGGCCGCGTCAAAGGCTTCAGCATACAGCTCCATCGCGGCGTGGGCGGTGTAGCAACCCGCGCAGCCGGTTGCGTGTTCCTTCAAGTGGGCCGGGTGCGGTGCGCTGTCGGTACCCAGGAAAAAACGATTGTTACCGCTGGTGGCTGCCTCGACCAGCGCCAGGCGATGGGTTTCGCGCTTGAGCACAGGCAGGCAGTAGTAGTGCGGCCGAATGCCGCCGGTGAAGATCGCATTGCGGTTGTAAAGCAGGTGATGCGCCGTGATGGTCGCCCCCGTGAACTTGCCGGCGTCGCGCACGTAGTGGGCCGCCTCGCGAGTCGTGATGTGCTCGAAGACGATCTTGAGCTCAGGAAAATCGCGGCGCAGCGGAATCAGCTGGGTGTCGATGAAGACGGCCTCGCGGTCGAACAGGTCGATGTCGGACGAGGTCACCTCGCCGTGCACCAGCAACAGCAGGCCGGCTTTTTGCATCGCTTCCAATGTCTTGTAGGTCTTGCGCAAGTCGGTCACGCCGGCATCACTGTTGGTGGTGGCACCAGCTGGGTAGAGCTTGGCCGCGACCACGCCGGCGTCCTTAGCCCGGGCGATCTCCTCGGGCGGCAAGTTGTCGGTGAGGTAAAGCGTCATCAGGGGCTCGAAGCGCACACCGGCCGGCACGGCGGCCTGTATGCGCTCGCGGTAGGCCACGGCCTGGGCGGCGGTGGTCACCGGCGGGCGCAGGTTGGGCATGATGATGGCACGGCCGAACTGCGCTGCCGTATGCGGCACCACAGTGTGCAAAGCCTCGCCGTCGCGCACATGCAGGTGCCAGTCGTCGGGGCGGGTGAGGGTCAGGATTGAAGCGGAGTTGCGGGTGGCGGAGGTCATGGCCTGAATTGTCGCACCGCCCGGACCCTGCAGAAGTGCTTTACCCTGGCGGGAAAAAGCCGGCCCGGAGTTGCCCGCGCTCGAGAACAGCTCCTCCGCCAAGCGCCATAAAAAAGCCCCGCATTGCAGGGCTTTTTCTGTTTTTTTTCTTCTTCTCAGCAGTTGCGATGATCTTTCGGTGCTCTCAGTGCGACAGGATCTTGTTGAGGAAATCCTTGGTGCGCGCCTTGCGGTTTTCCGGATGGTTGAAGAATTCGTCCTTGGAGCAATCTTCCAGGATCTTGCCGCCCACATCCATAAAAATCACGCGGCTGCCGACCTTGCGGGCAAAACCCATTTCATGGGTCACCACCATCATGGTCATGCCTTCGACGGCCAGGCCCATCATGCAGTCCAGCACCTCGCCGACCATTTCGGGGTCAAGCGCGGAGGTGGGTTCGTCAAACAGCATGGCAATCGGGTCCATGCTGAGCGCGCGGGCGATCGCCACGCGCTGCTGCTGGCCGCCCGACAGCTGGCCGGGGAATTTGTCCTTGTGCGCCATCAGGCCCACACGGTCCAGGTACTTGAGGCCGTGCTTCTTGGCTTCGTCGGCCTTGCGGCCCAATACCTTGACCTGTGCCAGCGTCAGGTTTTCGGTGACGCTCAGGTGCGGAAACAGCTCGAAATTCTGGAACACCATGCCGACACGGCTGCGCAGCTTGGGCAGGTCGGTCTTGGGGTCGTGCACAGCCTTGCCGTCGACGAAGATCTGGCCCTTCTGGAAGGGTTCCAGCGCGTTGATGGTCTTGATCAGCGTGGACTTGCCCGAGCCGGAAGGCCCGCAAACCACTACCACTTCACCCTTCTTGATGCTGGTGGTGCAATTGTTGAGAACCTGCACGTCGCCGTACCATTTGGAAACTTCTTTCAACTCGATCATGTTCTTCTCCAGTGTGCTCTTTGAGATTTTCGTACGTGTTGGCGAACGCGCTCTCAGCGAATGATGGCGATTCTGCTGTTAAGGCGCTTGACCATGTAGGACAGCCCAAAGCAGATCACGAAATAAACCACGGCGGCCAGCAGGTAAGCCTCTTCAGGACGGCCGTAAATCTTGCCGGCGGTGCTGAAACCCTTGAGCAGGTCGTAGGCGCCGATCGCATAAACCAGCGAGGTGTCCTGGAACAGGATGATGGTCTGCGTAAGCAGAATGGGCACCATGTTGCGGAAAGCCTGCGGCAGGATGATCAGCTTCATGTTCTGCGCATAGCTCATGCCCAGGGCACGGCCGGCATTGACCTGGCCGCGCGAGATGGACTGGATGCCGGCGCGCATGATTTCGCTGAAGTAAGCGGCTTCGAAAGCGACGAAGGTAATGATGGCCGAGATCTCGGCGCGGTAGTTGGCGCCCCAGCTGCCGAAGGTCGTGTAGAACGACGCCGGCACCAGCAGGAAGAACCACAGGATCACCATGACCAGCGGAATCGAACGCATGCCGTTGACGTAGAAGGTCGCGGGAATCGTCAGGAAAGATTTGCCGGACAGGCGCATCAGGGCCAGCACGGTGCCGAAAATGATGCCGCCTATGGTGGCGATGATGGTCAGCTCAATGCTGAAAATAAAGCCCTTGACGACGAACTGGGAAATCATGTCCCAGTTCAGGAAGCTCATGTCGAGTCCAAGCATGTCAGTGACCTCCGCCCGTTGAGCCGGCAACGACGAAGCCTGGGATCTGCACCCGCTTCTCGACAAAGGCCATGACCCGGTTGACCGCGAAGGCCGAGACGGCGTACAGCGCCGTCACCGCCAGGTAGATCTCAATGCCGCGTGACGTTTCTTCCTGCGCCTGCATGGCGAACATGGTGAGTTCTGCGATGGACACCGCGAAAGCCACGGAGGAATTCTTCAACAGGTTCATCGATTCGCTGGTGAGGGGCGGAATGATGATGCGAAAAGCCATGGGCAGGATCACGTAGCGGTAGGTCTGCACGGTCGTGAAACCCATGGCCATGCCGGCATAGCGCTGGCCGCGCGGCAGCGCCTGAACGCCGGCCCTGACCTGCTCGGCAATACGCGCCGAGGTGAAAAACCCCAGGGCGAACACCACCAGGATGAAGCTGGGCAGCTCCTTCATGGCGGGGAAAATTTTGGGAACCACAAAGTACCAGATGAATATCTGGACCAGCAGGGGAACATTGCGGAACAGCTCGACCCAGGCATTGGCGAAACGCACAAGCCAGGGGCTGTTGGGCAAGGTCCGCAGCGTGCCGACGGTGGCGCCAAACAGCATTGCGACCACCCAGGATGCGCCGGCGACGGACAGCGTCCAGCCCCAAGCATCAAACATCCACTGCAGGTAGGTTCGACCACTACCGTCATCATTCAAAAATACCTGCCAATCCCAAGTCATCACGGCTCCAGCAAATGGTTGTTGTGTTGTTTTCCCTGCGACGGTAAACGGGAAACCCCGCCAGTGCAAGGCGTCCGGCGGGGTTGTTCCTTACCTGGCCAGAATTACTTCTGGACGTAATCTTCCATGGGCTTGTCGTTCGGGTTGTCCCACGCGGCCTTGGTGCTGGCGCTCAGTGCCAGGCCCACCTTGGTGTTCTTCGGAGGAATCGGCGACAGGAACCACTTCGTCCACAGCTTGTTCATCTCGCCCGACTTGATCATGTTCTTGACCGTGTCATCGGCCAGGCGCTTGAGCAGGGGGTCGTCCTTGCGGATCATGATGGCGATCGGCTCAACGCTCAGCACTTCACCAACGATCTTGAAGTCGGAAGGCTTCTTGGCGGTAGCGATGTTGCCGGCCAGGATAGAGCCGTCCATCACGAACGCGTCGGCACGGCCCGACTCGAGCAGCAGGAAGCTGTCGGAGTGGTCTTTGCCGAAGATTTCCTTGAACTCAACGCCGGTAGCGCGCTTGTTCTTGCGCAGGGTCTGCACGGAAGTGGTACCCGTCGTGGTCGCTACGGTTTTTCCGTTGAGCTGAGCCACAGAGGTGATGCCGGAGTTGGCCTTCACAGCGATGCGCACTTCCTCAACGAAGGTGGTCACGACAAAAGCCACGTCCTTCTGGCGGGTCGCGTTGTTGGTGGTGGAGCCGCACTCGATATCGACCGTGCCGTTTTGCACGAGGGGAATGCGGTTCTGCGAGGTCACGGGCTGGTATTTGACTTCCAGCTTGCGTTCGGCGGCCTTTTCGAGGCTGGCAATAATGCGCTGGCAGATCTCGACGTGGTAGCCGGTGTACTTGCCGTCACCCAGGGTGTAGGACAGCGCGCCCGAAGAATCGCGAACGCCCATGGTGACAACGCCCGAAGCCTTGACTTTGGAAAGGGTGTCGGCAAATGCAGCGCCGGTGGCGAGCAAAGCGACGGACAGAGCGACAAGCTTGAGTTTCATGGAATCTCCTGTAATGAATGAAACGGTTAGCGAACTATTCTAGAGAGATGGTACCCGGGGCTGGCCTAGGTTTACCCGGCCTCTCACATTGGGGAAACCGGGCTGCGTGAGCAATGATTGGCGGCGAACCGGCGGGAAGCCGCGATTGCTGGGGTTTTCCAAAGTGGTGCGCGCATAAAGAAGTCCGGAACTATACGGCAGATGTAAGCAGTCTTTGTGCCAGCGGCCACTCAGGCGACCAGCGGGAGGGGTTGCGTGAGCTTGTCGGGCACCAGCAAGGCCTCGACTTCGGCCTGCGTCATGATGCCCAGTGACTCCGCGATCTCGGCAATCGGCGCACCGGTAGCGATGGCCGTCTTGGCGATGAGCGCGGCCTTTTCGTAGCCGATGATGGGGTTGAGCGCCGTGACCAGGGTGACCGATTCGCGCACGCGTTTGGCCAGCAACTCACGATTGGCCTCGATGCCGGCGACGCAGTTGGTTTGCAGCGTGAGGCAAGCCTGGCTCAGGTGTTCGATGCTCTTGAAAAGGCTCCATCCCATGATGGGCTCGAAGGCATTGAGCTGCAGTTGGCCAGCCTCGGAGGCCATGGTCACCGTCATGTCGTTGCCTATCACTTCAAAAGCGACCTGGTTCATGACCTCGGGGATGACCGGGTTGACCTTGCCGGGCATGATGGACGAGCCCGCCTGGCGCGGCGGCAGCCGGATGTCGCCGAAACCGGCCTGCGGGCCGCTGGAAAGCAGGCGCAGGTCGTTGCAAATTTTGCTGAGCTTGGTGGCCACACGCTTGAGCACGCCCGACAGCTGCACAAAGGCGCCGGTGTCCTGCGTGGCTTCAATCAGGTTGGCAGCTTTTTCGACCGGCACGCCGCATTCTTCGGCGAGATGGCGACAGACGATGTCTGCATAGCCGGCGGGCGCATTGATACCGGTGCCTATGGCCGTGGCGCCCAGGTTGATTTCCTGGATCAATGCGCGCGCTTCGCGCAGGCGGGCCTCGTCCTCGCCGATCATGACCGCGTAGGTAAGGAATTCCTGGCCCAGCGTCATGGGCACGGCATCCTGCAACTGGGTGCGGCCGATTTTCAGCACATCGCGGAATTCGTGCGCCTTGGCCTCGAAGCCACCACGCAGAATGGCCATGGAGGCCAGCAGGCGTTCGATGGCGAACCACAGGGCAATACGCACGGCCGTGGGGTAGACGTCATTGGTGCTTTGCGAAGCGTTGACGTGGTCGTTGGGGTGCAGCACGTCGTAGCGGCCTTTTTCCAGGCCCAGCTTTTCCAGGGCGAGGTTGGCGATGACCTCGTTGGCATTCATGTTGGTGGATGTGCCGGCGCCGCCTTGGATCACGTCAACCACGAACTGGTCATGGTATTGGCCGGCAATCAGCTTTTCACAGGCGCTCATGATGGCGGCCGCCCGCTTGGCGTCCAGCGTACCCAATTGCTGGTTGGTGCGCGCAGCGGCCTTTTTAACAAAACCCAGCGCGCGTATCAGGTCGGGCATGGCCGAGATGCGGGTGCCGGAAATAGGGAAATTTTCAACAGCGCGTGCCGTGTGCACGCCCCAGTATGCGGCCAGGGGGATTTGCTTCTCACCGAGGAAGTCGTGCTCGGTACGGGTGGCCGCTGCCAGAGTCGGCGCGGGCGTGGCAAGCGGGGTGAAAGATGAATCTGGGGGCACGGGCAACCATCAAATTTTGGACGTCACGAACTGTAAATTTGCGGGTCTGAAAACACCAATGCTGTTTCAACGATCTTCCATGCATTTTTCTTATAACCACTTAGGGTTACTACTAGTTCGTGTATCACACCCTATCGCCCAAACGGGCCGACTCCCGCGCGGGGGGCGGTCTTTTCGCGGCCGCTGGTTTGCGCCTGCAGATAGCTCCACAGCGCCTGAGCGTGGCTTTTGGCGGAATCCTTGGAGGTAGGCCGCTCACGGTACACGCGCACGTCCATGGTCATTTCCAGGTTCCCGCCGGCGCTTACGAGTTTTTTGGCCCGCAGCTCCTTTTTGACGGCGCTGAGCGGTAAAAACGCGATGCCGTGGCCTTCGAGGGCCATGGCCTTGAGCCCCTCGGCCATGTCGGTTTCATAGACGCGGTCCAGGTGGATGGCCGTGCTGGACTGCTTGAGGATCATGTCCACCATGCGGCCCAGGTAGGCGCCGGGGGCGTAGCCCAGGTAAGGCAGGGGTTGGCCGGCGCGCCCCGGCAAGCTGTACTCCGGGTCACCCGAGGCCGTTGCACGCACGAAAGGCGCCAGCACCTCCTGGCCCAGTGACACCATCTCATAGCGGTCCGGATCCAGCTGGAAAGGCTGGGAATCATGGTGGTAGGCGATCAACAAGTCACAACTGCCTTCGACCAACCGCAGAACCGCGTCATGCACGTTGAGCGCAATCAGCCGGCTTTTGATGGGGCCGAATTTCTCGCGCAGGCTGCTGACCCATGCCGGAAAAAAGGTAAAGGCCAACGTGTGCGGCACGGCAAATTCGATGACGTCCTGCCCGGCCGAGGTGTGGCCGCGGAGCATGGCGCGGGTGGATTGCAGGCCTTGCAGCATCTCCAGCGACTGGCTGTACAGGGTTTCACCGGCCGGCGTCAGGCGCGTAGGGTAGGAGCTGCGATCGACCAGGTCGGTGCCGGCCCAGGCTTCGAGCGCCTGGATGCGCCGCGAAAACGCAGGCTGGGTGACGTGGCGCAGTTGGGCAGAGCGGCTGAAACTGCGGGTTTCAGCCAGACTGACAAAATCTTCCAGCCATTTGGTTTCCATGGCCTAGCGACCGCGGTTGGACGCGCCCGTACGGGCCGCCACGGCGTGCGCCGGCCAGGGGCGGCGGGGACGTTCAAATTCACTGGCTTGAAAGCTCATGCAGACTCCAAAAGGCAAACCAGGCGGTCAACCTTGGCCGCTTGGTCCTCCGATTATGCGAGCCTGTGAGGCATTTCGGCCTACGGGGAATCCCATGCCAGACGAGGAAGTGGCATTTGCCGCAAATACCCTACTTAAATTGTCTTCAGGAATACAAACTAGCCCGCGCTGCGCCGCTCAAGCATCGGGCGAACTCTGCTGCAGCGCCCACATGCGCGCATAAGCGCCGCCAGATTCCAGCAGTTGCGTGTGTGTGCCGCGCTCGACGATGCGCCCGCCGTCCATCACCAGGATTTCGTGCGCATCGACCACGGTAGACAGCCGGTGCGCGATCACCAGCGTGGTCTTGTTCTGCGCGGCGGCGCGCAGCTCGGTCTGGATGGCGCGCTCGTTGGCCGAGTCAAGCGCGGAGGTGGCTTCGTCAAAGATCACCACCGGCGGGTTCTTCAGCAAGGTGCGGGCGATGGCCACGCGCTGCTTCTCGCCGCCCGAGAGCTTGAGCCCGCGCTCGCCCACCATGGTCTTGTATCCCAAGGGCGTCGAAGCGATGAAGCCATGGATGCGGGCCGCGCGCGCGGCCTCCTCCACCTCTTCGTGCGTGGCGCCCGGTTTGCCGTAGGCAATGTTGTATTCGACCGTGTCGTTGAACAGCACCGTATCCTGCGGCACGATGCCTATGGCCTGGCGCACGCTGGACTGGGTGACCTGTTTGATGTCCTGCCCGGCGATGGTGATGCGGCCCTGCTGCACGTCGTAAAAACGGTAAAGCAGCCGCGCCAGCGTGGACTTGCCTGCACCTGACGAGCCCACCACCGCCACCGTCTTGCCTGGCGGAATCTCGAAGCTCACGTTGTGCAAGATGGGCCGCGCCGGGTCATAGGCGAAGTTCACGTTCTCAAAACGCACCGCGGGCGAGCCTTCAATGGCGATAGGCCGGGCGTCCGGCAGGTCTGCGATTTCGCGCTCTTTCTCCATCAGCACGAACATCTTGTCTAGGTCGGTCAGGCTTTGCTTGATCTCACGGTAAATCACGCCCAGAAAACCCAACGGTATGTAGAGCTGAATCATGAAAGCGTTGACCATCACCAGGTCGCCCAGCGTCATGCGGCCGTCGACCACGCCCTGCGTTGCGCGCCACAGCATGGCGACCAGCCCGATGGCGATGATCAGTTGCTGCCCGGCGTTGAGCAGGCTCAAGGTGTTCTGGCTCTTGATGGCGGCGCGTCGGTAGCGCAGCAGATTCTCGTCATAGCGGGCCGCTTCGAACTCTTCGTTATTGAAGTACTTGACGGTCTCGTAATTAAGCAGCGAATCGATGGCGCGGCTGTGGGCCGACGAGTCCAGCTCGTTCATGGTCTTGCGGAACTGCGTGCGCCACTCGGTCACCGTCACGGTGAAGAAAATATAGAAAACCAACGCAATGCCCGTGATGACGGCGAACCAGGCGTCAAACTTGACGGCCAGCAGGCTCAGCACCAGCGTCACCTCGATCAGCGTGGGGATGATGCTATAGAGCGAATACGAGATCAACGAATGCACACCGCGCGTGCCGCGCTCGATGTCGCGCGTCATGCCGCCGGTCTGCCGTTCCAGGTGAAAGCGCAAGCTGAGCGCATGCAGATGGCGGAACACCTCCAGCGAAATCCGCCGCGCGGCGCCTTCGGTGGCCTTGGCGAACACCAGTTCGCGCAACTCGGTGAACAGCGTGGTCGACAACCGCAGCAGGCCGTAGGCCAGCAGCAGCGCCACTGGCACCACCAGCACGGCCTGCACATTGCCAGGCTTGAAGTTCATGGCGTCGACCAGGTTTTTCAGCAGCAGCGGCACACCCACATTGGCCAGCTTGGCACCCACCATGAAGCTCAGCGCCGCCAGCACCCGCCATTTGTAGTCCCACAGGTAAGGGAAAAGGCGTTTGAGGGTTAACCAGTCGGAGCGCTGCGGCGCCGGCGCCTGCCCGGGGGCCGTTGCGGCCACGGGCAGGGCAAGGGAGGAATCGGCGGCGGAAGCTCGGGAGCGCATGAGGGACAATCGTGGGGTTTGTTGTAATAACTTTTGACTTTTCAGATTGTGCCTATGTCTACCGAATCAAGCGCCCATACGGACATTCACGCAGAGGACGCCCTGAACGTCCAGTTGCCCACCGACAAGGAACTGGTGCTCAAGGTCATCCCCATGCCGGCGGACTGCAACGCCAACGGCGACATCTTCGGCGGCTGGGTCATGGCGCAGGTCGATCTGGCCGGCTCCGTCGTGCCGGCGCGCCATGTCGACGGCCGGCTGGCCACGGTGGCGGTCAACCAGTTCATCTTCAAGCAGCCGGTGCGCGTGGGCGACATCCTGTCGTTCTTCGCCGGCGTGACCCGCATAGGCACCACGTCGATCACCGTCCAGGTCGAGGTCTACGCCGAGCGCTTCCGCGCCCAAGGCCGTTACGTCAAGGTCACTGAGGCCAGCCTGACTTACGTGGCGATTGACGACTTCGGCAAGCCGCGCAAGATCGCAAAGAATTAAAAGCCAGTTTTAAGCGGGCCATCAACCCACGCGCGGCGCGGGAGCGCTCCGTGATCGAGAAGACGTCCTTCAAGGACAGCGCCACCGATATCTTGCCGAAAGTATCCAAGCGCAGAGCTTGTTGCCGCCAGCCAGACGCGTCACGCACAATGCCCCATGCCCGCTTCACCCGCCAAGCTCGCCACCCTTCATTGCAAAACCACGAAAAGCTGGGAAACCTGGCTGGCCAGGCACCATGCCAGCAGCCCCGGCATCTGGCTGCAGATCGCCAAAAAGGGTTCGGGCATTGCATCCACCACCCATGCCGAGGCGCTTGAAGCCGCACTCTGCCAGGGCTGGATAGACGGCCAGCGCAACCCACTGGATACGCAGTTCTTCCTGCAGAAGTTCACACCTCGCCGCGCGCGCAGCACCTGGTCCAAGATCAACTGCGACAAGGCGATGGCGTTGGTCGCGGCGGGCCGCATGCAACCGGCAGGCCTGGCGGAAATTGAGCGCGCCAAAGCCGACGGTCGCTGGGACGCGGCCTATGACGCGCAAAGCAAGATGACCGTCCCGGACGACCTGGCGGCCCTGCTGGCGAAAAAACCCAAGGCCAAAGCTTTTTTTGAATCGCTCGATCCGCGCAACCGCTTCGCCATCCTGTTCAGGCTGCAGACTGCAACGAAGGCCGAGACACGCGAGCGGCGCCTCGCGCTGTTTTTCGGCATGCTCCAGCGCGGTGAAAAAATCCATCCCTGAAAGCGGGTGGGGCTTTTGATGACGTGGCAAAGTGCAGAAGGTTGATTCGTCTGGCCCCATTCGTTCCCAAACCTGCAAGTGACAAGGAGTCCCCATGGCATCCAGCTGGTGGCAGCAAATCGGTGAAACCATTGCCTCTGAGTTTTCGGATTTGCCCGATGCCGAGCAAGCTACCCGTGTCATGGTTCGCCTGTTGCTGGCGGCCTTGCTGGGCGGCTTGCTGGGCATAGAACGCGAACAAAAAGGCAAAGCCGCCGGTGTGCGCACACACATGCTGGTGGCCATGGGCGCCGCGCTCTTCGTGCTGGTGTCGCAGCAAGCCGGCATGCTCAGCGCCGACCTGAGCCGGGTAGTCCAGGGTGTTGTCGCAGGCATAGGCTTTCTGGGCGCCGGCACCATCCTCAAAGGCCACGTAAGGGACCACAGCGACGAAGAGCAGGTCAAAGGGCTCACAACGGCCGCCGGCATCTGGCTGACCGCCGCCATCGGCGTGGCAGCGGGCATGGGGCGCGAAGCGACCGCCGTGCTCAGCACCCTGCTGGCGCTGGGCATTCTGGCCTTGGTGCCCCGGCTGCTGCGTCTGGTGGAAAAACCAGAACCGCTACTCAAATCGGACAACGAAGGCCCCGGAACCAAGGCCTGAGCCCGGTCGGCCTCCATACGAATGCGGATATGCGCGGCGCGGCGAATCAGTCCTTGACGCGCTGCGACACAAACTCACCCTCGTAAGCCTTGGCCAACGATAGCTTTTCGCTCTCGCTGAGCACCTTTCCCGCGAGTTGGAAGATCCCCTGCTCTTCATCCTCAAGGTGGTGATGGATCTTGTGGTGCAGCTCTCTGGCCGCGGCCAGCCAGCCCGGCGAGCTGAAGTCGGTGTCCTCCAGCGTTTCCACCAGTTTGTCCATCTGGTGATGCTCGGCGATGCCGTGCCGCGAAGGCTCCTGGGTTATATCGTGCGCGATCAACGGCACGTAGAAAAACCGCTCTTCAGCCGCCGCATGGGCCGCTAGTTCGCGCTTGAGCTCCTTGAACAGGGAAGCCCGGTCCGGGCTGTCGCCCTGGGTCTTGATCAGGTGGTCAGCCAGGGCGCGCTGGGTGTCGTGGCTGGTTCGCAATGCTTCAAAAATGTTCATTCCCGAAAGTATGCGGACAGCGCCGGCCGGTGCGTGTAGGCCAAAAGCCTGATTCCGCGCAGCGCCTGTCTTGCTATCAAGTCAATAGCGCCTAGGGCCTACTTCACGGGGTCTCCGGACTTGTGGAGCTTATGAACTATTTCCGGCCGACAAAGCGCGGGGAAAACGCGGCAAAAGCGCTAAATTAGCGCCTATGAACAAAATTCTTCTACTGGGCGGCACCGGCTTTGTCGGGCGTCATGTTTGCGAAAAACTGGCCCAACGCCAATGCCGCGTCACCGTGGTCACGCGCAGGCAGGCCAACGCGCGCCATCTGCAGATGCTGCCCCTGGTTGACGTGATCGAAGCCGATGCCCATGACAGCAGTTCGCTGGCGCCGCTGCTGGCCGGCCATGACGCTGTCGTCAACCTGGTCGCCATCCTGCACGGCTCGCAGGCCGCATTTGACAAGGCCCATGTTCAATTGCCGCTGGAGTTGGCCCGCGCCTGCGAAGCCAGCGGCTTGCGACGCATCATCCACATCAGCGCATTGGGCGCTTCGCCCGGATCGCCGTCCATGTACCAGCGCAGCAAGGCGCGCGGCGAAGCCGTGATGCTGAGCACCGGGCTGGACGTGACCGTGTTGCGCCCCAGCGTGATCTTCGGCGCCGAGGACAAATTCCTCAACACCTTCGTGCGGCTGCAGCGGGTGTTCCCGGTTATCCCGCTGGCTGCCGCCAACGCGCGCTTCCAGCCCGTCTGGGTGGAGGACGTTGCGGACGCCATCGTGCACTGCCTGCAGGAGACGGATACCGTGGGACAGATTTACGAAGCCTGCGGACCCCAGGTGTTCACGCTCAGGCAACTCGTGAAACTGGCGGGCCGCTACGCGGGCGTGAACGGCGGCAAAGGCCGGCCGGTGATCGCGCTGCCGGCGCCGCTGGGCCGGCTGCAGGCTGCCATCATGGAACTGGCCCCTGGCGAACCGATGATGAGCCGCGACAACCTCGACGCCATGACCAGCGACAACGTCGCCACCGGCAAGCTGCCCGGCCTGCAGGCATTAGGGCTACAACCGGCGTCGCTGGAGGCCGTGGGACCGTCTTACCTGGGCGAGCAAGGCCTGCGCAGCGGGCTGACGGCGAAACGAAAGACCGCGGGGAGGTTTTAGAAGGCGGGTACTCACGCCCGGCCTCCCCTGCACGTCAGCATGCCGGGTTGACAGCCACGAAGCGGCTACCGCTTGATGACCAATCCCTGCCCCGTAGGAAGCGGCATCACGCGGTAGTTGCGCTCGTCGAACCAAACGTCCTCGGCGAGTTTCTGGCCGCGATAGGTGCCAGCCCATTCATAGTCGTCGAGGATCAGGATACCGCCCGGAACCATGCGGTCGAACAAGTGCTCCAGCGAAGCGATTTCTGCAGGCGCTTGATTCAAGTCAATGTGCAAGTAGGCAATCCGCTCCGGACAACCGTCCGCAAACACTTCCGGTATCCGTCCTTTCAGGATCCGGACCTGCGGATAGCTGGAAAATTTCTTGCACACCCGCTCGTACAGCTTTTTGCTGTGCTCGGGCATCGAGTGGTTGAGCATCGTGTTGTCATGCTCAAAAAGATCGTAGCCCCAGAAGGTTTTGGGAAACGCGGGGCCTCCGAGGTAGTCGGTGACGGTCTTGATGCCTACGCCGGTATACGCGCCGCATTCGACGAAATCGCCCTCCAGTTGGGCGCAGTGATAAGCGGCGCAAGCCAGGACATAACGCCGCCACACAATAGCCTTGTCGGACGGGCTCTCGATGTTTGCTTCCCAGGCCTTCACGAAGGGAGCATCGTCAAACATGGACATATTGCGTGCCCAGGTCAGCATATTGTCTGCAAAGTGATAACCTGACTCGAGATTTTTTGCTATGGCTTCCAGCCCCCCGGAAACCGCGGCATCATCACGCGTGCCCCAAAAGACCGGGTAGAAAAAATTAGTCACACGCAGGGCATCCGGGGTCGAGTGCTTTGGCAGGAATGACAGCTTGTCAGCTTGAGCAGGTTTCGCCACCACGCTTGAGGGAGAGCCTCGAAAGATATTTCGCAGAAATTTGATCAACATCTCATTCGCCTTATTTATTAGCCGTCAGAAACCAGCTGGAACGCTCAAGAGCCTCAGACTGTAGCTTGATTTGTTGCCCAGGGATTCTCCGCCCCGGTTGGCAGTTCCCCGGCAAGACCGTACCTTCAAAATTTTCTGGGGTGAAACATCAATTTCGCATTTTTTTTGCATCAATCGAGATTTCGCACGGCGGTAGCATCGTAAGTCGTTTCACTTTGACCTTTTTTGAATTCACCACAGCGGACGGGGATCCCATGCTCAAGCTCTACATCGGCAATAAAAATTACTCTTCCTGGTCCATGCGCCCCTGGGTGGTGCTCAAGCAGGCCGGCATTCCTTTTGAAGAAGTGAAGCTGCGTTTTGACTCCTTCGACGCCAATTCGAGCTTCAAGGAAAAAATCGGCGGCGTGAACCCTACCGGCCGGGTTCCGGCGCTTGATGATGAGGGCTTTGTCGTGTGGGACACGCTGGCCATTGCCGAATACCTGGCTGAGCGTTTTCCCGAAAAGAAGCTCTGGCCCCAAGATGTGAAAGCGCGTGCCCGCGCCCGCAGCGTCTGCGCCGAAATGCACAGCGGTTTCGGCGCGCTGCGCTCAGCCTGTCCCATGAACATCGAAGCCGACCTGTCCGACATGGGCCAGCTGATCTGGCGCGACAAATCGGCCGTGCGCGCCGACGTGCAGCGCATCGTCGGCATGTGGACCGAGTTGCTCGAGCAGTACAAGGGGCCGATGCTGTTCGGCGAGTTCAGCATTGCCGACGCCTTCTTCGCGCCTGTCTGCATGCGCCTTACCCGCTACGCCCTGCCGGTGCCGGCGGAAATCTCCGCCTACATGCAGCGCGTGGCCGCTCTGCCCGGCGTCAAAGCCTGGATAGACGACGCACTCGCCGAAAACGATTTCCGCGAATTCGAAGAACCCTACCGCACCAAACGCTGAGCGCAGGCGAAAAAACATGGTCACCATCTATCTGCGCTACGTGCTCAACACCGCCAGGCTCAAGGAGTTCGAGCACTACGGCAAGCTGTGGATTCCGCTGGTCGAGAAATTCGGCGGCAAGCACCACGGCTACTTTATGCCCAGCGAAGGCGCCAACAACATCGCGCTAGCCTTGTTCACCTTCGACAGCTTGGCGGCTTACGAAAGCTATCGCCAGCGCTCGTTTGAAGACCCGGACTGCCAGGCGGCGTTCAAGTACGCCGAGACCACCGGCTGCATCGTCAGCTACGAGCGAAGCTTCTTCCGGCCTGTGTTCTCCTGAGTCCGGGACCCTCGATAGGGGAGGATGCTTTCATAGATCCGATTACCGGGATGCAGGGCAAGGCGTACGGCGCGCGGAACACCGGAATGCGCTTCGGTGCACGAGGATTCCGAGCACCGTACAACGCCGCCATGCGCCCGGCAATCGGATCTATGGAAGTATCCTAAACTGCCTGGATGGAAACATTCATGGTCGGTGGCGCGGTGCGCGATGCCTTGCTGGGACTGCCGGTGCAGGACCACGACTGGGTGGTCGTGGGGGCCACACCCGAAGCGCTGGCGGCCCAGGGCTACCTGCCCGTGGGCAAGGACTTCCCGGTCTTCCTGCACCCCGAGACCCGCGAGGAATACGCGCTGGCCCGCACCGAACGCAAGACCGCGCGCGGCTACCGCGGCTTCGCGGTGCATGCCGAACCCGACGTGACGCTGGAGCAGGACCTTGCCCGGCGCGACCTCACCATCAATGCCATCGCGGCGCCCGCGCGCGGCGAAAGCACGCCCGGCCGGTTTGAGCCCGATTTCTCAGCGCTGATAGATCCCTTCCATGGGCAAAAAGACCTGCAAAACAAGGTCCTGCGCCATGTGACCGGCGCCTTCCGCGAAGACCCGGTGCGCATCCTGCGGCTGGCGCGCTTCGCCGCGCGTTTCTCCGATTTTTCGGTCGCCCCGGAAACAATGGCGCTGATGCGGGACATGGTCGCCGATGGCGAGGTCGACGCGCTGGTGCCCGAACGCGTGTGGCAAGAGCTCGCGCGCGGGCTGATGGAGGGCAAGCCCTCACGCATGTTCGAGGTGCTTCGCGATTGCGGCGCGCTGGGCAAACTGTTGCCCGAGGTGGCGCGCCTCTGGGGCGTGCCCCAGCCTGCCGCCCATCACCCCGAGGTCGACACCGGCGTTCACCTGATGATGGTGCTGGACATGTCGGCCCAGCTCAAGGCCTCCCTGCCCGCGCGCTTTGCCTGCCTGTGCCACGACCTGGGCAAAGGGACCACGCCGGCCGACGTGCTGCCGCGCCACATTGGCCATGAAGAACGCAGCGCCAGACTCCTCAAAAAGGTGTGCGAACGCCTGCGTGTACCGGTGGACTGCCGCGAGATCGCCGACGTGGTGGCGCGCGAGCACGGCAATGTGCACCGCAGCGAAAGCCTGGGCGCCGCAGCCGTGGTGCGGCTGCTGGAACGCTGCGACGCCTTTCGCAAGCCGCAGCGCTTTGCCGATATTCTCCTGGCCTGCGAATGCGATGCCCGAGGCCGCCTGGGCCTGCAGGACTCGCCCTACCCGCAGCGCCCGCGTCTGCTGGCGGCCCTGGCCGCGGCCCAGGCCGTGCAGACACAGCCGCTGGCGCTCCAGGCGCAGGCAGCAGGGCACGGCGGCAAGCAGATCGGCGAGGCCATCCATCACGCACGCGTGAAAGCGGTGCAGGCCAGCCTGCCGGGCACCATGGCGGGGCAAGCGCCGCCCACCAAAACCTGAAAAAGCGAAACCGGCCTACAGCGCTTCGACAGAGGCCCTGCTAAGGTGAAGGGCGATGCATTTATCACCCTCCTCATCGCCGGCCTTGCCCTCATCATCCCGCGCACCGCTTCCCGGCCCGCTGCCGGCCATAGGCACGCAAACCGCCCTCTTCCTGGACTTTGACGGAACCCTGGCCGACCTGGCGCCCGAACCCGACGCGGTCCAACTGGTGTCCGGCGTGATTCCCGCCCTGCTCAGGATTTCGGGCCAGCTCGGCGGCGCACTGGCGATCGTGTCGGGCCGCAGGCTGGCCGACCTGGATGGCTTTCTTGCGCCCCTGCAACTGCCTCTGGCTACCGAGCACGGCGCGCAGCGCCGCGATGCGCAGGGCCGGGTGGTCAGCCTCGCGGAGCCCGACCTGTCGGAACTCGCCCACACCGCTACGCAGCTTGCCGCACAGCACGACGGCCTGCGTGTGGAAATCAAGCTGGCCGCCGTCGCGCTGCACTACCGCCACGCGCCCGAGCTCGAATCACTGTGCCTGCAGGTCATGCAGGAAGCCGCCGACCGCACGCCCGGCGTCGAGTTACTGAGCGGCAAATATGTGTTTGAGGTCAAGCCGGCCAGCGTCAGCAAGGGCACGGCGATCAAGGCATTTATGCACGAGCCCCCGTTTGCCGGCCGGCTGCCGCTCTTCGCCGGCGACGACACCACCGATGAAGCCGGCTTCGCCGCCGTGCAGTCGCTGGGCGGTGAAGGCATCAAGGTCGGTGAAGGCACGACCGTGGCGCACCATCGCTGCCCATCGCCCGACGCGCTGCGCGAATGGCTGCATGCGGCCTTCGGGGGCATGCAGCGGGAGACCGACGATGCGCCGGCAAGCGCACCAGCAACTGCACCGGGAGGCCGCCCATGAGCGTCGCCGCCGATTCCCTGCACTTCGCGCCGCCCGCCAAGCCGTCCCTGGCGATGGGCGTGATCGGCAACTGCGGCTTCAGCGCCCTGATCGACGCGCGCGGCCGCATCGTCTGGTGCTGCCTGCCGCGCTTTGACAGCGACCCAGTCTTCAATGCGCTGCTCGAACCGCATCCCGAGCACGGCGAGACGACGATGCCCGGCGTTCAAGACTCGCAGTCCAGCGCCTTCGCCATCGAGATCGAGGACTTCGCTGAAGCCAAGCAATGGTACGAACCCAACACCGCGGTGCTGCGCACCCAGCTGTTCGACAAGCGCGGCCAGGGCATAGAGATCACCGATTTCGCGCCGCGGTTTTTCAGTCGCTCGCGGTTTTTCAGGCCCATGACGCTGGTGCGCCGCGTCAAGCCCATCAACGGCGCACCGCGCATACGCGTGGCGCTCGACATCCGCTTCGACTGGGGCCGGCGCAAGCCGGTAATCACCCAGGGCAGCAACCATTTGCGTTACGTCGGCGATGAACTCACGCTGCGCCTGAACACCGATGTGTCGATTTCGCACCTGCTGTCCAAGCAGCCTTTTGTGCTGACCCGCGAGCACAACTTCCTGCTGGGCGCCGATGAGTCGCTGGCCGACGGCATTGCCGACACGGCGCGCCTGTTTGAGCAGGAAACCATTTCCTACTGGAAGAAGTGGAGCCAGCGCCTGCATGTTCCGCTCGAGTGGCAGGAGGCCGTGATACGCGCGGCCATCACGCTCAAGCTCTCGCTGTTTGAGGACACCGGCGCCATCGTCGCCGCCATGACCACCAGCATCCCAGAAGCGCCCGGCAGCCAGCGCAACTGGGACTACCGCTACTGCTGGCTGCGCGATGCATTTTTTGTGGTGCGCGCGCTCAACAGCCTCTCGGAAGTCGGCACCATGGAGGACTACCTGCGCTGGCTCAGCAACGTGGTGGTGCAGTCCAAGGGCGGGCACATCCAGCCGCTTTACGGCATAGGGCTGGAACGCGAGCTGCCCGAGTCCATCATGGTGCACCTGGGCGGCTACCGCGGCATGGGCCCGGTGCGCGTCGGCAACCAGGCGCAGGAGCACTTCCAGCACGACGTCTACGGCAATGTGCTGCTGGGCGCTGCCCAGTCCTTTCACGACCACCGCCTGCTGCACCGCGCCGGCATCGCCGAGTTCAAGCGGCTCGAGGACGTCGGCGAGCAAGCCGTGCGCAACTACGACAAACCCGACGCCGGCATGTGGGAGCTGCGCACGCGCGCGCGCATCCACACTTCGTCGGCCCTGATGTGCTGGGCCGCCTGCGACCGGCTGGCGAAGATCGCGCTGGTGCTCAAGCTGCAGGAACGCGCCGCCTACTGGCAGGGCCATGCGGCCGTCATGCAGGAACGCATACTGCGCGAATCCTGGAGCGAAGAGCGCCAGGCCTTTGCCGAAAGTTTCGGCGGGCGCGACCTGGACGCCAGTGTGCTGCTGATGATTGAAGTCGGTTTTATCGACCCCAAGGATCCGCGCTTCATCGCCACCGTGGACGCACTGGAAACCCATTTGTGCGACGGCCCCTATATGCGCCGCTACGAGGCGCCCGACGATTTCGGCAAACCCGAAACCGCGTTCAACATCTGCACCTTCTGGCGCATAGACGCGCTGGCCCGCATAGGCCGCAAGGAGCAGGCCCGCGAGATCTTCAACACCATGCTGGCCGCGCGCAACCACGTCGGCCTGCTGTCGGAAGACACACATCCCGTGACCGGCGAGATGTGGGGCAATTTTCCGCAGACTTATTCCATGGTTGGGATCATCAATGCTGCCGTAAGGCTCTCAGCACCTTGGGAATCGCAGGTATGAACACCCCCGCCGAGGTATTGGCACACCCCCGTTGGCGCTCACTGCGTGTAGCACCCTCCCCCCTTGCAGGGGGCAGGCGCCTGCGGCCCGGCGAAGCCGGTTCCGCGGCCCCCACTGATATGGAGAGTTGCGCTTCATGAGCCGGCTTGTTGTTGTTTCGAATCGCGTGGCTGATCCGCGCAAGGCGGCTGCCGGTGGGCTGGCTGTGGCGCTGGGCGACTCGCTCAATGCCACCGGCGGGTTGTGGTTCGGCTGGAGTGGCAACGTCGTCGAAGGCGGTGCGACCGGCGAGGGTGAACTGCATGTGCAGCAGGCGGGCAACGTCAAGCTGGCCACGGTGGACCTGTCGGCTGAAGACCATGCGGGCTATTACCTGGGTTACAGCAACGGCGTGCTCTGGCCGGTGTTTCACTACCGGCTGGACCTGGCGCGCTTCGACGCGGGTTTGATCGAGGCCTACAGGCGCGTGAACCGGTTGTTCGCGCACAAGCTCATGGGCCTGCTAAAACCGGACGACATCATCTGGATTCATGACTACCACCTGATCCCCATGGCCGCCGAGCTGCGCGCCATGGGCTGCACCAACCGCATCGGTTTTTTCCTGCACATTCCGCTGCCGCCGCAGCAGATACTGGCCGCGATTCCTCAGCACGAGTGGCTGATGCGCGGTCTGTTCGCTTACGACCTGGTGGGCTTCCAGAGCGAAAGCGACCTGCTGAACTTCTCACGCTATGTGCAGGCCGAGGCCGGCGCCGTGGCGTTGGGCGGCAACCGCTTCCGGGCCTTTCACCGCACCGTGCGCGCCGGCACCTTTCCCATCGGCATCGACGTGAACGAGTTCGCGGCCCTCACGCACGCGCAGGACGCGCGTGACATGTACGAACGCATGAAAGAAGAATATTCACGCCGCAAGCTGCTGCTGGGCGTGGAGCGGCTCGATTATTCCAAGGGCCTGCCGCAGCGGCTGAGGTCGTTCGAGACCCTGCTCAAGAAGTATCCAGAGAACATCCGCAGCGCCACGCTGATCCAGATCGCCGCGCCCAGCCGCGAAGACATGGGCACGTATACCGATTTGCTGCAGGAACTCGAAAGCCTGTGCGGCGCCACCAACGGCAACTTTGGCGAACTCGACTGGATGCCGATTCGCTACATTCACCGCAACGTGGCGCGCAAACGCCTGCCCGGTTTGTACCGGGTCGCGCGGGTGGCGCTGGTTACGCCGCTAAGAGACGGCATGAACCTGGTGGCCAAGGAATTCATCGCCGCACAAGACCCCGCCGATCCCGGGGTGCTGGTGCTGTCGCGCTTTGCAGGCTCGGCCGAACAACTCGAGGACGCCCTGCTGGTAAATCCTTACGATATTGACGGCACGGCCGACACTATCCAGCGCGCGCTGCAGATGCCGCTTGAAGAGCGACAGGCGCGGCACCAGAAGATGCTCAAGAACATTCGTGAGCATGATGTGCATTGGTGGAGGAGGGAGTTTTTGAATGCGCTTGGGTTTGAGGGCCCGGCTTAGTTGTCGGGTCTTGCTCCGACTTGCGCGCTGATCTCCCCTCCACCTATATTCCTACTCCGCCCTTTTCTTGGTTCTGCTGGCCGGGGGTAGCCCGGCAGCTACTCACTTTTCTTTTGCTTCGCCAAAAGAAAAGTAAGCAAAAGAAAAGGCGACCCTGGTGTATGCGTCCCCTTCGCTGCGCTACGGGGCAACCTGCGGTGCTCGGTTCAAGCGGGGTCTCGCTAAACTCGCTTCGCTCAGACAACGCGATCCCTGATCCGCCTGAACCTCCGCTCCTCGGCGCATACACAAGGGGACCCGGAATACCAAAAACAGCCAAACAGCCGAAGACAAAAACCCGGATACCGAAAACCACAAGGACACGCCATGGCGTGTCCTTGTTTGTCTTTGTCTCCGCTCCCGATTGCCCCGTCCTGGCTGGGCCGAGGAGCGCAGAGACAAGCGGATCAGGGATCGCGTTGTTTGAGCGAAGCGCAGCGGAGCGAGTTTAGCGAGACCCCGCTTGGCTCGAGCACCGCAGGTTGCCCCGGAGCGAAGCGTAGGGGACCCAGACTGCGGGTCGCCTTTCTTTTGCTTACTTTTCTTTGGCGAAGCAAAGAAAAGTGAGTTGCCGCCGGGCAACCCCCGGCCAGCTACCTCTTAGAAGAGGGCGGAGAAGAAACAAAGATAGAGAGGGAGAGCGCGCAAGGCCGGCGCAAGACCCGGCTAAGAAACTATATAGGCCCCGGCCCCAGTCGAAAACAACCTCCCATCAGCACCCAAAAACTCCATCCTCGTACTCGCCACCCGCGACCCCAACCTCATCACCTCGGCCCGCAACTCAAAGTGCTCACTGATCCCCGGCCGCAAATAGTCAATGCGCAGGTCAATCGTTCCGAGCTTGGCAAAGCGGTGCAGACGCTGCAGCGGCGCCTCGTCCATATGGCGTGCGCCTATGGCCGCCATGACGGCCAGCCCGCCCATGGCGTCCAGGCCCGCGCTGATCACGCCGCCGTGGATGCGGTTGTGGGCGTAGTGGCCTATCAGCTCGTTGCGCATGTCGATGCGGGCAGTCACCCGTTCGGCCGTCACTGAGGTGATCCTGAGCCCCAACAGCTTGTTGAAGACGATTTTTTCTTCGAAGAGCTCTTTAAGGGCTGTTACGAATTCCGGCTCGAAGTTGATCGTGTCGGTGGAAGTCAGCTGTGCTTTGGTCATGGTGTCCATTTTCGTGTAGCCGGTGCGCGGCGCGCACTCATGCCTTCAACCTCAAACCTCGGAAAAACATGGCGGGGTGCGGTTCTTTCTGGCCAGCGTCCGCCATTGCGGCGGGGAGATCCGCGGTGCTTCGCTCATGCCAATGCCTTTGACGGCATATTTTTTCCCTGAGTGGGCTTGTGAATGAAAAGCGCCATGGCTGCGTCGGTCAGGTCGTCCAGCGTGGCGGGCTTTTTCGCGTCAAACCACTGCACCGACCAGTTGAGCGCGCCGAACATCAGCAAACGCGCGAGCTTCACCGGTCCCTTGAGTTGTCCCGCTTTAGCAAGGGCTTCGAGCACCGGCTCCCACACCGCCTCATAGTCGCTTTGCAGCTTGGCCAGCGATGCGCGCTGCCGGGATGTGATGGAGCGCGATTCATACAGCATGACCGGAATGAAATCACTGCCGGGGCCCAACAGCACACCGAAATGGTTGCGCACCAGCAGCCGCAACAGCGCCGGCGCATCGTCGATAGAAAGCCCGGCCGATTGCAGCGCTCCAGCCTGGCGCTGCAGGGCCGAGCGCATGCCCTCTTCCATGACCGCGTAGAGCAGCGCGCCCTTGCTTTTGAAATGGTAGAAGGGCGAACCGCTGTGCATGCCCACGGCCGCCGCGATGTCGCGCGTGCTGGTGGCGTCAAAGCCTTTTTTTCGAAACAGCCGCGCGGCGGCATTGACCAGGTCGACGCGGCGGTTGCCGTCGTCGCGTTCGTCCAGGGTTTTGCGCGGTCGGCCGCGCGGGCGTTTTTCAGCGCCATCGGCTGCGGGTTCTGAAGGTGTGGTGGCGCGTGCGGATGGGCGCGAACGCGCGGCGGATTGGTCCATGAGGACGGACCTTAGCAAAACCCGATATTTTTAGCAAGCAAACGCTTTGTAAAAATATAACGCTCTGTTGCTCAGCTGTGCTTGCCGCCGGTCTTGGCCGGAGCCCCCACCTGCGGGTGCGCGCCGTGGATGTGCGCTGCATGGCTCTTTTCCGCCGGGCTGCGTTCCTGGCTTTGCCGCAGCGCGGCTTTCTCCAGACCGCTCAGGATGCCGCAGTCATCACCCTGCCCGCTGGCGCACTGTTCACGCAGCAGCTTCAGGTCTTTTTCCAGCGCCTTGAGCTCGCGTATGCGCGTGGCAACATGGTTGATGTGTTCATCGAGCAAGGTATTGACGTCGGTGCAACTCCCGGCCGGCGCATCCTTGAAGTTCAGCAGGGCCCGGATCTCCGCCAGCGTCATGTCCAGCGAACGGCAGTGGCGTATGAAGGCCAGGCGCTGCACATGGCTCTCGTCGTAGATGCGGTAATTCGAGTCGGTGCGCGCTGCCTCCGGCAACAAGCCCTCACGCTCGTAATAACGAATGGTTTCCGTCTGGGTCTGCGCGGTTTTGGCCAGTTCTCCGATTTTCATGAAGACCTCCTTGAACACTGCCCAACATCGCTGTAGGGTCACTGGAGTGAGCCGGCTTGACTCTAATGCCGCTACAGGGTTTCCAATTAAGCCATGAAACCTGAAAAAAACCTTGCTTCCGGCCCCGAAACCCCTACCGGCGACTGCTGCGGCGGCGCCCATGCCGCGCACGCACCGGTACAACCGTCACCACCTGTAACCGCAGGCGCCACGGGCCGGCTGTTTCGCATCGCCACCATGGATTGCAGCGCCGAAGAATCGGACATACGCCGCGCGCTGGAGCCCATCGCCGGAATACGTTCACTGGGATTCCAGTTGGGCGCTCGCACCCTGCGAATAGATGCTGGCGAAGAAGCCTTTGCACCGGCCCTGGACGCGATCCGCAAAGCCGGGTTTGACCCGCAGCCGGCCCACTCTCCCACTTCGCAAACGCATGGCCATGAGGGGCATGACCACGGCCACGACGGCCACAGCCATGACGGCGGTTTTGGCGGCGGCGCCGGCCGGCTGGTCGCGGCGCTGGTGCTGGCGGCGGGCGCCGAGGCCGTGTCGTTTTTCGCCCCCGAACTGCTGGCCTGGAAAATCGCCGGCATGGCGGTGGCGGCCGCGGCGATAGCACTGGCCGGCCTGGACACCTACAAAAAAGGCATGGCCGCACTGCTGCGCGGCAAGCTCAACATCAATGCGCTGATGTCGGTGGCCGTCACCGGCGCCTTCCTGATCGGCCAGTGGCCGGAAGCCGCGATGGTGATGGCGCTGTACGCAATTGCCGAGCTGATCGAAGCCCGCGCGGTGGACCGCGCCCGCAATGCGATCAAGGGTTTGCTGGCCATGGCGCCCGAGCAAGCGCTGATGCAAGGCGAAGACGGCGCGTGGACTCTCACGCCTGTGGCCGCTGTGCCCCTGCAGGCGCTGGTGCGCATACGCCCCGGCGAGCGCGTGCCCCTGGACGGCATCGTCACCCAGGGCAACAGCACCGTCAACCAGGCGCCCATCACCGGCGAAAGCATCCCCGTCGACAAGGAGCCCGGCGCTGCCGTGTTTGCCGGCACCATCAATGAAACCGGCGAGATCGAAGTACGCGTCACCGCCGCCGCCGGCAACACCACGCTGGCGCGCATCATCCATGCCGTCGAGCAGGCCCAGGGCAGCCGCGCCCCCACGCAGCGTTTTGTCGACCGCTTTGCCGCCGTCTACACGCCCGCCGTGTTCGCCATCGCGGTTGCGGTCGCTGTGCTGATGCCCTTGCTCGCGGGCCTGAGCTGGCAAGAGTCGCTTTACAAGGCCCTGGTGCTGCTGGTGATCGCCTGCCCCTGTGCGCTGGTGATCTCCACACCGGTCACCGTTGTCAGTGGCCTGTCGGCCGCCGCACGGCGCGGCATCCTGATCAAGGGCGGAACCTACCTCGAACAGGCACGACTGCTCAAGGCCGTCGCGCTCGACAAAACCGGCACCATCACCGAAGGCAAACCGCAACTCGTGGACTGGCGCGCCTGGGGCGATGCCGACGCGGCGCCCCTCACGCAGCTGGCCGCCGCCATGGCTTCACGATCCGACCACCCGGTGTCCAAAGCAATTGCGGCAGGCCTGAAGGCCGAAACCTCCGGGCTTGGCGAGATGCAGGACTTCAAGGCCCTGCCCGGCCGCGGCACCTCAGGCGCCATCGCGGGCCGGCGCCTGGTGCTGGGCAACCACCGCCTCGTGCATGAGCTGGGCCTGTGCAGCCCGGAACTCGAAACCGAGCTCGCCCGCCATGAACAGCAAGGCCGCACCGTGACCCTGCTGGCCGACGACATCCGCGTGCTAGCGCTGTTCGCCGTGGCCGACACCATCAAAGAAACATCGCGCCAAGCCGTCACCGACCTCAAGGCTTTGGGCGTCACGCCCGTGATGCTGACCGGCGACAACGCCGCCACAGCGCGCGCCATCGCCGCCCAGTCCGGCATCGACGACGCACGCGGCGACCTGCTGCCCGAAGCCAAGCTCGAAGCCATTCGCGAGATGCAACAGCGCTACGGCGCCACCGGCATGACAGGCGACGGCATCAACGACGCACCCGCGCTGGCCCAGGCCGACATCGGTTTTGCCATGGGCGCGGCAGGCGCCGACACCGCCATGGAAGCGGCCGACGTGGTCATCATGAACGACAACCTCGAGCGCGTGGCCGAAACCGTGCGCCTCTCAAAGCGCACGCACGCCATCCTGTGGCAGAACATCAGCCTGGCCCTGGGCATCAAAAGCATCTTCCTGGTCATTGCCGTATTCGGCACAGCCACGATGTGGATGGCGGTGTTTGCTGATATGGGCGCCAGCCTGCTGGTGGTAGGCAACGGCTTGCGCTTGCTGCGCCAGCAACAACAAAAGTCTTGAGATATCCCCAAAGAAAAACCCGAAGCGGGCAGGCCGCTTCGGGTTTCATGTCAGCCGCAAACTACGCCGATCAGGGCAGGAACGGCAAGGCTCTCAGCGCTCCACCGTCTTGTTCCAGCGCGCGTTCCAGGCCGGGCGGTTTTCGTTGATCGCGTCCCAGTCCACGGCGATGGCGGTCTTCATGTAGTCGTTCATCTGGTTGACCAGCGCCGCGGCCTTGCCGGTGGCCTTGGTCTTGGGGTTGGACGGGATCTGGTCGCCGAACTCGAGCGCGGCGGCCTGGGCTTCGGGTGACAGCAGGTACTGGGCCAGCTTGTGGGCCAGCGCCGGTTCGCTGTTCTTGGCGATCACGCATTCGCCGACGGTGAGCACGGCCGAGCCTTCCTTGGGCTGCACGTATTCCACGGGCAGGCCTTTCTCTTTAAGCACGCCGACGGCGGTGGGCGTGAGAGGGAACATCGCGGCTTCGCCGGTCTGCACCATTTCAGCGAGCTTGGCCGAGCTGGGGATGTACTCGAGCACATTGGGGCCTATGGTGGTGGGCCAGGCCTTGAAGCCGGGCTCCACGTTCTTGTCGTTGCCGCCCTGAATGCGGTTGAAGAGCAAGAAACCGTGCAGGCCGAAGGTTGACGAGGACAACGACTGGAACACCACCTTGCCCTTGTACTTGGGGTTGGCCATGTCCATCCACGAGGTGGGCGGCGCCCAGCCTTTTTCGGTGAACATCTTCTTGTTGTAGGCGATGCCTGTCATGCCGATGTTGACGCCGGCAGCCATGTCGCCCTTGAAGCGTGCGGTGGGGAACAAATCGTTCAGCGCGGGGCTGGCCTGCATTTTTTCGCACAGGCCCATGCCGATGGCGCGGTACATGAGGCCATCGTCCAGGAACATCACATGCATCTGCGGGTTGTCCTTGTTGGCCTGGGCCTTGGCCAGGATGTCGGACGAAGTGCCTGGCACCACCACGACCTTGACGTTGTTGGCCTTTTCGAATGCGCCGAAGACGTGCTCGGTGTAGGTTTTTTCAAAAGTACCGCCGTTCATGCCGATGTACAGCGTCTTGGTCTGGGCCATGGCATTGTCGCCGGCCAGGCCCGCGGCAAGAACGGCAAGCGACACCGCGGTGGCGCGGGCGGTCAGGAATCGTGGGGAGGTGTTCATGGAAAGCTCCTGGTGGCGTGGGTGAAGGAAAAGGAAAAAGGAGAAAAGAAAAAAGGAAAGAAAGCCTAGGCAACGGTGGAAAGGGAAGTTGAAGAGGCAGGCCCGGTGGTTGCCGCACGCGGGTTTGCGGAAAAACGTTGAATCGAAAAATCGCCCATCGGCGTGGCGCTGCAGCCTTCGCTGACCAGGTCGGCCAGCACTGCGCCCACGCCGGGCCCCAGCTGGAAACCACCGCCGGCAAAACCGAATGCATGAATCAGGCCCGGAGTGGTGGCGCTGGGGCCTATCACGGGCAGGCGGTCCGGCAGGTAGCCTTCAGTGCCGCTCCAGGTGCGGATGATGTGGGCGTTCTTCAGCGCCGGCAGCAGCTCGACGGTCTGCTGCATCAGGCCGGCCATGCCGCTGCGCTGCGCGCGGGCGCGTTGGTCATCCAGCGCATAACCCCGGCCGCCGCCTATGACGCAGTTGCCGCGCGCCACCTGGCGCGCGTAAACGCCGCCGCCTTCCACGCCCAGGCTCAGGTCCATGAACACGGGCAGCGGTTCGGTCACCGCCATCTCGGGGTGGCCGGCTTCCATGGGCACGGTCTCGCCGAACTGCGCGGCGATGCGGTCGGCCCAGGCGCCGGCGCAGTTGAGCAAATGCTTGGCGCGCACTTCCAGCACTTCGCCGGAGCGCAGCACAAACACGTCTCCATCGTGCGCAAGCTCGTCCACGCGGGTCTGCTCGCGCACGTCGGCGCCCAACTTGCGCGCGGTGAGCGCGAAGGCCGGCGACACCAGGCGCGGGTTCGCCTGCCCATCGCCGGGGCACAGCGAGGCGCCGACTGCGGCCCTGCCCAGCCACGGGCAGCGTTCGCGCAAGGCGCGCGTGGACAGCATCTGCAAATCCATACCGAAGCCCTGCGTGCGGTCGCGGTAGCTTTCCAGCGAAGCCAGGTCGGCCTCGCTGCGTGCGATCTTCAGGTGGCCGGACCGCACATATTCACCGCTCGTGCCTATCAGTTCAGGCAACTGCGCCCACAGGCTTTGCGCGCGCTGCGACAGCGGCAACTGGCTGAGCGGCCGCCCCTGGCGGCGCACGCCTCCGTAGTTGACACCGCTGGAACGTGAACCGCAAAGGTCGCGCTCCAGCAGCACGACCGAAAAACCCATGCGGCGCAAAAACAGCGCGGCCGACGAACCCATGATGCCACCGCCCACGATGGCGACGTCAGCAGTGATGCGTTCCATCATGCGGCCTCCTGCGGCAAAGCCGGAACAGCCGCGGCCGAGAACGGCAAGGGCTTGATGGGCGCCTGCCCGCGCAGCCGGCCCACCGCATCGGGCTGCGCGGCGCAGGCCTGGGCCAGGATTTCGGCCGCGGCCACGCCGCAGGTGCGGCCCTGGCAACGGCCCATGCCGACGCGCGTCAACGCCTTGAGGCGGTTCATCTCGCGCGCGCCGGTGTCGGCCACGCAGCGGCGCAATTCGCCGGCGGTGATTTCTTCGCAGCGGCACACGACCAGGTCGTCGGGCGCAGCCTTGGCCCAGCCGGCGGGAAAGGGAAACGCGCGCTCCAGGCCCCGGCGGAATTCGGCGGTGCCCGACAAGCGGCGCTCCAGCAGCGCCGCGCGCATGGGGTCTACGTGCTGCCCGGTATCCGCGAGCAGGGCCAACGCCGCCCGCTCACCCGCCCACTCGGCCGCGTCCGCGCCCATGATGCCGGCGCCGTCGCCGGCGAGGTAGACGCCGGCCACGCTGGAACGGCCGGCCGCGTCGCGCTCGGGCAGCGCGCCGCGTTGCAGCTTGTCATAGGCAAAGCGGCAGCCCAGCAGGTCGGCCAGTTGTGTCTCGGAACGCAGCGCGTAGCCGAAACCCACGGCGTCGCAGGCGACCGCGTATTCGCGGCCGGACTTGCGCCAGTGCATGGCCTGCACGCGTTCGCCGCCCTCGGCAGCCGCCAGTTCCACGCCCTGGTGCACCGCAACGCCGTGCGTGCGCAGCCAGCCCAGGTAGTACAGGCCCTTGGCCAGCAAGGCGGGCTGGCGCAGCATGGCGGGCACGGCGGCGGCTTTGCCCGCGAAGCTTGCCGTGTCGAGCACTGCGACGACTTTTGCGCCGGCCTTGGCATATTGGTAGGCGATCAGATACAGCAGCGGCCCGGTGCCGGAAAACACCACACGCGAGCCTATCGCGCAGCCCTGGAATTTGAGCGCCACCTGCGCGGCGCCAAGTGTGTAGACGCCGGGCAAAGTCCAGCCCGGAAAAGGCAGCACGCGGTCCGTCGCGCCGGTGGCGACGATGAGGTGGCTGTAGGCCAGCGTGCTCATGGCGCCGTTATGGAGCAGATCGAGCTTGCCGCCTTCGGCGCTCCAGACCAGGGTATTGGGCCGGTAGTCGACCTTGTCAAGGATGCCCGCCATGGCGCCGTGCAGCGCATCGGCGCGCCTGGCCTCAAAACCATAAAGCGCCTCTTTGGGCCGCGTGAAACCCTCGGGCGGCTGGCGGTAGATCTGCCCGCCCCAGCGCGGCGCTTCGTCAACCACCACAGGCCGCAGCCCGTGCGCCACCAGCGCCTGGGCCGCGCGCACGCCGGCCGGGCCGGCGCCCACAATGACGGGCTGCACGCTCATGCCAGGCCCTCCGCGCCGGTCACCAGCCGCATGCCTTCTTCGATAAAAGTGCCGCAGGCGCGCAGACGCTTGCCCGACTCGGTGGCGACCCAGCAATCCTGGCAGGCGCCCATGAGGCAAAAGCCGGCGCGCGGCTCGCCGCTGAATTCGCTGAAGCGCAGCCGCGCGCTGTGAGTGAGCACCGCCGTCAGCACGGTGTCGCCGGCCAGCGCCGTAAGCGGCTGGCCGTTAAGCACAAAGCCCACGGGCTTGCGGCCGCCTTCGGCCACACGCTGGAGCAACGCCGTGCCTTTTCTGGCAGTTGCGGGGGTTTCAGGGGATGGCTTCATTTGTGTCCCACCAGGATCTTGTCGAGGCCGTAGATGCGGTCCAGCACCAGCATGGCCACCGCCGTGAGCGCCACCATGAGCGCGGAGACCGCCGCCATCAGCGGGTCTATGGATTCGGTGGCATACATATACATGCGCACCGGCAAGGTCACGGTCGAAGGCGCGGTGACAAAGATGGACATGGTGACTTCGTCAAAGCTGTTGATGAAGGCCAGCAGCCAGCCGCCGGTGACGCCCGGCAAAATCATCGGCAGGGTGACGCGGGTGAACACCGTGGCCTGGCTCGCGCCCAGTGAGAGGGCGGCCTGCTCGGCGCTGCGGTCGCTGCCCTCCACCGAGGCCAGCACCAGGCGCAGCACATAGGGCGTGATGATGACCACGTGGGCCAGCGCGAGCCAAAAGAAGCTGCCGGTCGCGCCTATCAACGAGAAGGTGCGCAGCAGGGCCACGCCCAGCACCAGGTGCGGAATGATGAGCGGCGAGAGAAACAGGCCGTTGAGGAAATTGCGGCCCGGAAAGCTGTGGCGCGCAATCGCCAGCCCCGCCGGCACGGCCAGCACCGTCGCCAGCGTGGCCGAGATAGCGGCCAGCCACAGGCTGTTCTTGAAGGACTGCACAAAATCCGGATGCGCGAACACTGCGCGGAACCAGCGCAAGGAGAATTCCGTGGTCGGGATCGACAAGGTGTTGCTGGGGGTGAAAGCCACGACACAGACGATGACCAGCGGCGCCAGCATGAAGGCGATGACCAGCGCGTTGAAGAGCAGCGCAATGGGACCGTTTTTGGACATGGTTGACTTTCTATTCCGTGCCTAATTCAGTTCGAGACCAGGCGCACCGCCGCAGACAGTGCTACAGCACGGCAAGGCGGGGCAACGACGTATCGGGCTGAAGTAGGCATGGAATTACCCCAATGACTTTTTGTAGGAGCGCTCAAGCACGCGGTTGTAGCTCAGCATGATGGCCAGGTTGGCCAGCAGCAGCGTCAGCGCGATGGCCGCGCCCAGCGGCCAGTTGAGCTCGTGCAGGTACTCGTCATAAACCACCGTGGCCACCATCTTGAGGCGCCGCCCGCCCAGCAGGCCGGGAATCGCGAAGGCGCTGGCGGAGAGGCCGAAGACGATCAGGCTGCCCGACAAAATGCCCGGCAGCACCTGCGGAAAGATGATGCGGCGCAAGGTGGTGAAGTGGGAAGCCTGCAGCGACAGCGCCGCGTCTTCCACGCCCGGGTCCAGCTTTTGCAGCGAGGTCCACACCGGGATCACCATGAAAGGCAGCATGACGTGCACCAGCGCGATGACCACGGCCGCCTCGGTGTAGAGGATGCGCATGGACGGCAGGCCCACGACGCGCATGGCCTGGTTGACCACACCTTCGGGGCCCAGCAACATGCTCCAGCCGAAAGCGCGCACCACCACCGAGACCAGCAGCGGCGCCAGCACCACCAGCAGCAAAATCGAACGCCAGGGGCTGCGCATGCGGCTCAGCACATAAGCCTCGGGCGCGCCAATGACAATGCAGATCAGCGTGGTGAGCGCCGAGATCCACAGCGTGCGCCAGAAGATGCCGTGGTAGTAGTCGTCCGTCAGCACGGCGGCGTAATGCGCAAGCGTGAAGCTGTTCTTGACGCCGGTGGCGTGGTCAAAGACCTGGAAGGACAGCACGGCGGTGAGTGCCAGCGGCACCAGCAGCAGGCAGGCGAACAGCGTGAAAGCCGGGGCCGACAGCAGCCAGGGCGCGCGCGATGCGGCGGCCCTTCGCGGCGGTGGTGTCACCGGCGCAGCGGCGGCCGCGCTGCTCATGCCGGCACCCCTTGCACGCCCGGCAGCAGGCGCACCTGTTGCGCGGCCCAGTCCAGGCCCACGTTACCGCCCTCTTCGGCGGGCGCCGCGCCGTCGTTGGGGCAGACCACCGCAAGCAGGCCGGCGGCGGTCGACACCTGGTAGAGCCACTGGCTGCCGAGGAAAAAACGCTCCTTGACCGTGCCGCCCAGGCGGCCCTGGGCTTCGGGCACCAGCCGGATTTTTTCGGGGCGCAGGCTGAGCACCACGGCATCGCCTTCAGAGACGCCGGGGGCCTCAAGTTCCAGCTGCACCCTGCCGCCGACTTCCACGGTGGCCCAGGGACCGGCGGCCGTCACGCGGCCTTCGAGCAGGTTGGCCTTGCCGACAAAATTCGAGATGAAGCGCGTCTGCGGATGTTCATAGAGGCGATGCGGCTGGTCGATCTGCGTCACACGGCCGGCCTCCATGACGACGACGCGGTCGCTGATGGACATGGCCTCGGTCTGGTCGTGCGTGACCATGATGGTGGTGGTCCCGACCTTGCGCTGGATCTGCCGCAGCTCGAACTGCATTTCCTCGCGCAGCTTGGCGTCCAGGTTGGACAGCGGCTCGTCCAGCAGCAGCACGGGCGGCGTGATGACCAGGGCGCGGGCCAGGGCCACGCGCTGGCGCTGCCCGCCTGACAGCTCGCGCGGATAGCGGCCGGCATGCGCTTCGAGGTGCACCAGCGCCAACGCGGCCTTCACGCGTTCGGCGCGCTCTTCTTTGGCAACGCGCCGCATCTCCAGGCCGAAGCTCACGTTGTCGTACACGCTCATGTGCGGGAACAGCGCATAGCTCTGGAACACGATGCCCAGGCCGCGGGTGTTGGGCTTGGCGTGCGTAATGTCGCGGCCGTCCAGCGTGACCTGGCCCGACGTCACCTCGCAAAAGCCCGCAATCATCTGCAGGGTGGTGGTCTTGCCGCAGCCCGAAGGGCCGAGCAGCGAGACGAATTCGCCTTTGTCCACCGACAGGTTCATGTCGGCCACGGCACGCGTCGCGCCATAGGACTTGTTCACATTCGCCAGGGTCAAAAAGGACATGGGGAGCACCTCTGCAACAAGGGGATAGCCAACGCCGCACAGACAAAACAACGCGCAAAACGATGACACCCTGATGACTTCATGCTAGGGCATGTACGAAAAAATCGTCAATAGGTTATTCCGTAGAGAGAGATATTTATTTAATTTATTCCGTTAAACGGAATTTATATACACTTACAACAAAACTAATTCCGCCAAAGGAGATGACTTGAAAGACGAAGACAATAGCTCCAGCAGCGTGCAACGCGCCTTTTCCATCATCCGGGCGCTGGCCGCCACGCAGGCCAAGGGCGGGCGTATCACCCATATCGCCAAGGCCACGGGCCTGACCCAGGCAACCACCCACCGCATCCTGCAAAGCCTGGTGGCCGAGCGCGTGGTGGAGCAGGAGGCCGGCTCCAAGTTGTACCGGCTGAGCATTGAATTTTTCGCGCTGGCCGCCCAGGCCGGCAATTCCATGGACCTGCGCGGCCTGTGCCGGCCTTCGATGCTGCGCCTGTGCGCAAGCCTGGGTGACACCATCTTTTTGCTGGTGCGCAGCGGCTTTGACGCGGTCTGCCTGGACCGCAGCGAAGGCCCCTTCCCGATACGCTCTTTCACCGGCGACATCGGCGGGCGCGTGGCCCTGGGCATGGGCCAGGGCAGCCTGGCCATCCTGGCTTTTTTGCCCGAGACCGAGCGCGAGGAAGTGATCCGCTACAACCTGCCGCGCGTGCGCGAGTTCGGCGTTTACGACGAGGTCTACCTGCGCACCGAGATCGAGCGCGTGCGCGAACTCGGCTATGCCGGGCGCAACACCAACCTGCTCGACGGCATGGCCGGCGTCGGCGTGCCGGTGCTGGACCGCGACGGCCGCGCCGTCGCTGCGCTCAGCGTGGGCACGATCTCTTCACGCCTGAGCCCGGATCGCCTGCCCACGGTGGTGGAACTGCTCAAGCGCGAAGCCACAGCCATCAGCGCGCAGATCAATCCTTTTGACAGCACGCTGCGCCGGCCCGCGCAAAGCCTGGCGCCGGCGGACAATGCCTGACGAATCTCAAGCTGCCGCCGCCTGCTCGCGCAGCCATTCGCGCAGCTGCACCAGCGGCCGCCAGCTGGTTTTCTGCGAAGGCCAGACCAGGTAGTAGGCGAAGTCCGAACTCAGCGAGAGCTCAAAGGGCACGGCCAGCGTGCCGTCGGCGATGTCGTCGGCCACCAGGAAGCGCGGCAGCACGGCCAGCCCCAGGCCGGCCTTGACGGCTTGCGCGATCATGGAAAACAGCTCGTACTTGGGGCCGGCGCCGGCGCCCTGCGCGTCGTCAATGCCAGCCAGCTGGAACCAGTCGCGCCAGGCGTGCGGGCGCGTGCTCTGATGGATCAGTGTGAACTTCAGCACGTCGGCCGGCTTGCGCAACTGGCGCTTCTTGATCAGCGCCGGGCTGCAAACCACCACGCTGTCTTCGCCCATCAGGTATTCCGATTCCGTGCCCGGCCAGTCGGGCCGGCCGTAGTGGATGGCGGCGTCCAGCCCCGTCAGTGAAAAATCAAAAGGCTGCAGCCGCGTCGCAAGGTTCAGCGTCACATGCGGGTGCGCTTTCAAAAAAGACGGCATGCGCGGAATCAACCACTTGGTGGCGAAGGTGGGCACCACGCCCAGTTCGAGCGTGCCGCCCTCGCCTTTGGACGACACCAGGTCCAGCATGGCAGCCTCCAGCGAATCCAGCGCCGGGCTGACGCGCGCCAGCAGCGAGCGGCCGGCATCGGTCAGTTCCAGCTGGCGCGGCAGCCGCCGGAACAGGCTCACATCCAGGTCCTGCTCCAGCCCCAGGATCTGGTGGCTGACCGCGCTCTGGCTGACCGACAGGTCTTGCGCCGCCAGCGTGAAGCTGCCGCGGTGGGCGGCCGCTTCAAAGGCCAGCAAGGCCTGGGTGGAGGGGATTTTTCGGCGCATCACATGAATATAGCTCATGCGTCCATCGAAATTGATCCTTTGTGCCGGATACAGGAATTACCGAAAATCCGGCTTTCTTTGCGCCACCTTCTACTCTTATATCTCCTGGAAATGACCCATCTCAAGAAGCTGCTAGCCGCTTGCCTTTCACCAGAGGCCGTTGCATCCATCCATGAACAGATGTACATCCACCCCGGCCTGCAGCAAGCCGCATCGGGCAATGTGAGCCGCGCGGAGCTGGCCCAGGCGCTGAACATGGCGCTGTTCCACGGCCTGGTGCAGCGTGTGCCGGCCGGGCAGGACTACATCGCCAGCGACGTGGTGGGCCAGCAGCGCAAGGTGGTGTTTGACCACGGTGCGCTGCGCACCGTACGCTGGCCCAGCGGCGCGCTGCCGGCCGGCGAGGCGGCCTTTACCCGCGTGCTGCGCCCGCTGGGTTTCGAGCTGCAGGGCACCTACCCGCTGCCGCGCCTGAAGATGACGGGCCGCGCCTACAGCCACCGTGATTTCCCCGAGGACATCGCGCAGTTCTTTGTCTCCGAGCTGCATCCCGAACAGTTCTCCGCGCCCTTCCAGTCGGCCGTCACGCGCGTGCTGTCGACCTCGCGCGACCCGCTGGGCCCGCAGGACGTCGCCGACCTCGAGCAACTCACGCGTGACGGCGTGCTGCCCCTCGCGCAAGCGCTGCGCCTGCTTCCGCAACTGCTGCAATGCTTTGACCGCCAGCACGGCGTGTTCGCGATGGACGACTACGAGTTGCTGTTGGCCGAGTCCGCCGAGATGGCCTGGATTTCCACCGAAGGCAATGCCTTCAACCATGCGACCGACCGCGTGGCCGACGTCGACGCGGTGGCCGAACGCCAACGCGCGCTGGGCCGGCCCATCAAGGACAAGGTCGAGGTCTCCGCCAGCGGCCGCGTGCGCCAGACCGCCTTTCGCGCTGCCACGGTGCGGCGCGAGTTCATCACGCCCGAGGGCCGCGTCTCGCGCGAGGTGCCCGGCTCTTTCTACGAATTCATCACGCGCGATGTACTGCAAACCGCCAGCGCGGCAAACGACCCGGTGCAGCAAGCCCGCCTGGACCTGGCTTTTGACGCCGGCAATGCCACCGGCATTTTCGGCATGACGGCCGCACGCGCATGAGCGACGCGCTCGGGCCGCTGCGCCCGCTGTACGCGCAGGCCAGCGGCTCGCCGATACGCGCCATGCTGGCGCTGGCCGGCCGCGAGGGCATGGTCTCCTTGGCCGGCGGCCACCCCGATCCGGCGCTGCTGCCGGCCGACTGGCTGCGCGAATCGCTGCTCGAGGTCGCCGGCCAGCTGCAGGGCCGCAGCCTGCAGTACGGCGCCACCGAGGGCCTGCCCGCGTTGCGCGAAGCCAGCGCGGCGCTGCTGCAACGGCGCGGCCTGGTGGCACAGGCTGAACACCTGCTGATCACCACCGGGTCGCAGCAGGCCATTGACTTGCTCGCGCGCGTGCTGGTCGAGCCCGGCGAGGGCGTGGCCGTGGAATCCTTTAACTACCCGGCCGCACTGCAGGCCTTCCGCTTCGCGGGTGCGCGTCTGGTGGAAGTGCCGACCGATGCGCAAGGCATGGATGTCGACAAGCTTGAGGCCCTGCTGCTGGCCGAGCGCCCGCGCGTGCTTTACGTCGTGCCCAACTTCGCGAACCCGACCGGCGCCGTGATGCCGCAGGCGCGGCGCCTGCGCCTGCTGGCGCTGGCCGCGCAATACGGCGTGACGCTGATCGAAGACGACCCCTATGGCGAGCTCTGGTTTGACGCAGCGCCGCCGCCTTCACTCGCGCAACTGAATCAACAAGCCGGCTCACCCGCGCAAGTCGCCTACATGACCAGTTACTCCAAGGTGGTTGCGCCTGCATTGCGCCTGGGCGTGCTGCTAGCCACGGCCGATATTGCGCGCGGCGTGGTACTGGCCAAACAGGCGGCCGACGTGCACAGCGGATCGCTGGAGCAACTGACGCTGGCGGCTATGCTGGCCTCCGGCCGACTGGGTGCGCACCTGGACACGCTGCGACCGGCTTACGCCGCCAAAGGCAGGGCACTGGCCGAGGCATTGCACACATATTGCGGCGACCTGCTTGAGTTTGACAATCCGCAGGGCGGCATGTTCATATGGGCAAAGCTGGCGGGCAGCCTGCCCCTGCTGCCCACACAAGACTGGGTCGACTTCGGCCTGGCCAACCAGGTGCTGGTGGTGCCGGGCGCGGCCTTCAGCATCAGCAACACCGCGCAGCCCTGGCTGCGGCTGAGCTTTGCCAACCCCACGCCCGAGGCGTTGCGGCAAGGCGCCGAACGCCTGGGCCGCGGCCTGCGCAAACTCGCCACCGCACACTGAATTCAAGACATCTTCAAGACACACACAAAAGGACTTCACCATGAGCCACGCCAACGACGTTTCATCCCTCTTCAAGGCCCTGGGCCTAAGCGCCGAGCTGTCAAGCAAAGCAACTTCGGCCATGACGGTCTCCACGCCCATCGACGGCAGCCTGCTGGCTCGTGTCGCCGTGCACAGCGCGGCCGAGGTGGGCAGCGCGCTCAATGCCGCCCACCAGCGCTTCACCGAATGGCGCAACGTGCCCGCGCCCAAGCGCGGCGAGCTGGTGCGCGCCTTCGGCGAAACCGTGCGCCGCCACAAGGCCGGGCTGGGCCAGCTGATCTCGCTGGAAACCGGCAAGATCCTGCAGGAAGGCCTGGGCGAGGTGCAGGAGGTCATCGACATCTGCGAATTCGCGGTCGGCCTGTCGCGCCAGCTTTACGGCCTGACGATTGCCAGCGAACGTCCCGACCACAAGCTGCTGGAAACCTGGCACCCCGTGGGCGTGGTCGGCATCATCTCGGCCTTTAACTTTCCGATGGCGGTGTTCGCCTGGAACGCCGCGCTGGCCCTGGTCTGCGGCAACACCCTGGCCTGGAAGCCTTCGGAAAAAACGCCGCTGTCGGCCATCGCGCTCAACGGCCTGCTGCTGCAGACGGCGAAAGAGCTGGGCCTGGCCACCGAAGGCCTGAGCGAGTTGCTGATCGGCGAACGCGCGACCGGCGAGGCGCTGGTGAACCATCCACACGTGAAGTTGGTCAGCGCCACCGGCTCCACCGCCATGGGCAAGAACGTAGCCATGGCCTGCGCGGGCCTGTTCAAGCGCTCACTGCTGGAACTGGGCGGCAACAACGCCGCCATTGTTTGCCCCTCGGCCAACCTCGAACTCGTGGTGCGCGGCGCGGCCTTCGCGGCGGCCGGCACCGCCGGCCAGCGCTGCACCAGCCTGCGCCGGCTGATCGTGCACCGCTCGATTTACCCGGAACTTGTCAAGCGCCTGGTCGCTGTCTTTGAACGCCTGCCCATTGGCAACCCGCTGAAAGAAGGCACGCTGGTCGGCCCGCTGATAGACGGCCGCGCCTTTGACACCATGCAGTCGGCGCTGGCCGAAGCGAAGAAGCTGGGCGCAAAAGTGCACTTCGGTGACAAGCAGGCCGGCGAGGGCTCGGCCCACTATGTGCGCCCCGCCATCGTCGAACTCAAGGAACAGGCCGGCCCCATGCTGCATGAGACCTTCGCGCCCATCCTCTACGTCGTGCCTTACGACAGCTTTGAAGACGCGATCGCCATGAACAACGCCGTGGCGCACGGCCTGTCTTCCGCCGTCTTCACGCAGGACCTGCGCGAGGCCGAGACCTTCACCTCGGCGCGCGGCTCCGACTGCGGCATCGCCAACGTCAACATCGGCACCAGCGGTGCGGAAATTGGCGGCGCTTTCGGCGGTGAAAAAGAAACCGGCGGCGGCCGCGAGTCGGGTTCGGATTCGTGGAAGGCCTATATGCGCCGCGCGACGAATACCGTCAACTACGGCAGCAGCTTGCCGCTGGCGCAGGGAATCCGGTTCGAGATTTAAGCGGGTCGCTTTTCGCGGCCTGGGCTTGACTCCTTCCCCCGCTGGGGAAGGGGCAAGAAGCAGCAGACCTCAGACTGCGCTGAAATCTGGTTTGCGCTTGTAACGAAACCGCCGACCCGCTTCGCGGTCGTCCTTCGGACGAAGACTTCAGACTGCGCTGAAGTCTGGTCGGCGCTTTTAGCGAAACCGCCGACCCGCTTCGCGGTCGTCCTTCGGACGAAGACTTCAGACTGCGCTGAAGTCTGGTCGGCGCTTTTCCAAAAATGCCGAGAACGCCTCGCGTGCGGCCGGCTCGCCCAGCATGCGGCCGAAGCTGGCGCCCTCTTCGGCCATGCGCTCGGCGATGACGGTGGCATTGCCTTTTTTCATGAGGCGCTTGGTTTCCATCAACGCGCTAAGCGGTTTGCTCACCAGCTTCTGCGCCTGGCGCTGCGCCAGCGCATTGGCTTCGGTGGGCGGCACGATGCGGTTGATCAGGCCGATTTCGAGCGCGGTCTCAGCCATGAAAGGCTCACCCAGCAGCAGCGCCTCGGCCGCGCGCGGGTAGCCCATGAGCTGCGGCACCAGAAAGCTGGACGCCGCTTCGGGGCACAGGCCCAGGTTCACAAAAGGCATGGAGAACGCTGCGTTGTCGCCCGCGTAGACCAGGTCGCAGTGCAACAGCAACGTGGTGCCAATGCCGACAGCCGGGCCACACACGGCCGCCACCAGGGGTTTGGGAAAGCTGCTGATGCCGCGCAGGAAGCGGAACACCGGCGAGTCCTGCGTGGCGGGCGGCTTGTTCAGGAAGTCGGCGATGTCGTTGCCGGCTGAAAAAATCGTTTCATGGCCCTGGATCACCACGGCGCGCACCGCGGCGTCATGGTTGGCCGATTCAAGCGCATCGGCCATGGCGCCGTACATCACAGCGGTGATGGAGTTTTTCTTGTCCAGGCGGTTCAGCGTGATGGTCATCACGCCCGCGTCGACGTGGCTCAGGATTTCAGGGATGCTGCCGGATGAAATAGGGGTGGGAGTGTTCATGGTGTTTTCCGTTGAGACGCCAAGTGTAGGGGCCCGGGAGGCCACGCTCATTCCTTGTAATAGACGACCTGCGTGCTCGTAGCGAGAAGCACGCCTGCTTCGCTCCACAGCTGCGCGGTCTGGTCGAAAAAGCCGTTGCGAAAAGTCTGCGCCCTCGCCTGCCCCAGCAAAAAACCGTCACCGCATTGCGCGAGTTGCCGGCTGTCGGCATGGAAGTAGGTCGTGATGGACACCGTGCCGGCCGGCACGCGCGTGGCACGGCGCAGCCAGACGCGCGGGTAGAACACGTCGGACATGGCGGCCAGCGCCGGGAAATCCAGCGGGCGCGGAGGGTCGTCGCGCACCCAAAGCTGCGTGAGGCTGCCTTCGCCGCTGCCGTCCCAGACTTTCGGAATCGCGCCGCGCACCGGCCGCATGTCGTAGCGGTTCGTCCATGCCGACGTTGAAAATCGCAAGCGGCCCGAAGCGTCGGCCAGGGTCACCGCGGGCATGGGCGTGTCATTCTGGCTCCAGGTCTCCCGGCGCGCGGCGGTGACGGCGGTGGCCGTCATCACGGCGCCGCCGGCATCGCCCTCTTGCGACAACTCCACCGTCCAGTGCTGGGTGGAGCGATTGGTGCGCGCCGGCCTGGCCGTCACGCTGAAGGGCCCTTCGGCCATGGCCGCCGCATAGTTCACCGTGAGCGCTACCGGCTCGCCCAGCAGCGCCGGGTGCAGCAGGATGGCGCGCAGCGCCGTGGCCGCAGTGGTGCCGCCAAACGGCCCCACCATGTTCCAGTACTCGGGGCTGCTGTGTCCCAGCCAGGTGTCGGGCCTGTCGGCGCCGGCGGCCTCGAGCCGCAGCGCCTCGTCAAAAGAATGCATGCTTGTCATGCCGGCAAGTTTGCACCATCTTCGCGGTTCAAGCCGTCGTCCTGGCGACGCCCGCCATGCCTTCGATAATCTTCTGGGCGCGCGGCCAAAGGGTGTTGTTGAACTGCTCGCGGAAGAAACCGAAATGGCCAATGCGCCTGACCTGCAGGTCCGCCGGCGCGATGCGCTCAAAGGTGCGCGGCGCATTGGCATACAGGTTGATGAGGTTTTGCGTGCCGCGCCAGGTCATGAGTTCGTCGTCGGTGATGGACAGCGCCGTGACCGGAAAGCTCACCTGGCCGTAACTGAGGCGCGCGCTTTCGCCCTCGGCGCCCACGCTGTACTGCGGGTTCAAACACCATTTGCGCCACTGCATCATCACGCCGGCCGGCAGGTCGCCGACCTTGCGCAGCGAGCGCCCGGGAAAGTAACCAAAGAGCCGCGTGGCCAGCGGCACCAGCACGTACCAGAAATACAAAATCATGCGCCTGAGCTGCGGCGCGTTGTCGCGCCAGTAACCGCTGCCCGCCGCGATGCTGACGAGACCCGCGACCTTGTCCTGGTTCTTGAGGAAACCCGGCAACTGCGCACCCAGGCTGTGACCCAACAGGTAGAGCGGCGCCTCGGGCAAGGCCGCCTTGGCGGCATCCACCACGGCCTCGTAGTCCCCGGCCCAGTCGAGCAGGTCGGCCTTGAAGCCGCGCAAGCTGCCCTTGGCCGTGGCAGGCAGCGAATCGCCCGAACCGCGGTAGTCGAAAGTCGTGACGCGAAAACCCTGGCTCGACAGCCACTGCGCAAACGGCGCGTAGTAATGCTGCCGCACGCCCATGGCCCCGCCTATCACCACACTGGTGTGGGGCGCGAGCGTGGCGTCGTAGATCCGCAGCGAGAGCTGCGCGGTGCCGGTATCGAGTGTCTGGATTTGCATGAGGGTCTCCTGTTGTTACCCTTGCCGGTCTCCGCCGGCTTCCATCACTGACTGCTGCTCGCTATGCTTGATGGCCGCCGAAGAAAGTACGCCGGAACCTTAGACGCGCTCGAAGATGCCGGCCGCGCCCTGGCCCATCCCGACGCACATCGTGACCATGCCGTATTTCAGCTGATGGCGATGCAGCGCATGAATCACGGTCGCAGCGCGGATCGCACCGGTGGCCCCGAGCGGATGGCCCAGGGCAATCGCGCCGCCCATACGGTTGACTTTGGAAGCGTCCAGCTTCAGCGTGTTGATCACGGCCAGCGACTGCGCGGCAAAGGCCTCGTTCAGTTCGATCCAGTCCATGTCTTCCTGCTTGAGGCCTGCGTAGCGCAAGGCGGCAGGGATGGCTTCGATCGGGCCGATGCCCATGATTTCAGGCGGCACGCCCTTGGCGGCATAGCTCACGAAACGCGCCAGCGGCTTGAGGCTGAATTGCTTGACCGCTTTTTCGCTGGCCAGCACCAGCGCGCCCGCGCCGTCGGAAGTCTGCGAGCTGTTGCCGGCGGTAACCGAGCCGCGCGCGGCAAACACCGTCTTGAGCTTGGCCAGGCCTTCGAGCGAGGTGTCGGGGCGCGGGCCTTCGTCCAGGCTCACGGTGCGGGTCCTGCTGATGACTTCGCCGGTTTCGAGATTGGCCGTGCGGTCCGTCACTTCAACCGGCGTGATTTCGTTGCTGAACTCACCGGCCTGCTGGGCCTTGATGGCCTTGAGGTGCGACTCGAGCGCGAACTGGTCCTGCGCCTCGCGCGAGACTTTCCATTGTTGGGCGACCTTCTCGGCCGTCAGGCCCATGCCGTAGGCGATGCCGACGTTCTCGTCGTTCATGAACATATTGGGCGACAACGAAGGCGAGTTGCCCGACATGGGCACCATGCTCATGCTCTCGGTGCCGGCGGCCACCATCACGTCGGCCTCGCCCACGCGGATGCGGTCGGCCGCCATCTGGATGGCCGACAGGCCGGATGCGCAGAAACGGTTGACGGTGATGCCGCCCACGCTGGTCGGCAGGCCGGCCAGGACCGCGCCTATGCGCGCCACGTTCAGGCCCTGCGGGCCTTCGGGAATCGCGCAGCCGCAGATGATGTCTTCAATCGCCTTGGGGTCCAGCGAGGGCACTTGCGCCAGCGCGGCCTGCAGCGCCTTGACCAGCAGGTCGTCGGGCCGCGTGTTGCGGAAATAGCCCCTGTGCGAACGCCCGATGGGCGTGCGCGTGGCGGCAACGATATAGGCTTCCTGGACTTGTTTGGCCATGATGGTTTCCTTCAATTTCTCGGTTAACTTTTCCGCGGGCCGGAGGGAATCCAGGCCCAGACAAATTCGCATTCCACCGGGTTCACGCCGGCTTCATCGGTCACGATGACCGCCACATTGACTTCACCCTTGTCGCTGGCCTGCATGGCCGCGCGTTGCTCGTCGCTGAGCGTGGCCACAGCGCGCAGGGCGCCGGTGGCGCGCTTCTTGAACGCCATCCTGAGCTCCTTGGCCAGCGGGATGCAGTCGTCGCGCACGTTCATGCCAACCACCATGCCGGTGGCGGTTTCCGCCAGCAGGTTCATGGCCGAGGCGTGCACGCCGCCGATGTGGTTCTGCACCTTCTTTTCATTCTTGATGCCGATCTCGACACGGCTCGTTCCCATCTCGACGAAGTCCAGGCCGGCGGTGCCGGTAAAGGGCACGGCGCGGCGCAACACCACGCTGCGAAACCAGGGGCGTACAAATGCCGGCACTTCATCGAGCCGCTGCAGTTGCCGCGCCAGGCGGTTGGGTTGGTCGCTCATGGCAGATTGGTCGGCCATCAGTTCCTGACGGGCTTGCCCGTGCTCATCATCCCCATGATCCGCTCTTGCGTTTTCGGATGTTCGAGCAGGGAACAAAAGGCCTTGCGCTCCAGCGTCATCAAATACTCTTCCGTCACCAAGGTTCCCGCATCAACGTCACCGCCGCAGACCACATTGGCAATCAGGCTTGCGATATGGAAGTCGTGGGCGCTGATAAAGCCGCCGTCGCGCATATTGACCAGCTGGCCCTTGATGGTGGCCAGGCCGTTGCGGCCCACCACGGGGAACTGGCGCTTGTGCGGTGCGCGGTAGCCCGAGTTGAACAGTGCGCGCGCCTCGTTGAGCGCGACGAACAGCAGCTCGTCCTTGTTCGGCACGATCACGTCGCTGTCGAGCAGGTAGCCGATCTTGCGGCTTTCAATAGCGCTGGTGCCGACCTTGGCCATGGCCGCGGCCGTGAAACCCTCGGTCAGGAAGGGCAGGATGTCCTTGTTGGTCGAGGTGCTCGCGTTCTCCGCGGCGCGGCGCGCGATGTAGGCCAGGCCGCCGGCGCCGGGCACCAGGCCCACGCCGACTTCGACCAGGCCGATATAGCTTTCCATGGCGGCCACACGCTTGGCCGAATGGACGGCCATCTCGCAGCCGCCGCCCAGCGCGATGCCGCGAATCGCCGACACCACGGGCACGGCCGCGTAGCGCAGCTTGAGCATCACGCTCTGCAGTTCGGCCTCGGCCCCTTCAATCGCCTTGGCGCCGCCCATCATGAAGGCGGGCAACATGGCCTGCAGGTCGGCGCCGGCCGAGAACATTTCGTCGTTCGACCAGATCACCATGCCCTTGTAGCTTTTCTCGGCCAGGTCCACGCCCATGGCCAGGCCTTCGGCCACATCGGGGCTGATGGCGTGCATCTTGGTCTTGATGCTGGCGATCAGCACGTCGGCGTTGTCGCCGTCCAGGGTCCAGAGGCGGATCGCGTCGTCTTCATGCAGGGTGGTGCCGGCGGTTTCGAAAGCGGGTGCTTTCGAGCCCAGCACGTCTTCGGGGAAGAACTGGCGCTCATAGACCGGCAGCTTGCGGCGCGGGATGAATTTTTTGGCCGAAGCGCTCCACGAGCCTTCGGCGGTGTGCACGCCGCCGGCTTCGGCCACCGGGCCCTTGAACACCCACTCGGGCAGCGGCGCCTTGGACAGCGCCTTGCCGGCGTCAATGTCTTCCTGGATCCAGGTCGCGACCTGCTTCCAGCCGGCCTGTTGCCAGAGTTCGAATGGGCCTTGCTTGGAGCCAAAGCCCCAGCGCATCGCGAAGTCGATGTCGCGCGCGGTCTCGGCAATGCTTTCAAGGTGGACGGCGGCGTAGTGGAACTGGTCGCGCAGGATGGCCCAGAGGAAGCGCGCTTCAGCGCCCTCGGCTTCGCGCAAGAGCTTCAGGCGTTCACCCGCGGGCTTTTTAAGCATGCGGCCTACGACCTCGTTGGCCTTGGCGCCGGCGGGCACGTATTCCATGCTTTCGGGGTCCAGGCGCAGGATGTCGCGGCCCTGCTTTTTGTAAAAACCCGCGCCGGTCTTCTGGCCCAGGCTCTTCGATTCAAGCAGCTTGGCCAGGACGGGCGGCGTGCCGTAGATATCGGAGAACGGGTCTTCCACCTTGCCGGGACCGAGGTTGTCCTGCAGCGTCTTGATGACGTGGGCCATGGTGTCCAGGCCCACCACGTCGGCGGTGCGGAAAGTGCCCGAGCTCGCGCGGCCCAGCTTCTTGCCGGTCAGGTCGTCGACCACGTCATAGGTCAGCTTGAAGGCTTCAGCCTCCTTGATGGTGGCCAGCATGCTGGCGATGCCAACGCGATTGGCGATGAAGTTGGGCGTGTCGTGGGCGCGTATCACGCCCTTGCCCAGCGCGCTGGTGACGAAAGCCTCCAGGTCGTCCAGCACTCTGGCTTCGGTGGTCGGCGTGTTGATGAGTTCCACCAGCGTCATGTAGCGCGGCGGGTTGAAGAAGTGGATGCCGCAAAAGCGCGGCTTGATGGATTCGGGCAGGGCCTCGCTGAGCTTGGTGATGGACAGGCCCGAGGTGTTGCTGGCCACGATGGCGCCTTCGGCGATGAAGGGCGCGATCTTGTGGTACAGGTCGGTCTTCCAGTCCATGCGCTCGGCGATCGCCTCGATGACGAGATCGCATTCGCGCAGCAGTTCCATGTTCTCTTCGTAGTTGGCCTGCTGGATCAGCGCCGCGTCTTCGGGCACGCCCAGCGGGGCCGGCTTGAGCTTCTTCAGGCCTTCGACCGCCTTGATGACGATGCCGTTCTTGGGGCCTTCCTTGGCGGGCAGATCGAACAGCACCACAGGCACCTTGACGTTGACCAGGTGGGCGGCGATCTGCGCGCCCATGACGCCAGCGCCGAGCACGGCGACTTTTTTGACTTGGAATCGTGACATGGTTAAGACCTTGTTGGGGATGACTGGTTGAAAAATTCGAGCACCGCGTTCCAATAGCGCTGCGGTTCGTCGCGCATGCCGTGGGTGTGGTCGGCCTTGTCGAGGATCATGCGTTGAATCCGCTCCGGCCTCGAGGCGGCCTGCTGCAGGGCGTCGCCGAAATGCACCGGCGTCCAGCGGTCGCCATGGCTGTGGATCAGCAGTACGTCCACGTCGCGCATGTTGGCGAGGTGGTGTACCGGCCGCAGGCGCAACTCGCCCTGCGGGCTGATGCGCCGGCTGATGTTGAGCACGGCGTGGGCAAAGGGGTAGGCTTTCCAGAAGTCGGGCAAGGTGGGCGGGCAGGCCTCGGCCACCACCTTGTCATATGGAAAGTCCGCTTCGTCGATCGCGCTCAGGGTATTGATGGCGCCGAAGGAGGCCGTCAGCGCATGCACCGGCAGGCCGGGAAACGCGGCGCGCGCCCAGCGGCCGACCGACGTCACGTCGCCCGGAAAATCAAAATTGGTCGACGGGCTTTCACCAAAACCGTTGAAGTCGAAAGCCACCACATGAAAGCCCGCATCGAGCAGCGCCTGGGCATGGCCGTGGCGCAGCCAGAAGCCCTTGCAGGCAAAACCCATGGGATGGGCACAGACGACGACACCACGCACAGGCAAAGGCGTGCGTGCCACGATGGCTTCCAGCCGGCTGGTGCTGCGGCTGTCAATACGCACCCGATCCCAGCCTTCCTGCTGCACGTCCGCCGGCCAGCGCCAGGGTTTCATGAAACGGCCGAAGAAGGGCTTCTTGAGCAGGTGATGCCAGTACCAGCGGCGTTCGGCCGGCCCGCTGCCCTGCCCGATGTGCAAGCTTCGCGAAAGCGCTTCACCCATGGTTTGCCATCGCTTTCATCTGGTGTGCCATCAATTAATACGCACCCAGGTCTGGGTGCGTCCGAAGGGGCCTATGGACCCGCGGACTTCCATCTTCTTGCCACCTTCGATCGGCGTCATCTTGAGGGTGTAGCTCTTGCCGTTCTCGGGGTCGAGGATCTTGCCGCCTTCCCAGACGTCCCCGTCGGGTGACTTCTTGGCGCCGCGAATGATTTCAAGGCCCAGCCGGGGTTTGCCCTTGCGGTCATCCGTGCATTCGGTGCAGACGTCGTCGGGCTTGGCGTCGGGGGAGGTGCGCTTTTCGACCCTGCCGTTCAGTACACCGCCTGTGTCCGCGATGCGGACCTCGAACTTGGGGTCGCCGGTCTTTTCATCGAAGCCGCGCCAGAGGCCTACAGGCGTGTTCTGGGCCAGCGCCGACAGGGACATCAAGCCCAGGGCCATTGCCAACAGTTTGCGTTTCATGGTGTCTCCCTTCGATCTGTTCAAGAGCTTCAAGAAGTTCAGGCCAGCGCCTCGTCGGTTTCCATCAAGGCCTTGCTGCCGGCGCGCGCCGTGCGCATCAGCGTCGCGGTTTCAGGGAACAGCTTGGCGAAGTAAAAACGCGCGGTCTGCAGCTTGGCCACGTAGAACTTGTCGGTGTTGCCGGCGGCGATTTCGCGCAGCGCGGTCTGCGCCATCAGGGCCCAGAAGTAACCGAACACCAGGTGGCCGGCCACACGCAGGTAGTCGACGGCGGCTGCGCCCACTTCGTCGGGGTTCTGGAAGCCCTTGAAGCCTAGCTCGGTGGTGAACTTGGTCATCTGGTCAGCCAGGTAGGCTAGCGGGTTGATGAACTCCGCCATCTTCTCGTTGACGCCTTCTTCGGCGATCAGCGCGGCGATCACCTTGCCGAATTTCTTCAGCGTGGCGCCGTTGTTGCCCAGCACCTTGCGGCCCAGCAGGTCCAGCGACTGGATGGTGTTGGTGCCTTCGTAGATCATGTTGATGCGGTTGTCGCGCACGAACTGCTCCATGCCCCATTCCTTGATGAAGCCGTGGCCGCCGAAGACCTGCATGCAGGCGTTGGTCGCAATGTGGCCGTTGTCGGTCAGGAAGGCCTTCACGATAGGTGTCAGCAGGGCGACGATTTCGCCGGAGTCCTTGCGCACCTTTTCGTCGGGGTGGTTCAGTTCCTTGTCGAGCAGCAGCGTGCAGTAAATCGCCAGGGCCCGGCCGCCTTCGGCATAGGCCTTGGCCGTCAGCAACATCTTGCGCACGTCGGGGTGCACGATGATGGGGTCGGCCGGCTTGTCCTTGGCCTTGACGCCGGACAGCGAACGCATCTGGATGCGATCCTTGGCGTAGGCCAGTGCGTTCTGGAAGGCCACTTCCGTCAGGCCCAGCGACTGGTTGCCCACGCCCAGGCGCGCGGCATTCATCATCACGAACATCGCGGCCAGGCCCTTGTTGGGCGCGCCCACCATGGTGCCCACGGCGCCTTCCAGCACCATCTGCGCGGTGGCATTGCCGTGGATGCCCATCTTGTGCTCCAGGCCGCCGCAGTAGATGCCGTTGCGCGAACCGATCGCGCCGTCCTTGCTGACGTTGAACTTGGGCACGGCGAACAGGCTGATGCCCTTGCTGCCCTGGGGCGCGTCCGGCAGGCGGGCCAGCACCAGGTGCACGATGTTGGCGGCCATGTCGTGCTCACCGGCACTGATGAAAATCTTGTTGCCGGTCAGGCGGTAGGTGCCGTCGGGCTGCGGCTCGGCTTTGGTGCGCAAGAGGCCCAGGTCGGTGCCGCAATGCGGCTCGGTCAGGCACATGGTGCCGGTCCACTCGCCGCTGGTCAGCTTGGGCAGGTAGAGCTTTTTCTGCTCGTCGGTGCCGTGGGCATGCAGGGCTTCGTAAGCGCCGTGCGACAGGCCCGGGTACATGGTCCAGGCCTGGTTGGCCGAATTCAGCATTTCGTAGAGGCACTGGTTCAGCACAAAAGGCAGGCCCTGGCCGCCGTATTCGGGGTCGCAGCTCAGCGCGGCCCAGCCGCCTTCGACGTACTTGGCATAGGCCTCTTTGAAGCCCTTGGGCGGTGTGACTTCGTGCGTGGTCTTGTCGAGCTTGCAGCCCTCTTCGTCGCCGCTGATGTTCAGCGGGAAGGTCACTTCGGCGGCGAACTTGCCGGCTTCCTCGAGCACCGCGTTGATGGTGTCGGCGTCGACGTCCGCATGCTTGGGGATGGCCTTGAATTCATCGGTGACCTTGAGCACTTCGTGCATGACGAATTGCATGTCGCGCAAGGGTGGGCTGTACTGGGGCATGGGGGTAGGTCCTTTAGCGTTAAACCGGTTTGGAAGGGGATGCCTTGCCCGAAGATTTCTTCGGCGCGGCGGAAGTGGAGGAAGGCGCGGCGGCATCGCTGCCGTAGCGCGCCAGGATGTTGGCAAAACCCGTATGGGCGCGGTCCATGGAGCCCGGCGTTTTCAGGAAGCGGGCCTCGTAATGCAGCGCCAGGATCAGGCCGTGGATTTCAAACGCCATCTGGTGTTCATCGGCATCGGGCCGCAAATGGCCGGCCTCCTTGGCCTGCACTACGGCGCGGTACATGGCCGCCAGCCAGGTGCGCACCGAGCCCGCCAGCGCATCGCGCACCGGGCCCGGCCTGTCGTCAAATTCAACGGCGCCGCTGATGTAGAGGCAGCCGGAATCGATCTCCAGCGAGGTGCGCTTCATCCAGTTGTGGAACAGCGCCGCCAGGCGCGGCAGGCCGCGCGGCTGCTGCAGGGCCGGGAAGAAGACTTCTTCCTCGAAACGCACGTGGTATTCGCGGATCACCGAGATCTGCAGTTCCTCGCGCGAGCCGAAATGGGCGAACACGCCGGACTTGCTCATGCGCATGACCTCGGCCAGCGCGCCTATGCTCAGCCCCTCCAGGCCGATCTGTGTGGCCAGGCCCAGGGCCGCATCCACAATGGCTGCCTTGGTCTGCTGGCCTTTTTGCTGGCTCTTGGCCACAGCACTGCCCACGGCCGGGGCACGGGAGGCTTTTGCGGGGAGTTCTGTGACGGACATGGTGGCTACAAAATAAAACGAACGGTCGTTCTATTTTGCAACACTTTGATGACCATCAGCAAACAGGGGTTGTTTGCACCCCACGTATAGGGGTGCCCTTCTAACCAAAGTCCGGGTTAACCCTAGAGCAGGCCCATCTCGCCCAAGGCTCCGCCTATCCCTACCTCAGTGGGCTGCACTGGCGGCCGCGAAGGCAGTGTCTGCGACCCACCGGTCAAATACCTTTGCGCGTTACACCCAAAGAACTCTTAAACCAGCATGAGCCGTGGAACCGGCTTTGCCGGGCCACAGGCGGGCGGCCCCCTCGGGGGGCAGCGACCCACACGCAGTGGGGGAGCGTGGGAGCCTTATTTAGCCAATTTGAAGGGAACAACCGTCTGGTGCTGCTCACCGAGGCCTTCAATCCCCAGCGACATCGTGTCGCCCTTTTTCAGGAAGACGGGTGGCTTCATGCCCAGGCCCACACCTGGAGGCGTGCCGGTGGTGATGACGTCGCCGGGTTCCAGGGTCATGAACTGGCTCACGTAGCTGATGATTTTCGCGACGCTGAAGATCATGGTCTTGGTGCTGCCGTTCTGCACGCGTTTGCCGTTGACTTCCAGCCACATGGAGAGCTTTTGCGGATTGGGCACTTCGTCGCGCGTGACCAGCCAGGGACCCAGGGGGCCGAAGGTGTCGCAACCTTTGCCCTTGTCCCAGGTGCCGCCGCGCTCGATCTGGAACTCGCGTTCACTGACGTCGTTGATGGTGCAGTAGCCGGCCACATGATTGAGCGCTTCTTTCTGCGAAACGTAGCGGGCCTGCTTGCCGATGATCACACCGAGCTCAACTTCCCAGTCGGTCTTGACCGAGTTTTTGGGCAGCATGATGGGGTCGTTGGGGCCCTGGATGCAGCTGGTGGCTTTCATGAAAACCACAGGCTCGGCGGGGATCGGCAGACCCGATTCGGCGGCGTGGTCGGCGTAGTTCAGGCCGATGGCGATGAACTTGCGCGTCCCCGTGAGGGGGCTGCCGTAGCGCGGCGAGCCCTTGACCAGCGGCAGCTTGTCGGTCTTGAGCTTGGCCAGTTTGGCCAGTGCGGCATCGCTGAGCTGGTCGGGGCCAATGTCCTTGATGACGCTGCTCAAATCGCGCAGCTTGCCATTGGCATCGATGAGGCCGGGCTTTTCCTTGCCTGGGTTGCCATAACGAACGAGTTTCATGGTTTTTCCTTTGATGAATCGGGATGACGGATTATTGGTTAATAGGTAGAGCGGCCGCCTGAGAGATCAAACACGGCGCCTGTCGAGAACGAGCAATCTTCGGTGCACAGCCAGCTGACCATGGCCGCCACCTCATCGGGCGTGCCGAAGCGGCCCATGGGGATTTTCGAGAGCATGAACTGGATGAACTCGGGCGTCATCTGGTCGAAGATCGGCGTTTTCACCGCGGCCGGCGTGACGCAGTTGACGCGCACGCCCGTGTCGGCAAGCTCTTTGCCCAGCGACTTGGTCAGCGCGATCACCGCCGCCTTGCTGGCGCTGTAGGCGCTGGCGTTGGGATTGCCTTCCTTGCCGGCGACCGAGGCGATGTTGACGATGCGCCCATAGTTGCGCGCGCGCATGTGCTGCACGACTTCGCGGCAGCAGAAGAACAGGCCGTTGAGGTTGACCTGTTGCACCTGCATCCACTGCTCGGGCGGGTAGTCCCAGAGCTTGACGTTGGGGCCGGTGATGCCGGCCGAGTTGACCAGCGCATCAATGGCCGGGTTGTGGGCAACAGTTTGTTTGACCGCCTCCACCACGCCGGCATGGCTGCTGACGTCAACCGCCACCGTGTGCACACCGGCGCCGAGAGTGGACTTCGCTTTTTCCAGCGCCTCGGGCTTGATATCCCACAGCGTGACCGTGCCGCCCGAGGCCAGCATGCGCTGGGCAATCGCAAACCCCAGGCCGACCGCGCCGCCCGTAATGACCGCATGGCGACCCTTGAGGTCGAGCTGGTTCATATGGTGATGCCACCATCGATGTTGTAGGCCTGGCCTGTGACAAATGCGGCCTCGTCGCTCGCGAGGAAGACCACCAGCGGTGCGATTTCATGCGCCTGCGCAAGCCTGCCCAGGGGCTGGCGCGCGATGAAGGCCTTGCGTGCCGCCACCGGGTCTTCGTTGGCGTTGATGCGGTCCGCCAGCGAAGGCGTGTCGACGGTGCCGGGGCAGATCGCGTTGCAGCGCACGCCGTCAGCCACAAAGTCGGCCGCGACGCTTTTGGTGAGGCCTATTACCGCAGCCTTGGTCGTGCCGTAGATAAAACGGTTGGGCAGGCCCTTGATGCTGCCGCAGACGCTGGCCATGTTGATGATGCTGCCGCGTTTTTGCGCCTGCATTTTCGGCAGCACGGCCTGGATCATCCAGAACTGCGCGCGCACATTGAGCTGGAAGGCGAATTCGAGTTCTTCGTCGGTGGCCTGCAGCGCCGTGCCGCCGTGCACAAAGCCCGCGCAGTTGAACAGCACGTCCAGCGCCGGCAGGCCGCCCACCAGCTTGTGGATGGCCGCCTTGTCGAGCACGTCCAGTGGCAGCGCGGTGATGTTGGCCACGCCTTTGTAGTCTTCCAGCAGCTTGGGGTTCAGGTCAGTGGCCCAGACCTGCGCCCCTTCGGCCGCCAGCGCCAACGCGCTGGCGCGCCCGATTCCCTGGCCCGCCGCGGTGACCAGTGCCTTCTTTCCTTCAAGTCTCATCAGTGCTCCTACAGGGTTTTGCCGGATGTTGTCCCGGGGGTTTCGTGGGATTATCAATTGGTCTGACCACTTGTCCAATTCTGGCTAACCCTTAAGCCGCCCTTTTTTCACTTTTCTACTTCTTTCGCCTCTTTCCTCCCCATGCCCCTGCAGACCGTCGAACCGCAACGCCTCTACCGCCAGATCGCCGAGCAGCTGCGCACACTGATCACGGCCGGCGAATGGGCCGTGGGCACGCGTCTGCCGGCCGAGCGCGACCTGGCGCGGCAGCTGGGCGTGAGCCGGCCTTCGGTGCGCGAGGCGCTGATTGCCATGGAAGTCGAGGGCTGGGTCGAGGTGCGCACCGGCTCGGGTGTCTACGTGCTGGACCGCAGCAAGGCGCCCAACCCCGGCCACAGCCCGCGGTCTGAACAGATTCCGCCCGACGAATGGGGCCCTCTGGAGCTGATACGCGCACGCCGCGTGGTCGAAGGCGAAGTCGCGGCCATGGCCGCCACCCAGGCCACGCGCAAACAGATAGACGCGATGGACAAGGCCATCGCCAGCATGAAAGCCGACGCCGACCGCGGCGTGCTGCCGCTGGACGGCGACCGCGCTTTTCACACCGCCGTGGTCGAGTCCTGCGGCAACGTGGTGCTGATTGAAACCATACAGCGCTTCTGGGATTCGCGGCGCGGCCCGCTCTTCGAACGTCTGGGCGGCCACTTTGAAACCGTGGAGTCCTGGCGCTCGGCGATCACGGAGCACCAGGCGATTTTTGAGGCGGTGCGCAACCGCGACCCCGATGCCGCGCGCGCAGCCATGCACGCACACATGGACCAATCGCACAAGCGCTTCAGCATGAGCTGGCGCCGCGTCGCCAGGCAAACAAAAACAGCCAAGAAATAACCAGCGACGACATTTCCCCTCCCCCTGACCCCAAGCCCTGCAAGAAAAGAAAGCGAGACAAACATGAATTTCCCGACCTCGGCCAAGCGCCTGGCCACGGCCATGCTGTTGCTAGTCGGCCTTTGCGGCATCGCCACGGCCCAGCCCTATCCGAACAAGCCGATTGAAGTGATGGTGGCCTTCCAGCCCGGCGGCGGCACCGATTCGCTGGCGCGCGCCTATGCCGAAGCGGCCAAAAAATACACGACGCAGCCGCTGGTGGTCTACAACAAGGCGGGCGCCAGCGGCGCCATCGGCCTGACCGAAGTGGCGAACGCCAAGCCCGACGGCTACAAGATCGCCATGCTGTTCGTGGAAGTGACCATACTGCCGCACCTGGGCATCACCAAGATCACGCAGGACGACTTCATCCCGATTGCCCGCCTCAACGCCGACCCGGCCGCCATCACGGTGCGCGCGGACTCGCCCTACAACACGATTGAAGATTTCCTGGCCGCCGCCAAAAAGACCGGCAGCGACGTGAAGGTGGGCAACGCCGGCAACGGCTCCATCTGGCATCTGGCAGCCGCCTCGCTCGAGGAAAAAACCGGCGCCAAGTTCAGCCACATCCCCTTCCAGGGCGCCGGCCCCGCGGTGCTCGCGCTGCTGGGCGGCCATGTCGACGCCGTGGGCGTGAGCCCGGCCGAAGTGGCCGTGCACGTGGCCGCCGGCAAGCTGAAGATCCTCGGCGTGATGGCGGACCAGCGCGTCAAGGGCTTTGACAACGTGCCCACGCTCAAGGAACGCAAGATCGACCTCTCCATCGGCACCTGGCGCGGCCTGGGCGTGGCCAAGGGCACGCCACCCGAAATCGTCGAGTACATCCGCGCCATGACCAAGAAGGCCGCTGAAGAACCCATCATGAAAGAGGTTATGGACAAGCTCAACCTCGGCTACTCGTATGCCGACGGCCCCGCCTTCAAGGCGCAAATGGTGCGCGACAACGAGACCTTCAAACAACTCGTGACCAAGCTCAACCTGAAGAACTGAGGCAACAACGAGGCGACAGACCCCGGCTTCACGGCGAGCGCGCTGGCGCGCACCGTCGATTTTTTCTTTCATGCCAGCAAACCCTTTGAGGAGACACACCATGAACGCATTCCACCAGAAACGATTTGCCGTCAAAGCCATTGCCGCCTGCGCGCTGATGGCGGGCGCCCTGGGCTTTTCGGGCCTCGCCTCGGCGCAGACCAAGCTCAAATGGGCACACGTCTATGAGACCTCCGAACCCTTCCACAAATGGTCGGTCTGGGCCGGCGACGAGATCAAGAAGCGCACCAACGGCAAGTATGAAATCCAGGTGTTCCCGGCCTCCACGCTGGGCAAGGAAGCCGACATCAACCAGGGCCTGACCCTGGGCACGGTGGACATCATCCTCACGGGCGCGAGTTTTGCCGGCCGCACCTACCAGCCGCTCGCCATCGGATATTTCCCCTTCATCTTCCGCGACGCCGAACACCAGCTCATGTTCGCCAAGAGCGACGTGTTCAAGGAACTGGCCGCCGGTTACGACCAGAAGAGCGGCAACCACATCACCGCGCTCAATTACTACGGCGCCCGCCACGTCACCTCGAGCGCGGCGCGTCCCATCACCAAACCTGAAGACATGAAGGGCCTGAAGATCCGCGTGCCCGACGCACCGGCCTACATGGCTTTCCCCAAAGCGCTAGGCGCCAACCCGACGCCGATCGCTTTTGCCGAGGTCTACCTGGCGCTGCAAAACGGCACGGTGGACGCGCAGGAAAACCCGCTGCCCACCATCGAAGCGAAAAAATTCTTTGAAGTGCAGAAGAACATCTCGCTGACCGGCCACATCGTGGACTCGCTGCTGACGGTGGTCTCGGGCCAGCTGTGGAACAAGCTCAGCGCCGAAGAGAAAAAGATCTTCAGCGACGTGATGCTGGAAGCCGCCGAGAAAACCGGGCGCGAGATCATCGCCTCCGAGGCCAGGCTGGTCGAAGAGTTCAAGAAAAAGGGCAACAACGTGATCACGGTCGACAAAAACGCCTTCCGGGCGGCGGTGTTGAAAAACACGTCACCTGCCGATCAAGGCTACAGGCAAGCCGATTACGACCGCATCATCAACTTGAAGTGAGAAGCGGCGCATAACCCTACTGCGCGACCCGATCCGGGTGCTGCGATGCTCACCGTACCGATGTACGGCTGCGCTTCTCGCACCCGCCTCGGGCCGCTCGCTACGGCTTCTGCACCACTTCTCCGTGTGAAAGAAAAGGAAACACGATGACCGAAAAAATCATCAGCGACGACGGCTCATTCCACACCGAAGACGAAGCGGTGGACCTGTCCGCCACCACCGTCGAAGGCTGGGTGGCACTGGCGTTTTTCTGGATACTGGGCGCCACGGTGCTGTACCAGTTCGTCACGCGTTATGTGTTCAACGACTCGGCCGCGTGGACCGAGGAGATCGCGCGTTATGAACTGATTGCCGTGGTGTTCATAGGCGCTGCCATCGGCGTGGCCAAGAACAACCACATCCAGGTGGATTTTTTCTACCGCCACATGCCGGCAAAGATGGGACGCGCCATGTCCACCCTGACGGACGTTCTGCGCATCGGCTTTTACGGCGCCGCCGTGTTCATGACCGTACAGATGATGGAAAAAATCGGCAACCAGACGCGCATGACCATTGTGGACTTGCCCATGAACATTGTTTACGGCGTGTGCCTGCTGGGCTTTGCCGCCATGCTGTTCCGCTCGCTGCGGGTTGCCCTGATCCATTACCGGCGCGGCTACAGCGTGCTGGAACGCCCCGAATCCACCATGGAAGATCGCTGAACGCGAAGCCTTCTCACCATCATGCTCAAAATATTTTTCCTGATCTTCATGGGCGCCGGCATCCCGGTCGCCATCGCCATGGCGGGCGCCTCGCTGGTGTACATCCTCGTGACGGGCAACCTGCCGCCGTTTGTGGTGATACACCGCATGGTGTCCGGCATTGACAGCTTCCCCCTGCTGGCCGTTCCCTTCTTCATCCTGGCCGGCAACCTGATGAACAACGCCGGCATCACCACGCGCATCTACAACTTTGCGTTGGCGCTGGTAGGCTGGCTCAAGGGCGGCCTGGGCCACGTCAACGTGCTGGGTTCCGTGATCTTCGCCGGCATGAGCGGCACGGCCATCGCCGACGCGGCAGGCCTGGGCACGATTGAAATCAAGGCCATGAAAGAGCACGGCTACTCGTCGGAATTCGCGGTCGGCGTGACGGCCGCCTCCGCCACGCTGGGCCCCATCATCCCTCCCAGCCTGCCGTTTGTAATCTACGGAATGATGGCCAATGTGTCGATCGGCGCGCTGTTCCTGGCTGGCCTGCTGCCGGGCCTCTTGCTGGCGGTGCTGATGATGCTGACGGTCGCCTACTTCGCCCACAAGAACAAATGGGGTGCCGACATCAAGTTCTCGGGCAGCCGCCTGGGCAAGGCCCTGATCGAGTTGGGCGTGGTGACGGCCTGGCCGCTTACGCTTTGGGCGCTGGTCAACTACGCGGGCGCGCCGGCACAGGTCACGGTCATCGCAGGCCTGGTTGCGCTGTTCGTGCTCGACAAGATTTTCAAGTTCGAGGCGGTGCTGCCCATCATGACCCCGGTGCTGCTGATAGGCGGCATGACGACCGGGCTCTTCACGCCCACCGAGGGCGCGATTGCCGCCTGCGTCTGGGCCATGGTGCTGGGTTTCTGGTGGTACAAGGCGCTGAAGTTCAAGATGTTCGTCAAGGTCTGCCTGGACACCGTGGAGACCACCTCCACCGTGCTGTTCATCGTGGCGGCCGCGTCCATCTTCGGCTGGATGCTGACAGCCACCGGAGTGACCACGGCGATTGCCGCCTGGGTGCTGGGCTTTACGCAGAGCCCCTGGGTGTTCCTGCTGCTGGCCAATCTGCTGATGCTGTTCGTCGGCTGCTTCCTGGAGCCCACCGCCGCTATCACCATCCTGGTGCCCATCCTGTTGCCCATCACTGCACAGCTGGGCATAGACCCGGTGCATTTCGGCCTGGTCATGGTGCTCAACCTGATGATCGGCCTCTTGCATCCGCCCATGGGCATGGTGCTGTTTGTGCTGGCACGCGTGGCCAATCTTTCCGTGGAGCGCACCACGGTCGCCATATTGCCCTGGCTGGTGCCGCTGTTACTGAGCCTGGGCATCATCACGTATTTTCCAAAAGCGGTACTCTGGCTGCCGAAAATGTTCTATTAACGCTCCCCCCGAAGCGCCTGCGGCGCCTCCCCCCAAGGGGGCGCCACCTGCGGCCCGGCGAAGCCGGTTCCGCGCTGGCACTTGATTTGAAAACACAGAGATTCTCACCATGACCCCGTTTATTCGCCTCCACCCTTCCGATGATGTGTTGATTGCCCGTGCCCAGCTGGTGGGCGGCACCCAGCTTGAAAACATCACCGTGCGCGGCCTGATCCCGGCCGGCCACAAGATCGCCACGCGCGCACTGGCCGTGGGCGAACCTGTGCGGCGCTACAACCAGATCATCGGTTTCGCGAGCAAGGCGATTGCCCCCGGCGAGCACGTGCACTCGCACAACCTCGACATGGGGCCCGACAAGGGCGACTTCGCGCGCGACTACGCCTTTGGCGCCGATGTGAAGCCGGCGCCCGCCAAACGCGAGGCGACCTTCATGGGCATCAAGCGGCCCGACGGTCGCGTGGCCACGCGCAACTACATCGGCATACTTTCCAGCGTGAACTGCTCGGCCACGGCGGCGCGTGCGATTGCCGACCATTTTTCGCGGCGGAGCAATCCGTCGGCGCTGAAGGACTTTCCCAACGTGGACGGCGTGGTGGCGCTCACGCACGGCACGGGCTGCGGCATGGACTCCGAGGGCCTGGGCCTGCAGATATTGCAGCGCACGCTGACGGGTTACGCCACACACCCCAACTTTGCCGGCGTGCTGGTGGTGGGCCTGGGCTGCGAATCCAACCAGATCAATGCCTGGCTGGCCCACGGCAGCCTGCGCGAAGGCGAAACCCTGCGCGTCTTCAGCATCCAGGACACGGGCGGCACCGCCAAGACCGTGGCCAAGGGTATCGCGATGATCAAGGAAATGTTGCCGCAGGCCAACCAGGTCAAGCGCGAGCCCTGCAGCGCGGCCCACATCACCATCGGCCTGCAATGCGGCGGCTCCGACGGCTATTCGGGCATCAGCGCCAACCCGGCGCTGGGTGCGGCGGTGGATTTGCTGGTGGCGCACGGCGGCACCGCCATCCTGAGCGAAACACCTGAAATCTACGGTGCTGAGCATTTACTCACGCGGCGCGCCGTGCGACCCGACATCGCCGAGAAACTGATCTCGCGCATCAAGTGGTGGGAGCACTACACCCAAATCAACGATGGCGAGATGAACAACAACCCTTCGCCAGGCAACAAGGCCGGCGGGCTGACCACGATTCTTGAAAAATCGCTGGGCGCGGTCGCCAAAGGCGGCACCTCCAACCTTGAGGCCGTGTATGAATACGCCGAGCCGGTGGATGCGCATGGCTTCGTCTACATGGACACGCCGGGTTACGACCCGGTCAGCGCCACGGGCCAGGTGGCCGGCGGCGCCAACGTCATCTGCTTTACCACCGGCCGCGGCTCGGCCTACGGCTGCGCGCCCTCACCTTCGCTCAAGCTGGCCACCAACTCGGCGCTGTGGCAGCGGCAGGAAGAAGACATGGACATCAACTGCGGCGAAATCATCGACGGCGGCGTGTCGGTGCAGGAAATGGGACAGCGCATTTTCGAGATGGTGCTGGCCACCGCCTCGGGCGAGCCCAGCAAGAGCGAAAAACACGGCTACGGCCAGAACGAATTCGTGCCCTGGCAAGTCGGCGCCGTGATGTAAGCCTCATCCCCAGATTCCCACATTCCCACTCCTTGCAGCCCATGCAAAAAAACGTCCAAGCCTCCGCCCTGCGGGCCCACTGTGCCCGCATTCTTGTCGCCGCCGGCAGCTCGGCCGAAGAAGCCGACCAGGTCGCCAGCAACCTGGTGATGGCCAACCTCAGCGGCCACGATTCTCATGGCGTAGGCATGCTGCCGCGGTATGTGGATGCGGTGCTTGAAGGCGGCCTTACGCCGAACGCCAGGATCAAGACCGTGCTGGACGCCGGCGCGCTGCTCAGCCTCAACGGCCAGCGCGGTTACGGCCAGGTGGTGGGCGAGCAGGCCATGCGCCTGGGCATGGCCCGCGCCAAGGAGCAAGGCAGCTGCATCTTGGCGCTGGCCGATTCGCACCACCTGGGGCGCATAGGCCACTTCGCCGAAATGGCCGTGGCGCAAGGCCTGGTGTCGCTGCATTTCGTCAACGTCATGACGCGGCCCGTGGTGGCGCCCTGGGGCGGCGCCGACGGCCGCTACGGCACCAATCCCTGCTGCATAGGCGTACCGCTCAAGGACAGCCCGCCCTTCGTGCTGGACTTCGCGACCAGCCGCGTCGCACAGGGCAAGATGCGCGTGGCGCACAACCAGGGCAAGTCGGTGCAGCCGGGCCTTTTGATCGACGAGCACGGCCAGCCGACCACCGACCCGGGCGTGGTGGTGGTGCCGCAGGCCAATGGTTTCTTTGGCGCACTCATGCCTTTTGGCGAACACAAAGGCTATGGCCTGGCTGTGGCGTGCGAGCTGCTGGGCGGCGCGCTTACGGGCGGCGGCACCTGGCACCACCCGGCGCCAAGCACACGCGCCGTTTACAACAGCATGCTGACCATCCTGATCGACCCCGGCAAGCTGGGCACGCAGTCGTCCATGGAAACCGAGGCGCTGGCCTTTGTCGATTGGCTGCGCAAAAGCCCGCCGGCCGACGGCGAGCACAGTGTGCAAATCGCCGGCGAACCCGAACGCCGCGCGCGCGTGGAGCGCGAGCGCGCCGGCATTGAGATCGACGCCAGCACCTGGGAAGAAATCGTGGGCGCCGCCGGCAAGGTGGGGCTGAGCCTCTAACCGCGCCCCCGCCCGAATAATTTGGTGAGACGGCGTGCGCCAGTGCGAGGAAGGCCAGTGGGGGGTCGGGGTCCGGCTTTGCCGGCCCCAAGAAGCCTGTCCCCTGCAAGGGGAGGGGCGCTACACCGAGTGAGCGCCAGCAGGGGTTAGCCCAATATCATTGCCAGGCTGGCTTCGAGGTGCTCTGAGGGCAAGCGCTTGAAGCCTGAGCGGGCAAAGCGCTGCAGGCGGCCGACCATGAAAGCCACGATGACGGAGGCGCGGACCTGGGCGTCCACCGTGGGGGTGGCTGCGCCGCTGGCGGCGGCGGCGTCGCGCAGGCTTTGCTTGAGGCTGGATTCCAGTTTGTCGAAGAACTGGTTCATGCGCTCTTGCAGGCGCTCGTTCTCAAACACCAGGGCATCGCCAACCATAACGCGGGTCATGCCGGGGTTCTTTTCGGCGAATTGCAGGACCATGACCACCAGCTTGCGGGTGCGGACTGCATGGTCGGGCTCGCGTTCGCTGATCTGGTTGACGAGGGTGAAGACGGTTTGTTCGATGAATTCGATCAGGCCTTCGAACATCTGGGCCTTGCTGGCGAAATGGCGGTAAAGCGCCGCTTCGCTGACTTCCAGCCTGGCCGCGAGGGCCGAGGTGGTGATGCGCTCGGCGCCTGGCTGCTCGAGCATGGTGGCCAGTGCCTGCAGGATCTGGACCCGGCGCTCGCCCGGTTTGGGGCGCTTGCGCACCGCGGTTTCTGCGGATGGCGTCGTCGCCTGGGGGCTCAGTTCGGATTCAGGCGCTAGATCGGACATAGGCAGGGAGTGAAGAATGTTTCAAAAAACCGGATATCGTTGCAAATCATTCTCGCACAGGGAAGTGACGGTTCATGGCTTGGAGTGTGCCGGTTTTAATGGGTGAGGCGTAGCTACAACGTTCTCTTGCGTAACAGCGAGCGCTCACTGTGGCGGGCGGACTACAAACTCAGGCGGACCCGCAATCCACGCGGTCCAGAGGCCTCTGTGCCGCCATCGCCCAGCTCCAGCTCCGAATGGTGAACGCGGGCAATTTCGCTGGCGATGGCCAGGCCCAGGCCGTTGCCCTCCCCTTCCGTCCCCTGGACCCGGTAAAAGCGTTGCAAGGCCATGGCCCGCTCATTCGGCGCAATGCCCGGGCCGTCGTCCTCCACCTCCAGAAACACGCCCCAGCGCGGGTGGTCGGGGTCGCCATTAGGCGCTGCACGCCCAGAGCCGGCGCTGACGCCGCAGCGCAAGGTGACGGTGCCGCCTGTCGGCGTGTACTTGACGGCGTTGTCCACCAGGTTGCTCGCCAGTTCACGCAACAGCCACTCATAACCCGTAGTCTGGGCGGGCTCGGCCTCCAGCCCCAGGTCTATGCCTTTGCGGGCGGCGGCGTCCAGGTGCAGCGGGAGGATGGATTCACAGAGGTCTTTCAGGTCCACCCGCTGCATGGGCTGGGCGGCGGCGGCCGAGGCGTCGGCGCGCGACAACGCCAGCAACTGGTTGGCCAGCTGCGAGGTGCGGCGGGTCGCGTTGCGCAACTTGATGATTTTTTCGGCCGACAGCGTGACGGCGCCGTCCGAGCCCGCCGCCTGTGCAACCCGGGCCGCCTGCGCCCAGGCCTCGACCTGCGCCTGCAGCCCGGCCAGCGGCGTGCGCAGCTGGTGCGCGGCGTCGGCCACAAAGCGGCGCTGGTTCTCGGCCTGGTCGTTCACCAGGCCGAACAGCCGGTTCAGCGCGCTGACCAGCGGCTGGACCTCGGCGGGCGTGGTTTGCGGGTCGATGGCGCTCAAGTCACGCGGGCTGCGGCGCTCCACCGCGTCCTTCAGTTCAATCAGCGGCTTGAGCGCCCGCGTGACGGCCCAGTTGAGCGCAAAGCCCGCGGCCATCACCAGGATGAGATTGGGCAGGATCACCTTGAGCAGCACGGAGCGCACCCACTGCTGGCGCGGATCCGAGCCGTCAGCCAACTGCACGATCAGTTCGCCCGCGGCCGTGTTGGCGCGCTGGGCCGCAATGCGGTAGGTCACGCCCTTGTGTTCGATGCTGTGGAACTCGGTCTCATGCGTGGCCGGCAGGAGTTCTGGAATCCAGGCCTCGCCCGCCATGTACTGGCCCGCGGCGTCGGAAATCCGGAACCCGGCAGAACCGACGCGGCCCTTGAGGAAATCGTCCACCGCGGGCGCCAGCAACAATAGGGGTTCGCGCCCCCCGGGGGTAATGCCTGGCCCCACGACGGAATCGGCCAGCAGCGGAATCAGCCGCGCGAGCTGCTGGTCTTTCTGAAGGGCAACGTTGCCGGCGGTCTGGTAGTCAAAATAAACGCTTACCAGCGCAAAAATCCCCAGCGGCACCAGCAGCAGCATGAGCAGGCGGCGCTGCAGGCCGGACTTCATGGCCGGCGGCACCAGGCGGCTGTTGGCGCTTCGCGCGGCCAGGCCGCCCAGCCGCGCCTTGAGGCGGTCGGCCCAGGAGCGGCCGGGGGCGTTCATGCGCGCGACGCTTACTCGGCGCCCGCGCCGGGCAGGCCGGGCGCGGCTTCCGTCAATTCCAGGCGGTAGCCAAAACCGCGGATGGAGCGCACAGCAATGCCGTGCGGCTCGAGCTTGCCGCGCAGCCGCGAGATGTAGACCTCGATAGCGTTGGGCGTGATCTCCTTGTCCCAGCCGGTCATGGCCTGCAAAAGTTTGTCTTTGCTGGCGGGCTTGGGGGCGTTGATCAGCAGGTATTCCATCACCGTCCACTCGCGCGGGCCGAGTTCTATCAGCTGGCCGTTGGCGCGGGCCTCGCGGTTGGCGGTGTCCAGCTCCAGTGCGCCGAAACTCAAGGTGGCGCTGGTGGCGGCCTGCGAACGGCGCAGCAAGGCGCGCAGGCGCGCCAGCAGTTCGGGCAACTCGAAAGGCTTGACCATGTAGTCGTCGGCGCCCAGGTCCAGGCCCTGCACGCGGTCCTGCAGCGCATCGCGCGCGGTCAGGATCAGCACCGGCATGGCCATGCCGCTGCGGCGCAGGCGCCGGGTCAGCTCCAGCCCGTCGATGCGCGGCAGGCCGATGTCGATGATGGCGGCGTCAAAGGTCTCGCCCTGAAGGACTTCCTCGGCCCGCTCGGCGCTGCCGACCCAGTCGACCGCGTAACCGGCGTCGCTAAGCCCCAGCTTGATGCCGCTGGCCACCATCACGTCGTCTTCCACCAGGAGTAATCGCATCACGAATTGTCCGGTTCGCTGCCAATACCTATAAAAAATGCGCCGCGGCTGTCTTTGTTCTTTTTCGGCCCGGCGCCCGTCTGCCAGCCCGCAGTCTGACAGAGCGGCACTTTCACCAGGCTGACGGCGCGGCCATCGGCATCCCGCAAGGACCTGTCAGTGTGATCTGATCATGGTGCCGTAGGCTTGGTCGGTCAGGATTTCCAGCAGCATGGCGTGCGGGACCCGGCCGTCAATGATGTGCACCGAGTTCACGCCGCTCTTGGCCGCGTCCAGCGCGCCTTCGATCTTGGGCAGCATGCCGCCGGAGATCGTCCCGTCGGCGAACAATTCGTCGATCTCGCGGGCGCTGAGGTCGGTAAGCAGCTCGCCGGCCTTGTTGAGCACGCCGGGCGTGTTGGTCAGCAGCACCAGCTTCTCGGCCTTCAGCACCGTGGCCAGCTTGCCGGCCACCACGTCGGCGTTGATGTTGTAGCTCTCGTTTTCCTCGCCGAAGCCGATTGGGCTGATCACCGGGATGAAAGCGTCGTCTTGCAGGGCCTTGACCACGCTGGGGTCAATGCTGAGGATGTCGCCGACAAAACCGATGTCGTGCTCCTTGGAGGCGTCGTCCTTGTCGACCATCTTGAGTTTTTGCGCGCGGATCAGGCCGCCGTCCCGCCCGGTCAGGCCCACGGCCTTGCCGCCGGCCTGGTTGATCAGGCCCACGATATCCTGCTGCACCTGCCCGGCCAGCACCCACTCGACGACTTCCATGGTCTCTTCGTCGGTGACACGCATGCCCTGGATGAAGTGGCCCTTCTTGCCCAGGCGGTTCAGCGCGGTCTCGATCTGCGGGCCGCCGCCGTGCACCACCACCGGGTTCATGCCCACCAGCTTGAGCAGCACCACGTCCTCGGCGAAGTCTGCCTGCAGTGCCGGGTCCGTCATTGCATTGCCGCCGTATTTGATCACCAGGGTCTTGCCGTGGAACTTGCGGATGTAAGGCAGGGCCTGGGCCAGGATTTCGGCCTTGTCGCGCGGGCCGACGTGGGAGAGGTCAGGATCAGTCATGGGGGTGTCGCTCATGGCCAAGGTCAAAAAAGGAGGGAAGATGCGCAATTGTGCAGCATAGCCCGGGGCTTCCGTGGCGCCGGGCCGGCCGCTTAGACATTGAACGGGCTCTCAGCGCAGCGTGGTCAGGTAGGCCGGATCGAAGCGGCCGGGCCGGTAGCCGAAGTCACGCGTTGCGTCCTGGTGGTCGAACACCAGATCGGCCTGCATGCGCAAGGCCATATCGGCTGTCAGGTGTGAAAAACGAGGATGCAGGCGCGCCAGCCGCACCGCGACACGGAACGCCCAGATCGGGACGGGAATAAAAACCGGCTTGCGGCCCAAGGTTTCAAAGACGCGCCTGACCATGTCCACATAGGCCAGGGTTTCCCCGCCGCTGAGGTTGTAGGCCTTGTTGAAGCTCGCGGGCGCGTCCAGGCTTTGCACACAAGCCAGAGCCAGGTCGCGCGCATGCACCGGCTGGCGGCGCCCAAGCGCCTGGCCGAATCGCGGGAAAAACCCAAAGCGGCGTATCAGCCGCGCGATGTCGGCCACATTGCGATCTCCGCCGGCGCCTCCGTAGATCAGCGTAGGCCGGAAGATCGTCCAGGCCATGCCCAGGCGCTCACACTCCGCGGCCAGATGGTCTTCAGCTGCGACCAGTTTGTTGACCACTTCCAGTTCATAAGGGCTGGCCGACGCCAGCTTGGTGAAGCGGCTGGTCGAGCTGAAGGCGATCACGCGCCGCACACCACGCGCATGAAATTTTTCGAGCCAGCCCGGGAGGAGCCAGAGGCTTGCGGTGTGGATCAGGGTGCCGGCCTCAATGGCCGGCAGCTCCGCGCCGTGCTCGGTGAGGTTGAGGGGGTGCCAGGTGCAGTTTTCGCCCGCAACGGACGTGCGGCCCAGGGCCTGCACGGAGCTGCCACCTTCATGCAGCATGGGCACCAGCAGCGCGCCGATGGTGCTTGTCGCCCCTGTGACGAAAACCCGACCTGCTGGCATCGTCATTCCTTCAACAATTGCCGCACGGTCTTGCGTAGCGCGCCGTCGACCGAAACCGGAGGCCGCCAACCCAGCAAGCGCCGGGTCTTGGTGATGTCAACCTGCAAGGTTTCGCAAAGCCGCTGCACCACGGCTTCTTTGCCCAGCACCCGGCCGCCCAATCTCAATATGAACATGGGCACGGGCATCAGGCGTGCCGGCCTGCCAAAGGCCGCCGCAGTACGTTGCAACAAGGCTGTGACAGTCAGGTCTTCACCGTCGCTGACCAGGAACGTCTGGTTGGCCGCCGCGGGATGGCGCAGGCAAGTTGCGATCAGGTCCACGAGGTTGTCGATCGCAACCAGGCTGCGCTGGTTGCCCAGAGACCCAAGTGGCAAAGGAACTCCCAGCACTACCCACCGCATCATCATGTGAAAGTTCGCTTTGACACCGGGACCGTACACCAGCACGGGCCGGATGATGACGACTTCCATGCCTGTTTGCTCGGCCAGATGCATCAGGGCCTGCTCGGCCTCGAGCTTTGACACGCCATAGGAATCCATGGGCAACGGAATGTCGTCCGCTTCAAAAGGCTGGCCCACCGGCGTGGACTCCCCGTTCACCTTCACCGAACTGACAAAAATAAACCGCTTGACACCGGCGGCGGCAGCCTGGCGCGCCAGGTTCATCGTCAGCGCCACGTTGATACGGCGAAATTCCGCCAGCGGGTCCTGCGCGGTTTCCCGCATGAGGTGCACCCGGGCCGCCAGATGCACCACGCTGTCGACATCCGCCAGTGCGGCAGTCCAGTCGGTTTGCTCATCCATATCGCCCAGCGCCAGATGCGGCACGGCGCCCGGGAGAACAGCGCCCGGATTCTTGCGAACGGCGCCCAACACCTCGTAGCCCCGAGCCGGCAGGTCGGCGCATACCGCCTGGCCGATGAAGCCGCTGGCGCCGGTCACCAGCACCCTGTGGCCCGTGCCGTCGGCGGGACTCGCCGATGCGGCCAAGCCCAGGGAGGGGGCGACTGGCGCCAGTTCCCACGCCGGCTTGCTGCGGAACGCGCCGCCCCACTTGCGCCAGTAAAGCCAGCCGGACTTGACCGTGATCAGCTTGGAGCGGAATGACCGGTGCGTGTCACGCGCCCACTGGTGCACCACACGAACGGTTGGCACGTACACGACGCGGGCTGTCTTGAGCATTCGCCGGCCTATGTCGGCGTCCTCATAGTGCAGGAAGAAATCCGGATCGAACCCTCCTATGGCCTGAAGCGGCGCGCTGCGAAAGAACATGAAGCATCCCGTGGGGTACTCCAGGGGATGGATCGGCTTGTCATAGTCGCAATCGCGCATCTCGAACTCGTCAATGACAAAACCGAGTTTCGACTGGAGCCATGGGGGGCAGAAGCTGCGCAGGAACATGACGAGCAAAGTCGGGTTGCGCTTGCAGAGGTAGTGCCGTTCGCCGTCCTCGCCGTAGACTGCCGGGCTCAGCAGCCCGACGTCGCGGTGCTCTTCCATGAAGCGCAAAGCCTCGAGCAATGCGTCGGCATTGACAAAGAGATCGGGATTCACCACCAGGTGGTAGTCCGAACGAACCTTTTCAATGACGAGGTTGTTGCCGCGGCCGTATCCCACGTTGCCTGCAGCGTCCAACAGGTGCAGCGTCCAGTCGGGAACCTCCGGCCGGACACCGTCGAGCCATTCGGTCATCTGGCCGTGCAAAGCGGCCTCATGCGAGTTGTCGACCAGGGTCAGGGACAGCTGGAGCGGGTAGTGCTTGCCGGCCAGGCGCCCTGCCTCCTGCAGAGCCAGCAAGGTACGCCGGACCGTTGGCAGGTCTGGTTTGTAAACCACCAGAGAGGCGCTGACGACCAACGGCTGTCTCATGGCGTCGCATCCCCGCTGTCGATCGAGCCTTTCAGTGCCACGACGTTCGCCGGCACGCCCACGGCCAGTGAAAAAGCCGGCACATCACGTAGCACCACGGCGTTGGCGCCTATCTTGGCATGGTCGCCTATCGTGATGCGCCCGATGACCTTGGCGCCTGCACCTATGAGCACATGGTTGCCAATGACGGGCCGCTCCGAAATGGTGAAGCCCATGTCGGGTTCGCTGGTCCCCAAGGTTACGCCCTGCATGATGGTGCAGTTGTCCCCGATGCGTTCCGCGCCCAGCACCGTGCCGACGGTGTGCGGCAGGAACAGGCCGCCGCCGATCTGCACTTGCGGGGAAACCTCAATACCAAAAACGAACACGTTCAACATGGAAAACAGTTTCGCGAGCGGGCCAAGGCCGTGCGAATGAAAGAACTCCGCAAGGCGAAGCAAGACCACCGGCGCCATTCGCGGATTGAAGCAGGCGAGCAGCAACGTGGCGGTCGACACGGCCCCTTGATGTCCCCGCATCCCGTAATAACGTTCAATATCGGACCGCAACTTCTTCACAGAACCACTTTCTTGTAGGCGAACAACGCCGCCAGGCTGACCGTCAGGCCCATGGACATGCACAGCCACGTGCCGACCTCGGAGTATGCCGACTGCCCGCCGTTGGACACAAACGCCAGGTAAAACAAGGGCGCGGTGCCGGCCGCCACATAAGGCCAGATCCGGCGCCGGCGCATGAGCTTGTTTTTCATCCGCGCATATTCCACCACGAATACGAGGTAAAGAAAATTCGGCACGACAAACGCCCAGCTCAGCGCCTCCAGCGATCCGAAACTGCCGAGCGCGTACCGGGTGGCCGCGAGCAGCGATAGATTGAGCGCCACATCGGATACCACCAGCACACGCGAATTGCGCGTGGCAAGAATCATGGTTCCGTAAACCCATGAAACACCCCGGAATATCACGGCGATGACCAGCACCATCAACACCTGGCCCGAGGCCTGGAATTGCGGGCTGTATAGCAGCGCGATCAAGGGCAATTTCAGCAACACCATCGCATGGCAGATCAGGATACTGGCGCCGAGCACCAGGTAGGCCGTCTTGAGCATGCACGCCTTCTGCGCCTCGGGGCTTGTGGCAGCGGTCAGCATCGGCAGGTAGATGGCACTGCAGGCCGTCAGAAACAAGGTGGTGTAATTAAAAGTCAAGGTCCAGCCGGCATCGAACAGCCCCGCAAAGGCCAGCCCCTTGGCCTCTATCACCCAGGAGCGGATCAGCAGCAACGCGACAGTGGTCGACAATGCGGCGACAAGATTGGACGCCGCAAAGCGGATAAAGGCGCGGCTTTGCGCCTTGGGCAGGCCCTGTGTGCCAGCGGCAGCGCCCAGGCCCGACAGGCGCGACACCCCAAACGCCCCCGCCAGGCAGGTGACGCCAAAACACAGAACAAAGGCTGCCGCCAGAAGTTGCGGATCCGGCGGCAGGCGCCACCATCCCGCCGCAGCCAGCAACAGGACCAGCGCCAGCGGACCGGCTATCTGCGCCAGCGCCAGGTAGTGGTAGGACCGGTAGCCGTTCAGCACGGCCAGGGCGTAGGTGCCGGCCACATTGAGCAGCACGGCCAGGGCGATCCAGCGCACTGTGGCCACGAGGTCGGCTTCCGGAGAGGAGAGAAAAAACGCCGTGAGCTGTGGAGCCGCCGCTGCGATGGCGAGGACCACCACGGCGCCCGACAGGCTGATGAAGCGGGCGGCGGTGGCGCGAAACTGCCTGCGCGCAGCCTCATCCTTGCGTTCGGCCAGCCCCTGAACCACCGAATTGGTTCCACCAAAAGTGGCCCCTACCGTCGCGGCCTGGGCCATCTGTCGCAGTTGCGAGAACAGGCCGACGCCCTCGGGGCCCATCCAGAAAGCCATCGCCTTGAAGCTCAAAAGCCACAAAAAAGCCGAGCCGAAAACGCCCGCGGTGCTCGCGAGTACGCCGTTTTTCAAGCTTGCCGAAAGTGCGCGCATGGGGCAGCGCTAGGCGCCCCGCCGTTGCGACGCCTCAAAGCGCAAACGCGACAGCAGCAGGCCCCACAGGAAAAAGGCGAATATGCCCGAGTAGGGTTGCCGTAGCGTCACCTTGAAGCTGCTGTCGATCAACACCAGGAAGGCAACGATGCCCGCACACCACAACACCTCATCAGGCAGGGAGGCGCGCAGGCGCCCGACCAGGCGGGCCGTGTAGGCAATCAGGACCAGGAAGGGCAGCATGGAGATCAACCCGAAGGTATAGGCGAAATCAAGGTACCAGTTGTGCGCGCTGGTCCTCACCTCTCGCGCCGGAGGCGAAACGTGGCCGAAGAGAAAGGCGCGCGGGCTTTCAGTGATCCAGGATCCGTACATCTTCCAGTCGCCCAGCCGCTCCCGGATATTGACCGGCATCTTGCCCTCGGCCAGAGTCTGGAATTTTCCCAAATATTGGCCGTGGTCGCCGATCAGGTTGTTGTTGTGTTTTGCGATGTTGTAGTACAAAGTCGCGCCGCCCACCGCGGCCAGGATGCCCGCGCCGAGCAACGCGAACACCACCCAGCGTTCCAGCTTCAGTCGGGACATTTTTCGCAGGAAAAACAAAGGCACAAAAATGACGTAAAGGCCGATAGCCAGAAAGGACGCGCTGGCCATCACATACACGCCCATGACTGCCACCAGAATCCGCAACAAGGTTTTATGCTGGTCCCACAGGCTGGCCAGGGCCAGGCAGAAGGCCGCGACAAAAATGACCGGCACAAACTGAAAATGCTGGTAGATGCTGAAAACATACAGGTAATGCGTCAGCGTCAAGGTGCCTTGCCACCACCCGATGCACAACTGCAAAGGCACCATCACCAGCAACAGCCACATGAAGGTCTTGGGAATGGTGTTGCCCTCATCGCGCACCAGTTGGCCCAGCAGCAGTCCCATGGTGGGCAACAGGAACTGCGCGGCAATCAGCAGTTTTCGCGGTTCGATGTCCAGGGTTTCGCTGGCGAAACCTATGGACAGCAACATGGCCGCGACAAATACCGCGATGAAGGTAATCGCGGGGACAGCCTGGCGGCTGTTTCTGAAAAAAAGCAGCACGCCGGCCGCGGCTGCCACGATGGAAATCGGGAGCGGCAATTTGCTGAGCACACCGCTGGAATCGGTCACCAGCGCTGTATTCACGTAAACGCCGCCCGAGAGCTGGATGAACAGGGGAAACAGCAGCCCGACGGCGACGAGCGCAAGTAATGCCTGGTTGGTTCTGGATTGCATGGTTATTTCTGTGTGGGCAGCCGGGTGAAGCCTGCCTGGCCGTGTTGCGGCGCTTCGGCAAGCCCCGGGACGGCGTCTGTATGTATGCGGGGTGTTCCTGCTGATCGGATAGCGGATGGGGCGCCCACCGCGGGCGCCGGCCGCTCTGCCGCTCCTGAAATACCGGTCATCACATTCTTCATCGTGCCTTCATGTCCGCGCGGCGCGCCTGCAAAATCTCCACAAGCCGCACCACCTGGCGATTCATATCGAAATGTTCGTTGAAATAACTTCGCCCGCTTTGGCCCATCGCGACTCTTTGCGTTGCCGTCGAAGCCCTGAGGCTGCGGATACAGGCCGCCAGCGCTTGCGCATTCTCGGGTTCGCAAACCATGCCGGCACCGGACTCCGCCACCACCTTCGCTCCCTCCCCGGACAGAGCGGCAATGATGGGACGGCCGGCAGCCAGATAGGCCTGTATTTTGCTGGGCACAGTGTAAGCGAGCGCCCCCCCCGCTTTCAGCGACACCAGCAGGGCCGAGGCGCTGTCAAACAGCTGCGGCATCAGGGCCGCCGGAAAACGCCCCGGCAACGTCAGATTGTCCAGCTTCCTGAGGCTTTTCTGCGCCCGCGCCCACTCCAGCATGCTGCCGCTACCGACCAGCACGAGGTTTATGTCGGTTTCATCCCGCAGCAAGGCTGCCGCCTCGACCAGTGTTTCCACCGCCTGGGCCTTGCCGATATTGCCGGCAAAAACCACGCTGAAGCCCCGTCCAAGTGTGTCCAGCAGGTCCGGCGCAAGCCCCTGCGCGGGGGCGCTTGGCGCAGCGGGATCCAGAGAGTTGGGGAAATAGACCAGTTTGTCGCGGGCGGCATACCTGGCGACGGGCTCCTCAAAAGCCCTTGATTGCAACAGCAAGGTGTCGCTCATGGCGTAAATCCAGCGGACCAGGACACCCACCCCTTTTAAAACACCGCGGTTACGGACAAAACCGGTCGCCTCCAGGCTTTCAGGCCACATATCCTGCACCCATACGGCCAGATGCGCACGCTTTAGCCATTTAAGCAGGATGGCGGGGATGGCCTGGATGATCGGCGAGGGAGCAAAAACGACGATGGCATCGAAGGAACGCGAACGCAGCAACCAGGGAAAGCAAAAAAGGCCGAAGAACACGAAAGACAAATAGTTCATCGCCAGGTTGAACCCGCCGCCCTTCCCACGGGGCCGGATCGGCACGCGGACCACTTCGACCTGGTCCAGGTAGCGTTCACGCTGGACGCGCCCGGCGCGGTAGCCCGCAAATACTTCCCCATCGGGGTAATTAGGCTTGCCGGTCGCCACCACCACTTCGTGCCCCTGCGCCACGAGCTTGAGCACCAGGTCGTTGACGATGAAATCCTCCGGCCAGAAATACTGCGAAACGACCAGCAGTTTCATGGTGATGGCCTGTCGCCGAGCAGCCGGCAGTACAGGTCCGTATAGCGGTTGACGACAACGGCCCAGTCGTACCGGGCTTGCACAAAGGCCCTGAGGCGAAGCCCCGTCTCCCTGAGGTCGTCCGCATCTTCCAGCAAGGCAAGGAGCCCCGCTGCAAGGCCGTTGCTGGTGGCCGGCACGACCAGGCGGGAATCCACCGATGCGATTTCATCGAATCCGCACTGGTCCGTCAGCAAGACCGGCGTAGCGCAAATGCCGGCTTCCAGCGCCACAATGGACATGGCCTCCTGGCGGGAAGGCACAACCAGCAACTGCGCAAAGCGGTAGGCGCCGGCCTTGGCCGCGCCGTCCACGTGCCCCAGGAAATGCACGCGGCCGGCAAGCCCCCGCTGCGCGGCTTTGGCTTGCAGAGCCTGCAGCATTCCGCCATCGGGCCCGGCGAACACCAGCCGATGGGCGGGTATACGGTCGCATACCTGCGAGAAGGCGTCGAGCAAAAGATCCGGGCCCTTGATCGGATTCAGGCGTCCCATGAACAAGAGGAAGGGAGCGTCGGCAAGACCCTGCGACCGCAGGAAAACCGCCCGGTCGCCCGGTGGAAAGTCCTCTTCCGACACCCCGTTCGGTATCACCGCCACGCGTGAAGCCGGCACGCCGTAACGCTCGAAGTGCGGCAACTCCCCCGGCGTGACGGCAATCCAGCCGGCCGCGTTGCGAATGATGGCCTTTCCGACCAGAAAGTTGTAGAGGCGCTTGATTCCCGCAGAACGGCCGAACAGGGGCAGCGCCCCTGCCGGGCACACGACATAAGGCTTGCCAGCGGCGCGCGCCGCGAGGTACACCATTGCACTGAGCACGCCCCAGTGGCCGATCAAGTGAATCATGTCGGCGCCGGCCACCAGCTTGCGGATGGCGCGCCAGCCCATACGGGGCACAAAGAATCTCTTCCACAGGGGGTCCACCGCGACCACGGTTGCCGGCGCCAGGGCGGCGATGCGTCCGGCATCCAGCCCGGAATTCAAGGTGAGCACCGTGCATGCCACACCACGCCGTGCCAGGAAGCGGCTCATCTGGAAGGTTCGTTCGGCCGTACCCCCTCCACTTGCCAGGTCGAGGGAGGAACTCACGTTAAGTACGCGCACTAGGGGCCGGCCTTTCCAGGACGGTCCGACACCTCAGAGCGATACCAGGCCGCATAGCGGGACAAGCCATCCTCAAACCGCACGGGCGGCACAAAGCCCCATGAGCGCAGCTTGCCGGGTTCGTAGGTACGCAAGGGGTCGACGTTGTCTTTTCCGAGAGTTCGGAGCATCAACGACAAAGCCCATGAAGGAAGGAAAATCCGCGGCCTCAGGGGAGTCCGGGTTCCCAATCCGCGCACCATGGACGATTCGACGCTGGAAAATTCGTTAGACGGGACGTCATCATCAGAAACAATAAAAATTTCCCTGTGCAACGGGCGGCTTGTGCCCGCAAGAAAAACAATCGCTGCGACGACATTGTCGATGTACACCAGGTGCATGCGCCTGCGCCCGAAAACCCAGGCCCTGACGGCATTTCGCCAGCGACTGCCGCCCATGGTGTCTTGCGCCAGTTTCCTGAGGTTCTGCCCTCCGGGGCCAAACACCGCCGTGGGCCTCAGAACGGCAATGTCACAGCCGCCGTCCTCTCCATGCGCCAGAACGGCCGCTTCCATTTTCAATTTGGTTATCGCATAGGCCGTCACAGGCCGACAGGGCGTAGACTCCGTAACCCGACGATCCGCCGTGCGTCCCGCGACATCGGCAGTGCTGCAATGGATGATCCGAGCAACCCCCGCCGACCGTGACGCCGCAAGCAGATGTTCAACCGCCGCCACGTTGTCCACCTCGCCGGCGTCCCTGAGGTACACAAGGTTGATGACGGTGCAACCCGCCTCGAAAATCCCGTCGAGGGAATCGGGGTCAGAAAGGTCAGCCCGGATGATTTCCACGCCGGCGGGCCAGATGGCCTGCGCCGCTTCGGAACGCAGGGCGCGGGAAATCACCTTGATCCGAGGAACGCCCGCGCACAGCAGCGCGCTCACGAGGTGAGTCCCGATGAAGCCCGAAGCTCCGGCAATGACGACAGTCTTCAATGCCATAACGGCTTGTCTCGCCTCCGTAACAATAGCGGCCACTGCAGCAGCATTCCTGCAGGCCCCGCACAAGATAGCTGCGGCGACTCCCGCGGAAACCGCACAAGGAGGCACAAACTATTCAGGCGTTCAGCCCGGGCCGCGTTTCGGGCCGGCTATCAACGTTCGCTCGAAGCCGGCAGCATAGAATCAGGCCTGACGGGAGTTCTCGCTTTGTCCGCCAATGACGCGTTATTCTATGCAACCAAGCGCGAGTCTTATGGAATCGGCATCAGCCCGCTATCCGCGCACCTGGGAAAACACACCACGCGCCATCTTGAGACGGCGGCTTGCAACGCCGGTCGAACCCGCCAGATGCGGCAAAGCCGGCCCGCAAGATCGGGAGAAAAGGATCGCCATGGGCGCAATATTTGGGTACGGGGGGGCTTTGAAACGGGTATTTGATTTGGCGCTGGCCGTTGTTCTGGCGGTATTGCTGGCTGTTCCCATTGTCATCCTGGCGGCACTGGTCCGCCTGACTTCGCCCGGCCCCGCCTTGTACTGGTCAGACCGGGTAGGCCGCCGCAATGCAATTTTCCGGATGCCCAAATTCCGCAGCATGCGTGTGGGCACGCCGGCCGTCGCCACACACTTGCTGAGCAATCCCCAGGCTCATCTCACACCCATTGGCGCTTTCCTGCGCAAAAGCAGCCTCGATGAACTGCCGCAACTGTGGAGCATCCTCGTGGGCGACATGAGCTTCGTCGGTCCCAGGCCCGCCCTGTTCAACCAGGCCGACCTGGTCGCCTTGCGCACGGCGCAGGGCGTAGATGCGCTGGTTCCCGGACTCACGGGATGGGCGCAGGTCAACGGCCGCGACGAACTTCCGATACCCGATAAAGTGGCGCTTGATGCGGAATACCTGCACCGCCGCTCGCTCGGGTTTGACCTGCGGATCCTCTGGCTCACCGCCATCAAGGTGGCGCGCCGCGACGGCGTTTCCCATTGAGGCATACCGCCTATCGATTTTCCGTCTACTGCGCATGATAAAAAATAAACTGTTGAGCCAGCCGCGAATCGTCAAGCAACTCGTGGCATTGCTTGCCGATGCGGTGATGGGCGTGGTGGCCGTATGGGCTGCTTATTCCCTGCGGCTTGACACCCTTCATTGGCCCTATAGCCTGCACCAATGGTGGCCCTATTTGCTGGCGCCGGTTCTGGCCGCGCCCATCTTCTGGCGCAACGGGCTTTACCGGGCCGTTTTCCGGCACAGCGGCATGGCGGCCATGCGGGCGCTGGCGGTTGCCGTTTCGCTGTATTGCGTATTGTTTTTTGGCGTACTGATGCTGGCGGCGTGGCCGGATGTGCCGCGCTCAATCGGACTGCTGCAGCCGCTGATACTGATGCTGCTTATTGGCGCAAGCCGGGCAGTCGCGCGCCAATGGCTCAGCAGCCTTTCGGCGGGCCAGGTCCGCGGCCTGCCGGTCAGCCACCTGCTGATCTACGGGGCGGGCTCCGCAGGCGTGCAGATCGCCAATGCCATCGCCACTTCGCATGAATTCAAGCTCTTTGGTTTCATTGACGACAGCCCCGCGCTCCAGGGCCTGACCATCAACCGTGTCCCCGTCCACGCGCCAAGCGAGCTGCCCGGCCTGGTCGAAAAACACAACATCACCGACCTGCTGCTGGCGCTGCCCTCGGTCAGCAGGTCCCGCCGCAATGAGATTCTGAATGAGCTGCAGCCTTTGCCTGTGCACGTGCGCTCCCTGCCCGGCCTCACCGACCTGGCCCACGGCCGGGTGGCATTGGCCGACATCAAGGACCTCGAGGTGGAAGACCTGCTCGGGCGCGATGCCGTCCCGCCCGATCGCGCGTTGCTGGCCCGCAGCTTAAGCGGCAAGGTGGTGCTGGTGACAGGCGCCGCCGGCAGCATAGGCAGCGAACTATGCCGCCAGATATTGCAGGAGCATCCGACACGGCTGGTGCTCGTGGAACACAGCGAATTCGGTCTCTATACCCTGCAGCAGGAATTGCAGCAGTTGTGCCTGCGCCTGGCCGAGCGCTCAGGCATCGATGTAGAACTCGTGCCGCTCCTGGCGAACGTGCGGGACTACACGCGCATGCTTGAGATCTTCCGCGCCTACCGCCCTCATTCGGTATTTCATGCCGCTGCTTACAAGCACGTGCCGCTGGTAGAGCACAACCCGGCCGAAGGTATTGCGAACAATGTCCTCGGCACGTTCAGCACGGCGCGCTCCGCCGTCGAAACCGGTGTCAGCCAGTTCGTGCTGGTGTCGACCGACAAGGCCGTGCGACCCACCAACGTCATGGGAGCCAGCAAGCGCCTGGCCGAAATGGCGTTGCAAGCCTTGTCGGCCATGCCGGCGATCTCCTTTGAAGAGGGCGCGTCCCTCACGGGCAATTCCACCTGCTTTTCGATGGTTCGCTTCGGCAACGTGCTGGGCAGCAGCGGCAGTGTCGTGCCCCTGTTCCGGCGCCAGATTGAAAGCGGCGGCCCCATCACGCTGACGCATGCCGAAGTCACGCGTTACTTCATGACCATTCCCGAAGCGGCCCAGCTTGTGCTGCAGGCCGGCGCCATGGCCAAGGGCGGGGAAGTTTTTGTACTGGATATGGGTGAGCCGATCAAGATCATCGATCTGGCGCGCCGCATGGTCAAACTGTCCGGCCTCACCGTGCGGGATGAAAGCCGCCCGGACGGCGACATCGCCATCGAGGTCACGGGTCTGCGTCCCGGGGAAAAGCTGTACGAGGAGTTGCTGATCGGCGACAACCCGGCGCCCACCGTGCACCCGCGCATCCTGAAGGCGCACGAGGATTTTGTACCCTGGGCGGAGTTCCAGGCAGACCTGGCGCAACTGCAGCAGGCTGTTGCCGAGAACGACACGGCCGCATTGCGGGCCATCCTGCTCAAGCGCGTGAGCGGATTCACACCGGACGCGCAGGACAGCGACCTGGTGGGTCTGGCAAGCCTGACGGGCGGCTAGCTGGAAGGTTAGAAGCCGGCGTCCTTGAAAGCCAGCCCGGCGCTGTCCTTGGCAGACAGGGTGGGCTCTCCGTCCAGCGGCCACTGGATCGCAAGCGTCGGATCATTCCAGGCAATGCAACGCTCCTGCTTGGGCGCGTAGTAGTCCGTGGTCTTGTACAGAAAATCCGCGCTTTCGCTGAGCACCAGAAAGCCGTGTGCCAAGCCCGGCGGTATCCAGAGTTGCAAATTGTTCGATTCGCTCAACTCCAGGCCGGCCCATTTCCCGAAGGTGGCAGACCCGGGCCGGATGTCAACGGCCACGTCAAACACCGCACCGCGCGCGACGCGGACCAGTTTGCCTTGCGGCTGCCCCAACTGGTAATGCAACCCCCGCAACACACCTTTGGCCGAGCGGCTATGGTTGTCCTGCACAAAGTTGTGGGCGGTGCCGGTCGCCTCATTGAAGGCTCGCTGGTTGAAGCTCTCAAAGAAAAAACCCCGCGAGTCGCCGAAGACCTGAGGCTCGATGATCAGCACGTCGGCGATAGCGGTGGAGGTGACTTTCATGGCCGGCCGCCTTCCTTGAGCAGCCGTGTCAAGTACTGGCCGTAACCGTTCTTGGAAAGCGGCGCCGCCAGCTTCGCCAGTTGGGCGTCGTCGATAAACCCGTTTCGCCACGCGATTTCTTCCGGGCAGGCAATTTTCAGGCCCTGCCGATGTTCCAGCGTCGCGATGAACTGGCCCGCATCCAGCAGGCTTTCATGCGTGCCGGTGTCCAGCCACGCATAACCGCGCTGAAGAATTTGCACTTTCAGCTGGGCACGCTCCAGGTACACCTGGTTAACTGCGGTAATTTCGAGTTCGCCGCGAGCGCTTGGCTTGATGGACTTGGCGATCTCCACGACCTGGTGGTCGTAGAAATAAAGGCCGGTCACGGCGTAATTGCTTTTGGGTGCGGCAGGTTTTTCTTCGATGCTGCTGGCCTTGCCGGCCGAGTCAAAGGCCACGACGCCATAACGCTCGGGATCCTGGACATGGTAGGCAAAGACCGTGGCGCCACTCTGCTGTGCGTCGGCATCCATGAGCAAGGTATGCAGGTCATGGCCGTAGAAAATGTTGTCACCCAGCACCAGCGCTGAAGGCGCGCCGGACAAGAACTTTTCACCGATGATGAAAGCCTGCGCCAGGCCGTCCGGGCTGGGCTGAACCGCATACTGAAGCTTCATGCCCCACTGCGACCCGTCGCCCAGAAGCTGCTCGAAACGCGGCGTGTCCTGCGGCGTGCTGATGATCAAAACCTCGCGGATGCCCGCAAGCATCAGCGTGCTCAGCGGGTAATACACCATGGGTTTATCGTAGACCGGCAACAGCTGCTTGCTGATCGCCAGCGTGGCCGGGTGCAACCGGGTGCCCGAGCCGCCGGCGAGAATAATGCCTTTACGTTGAGTCATGTTGCAGGTCCGGGTGGTTCAGTCGGCATACGGAGCGGCCCCATAGAGGGGCTCCGGGTTTAAAGCGATACCGCAGTTTAGCGATGTTAGGCAAGCCTCCGGCCGGCCGCACTGGGCGCTATCCCTGCTTCAGTTCGATATCCTCGAGTTTCCAGAGGCCCAGGCACTTGTCGGTAAACATGTTATTGCCTTCCGTGCAGCCCTCGTTGATCAATAACCGGGGCGGCGGAAAACTGAAAGGGGGGAGCTGTTTGTTCAAAGGCCGCCAAAAGCCGCTACCGAGGTCTTCATTGGCCTTGCGCTGTGTGAACGTCGTGGTGAGCAAATAGGTGGAGCCCGAACGTTTGAAGTTAGCGAGGATTTTCAGGGCATCATCGAATGACAGGTGCACCAGGCAGTCCCTGGAAAAAATCAGGTCAACTTTCGGGAGTTCGCTGCTGGCCAGGTTCAGGCACTGAAAGCCGATTTTCTCCGTACCGAATTCGCGCTGGTTTTTGGCGATAAGGTCTTCGACGATATCGACACCGATGTAGCGTTCGAGCGGCAAATCGACATGCCGCATCCAATACCAGTCTCCGCAGGGCGCATCCAGAAATGTCTTGACGCCCAGGCTCTGGAGCAGGCGCGGTATTTCCCGTCGTATCACGGCCGTCTGCACCATGTCCGAGCCCTCACCCGAGCGGGACTTGCCGCCTCCGAAGATATTCTTCGCATACACCTGGGAAAACTTCTCTTTAAGCGCAAGGTCGCGCACTGTCTCCGCGGGCGGGGGGCGCACCTTGGCACCGGAGTTGAATACCCGACGGACAATTCCCCGCGCACGCGCCGGCAGCAAGCGCCGCAGGGGATGCAACACGCAGTATTTAAGGGGGCCAATCGCCAGCCCCGACAGAACCTGGGCCTTGATCCGCAACGGCTCGCCCGCGAGCCTCGCCAGGCCAAGTCGCGAGGCCGTCCTCGCGGCCTCGAAAAACCCGCGCCGCCACATGCTGGAAGCGATCCGGGCATAGGCCAGCGGAGCCGGTTCGCACGACGCCCGCCTCAACTCCTCCTCACCCAGCTTCAAGGTGAATCCCGAGAGGAGCGCATTGCATTCCCTGAGCACGACGGCGCCCATCTTGAGGCTGTCCTGCTGCGCATGGCTTCTGGCTTTGACCAGGGTGTCGGGGATATGCACAAAGGAAAACGTCTCAGCCATGCGGAACCACAAATCGTAATCCTGGGTGGTGCGCAGCGTGAGGTCAAATTTGCCGCACTCCGCGAACGCCGCCCTGGGGATCAGCAGCGTGCAGCCGTGCAGCGCGTTTTCCACCGTCAACCAGTAGCGAAATGCCTCAGGAGGCACACCCTTCAAAGCCACCGGCACCGCGGCGCCGGGATCGTCGCTGAATACCGCGTAGTTGCTGTAGACAACGGTGCGCGGACTGGCGGCCCCAGCCAGCGCCTCGATCTGCCGGGCGACCTTTTCAGCCGTATAGAGGTCATCGTGGCTCAGCCACGAAAAATAGTCCCCGGCCATTTTTTCTATGCCGTGATTCAGGGCCGAAGCGACGCCGCCGTTTTCTTTCTTGTAGTAGCGGATGCGATCGCCATACGACAAAGCAATCTGCTCGGTCCGCCCGTCGTCGCTGGAGCCGTCGTTGACGACTACCACTTCAATATGGGGATAGGTCTGCGCCAGCGCGCTGTCGATGGCCTCGGCGAGGTAATTGCTGCCGTTGTAGACAGGGATGACGATGGAGACTAGCGCAGGAGTTGGCAGGTTCATTCGAGGGATCGATCTTCGTTCTTTTTCCGGGATTGCGGAGCAGCCGCCCCGGAGCGCGGAGGCAAGGACGCATTATCCGGTGAAACCCAGTGGTAGACAGTCACTGCCAGTTGCCGGAACCAGAGGAAGAACCAGTAGCGGTACGCCGTATGCAGCAGCCGCCGGCCAGCCTCTTTCCAGGCCGGCACGGTCAGGAAAGCCCGGCCGTAGTAGTAGTACAGCGAGCCGATGCCCCGCCTTTTGACCAGCGTGGCCACGGCCGTGTCCTCCGCGAGGATCTTGCGGACATAGTAGTCAAGCGCGCCCACGATCTGCACGGGATCCTGCGCGGCCAGGCTGTTTTCGGCATGCGTCCTGAGCCGGCAGGTAAAGTCCGGCATGGCGTCTATACGCGCCAGTTTGGAGATACGCCGCCACATGTCGGTATCTTCGAAGCGATGCATGTTTTCGTCGAAGCCTCCGGTCTTTTCAAACAACTCACGCCTGGCCATCACGGTAGGCAACGTAATCGTTACGGGCCTGAAAAAGGCGATGGAGTTGTATATCCAGCCCGAAACCGAGGCCAGGTAATTTTCCCCCAGCGGATTGCCCGAGTAGTCGATGCAATGCGCGGAGGTGTAGACCATGCCCGTCCCGGGATGGGCGTCAAGGTAGTCAACCTGCATCGCCAGCTTTCCGGGCATGTAGAGATCGTCTGAATCGAGAAAAGCGATGTAGCGGCCGCGCGCGCGGGAAAGCGCATGGTTTCTGGCGTTGGATCGCCCCTTGTTGGCCTGGCGCAGGTAAATGACGCGGGCATCATCGAAACCGCGCATCACCTCGGCCGTGTTGTCGCTCGACCCGTCGTCGACCACGATGACCTCGAAGTCCGTAAAGCTTTGCGACAGCACGGACTGGACAGCGTCCGCGATGAACTGCCCCCGGTTGTAAGTGGGCACTATCACGCTCACAACAGGACCGATGGCGGCTGCCCCACCGGCCTGCGCGTCAGTCATGGTTTGGACCACACGACGCGGTTGATGTAGTCCACATAGCTGAAGACGATCCGCAGCACCTGCTTGGAAACATGCGGATTTTCATAGTCGGCCACCGGCAACACCGCGCGGCCGCCCGCCACGGCCTGGCTGGCGACGACCTTGACGGCATCAAGCACCCGCTCCCGCTTGAGGCCGCTCATGATCAAGGTCCCGACATCCATACCCTCGGGACGCTCGTGCGCATTGCGGATCGTAATGGCCGGAAAGTTCAGCAGCGAAGATTCTTCGGTGATGGTACCGCTGTCGGAAAGCACGCAAAACGCCTTGGTCTGCAATTGCACGTAATCGAAAAAGCCGAAAGGCTTGCTGAAGAGGATTTTGTCGCTGAGGACGGAACGGTCCATCTCTTCCAGGCGCTTGCGCGTACGCGGATGGGTGGAGACGATGACCGGAAAGCCGTAGGCCTCGACCAGCGCACCCAGTGTGTCCAGCAAGTCCGCCAGGGCGGCCGGCGAATCGACGTTTTCCTCGCGGTGCGCGCTGACCAGGAAGTACTGCTGCGCATTGAGGGACAAACGGCTCAGGACGTCGGATTTTTCGATGCCGGGCCGGTAATGGTCCAGCACTTCGCGCATGTGGGAGCCGGTCTTGAAAATCGTTTCCGGCCGGATGCCCTCGTCCAGCAGATAGCGCCGCGCATGCTCGGTCAACACCATGTTGATATCGGAAAGGTGGTCCAGCACCTTGCGATTGAGTTCCTCGGGAACCCGCTGGTCAAAACACCGGTTGCCGGCTTCCATATGGAACACCGGTATCTTGCGGCGCTTGGCCGACAGCACCGCCAGGCAGGAGTTGGTGTCGCCGTAAAGCATCACCGCGTCCGGCGCCTCTTTTTCCATCACTTCGTCGGACTTCGCGATGACCTGCGCGATGGTCTGCGCCGCGTTGCCGCCCGCGGCCTCGAGGAAATAGTCCGGCTTGCGGATCTTCAGGTCGTCAAAAAAAACCTGGTTCAGTTCATAGTCGTAGTTTTGCCCCGTATGGACCAACACATGCCGGGTGTGGGCGTCCAGCTCTGCGATGACGCGGCTCATCTTGATGAGCTCGGGCCGCGTGCCCACAATCGTCATCACCTTAAGCATTGAGCTGCTCCTGAATGAAATCGAGCTTCAACAGCAGCTTCTTCACCCCTTCGACCTCAAGGCGTTCGGTATTGTGCGAGGTGTAATCGTCGAAGGCCGCCATGCCGGTTTCGCCTTCGATGAAGAACTTGTTGTAGTTCAGGTCCCGGTTGTCCGCGGGGATGCGGTAGTACTGGCCCATGTCTTCCGCCTTGGCCATCTCCTCGCGCGACACCAAAGACTCATAGAGCTTTTCGCCGTGGCGGGTGCCGATCACCCGGACAGGGGTTTCGGCGCTGTAGATTTCCTTGAGCGCCTGGGCCAGAACCTCCACCGTGGAAGCCGGCGCCTTCTGCACAAAGATGTCGCCCTGGCGGGCATGCTCGAAGGCATGAAGCACGAGGTCCACGGAGTCTTCCAGCGACATCAGGAAACGGGTCATGGAAGGGTCCGTCAAGGTCAGCGGCTTGCCGGCCTTGATCTGCCCCACAAAAAGGGGAATGACCGAACCGCGGGACGCCATCACATTGCCGTAGCGGGTCGCGCACAGCACCGTTTCGTTTTCCGTGCGGCTGCGCGCCTTGGCCACCATCAGCTTTTCCATCATGGCCTTGGAAAGCCCCATCGCATTGATGGGATACACCGCCTTGTCGGTGCTGAGCACCACCACCCGTTCCACCCCGGCCGCGATGGCGGAATTCATCACGTTTTCGGCCCCCAGGACATTGGTCCTGACGGCTTCCATCGGATAAAACTCGCACGAAGGAACCTGCTTCAGGGCCGCCGCGTGAAACACGTAGTTGACGCCCTTCATGGCGTCATGAAGGCTGTCGGAGTTCCTGACGTCGCCGATATAGAACTTCAGCTTGGCGTTATTGAAGTCAATTCGCATGTCCTCCTGCTTCTTCTCGTCCCTGCTGAAAATGCGTATCTCCCGTACGTCCGTCTCAAGGAAGCGGCGCAGCACCGCGTTGCCGAACGAGCCCGTGCCGCCCGTGATCATCAATACTTTGTCTTTGAACATTTTTCGTCCCGCCAACCGATAGGTTGCATTGTTAAATTGTTGGTTACCGCTGCTCGTGCATGCGCTCTATCAGCGTCTGCCATGGCGGCGCCACATAGCCCGTCGCGGCCTTGAAACGCTCGCCGTTCAGCGAGCGGTCGATCGCAAAATCGTGGTCCGGGACAATCTCGATCTGCTTGCCGTACACCTGGGCGACAAGCGTCAGCAGTTTGAACTTGTCGATAGGCTCCGCCGCCACGTGGTACAGCCCGCGCAACTCCGGCCTGGGCAGCACGAAGTCGCGCACCACCAGGGCGAGTTCCACCGTCGGCAGGCCCGAGAAAATCGCCCGCGTAAATCCCTTGACGCGGCCCTCTTGCGCCAGGAACCAACCGACCAGGCTGCGGCTGCCCGATACCTCATGGCCGATGATGGAAGTACGCAGGGTTATGGCATGTGGATAGTCCACCTCGCCGAGCAGCTTGGAGCGCCCATACAGGTCATAGGCGTCCGGAAAATCGGACTCAAGGTAACCGCCTTTGGAGCCCGAGAACACGCAATCGGTGCTGATATGAACCAGCCGGGCGCCCGCGACGGAACACAGGGCCGCCAGGCGATGCGGAAGCAGGGTATTGATGGGAACGGCCAGAAGGGGGTTGTTGGCATCGGCCAGCTGCTTGACCAGCCCGACACAGTTAATGACCACATCCGGCCGCACTTCAGAAAAGGCCCGCACCAGGGAGTCGTGGTTTTCCACATCGACGCCACCCAGGATGCGCGCATTTCCCTTGGCATCGGGCCCGGGCGAAGGGGCCGTGCCGCGCATCGTTCCCACAACCTCATGCCCGCCAGTCCCTGCCGCGAGTGTCCTGAACATCGCGCTGCCCAGCATTCCGGTCACCCCGAGCACCAACAGTCTCATAGCTCTCTTTCGCTCATTAATCCAGCACGCCCCAGTTTGGGGCGTCATCCTCCTGCCGAAGGCCAGGTTCCGGGGCAATGTTACCATTGGGGAAATCGGCTACAGCCGGGGCTCCGCAGTGCGCCGGCGCCCTTGCGGACATGTCAGCATGACGCATGAAAGACCGGCCGGCGGGCCACGGGCCCGTCTTTACAAAGCCACGACACCCCACAGGCTCTTTTTGTCAAACGATATGCAATGGACCAGAACAATTAGTGCGCGCCGGGGCTGGTTTGACCTGCGCCTGGACGAGCTGTGGCGTTATCGTGACCTCATCATGTTGCTCGTCAAGCGTGACTTCCTCGCGCTGTACAAACAAACCATACTCGGGCCTTTATGGCATGTGGTGCAGCCCCTGGTCTCGGCCTTGATCTTCAGTGTCATCTTCGGCCAGATCGCCAAAATCCCCACCGATGGCGCGCCGCCGCTGCTGTTTTACCTGTCGGGGCTTCTGGGCTGGAATTATTTTGCCGCCTGCCTGACCAAGACATCCGACACCTTCACCGCCAACGCCGGAATTTTCGGCAAGGTCTACTTCCCGCGCCTGGTCGTCCCGGTTTCCGTGGTCCTGATCAGCGTGCTCACCTTCGCCATCCAGGGCAGCGTCCTGCTGGCGCTTATGGCCTACTTCGGCTGGCAGGGCGCGGCGATTCACCCCTCACCGTGGGTTTTTGTGGTCGTCCCCCTGCTGATTCTTCAAATGGCCGCTCTGGGCCTGGGGCTCGGCGTCCTGATTTCCGCGCTCACCACGCGTTACCGGGACCTGGCTTTTGCGCTGGCCTTCGGGATGCAGCTCTGGATGTACGCCACGCCGGTGGTTTACCCGCTGTCCCAGGTGCCGGCCAGCCTTTATCCCTTTGTGGCCGCGAACCCCATGACGCCGGTGGTTGAAACACTGCGCCACATCGTGCTCGGCTCGGGCACGCTGAACTTGCCTATGTTGGCCGTCAGCGTCGCCGAAACAGCCGTGATCCTGTTTTTGGGCATCTTGGCCTTTGTCAGAGTTGAAAAAACCGTGATGGACACCGTCTGACCATGACCATAGCCATCAGCGTTGAAAATATCAGCAAGGAATACCGTCTCGGGACCATCAACCACGGCACACTGGCCCACGACCTGCAGAGCTGGTGGGCTCGCGTGCGCGGCAAGGAAGACCCCAATGCGAGCCTTCACGCCAGCGAGCTGGCCACGGAAAACGCCCATTTTCTGGCCCTTGACGACGTGTCCTTTCAAGTCCGGCAGGGGGATGTTCTCGGCGTCATCGGCAACAACGGCGCCGGCAAGTCCACCCTGCTCAAGATTCTTTCGCAGGTCACGGCCCCTACAAGCGGATCAGTCCGGCTCAATGGCCGCATTGCCAGCCTGCTTGAAGTCGGCACCGGGTTTCATCCGGAGCTGACAGGCCGCGAAAATGTTTTCCTGAACGGAGCCATTCTCGGCATGCGCAAAGCCGAGATACAGGCAAAGTTCGACGAGATTGTGGCGTTTGCCGAAATCGAAAAATTCATCGACACGCCCGTCAAGCGCTATTCGAGCGGAATGTACGTGCGCCTGGCCTTCGCCGTAGCCGCACATCTTGAGCCGGAAATCCTCATCCTCGACGAAGTGCTCGCCGTGGGCGACGCCCAGTTCCAGAAAAAATGCCTCGGCAAGATGAAGGAGACCGGCTCACAAGGGCGCACCGTCATTTTCGTGAGCCATAACCTGGCGGCCGTTAAGTCGCTGTGCAACAGCGCGATCAGCCTGTCCAAAGGAAAGATCGTCCGTGCCGGCCCGGTAGCGTCGGTCGTGGATGAATACCTGGGCCACGGTTTTCAAAGCACCAATGAACTCACCTGGGCCGATGATGAATCCCCACCGGGTAACGAGAACGTCAAAGTGCACAAGATCATGGTGTCCGCGCAAGGCAATCCGCAAGCAGTGCTGACAGTAGCGACCGCGCTGCAAGTGGAATTGAGCTATAGCCTGCTGCTGGACGACGTACTTTTCTATGCAAGTTTTCACCTCCGAACCATCTCTGGGGAATGTATTTTTGTCTCCGCGCAGGCACCTAAGCAAGTTGGGAAAGGCCGGTACAACAGCACTTGTCACATTCCGCCCAATTTGCTAAATACTGGCACCTACACGCTACACATCTACTTTGTGCGGGACGCCAATGTTGTGCTGTTTGAGATGGAAAACCCCCTTGTATTTGAAATCCAGGATGAGCAGCGCGCGGCCGGATCCTGGATGGGGGAGTACCCGGGCGCTGTACGACCCCAGCTTCAGTGGGACTTTTCACGAGCCTGACTCATGAACAAAAAACCAATCTACGTCACCCAGCCTTTCCTACCTCCTTTGGAGGAATTCATTCCATCTTTGCAGGCGATCTGGGACAGCAAGATACTGACTAACGGCGGGCCATTTCATCAGCAGTTGGAAAAAGCACTGTGCGAATACCTGGGCGTTCAGCATCTGTCCCTGTTCACCAATGCCACGATCGCGCTGGTGACTGCGCTGCAGGCCCTGGAAGTCGAGGGCGAGGTAATCACCACCCCTTACTCCTTTGTCGCCACGGCACATTCCCTGCTGTGGAACAAGCTCAGGCCCGTATTTGTTGACATCGAGCCGCACACGCTCAACCTTGACCCCGCGCGTATCGAGGCCGCGATCACGCCGCAAACGACGGCCATATTACCGGTGCATTGCTACGGTTACCCATGCGACGTGACGGCGATCCGCGAGATCGCCGAAAACCACAAACTCAAGGTGCTATACGACGCGGCGCACGCTTTCGGTGTGAATTTTCAGGGCCAAAGCCTTCTCAACCACGGCAACCTGTCGGTCCTGAGCTTTCATGCCACAAAGGTCTTCAACACCTTTGAGGGCGGCGCCATCATCTCTCATGACTTAGCGACCAAGCAGAAGATTGATCGCCTGAAAAACTTCGGCTATGTTGATGAGGTCAGCGTTGAAAGTGCGGGCCTCAACGGCAAGATGAGCGAGATTCATGCCGCATTTGGTCTTTTGCAGCTTAGGCATATCGAGCAAGCAATCGAAAAGCGCCGGATCATTGATCAGCGGTATAGGCAGCAACTTACCCACATCAACGGCATTGAAGTTTTAGGCGGCATGGGCAAACAGGACGCGAGTTTTTCTTATTTCCCCATCCGTGTACAAACCAACTACTCCTTGAGCCGAGACGCACTTTATAAAAAGCTAAAGGACAACAACTATCATCCGCGAAGATATTTTTATCCACTGATTACCGAATTTCCGCCCTACAAGAATGTGGCGTCAGCGAAGTCGCTAGACTTGCCAATCGCAAGCCGTGCAGCCAATGAGATCTTGTGCCTCCCAATTTACCCTGATCTTTCCTTGCACGATGTCGACGCCATCATCGAGTTGATCACGAATAAATAATCAACAAGCACAATCTCGACCGCTTACTTTTTGCTATTTTTTACTGGTAGCTTCCACATAGAGTGCAGCAGCACGCGATCACGGGCATTGTGTGCTTCGAACGCAGTCCGGCCGTGGAGCATGTGGAGATCGTTAAAACTTAGGCAGTCGCCCGTGTCGCAGTGGACCTTTTCTACGGAAACCGTTTCGGCTTGTTGCTTCAGAAAGGCAAAAAAGGCCTCACACATATTAGCCACCTCCGGTGAACTCTTGTCCGTGCGGTAGTAATTCCAGAAGATTTCAGGCTGAGTTTTCCGCTTGATGATGCTGGTCTTGTTATACATATCGTTGTCGCCTTTCTTGATAACAACCTCAATAGTCGACAAGTCATGAAGAAGCCCAGGTTCCTTGGCGGAGAGATCCTCGATCAGCCGGCTCGTCGGGTAAATGGTTTGCTCACCACCACTTGTAGCCTGCTTTTCCATAATGAAGAAATTAATCTCCGCAGGATCGCCAAACCAAGCATTGTCGGTATGTAAAGGTTGTGGGGTCTTGCTATAGGCATAGGCAATTTCTCGCTCAGGTTGATAGGAAATCTCCCACCAATCCGCAGGCTTAATCTGATCCTCGGCTTGAGGCCTCGCAAGTCCGGCGGTGGCAGCAACCGCCTCACTATGCTTAAGCGCGTTGCGGCGAGCATCATTAGCCGCCCACTGAGGATCGAAATGCCGGCGGTCTGGGATCAAATCGCATTCTTTTTCGATCAATTCGATCCATCGATCCTTACCAATAACTTTTGCACCGCGCCGAATTACCAGCCAGTCTTCCGACCCTTTGACACGCTCTATACCGTCACGGATACGCGGAATATCTTCGTGGCCTATCGTTATATCAATCAACATGGTTGCTCCTAATCAAAATTCAATTCTGGCTCATTAGCTCGGCACGTAAGCTCAACGCTAGGCGCTCGATATCTTCAATCTCATAGCGCTGGTCACAAGGTAAGGCAAGGCAATTGAGAGTGAGCTTCTGTTCAACGGTGAGTGCATCGCACCGCCCTAGGACTTCTTGCCAATAGGTTGGTATGAAAATACCTTGATCAGCCAATCGGGATCTATTAATCGGATAATCCAACAACAAAGGATAACAAAGTGGCGCCGTGACGTTGGCTGGAATCACGAGTCGATTGAGAGCACCAAAGTGAGCGTGAAGGGTGTCGAAGTTCCGTCGACGCCTCAATGCCATCAGATATATGTCGCTATTGTTAATCATGCGACGACTCAGCGCCGAGATGACCCGGGGATCCGTATCCACAAGGGACGCTTCGGACTGCTTAAATGCGACATATCCCTCGGCCAGTTGACCATCAGCGCGTAACAGCAAGTGGCGGCAGCGCTCAACGGATCCTTGGTCTACTTGCATTGGTAAGGAAACCGCCAAGCGAGAAAACAATAACCCACCATCTGGCACGCCTAGAAACTTGCGAGGAGAATAAATAGTGGCGAGACAATCTTTCGGCGTCGAAAGCAACGCCTGAGCATGATCGAGTACTACCTGCTCCGGATCAAACTGTTGCAGGATCTCCTGCTCAACTGCATCGCAAATGCCAAAATAGTTGACATATAAGAGCCATTCTTGTGATCGCAAGCCGATTTTCGAGGCAATTCCAAGGCTCTCGTTCAGATCATAGAAGCAGGTAGTAATTCCCGCATTTCGCAATGGCGATAGCATTGCATCGCAAATGTAGCGTGGCATCCAAACCCTTTCGGGCTTGCCCGCGGCCAAGAGCGCCGAAAACGCCGCGCGCGCAGACTGAAAGCCCAGAGCGGACTCGTATAACCGGTTTGGTACAGCGGCCTCTTCTAGCGCGAAATAGCCTCCGATGGGATCAGGCGCCTCTTGGAGCTGGGAGTTTTTGTTCACAATTTTCTCAGCATGAAAGGACGCTGGCGTGAAGCATTTCAGACCCAGTCATAGCCGGTCGCGATATGGGTCCTTACGACATCAATCGAATTGAACATCAACACATCTATGATCGACAACCATGGCACAAACTCGGCGCCGAATTGTGCATATTCAAACGGCCTGGGTTGGAGGAACTTCAGTTCAACGCCATTTTGTCGAAACACTTCTTTTGAATACAACTCCACGCCACCAATTGCATTGACGTAAACATCTGCACCCGTTGCTTCGCACAGAGCCAACACTTTCTCCTGACTTTTCAGGGTATGGTCTATGGCAATTCGCGAGGACAGCCTGATTTCGGTGCTAATGCCGAGATGTTTACAGGTCAGGACGAGGGAATTGTACAAATAGCGAAACAGATTGGCATCCTCATGGCGGATCACTCGCTCGATCAGCTCAAATGTCTGCACAAAATACGGTGCCCGTCGATACGCCCCCCTGAATTGTTCGACGAGCTTGTCACGATCAAAATTAGCGGCCAACTCTCGCTCGCAGACATCCAAAAAGTCCGAATCGCCTTTCAACGGCAGCGAAAACATGACGTCTTGACCGTTTCGCAACATACGATTGCGATTAATCCAGCCTTTTTTGGTGTACTTGATGTTGTCGTAGAGGACAAACAAATCCACTGCAGCCAGCAATTGAAAGTAACCGATATAGGGGAGAAAATAGGGCTGCATGATGCCGACTTTCATAGAGGCATTCCCCCAACAGCCAGCCTTGGCCGTCCTCTTTTTATTCGCGACCAGCAAACGATCAATTTATTCATACACCTCATAAATTAACGCCTATTTTCGCTCGTTTCACCGCACACACCTTGAGATAGATCAAACCACCCAACAACCGCAGCGGACCGGCTCGGTATGGCGCGAAAATCGACCCACCTTGCAGGTGGTTTATAGTTCTTCTAAGTTTCAGAATAGTCTCAAATAGCCTTAGTCGATTGCCGTCGCACATGGGAGTCTGGCCCAAATCCGACAAAAATCACCTTCTCACTGGAAGCCCACATGAATCAAGCTGCTACCCCTGCCAATAACACTACACCAATTTGGACCCAATTGGAGGCCCTTGTGGAGGGGGTCCATGGATGGACTCCTACTGATCAGTTGTACACGCTTTACACCCTGGCATCGCTGTCCGCAGATGTAGAGGGCGACATTGTCGAAGTCGGCTCCTGGTGTGGCCGGTCAGCCATCGCTCTAGCGGCTGCAGCCAAAGCGGCGGGTGGATCCAAAGTGCATTGTGTGGATCTTTTTCCAGAGAAAACCGACTGGAAACAGAATTCAGATGGCACTTATTCATTCGATATGGTGATCGATGGCAAACGTTACGGCGGATACCAGGAGCAAACCGTCTGGAAGGAAACTTTCGAATCGCAAACGGGCAAAATTTATGAAACCCACAACAGCCTGTACGACTTGTTTTGGGAGAACATTTCCAAGCGGGGTATGAGCGACGTTGTGCTTCCTCACCGGGGTGACCTGTCGTCCCTACTAAATAAACTACCTGCGGATTTCAAATTTCGACTGGCGTTTCTCGACGGCGACCATGGATTCGACGCCGTTTGTGAAGATATTCGCAATATTGACAAACACATAGCACCTGGCGGTTGGCTATGTTTCGACGATGCCTTCACCTCATATGAAGGCGTTAGCAGGGCGATTTCCGAATTGGTGATCGCTAACCCTGACTACGAATACTGCCAACAGATGACTCGCAAGCTTTTTGTCGCTCGGAAAAAGCGATCCACCTGACTCTACGGTACAAAGGAAAACAACTATGACTGACATGGCAGATCGTCATGAACCTGAGTTCCGTCAGCGTGAAGCCCTTGAGCGACTCTTCGCTAGCACCGAACTAACGACTTTTGATCTCTTCCGGAATTTTCCAGTCGCGACACCGCGCTATAACATCGCTAGGTTTTTGGCCCACTACGAAATCTTCAAGCAGATCGTAGAGGTGCCTGGCGTGATCGTCGATCTCGGCGTGTTTCGCGGAGCCTCCACATTTACGTGGGCCAAGCTCTGCGAAATATTCTGCCCAACAGATATCCGAAAGACGATTTTCGGTTTCGACACTTTCTCTGGCTTTCCAGAAATAGGAGTGGAAGACGGCCCTGAAGATTTAAAACAGGATGTAGTCGCGGGGGGTTATTTTGGAGGCAGCTCCGTAGAGGCTGACTTGGTACTAGCCCAGGAGGCAATGAATCACGACCGACATCTGCGTCACAAAAACAGGATCGAATTTGTGAAAGGAGATGTCTGCGAAACCATACCGCAGTTTGTTGCCGACAAAGGCGAGGGCTTGCGAATTGCGCTGCTAAATCTAGACTTAGATCTTTACCAGCCTACTCGCGTCGCTCTAGAGCATTTTGTCCCAAGAATGGCTCGAGGTGGCGTCATCATTGTTGATGAATATGCCGTAGATACCTTTGGTGGCGAGACTAAGGCCGTCGATGATTACTTCGAAAAACGATTTGGCAAACGTCCTCAGGTCATCAAGTTTCCATGGCATAGCAACCCCACTGGGTACATCAAGATTGATTGGTAGCTCAAAGGTCTCGCCAACAACTTGCGGGCCTTATGTTGGTGCCTCGTCGTAGGAGACATCACGTCTCCGCGTCTATCGTAAATGCTGGCGATAACTGCGGATGAGGTGCCATCAACGGCAACTTCCAATCGGTCTTGCTTAGTTCAGGTATCCCGTCATGAAAATTGGCTTCCTTGGGAACGCGAACAACTATCCATTCATGCTGGCGCTCGCGCTGAAAGCTAAGGGCCATGATGTGCTGTTTGTCATCGACAGCGAAAGTCCCCTAAACAGGCCCGAAAATCGCTATCCAGATATTACACAGCCCTACCCCGACTGGATATTGGATTGCGGCAGTAGCGGCGATGCCTGGAACTTTTACACCGGCAACGGGGCCAAGCAGGCCGCCGACGCTCTACGCTCGTGCGATTCATTGATTCTGAACGAATTCGCTCCGTCTATCTGGAACAACATTCGAAAACCCAGTTTTGCATTACTAACAGGAACCGACCTTGAGGTACTTGCCGACCTGCAATATGTAGAGTTCGCCTATCCGCAAGTCGGCAGTCCTCGCTTACTCGATCTCTTGAGGCGCTCTTACTGGATCGGGCTGATAACTCGCCGTCGCGCTCGTCAGAAAATGCGGGTATTGATTAATAATCAGCGAGAAGGCATTAGCAACGCGGTCGGCATCAACTACTTTCCCGTCGGCTCACTCCCAAATGGAGATCGATTGCTAACTGAAATGGGTGCACCGCGCCGCAATCGGGTGTTCTTCATGATGGGGGACATTGATCGTTATTCTTATACTCCCTACCCATCTAATTCGAAACTGCGCATCCTCAACGTCGCCCGTATCACCTGGAAAAAACCCCGGCAACACTTCATTTGCGAACTCGACTACAAAGGCACCGACGTGCTGATTCGAGGCTTGGGCCTGTTTATCCGGAACAACCCAAAAGCCCCTCCCCTGGATATCCGGCTTGTACGCAAAGGCGCGGACATCGAAGCCACCGAGCAGTTGATTCGGGAAGAAGGGATCGAAAGCTCCGTCACCTGGCTGGAGGCCATGAACCAGACTGAGCTCTACGAAGAATACAAGTCGGCGGACATCGTGACCGAACACTTTGGCGAAGGAAGCATCGGCATGGGAACGCTCGACGCCATGGCGACCGGACGGCCTGTCGTCACCCGCTGCGACCCGAATATCTTCAAGCGGGAATTCGGCGAAGAGTCGCCCATTTGCCACGCTGCAACAGCACAGGAAATCTGCGACCAATTGACACGATTGAGCGCCAGCCGTGAAATCCGGGAGAAAATCGGCAAAGACTCCCGCCGTTATGTAGAGAAATACTTCTCGCCTGAGCGAGCCGCGGACCTGGTTCTGGAAAAATTACAACATGCAGTCTGACACTTCAACACCGCAACCAGCCCTGGCATGCCCGCAACATGCTTTGCCGCTGGCGCCGCATGGTGACCATCTGAAATGCCCCGAGGGCTGCCGGTTTCCGGTCTTGAACCACATCGCGCGTTTTGTTCCCGCCGACAACTACGCTTCGGCCTTCGGCCTGCAATGGAACTACTACCGGACCACGCAACTCGACTCCCACACGGGCCTGACCATCTCCACCGATCGTCTCAAGCGCCTGCTGGGCGGGGATTTTGAGGTGGTCGCCGGCAAGCAGGTCCTGGAGGCCGGCTGCGGCGCGGGCCGCTTCAGCGAGCTTTTGTTGAAGGCCGGGGCCCACCTTTCAGCGGTGGATCTCTCCAGCGCGGTGGACGCGAATTACAAAAACTGCAACCAGTTCGATCACTACCGGGTGTCCCAGGCGAGTATTCTGGCCCTGCCCTTCACACCGGAACAATTCGATGTGGTCGTTTGCATCGGCGTAATCCAGCACACGCCGAACCCGGAGCAAACCATGTCGGCCCTGTGCCGGCAGGTCAAACCGGGCGGCTTGCTCGTGATCGACCACTACACCCAGGGCTATCCTGAAACGCTCTCCAGGCGCATCGTCCGTGCCGTCCTGCTGAAACTGCCTGGCCATTGGCCCCTGCGAGTGTGTAGCGCGCTGACTGCCGTGCTGTGGCCCTTGCACCGCCTGTTCTGGTGGGGCCGCACCAAGCCCGTTTTGCGCAAGCTCAGGCCCTGGTTTTTACGCGCCTCGCCGGTTGTTGACTACCACGACGCCTATCCGCAGCTGGGCCCGGAGTTGCTGAAAGTCTGGGCCACGCTTGACACGCACGACACCGTGACCGACTTCTTCAAGCACCTCAGAAGCGCCGCCGAAATCAAGGCCCACCTCGAGCAGTGCGGCATGCATGAGATAGAGGCCTATTACGCGGGCAACGGCGTTGAAGCGCGCGCACGCAAGCCGCACCAACCGCCGCACGCGCGGCCAGCCACCTGATGTGCGGCATCGCAGGCATCCTCGGCCAGGCGCCGCCCGAGCGGGTTTTGGCGATGGTCAAGGCCATGCATCACCGAGGCCCCGACGACTCCGGTGTCCACCATGAGGCGGGAATCGCGCTCGGCATGGCTCGGCTGGCGATCATCGATACCACCACCGGCGGCCACCAGCCGATGCGCGCCCGCGATGGGCTTATCTGGATTGTCTACAACGGTGAGCTCTATAACTTCCATGAAGAGCGCGCCATTCTGGAAAAAAAGGGGCACAGCTTTCAATCCCGCTCGGACACCGAAGTTGTCCTCCGCATGTACGAAGAGTATGGCGACGCCTTCCTGCTTCGCCTGAGAGGCATGTTCGCCCTGGCGATCTACGACAAGCGCAAGGGGCCGGGGAAAGAAAAGTTCCTGCTCGCACGCGACCATCTGGGCATCAAACCGCTGCTTTATAGCCAAAACGCCGGCAACCTGCTTTTCGCGTCAGAAATCAAGGCCCTGCTTGCCAGCGGCATGGTCGCCCCCCATGTGAACCCCGAGGCCCTGCGCCTGCTGCTGACCTTCGGTTCGGTCGCCCAACCTCAGACCATGATCAAGGGTGTGCACATGTTGCTGCCTGGGCACCGCCTGACGATTGAAGGCGGGAAGCAGCGCATCGAACAGTTCTGGCGCCTCGATACCGGGCGCCGTGGCGACCTGAAGGGCCTGCCCTATGAAGAACTCGTCGCGATCACCCGTGACTCGCTCGAAGAGAGCGTCAGGCTGCAGATGGTCAGCGATGTGCCGGTAGGGGCTTTCCTGAGCGGAGGCATCGACTCCTCCTTGCTGGTCGCACTGATGGCGCGCAACAGCAGCCACAGGGTCAGGACTTTCTCCGTTGGCTTCGAAGCCGAGGGAGCATCGATGGACGAATCCAACGACGCGGCCCGCACGGCCGCCTATATTGGCACCGACCATGCTCGCGTGGTGGTCACCGGGCAGGAAGTCCGTAGCCGCATCCACCACATCGCCGCAGCACTCGACCAGCCGTCAGTAGATGGCGTGAACTCCTACTTTGTGTCGCTGGCCGCGCGCCAGGCGGTTACCGTCGCCATCTCGGGCACAGGCGGTGACGAGCTTTTTGCAGGCTATCCCTGGTTCATTACGATGACCAATTACGGCGAACAAGAGGCCGCTCTGGGCGCCGCAAGCCTGCCCGCGAAATTGCTCGCGGCAGCAGCCCGCAACCCGCTGTGGGACAAGCTCAACGGCACCCGCTTCGGTCCGCGGTTGGAGGCACTGAGGAATTCACACGGGTTTCTGGCGCGCTTTGCGCGGATTTACCAGATATTCGGCAACGCGGGCGCGGAACGCTTCCTGGCGCAAGCTTATAAAAAGCAAGCCTCCGTCGGCCGCGATCCCTCCCTGGACATCCTTCAGGCCGACGAGATGCCAGGCGCTACCACGCTCGAAAGAGTTTCCGCACTGTGCATGCGTGGCTACACGCAAAACCAGCTGCTGCGCGACATCGATGCCGTGTCGATGTCCCACTCCCTGGAGGTCAGGGTTCCGTTTCTCGATCCCCTGCTGGCCGACCTGGCCATGGCGCTCCCGCGATCGGCCAAACTGGGCCGGCTGACAGGCGTTTCCAATCCCGAGACGGCCAGTTACCGCGACACGGGTACCAAACGCGTGCTGATCGATGCCGCACAGGGCCTGCTGCCGCCTGGAATGGACCAGCAAGCCAAGCGCGGCTTCGGCATGCCGTTCGGCACATGGCTGAAAGGTCCGCTAAAGGACGTGTTTGACGACGCACTGTCGCCCGCGTCCATCGCAAAGCGCGGCTTCTTCGACCCCGAGGCGGTGGCCACCCTGAAAACAAGCTTTTCCGCCGGCGCGGCGAGCTGGCCGCAACCGTGGTTGCTGATGATGACCGAGCTGTGGGCCCGGGAAGTGCTCGACACCGCAGCTCCGCCGGCGGCGTAGCGGCTGCCAGCTCGCCATGAACAGTCCCGACGCTCCTTCGCCGCGCAGCAGCAACACCCGAACGCGCGTGCTCTTTCTCGCCTGGGGCGACTCCATTCACGCGCGGCGCCGCATCGGTATCTTTACCGCAGACCCGTCGTTTGAGGTTGGGGTCATCTCGACCTTCGCGTACGAGTTCGAGAATGCGAAGAACTACTACCTCTCAAAAGCCATGCCTCCGCAAGAACCCAGGCATGACTTGCTGAGCCGCATCAGGCGCTGGATCAACAGAAATCGCGCCCTCCCGCTGCATTGGCTGATGAAGCCCTTCGACAAAACCACCACGCTGCTCGAACACAGCGTTCTGCTCAATGACATGTTAATGGTCAGGCGCTATGCGCGCGAGTTCCAGCCCGACCTGGTGTTTGCGCAGACCCTGCTTTACCCCTGCTACCTGGCGTTATTGCTGCCCAGAAGAATCCCCCTGATGATTACTTTCTGGAATGGCGACGTTACCTGGTGGGCGCAGCATGACGGTATCGAACGCGCCTTCAAGAAAAAGCTCGTGGAGCGCGCATCCCGCCGCGCAGCGGCCATCACCGTCAACTCTGCCGCCGCGCGCGACGCCTGCCTGGGCTATGGCGCCGGTGCAGACAAGGTCCAGCTGATCCGCTATCCAGGCGTGGACCTGCAATTGTTCAACCCCTCGGTTGCACAAGTAGATGCCAGGCAGGCGCTTGCCATCTCGGCGCGCAATGTCGTGTTGTGCCCTCGCGGCCTCGGCGCTTACCTCAACAGCGATGTCATCATCGAGGCCGCAAGCCTTGTATTGGCGCAGTTGCCCGACACGCTCTTTCTTTTTATATCGGGGGTAGGCAGCGACGAGTTGTGGGAGGAGCACCTCCAGAGGGCTTCCGCCTTGGGTATTGCAGGGGATCTGCGGCGCGACGGCAAAGTGGACTGGAAAAACATGCCGCTGTATTACCGCGCCGCGAATGTGATGGTGTCACCCTCATCGAATGACTCGCTGCCCAACTGCATGCTGGAGGCCATGGCCTGCGGCGTACCTGTAGTCATGGGGGATATCCCTCAGATCAGGGAATGGGTCACTCACAATGAGAATGGTCTTCTGGTGCCCCCACGAGATGCGCAACTGTTGGCGAATGCAATACTTACCGTACTTAGGTCCGATACGTTTGCAGAGAAATTTTCCAAAGAAAATCTACAGTTGGTTCAACGTGAGGTTGACAGTCGGGCAGTGGCAGGGCGGATCAAACAACTTGTGAAGAAAATCGCAATACTGTCTTGAGAGAACAATGGCGATATCCCCACAGGTGGGAGCCTCTTTTAGAGTTTGGCGTTCTCGCTATGCGAGGCCATTGCTTGTTCGTACACCTCGACCATTGATTTAGCATATCGGTCAAACCCGTAGTTGGCCTCAGCCAGTTCACGCGCCTTGAAACCCATCCTTTCGCGCAACCCACTATCAGTAACCAGCCTGTAGAGTGCGTCGGACAACGCGTTGGCATCGCCGCGGGGAACAGCCAATCCGCCCAACGGCGCAAAGCAAATGTCCGGCAACGGTGTTCCGTCAAAAACCACAGAAGGAACCCCGCATGCCGCAGCCTCCATTGCCATCATGCCAAAACTCTCAGCCATAGATGGCATCAGGTGAACATCCGTGGCATGAAAGAACTCCACCATCGCCTCATCGCCCTCAATCTCACCCATTTCATGAACCGGGAACTTTCCGTTGATACGGGAAAACATCCCGGTTCGTTGACAGGTCAGTATTTGTACGGGCAATTCCGCAGGCAGCAATTCGATCGCTTTTAGCGCGTACTCAAAGCCTTTAAACGAACCTTCGAGAGCGCGCATACCTATAACAAGACGGTCCGCAGACAAACCCAGCTTGACTTTGGCCGCTTGTTTTTCGCCAGGGGAAAAAATATCCAGGTTTAATCCGAAAGGAATTAAATGGAGCGGAAATTGCCCAAGCAGCGGCGACTGCTCAACAAGGCGCTGCATCCATCGACTTGCGACCACCAAATGCATCTTGGAATTTCGATACGAAAAACTCTTTAACTTGAAATTAAGCGCAGCAGTGTCCCGCCTGAGGGGAAATGGATAGTCCAGATGCGGGCACGGATTGCATCCTGACTTCCAGCCTTCGCAATCAAGTGGGTGTATGCAATGACCCGTCAAGGCCCATGGATCATGCAGTGACCATACACTTGGTTTTTTTCGTGTCAGCCACGGCAAAGCAAGATAACTGAAAAACTGGTTGTGGATGATGTGATAGTGGATCACATCCGCATCCTTGAAAGCCTGATTAAACGGCAACAGAAAAGACTGCGGGTACAGAACGTTATGCACCCCCAATACGTCCTCAACCTTGCGGACTCTATAGGCTAGCGATTCGGTAACCCGGCTGATCCGGGTGGGTACAAGCGATATGGATTCCGGGCTTGTGGATTGCTTCACACTGACGGCTTGCCGTGCGTAGTGACCGTGGCTCTGCAGCCAGGATGCCAAAGCTCCTCCATTGAACCGACGTCCCATCACATCGGTGTAGTTCACTTGCAGTACGTTCATCTACTAGCCAATCCGCCAAAGCGCCAGGCATTTGTCGCCAAACAACCCGTTACCTTCTGTGCACGCTTCGTTGATATAGCGCTCCGGCTTGGGCAGGTTGTAAGGCGCATGTTCGAGATTCAACGGACGCCAAATATCCCCCTCATAAAGATCGCTATTGGAGGTGCGTTCAGTGAACGTAGTCGTTAACAGCCATTTCGCTCCGCTAGTGCGAAACGTCTCAAGCGCAGACAAACCATCGGCGTAATTCAGGTGAACCAAGCAGTCCCGGCAGAAAATCATGTCCGCAACGGGCAGGGGACCGGTAATGATATTGATTCTCTGAAAACTACGCCTCTCGTTGCCATACTCGGCAGAGTTTTTATCGACGATGGTTTGAACGACATCGCCGCCCGTGTATTTCACATCACCAAGATCTACATAGCGCATCCAGTTGAAATCCCCGCAAGGCACGTCGAGAAAATGCTTGATGCCCAGCTCCTTGAGCAACAGCGGGATCTCACGGCTAATCACGTGAGTTTGCTCTAGCGTCGACCCGCCACCGGATCTTGATTCCGTTCCTTCAAACCCGTTGTCCTGGTAAATTCCCTCGAAATCCAGCGAGGCCTTCTTCCCGCTCGGATGTTTTTTTTGCGAAATGGCAGGCAACGCGGGATCGGATGCGCGAATACCGCGTAAGTAGGCAAGAACGGGCGAAGGAAGAATGGCGCGAATAAAGCGTTTAATCATAAAAATGCTTGGCCTCATGACGATTATTTGTATTCCCACCGGAAGGAAACTCGGCTTCGACGAATTGAATACGCGGGAAGCGCATTTTCGCAGCAACCCAGCGGAAAGATAGACATGGATTACTGCGAATCGGAAGGCCGCGCGATTGCATAGAGATAGTAGGCTCCAGCAGCAAAGGTGATAGATTTGACGGCCAAGCCTACTGGAGGGCTCTCCTCCAGATCCGTCCGCTTATGCGTGATCGGGTCATAAACGACGTAATCGATCTTTTTACGTAAAGCAAATGCCCAGATGCTTTCCCCTTTTTCGACGTCATACAAGGTATAGAAAGACGTCAACATGCGGCTCGGTAGCGCTTCACTCGAATATGACAACAGAAGCACCCTCACATCACTTCTGGGATCGGTCTCCAGGTATTGCATGCGAGATAACAATGGTGATGCAGCGCCGTTACCTTTTAACGCCGCTAACAGAGGTTCTGTGAAATTGAGAAAGGAAAATCTTGTACTTTGAAGATTGAAACAAAGCAGAAGACCTACAGCAAGTCCGGCGGACCAGGCAAGTACCGGCTTCCTTTCTGCCCATTGTTGATATCCCAAAATCAAGACGAGTCCCGGTACTAGCAATGCGGGGAAGAAGTAACGGGGCGCAATGACTGATGGTCTAAGCAGCACCCAAACACACATACCGACCAAGCCGCCGGCAGCCAACCACATCGCCTTTTTTCCACCCTCAGATTGCCAAGGTCTCATCAACAACGCGGGAATGAGCATGAGCCACATAGGCGAAATGCCGCCGTGCTGCATCGGGTACTTGCCGAAAGTCACCGCAAATGGGTAGGTTCTCACGATCCAGCGGGTGTACTCGGCGTTGAACCAGACTTGGTCTACATCGAATTTGGGGGTGGTTTCGCGCAAGCGAAGAATCGGTGCAAATGGGTCGCCAAACAAAATCCCGTTCTTGATCCACCAGCCGAAGATAAACGCGCAAACGACGGCACCTGTCGCGATCAATGCAATAGCCAGGAGCTTTTTAGGGTCCTTCCACCAAATCCCCACCAGCGGGATGCCCAGTACGAATGGCAGTATCAGTGCATAAGACAGCTTGGCCATCACCGCGCAACCAGCCAGAAAACCAAACAGGAATATTTCGCGGCGTACCAATGATGACGCCTGGAGTCCCGGCATACACAGCAGGGCGGCGAGAAAATACATCAATCCTACAAGGTCGGTTTTCCCATCCCACGCGACCAGTGTCACCGCGGAACTTGTCATGGCGAAAGCCACAAATACCCAGGCCGAATCAGTGGAGGCTCTGACTGCTTTCGCAGATTGCCAAAGCAGCGCAAGAATGGCCAGCAGCACCGGCCATATCGAAAACTTGGCGGCAATGAATCCCAGCGTATCTCCACCGAAAAGATACATAGGCACATAAGGCATTTCCGCAAGCGCGGGAAGGACCCCAAAGGACTCATAGGCAGCAAGCAGCGTGTAGGATCCAGTGGCTGCTATCAACTTGGGCTGAGCCATATAGTAGGCAAGCGCGTCCGTTCCAGGCATGGAAAACGAGGCCGCCAACAAGCCGAACGCCAACACGATGACGCCGCAGGCAACGGCGCGGGACAACAGCGATTGGGGAATCACCTGGATCAGATCGGGCCGCCGAAAGCGCATCGGCACAAGCAGCAAACTGCCGACTATCAGCGCAGAGAACAGTGCAAGAACCCAAGGCCATCGGAACAAACCGGCCACCGCGACCAACTGCAACATGATGGCAAGCAGTGCATGGCCCAAGGCAAAAGTCGGGACCAGGCCTTGCCGCGTTTCGGCCTTCCAGTCGAACAGGCGCCCAGCACACCAGGCCGTCACCGCGTAGACGGTCACGAGCCCCGCGGCACTTGCAGCAAGGAGAAGAATCGAGAGATTAGAAAATGTAGTCACGATAGAAGAGCTTTTGGACTAACTGGGCAAGCCAGACAGGGGCCTCCATGAATGGGGTGGCGCCCCAAGCCAGCAGCAATAACCCGATCAGCCAAAGGCAAAGCAATAGCAGCAGCAGGCCTTCCCGGACGGGATGCGATTTATCTGGTTTACTCAAAGTCATCCCCATAGAACTCCCCAGGGTTCTTGGCCTTGCGCATAGAGCCCAAAGCCTGATCAGCCATCATGGTCCACCGCGCGATCTCGTTTAAGCAACTCAAAGATCTTTTCCCGACCGGGCAAGAGCACGAAGAACAGACCGCCGAGCGTAGTCGCGAACAACACGATGGCATGATAGAAAAGAGTGAAGGCGAGAGCTGCGGGTCCCGTCACGCTCACCAATGCCAGCGCCTTCAAAGAGAAATATTCGAATGTCCCGATAAATCCAGGCGAAGAGGGAATCATTGTGCCAACGGCAATGGCCAGCATCACAAAGAGCAGCGGCATGAACCCCAGCTGTATACCCATGGAGCGGGCGATCAGCAACATGATCACCACCTCCAGCGCCCAAATCACCAACGAATAAGCCGCGAAGAAAATAATCTCGCGCGGCCTGATCCCGTCCCTGATTCCTGAAATCAGGTTGTCCACGACGGCAAGAATCCGGTTATAGATGCCCACGGGAAGGAAGCGCAGATAACGCACCAGCAACGCCTGCAAGCCGCCGCCGAACACCGGCACCATAACCAGAACCGCGCAACCAACCAGCGAAGAAACCGCCAGAACATATCCGCCACTGCGAATCCATGCGCTGGCCGGCAGAACAATCAGCACCATCGCGATCAGGCAAGCGGTAATCAACAGGTCGCCGACTTTCTCTATGACCACCGTGGCGAGTACCGTGCTCTTGGAAATGGAAGCTCGGCGGCCAAGCAGGTAGATCCGCGCGATATCGCCTGCCCGCGCGGGCAACAGGTTGTTCATCATGTAGCCAACCATCAGCGCGCGTAGCAGTGTGCCGGCTTTGGGCTTGAGATCGGAATGAAACAATGCCTGCCAGCGTATGGCGCGCAAGAGATAGTTGGCAGGGAAAAGCAGGGGCAATACGAGCAGGTATGAAATATCGGCGCCAGCAAGGTATTTAAGTACGTCGCCAATGTCATAGCTGGAGATGATCCAGCCTGCCAAGGCAAGGCTAAAACACATCCCCAGGATATTCTTGTACTTCACTTCTGAACCTTAGGTGCAGCATCGAGTACCACTTGACCAAGCACTTCGCTCATATCGCTTGCCACTTTTTTCCAATAGAGATTCTCGCGCGCGAATTTTTTCCCGCCGGTCCCGACGCGCCGTCGCATGTTCGGATCGAGAAGCAATGATTCCATCACAGCGGCAATTTTGGCGGGATCCAGGCCGTCACTGAGCATGACGGTTTCTCCGCTAACCAGATCAGCCGTACCAAGCAGGTCGGAAGGAACGTTGGCAACAACCGGCAAGCCGAGGAGCATTGCCTCGAGGGTGGCAGTCCCCAATCCCAGATACCGCCCGGAAAGTGACATGAAATACGCGGCGCTTTGCCGCATCTGTTGCAGAACAAACTCGTGAGCCTGCTCCCCAACCAGGTCAACCTTGTCCGACAACCCGAGCGACTCTATCAAGTCCACCGTTCCGCGGTAATACACATGGCCAACAATTTTCAACCTGAGATGCGGGAATGTTTGGCTCAGTCTTGAAAAGGCCTTGATCAAAGGGAAGAAGTTGCGCTGCTCGGTGACGGCACCTACCCCCAGTATCTGGGAACAAGCCTCGTAATCATGCTCATGGGAAAACAGCAAATCCTCGTTTCCATTCACGCCGAAGTTCACGATGGCCGTTTTTCTGGTAACCCGCTCTCCCTGAATGTCGGAGAGATAGCGGAATATCTCCCGGTCCCATGCAATGATTTTTTGACAGAAAGGGAAAACGCCCCATCCGCAAATGATTCGATCCAGGATATTGAGCACCCGGTCGCGCCTGGGATTCGCTGACTGCAGCTGCGTACCGACGGAGCACACAAGGGGGATGCCCAGCAACTTGCTCGCGAAAATTGCTGGAAACACGATGTCCAGGTAATGATTGACGACAAAAATGACGTCGGGCTTGAACTCTTTGCAAGCCTTGTACAGCCGCGAATAACTCGACGGAAAGAGCGAGGTGAACCGCAGGTGGTTGAAGAAATTCTTCATCGGCACCTTGAATGCCTTCAATTTGGCGATGACCAGTTCTTCACGTTGCAATGCATTGGGGCTGCCGTCCTCAGGCACCTCCACCGTCACAATACCCACCGTGTGGCCACCCGCCTTCAATGCGTTCGACAAATTCAACGCATAGAAAGACGTCCCTGTCCTTATGGGAGGGAACATTGCCGTAACGATCAGGATATTCAAGTGCTGTCTCTTTCTTTTTCTTAATTTCAGTGGTTCTGCATCAGCCCAGCCGTTGCCGGAGCGAGCGAAAGAGCTTATCGGGGGCTGTCGTGCCGTCGCTACCCTCCATCTTCACCAACCGTATTTTCCCGGCCCCGCATGCAACTTCCACGAAGTCCTCGCCGATCTCGGTGACCTGCCCCGGAACAGCGAGGAAATTTTCTGGCGGGGCCAGTTCCGCGCCCCAGACAATCAGCTTCGCATCTTCAAGATAGCAAAAAGCTCCGGCAAACGGCTTGGTGCTGGCATTGATCAACCTCAGGATGTCGACGTTGCTTTCACCCCATTTGATACGCCCATCTTCGGGCTTTCTCGGGTAACAGCGCAGAGCGTCCTTGGGATCTTTCGACTGGCGCTCCACAACGTAGGCGGCGTCTTGCTCAAGCCTCGTCAATGCTTCTTCAAAAAGATAGGGGATGCGCTCGCTCATCCAGTCATAGGCTTGCGTCACGGTCGTATTGATATCAATGGGAAGAAACTCGCGCGCGACGATGTCGCCGCTATCGAGTTCGCCACCAATCATCCGGTGAATACAAAGCCCGATTCGCTCCTCGCCGTTGATGATCGCCCATGCCTGGCAAGCGTTGCCGCGATAGCGCGGGAGATCGCCGGCATGAGCGTTCAGAATTCCCAAAGGAAAGAGATCGATGACGGATTGGGGTATCACGCCGCTGTAGTTCAAACTGACGCCGATATCAATTTCGGGCATTGAGCGGATCTGCGCGGCGATCTCCTCAATACGGGGGGTATGAACGAAGGGGACGCCCAGATTCTCGGCAAGCGCCTTGAAGTCACCCGATGTTTTGGTGTACTCGGGCGCCTCTTTTGCGGTGACGATCAACGCCACCTGGTGCCCCTGGGAAATCAGCCTCGGCACCATTCCGTACAGAATTTCCGTCCGCCCTATTATTGCTACACGCATTTTTTATCCCCTGAACTCCAAAATAACCGACGTGCACCCGCACCTGCAAGGCCGCCGTTGTTGATGACGCCCCAGGTATCTGGCCGTACTCGGAGAAGTGCGAAAAGATGCCGGTGCACGCCAATCCATGTTTAAGTCTCGACGCATCCAGCGCTCGACACATAAACCCCGGTTTCGCCTTGCGATTGACCAGTCACATTTTTTGTATCAACGCGGAAAATTTCGAGTCTGTTTCAATGCCCCGACAAGCCAGTTCACCAACCTTCAGGCCAGCGGCGTGCAAATCGACCACGGGACGCGCGCCCAGATGCGCCAGCGTAAATCCCATACGACGAGAAGGTAACTCTCTATCCGGATAGACCCGCACGCCATTGGCGCTCATGCCTCGCACATCGGAGCGGCCGGCAAAGCAAACCACCACACCACCTGGCATCAGCCGGGACACATCAGCGGCCGTCACATCGCCACTTTCGCCGATGATTTCATCAAGGCGGGCATAGTCCGCCAGAATGATTGCATCCGCGCCAGCAATGACCTCTCGAGTCAGGCGATCAACACGTATGACGTCAACGCCATTGACCTGCAGACGTCGTTCTATGACCCGCCCAAAATTATCCCCGCTCGCAACGACGACCTTGCTCCGGTGGATTTCGATGCCGGCCTCGAACAGCATCTTCAAAGCCAGCCATCCGCTGTAGGCAAAGACATCAATCGCCGGAAAATCCTCGTTGGTTGCGCAAACATGCACACCTTGCTGCCGGCAAACGGTCAAATCCAGGTCTTGCGGCCGGTATTCCCAAGCCTCGCACATCAGCGGGATCACGCTCCCCCGGCGCATGGACAGCACAACCTTCGCGTCAAGAGGGCGGACAAACCCGAGGTTGGTCACAATGTCGGCTTCGGCAAACAACTCAACGCGCCGCTCCCGGAATATTTCGACACGTTGCGGCAAACCGCACAGGCTCTCCAAGGACCGGGTTTGGCGTATGACCTCGTCCGCTGTCGCGTAGGGGGAGTCCGCCGTGATCGCGAGTACACGCTCGGCGCCGGCCATGGCGGCGATCACCGGCGTCACGGCATAGGGACCGCTTGCAGCCTCCGTCAGCACGGTAAGACCGGTCAGGTCAAGCTCGAGTTTGAAGATCGCTTGCTTGATAAGCTGCGCGGTCCGCGCGAGGTTTGGAATTTCAGCCGTCATACGCACATCACCTTGGGGCGGTGAACATTCCAATGGAAGCAGCCATCAGCGACCTGCAGTTTTTTCCAGGGAGTCGCAGATAAACCGGAGTTCATCAGGTGTCAGCATGCCGCGCAGAGGCAGCACCAATCCGTCCTGGTAGAGTTTCGTGGATATGGGGCAGCTTGCGGCGTCAACACCGTATTTGCGCTGGAAATACGTGAGGCAATTGAGCGCATGGGCACCCAGGTTGACCTCGATACCCAGATCGATCATCGCTGCTTTGACCCGCTCGCGCGCGCCGCCGCGGATGACAACCATAAAGCTCTGCCAGGAATGGCCCGCGCTGTCCCGCGGCAACTCCACTTGCGCATTGCCTTCCAACCGGGCGAAATAGGTTTTAACCATCTTCTTTCGGGCTTCAAGCTCCTGCGCGAATCTTCCGATCTGATTGATACCCAAGGCAGCCTGGAAATTGGTCAGGCGGTAGTTCAATCCGGCCTCGGTGAAATCCATGCGCCCGTTGACAGGCTGGGTTCCATGGTTCCTCAGGCGCTTCGACAGCGTGACCAAGTCGGCGTTGCGCGACATCATCGCCCCACCCTCTCCGGTCGTGATCGCCTTGCGGGGATGAAAGGAGAAGCAGGCCATGTCGCTGTAGTAGCCTGGATGAAAGCCATCCGCGATCGTGCCAAGCGCACATGCGGCGTCTTCGATGACCTTGATGCCACGGCTTGCGGCCAACTCGGTAATGCGTTTGACTTCGACGGGAAAGCCGAACTCGTGCACCAGCATGATGGCCTTGATGTCCCGGCCCTCAGGCGAGGAAAGCACCTCTTCCACTGCCTGCGGCGTGACCACATAACTTTGCGGATCGACATCGCAGAGCACCACGCTGGCGCCGACGAGTTCGACGGCGTTGGCGGTGGCTGGGTAGGTAAAAGCCGGCACCAGGACCTTGTCGCCGGGGCCTATTCCCAGCGCAAGCAGCGCCAGGTGCAAGGCGGAAGTCCCGGAGGAAACGGCGGCGCAATGCGGAATGCCCGAAAACTCGGCCAGTGCCGCCTCAAACTCTTCAACGGCCTTACCCTGGACGAGCTGGCCGCTTTTGACAACCTCGACCATGCGGGCGATGTCATCATCACGAATATCAGGGACGGCCAGGCGAATCACAGCAGGTTCTGCCGAAACCAGACAGCCGTTTTCTGCACACCTTCTTCGAGGTCAACCTTGGCGGAAAAGCCCAGCAGTTCCTTGGCCTTGGCGGTTTCCGGAATTCGCAGCTCGATATCGGCGGACAGCGCGGGCTTGAATTCGATTTTGGATTTGGAATCAAGCACGCGGCAGACGGCTTCCGCAAGGCCGAAGATGGTCGTCACGGCCCGCGCATTGCCCACATTGAACGACTCGCCAATGGCGCGCTTGTCTTCAAGCGCCAGCATCAGGCACTCCACCATGTCGTCGATATAACACCATGCGCGAATCTGCGTTCCGTCGCCGTAGATGGTGATAGGTTCATTTTTGAGCGCACGGCGGACAAATATCTGCAGCGCGCCTTCACCCGTCTGGCCGGGGCCGTAAACATTGAAAGGGCGTACCGTGACCACCGGAAGGCCGAGCTCTTTGAAGTACGAATGCGCAAGATGTTCGCCTGCCAGCTTGCTGACGGCATAAACCCAACGCGCTTCACCCGCGGAACCCGCGACGGTTTGCGTCGTCTCCGCAACACGGTAGGCCATGGAGCCGAACACTTCCGACGTGGAGAAGTCCAGGACGCGGTCCTTGATCTTGTTCTGGTGCGCGGCCCTGAGCACATTGGCCGTGCCTATCATGTTGACCTCCATGGTCCGCACGGGAGACTTGATCACCGTGTCGATGCCGGCGATGGCGGCGGCGTGCACCACGATGTCGGCTCCGGCCATGGCCTCGCTAACCGCGTTGAAGTCCAGAACATCGCCCTTGACCAGGTGGATGTTTTTGTTCTTGCCCAACTCGGAGTGCTGCAGCGTGTTGCGATCAAGGTTGTCAAACAACACCATCTCGTTGTCGGCGCAAAGGCGGGACGCCAGCGTGGAGCCGATAAAACCAGCGCCGCCGGTGATGAAGATTTTTTTGCCTTTGATTGCCATCGCGAATCCTGTTATTGGAAGAAATAGACGGCATCCAGACCCATTGCCGACCGTTACTAGCGATGTGAGCCATCAGTGTGCCGACCAGATGCCGAAATGTTGATTTTAGCTGCTCCCGGCCTTTGGCCGGGTATCGCATCAGCCCGAAAGAGCGTCGGCGAGGGCATTCACGATAAACGCCTGCGTTGATTCGGTGAGATACGGATGCATGGGCAGGCTGATCACCGTAGCGGCGGCCGCATCACTGAGCGGCGTGCAATCCGCGCTGCCAAGGTGCAGGTAGGCCGGCTGCCGGTTGAGTGCGACCGGATAGTGGACCGCCGTGGGAACCCCTGCGGACTGCAGCTTTTTCTGGACAGCATCGCGATTCTGGACAAAAACCGTGAATTGGGCCCATACGCAGGTCCTGTCGGGCCTGACCGCGAGCAGGCTGGCCGGAACACCCGCCTCGCGCATCAACTCCGCGTAGCGTTGGCCCAAGGCCAGCCGGCTTTGAATCTCTGCCTCAAAGGTTTCCAATTTTGCCAGCACGACGGCACACTGCAGGGTATCCATGCGCCCCCCCACACCCACACGGGTATGGTGGTAGCGCCTTTCCTGGCCGTGCACGCGGATCTCGCGCATGGCCTTGGCCAGCTCGTCATCGTTCGTGAAAATCGCGCCTCCGTCGCCGTAGCAACCCAGTGGCTTGCTGGGGAAAAAACTGGTGCACCCAATGGTTGAGAGATTGCAGCTCTTCCTGCCCCGGTACGTCGCCCCGAAACTCTGGGCAGCATCCTCGATCACGGCAATATTCCCATTTCGAGCCGCGATGGCGTTGATCTCGTCCATGTCGGCGGTCTGGCCGTACAAGCCCACAGGCATGATGGCCTTGGTCCTGGGGGTGATTTTGGCTTCGATCAGGCGCCAGTCGATGTTGCAGGTGTCCGGCTCAATATCGACAAAAACAGGGATTGCGCCCAGCAGGACAATGACTTCCGCCGTGGCGATGAAGGTAAACGGCGTGGTGATGACTTCATCACCGGCTTTCAGGTCCAGCGCCATCAGCGCGATCAGCAAGGCCTCGGTCCCCGAAGCCACGGTAATGCAATGCCTGGCGCCCACGAATTCCTGCAGCTTGACCTCGAGTTCCTTGACTTCGGGGCCCATGATGTACTGGCCGTGGTCCAGCACCTGCTGGATGCGGGCATTGATGGGCTCGCGCATCCGCGCGTACTGCGATTTCAGGTCGATGAATTCAATTTTGGGTGTCATAGGGCAACGCAGCTGTTTTTGTCGATCAGGTAAGCCAGGCCGCAAGCACAGCGAACCTCGCCCTCACCCTTGAGCTGCACGCCGCATTTGCACATCCAGCCCCTGCGGCGCGCCGGCATGCCTAGCATCAGCGCATGGGCGGGCACGTCGCGATTGACCACGGCGCCGGCTCCGATGAAGGCGTAGGAGCCGATGTCCACCCCGCATACGATGGTGCAGTTGGCGCCCAGCGTGGCGCCCCGCCTTACATGGGTCTTGCGGTATTCGTCCTTGCGCGTAATGGCGGAGCGGGGGTTGTACACGTTGGTGAAGACCATGCTGGGGCCGCAAAAAACGTCGTCCTCCAGCCTGACTGCGTCATAGACCGAGACGTTGTTTTGTATCTTGACGTTGTCGCCGATGACGACGTCATTGCCCACAAAAACATTCTGTCCGAGCGAGCAGCCTTTGCCGATCTTGGCGCCGCCGCAGACATGCACCCAATGCCAGACACGCGTTGCTTCGCCTATGCTCGCGCCCTCGTCGACAATGGCACTGGGATGGATCTTGACGGCCACGTCAGTAGTCCAACGGAAGCGCAATGCGCTTGCCGTCGCGCGCGGAAAGATAGGCGGCGATCAGCACTTCGAGGGATTTCAGGCCTTCGCGGCCATCGGTGTCGGGCTCCGCCTCGCCCCGCAGCACCTTGATGACGTTGTCGTAATACAGGGGATGGCCAAAACCATAGACGGAGGTGGTGGCATAGCTCGCATCCTGAACCTTGGCGTCGTCTTCGTGCGGTTCGGAAAATTGCCAGTGCTGGATCTCGTTGACCGCAACACCACCCACCTTGACCGTGCCCTTCTCGCCGATGATGGTGATGCTGCCTTCGAGGTTTTTCGGGTAGGTCAGCATGGTCACGTTCATCGAACCCAGGGCGCCGGAGCGCCACCTGACGCTGATGACGCCGGTGTCCTCCACCTCGATATCGCGCGCCAGCGTCGCCGTGTAGGCCTGAATGCTTTCGATGGGCCCGATCAGCCAGTCAAGAAGGTCCACATAGTGGCTGGCCTGGTTCATGAAGGCGCCGCCGTCATATTCCCACGTGCCGCGCCAGGCCGCACTGTCGTAGTACTCCTGCGGCCGTGTCCAGAACACGTTGATGTTGACCATGTAAATACGGCCGAAGCGCCCCTGCTGTACTGCGCGCTTGAGCAATTGCAAGGTGGCGTTTTTTCGATTCTGCTTGACCACAAACAGGCGGACATTCGCGTCATCGCAAGCCTTGACCATTTGCAAGCCGTCGTTCCATCGCGTGGCCATGGGCTTTTCCGTCATGACGTTCAGGCCGGCCGCGGCCACCAGCATGGCCTGCTCCGGATGGGACCCGCTGGGGGTCGTGAGCACCACGATATCGGCATCCGTATCTTCCAGCATATCGGCAAGGCTGCCATAAGGCCTGGCACCGGTTTCGGCGGCCGCGGATTGCAAAGCCTCGCTGTTGATGTCGCAAACGCCCACGAGTTCGGCGTGTTCGGCATGCTGCCTGAGCGCGGCAAAGTGATTTCGGGCGATGCGCCCGCAACCAACAATTGCAAAGCGGATTTTTCTGCCGGTGATGGGGGCGGGCCAGCGGCGCATGTCAGGCTTTCACAAGGGTTAGAAGGGTCTGCATTCCGAGATTAGCGGTCATTTTTATGCTCACACGAACTTAGCGATGAAGTGATTGCAACTTGACGCCTCACAGTCGCAGATCCACAGCATTGCTCGGGAGCACATACTTGAGGTCGTAGAGGACGTTGACCGGCCGGCCGAGGGCGCGAATGGCCTGCGCCCCCATAGCACGGAATTCGTTGTGTGCAACAGCAAGAACAATCGCATCATAGACACCGGGCTGCGGTTGCTCGATCGGGGAAACGCCATATTCCTCAAACGCTTCCTCCGGGGAAACCCACGGGTCATAGATGTCGACTTTGCAGTTGTATTCCTCGAGTTCCGCAACGATATCGACAACACGCGTGTTTCTTAAATCAGGACAGTTTTCCTTAAAGGCAAGCCCCATCACCAACACGCGCGCGCCATCGACCTGAATGCGTTTCTTTGTCATTGATTTGACCAACTGGGCTACGGCATACACGCCCATTCCGTCATTCAAGCGCCTTCCCGCCAGAATGATCTCCGGGTGGTAGCCAAGCGCCTGCGCTTTATGCGTGAGGTAATACGGGTCAACGCCGATGCAGTGGCCGCCTACCAAGCCGGGCCGGAAAGGCAGAAAATTCCATTTCGTGCCGGCGGCCTTGAGCACAGCCTCGGTGTCGATGTCCATCTTGTTGAAAATCATCGCGAGCTCATTGATGAGCGCGATATTGAGGTCTCGCTGCGTGTTCTCGATTACCTTGGCCGCCTCGGCGACCTTGATGCTCGGCGCTTTGTGCGTGCCCGCCGTGATGATTTCGTTGTAGAGCGCGTCGACGGTTTCGGCCACATCGGGGGTGGACCCCGACGTTACCTTCATGATCGTCGTCACCCGGTGTTGCTTGTCGCCGGGGTTGATGCGCTCCGGGCTGTAGCCGGCAAAGAAATCCTTATTGAAACGAAGGCCCGAAACCCTCTCCAGCACGGGCACACAATCTTCTTCAGTGGCGCCTGGGTACACCGTTGACTCGTAAATCACGATGTCGCCGGGTTTGAGCACCTTCCCAATGGTTTCACTGGCCCGGATCAGCGGCGTCAAGTCCGGGCGTTTGTATTGATCGATCGGCGTCGGGACAGTCACGATGAAGACGTTGCAAGAACGCAGATCGTCGATGTCCGTCGAAAAACTCAGCTGCCGCGCCTGCTTCAGTTCCTCAGGTTCTGTTTCAAGCGTGTGGTCTTTGCCCGACTGGAGCTCCGCAATGCGCTTGGCATTGATGTCAAAGCCGACGACCGGCCGTTTCTTCCCAAATTCAACGGCGAGCGGAAGCCCCACATAGCCCAAACCGATGATGGCGAGTTTCAATTTTTCGTTCATGATCATGCGCAAAGTATCAGTGAGTATTGGAACTCAGATCGCGGACATACCAGTCCATCGCCTCTTTCATGCCCTCGGCAATGGTGTGCGTCGGCCGGTAACCCAGTCTCGAATGGGCCTTTTCGATGCTGGCCAGAGAATGGCGGACATCGCCCTCCCGAAAATCGCGGTATTGCGGCTCCTGCACGGACAACCCCGGCAGATGCCGCTGGAGTTCGCTCCTGATCAGATGGTACAGGCCGTTCAGGGTCGTGCGGTCCCCCACGGCCACGTTGTAGACCTGATTGAAAGCGTCAGAATTTTCCCGGGTTGCCGCCAGCAAATTGGCCTGGATCGCGTTCTGCACATAACAAAAGTCGCGACTGGTTTCACCGTCGCCATTGATGAATACCGGCTCACCCTTGAGCATTGCGGCAATCCACTTGGGTATCACCGCGGCATAGGCTCCGGCGGGATTCTGCCGCGGGCCAAAAACATTGAAGTACCGTAAGCCAATGGTATTCAAGCCATAACAGCGCCCGAAAACCTCGGCGTACAACTCGTTGACCAGCTTGGTCACCGCATAAGGTGACAAAGGCTTGCCGATTCGGTCTTCAATTTTCGGCAGGTCCGGGTGATCGCCATAGGTCGAACTCGAGGCGGCATAGACGAAGCGCTGGATACCCGCATCCCGGCTGGCGACCAGCATATTGAGAAAACCGTCAATGTTCGCCCGATTGGTGCGGATCGGGTCTTGCAGCGAGCGCGGCACAGAACCCAGCGCCGCTTGGTGCAGAACGATATCGGCGCTTTTGACGGCCTCGCGGCAGGCGTCCAGCTCGGCAATATCTCCCTCGACCAGCCGGAAATTCTCCCAGCGGGTTACGCCCACCGCCCCGGCCACCTGCTCGAGGTTTTCACGCCGGCCCGTCGCGAAGTTATCCAGTCCAATCACCTGCTGATCCAGGGCCAGCAAAGTTTCGAGCAGGTTAGACCCAATAAAACCCGCGACGCCGGTCACCAGCCATTTGCGCGGAGTTTCCCTGAGCCGCGATTTCAGCGCCTGGTACTCAGTTATTGCAGGTTGATCCAAACTTGGCATTGATCCCATTCCAATTCAAGCAAACCTGGAAGACTTGTTCCAGATCATCTATGTAAAGCTAATTAGCTGTGTATCCACCAGTAAAGGCCGGTCGGCGGGATGCCTTGACCGCCGAACGAGACAGGCATCTCGTACCCTCAAGGTTGCATCGTCGACGCGTTTCCAACTTCCGCCAACATGCGGGCTACCCCTTGTTGCCACGCCGGAAGCTGCAGGCCAAAAGCGCCACAAAGTTTGGCGGTGTTCAAGCGCGAATTATGCGGGCGGGCCGCGGGCGTCCGGAAGGCCGATGTGGCCACAGGGTCCACCGCATCAGGGGACGCTTTGAGCGCCCTGCCGCTTTTCGCGGCGCATTCGAGGACAAACCGGGCATAACCATGCCACGAAGTCTCACCCGAAGCCGCCACGTGATAGGTTCCCGCAAAACCAGTCGCCGGCCCCGCCAGCGCGCTGCGCAGCATGTGGGCCGTCACGTCGGCCAGCAGGTCGGCCCCCGTCGGCGCGCCGAACTGGTCGCTGACGACCGTCAAGCGGTCGCGTTCGGCGGCCAGGCGCAGCATGGTTTTGGCGAAGTTGCCGCCCCGGGCCGCGTAAACCCAGCTGGTGCGCAAGATCAGGTGCCGGGCGCATGCCGCCGCGATGCGCTGCTCGCCTTCAAGCTTGGTCCGGCCGTAAACGCTGAGCGGCCCGGTGGGGTCGCTCTCTTCCCATGGCTTGCTTCCGCTGCCGTCAAACACATAGTCCGTCGAATAGTGCAGCAGCCATGCGCCGGCGGCGCTGGCGGCCTCGGCCAGCACGCCGGGAGCCTCCGCATTCACGGTGTGCGCGGTCGCGGCATCGCTTTCGGCCTTGTCGACGGCGGTATAGGCTGCGGCATTGACGATGACCGTGGGCCTGACTTTTTGCACCGTCTCGCGGATTCCGTCCACGTTGGTGAGGTCGCCGCAGAAGTCCGTGCTGTGGCGGTCCAGGGCAACCAGTTCACCAAGCGGCGCCAGGCTGCGCTGCAGTTCCCAGCCCACCTGCCCGTTCTTGCCGAAAAGCAATATTTTCATGCGCGCGCTCAGGCGGCGGCCGTCGCGTACTGGGTCTCGACCCAATCGCGGTAGGCGCCGCTTTGCACATGCGTGACCCATTCGGGGTTGTCCAGGTACCACTGCACGGTCTTGCGGATGCCGGTCTCAAAGGTCTCGGCGGGCTTCCACCCCAATTCCTGCATCATCTTGCTGGGGTCAATGGCGTAGCGGCGGTCATGGCCGGGCCTGTCCTTGATGAAGGTAATCTGTTCGCGGTAGCTGCCACCGGTGCGCGGGCGCAGTTCGTCGAGCAAGGCGCACACCGCATGGACGATGTCGATATTGGGTTTTTCGTTGTTGCCGCCTATGTTGTAGGTCTCGCCGGGTTTGCCGGCTTCGAGCACGCGGCGTATGCCGCTGCAGTGGTCCTTGACATACAGCCAGTCGCGCACCTGCTGGCCGTCGCCGTAAACCGGCAGCGGCTTGCCGGCCAGGGCGTTGACGATCAGGAGCGGGATCAGCTTTTCGGGGAAATGGTAGGGGCCGTAATTGTTGGAACAATTGGTGGTGAGCACCGGCAAGCCGTAGGTGTGGTGGTAGGCCCGGGTCAGGTGGTCGCTTGCCGCCTTGCTGGCTGAATAGGGGCTGTTCGGCTCATAGCGGTTTGTCTCGCTGAAAGCGGGGTCGGCTGGTTTCAGCGAACCATACACCTCGTCCGTGGAGACCTGCAGGAAACGGAACGCGGCCTTCTCATCAGCCGGCAGGCCGGACCAGTACTGGCGGGCAGCCTCCAGCAGGCGAAAGGTGCCCACAATGTTGGTCTGTATGAAGGCTTCGGGGTCGGAGATGGAACGGTCCACATGCGATTCAGCCGCGAAATGAAGAATGGCGCGCGGCCGGTGCCTGGCCAGCAACTCAGCAACGAAGGCGCTGTCGCCGATGTCGCCCCGGACAAAAATATGCCGCGGATCGCCTTTCAAAGGCGCCAGGGTTTCCATATTGCCGGCATAGGTGAGTTTGTCCAGGTTCACGACGGGCTCGTCGCTGCGGGCCAGCCAGTCGAGGACAAAATTGGCGCCGATAAAACCGGCTCCCCCGGTAACCAAAATCATGAGTTCACCCTTCCATATGCCGCGAATGCACCACCGATATCCATTGACGCATCGCTGATGCGCCGCTGGTGTACCGCGGCGGTGCGGTACCGGCTCACATTATGCCCGTGGCCTTACGGTGGGAAAGCCGGAAACGCGGACCGCAGGAGCACGGCCTAGGGGTCTCAATCCTCCAGCAAGCGCACCTTCACGGTTTTCCCCTTGACCCGGCCTGTCGAAAGCTTACGCAGCGCCTCGGCCGCGATGCGGCGGTCCACGGCAACGTAGGTGGAGAACTCATTGACATTGATCTTGCCGACCTGCTCACGCGTAAAGCCGGCCTCGCCAGTCAATGCGCCCAGCACGTCGCCGGCGCGGATTTTTTCTTTGCGGCCGCCGACGATCTGCAAGGTGACCATGGGCGGCAGCAGCGGTTCATTGCTCGCAGGCGTCAGTTCGGTCAGTTTGTGCCACGCGGACTCGGTTTTCTGCAGCACTTCGATTTTGCCGACGTAACCCATCTCGTCCATGCTGGCCAGGCTGATGGCCCAGCCCTCTTCGTCGGCACGGCCGGTGCGGCCGATGCGGTGGATGTGCACCTCGGCATCCGGCGTGACGTCGACATTGATCACCATCTCAAGTTGTGCGATGTCCAGGCCGCGGGCGGCCACGTCGGTGGCCACCAGCACCGAACAGCTGCGGTTGGAAAACTGCACCAGCACCTGGTCGCGCTCGCGCTGCTCCAGCTCACCGAACAGCGCCAGCGCGCTGAAACCCTGCTCCCTCAGATAGGACACCAGGGCGCGGCACTGCGACTTGGTGTTGCAGAACGCCAGCGTGCTGGCCGGGCGAAAGTGCCGCAGCACTTGCGCAACGGCGCCCAGGCGGGCTTCGTCATGGTCGCTGTCGGGCACCTGGTACCAGCGCTGCTGTATCTTGGTTTTTTCATGCTGGGCCTCTACCCTGATGGTTTGCGGCGCCTTCATGAACTGTTGGCTGAGCTTGGCGATACCTTCGGGATAGGTTGCCGAGAACAGAAGGGTCTGCCGCTCTTTGGGGCACTGCTTGGCGACGGTGACGATGTCTTCGAAAAATCCCATGTCCAGCATGCGGTCGGCCTCATCGAGCACCAGCGTGTTCAGCGCTTCCAGGCTCAGGTTGCCGCGCGCAAGGTGGTCCATGATGCGGCCGGGGGTGCCGACCACGATGTGCGCGCCGTTTTCCAGGCTGGCGGTCTGGTTGCGCAGCGGCACGCCGCCGCACAGCACCACGACCTTGATGTTTTCCTCGGCGCGCGCCAGACGCCGGATCTCTGTCGCCACCTGGTCGGCCAGCTCGCGCGTCGGGCACAGGACCAGGGCCTGCACCGCAAAGCGCCGGGCATTGAGGTTGGCCAGCAAGGGAATCGCAAAGGCCGCGGTCTTGCCGCTGCCGGTCTTGGCCTGGGCGATCAGGTCCTTGCCGAGCAGCGCAGGCGGCAGGCTGGCGGCCTGGATGGGCGTCATGCTGAGGTAGCCCAGCAGTTGCAGGTTGGCCAGCATGGCCGGGTTCAGCGACAGGCTGCTGAAGTCAGTGCTTGCCACGCCGGAAGCCGTGGTCTTGGAAGGAGTGCTCATGCACCGATTATCGGCGCATGGTGTGCGGGCGCCTTCAGCCGCCGGCGCGCGGCACGATGGGCAGCAGCACTTGCGAGGGGTAGCGCGCCGACACATGCACCTGGTTGAGGGCCACCTGTCTGCGCTGCGCCCGGCCTTCGGGCTCGCCGGAGTTGGGGTTCACGTCAAAGCGCGGGAAGTTGCTGCTCGAGATGTCCAGCCGGATGCGATGCCCCTTCCTGAAAAGGTTGGACGTGGGCATGGGTTCAATGCTGATCTCGGCCACTTCGCCGGGCGCCAGCGCTTCGGGGTTCTCCCAGGAGCGCCGGTAACGGCAGCGCAGGATGCCGTCGGTGAGGTTCATGGCGTAACCCTGCGGGTAATCGGCATTGGGCGGGTGCACATCGATCAGCTTGGCGGTGAAGTCGGTGTCAGGCGCGCTCGAGGAAATCCACAGCCTGATGACCACGGGACCCGTCACTTCGAGGTCGTCTTCCAGCACGGGGGTCTCAAACACCAGCACATCCGGCCTGGCCGCGAGCGGCAAGTAAGGCGGCTTCGCGCCGAAAATCCCGCCATGCGGGCGCTGGTCGTAGGCGCCGGCCGTCATCAGGGGTTCGCCCGAGGTGATGGAGCCGCCAATGGTCGGGACTGGGCAGGCTGGGTCGAACTCAAACGCCATCACCGCTTCGCGCTCCTGGGCTTGGGATGGAGCCTGGACCTGCAGCGTACCGTCTTCCCTCAGGTAGTAGGGCCGGAACTCGGAGCCGGGAACCGGCCAGTCGCCGGCCGTGCACCAGCGCCCGCCGTGGTCGAGCCGCCCGCTCGCCGTGCGGCGCCCCGAGCCGCCGCCCATGCGGAAATAGCGCACCGCCGGGTCGTCCCCAGCGCTCGGCGCCTGGCCCTTGAGCCAACGGTCAAACCAGGCCAGGCGAAAAGCCAGGTGGTCTTCCGCCAGCGTTCCATCAAGCGTTGCCTGCGGGCCGAAATCGACGTCGCCGGCAAAGCTCACGCTGCGTTCACCGTGGGTCCAAGGCCCCAGCACCAGGCGCGCCATGCCATTTTTGCGGCGCGAAATGCCGAGGTAGTTGTCCGTGGCGGTCTGCGCATAGGGGTCCCACCAGCCGCACATCAGCAGTGTGGGAATGCCGTCAAAGCAGTCGTAGTGCCCGGCGGCGTAGAGCTCGGGCTGGCGCCAATAGGCGTCGAAGCTGCCGTGCTCCCACTGCTCGAACAGGTAGTTCTCGTACTCGGGCACCCATTTGAGCGGCGAATGCCCGCGCTTCCAGGGCATGGCGGTGAACCAGGCGGCGATATCCTCGGCGGCCAGCGCCGCCCGGATGACCGGATCGCGCTGCGCGGGGCCGGTTCGCTGGGCGTTGGTGTGTGCCCAGGTCGCCTGCTTGAGCTCAAACGCACCACCGTGGCGAATGCCGCCGCGATAGGCATTGGCAAAACCGCCGGCCTCCAGGAACATGGCCGCAAGACCCGGCGGCCGCTGGCTCACCAGCGCGGTCTGCGTGTGCGCCGCGTAAGACAGGCCCATGGTGCCGACGCGGCCATTGCACCAGGGTTGCGCGGCAACCCAGGCGATCGTGTCGTGGCCGTCGTTCGCCTCGCCCAGGTATTTGGTGAAAACGCCTTCCGAGGCAAAGCGCCCCCGGCAATCCTGCAAGACCACGGCGTAGCCGCGGCGCGCAAACCGGGCCGCCATCTCGGCGCGGGAGACGGGGCGCGGGTCGCGTACCGTGCGCTCCCTGACGGTTTCGTTGCTTTTGCCGTAGGGCGTGCGTTCCACCAGCACCGGGAAGGGGCCGGGCAGGGCCTGGCCGTCGCGGGCCGGCAGGTACACGTCCGTCGCAAGGCGTGTGCCGTCGCGCATCACCACCATGACATTGCGCTGGCTTGCCACCTCATGTATCGGCGCTGCCGAGGCTTTGGGCGCCGCTTCCGGCGATTGCATCAAATGTTTCATGCCGCGCTCCGCCTACTCGATCTTGAGCTTGCGCTCGGCAATCAGTTTGGTCCAGCGTGCCGTGTCTTCACGAATGTAGCGGGCCAGGTCCTGCGCGCTGCCGGAGGCCGGCTCACTGCCTTGCGCCACCAGCTGCCGGGCCACTTCGGGGTCACGCAATGCGCGCTGCAAGTCCGTGCTGACCTTGTCCACCACTGCGGCCGGCGTGCGGGCCGGTGCAAACAGGGCATACCAGATGTCGTATTCAAAACCCGGCACGCCCGCTTCGGCCATGGTGGGAAGCTGCGGCAGCAACACGGAACGCCTGGGGCTGGCCACGGCCAGGGCCGTGAGCTTGCCGGTGGTAATTTGGTGCGCCACGCTGGGCACCGCGTTGATGCCCAGCTGGACATGCCCGCCCACCAGTTCGGTGACGGAAGGCGCGGCTCCCTTGTAAGGCACATGGACCATCTCGGTCCCCGTCATCGCCAGGAACATTTCCATGGCCAGGTGGTTGGGGCCGCCCGTGCCGCTGGAGCTGTAGTTGAGCTGCCCGGGCTTGCTTTTCGCGAGCGCGATGAGCTCCTTGACGGATTTCACGCCGATGGAGGGATGCGTGGTCAGCACCGGAGTATTGGTCAGCACTTTGCCCACGGGAGTGAAGTCCCTGGAAGGCTTGTAGGGCAGCTTGCTGTTCAACAGCGGTGTGGTCACGATGCCTGAACCGGCGCCCAGCAGCAAGGTGTAGCCGTCCGCAGGCGCGGTCGCGGCGACTTGCATGCCCGGGACGCCCGGACGGTTGTCGATGACGACCGGCTGGCCCCAGTACTCGGAGAGCTTGCGCGCGACCACACGCATGGCGTTGTCAGCCGCGGCCCCCGCCGGGAACGGGATGATGACGCGCACCGGCTTGTCGGGGTAGCCAGCGGCATTGGCCGCACCCGCCGCTGCGAGAGCGGCAAAGGTGAAGCAGGCAGTGGTCAACAGGAAGAGGCGTCTGCGCATGAAAGTATTCTCCGGGAGAAGACAGAAAAAGGTGGCATCAAAAGTCGTGGCGAATGCCGGCGCCCACTGAGCGGATGGATGCGTTGGCCTTGCTCGAATCGACACCATCCCAGTCATAGAAAGCCTGCAATTCAGTGCGCTTGGACAGGGCGTAGGTATAGGCCAGTTGCTGCCGCTTGCGAACACCCCCCAGCGAAGCCTGCACATCCCGCCGCAGCAGGTTCAGCACCACGGCATGGGCGCCCTGGCTGTATTTGGCGCCCGCGATCCAGTAGTTCACCTGGCGGCGGGTGAGCGCGGTGTTCTGGTAGCTGTCCCGCCCGGCCAGCACATAGGGTTCGATCGCGCCGAAGTCATAGCGCACCCCCGCCTGCCATTTGCTGGAAAACTCGTTGGCCAGCAGGCCGGCCGGACGCGTGTCCTTGCCGAACCCGACACCGGCCTTCAGCGGCCCGCCGGCGTAGTTAAGACCCAGGTCCAGTGATTTGGAGCCATCTTCAACATCGGGCGTGGCCACCGCGCCGCGCAGGTAGTAACGGGCGCGGAAGTCAAAGCCCGCGAAATTGGGGCTGGCATACCCCATGGCATTGGAAACGCGGTTGCGCGCGTTCAGCATCGAGGTTCCGATGGCGGTGGCGCCGGCATCGTTGGCGGCAAAACTGGTGATGGCCGTCACCTGCGAATAAAGCGGTGAGCCTGTCGGGTTGGCGGAGTCCAGCCGCCCCAGCGCAACGGCACCCCACTCGCCGCGCAGCCCGACATAGCTGTTGCGATAGGCCGGAACGGTGGCGGCCCCGGTGTCCGCATCGATGCCCATCTCCATGCCGAACAAGGCCGTCATACCACCGCCCAGGTCTTCTGCGCCCCGAATGCCCAGGCGCGATGCGTTGTCGCGCATTTCCGTCTGCTCCCCTGCAGGACCGGTTTTGGTGCTGTTGATGGTCAGGCGTATCTGCCCATAGACCTGGTTCTGGGCGCTTGCAGGCATAGCGGCCGCGGCAAGCATGAGGCCGGAAAGAAGGATCGCGCAGGCATGAAGGTTCATCAAAAAAGTCCCCCGTCAGTGGTGTGGAAGTTCGGCAGAAGGCTGCTGGGACGGGATTCTGGTGCGCGGGTTTCAGGCCCGCAACGGTATGATGAAACCGCATTGGGCTATGCGATTTGGCGAGGAAGTTGCGGTGCGCGCGGCAGCGCAATAGCATGGCTCTTAGACATGGCCCTTAGAACCGGTTCACGGTCTAAGCGCACGGTGGTGACACTCATCTCAGGCGGACCTCATGCCATGAATTTCAAGCAACTCGAAGTTTTCCAGGCGGTCATGGCCTCAGGTTCGACCACGGGCGCGGCTGAGCGGCTCGACTTGTCGCAGTCGGCGGTCAGCCGCCTGCTGGCCCAGTTTGAGGAAGACCTCGGCCTGCGCCTCTTCGTACGGGAGAAAGGCCGCCTGGTTCCCACGCGCGAAGCCGAAGCCCTGCTTCAGGACGCGCAGGGACTGGCAGACGCCGCGCAATGCTTTCGCCGCCATACCGAACAGCTGCGCCTGGGCGGATTCAATCGCCAGTTGTTGAAAGTGGCGGTGCCCGGCACCCTGTCGCAGCAGCTCATGCCCTCCGTGGTGGACAGCTTTGTGCGCCAGCATCCGGGCGTGGTGCTTGAGGTGTTGTCGGGCTCTTATTCCGAGGCCGAGCGGGCCATACTGAGCCGCGAAGCCGACATGGGTCTCGTCAGGTTGCCGGTGGAAATGGCAGGGCTGCAGGTAAAGGCCTGCCTGGAAGCCGAGGCCGTTTGCATCATGCCCCGGGGGCACCCCTTGGAAAAACTGGAAACCGTGGGCGTGCTGGACCTGGTGGATGTTTCACTGGTGCTGCTGGGCCGCCAGCGCCTGATCCGCCACGAGATCGACATGGCCTTCCGGCAGGCCCGCGTGATGCCGCGCATAGGCGCTGAGGTGCACTCCGTGGGAGTGGCCTGCGCTTTTGTGGCGCAGGGACTGGGGGTGTCCATCGTCAACGCGCTGCTGGCCAGTTATTGCCGCGACATGGATTTCAGCAGCCGGCCCTTCCGCCCCCGCATCGCCTACCAGCTGGGCATCGCCTCGCTGGAGAGGTCGCCGCTGTCCACCCTGGGCGAGGCATTCTCACGGCACCTGGTCGATGCCATCATGGCGGCGGTCCGGCCCGAGGATGGCACGCGCCGGATATAGACGACAAACGCAGTTCAGTGGTGGGCAAACACCGCTGGCCGCTTTTCCGCAAACGCGGCCGTTCCCTCGCGCGCATCCCGCGAAGCGGCGGCGACCATGAACTGCGCGGCCTCGATGGCCAGGCCTTCGTCGATGGAGACATTGAGCCCGCGCGTTACTGCGCGCAGCGAGGCCGTCACGGCCACGGCGGAATTTTCGGCAATGCGGTCGGCCATACGCAGGCAGGCGGCCAGCAGTTCATGCGCCGGCACCACGTGGTTGATGAGGCCTATCAACAGCGCCTCCTCGGCGCTGATGGCGTCGCCGGTCAGGATCATTTCATTGGCGCGTTTGCGGCCTATGTGGCGCGGCAAACGCTGTGTACCGCCGAAGGGCGGCGGAAAACCGAGGCGGATCTCGGGCTTGGCGAAACGTGCATGTTCAGCCGCGATCGCGAGGCTGCAGGCTTCCATGGTTTCGCAACCGCCGCCGTAGGCGATGCCATTGACCGCCGCGATGATGGGCTTGGGGTAGTTCTCGATGCGCCGCGTCATGGCTTGGCCACGCATCACAAAATTGCGATAGGCGGCCTCGGGTGAGCTTGCGATGTCGGGTGCGAAGCCCGCGATGTCGGCCCCGGCACTGAAAGCCTTGTCGCCCTGCCCTGTCAGCACCAGGCAACGCACGCTGTCGTCGCGCTCCAGGGCATGGAGCCGGTCCATGAGTTCGTCGATCAAGTCATAGCTCAGTGCATTGAGTTTCTCGGGCCGGTTCAGGGTGAGCACCACGTGCCGGCCATGGCGTTCGGTTTCTATCAGCATGCGGTCTCCAGCGGGTTTCGGTCAGCCGTATCGGCCGCTACAAATGACAGCACGCCGCTGCCGCGCGGGGCGCCCACAAAATAGATCGCGGCTTGCGGCGTGACAAAGGACTGGCCGCTCTCCAGCACGACATCGCTGTCGCGGCGCCCGGCCAGCGCATCGCTGGTGATCCAGAGGCAGCCGGCGGTACAGGCCATAGCCTGGCCGCGCCGCAGGCGAAAGCGTTCCGGGATGGGCCCGAGCTTCAACGGAGTTTGCGGGGTTTGTGGGATGTTCATGGCCACGCCTTTCAAAAGTGTGGTTTGATTCTTCTCTGGAACCGGCCCCCGCGGTCGGATGGTTTGTCATCCGGGGTATTCCTCCCGCTCATGCCGTTCATGCAATGCTGAATCCTTCTTCCTCCCACGCGCTGCGCGCCATGTCGCTGGACGCGATACGTGGCTTCGAGTCGGCAGCGCGGCACCTGAGCTTTACCGCCGCGGCCGAAGAGCTGTGTATCACGCAATCAGCGGTGAGCAAACAGGTCAAAAGCCTGGAAGACGCGCTGGGCGCGGCGCTGTTCCTGCGCGGCGGCAAGGGCCTGAGCCTCACGCCCCAGGGCCGTGCGCTGTATGAGGCGGCGCGCGCCTCTTTGGCGCAACTGGCCTCGGCCGTGGACCGGCTGATGGCGGTGGACAGGCAATCGGTAGCCGTCACCACCACGCCCTCTTTCGCCGCGCTGTGGCTGGCCCCCAAGCTCGCGAAGTTCCAACAGCAGGAGCCGGCCATCGACGTGCGTGTGGACGCCTCGGAAGCGCGCGTCAACCTGGAGCGTGAAGGGATGGACCTGGCCGTGCGGCTGTACCCCGTCGTATCCGGCGGCGAAGATCCTCCCCCCTTGCTGCAGGAGCAGGCCCTGCTGGTCGCGGCGCCGGCCGTCGCGGCGCGCATCCACTCGGCCGCCGACATCGCGCATACGCCGCTGCTGGTGTACTACGATCCGGCAACGCGCTTCCCATGGATGTCGTGGCCGGACTGGTATGAGCGCCTGGGCTTGAAGCAATCGGCGCAGCAGCCCTGTCTGTATTTTTCGCAGTACGAGCATGTGCTCAACGCCGCGGTGCAGGGCGCGGGCATCGCCATAGGGCGCACGCCACTGGTGCTGCCCTTGCTGCGCAGCGGCCAGCTCAAGGTGGTCTTGCCCGGCCAGACGGTGGACGGCCTGGGCTACCGCATCGTGACGTCCGCCCACAGCGCGGAACGGCCTGCGGTGCAAAAATTCCGCGCCTGGCTGGAGCGCGAACTGGCGCTCGAAGCTATAGGCTGAAATCAGGCCCAGGCGCCGGTGGCTTCAAGCACGGGCGACAGCTCCGACTCGCCCCAGCGCAAGGGCAAGGACGACTCCACCAGGCGCATGGCTTGCACCTTGAAGCGCATCAGGCGTTGCGCACCGGCAAAAGAATCCACCTCGGGACCGTCCCAGATGATGTCGGCCGTGACGGCGACATACAGCAGATCGCCGTTGTCGAAATCGACGAACAACAGGCCCGCGCGCGGGTTCACCACCAGGTTGCCCAAAGTGTTGAAGAAGTAGTTGCCGACGAAGTCCGGCACGGTCAGGGTGCCGTCGCCCCCCACGCGCACAAAGCCGGGCTTGCCGCCGCGGTGCGACACGTCCACACCCTCGGCGCGGCCGGCCGGCGTGCCGTCCCCCGCATAAGCGGTGGCGATGAACAGCGTGTCGGCCTGTTCGATCATGCGCCGCGCCGCGTCGCTGAGCTGCGCCGACTCATGCACCACCGGCCCGGCTGCGGACGCGGGCCTGTCCACATACACGGGTTCACGCGCCTGGATGTATTTGGGGCAGTTGCCAAAGCTCTGGCTCAACTCCACCGCAAAGCCTTCGGCATTGACGCCGCGAACGATGCCGTTCATGCGGTTGCGCCTGCGTGTGTGCGGCTCTATGCCCAGCAGGCCTATCGCCGCGCCGTCGGCCAACGTTTGCTGCAAGGGGTCGCCTTCCAGCGGCTGGGCACGCAAAGTCAGATGGCGGGCGTCGGGCGAATGGATAAACCCTGGCGGCCGGGCCAGCACCGAAGCCCAGGGTTGACCGGCAGCATCCACCGTGCCGGCGACGATGAAAGGCAGCTGCTCGAAGAACTCGCGGTGCTGGTCGGGCATGAAGTCGCGGATCACGCGCGGGCCGATTTCCTCCATGCGTGCGCGCACGGCGCCGCCCACGCGCGATTGCGCCGCGCGTTCGCCTTCGTGAAAGGCCGGGGCGTTCATGCGGCCAACCCGATGGGCGTTCTGACCATGGGCACAAAACGCGGCAAGGCTTCGATGCGGGCCAGCCATGCGCGCAGGCGCGGATAAGCCTCCAGCGAAACATTGCCTTCGGGCGCATGCGCGGCATAGCTGTAGTTGGCGATGTCGGCCAGCGTGGGCGTGCTGCCCGCCAGAAAGGCCGACTGGCCCAGCTGCTGCTCCATCACCGCGAACAACGCATGCGCACGCTCAATGGCTTCTGGGTTTTCCGGGCGCTTGAACAGCTGGACCACGCGTGCCGCCGCCGGGCCGAAAGCGAGCTGGCCGGCCGCAACCGAGAACCAGCGCTGCACCGCCGCAGCGGCGATCGGGTCGCGCGGCAGCCACTGCTCGGCATCCGGTGCGTAGCGCGCATTGAGGTAGACCAGGATGGCGTTCGAATCGGCCAGCGTGATGTCGCCGTCCTGGATCACCGGCACCTGGCCGAAGGCATTCATGGCCAGGAAAGCCGGCGTCTTGTGCGCTTTCGTGGCGAGGTCGATCTCGATGCGCTCAAAGGGCAGGCCCAGCAGCGAGAGGAAGAGCTCTACCCTGTGCGAATGGCCTGAGACGGCAACGCGGTACAGGCGTATGGGCTGGGCGGGCTGGGCTTTGGCGATGGGAGTGCTCATGATTTCTTTCGGTGGATTGCGGAGTAAAAGGAAACAGGTCTATGGGAGGGATTCTGTTTGAACCGTTATTCTGAATAAATGGCCTACATCGCATTTAACTAATCCATTAACTGGATTAATTACCTCAAGCCGCGTAGCATCTCGCCCATGGACAAGCTCAAAGCCATGCAGGCTTTCATTCACATCGCCGAACAAGGCAGCCTCACGGCCGCAGCCCAGGTCATGGAGTCATCCCTCCCGGCCATGGTGCGCACGCTGGCCGGCTTCGAGGCCCAGCTGGGCGTGCGGCTTTTCAACCGCACGACGCGACGCATCTCGCTGACCGAGGAAGGCCGGCGCCATCTGGAAAGCTGCCGCCAGTTGCTGGCCGCGCTGGCCGATGCCGAGGCGGCGCTCTCAGCGGACGCGGCCGAGCCCGCCGGCCACCTGACCATCACCGCGCCCATGCTGTTCGGGCAAATGCATGTGGCGCCCGCCGTCACGCGCTTTGTGCAGCAGCACGAGAAGATGCGCTGCTCCATGGTGCTGCTGGACCGCGTGGTCAACCTGCTGGAAGAAGGCATAGACGTCGGCATACGCATAGGCGAACCCGAAGACTCCAGCCTGGTGGCGCAAAACGTGGGCCACATTCGCCGCCTGGTAGTGGCCAGCCCTGCCTGGCTGCGCCGCCACGGCGTGCCCAAACACCCGAAAGACCTGCTCAAGGCCAACTGCGTGCGCGTGACCGACCATTCCCCCACATGGGGCCCGTTCAATGACCAGGGCCGCCCGCTCCGCCTGACGGTCGGTGGTAATCTGGAGTTCAACCAGATCGCGCCGGCCGTGGCGGCCTGTGCGGCGGGCGCGGGCTTCGGTTCGTTTTTCTCTTACCAGGTGGCGCCGTTTTTGCAGACCAAACAGCTGCGCACCGTGCTGGAGGAGTTCGAACCCTCGCCCAGGCCGATCAATGTGGTCTATCCGCACGCCCGGCTGCTGCCCATGCGCACCCGTGTGTTCATTGAATGGATGAAGCAGGAACTGAGGGAGTTCCAGTCATAACCGCAAGGCAGCAGGCAGGCAGCACGCAGCCAGGCAGAAAAACGAGGGATACAGCGTATGCAGACTTTTGACTTTGATCTTTTTGTGATTGGCGGCGGCAGCGGCGGCGTGCGCGCCGCACGCATGTCGGCCCAGCGCGGCGCGCGTGTGGGCCTGGCCGAGTTCGCGGCCATGGGCGGCACCTGCGTCAACGTGGGCTGCATCCCGAAAAAACTCTACAGCTATGCCGCCCACTACGGCGACAGCTTTGAGGAGTCGCACGGCTTCGGCTGGACCGGCGAGAAACCGGTTTTTGACTGGGACGTGCTCAAGGCCAATCGCGCGCGCGAGATCTCGCGGCTCAACGGCATTTATGTGCAGCTGCTTGAAAGCGCGGGCGTCAAAATCATCAAGGGCTGGGCCCGGCTGCTCGACGAGCACACCGTCGAGGTCGACGACAAAAAATTCACGGCCAAACACATCCTGGTCTCCACCGGCGGCACCGCCACCGTGCCGGCGCTGCCGGGCCGCGAGCATGTGCTGACTTCCGACCACATGTTCGACCTCAAACCCTTTCCCAAACGCCTGATGGTGGTGGGCGGCGGCTATATCGCCTGCGAGTTCGCCTCCATCTTCAACGGCCTCGGCTCGGAGGTGACGCAGGTGCACCGCCGCGACATGCTGCTCACGGGTTTTGACGAGGACGTGCGCCGCTTTATCGCCGCCGAGATGGGCAAGACCGGCGTCAAGCTGCAGCTGGGCACCGAAGTCAATGCCATCACCAAGACGGACACGGGCCTGCAGGTCGAATTCAAGGGCGGCGCTGCGGGCCTGGAAGTGGATGCGGTGCTCTACGCCACGGGCCGGGTGCCGAATGCGAACGGCATCGGCCTGGAAACCGTGGGCATAGCGGTCAACGCCGCCGGCGCCATACAGGTCAACGAGCGGTACCAGACATCCGTGCCCTCGATCTACGCACTGGGCGACGTGACGGCGCGCATGCAACTGACACCGGTGGCGCTGGGCGAGGCCATGGTGGTGGTAGACGAACTCTTCGGCCCCGCCGCAGGCAAGAAGCCGCGCAACATGAGTTATGAATTTGTGCCGACCGCTGTCTTCACGCACCCCAACATCGGCACGGTCGGTTATTCAGAAGCCGATGCGCGCGCGAAGTTCGGCAAGGTCACGGTGTTCCGCGCCGACTTCAAGGCGCTCAAGCACACGCTGAGCGGCAGCACCGAACGCACGCTTATGAAGCTGCTGGTCGAAGACGCCACCGACCGCGTTGTCGGCCTGCACATGGTGGGCCCGGACGCCGGCGAAATCGTGCAGGGCTTTGCCGTGGCCATGAAGGCCGGCGCGACCAAGGCGATTTTTGACAGCACCATAGGTATCCATCCCACGGTGGCTGAAGAGTTTGTCACCATGCGCGAGCCGGTGAAAGCCTAGAGCCCGTTACTGCTGACGTCTTAATCTGCGTAAATCTGCGAAATCTGTGGATGAATAAATCTCTTTATCCGCAGATTTCACAGATTCACACAGATTGAAAAAAGGCGTCCAGCTCGTCCTGTTTGCGGATCTGTGACCTCAGTCCGCGTCGGGATCTTCAGGCGTATCCGCATCCGGTTCTCTATCCTTCAAGCGCTCATCCAGCCGCTTGCGAATCGACCCGGCCTCTTCCAGAAACTGCGGCACCGGCACGGCAGGCGCCATGCGCAATGACGGCGGGTAGATGGTAGACAGGTAGAGCTTGTTGGACAGGCGCTTGTTCTGCAGCCAGTTGGTGCCCAGCAGCGCGACTGTACCCAGCACGGCGATGCCGGCCACCAGCGCGGCCAGGCCGCGGCGATGCTGCGGAGAGATGACCGTGAGGTGCACATAAATGGCGGCCGCGGCGCCCAGCAGCAGTATCAGCCCCTCAAAGCGCGCCAGGCTTTCAAGCGAAAACATGAAGGCCAGCAGGCCGGCCAGGGTTGACACGACCTGCACCGCGAGCGAGCTGAAGCAGGCAATGCGCACGTGGCGCCAGAACTGCAGGTGGCCGGTGAACAGCTTGGTGGCCAGCGCCCACAGCCCGGCCCAGATGGTGACGCCCAGGGCGACCGTGCCCAGCAGGCCGGGCAGTTGCCGCGCCAGTTGCGAGGGCTCGGTCAGCGTAAGCCATGACTGGACCAGCACCAGGGCCAGCATGGCGGCCAGGGCCAGCAGCGTCCAGCCCGTGGTGCGCCAGGGGAAATGCGGCAACAGCTCCTCGGCCGGCACGGGCGTCTCGGCCAGGCGCAGGCCCAGCTTGAGCCGGCCCAGCGTCAGCGACTCGCCCGCAGGCCAGTTGAACTGCGCATCGCGGCCGTGCCGGGCGCGGCCCAGGGCCACGCCGTTGACGCTGTCCAGCACCTGCACATGAACGCCGCCTTCGGGTGTGCGGTCTATGCGCAAATGTTCGCCGGCGACATGGCTATCGTCCAGCACCAGGTCGGCCGTGAGCGCGCGTCCCACGGTGACGGGCCAGTGCCGCACCTCGAGCCGGGCGACCGGGGCGCCGTTGCGGTCGGTGGCCTGCAGCAGGCCCAGGATGGGAGTGGCGCTCATTTGCCGGCCTCCCACTTGAAACCGGCCAGGTAATGCGCGACCAGCTTGAGGCCGTTTTCGAAGCTCACGCCTTGCGCGTCCATGCGGCCCTGCACGCCGCGCGTGGACTGGTTGACCGACATGGTCAGCACTGATACGTCGTAGAGGCCCGGCAGCTTGCGGTAGGCGCTCATGCAGACGACGGCGCGCATGGGCATGCCACCGGTTTCGATAAAACGTTCCGAACATTCAGCTGGTGTGGCTTTGCGCGAGCCGCGCGTGGCGAAGTATTCATTGGCGAAGCTCTGCGAGTACATCGCGGAAAAGCGCAGCGGCCCGAGCTTGGGCGCGTTGTAGGCCTCATACCGCAGGCGGATGTAGCCGGTGTTGAAGTCGCCGGCGAACACATGGCTGTCGATCTGGCAGTCGGTGCGTTCCAGGTCGAAGGCTTTGAAGTCGGGCTCGCGCCCGCGGCCCCAGCAGCGCGCCAGCGAGTCTTCGGGCACCGGCACGCTGTAGCCCCCGTGTTTTTGCGCTGTCAATGGTGCGGCGGTAAAGCGCTGCGTCAGCAGGGCCTGGTGCTCGCCAAGCTGGCGGGCGACTTCGGCGTGCGCGGGCTTGGTGATGGGCTGGGCCGAGGCGGACTTGGCCAGCAGGGCCTGAGCGAATTCGGCGGGAATCAGAAAGCTCAGCAAATCGCCGTCCAGTCGTTTGGAAACGTTGACGCCGACCACCTGGCCCGCATCGTCAAGCGCCGGGCCGCCGCTCATACCGGGGTTGAGCGCACCGCCGAAAAAGATGCGCGGGTAGAAGCTGCGCTGCACCAGGCCGTTGTAGGTGCCCTCGGTGACGGCAAAGCCGATGTCCAACGGGTTGCCCAGCGAATAGATGCGCTCGCCGCGCGCCAACGGACGGTCGGCGCCGCGGAAAGACAGTTGCGGCGTGGCGCCAGCGGCCGGCGCTTTCACGCGCAGCAAGGCCAGGTCGTTGCGCACGTCGAAGGCCAGCAGTTCGACCTCGGCTTCCTTGCCGTCCACCGGCACGTAGACGCCGCGGTAGCGTTCGGGCTCCAGCGCCAGCTGGCTGGCCACGTGGAAGTTGGTGATGATGAGCCCGTTGGCCGAGACAAAAAATCCCGAGCCTACGCTGGCCTGGGTGTTGGAGTTGCGCAGCAGGGTGCGTATCTGCACCAGCTTGTCGCGGGTGGTTTCGTAGGCACGCTGGGCATCGCGGGAGATCTGGGCCGGCGCCGGCGCCTGGGCGTGCGCGGCCTGGAGGCACAGCGCCCCAATGAGGGCGCCGAGCATCCAGCGCAGCGGCCCAAAGAGTTGCCCGATGGGCCTGGAATGGTTCATCGACGCATTCTAGAGTCTGCATATGTCTGGAGGTGAAGCACAGCTTGCGGTGAGTTGCCGCACAATGGTGGCAACCATAGAAAGACAGGCCAATCCTTCATGCCCTATCTCCCGCCCTTCATCGCCCCCACCCGCTACAGCGACCCGGCCGCCGCGCTGGCCCAGGTCCGCGCGATTTACGACCAGCAGATTGCCCACCTGCGCGACGCGATGCAGCGCTACGTGGCCGGTGAGACCCTGCCCGGCCATGTGCGCGCCTGCTACCCCTTTGTGCGCATACACACCGACACGGTGGCGCGCGCCATCCTGGAGACGCCCGACATCTCGCAGCTGAGCTTCGGCTTTGTCGCCGGCCCCGGCCGCTTTGAAACCACGCTGACGCGGCCCGACCTGTTTGGCAACTACTACCTTGAGCAGTTCCGCCTCTTGATGCAGAACCACGATGTGGAGCTTGAAGTCGGCACCAGCGCGCAGCCGATACCGATTCACTTTTCGTTCGCGGAGAACGACCACATCGAAGGCAGCATGACGGCGGCGCGCCGCATGCTGATGCGCGACGTGTTCGACCTGCCCGACCTGGGCGCCATGGACGACGGCATCGCCAACGGCACCTACGAGCCCCTGCCGGGCGAGCCCCAACCGCTGGCGCTGTTCACGGCGGCGCGCGTCGACTATTCGCTGCAGCGCCTGCGCCACTACACGGGCACCTCGCCGCACTGGTTCCAGAACTTCGTGCTGTTCACCAACTACCAGTTCTATATCGACGAGTTCGTGCGCCTGGGCCATGAGGCCATGGCTGACCCGGACAGCGACTACATCGCCTTCATCGAACCCGGCAATGTGGTGACCCGGCGCACCGGCCTGCCCGCCGCCGACGGCGACGAGCTCGGCGTGCCGCCGCCGCGCCTGCCGCAAATGCCGGGCTACCACCTGCTGCGCGCCGACCACAGCGGCATCACCATGGTCAACATCGGCGTGGGCCCGGCCAACGCCAAGAACATCACCGACCACATCGCGGTGCTGCGCCCGCATGCCTGGATCATGCTGGGCCACTGCGCGGGCCTGCGCAACAGCCAGCAACTGGGCGACTACGTGCTGGCCCACGGCTATGTGCGCGAAGACCACGTGCTCGACGAGGAGCTGCCGCTGTGGGTGCCGATTCCGGCGCTGGCCGAAATCCAGGTCGCGTTGGAAAAAGCCGTGGCCGACGTGACCCACGCGGTCGGGCCCGACCTCAAGCGCATCATGCGCACCGGCACCGTGGCTTCCACCGACAACCGCAACTGGGAGCTGCTGCCGGGCAACCAGCCGCAGCGCCGCTTCAGCCAGAGCCGCGCGGTGGCGCTGGACATGGAAAGCGCGACCATCGCCGCCAACGGCTTTCGCTTCCGCGTGCCCTACGGCACCCTGCTGTGCGTGAGCGACAAGCCGCTGCACGGCGAAATCAAGCTGCCCGGCATGGCCAACCACTTCTACCGTGAGCGCGTGGACCAGCATTTGCGCATAGGCATACGCGCGGTCGAACTGCTGCGCGCCGAAGGCATCACACAGCTGCACAGCCGCAAGCTGCGCAGCTTCTCGGAAGTGGCTTTCCAGTAAACCGCGCCAGCCATGACCCCAGCGCCCCTCGTCCAGATCAGGGAAGCCACGCACGACGTCGTCATCGACATGATGTATGCGCGGCCCGACAACTTCACCGGCCAGGTGATCTACGGCCACACGCTCTGCTTTTTGCATCCCGAGGCCGAAGCCTGCCTGCGGCGCGCGGTGGCTGCGGCGCGTGGCTTCGGTTTCAGGCTCAAGATTTTTGACGCCTTCCGGCCGCACGAGGCGCAGGAGGCGCTGTGGGCGGTGTTGCCGGTGCCCGGTTATGTGGCCGACCCGGCAAAGGGCTCCAACCACACGCGCGGCGTGGCGGTGGACCTGACCCTGCTCGACGCCGAAGGCAAAGAACTGGACATGGGCACGCCGGTCGACACCATGACGCCGGCCTCGCACCACTTTTACGCCGACTTGCCGGCCGCCGTGCAGCTCAACCGCATGTACTTGCTGACCATCATGCTCGAGGCCGGCTTTGTGCACCACGCCATGGAGTGGTGGCACTACCAGTTGCCGGAAGCGAAAGAGTTCGAACTGGTCAGCAGCGCAGTGTTCGCCGGCTGCCTGGACGCCGCGGCCTGAACCGGCCGGGCTCAGGTTTTGGGGGCTGGCTCAGCGGCGCTTCTTCCGTCCTGGGGGCCGTCACCGCCCTTAGCGATCTCGGCCCGCATCGTGGGCAAAAACTGCGGGTATTCGCGCTGCATGAAATCCACCAGGGCCTCGCGCACCTTGCAGCGCAAATCCCAGTTGAGGCCAGAGTTGGCCGAGGTGACGAGCAGGCGCAGCTGCATGCTGCGCTCGCCGGCCTCCACCACCTGCAGCAGGCACAGGCGCTTGTCCCATTCAGGCGCCGCTTCGCAGGCGCTGCGCGCAGCCTGGCGCAGAGGCTCCAGCGGCATGCGGTAGTCCACCCACATAAAAACCGTGCCTATGATCTGCGCGCTGTTGCGCGTCCAGTTCTGGAAGGGGTTCTCGATGAACCACTGCAGGGGGATGACCATGCGCCGCTCGTCCCAGATCTTGAGCACCACATAAGTGCCGGTGATCTCTTCCACACGCCCCCACTCGCCCTGCACGATCAGCACGTCGTCGATGCGCAGGGGTTGGGCCAGCGCGAGCTGCAGGCCGGCGATCAGGTTGCTGAACACCGGCCGTGCGGCGATACCGGCCACGATACCGACCACACCCGCGGAGGCCAGCAGGCTGGCGCCCAGCTGGCGCGCGCCCGGGAAGGTCATCAGCATCATCGACAGGCCCGCGATCAGCACCATAAAGCCCGCGGTGCGCGCAAGCAGCCGCGTCTGCGTGGTGATGCGCCGCGCATTGAGGTTGTCCTCAATGTCCACGGGATGTTTGCCGATCACGCCTTGGGCCACTCCGTCCACGGCGCGCAAGCCCAGCCAGGTCAGGGTGGCCAGCAACAGCAAGGCATTGCCGTGCCGCACCTGCGAGATCAAGGGCAACGCGTCGGGCGCGGCCTGCCAGACGGCCTGCAGCGCAATCAGGGGCAACGCGAAACGCGAAGGACGCCAGCTGCGGCGCGCTACAGCGCTGGAGATAGGAAGGTTGCGCGTGACACGCCGGATCACCGCGGCGCCGACACGGTGCACCACCAGGGCCAGCACCACGGCTACCACGGCCGAGAACAGCACGCGCCAGGTGGCATCTTCCAGGAGATGAAGATTGCCGACATTCATCAGGGCATGGCTCCGGGCATGGCTTCAGCTCCTTGAATGCCTGTTCTTATTCAGCCTTGCGCGGCCGCACCAGGGCAGCCGCGGTTTTGGCGTTGATGCGCGCGGTCTCCACGTCGGCGTCGAAGGCCAGCGCCACGCCCATGCGGCGTTTCACAAAGCTCTCGGGCTTGCCGAAGAGGCGGATGTCGGAGTTGGGCACGCGCAGCGCCTCGGCAACGCCTTCGAACACAATGCCCTCGGCGTCGACGCCGCCGTAAATCACGGCGCTGGCGCCCGGGCTCTTGAGCGCGGTGTTCACCGGCAGGCCCAGGATGGCGCGCGCATGCAACTCGAACTCGTTCTGCCACTGCGTGCACATCGTGACCATGCCGGTGTCGTGCGGGCGCGGGCTCACTTCGCTGAACCAGACGTCATCGCCCTTGACGAACAGTTCGACGCCGAACAGGCCCTGGCCGCCCAGGTTGTCGGTCACAGCCTTGCAGATGTCGCGGCTTTTTTGCAGCGCGGCCGGCCGCATGGGATGGGGCTGCCAGCTTTCCACATAGTCGCCGCTGACCTGCACATGGCCTATGGGTTCGCAGAAATGGGTTTCAATCTTGCCGTCGGCGCCCATGGCGCGCACGGTGAGCTGGGTGATTTCGTAGTCGAAGTCGATAAAGCCCTCGACGATCACGCGGCCGTGGCTCACGCGGCCGCCGGCCATGGCGTAGTCCCAGGCTTTTTTCACGTCGCCCGGCCCGGCGATCTTGCTCTGGCCCTTGCCCGAGGAACTCATCACCGGCTTGACGATGCAGGGATAGCCGGTGGTGGAGTCGATGGCCGCCTGCAGCTCTTCGAGCGAGTCGCAGAACACATAGGGGCTGGTCGGCAGGCCCAGGGTTTCGGCGGCCAGGCGGCGTATGCCCTCGCGGTCCATGGTCAGGCGCGCGGCGCGGGCCGTGGGAATCACGCGCACGGTGCCGGCGGCTTCGAGCTCTTCAAGCATGGGCGTGGCAATCGCCTCGATCTCGGGCACGACCAGGTCGGGCTTTTCTTTTTCAATCAAGGCCTTGAGCTGGGCAGGGTCGCTCATGGTGATGGTGCGCGCATGGTGGGCCACCTGCTGGCCGGGCGCGTTTTCGTAGCGGTCGGTGGCGATCGTTTCCACACCCAGGCGCTGCAGCGCAATCAACACTTCCTTGCCCAGTTCGCCGGAGCCGAGCAGCATGACTTTGGTGGCATGGGGGGACAAGGGGGTTCCGAAAGTGGTCATAAATATTATTGGTATGGACTGAAGATGGGGATGGGAACAGTGGGACGGGAAAACGGCCATTAGAGGGCAAGCACCCAGGCGCCGCTTGGGCTTACTTTACTGCACCCGACTCGCGCGCCCCGGTAGGACATTGCCCTTGGCCAGCGCCGGTCATTGCAGAAGATGATAATTATTCTCAATTGAGATCTGCCCAAGGCAAGCGCGCGCGCACCCTGCGCCGCCTTCCTTTTTTGAAAGTCACCATGTCCACCGCACCCACCACTTCCACTTCCGCTCCCGCCGCAACACCAGAGGCGCCGCGCAAACGCCGCCCGCCACGCCGCGTGCAGGTCACCCGCGTGCAAACCCTGAGCCCGCTGATGCGCCGCATCACTTTGCAGGGCGCGGAACTCGAGGGTTTTGAGGTGAACGATCCGGCCAGCTATATGAAGCTGATCTTCCCCGAGCCCGGCCAGACCGAGCCGGATCGCCCCCTGCCCGACGGCCCCAGACCCAAGTCCATGCGCACGTACACGCCGCTGGCGGTGCGCGCCGATGCCCACGAAGTCGACGTCGATTTTGTGCTGCACGGCGACGGCCCCGCGTCCACCTGGGCCGCGCAGGCGCAGGTCGGCCAGGTGCTGTTTCTGATGGGTCCCGGCCCCGGCTACAAACTCGCGCTGGACGCGCCGGTGCACATGCTGATCGGCGACGACAGCGCCCTGCCCGCATTTGAAACCATCCTGGCGAAGCTGCCCGCGGGCGCGCAGGCGCAAGTGCTGGTCGAAGTCGTCGATGCCGCTGAAGAACGCCCGCTACAAAGCGGTGCGAGAGTGGATGCCCGCTGGGTAGCCCGCGGCGCCGACAACACCAAGGCCGGCCAGGCCCTGGAAACCGCCCTGCGCCAGGCCGGTGCGCCCAGCACAGATGCCCGCATCTACCTGGCGTGCGAAGCGGCCGCGATGCGCCGCATTCGCCAGTTGCTGATCGAAGAGCTCGGTGTGGAACGCAGCCGTATCGTGGGGCGCGGGTACTGGAAGCTGGGAACCGTCAATCACCCGGATCACGACTATGGTGAGGACGCGTGAGCGCCGTACTGCCGCCGCTGGTGTTTGATGCAGCAGCGGGGTTCTGACCCCGAGCACTTACACGCAAGTACCTCAGGAGTTGGTGCCCAGCAACTCCAGCGCATTGAATGACTCCGACTGCAGCGCACCATAGGCACTCCGCAAGCGCACCCACTGCGCGCTGTCAACGGAAGCTTCGGGAAAATCTGGCTGGACCGTCAGCAGGACGGCATCCGAAATAAAGGCCTGCAGAGCCTGGTCCAGATGGGGGTAGCCCTGAACGGCTGGAAGTTCAGCTTGGATAGCCTGCAGAAGGTTTTCGAGTTTTTCGGTCATATCTGACTTTCCGGCTGCTTTCAGCATGAACGACGTGGCGTTTTTACTGAGTCGATCGGTAATGAGTACGAGGGCCCTGCGCTCAGCAGAACGACTTGCGCCGATCGCCGCACGGCGCGACGCGGGACGAAGCACGGTGAAATGCATGAGCAGCACCAGAACCCCGGATACCGCGGCAAAGAAGAGGTAATGCCACTTGATGGACTCTGTGATTGTGTTCATGGTTTACGCCAGATCCAGGTTCAAACCCGACTCTGTGACTTCGCTTCTCGCGCGTAACTCACCGTCAGCATTTCCCACTGGTGCCCCTCAGGCTCGTTCCAGTAAACACCCTTGCCGCCGAACTGTGTGCTGATCTGCCGGTCCACCGGGCCGCGCACCGAGCTGCGATAGGGAATACCGGCCGCCTCGATGCGGGCCAGGATGGCGTCGAACTCTTGCGGGCTGACGCGGAAGCAGAAGTGCTGGACGGGAAAATCTTCGTCTGTGTCAATAAAGTCCAGCGTCAGGCCTTCATTGACATAGACGGCGGAGAACGGCCCCAGCGCCGTGGGCGACCAGGGCACGCCTAACAGCTCCGCCAGCTGCCGGGCCGCGGCCACTTTGTCGCGGGCCGAAACGATGGAATGGTCGAGCTCAATGGTCATGCGGGCCTCCTGTCAGGGAATTGCCTTTATAGCCCCTGAGCTGCGGGTCTACCACACGGGGCGTCACAAGCCCCGCTCTCGCACAAGGTTCACAGGTCGAAGAACACCGTTTCCTGATCGCCCTGCATATGGATGTCAAACCGGTACTGCGGCCCGGCGCCCGTCATTTCGCGTTTGGCCACCAGGGTGGCGCGCCGAGCGGCCGGCACACTGGCCAGCACCGCGTCTTTGCCATTCGCCTCCGCTTCATCCTCAAAGTAGATGCGCGTAAAGGTATGCACCAGCAGGCCGCGCATGGTCACGCAGACATTGATGAAAGGCGCCTGCCCGGCCACAGCGCCGGGCTTGACGGTGAAGAACTCGTAGTGGCTTTGCGGCAAGGTGCCCGTGCCGCAGCGGCCGAAGCCGGTAAAGCCACGCGCTTCGGCGTCCGCCACCGAGGTGATCGGTTGGCCGCTGCCGTCGGGCTGGGCGATCTCGACCATGGCGTCCATGATGGCGTTGCCTGCCCCGTCAAACACCTGGCCGGTGATGCGTATGTGTTCGCCTTGCGCGTTGGGCTGGGCCAGCACGGGCGTGAACAGGCTCTTGAGGTCGTAGCCGTATTGCGTGGGTGTGAGGCCGTAGGCGAAGAAGGGACCGACGGTTTGTGAGGGGGTTTGTTTGAGCTGGCTCATGGTTGGTTTCCGCCGCTTATTCAAAACGCGTGGCCTTGGGGCCGCGCAGCACGATGTCGAACACATAACCGAGGGCGTAGTCGGGCTGGGTCACGTCCAGGCTGAATTTGGAGACCATCAGCTCGCGCACGCTGTCTGGCGCGCCCATGTACATGGGGTCGTAGCTGAGCAGCGGGTCGCCGGGGAAATACATCTGCGTGACCAGGCGGCTCGCGAAGTAGTCGCCGAACAGCGAGAAGTGGATGTGCTGCGGCCGCCAGGCATTGGGGTGGTTGCCCCAGGGATAGGCGCCGGGCTTGATGGTCTTGAAGCTGTAGCGGCCTTCGTTGTCGGTCATGCAGCGGCCCGCGCCCAGGAAGTTGGGGTCCAGCGGCGCATCGTGCTGGTCGACCTTGTGCACATAGCGGCCGGCCGCATTGGCCTGCCAGACCTCCACCAGGGTGTTGCGCACGGGCCGGCCGTCTTCGTCCATCACGCGGCCGGTGACGATGATGCGCTCGCCCAGCGGGTCGCCGTTCATGACGGCATTTTTGGTCAGGTCGTTGTCCAGTGGGCCGAACTGCTCAACGCCATAGACCGGCGCAGTGAGCTGGGCCAATGCCTGCTTGATCGGCACCAGCGGCTGCTTGGGGCCGCGCAGAAGGGTGGATTTGTAGCCGGGATAGATATGCGGCGAATGGCTGGTCCAGTCGCGCGGGGCGAGGAAGCTGTTGTTCAGGTCGGGTTTCATGGTGTCTCCGTGATCAGATGGGCTGCCGGAGGGGTTTTGGGAATTTCCGGCGCTGGAAAGACTTTAATCGCACGAAATGGTTATGTATATTGACTTTTCACGGCAACATCTATAACCAAATCAGCCAACTTCCAGCGGTGATGGTTAAATCACACCATGGTCGACGAACGCATCAAATACCGGCATTTGCAGTGCTTCCTGGCGGTGGCGCAACACGGCAGCCTGCAAAAAGCCGCCGATGCGCTGGCCGTCACCCAGCCGGCCGTCTCCAAAACACTCAAGGAACTGGAGGGCCTGCTGGCCGTACGCCTGTTCGAGCGCGGGCGCCGGGGTGCGGTGCCTACGCGCGAGGGCGAGGCCTTTTTGCGCCATGCCGGCGCCAGCGTGAGCGCGCTGCGTGAGGCCGTGGCCAGCGTGGCGCAGACGCGGCGCCAGGGCCATGCGGTGGTCTCGATCGGCGTGCTGCCCACGGTGGCGCCCTGGCTGATGCCGCAACTGCTGCTGCGGCAGGATGCGGGAAAGGCCGATGCGCATGCCAGCCTGCGCATCCACACGGGCGCCAACCCCGAACTGCTGGCGCGGCTGCGGCAGCGCGAGCTGGACCTGGTGATTGGCCGCTTCGCAGAACCGGCCCATATGCTGGGCTTGAGCTTTGAACACCTCTACGCCGACCCGCTGGTGCTGGCCGTGCGACCGGGCCACCCGCTGCTCGCGCAAGATGACGTCAAAGCCGACGTGCTGGCGGGGCTGCAAGGCTTTACGGTGATCCTGCCCACGCAGGGAACGGCGATCCGGCATACGGCGGACGGTTTTTTCCTCACCCGGGGTCTTGCGCTGCCGGCACGCACCATTGAAACGCTGTCGGTATCGATTGCGCGCGGCTACACCCTGCAAAGCGATGCGGTCTGGGTCTCGCCGCTGGGCGCGGTGCGGCCCGACCTGGACAGCGGCGCGCTGCTGCAGCTGCCCGTCGGCATGGCGGGCACGGAGGAATTGGTGGGTTTGACCTTGCGCGCCGACATGGCTCCCACGCCCGCCCAGCAGGCGTTGATCGCGAACATCCGTATGCTGGCCGCCGAACGCCGCGGCCCAGCCTTGCCAATTTAGGCCGGCTCGGCCTGCACGGCAAAGCGCGCCGTCAACTCGCCAAGGCCCAGCTCACCGAGCACTTCTCGCAAGCGCGTTTGCGCCGCGCGGATCTTGCCGGCCTGCGGCTGGGCGGGCCGGCTGGCCAGGATCAGTTCATTCTTCATCGAATGCTCCCAACCCACGAGTTCCGTCACCGTGACCTGATAGCCGTTGGCTTCCAGTTGCAGGCAGCGCAGCACATTGGTGATCTGGCTGCCGAACTCGCGGGTGTGCAGCGGGTGCCGCCAGAGTTCGGCCAGCGGGGTCTTGGCCAGGGAAAGAGCACGGCTTTTCTTCAGCACGCCGGCCACCTCGGCCTGGCAGCAAGGCACCAGCACCATGTGGCGCGCGGACTTGGCCAGGCCGAAGGCAATGGCGTCGTCGGTGGCGGTATCACAGGCATGCAGGGCGGTCACGATGTCGATTTGCGGCGGCAGCTCGGTCGACGTCGTGGCTTCTTGCACCGTCAAATTCAGGAAGGACATGCGGGCAAAACCCAGGCGCGCGGCCAGGGTGCGCGATTTCTCGACCAGTTCGGCCCGGGTTTCTATGCCGTAAACATGGCCGGCCATGGGCTCGCCGGCATGCGCCACGTTGAAAAACAAGTCGTAAAGAATGAAACCCAGGTAAGACTTGCCGGCGCCGTGGTCGGCCAGCGTAAAACCGGCCTTTTCCGCCGCGACGTCCTTGAGCAGCGGCTCGATGAACTGGTAGAGGTGGTAGACCTGCTTGAGCTTGCGCCGGGTGTCCTGGTTGAGCTTGCCCTCACGCGTGAGGATGTGCAGTTCCTTGAGCAGCTCGATGGATTGGCCCGGACGCAGTTCTTCAATGATTTGCGCAGCGGGCGCGGGCTTTGCAGCGCCTTTGGAGTGTTTTGCGGCGCGCGCGGTGCTCGGGGTTTGCATGGTTCCAAGTTTAGTGGGAGTGCTTAGAGCCTGTTCAATGCCTAAACGAGGCCGCGCAAGCGCCTTCTCGGGATGGGATGCAAGGCGCGGTGCGACGCCCATAGTTCACCTATGGGCTAGCGCCGCAACGCCGCAGACCGCCCGAGAAGGCGCTTGCCCTCCGGGTTGGGGTGAAATCGGGCGATTGAACCACCCGGTCCCTTGCATGGGCATTAGCCCATGCGGCGTGCCCGGTCGGCCCACTCATCCCGATTGCACCCCAACGCGGCCTCGTTTAGGCATTGAACAGGCTCTTAGTCCCCAAACGGAGTGAAGCAAAGCCCTTTGCGCAGGCCCCATGTTTTACGCCCTCTCCAGAGGGAAAGAGACCCGGGATCCGCCAGGGAAAGAATGAAAATAGGTATTTGGCCGTTCTGGACGCATAATCGAGCAGTGCGGGTTGCAAATACCCGCACGGTTGGTGATCGGTCAGGTTTCGCGCGCTACGGCGGTACTTTTTAGGTTTGTTGTGCTTTCGGGACCCCATCGCTTTTGTTTTTATGTGTTTTTTGAGGAGTCCCCATGGGCAATAAACTTTACGTCGGCAATCTGCCTTACTCGGTCCGTGACGAAGACCTGCAACAATCTTTTGGCGCCTTCGGCTCCATCACCAGCGCCAAGGTCATGATGGAACGCGACACCGGTCGCTCCAAAGGCTTTGGTTTCGTCGAAATGGGCAGCGATGCCGAAGCGCAAGCTGCAATCGCCGGCATGAACGGCCAATCCCTGGGCGGCCGTAGCATCACCGTGAACGAAGCCCGTCCGATGGAGGCACGTCCTCCCCGTACCGGCGGCTTCGGCGGCGGTGGTGGCGGTTACGGCGGTGGCGATCGCTCCGGCGGTGGCGGCTACGGCGGCGGCGGCGGTGGCCGTTCCGGTGGCGGCGGCTACGGTGGTGGCGGCGGCGGCGGCCGCGGCGGCTACTAAGCCCTGCAAACCAGCTGACTCAGCCTTGCGCTGAGCAAAGCCCGAAAGGCTTCAAAACTTCGGTTTTGAGGCCTTTTTCTTTTGGGGCAACCGGCAGGCCCCGCAAACTCAAGCCTCGGAAACATTTCCCGGCAATGCTTCAATAAATTAACTTGCACACAATTTAATTGCGAGCTATAATTCAACCATGCCAAACAAAACCGAATCCGTGGACGCCATGCTGCAGCTGGACAACCAGTTGTGTTTCGCGCTGTATTCCACCTCGCTGGCCATGACCAAGCTCTACAAGCCCTTGCTCGAAGACTTGGGCCTGACCTATCCGCAATACCTCGCGATGCTGGTGTTGTGGGAGCAGGACGGCCTCACCGTGTCCGAGCTCGGCGAGCGGCTGTACCTCGATTCGGGCACGCTGACCCCGCTGCTCAAGCGCATGGAAACAGCCGGGCTGGTCTCGCGCATCCGCGCCGTGCAGGACGAGCGCCGCGTGCACATCACGCTCACGGCCGCGGGCCGCAAGCTCAAGGGCAAGGCCGCCAAGATCCCGGGCTGCATCCTGAGCGCCACGCAGTGCTCGATTCCCGAACTCGTGTCTCTGACACAGCAGGTCCAGTCTTTCCGCAAGCGCCTGACTGCCTGACCCATTTCTTGTCACCTGATTTTTAACCCGCCCCGACCGGGGTATTTTCCAAAGGAAGCCTCCATGACCACGCTCGAAAAAGTTCTCTACACCGCCCACGCCCACACCACCGGCGGCCGTGACGGCAAGTCCAAGACCGACGACGGCCGCCTGGACGTCACCCTGAGCTCGCCCGGCACCTCCGGCACTGGCACCAACCCCGAGCAGTTGTTCGCAGCCGGCTACGCCGCCTGCTTTATCGGCGCCATGAAGGCCGTGGGCGGCATGAAAAAGATCGACGTGCCTGCCGACGTGTCCATCGACTCCAGCGTTGACCTGGGCAAGATCCCCAACGGATACGGCATCGCCGTGCGCCTGGACGTGACCCTGCCCGGCATGGACCGTGCCGCCGCCCAGGCGCTGGTGGACGCAGCCCACCAGGTTTGCCCGTACTCGAACGCTACCCGCGGCAACATCGACGTAACGATCACGCTGAAGTAATCAAGACTGTCACCAAGGCGGCCCGCCGGTGTTGAACCGGTGGGCCGTTTCATTTACGGTTGGCGTATGAATGCCATAGTCCCCACCACCACTTTCCAGGTCCGCAAAGACGCCCTTTCCGAAACCCGCTGGCATGCCGGCGCGCCCATCCCGTTAATGCCCGGCCAGGTTCGGCTGGGCATTGAATCCTTCGCGCTCACAGCCAACAACATCACTTACGCGTCCTTTGGCGAGGCGATGAATTACTGGCAGTTTTTCCCGACCGGCGAAGAGGGCTGGGGTTGCATCCCGGTCTGGGGTTTCGCCACCGTCACTGAGTCGCTATGCGAAGGCGTCGCAGCGGGGGAGAAGTTTTACGGCTACTACCCCATGGGCAATGCACTGGTGGTTCAGCCCGCGCGCGTGACACCCGCAGGCTTTTTTGACGGCGTAGCGCACCGGCAGGCGCTGCCGGTGGTCTACAACCAGTACATGCGCTGCAGCACGGATCCGTTTTACGACGCCGGCACCGAGGATGTGCAGTCGCTGCTGCGTCCGCTGTTCATCACCTCCTTCCTGATCGACGATTTCCTGGCCGACAACGATTTCTTCGGAGGCGGCACCACCCTGCTGCTGTCCAGCGCCTCCAGCAAGACCGCTTACGGCACGGCCTTCCAGCTCGCCCAACGCGCTGGCCTGGAGGTCGTTGGCCTGACGTCGCCGGGCAACATGGCGTTTTGTGAAAGCCTGGGTTGCTACAGCCGCGTGCTGAACTATGAACAGCTGGACAGCGTCGCCGCCGATGCGCCCTGCATTTATGTCGACTTCACCGGAAGCGCCAGCCTGCGCCAGCGCATCCATGGCCGCTTCAGCCATCTTCGCTACAACTGCGCCATAGGCGGCACCCACGTCGACGAGCTCGCGGCCAAGGGCGGCAGCCGCGATTTACCGGGTCCCAAACCTGTGCTGTTTTTCGCGCCGGCCCAAGTCAAAAAGCGCGTCGCCGAATGGGGCGCAGAGGCCTTCGGCCAGAAGCTCGCGCAGGCCTGGCAGGATTTCACCCGGCAGGTGACAGGCGCCCAGCCGCCCTGGTTGCTTGCCCAGCGGCATGCCGGCCAGGCATCCGTGGAAGCGGTTTACAGCGAGGTGCTTGGCGGCAAGGGCGACCCGCGCACAGGGCATATCCTGCGGCCCTGAGCCCCAACCCCAAAGAGCACAGCCGTTTACACGCCCCGGCTGGCCGGGCCCGGCATCTGCGCCGACAATCGGTGCATGACCGACCAAAACCAAGCCCCCGCCAGCGCCGCGCAGCATGCGTACGAGACGCTGACCCCTGACCGCGTGCTCGACGCACTGGCCAGCGTGGGGCTGCTGGGCGACGGCCGCCTGATGGCCTTGTCGAGCTACGAGAACCGGGTCTACCAGGTCCACCTGGAAAGCCCCGTCGGCGAAGCCGAGCTGGCGGGTGACGTGGTGGTCGCCAAGTTCTACCGGCCGGACCGCTGGAGTGACGAACAGATCATCGAAGAGCACGCCTTCGCCGCCGAGCTGATGGCCGCCGAGATCCCGGTGGTCGGCCCGCTGGTGCTGGAGGGCGCCACGCTGCACCACTTCAGCGGTTTCAGTTTCAGCGTATCGCCCAGCCGCGGCGGGCGCCGGCCCGAACTCGACAACCTCGAGGTGCTGGAATGGATAGGCCGCTTCCTGGCGCGCATCCACACCGTGGGCAGCGCCAAACCTTTTACCCATAGACCGGCGCTCAACCTGCAGACCTTTGGCTTTACCCCGCGCGACATCCTGCTGGGCGGCAGCCCGGGCACGAAAGGCGCCCATGGCTACATCCCTCTGGACATGGAGTCCCGCTGGCGCAAGGCCTTTGACGAAGCCATGCTGGTCGCGCAAAACGTGTTCGAGAGCGTGGGCGATGTGCAAAACCTGCGCCTGCACGGCGACTGCCACCCCGGCAATATTCTGTGGACGCCCGAAGGCCTGCCGCTGGCCGGACCGCATTTTGTCGACCTCGATGACGCCCGCAGCGGCCCGGCCGTGCAGGATTTGTGGATGCTGGTCTCCGGCGACCGGGCCCAAAGCACCCGACAGCTGGGCGCGCTGGTGGACGGCTATGAAGAGTTCCGCGAGTTCGACCGGCGCGAACTGGCGCTGATAGAGCCGCTGCGCACGCTGCGCCTGGTGCACTACAGCGCCTGGCTGGCGCAGCGCTGGCACGACCCCATCTTCCCCATCAACTTTCCGTGGTTCGGCTCCAGCGACTACTGGAAAGGCCAGGTCGACATGCTCGAAGAGCAGACCGAAGCCATGCAGGAAACGCCGCTGGTTGTGTAGACGAAAAGGCGCAAAAAAGCCCGCACGCGGCGGGCTTTTGGGATCGGCCGGGTTCTACACCAGCAGCGCGTTCACCCGCCGCACATAGGCCGCCGGGTCGTTCGGCATGCCGCCTTCGGCCAGCAAAGCCTGGTCGAACAGGATGTGCGCGAGGTCGTCGAAATGTTCACCGCTTTCGAGTTTCTTGACCAGCGGGTGCTGGGCGTTGACTTCGAGGATGGGTTTGACTTCGGGCACGGACTGCCCGGCCTGCTTGAGCATGCGGGCCAGCTGGGTCGACATGTCGCCGTCCTGCACCACCAGGCAGGCCGGTGAATCGACCAGGCGCGTGGTGGCGCGCACGTCCTTGGCCTTGTCCTTGAGCGCTTCTTTCAGCTTGTCGAGGATGGGCTTGAACTGCGTCTGCGCCTCCTCGGCGGCTTTCTTTTCGTCCTCGTCCTGCAACTTGCCCAGGTCGACCGCGCCCTTGGCCACCGACTGCAGCGGCGTGCCGTCGAACTCGTGCAGGTAGTTGAGCGCCCACTCGTCGACACGGTCGGCCATCAGCAGCACTTCGATGCCCTTCTTGCGAAAGATCTCGAGCTGCGGGCTGTTCTTCGCGGCGGCCAGCGTGTCGGCCGTGATGTAGTAGATCGCGTCCTGGCCTTCCTTCATGCGCGCCTTGTAGTCGGCAAAGCCCACACTCACCGTGTCGGTGGTCGATGAAGCGAAGCGCAGCAGCTTGGCCAAGCGATCGCGGTTGGCGAAATCCTCGCCCAGGCCTTCCTTGAGCACCGCGCCGAACTCGGCGTAAAAGGTCTTGAATTTCTCGGCGTCGTTGGCGGCGAGGTCTTCAATCATGCCCAGCACGCGCTTGGTGCAGCCTTCACGAATGGCTTTGACGGCGCGGCTTTCCTGCAGCAACTCGCGCGAGACGTTGAGCGGCAGGTCGGACGAATCCACCACGCCCTTGACGAAACGCAGGTAGGTCGGCATCAGCGCCTGGGCGTCGTCCATGATGAAGACGCGCTTGACGTAGAGCTTGACGCCCGCGGCCTTGTCGCGGTTGAACATGTCCATGGGCGCCTTGGCCGGGATGAACAGCAGCTGCGTGTATTCGGTCGCGCCCTCCACGCGGTTGTGCGTGGTCGCCAGCGGCGCTTCGCTGTCGTAGCTGAGCTGGCGGTAGAACTCGTCGTACTGGTCTTGCGTGATGTCCTTCTTGGCGCGCGTCCACAGGGCTGCGGCCTGGTTGACGGTTTCCCATTCGCCGGTCGTCACCATCTCGCCGGGTTGGTCGTTTTCGCCCTCTTTCCATTCCTCTTTCTGCATCAGGATGGGCAGCGAGATGTGGTCCGAGTATTTGTTGATGACGCCCTTGAGCTTCCAGGCATTGAGGTAGTCCAGCGAGTCTTCCTTGAGGTGCAGGATGATGCTGGTGCCGCGCTCCGCGCGCTCAATCTCACTGACCTCGAATTCCCCGGTGCCGTCGCTCACCCAGCGCACGCCCTGGCTCGCCGGCAGCCCCGCGCGGCGGCTTTCCACCGTGATCTTGTCCGCCACGATAAAGCCCGAATAAAAGCCCACGCCGAACTGGCCTATCAGCTGCGCGTCGTTCTTCTGGTCGCCCGAGAGCTTGGCCATGAAGTCGCGCGTGCCGCTCTTGGCGATGGTGCCCAGGTTGTCGATGGCCTCCTGCTGCGACAGGCCTATGCCGTTGTCAGTGATGGTCAGCGTATTGGCGGTCTTGTCGAAGCTCACCTTCACCTTGAGCTCCGCATCGTTCTCATAGAGCGACGCATCGTTGAGCGCCTCGAAACGCAGCTTGTCGCAAGCATCCGATGCATTGGAAATCAGCTCGCGCAAAAAGATCTCGGGGTTCGAGTACAGGGAGTGCGTGACCAGCTTGAGCAGCTGGGCGACTTCAGCTTGGAAGGAAAGGGTTTGTTTTTGCATGGTCTGGGTCATAGTTGTTTCAAAGCTGTTACCAATTCAATATCTGGGTGAAAAACACCACATTTCCAGGTTGTATTTACCTTTGTTACGTGTAATTCTTTTGGATTCATTTGCGAATAAATCCAATCTTTTCAACGATCTGACGTGACAAATTCCCCACTCCGGTGCTCTGTTACGGTTACAAGTGAATGTTTTTCTGCAATACCTAGTTACAGTTCATTCACCTTCCAATTTGTCCCGTTATTCGTTCACTCAACCGGAGAACAGTCATGAAAAAGCTCATTTTAGTAATCGCCCTCGGTCTTGCCGCCATTGCCTCCGTGCCTGCACAAGCAGCTACGGCCACCGGCCAGTTCGATGTCACCATCAACCTGACCAGCGCCTGCAAATACGTCAAAACCTCGGATGTCGTGTTTAACTACACCTCGTTCCAGGCAGCAGCCCAAGCGCAAACCACCGCCGGCGGTTTCACGATCCAGTGCACAAAAACACTGCCTTATACCCTGGCACTGGATTCCACCGCCGTGACCGATGATGCCGTTGACCTCGCCTACACGTTGGCGCTGAGCGCAGCAGGTGGCACCGGTAACGGCGCTACCCAGGCTTACACGGTGACCGGTTCGATGATTGCGGGCCAAGCAGGCAAGTGCGCCACTGCTGGCGGCGCCTGCTCGAATACCGCAGCGACCAACAAGACCCGCACCCTGACGATCACGTACTAAGACCTAAGCGGATCTTGACGTTCAAGGCCTTGATCATGGCAACACCGATGCGCTCGCTTGCAAAGCTGGCTCTCGGTGTGTCCTTGCTTTCGGCGAGCGTCTTCAGCTTTTCCGGCACCGCCGGCGGCCAGTTTGGCGTACAGATACACCTGAACGGCGGGGACCCCGCCGCCAGCGCCAGCGCCTGTACCAGCGCCACAGGATCGGGCAGCGCAGGAGCTTCAGTGCAAGTGAGTTGCAACTCCAACGTTTTTGTCAACATCGTGCAGATCCGCAACACCAGTGCCCTGGGAAATTCCAGGTTCATGCCCGGTTACCGGCCCACTCGCGACTCCCTGCTACCCGACTATTGCCGCAGCGAAGCCTCGCGCAACGACCCGGGCCCGCGTATGGCCTGCCGGCTGGATGACCAGCGCCAGGCCTCGGCCGGCGACGAAGGTGACGACGGCTGGGAGTTCGAAAGCCGGCGTTATGCCATGGGCCCGGAAGCCGCCGAGATTGAAAAACAGGCCCGTTTGCGCTTCCAGGATGTACGGGGAACGCTCACAGCCGTACGCTTGGCCCAGGCCGGCAATCAATCGAAATCTATCGAGATGCTGGTATCCTTCTAGGGATGAACGTCCCTCCGCGCCGAAGCAGCCTCGTCACCTACGCTCTCCTGCTCAGTCTGCTGGCGCCCTGGGCCGCCGCAACGGCTGGTGTGTTTTCCGTGACGCCGGTACGGCTTTACATGACGCCGCGCGACCGCGCAATCGCCGTCACGCTGACCAACGAAGGGGACACCGAGGTGGTGTTGCAGGCCGACATCAACACCTGGAACCAGAAGCCGGACGGCACAGACGAGCTGGTCCTGACTGAAGACCTGATCCTTGCGCCCCCTATCATCAAGCTGGCGCCCAAGGCGCGGCAGGTGGTGCGTCTGGCACTGCTCAAACCCGCTGATGCGACCCGGCAACTGATCTACCGCATGGTCATCCGCGAGGTGCCGGAAGCCCTGCCCGCGTCCGGCATCCAGGTACCCATTGCGCTGGCGCTGAGCATGCCGGTGTTCATCACCCCTCCGGCGGCCAAGCGTGAAGTCAACTGCACCAGTCAGCCCGCAGACTCCAAGAGTCTTATCCTGCAATGCAGCAATACCGGCTCGGCTTATGCACAAATACGAGAAGCCGTTGTGACGCGAGGCCCACAGACGCTGGCCCGCTTTGAAGGGGGCAGCTACATCCTCCCAGGCGCCCGTAAAACCGTCAGCCTCAAGGGGGAGCAACCTTTGACTGCAGGGCAGGCCCAATTGGTGGTGACCTTTGACGACGGACAAAGCCTGACGACCAGTATCGCGCTTCCCTGACGGGGACGCCTTATTCCATGCGGTGTAGACGGGCTCTACGAAAGCATCCCCTAGCCATAGGCATTGCCGTCCTCTGCTGTGGCCTGCCGGCACAGGCGCAGGTCGCGGCCTCATCCAATGCGCCGCCGGCCGCCCGCTCCGCCAATGACCGGCTGCTCCCACTGGAGGTGTTCATCAACAGCACCAAGGGCGGAGTCTGGACCTTGCTCGAGCGCAACGGCATCCTGTATGCACCCGAGGACGCTTTCGAAGAGTGGCGGCTGAACCGTCGAGCCAGCGCGCAGGACATCAACTTTCAGGGCCAGCGCTGGTATGCCCTCTCGTCCATCCCCGGGTTTGAGGCCCGCCTGAACTTTGCCGACCAATCGGTGGACCTGGTGTTTTCCCCATCGGCCTTTAATGCCGTGCGCCTGACGCAGGAATCCGCCATGCGGCCTCCGTTGTCACCGTCCATCCCCGCGTTCTTTGCCAATTACGACCTGAACTACCTCACCAGCCACAACCGCGACTCCATAGGCGGCGCCACAACCGCCCGCGACCTGGGCGCTTTAACCGAATTGGGCTTCTCCGGGCAATGGGGCCTGATGACCAGCAGCTACGTGGGCCGCAACCTGGTAAGCCAGGACCCGACCCTGAAGGCCTCATGGCGGCGGCTGGAAACCACCTATACGCGCAACTTCCTGGAATCCAACAGCACCCTGCGCCTGGGCGACAGCACCACGCGCACCGGTATTTCGGGACGTCCGGTCTACTTCGGCGGCGTGCAATTCGCCAAAAACTTTTCTTTGCAGCCTGGCTTCGTGACCCAGCCCATCCCCACGGTCACCGGACTGTCGGCGGCGCCCAGCACCGTGGAGCTGTACGTCAACGACGCGTTGCGCCAGACCTCGAAAGTACCTTCCGGCCCCTTCAGCATCGACAACTTCCCCGCGCTGACGGGTGCCGGCGAGGCGCGGGTGGTCGTGCGCGACATCCTGGGCCGCGAGACCGTGATTACCCAATCCTTCTTCAGCAACGCCAACCTGCTGGAAGAAAACCTCAGCGACTGGAGTTTCGAGGCCGGCGCGATACGCAACCAGCTGGGCATCGAGAACGCCGACTATGGTCCCCGCTTTGTGTCGGGCCTCTGGCGACAGGGCCTGACCAAAAGCATCACCGTCGAGGCAAACGGCGAATGGTCCCGGCCTCTGGCGCGCGTGGGCGCGGGCGCCAGTTACGAGCTGCCCTTCCAGATGCTCGGGCAAACCGCGATGTCCTTCAGCCGCAGCGACACCGCCGGCCACGGCCACAACTGGCTGGTCGGCATAGAACGCACCGGCTTGCGACACGGCGTTTCGCTGAGCGCGGAAGGCGCGTCGCGCGGCTACAGGCAACTCGGTATCGACACGGCAAACCCGCTCCCACGCCTGCAAACCACAGCGAGCTACAGCTACAGCACCGACAAGTTTGGTGCGTTCAATCTCAGCTATGCGGGTTTTGACAACTACGACCTCGGCAAGCTCGATACCTACAGCATCAACTACACCATGCGGCTCGGGGCGCACAGCGCCCTCACGCTCAGCGCAACACGGCTCAGCGGAATTTCCAGCGGCACGTCGGTGGGCGCTACGCTGATCGTGCCGCTGGAAAACCGCGTCACCATTGCCTCCGGGGTCACCCGCCGCAGTGGCACCACCGAAAGTTATGTGAATGCCAGCCGGGCTCTGAGCGCTGAAACCGGCTGGGGCTGGCGCACGGCATTGGGCTCGCGCGCCGATGGCGGCTATACCGAGGGTGGCGCCTATTACCAAGGCAGCAAAGGCCTGTTCTCAGCCGACGTCAGCGCCGGGCAGACGCAGCAGAACGTGCGCCTGGGCCTGGTAGGCGGCATGGTCGTGGCCGAGGGGCAGTTCTTTGGAACGCGCAGGGTGCAGGACAGCTTTGCTATCGTCGAAGTTCCAGGCTATGCCAATGTCGGCGTGGGTTTTCAGGGCAGTACGCTTACCCGCACGGACAAGGACGGAGTGGCACTGCTGCCCCGTTTGCTGCCGTTCCAGCGCAACAGCGTGCGGCTGGACCCGACCGAGCTGCCCATCAGCGCCGAACTCGACTCGATCGAACGGGAGGCGGTCCCTGCCCTGCGCAGCGCCGTCAAGATTACCTTCCCCGTGCGCTCGGGCCGCGGCGCCCTGATACGCATCGTGCTCGATAGCGGCGAGCCTGCGCCTGCCGGCGCCGAGATCGAACTGGTCGGCGACAAGAAGGAGTTTTTTGTCGCCCGGCGCGGCGAGGCCTTTGTCACAGGCCTGCAAACCACAAACCAGTTGCGCCTGAAATGGAATGGCACAAGCTGCACCTTCAACGTCGAGTTGCCGCCCGGCAGCCTGGAAGACATCACCCGCGTGGGCCCAGTCCACTGCTCAGGAGTCAAACTTTGAATCCCATGAACCCCTGGCGCCTCGCTGCAGCGGTATGCCTGTCCTTGCTGGGCACGGCACCGGCCATGGCCGCGCTGGTCTGCAACGCAACAGCCACACCCTTGCAGATGGTGTACTTTGAAAACGATCCCAACCCCACGGACGGCGCGTGGACGGCCACCATCAATTGCTCGCGCGGCCCCGCGGATCCGACCACCTCGGCCTACACGCTGAGAGCCGACGATGGCTTCAACCCGGGCGCCGGAAGCACCAACCAGGCGGTGAACGGCACCGGCACGGCCAACCAGATGCCCTACGACCTGTTCAGGACGGCGCCCGGTGTTGGGGTATGGGGCTACGCCAACAACACGGACTTCGCGGGCACGATCAATTTCGGCACCGCCCTGACGGCCAGCGTCACGCACGTTTTCTACAGCCGAATTACGGCGGGGCTCAACAAAAATGCCAAGATCTTCACCGACACCGTAACCATGCGCCTGCGTTACGACAACGGCCCCAACAACAACACGGACGTCTTCCCCACCTTCCCCGTGACCATCAACAACCAGTCCGTGTGCCTGCTCAGCACGCCACCGGGGAACATCGTGTTCAACTACACCTCGTTCCAGGCGGCCGCGGCCACGGCCAGTACGGCCTACGCCGTGCGTTGCACCATGGGCGAAACCTACACCATGGCGCTGGATGCGACGACGGGTACTCTGCTGACGCTCACTTACAACCTCGCGTTGAGCACCCTCGCCGGCCAGACCGGCACGGGCTTTCCGCAGAATTTCACCATCAACGGCAGCATCCCGGGTGGCCAATCCGGCACCTGCGGCATGGGGCAGTGCACCAGCCTGCCGCAGGCACGGACCTTGACCATCACCTATTAGTTAAGCAGATTGGGCCTTTCACCAGCGCGTGAGCGGCCATCAGCGGGCAATGTGATTTTTGTCACGGAATTTGCAGCACTTGGGCCATAAAAACGGCGCAACACGGCGTCATTCGCCATACTGCTACAAGACGTTACCATCACCAGGTAAAAGTCGTTGCGCTGGCAAAAGCCAGGCGACGTAACGGAGTACATCGATGAGTGTCTCTTACGTGTTGCGCATCGCCCTGGCAGCCTTGTTGTGCAGCTTTGCGCTGCAGGCCAGGGCGGCCATTACCTGCACGCTCACCACCACCTCGGTCAACCTGAATTACACCAACGCGCAGGGAACCAACGCCAACGCCAGCGGCACCATCACCGTGAACTGCACCAGGCTGTCGACGGACCCGACCAGCACGACTTACTGGGTCAGCATTGACTACGGCAGCCGCACAGGGCTCAGCCGCCGGGTTTTCCGCCATGGGGGGGGCACCACCAACGCCGACCGGCTCGATGTCAGCATTTACAAGAGCGGAACCACGACCGACTGGATCAATGCCAACACCGGGCGCGTCAATGGGACATTGACATTCGGCGCCGCGCTAAGCGCCAGCGCGGTGCTGACCTACGACTTTCGCGTAGGCGCGGGGCAAACCGGCAACACCGCCGGAATTTATGACGAGACCTTCATCACAAGCCTGCAGCTCACCACTGCCGGGGCCGTCGTCGCGACCTCAAGCTTCACACCTACCGTCAGCATCGTTGCCCAGTGTTTCGTGGGCCAGGTCGCCGCTGGCAATTTGGCTCCCGGTGCGGTCTCACCCTCCACGCTGACGCTGAACTACACCTCTTTTGTCGCCACGCCACAGACCGCAGCCATGAACTTCACGGTGAACTGCACCCGCGGGACCACCTATACCCTGGCGCTTTCGCCGACGTCGGGCACGCTGCTGGGCCTCAACTACACCTTGGCGCTCAGCAGTGCAGGCACGACAGGTGATGGCTTGGCCCAGCCATACACCGTGACGGGCAGCATTGCGGCCAGCCAGGCGGGAACCTGCTCCTCGGGCAGTTGCACTGCCACCCAGACCGGGGTCACGGTCACCATCACCTACTAGATCTGCGTCCCCCGGGCGACTGCCGAACCGAGTGCGCCCGCCAAGCGCATCTGTTTTTGGTCATTTTTTCCCGCCTGAAACTGAAAAAATCCCATTTCTTGATAAAAATTGGGCGTCTATTTATCAATTCAAAGATCAAATCAAATTTCAACGCGGATTTTTGTGAAATATGACCAATTAACAGTTTTATTGTTAATTTTACCAATTGCTTCAAATTATCAACTTCGATAGCATGGATCGCAACAGCTCAGTTTTGAAGGGGTTGCGCCATGAAGACTCTCAAATTTGCCTTTTCCCTTGCCCTGGCTATTCAGGCCCTGGCAGGTCTTCACGGCACGGCCCAGGCGCAAACGGCTTCTGGGTCTTTTGACGTCACCATCGTGCTGCGAACGTTCAGCGAAGCTGTGACAGCGGACCATCGCTGCACCCATCGCGGACAACCGGACGGCAATGCCGGCACTCTGCGTATCAGTTGCCCAGCCACGGTGGACGTCAAGGCCATTGCCAGCGCCTCAGCCAGCAAGACCGGACAGGCGCAGCGCATGAACAACCAGCCCGATTCCGCCGCTAACCGCCTGGCCGTGGTGGCGGGCAAGCCCATGCATTCCCTGGAACCGGTGGAGTTGACCATTTCCTGGTGAGCGCTTGCAAGCGGCCTAGGGCCCTGCAGCTACAGTGCACCCGGCGCCTCCGGCTCTATGCGCTACAAGATGATCCAACCCTAAGAGGACTGGCCACCCAACCAACGCCCCAGCTGCCGCGTCACCTCAGGCCGCCTCAGCAGCTCCATGTGGTTCATGCCCTGCGCGATCCATTGATTCTCGGCCGGAAAAGCCAGGCAGCGGCCCGGCTCCGCATGCACACCCAGCGCGCTTTCCAGCGACACCAGGCCGTCGCCGACCATCTTGCGCGCCAGCGCTTCCCGCACCGCCACCATGGCCCCTTTGCCGGGCGCCAGCGTGGTGGCCGCCACGGTGTAGCAGGCCACGCCGGCCGGCAGCGGTACGGGTTGGCGAGCGTCCGGCCCGCGCTCAAAGCGGCCCGCGTCATGCCAGTCGGCCTGCAGCAGGTAGCCGTGGCGCAGGTCGGTGATGCCGGCGCTACGCACCTGGCCGATCCTGGCGAAGGGTTTGGTCACGATGTTGCCGCCCAGCACACCGTCCACCCAACTGCCCAGGCGCTCCAGCGGCGCACCGTGATGCGGGGTTCCCAGAAACACCATGGCCTTGAGTTGCGCGAGCCAGCTGTAGCCGGCCGCGGCCGCCTGGTGGCAGGCGCTGCGCGCAACCAGGCCGCCCATGCTGTGCGCCAGCAGCGTGATCTGCTGCACCGGCTGCGGCCAGGCCTTCACGAGCTGCTGCAGCAGGCCGGCCAGTTGCTCGCCGTTCGCCGAGGTGTGCAGACCGGTGTTGTAGTGCAGGTAGACCGGCGTGCAGCCCAGTTCGCGCGCCAGCTGCTCACCATGGCCGCCGGCCGCCGCATCGCTGTTCCATTGCAGGTCGTTCATGCACAGGCCGTGCAGCATCACCAGCAGCTTGCCGGTGGCGCCCGTCCCAGCTGAAAACCGCCCGGCCAGCGCCTGCGGATCCAGCAGCAGCGGCCGCCCGCCCACGCGCAATTGCATCGAAATAGCCAGCGGGTTGGCCGTCTCCCGCAGGTGGTCGCCGAGCACGCCGTTCAATGCCGACAGCATGGCCTCGCGCGGCGGTGTTGACTCACGCTGGTCCGGCCGCGCCGCGCGCGACAGCAGCGCGTTGGCCGCGCCGCCGGCCAGCCGCGTCACGCCCTTGATGCCGCCGTACACCAGGCCAGTGACGCCCAGCGGCCGCACGCCGCTGCCGCCCGGCATGCGGTCGATGAATTTCGCGCCCAGCGGGCCGAAGGGAGCGGCGACTGCTTTGTAGACATTGCCCTGCACGCTTTCGGCAAGGCCCGTGACACCCAGCGTAGCCTGCGTGGCAAGTTGCGCCAGGCCCTGAATGTCGGAGACATGAAGCCAGGTGGGCAACAACCCACCGGGAAAAGAACTTGGCGCGCTGGCGGACTGCTCGGGTGTAGGCATGCCCGATTGTGGGGGCAGAGGCCCGCGCACGCCAGCGGCACCCGCGCGTTCAAGCGGCCGACCCCCCCCGGCGCAGCGCCTCGAACGGGTACACATTGCCCGAAAGGGCCTGTTGAATCAGCCCCGCGAGCCCGGCGTCCCGCGCCGCGCCGGGAGGGCGGCCGCCGCACGCTGGCGCATCACCGCCGCGCGCTGGGCCTGCCGGACTGCCGGCTCCGCTTCATGGAGGGTCTGCTCCCTGCAGTACGCAAACAGGTCCTCAAGCTCGCTGGATTTATCGAACACCGCGTCGGCGCCCAAGTCGGCCGCGCGCCGGCGTATGTCCTCCGTCGCGTAGTTGGAGAGCACCACCACCTTCTGGTAGGACTCGCGGTTGCGGCAACCCGCCAGCACGCCCAGGCCATTACCCTCTTTCAGGAACAGGTCGACGATGGCCAGGTGCCACTCGCCGTTGTGCATGCTCAGCCACTGGCTGGCCTCGGCCTGCGTGGCCCCATGGCCCGTGACTTCGACAGAGGCAATCTCCTGCAACGCCTCGACCAGGTTTTCCAGGACGATTTCATTGTCCTCGACGAGGTAAGTAATAAGTGCCATAAAGCCCACTTTAGGCCGGCGCCGGCCAGATGCTGCCGTCCGTTGGCGCGGGTCCAAGTAGGACAGCGCACCCCCCACCGCCGTCGCCGGCTGTCGGGTCTGAAGCAGGCCTTAGAACCGCTCGTGCGGCGCGAGGTAGCGCCACTGCCCCACTGGTAGGTGCCCCAGGTTGACCCGGCCAATGCGCACGCGCTTGAGGCCGGTCACAAACAGCCCCACCTGTTCGCACATGCGGCGGATCTGGCGCTTTTTGCCTTCCTTGAGCACAAAACGCAGCTGTTCCGGGTTTTGCCACGAGACCTGCGCGGGCCGCAGCGCCTGGCCGTCCAGGCTCAGGCCGTGGTTCAGCAGGGCCAGTTTTTCGGGCGGGAACAGGGCCTGCACATTGGTCGTTTCCGGACCATAGCTGACACGCACCAGGTACTCTTTTTCAATCTCGGAGTCTTCGCCGATCAGTTGGCGCGCCACGCGCCCGTCCTGCGTCAGCACCAGCAGGCCGATCGAGTCGATGTCCAGCCGCCCGGCCGGCGCCAGTCCGCGCAGTTGTTCATGGCCCCAGCGCATGTGGCTGTTGCATTCACGCCAGCGGTTTTGCGGCTGCACCAGCACCACCGCCGGTTCATGGCCGTCTTCGGCCTGGCCGCTGACATAGCCCACCGGTTTGTTGATCAATATGGTGACCTGCATGCGCTGCTGCTGCTCGGCCTGGCGGTCGACCTCGATACGCGCGTCCGCGGCCACGGGCTGGCCCATCACGGCCGGCGCGCCGTTCACCCGCACCCAGCCGCGCGCGATCCAGTCGTCGGCCTCGCGGCGCGAACACAGGCCCAGCTCGGCCATGCGCTTGTTCAACCGCACGGTGGCTGCGGGCGCGCCCGGTGCGGCCGCCGTGGCGGCTTTGGGGATACGGACGGCGGCGCCCGTGGGCTTGGGCCCGGCGCCGGGTTTGAGGGGGTCTTGCATGCGGTGTACTTTATAGCGGCTGGCTACCGCTTATTGTCCCACCCCGGCGCGTAAAACCGGGCTGGACCGATGCGTGGCCCCGCATCACCACGCGCAGGTGCAGCGCGCGCAAGGCGTCAATGTCGTCCAGCAAAGACATGACTTCGGGCAGCGGCAGATCGCCGGCCTCTTCCAGCTGCAAGGCCAGGCGCGCGGCTTTGGCGTGAAGCGACTCCATGGCTTGCGATACTTCGGCCTGGGTTTCCATTGCGCCTATTCATATTTTCATAAGCAGAACACACACCGTTCGGTTGAGGACACACCGTTCGGGCTGAGGTATCGAAGCCTGTGGTGCATCGGCCCTTCGATACCTCAGGGCGAACGGTTAAGCGGTTCAGGGCAAACGGTGGTGAGAGTCGGCCATGGGGGAGGCAATCTCAATACCGCATCACACCGCGAGCAACCATGTAAACGCCAATCAGCAGCAGGCCCACAAAAAACAAGCGCTTGAACCCCTGCTCGCCGACCCGCCCACGCAGCTTCTGGCCGGCGGCCATGCCCAGCAGCGCAGCGGGCAGCGGCAGCAGCAAGCTCCAGCCGGTGGGTAACCGATCCATTGCAAAAGATCCCTCCATCACCAGGCGCGCAAAGAGCGCGACGGTGGAGACCGTGAAGGACAAGCCCAGCGCCTGAATCAGCTCATCTTTCTTGAGCGCCAAGGCCTGCAGGTAGGGCACGGCCGGAAACACAAACACCCCAGTCGCTGCAGTCACGGCACCCGTGATCAATCCAGAAGCCAGGGAAAAAGCTTCTTCACCGCGGCGCGGCACGGCGAGGGGCAGCGCGAACAACCCCAGCAGCGCATACACCACCAGCGCGGCGCCAAGCCCGGCCGACGCCAGTTCCGCATCCAGCGTGGCCATGCTGACCGGCACCCACAGCGTTCCCACCACCACGCCCAACTGCAGCGGCCACAGGCGGCGCAGCAGGCTGGCCAGCGCGGCACCGTCCCACATCTGCCATGCGTTCGTCAACAACGAAGGCAGGATCAGAAGCACGGCTGCCTGCGCGGGCGGCATCACGCCGGCCAGCAAGCCCATGGACAAGGTCGGCAAGCCCAGGCCGACCACGCCCTTGACCAGCCCGGCCAGCAAAAATACGGCGAGGACGATGGCGATCATCAGTGTTTCGTTTCCGGCGCTGGTGATGCTGTGCAAGTTCATGAAGCCGATTCTGCGCAGGGACAAGCCCCGCGCTCAAGCGGTAATATGCGCTGGCAGCCTCAGCCAATTCCGAAGGCTGGTACCCACACCACCATGCCCGCCAACATCCGCTTTGACCTCGTCGACCTCCGGCTGTTTCTGCATGTCATCGATACCGGCAGCATCACGGCGGGCAGCAAGCTGTCGCACCTGGCACTGGCCTCTGCCAGCGCGCGCATACGCGGCATGGAGGACGCCCTGGGTGTGCCGCTGCTGGAGCGGCTGCGCGCGGGGGTGAAGCCGACCAAGGCCGGCCTGGCGGTGGCCCACCACGCCCGCCTGGTGCTGCAGCAGATAGATCGCATGCACGGCGAGATCGACGACTATGCGGGCGGCCTCGCGGGCCGCGTGCGGCTGCTGTCCAACACCGCCGCCATCACCGACTACCTGCCGCAGGCGCTCGCCGATTTCCTCAACACGCATCCGGCCATCGATGTCGAGCTTGAAGAACGTCCCAGCCACGTGATCGTCTCGCAGTTGCTGGCCCAGGCGGCCGAGCTCGGCATCGTGGCCGATTCCGCCGATATCTCCAGCCTTGAATCAAAACCCTTCAGGCGCGACGAGCTGGTGTTGGTGGCGCCATCACGAAGTGGCTTCGCCCGCCAGCGCCGAATTGCTTTTGCGCAAGCGCTGGCCCACGACTTTGTGGGCCTGGGCGAGGAGAGCGCGCTGCAGCAGCACCTCGCGCTACAGGCCGGGCGCCTGGGGCTGCGCATGCGCACGCGCATACGGCTGCGCAGCTTCGAGGCCGTCTGCCGCATGGTGGAGGCCGGCGTCGGCGTGGCAGTGGTGCCCGCCATTGCGGCCGAACGCCATGCGGGCGAGGGCAAGCTGCGTATGCTCAAGCTTTCCGACGCCTGGGCTGACCGGCAGCTCCTGATCTGCGCGCGCCGCTTTGACCAGTTGCCAACGCCGGCCATGAGGCTGGTGGAGGCGCTGTGCGCGCCGGGCTGAGGCTACAAAAAATTCACCACGATAGAGTCATGTTTATGCAAACGCCAAAACCCCCAGCCGATCCCCACACCGTCACCAGCCTCCCACAGCTGGAAGCACTGTTCAGCGCCGTGGGCGAGGCCTCGCTCAAAAAAGAAGTGGACTACCTGCACCCGGCCTACCAGGACCTGATCCGGGCCTCGCCTTTCGCGGTGCTGGCCACCTCGGGGCCGGGCGGGCTGGATGCCTCGCCGCGCGGAGACCCGCCGGGCTTTATCGCCATCCAGGACGACAAGACCCTGCTGCTGCCGGAGCGCCGCGGCAACAACCGCATCGACAGACTGCGCAACCTGCTGACCGATCCGCGGGTGGCCCTGATTTTTTTCGTTCCCGGTGTCGGCGAGACCTTGCGCGTATGCGGCCGCGCCCGCATCAGCGTCGCGCCCGACATGCTGCAGCGTTTTGCCATGGAAGGAAAGCCGCCCCACTGCGTCCTGGTGATTGAAGTCGAGTCGGTGTTCTTCCAGTGCGCGCGGGCGCTGCAGCGCTCCAGACTCTGGCAGGCCGCGCCGCAAAGCCGGCCCGAGGGCGTGCCCACACCCGGCGCCATGCTGCAGGCGCTGACGGCCGCCGCCATAGACGGTGAACAATACGACCGCGAACTGCCCGCACGGCAAAAGTCGACGCTGTATTGAATGCAAGATCATGTCCGTACTCAAGCCTGAAACCCTGGACCTGCTGGCCCGCTCCTGGCGGCGCTGCGCAAGTGCGCTGGCGCCGCGCGCCATCACAAACAGCGTGTTCGACCAACTGCTGGCGCGCTATTCAGAGCCTCACCGCAAGTACCACACCGTGCAGCATCTCGTGGAATGCCTTGCGCTTTTCGAAACGGTTCGCCACCTGGCCGAGCACCCTGGCGAGATCGAAATGGCGCTGTGGTTCCACGATGGCATTTACGACACGCGTGGCCACGACAACGAACGCCAAAGCGCCGACTGGGCTCGCGCCGTATTGCAAAGCCATGGCGCGGCAGCCGATGCCGTGCGGCGTGTTGATGAACTGATCATGGCCACCTGCCACAGCGCGCTGCCGGCCTCACACGACGCACAGCTGCTGGTCGACGTTGACCTGTCCATCCTGGGCGCCTTGCCGCAGCGCTTTGCCGAGTACGAAGAACAGATACGCCAGGAATACGCGTTTGTGCCCGAAGACATCTTTCGCCAGAAGCGCGGCGAGATCCTTAGCGCCTTTCTCGCGCGGCCTGTTATCTACAGCACAGCGCATTTCCAGGCCGCGCTGGAAGCCCGCGCCCGGGACAATCTGCGCCAGGCCATCGCCAGCCTCAGCCCTTAGCCACTAGGGCCTGGGCGCGGGCGCGGCGCCCTCGTCCTTGCTTGCAAACACGCTGGAGCGCAGCGCATCCAGGTCCAGCACGCGCAGGCCGCCGTATTCGATGCGGATGAAACCCTGGTCCTGCAAGGCGTTGAGCGCCTCGTTCACGCGCTGGCGCGACAGGCCCACCAGGTAGGCCATCTCCTGCTGCGTGATGCGCAGGATCTCGCCCACCCCCGGATACAGGACGGGGTTGAACAGCGAGGCCAGGCTGCGCGCGACGCGGATGTCGGGGTTGTTCATGCGGTCGATCTCGCGCGCGGCGATGAATTGGCCCAGGCGCTCATTGAGCTGGTTCATCACAAAGCGGTTAAAGCCGATGGAGTGGTCCAGCAACCAGTGAAAGGTCTCGATGGGCAAACCGGCCACCACGCTTTTGCGCAGGGCCTGGATGTTGTAGCGGTAGGGCTCGCGCTTGATGGCCGTCCCCTCACCAAACCAGCCGCCGGGCGGCAGGCCGGCGAATGTCATGGTCATGCCCTGGGCGTTGTCGGTGCCCATCTTGAGCAGGCCTTCGACCACTCCGAACCAGTAAGTCACCGGCTTGCCGATACGGCACACATAGTCGCCCGGCGCCGCGTCACCCACCTGCAACACCGCCACCGCGCGCGCCCTCTCATCGGGCAGCAACAGGGGCAGCCACGGGATGCCGCGCAGCTCGTCCGGTGTGGGCGGCCTGCGGCGCTGGTGAAGAGATAACTCAGTGGCCATGCTCGCAATGTTCAGGCTGAAACAGGGGTGGCGGATCAGGGAAAGCCCGGGCGGGCGCAACCCTTGGAATGTCGTCGGATGGACATTTAGCCGTCCGTCCAAAGCATAGCATCGGCCCCTCGAAGACAAGCCACCAAGAGCAGTCACGAGCGCACGACAAGCGCATCAAGAGCGCATCAAGAGCCCATAACGACCAGGAGACAACCCTCATGAACACCACGCCCACCACCACGAAAATCGATTCCTTGCCCCGCGACTCACGCTTGGCACACTTCACACGGCGCCGCATGCTGGGCGTACTCGCCGCCGTGCCGGCCGCCCTGTATGGGCCCGCGCACGCGCAAGACAGCGGCCCCGTGCGCATCGCGCAATCCATCGCGCTGAGCGGTCCGCTGGGCGAGCTGGGCCAGGCCATGCACCAGGGCGCCAAGGCCTGCTTCGCCGGCATCAACGCCAGGGGCGGCGTGAACGGCCGGCCCATAGAACTCACGGTGGCCGACGACGGCTACGACGTCAAGCGCGCGCTGGGCAACGTCAAGGGCTTTATCGACGACAAAAGCAATTTCGCGCTCTTCAACTGCATGGGCACGCCCATGATCGAGGCCATGCTGCCGCAGGTGGTCGACTCGGGCATGCCCTTCTTCGCGCCCTTTTCGGGGGCGCTGTCGGCGCGGCCGGCCAATGCGCGCAACGTCTTCAACATACGCGCCAGCTATGCCGACGAAGCCGAGCAGCTGGTGCAGCACCTGGCGACCATCGGCATACGGCGCATCGCCATCGTCTACCAGAACAACTCATTCGGCAAAGAGGTCTTCGACGCCACCCAGCGTTCCATGGCCAAACACAAGCTGCAGGCGACCGCGACCGTCACCGTGGAAAACAACGCCTCCGACGCCGGCCCCGCGGCGGAAAAAATCGCGGCATCCAACCCGGAAGCCGTGCTGGTCGGCCTGGCCGGCAAGCCGACCATCGATTTCGTGAAAGCCATACGCGCGCAGCGCAAGGGCTTGTCGCTGTATGCCTTGTCCATCATGGGCGCGGCCGCCACGCTCAAGGCCATGGGCGAAGATGCGACCGGCATCGCGGTCTCGCAGGTGGTACCGCTGCCGGGCAACACCGTGGTGCCCATGGTGCGCGAGTTCCAGCAGGCGTGGAAGGCCGCCGGCGTGGCGCTGGAACCTTCGCACCTGGCGCTCGAAGGCTATATCAATGCCCGCGTGTTTGCCGAGGCGCTGCGCCGCGCCGGCAAGAACCCGACGCGCGCCGCCTTCATCGACAGCACCTGGAATTTGAAGCGCTACGACCTGGGCGGCTTTGAAGTGAGCTTCAACGATTCAGCCCACAACGCCTCGCGCTTCGTCGAACTGACCATGGTTTCGCGTGACGGGCGCTTTATCCGATAAACCGGCCGGACCCCGGGGACACCCCAGTAGGACTTACCCGGAAATTGTCGTCGCAATGACACCATAGCGTCAAAGCCGGTCCTACTATTCGAGCCATACCAGCGGTTTTCCTGAAAAAGCCGCGCAAAACGGAGACAAAAAGCGAATGCAGACCACGTTCCCACGATTGCTGCTCAAACATGCGGCCGAGCGCCCCGGCGCCGCCGCCATGCGCGAGAAAGAGTACGGCATCTGGCAGGCGCACAGCTGGGCCGGCATGGCGCAGCTGGTGGAGCACATCGCCTGCGGCCTGCACCAGCTGGGCCTGCAGCGCGGCGAGCACATGGTCATCATCGGCGCCAACCGGCCGCGCCTGTATGCCACCATGCTGGCCGCGCAGTCGCTGGGCGCCATCCCGATTCCGCTGTATCAAGACGCCGTAGGCGCCGAATGCATTTTCCCGATCAACAATGCCGACGTGCGCCTGGCGCTGGTGGAAGACCAGGAGCAGGTCGACAAGCTGCTCGAGATACGCGGCCAGTGCCCGCAACTCACGCAGATCATTTATGACGACCCGCGCGGCCTGCGCAACTATGCCGAAGACGGCCTGCAGTCGCTCGACGCGCTGCTGGAGGCCGGACGCGGTTTTGCCGCCGGCCAGCCGGGCTTCTTCAAGGCCGAGGTCGAAAAAGCCGGCCCGGACGACGTGGCCGCGATGTTCTTCACCTCGGGCACCACGGGCAATCCCAAAGGCGTGGTCCACACCCACAACTCCCTGCTGGACCGCGCCCGGGCCGGCGCCGAGTTCGACAAGCTGACCTCCAGCGAGGAAGTGCTGGCCTACTTGCCCCCGGCCTGGGTCGGCCAGAACATCTTCAGCTATGCGCAGTGGCTGGCCTGTGGCTATGTGGTGAATTGCCCCGAAAGCGCGAGCACGGTGACGATCGACCTGAAAGAGGTCGGCCCGACCTATTACTTTGCACCGCCGCGGATTTTCGAAAGCCTGCTGACCACCGTGATGATCCGCATGGAAGACGCCGGCCGCGTCAAGCGCGGCATGTTCCATTACTTCATGGGCGTGGCCAAACGCGCCGGCCCCGCGCTGATGGACGGCGAGCCCGTGGGCGCGATGGACCGTGCGCTGTATGCGCTGGGCAGTCTGCTGGTGTACGGCCCGCTGCGCAACACCCTGGGCTTTTCGCGCGTGCGCGTGGCCTACACCGCCGGCGAGGCCATAGGCCCCGACCTCTTCACTTTTTACCGTTCCATCGGCATCAACCTCAAGCAGCTCTACGGATCGACCGAGACCGCCGTGTTCGTCTGCCTGCAGCCCGACAACCAGGCGCGCGCCGACACCGTGGGCGTGCCGATTGACGGCGTGCAGATCAAGGTGGCCGACGACGGGGAAATCCTGGTCAAGTCCGCCGGCCTGCTCAAGGAATACTACAAAAATCCCACGGCGACGGCCGAGGTGCTGAACGCCGACGGCTGGTACCGCACCAGCGATGCGGGCTTTATCGACGCCAGCGGCCACCTCAAGATCATCGACCGCGTGAAAGACGTGGGCCGCATCAAGGGCGGCGCCAACGACGGCGCCATGTTCGCGCCCAAGTATGTCGAGAACAAGCTCAAGTTCTTCCCGCACATCAAGGAAGCCGTGGCCTACGGCGACGGCCGCGAAAAAGTCTGCGTCATGGTCAACATCGACTTCGACGCCGTCGGCAACTGGGCCGAGCGCCGCAACCTGCCCTATGCCGGCTACACCGACCTGGCGCAAAAGCCCGAGGTCTACCAGCTCATCAAGGAATGCGTCGAGAAAGTCAACGCCGACCTCAGCGCCGACGCCCTGCTGGCCGGCTCGCAGATCAGCCGCTTCCTGGTGCTGCACAAAGAGCTGGACGCCGACGACGGCGAACTCACCCGGACCAACAAGGTGCGGCGCGGCTTCATCGCCGAGAAATACCAGCCGCTCATCGATGCACTCTACGGCGGCAAGGCCGAACAGTTCATTGAAACCGTCGTGAAGTTTGAAGACGGCCGCAGCGGCAGCGTCAGCGCGACGCTCAAGATCAGCGATACAAAAACCTTTGCACCTGTAAAGGCGGCAGCATGAACGGCAAGCGACAGCAAATCCCCCGAATACCAGCTCGAGCCGCGGAACCGGCTTTGCCGGGCCGCAGGCGGGCGGCCCCCTCGGGGGGCAGCATAGTACACGCAGTGACAAGCGTGGGGGCCTATATCCTATGACAAAAAAGATCGGCGACGTCATTCTTGACGTCAAAAACATCTCCCTCAGCTTCGGCGGCGTCAAAGCCCTGTCCGACATCTCCTTCAACGTGAAGGAGCACGAGATACGCGCCATCATCGGCCCCAACGGCGCCGGCAAAAGCTCCATGCTCAACTGCATCAACGGCGTCTATGCGCCGCAGCAGGGCTCCATCACCTTTCGCGGCCAGACCTTCAAGCACATGAACAGCCACCAGGTGGCCGTGATGGGCGTGGCGCGCACCTTCCAGAACCTGGCGCTGTTCAAGGGCATGAGCGTGCTCGACAACATCATGTCGGGCCGCAACCTCAAGATCAAAAGCAACCTGCTGCTGCAAGCCCTGCGCATAGGCCCGGCCGAAAAAGAAGAAATCATGCACCGCGAGGCCGTCGAAAAAATCATCGACTTCCTGGAAATCCAGGCCTACCGCAAGACGCCCGTCGGCCAGTTGCCTTACGGACTGCAAAAACGCGTGGACCTGGGCCGGGCCCTGGCCATGGAGCCGCAGGTGCTGCTGCTCGACGAGCCCATGGCCGGCATGAACGTCGAGGAAAAACAGGACATGTGCCGCTTTGTGCTCGACGTCAACGACGAGTTCGGCACCACCGTGGTCCTGATCGAACACGACATGGGCGTGGTCATGGACATCTCCGACCGCGTCGTCGTGCTCGACTACGGCAAGAAGATCGGCGACGGCTCGCCAGACGAAGTACGCAACAACGAAGACGTGATCCGGGCCTATTTAGGGACAAGCCACTAATGAATATGGCACACCCCTGTTGCGGACTCGCTTCGCGTAGCCGCCTCTCCCCTTGCAGGGGACGCCGCTTGCAGCCCGGCAAAGCCGGTTCTGCGGCGGCCACTGGAAATTGGAGCAATTGATGGCATTCTTTTTAGAGACATTGCTTGGCGGCCTCATGGCCGGCATGCTGTATTCGCTGGTGGCGCTGGGCTTTGTGCTGATCTTCAAGGCCTCCGGCGTCTTCAATTTCGCGCAGGGCGCGATGGTGCTGTTCGCCGCGCTGGCGATGGCGCGCTTTTCGGAATGGATTCCGCTGTGGACCGGCTTGCAGAGCCTGCTGCTGGCCAACGTCCTGGCGTTTGTGATCGCCGGCGCCATCATGTTTGTGGTGGCCTGGCTGATTGAATTCCTGGTGCTGCGCCACCTGGTCAACCAGGAAGGCGCGACCCTGCTGATGGCCACGCTGGGCATTGCCTACTTCCTCGAAGGCCTGGGCCAGACCCTGTTCGGCAGCAGCATCTACAAGATCGACATCGGCATGCCCAAGGAACCCATCTTTGTGCTGGAGTCGGCTTTCCAGGGCGGCGTGCTGATCAACAAGGAAGACCTCTACGCCGCGCTGATCGCCGCCGTGCTGGTGGCCGCGCTCAGCGTGTTCTTCCAGAAGACCGCCACCGGCAGGGCTTTGCGCGCCGTGGCCGACGACCACCAGGCCGCGCAGTCCATCGGCATTCCGCTCAACCGCATCTGGGTCATCGTCTGGTGCGTGGCCGGCGTCGTCGCGCTGGTGGCCGGAATGATCTGGGGCAGCAAGCTCGGCGTGCAGTTCTCGCTCGCCACCGTAGCCCTGCGCGCCCTGCCGGTCGTGATCCTGGGCGGCCTGACTTCGGTGCCCGGCGCCATCATCGGCGGGCTGATCATCGGCGTGGGAGAGAAGCTGTCCGAGGTCTACCTTGGCCCCTTTGTCGGCGGCGGGATTGAGATCTGGTTTGCGTATGTGCTGGCTTTGGGCTTCCTGCTGTTCAGGCCGCAAGGTCTCTTCGGCGAGAAGATCATCGATCGCGTCTAGACATGAAGCCCCCACGCTTGTCACTCCGTGTACTGCGCTGCCCCCCGAGGGAGGCGCTGCGCCTGCGGCCCGGCAAAGCCGGTTCCGCGGCCCCTGCTGCAAGCGGCAAAACCCGGTGCAGAACTTCTTCTATTGCGATCTAACAGCTGCTCATCCTTATGTTGTACAGAGAAAACGGCCAGTTCAAAACCACCTACCGGTCGGACCAGCAGATCTTCCCGATCCGGCAGGACCGCGTCTTTATCGCGCTCTTCCTGCTGTTCGCCTTTGCCGTGGTGCCCATGCTGGCCAGCGACTACCTGTTCCGCGCCATCCTGATTCCGTTTCTGATCATCTCGCTGGCCGCGCTGGGCGTGAACATCCTGGTCGGCTACTGTGGGCAGATCTCGCTGGGCTCGGGCGCCTTCATGGCCGTGGGTGCTTACGGCGCCTACAACTTCTTTGTGCGCATCCCCGGCCTGCCGCTGATCCCGGCGCTGGTTCTGGGCGGGCTGTGCGCCACCTTCTTCGGCATTTTGTTCGGCCTGCCCAGCCTGCGCGTCAAGGGCCTGTACCTGGCAGTTGCCACCCTGGCGGCGCAGTTCTTCAGCGACTGGATGTTTTTGCGCATCAAGTGGTTCACCAACGACTCGCCCTCGGGTTCGGTGTCGGTCAACGGCCTGCAAGTCTTCGGCCTGCCGATTGAAAGCGCGGTGTCCAAATACCTGCTGTGCCTGAGCCTGCTGGTGGTGATCGCGCTGCTAGCCAAGAACCTGGTGCGCGGCGCCATCGGCCGCGAGTGGATGGCCATACGCGACATGGACGTGGCCGCCGCCGTCATCGGCATACGCCCCATGTATGCCAAGCTCAGCGCCTTCGCGGTCAGCTCTTTCATCATCGGCATGGCCGGCGCGCTCTGGGCCTTTGTGCACCTCGGCTCGTGGGAACCAGCCGCTTTCTCGGTCGAGTTTTCCTTCCGCCTGCTGTTCATGGTCATCATCGGCGGCCTGGGCTCCATCCTGGGCGGCTTCCTGGGCGCGGCCTTCATCACCATCCTGCCGATCGTGCTGAGCCAGGCCCTGCCCGCCATTACGCGCCTCTTTGGGTATGAGATGGGCACCGCCGGTGTGTCGCATGCCGAGCTCATGATTTTTGGCGGCCTGATTGTGTGGTTCCTGATCGTGGAGCCGCACGGTCTGGCCAAGTTGTGGTCTATCGGCAAACAAAAACTGAGGTTGTGGCCCTTCCCTCATTGAGCACGCAGGGACTGCTCGCAACTACCGATGCAATTTCAGGGCTTTGTCCGTTTACTTGGGTATCCGCTTTTTCTCGGATGTTTTTCAGGGTGTAGTGCTTCAGGCTTTTAATTATCAGGAGACAAAAATGAAGATTCGCAGTTTGATTCTGGCGGTGGCGGCCCTTGCCACCGGCGCTTCGTCCTTGGTGGCGACCAGCGCTTATGCGCAGGCGAAAGAGCAGTTCTTTCCGCTGCTGTCTTACCGCACCGGCCCCTATGCGCCCAACGGCGTGCCATGGGCCAACGGCAAGCAGGACTACATCAAGATGGTCAACGCCCGCGACGGCGGCGTGAACGGCGTGAAGCTGACCTACGAAGAGTGCGAAACCGGCTACGCCACCGACCGCGGCGTAGAGTGCTATGAGCGCCTGAAGAGCCGGCCGGGCGTCGCCATATTCGACCCGCAGGCCACCGGCATCACCTTCGCACTGACCGAAAAAGTCCCCACCGACAAAGTGCCGTTGATCACCCTGGGCTACGGCCTCTCGGTCGCGCAGGACGGCCAGGCCTTCAAGTGGAACTTCCCGCTCATGGGCAGCTACTGGACGGGCGCCGACATCCTGATCCAGCACATCGGCAAAAAAGAAGGCGGCCTGGACAAACTCAAAGGCAAGAAGATCGCGCTGGTCTACCACGACTCGCCTTTCGGCAAAGAACCCATTCCGCTGCTGCAGGAACGCGCCCGCATGCACGGCTTTGACCTGCAGCTGATCCCCGTGACCGCGCCCGGCGTCGAACAGAAATCGGCCTGGCTGCAAGTGCGCCAGACGCGCCCGGACTTCGTGCTGCTGTGGGGCTGGGGCGTGATGAACTCCACCGCCCTCAAGGAAGCGCAGGCCACCGGCTATCCGCGCGACAAGATGTACGGCGTGTGGTGGGCCGGCGCCGAGCCTGACGTGAAAGACGTGGGCGAAGGCGCCAAGGGCTACAACGCGCTGGCGCTCAACACCTCGGGCACGCAGCCCAAGGTCATCCAGGACATCATGAAGTACGTGCACGACAAAGGCCAGGGCACGGGCCCCAAAGACGAAGTCGGCCAGGTGTTGTACACGCGCGGCGTGATCATCCAGATGCTGAGCATTGAAGCCGTGCGCCGCGCCCAGGAGCGTTTCGGCAAGGGCAAGGTCATGACCGGCGAGCAAGTGCGCTGGGGCATGGAAAACCTGGCGCTGGACCAGAAGAAGCTGGACGCATTGGGCTTTGGCGGCGTGATGCGGCCGCTGAGCACCTCGTGCTCCGACCACATGGGCTCGACCGCCGCACGCGTGCAGACCTGGAACGGCAGCAAGTGGGAGTTCAGCTCCGACTTCATCCAGGCCGACGAGCAGATCCTGAAACCCATGGTCAAGGCCGGCGCAGACAAATACCTGGCCGACAAGAAGATGACGCGCCGCAGCGCGGCCGATTGCCAGAGCTGATTGGCTTGCAAACCCTCCCGCTGCGGCGGGAGGCGGCGGCTCCCACGAGCCGCCAATTGGAAGGCTTGCACACAGGCTTTCCAATTGGCTCAAACGCAATTTCCGAAATTGGCTCACACGGATACACACAATGAGTGACTCATCAGACATCGTTCTCAACGTCAACGGCATCGAGGTTATTTACAACCACGTCATCCTGGTGCTCAAGGGCGTTTCGTTGCAGGTGCCGCAGGGCCGCATCGTGGCCATCCTGGGCGGCAACGGTGCGGGCAAGACCACCACGCTGCGCGCGATCTCGAACCTGCTCAAGGGCGAGCGCGGCGAAGTCACCAAGGGCTCCATCGAGCTGCGCGGCGAGCGCATTGAAAACCTCTCGCCGGCCGACCTCGTCAAGCGCGGCGTGGTGCAGGTCATGGAGGGCCGGCACTGCTTTGCCCACCTGACCATCGAAGAAAACCTGCTGACCGGCGCCTACACGCGCGCCAGCAAGGCTGAAGTGGCGGCCAACCTCGAGAAGGTCTACAACTATTTTCCGCGCCTCAAAACGCGGCGCACTTCGCAGGCGGCCTATACCTCGGGCGGCGAGCAGCAGATGTGCGCCATCGGCCGCGCGCTCATGGCCAGCCCATCGATGGTGCTGCTCGACGAACCTTCCATGGGCCTGGCGCCGCAGATCGTCGAAGAAGTTTTCAACATCGTGAAAGACCTGAACCAGAAAGAGCAGGTCACTTTTCTGCTGGCCGAACAGAACACCAACATGGCCCTCAAGTACGCCGACTACGGCTACATCATGGAAAGCGGCCGCGTGGTGATGGACGGCGCAGCCATGGACCTGGCCAACAACGAAGACGTCAAGGAGTTTTACCTCGGCGTGGGCGGCGGTGAGCGCAAGAGTTTTAAAGACGTCAAAAGCTACAAACGCCGAAAGCGCTGGCTTGCATAGGGCCCCCACGCTTGTCACTTCGCCTTCGGCTCCGTGTACTGCGCTGCCCCCCGAGGGGGCGCTGCGCCTGCGGCCCGGCAAAGCCGGTTCCGCGGCCCTGGCTGGTTTGAGATTTTGCGCCCCATGGCATACATCGCATTGAGGTATCGACAGGATTTGGACAACATCGAATGACAACACATTACGACACCCTGGAAGTACGGAGCGCCGCGCAGCGGGAGGCGGCGCAGATGGCGGCGTTGCCGCAGCAGGTGGCGCATGCGCAATCGCAGGCGCCGGCTTTTGCGGAGATCCTCAAGGGCGTGGATGCCGCGGCGTTGACTTCGCGTGCCGCGCTGGCGCGCCTGCCTGTCACGCGCAAGTACGAGCTGCTGGCGCTTCAACAGGCTGCGCGGGACGCGGGGGGTGATCCCTTCGGCGGCTTCAGCGCCTTGCGTTATGGCGCCGCGATGCCGCGTGTGTTCGCCAGCCCCGGCACGATTTACGAGCCCGACAGCCCACGCAAAGACTACTGGCGCATGGCGCGTGCCCTGCACGCCGCGGGCTTTCGGCCCGGGCAGCTGCTGCACAACTGCTTCAGCTACCACTTCGTGCCGGCCGGCGCCATGATGGAAAGCGGCGCCCATGCGCTGGGCTGCACCGTCTTCCCCGGCGGCACGGGGCAGACCGAGCAGCAGGTGCAGGCCATGGCCGAGCTCAAGCCCGCCGGTTATGTCGGCACGCCGAGTTTCCTCAAACTCATTGTCGACAAAGCCGCCGAGATGAAGATTGGCTTACCCAGCGTGACGCGCGCCATGGTCTCGGGCGAGGCCTGCCCGCCCAGCCTGCGCGACTGGTTCGCCGAGCGCGGCATCGCCGCCTACCAGTGCTACGCCTCGGCCGACCTCGGCCTCATCGCCTATGAAACCGAAGCGCGCGAAGGCCTGGTGCTGGATGAAGGCGTGATCGTGGAGATCGTGCGCCCCGGCACCGGCGACCCGGTGGCCGAGGGAGAAGTCGGCGAGCTCGTCGTCACCACACTCAACCCCGACTACCCGCTGATCCGCTTCGGCACCGGCGACCTTTCGGCCGTGCTGCCCGGCAGCTGCCCCACCGGCCGCACCAACACCCGCATCAAGGGCTGGATGGGCCGGGCCGACCAGACCGTGAAAGTGCGCGGCATGTTTGTGCACCCCGGCCAGGTCGCCGACATCACCCGGCGTTTTCCGGAAGTGCTCAAGGCCAGGCTGGTCGTCAGCGGCGAGATGGCCAACGACAGCATGCACTTCCAGGCCGAGGCGGCCAGCACCCCCGACGGCCTGGACCAGCGCATCGCCGACGCCATACGCGACGTCACCAAACTGCGCGGCACCGTGCAACTCGTCGCACCCGGCAGTCTCCCCAACGACGGCAAGGTTATTGAGGATGCCCGAAGTTATAAGTAGCCCCCACGCTTCCCCACTTCGTGTGGGTCGCTGCCCCCCGAGGGGGCCGCTGCGCCTGCGGTCTGGCAAAGCCGGTTCCGCGGCCCCTGCTGGTGAAGATAAGCCCCCACGGTCGCTCACTGCGTGTAGCTCCCTGCCCCCCGAAGGGGCCGCTGCGCCTGCGGTCTGGCAAAGCCAGTCCCGCGGCCCCTGCTTGGTTGAAGATTCTTTGCTCCCCTACCAGTGGGGGCCGCGGGTCCGGCTTTGCCGGCCCCAGGCGCCGCCCCCTGGAAGGGGGGAACAGGCTACACGAAGTGAGCCTGGACGGGGGTGACCCGGGGCTAGCCCTTACGTAGTTCCCGCGATGTTCGCGCGGTAAGGGGACCGTAAACTTGGCGCCTTCATACAAGGAGACGCTCATGAAACGCCTGTTAGTCCTCGCCGCCGCAGCAGCCACCGTGTTTGCCGCGCACGCGCAAACCGCCTTCCCCAGCTCCAAGCCCATCAGCCTGGTGGTGCCGTTTGCGGCCGGCGGACCGACCGACCGCGTCGCACGCGACCTGGCCGAAGCCATGCGCAAAGCCATGGGCGGCAACGCCAACTTCGTCGTTGAAAACGTCAACGGCGCAGGCGGCACCATCGGCGTCGCCAAGGTAGCACGCGCCACCCCCGACGGCCACACCCTGCTGGTCCACCACATCGGCATGGCCGCAGCGCCCGCCCTGTACCGCAAGCTGCCGTACAAGATGCCCGACGATTTTGAGTACCTCGGCATGATCAACGAAGTGCCCATGACCATCATCGGCAAGCCGCAGCTGCCCGCCAACAACTACCGCGACTTCGAGAACTACATCCGCGCCAACTCCGGCAAGCTCAACATCGCCCACGCCGGCCTCGGTTCCGCATCGCACCTGTGCGGCCTCATGTGGCAGTCGGCCATCAAGGCCAAAGACGCGATGACCACCATTCCCTTCGGCGGCACCGCGCCGGCCATGAATGCACTGGTCGGCGGCCAGGTCGACATGATGTGCGACCAGACCACCAACACCACCGGCCAGATCGAAGCCGGCCGCGTCAAGGCTTTTGCCGTGACCACCGCCAAGCCGCTGAGCAACAACAAGCTGCTCAAAGACTACCCCACGCTTCAGGAAATGGGATTGAAGGGTTTTGACCTGACCATCTGGCACGGCCTCTACGCACCCAAGGGCACGCCGCCCGCCGTGCTGACCCAGCTCAACAATGCGCTGAAGATTGCCCTCAAAGACCCCGACTTCATCAAGAAGCAGGAAGGCCTGGGCGCCGTCGTGGTGACCGACAAGCGCGTCGAGCCCGCCGCCCACAAGGCTTTCGTCGTCTCCGAGATCGCCAAGCTCAAGCCCGTGATCGAAGCCGCCGGCAAGTTTGCCGACTGATTGATCATCGATCATCACCCGCTTTGAATAAAACAAGCCGCCCGGTTCGCCGGGCGGCTTTTTTATTTGGGGCCGCTAGGTTTAACCCCCCTTGAAGCGCCCGCCCGCGAACGTTATGTTTGGGTAAGCCCCGGCGCCGCGTGCCGGCCACCCCCTGGAGACCTTTCTGACCATGCAGCACACAACAAAGCCTTTTCTTTCGCATCGCTACACAGGCCTGGTGGCCACCGCATTCGCCGCCCTCACCACCTTCATGGCCACGCCATCGGCCTGGGCGCAAACCGCCAACTGGCCCGCCAAGCCCGTGAAAATCGTCGTGCCCTTCGCGCCCGGCGGCACCACCGACATCCTGGCCCGCGCCATGGCGCCTGAACTCTCCAAAGCCTTCGGCCAACCCTTTGTGGTTGAAAACCGCGCCGGCGCCGGCGGCAACATAGGCGCCGACATCGTCGCCAAATCCGCGCCCGACGGCTACACATTACTTATGGGCACCGTCGGCACCCACGGGATCAACAAATCGCTGTACAGCAAGATGGCCTTTGACCCGCAAAAAGACTTTGCGCCCATCACCCTGGTGGCAGGCGTGCCCAACGTCATGGTCGTCAACACCGAAAAAGCCAAAGCCGCCGGTATCAACAATGTGACCGACTTCATACGCGCCGCCAAAGCCAAGCCCGGCACCTTCAACATGGCCTCCAGCGGCAACGGCACTTCCATTCACCTGGCAGGCGAGCTCTTTAAAACCATGAGCGGCACCTACATGACCCACTTCCCCTACAGCGGCTCCGGCCCCGCATTACTCGCGCTGGTGGGCGGCGACATGGACGTGATGTTCGACAACCTGCCGTCCTCCATGGCCCTCATCAAGGCCGGCAAGCTCAAAGCATTAGCCGTGACCAGCTCCGAACGCTCAGCCGCGCTGCCCGACGTGCCCACCATAGAACAAGCCGGCGGCCCCGCCATGAAAGGCTTTGACGCCAGCTCCTGGTTCGGCCTGCTCGCCCCCGCCGGCACGCCACCCGACATCGTCAACCGCATCCAGCAAGAAGCCGCCAAAGCATTGGGTACACCGGCGATGAAAGAAAAGCTGTTGGCCCAGGGCGCCATCCCCAGCGGCAACACGCCGGCGCAGTTCACGGCGTTTATCAATGCCGAACACAAGAAGTGGGCGCAGGTGGTGAAGGCTTCTGGGGCGAAGGTGGATTGAGCAGTTGTCTGAATTTGTGACAGAGGGAAGCTCAACGCCGCACACCAAACCTCGGAGACCTCCGCAACCGAAAGCGGGCCTGCTTAAGGATGGCTAGGCGTCTTCCGGTTCATCGCAAGGGAGACGTATCGCTGAGCAACTGTTCGGCCGAATGCTTTGTCGCCTTGTGCTCGCTGCGCCTTGGCGAAATTTCAATTCTTGTCGTAATTTCACCATCGGCGAAAAAGCAACCTACGCCTGATTCAAAGTCAGCGCGAGGATAGATAACTCTTGTTCCGCGGCGCACCTCGGCCCAAGCGGAAATCCAAGCGCCGCAGCGGCGCTGTATATTCATGTTGCCTGGAATGGGACCAAGCGCAATCGAATAGACCCCATCGCTCAACTTGCAGGTTCGTCGTACCGTCATCATTGATCCAATATTGTCCTCATCTCGCATTCGGATGAGTGCCCAAGGATCCCACTGGTGCTCTGTTTTGGCCTCTAGCATTGATTGACCTGCTCCATTGGCAGCGGCATCGTACGTAAGAACAAGGATATCCGCCTCACGGTTGCATTGATATCCGACAAGCTTGAAGAAGGCATCAGCATGCGCAGACGCGACCAAGAAGTACAGAAGTAGTGTGATGACTGGTCGCGTGAGATGCCCCGACGACCTGCTAAAGGGATGCTTGCGCACTGACTCGCTCCAGAAGTTTCGCTCTAGAGCTTAAAGCGTATTCCACTCATACACAACGATCTGAAAATCATCCTCGTAGTAAATCTTGCCGGGATTCCTGGAGCGAAGCATCCGCACGATTCTGCCGTGATCCTCCAGAATCTCGCCAATTGCACGGAGCCTGCGTATTGGCTCTCCTGCGGTGTCTTTGAACCACGCCGCTACCGTCTGCGGCCAATTCGAACCGCTGTAGGGTGGGCAAGGAAGATTGGCATTGAGCCAGGCGTAGTGTTCCTCCAACAACGCCTCTTCGGATCCCGACAGTTCTCCCGAACGTTGAAGGATCTTGGCCTCGGTGACAAGGCCAGTCAGCACCCTGTGGTCTTCATCGTTGGCACCAACAACTAGGCGAATGAACATGTGTTTCTAACGTTTGACACGAGCGGCGGCTGGAAGCGCGCGAAGCTTGCTAAAAGACGCCCGCTCGTAGCGAAGATGGTTACCTATCCGATGGAACAACATGTCGGGACTCATCGTCACCACCACGGTTGATTGAGCTCGCTCGTCTTGTCACACAACCATTCAGGAATCTTGACCCAGTCCCGCCCCGTGAAATCCACGATAGTCTCCCCCTTCTTTGCCGGAGGCGGCGACTTCACGAGTCTGAAGTGAGCCTCTCCTTCCCCCTTCGGACCTTCAACGGCTTTGTAGATCACCGCAATGGGCATTCCCTCGGCCTTTGCGATGCTCCACATCGGGCACGCGGCAAGAAGGATATGAAAAGCCGGCCACGCCATCGCATCTTGGCCGGTCTGAGGCGGGGCATAGTCGCCCATATACGTGTGCATCACGAACTGTAGTGGACCGGTCTGGCGAATTTTTACCTTCGCGGCCGGGAAGTGGTAGGCCAAGCCCAGATCTCGGGCATTCAGCTCCACGCTCTTATAGGGTGCCACGGCCGCACAACCGCTTGCTATCACCGCGACGGCCAGTTTCAGTGCACCCATGTGTAGTCTCATCATCGCTACAACTTCATAGAGAAAGAATCAAAACATTCACCATCGAAGCAGCCAGGACTTGTTATGCGGCATCTTCCCTCCGGTCCCGGTCTTGAAGTTCCGGCGCCATGTCCAGCTTTCGATGTTCGGTATCACTTCGCCACAGCCCGAATGCGAGTGCAAGCATGCTGCACCCCAGAATGACAGACACGAGCGAGACGACGCCTGACAGGGAGCCCAGCATGGGGGCCGCTGCAGTCAGTATGTAGCCGCCCCAGAATACCAGCATGGCCACCAGCAACAACCACCATCGACCGGTGGCCGAGGCCATGACCAGGACGCCACCTGCGGTGCTCAACGCACAACCTACAAAATAGGCCCACGCGTCAACCCACGGATACGGGTGCACCACGCCTCGCGCCATCGGCCTGGTATCAAGCAAAAGCACTGTGCCAGTCGTCAACGCCTGGTGCACGGCCAAGCCCAGCCGCCAGACCGCGAGGGCACATACACCCGCCCCGACGATGGCAACAACGATGCGCAAGGACGCGCTGGTGGTTTTAGGCGGCATAACTTACCCGAGCTCCTGCGCAAGCCCAATCAAAATTCCTTCAGGCCCCCGGATGTAGCAGAGCCGGTACGCGTCCCCGTACTGGATCACTTTGCCAACCAGCTTGGCGCCGCGTTTTTCCAGCCGGGCGAGCGTGTCGTCAATATCCTCCACGGTGAACATGACGCGCAGGTAGCCTAGTGCGTTCACCGGCGCGTGGCGGTGGTCAGCCACCACAGGCGGCGCGAGGAAGCGGGAAATCTCAAGCCGGCTGTGGCCGTCCGGCGTACACATCATGGCGATCTCAACGCGCATGTTGTGCAAGCCCGTCACGCCATCAGCCCAGTCCCCTTCGATGGGCGCACGCCCTTCAAGCGCCAGGCCGAGTTCGGTAAAAAACCCAATGGCGGCGTCAAGGTCTTCGACCACGATGCCGACGTTGTCCATACGCTTGACCGTCATGATGTCTCCTTCATAGCCAAGGTGTTGTTGAAAATCATCGCTTGCTCACAGTGCCAGCATAACCAGCAGCATACGCAAACTTGACATGCAAGGTTCTCACAGTATTGTCTAAGCATGGGAACAACAGCAACAACCAAACTGATCGAAGTCGAAGGCGCCTTGCTGGCCGTAGAGCATGAAGCAAACCCCGGTACAGCGGGCACCCCGGTACTTTTCCTGCACGCCAATGTCGCAGACCGACGCATGTGGCGCGGCCAGTGGGAAGCGCTGGCAACAACGCATCCGGTCATCAGCTACGACCGCCGCGGCTTCGGCGAATCCCGCACATTGCGGCCAACGCCGTACTCCAATGTGTGTGACCTGTGGGCCGTGATGGATTCATTGGGTTATGACAAAGCCATCCTGGTCGGCAGCTCCATGGGTGGCCGCATAGCCATAGACGCCGCATTGGCACGCCCAGACAGAGTCACTGGCCTGGTGGTCGTTGCGCCCGGAGTCACAGGCGCGCCCACGCCACAGCATGGCGACGCCGTCAAAGCATTGGTGGATGCGATCAGTACAGCCACAGCCCAGGGTGACCTGGATAAAAAGAACGAACTCCAAGCCCATGCCTGGCTGGACGGCCCACTAAGCCCGCCAGGGCGAGTAGGCGGCGAGGCCCGCGAACTCTTTCTTTCAATGAACGGCACCGCTTTGCGGGCCACCAACCCGGGCGTAGCAACCGAAGAAGAACCTTCAGCGTGGGAAAACCTGGAAGCGATCCGCACACCCACGCTCGTGATGTGGGGCGACCTTGACATGCCTTACCTACAGGAACGATGCGAGCTGCTGGCGCAGCGCATACCTGGGGCGCAAAGCTTGGTGCTTGCGGGCACGGCGCATTTGCCGGCGCTGGAAGCGCCGCAGGGATTCAACTCGGTTGTTGAATTCCATCGAAATCTGACCCACTTAGCGCAGTAATTTCCATCCAAAACTGACCCACGTAGGCACTACTCTGCTTGTTTTAAAAGCAGGGGGAATTCAGGAGTGATAGACGTGGCGACATTGAATGTCATCAGACGTTGGGCATTGCGGGATCAGATGTCCATCCGCGAGATCTCCAGGCGTACAGGCCTGGCTCGCAACACAATTAAAAAGCACCTGCGATCAGAGGAGAGCGAGCCCAAGTACCCGCGCCGGGTCAGCTCAAGCAAGCTCGACCCCTACGCCGAGAAGCTGGCCACCTGGCTGGGAATCGAGGCAACAAAATCGCGGAAACAGCGGCGCACTTTGAGGCAGATCCACACAGACTCAACCCAAAAAGGAGAAAACCAAGAACTTATCCACATCGTGAGCACCTTCTGCTCACAAAGAGTGTGGGTCAAAATTCGATGGAAAACTCGGGTCAGACTTCAGCGAAATTCAACATGTGACCATTGCAAATTTAGGCCGCCGTCCTATTTCAGTACTCAACTTGGTGATGTTTGCCGGACGGATTAGATGGTCGAGGTCAATACAACAGCCTGTTTTATCCGATCCCGTTATCAGTACTCACGAACAAATGCGAGAGTTCAAGCGTAGGTCTCTTGCTCACCTCCTAGCTCATAAGCTTGCTGAAGGCGAAATACTGGAGATCACGTTTCAATCCGAAAATTGCCCTGACTTTATTTCTACTCACTACGATCAGTGGCTGCAAGCTTCATACTTGAAGGTTGAAGATGTCTCCGGGAAATTGCATGCTGTTAAAGGTTCGAAGGAAAACTTAGCTGTACTTTTCAAAGCCTGGCGTCCAAACGCGTCCTAGCATAAGCGTGACAGGTGATATCAGGGTCTCCCGTGGCTCAACTCGGATGAAACGTGGGTTTACTCAGAATCTCGTTAGGGTCATTGAAATCAGTACTGCATGCTGGCACGTCCAACCGAGGGTAACCTACGCCGCGCGTCGTAATTTGGCTGTCGCTTTCTTAGCCGCAAGTTTCTTGGTCGCACTCTTTTTAGCCGGCGGCGCTTTCTTTGCCGGCGCTGCGGCTGCGCCGCCTCTCATGCTGCGCATTAGCAGTTCGGTCAGGTCCACCACGTTAGAGGAACTGCGCGCAACCGCGTCGGCACCGATCTTTTCCACCTGTTCCACATGACCGGCTTTGGCCTTGTCTTCCACAAGTTTCATGACCTGGTCGTGGAAGGTATCGCGGAACTTGTCCGCGCTCCAACTTGCGGTCATTTCTTTGATGAGTTGCTTGGCCATATTCAGCTCGGCGTCCTTGATGCCTGCTTCTTTTACGCCTGAAGGCGGCAGTTGCAGCGCTTCGTAGGAACGAATCTCGCCACCCCAACGCAGCAGATTCAGGATAAGAGCCGGGCCACAGGGCATCAACAATGCGAGGTGCTGCTTGTTGGCAATGACCACCTTGGCGACGCCTACCATTCGGGTGTTAGCAAGCGCCTCTCTAAGTAACGCGTACACCTTCTGCCCGCGGTTGATGGGAGCGGTGTAGTACGGCTTCTCCAGGTAAACGAAGGGCACCTCGTCTATTGGAATGAACGCCTCTATCTCAATCGTCTGTGTTGTTTTGGGGTACGCCTTCTCGATTTCTTCCTTGCTCAAAAGAACAAACTGACCGTCCTCCCATTCGATGCCTTTGACGATGTCGTCCATCGTCACTTCTTTTCCGCTCTTCTTGTTGATCCGCTTGTAACCCACGGGATCCATGGACCTCTTGTCGAGCATCTTGAAGTTCAGGTCGCTCTCGTCCGTCGCCGAGTAGAGCGCAATCGGCACATGGACCAGGCCAAAGCTGATCGCGCCTTTCCACAGCGACCGGGTGGAGGTCGGCGCCTTGCCTGCATCGGGAGCGGCTTTGGCGGCCATCGCTAGCCTTTGGATTTTGACGGGTCGGCACTGCGCGGGTAGGTCCGCTCTTCTTCAATCGTTCCATCGGCGCGGTGAATCTTCACCGACCCTGTTTTGTCCGCCATGAATTGGTGGGTAGCGGCCAGGATCTCTTCTTTCGTGGGCTTGCTGATGGATGCGCGTTCAGCCCCTTGGCGGGTCAGGTCCCAATGTCCGGCGTGCGTTTTGATGTGATAGTTGTCCATACAAACTCCTTGAAAAGGAGAAAATCGTATGGTCCAGCTTTTGTTCCGTGCTGTAGGACACGCTATATGGAGTGGGTCAGTCTTACCCGCCTTTATCACTCTTGTTCAGCAATGCAGTACAAGACTTCAGCCCTGGCTTCTGAAGAAATGCAGTTTCATAAGATGACCTTCGCCGCAATAAGTCGCTCAACAACAGCTCTGTAAAAATCGTCGGCCATGGCCGGCGTTTGCTCCATCCCCAAAAGAGCACCCGCCTTGAAATCGGCAGACCAGACGGGCGTGCTGAGTTTGGGGTCGATCAACCGGACGTCAAATGTGACGGACGTTTGGCAAATAACTGAGCTCCTTCCACATTCGACGAAATAGTGTTTCGGCTTGATGATCAAGCTGATACCTGATGACTGGCCTGGGGCCCCGGTCGTCACGCTGATCCTGCGTCTTTCCAACCGTGGTTTCAGCTCGGTGAGCAGTCCGTTTCGGACATGCGAGAGCATCACGGGAACATCTCTTCTGGCTTGCGCTTCCTGCTTGGACCAATCTTTCACTGCGAAACCCCGCTGTATGACCGTTTCAAACGTGCCCGTGATAGCGGGATTTTCTATAAGGGAAATGCTTAGAGAAGACGCCGGAGCAAAAGGCTCTGGTCCCCTCCTTTCATTGCTGACGAACGTCGAGCAACCTGCCAGCATGATGAGACCGCAAAGAGAAGCAATGCCGCGCAGGCAAAGCGTGCTGCGCGCAAAACTAAGGTGATGCTTCACAAAATAGCTCCAAAGTAAAAAGGCCGAACCCACCTAGCCGAGGCAAGCACTAGGGCTTCACTGACTAGGAAGTGGAGAGTAAAAGCCGTTGGTGAACTAGTGCCAGTTGGCCGCCAGCACCGGGGCCAAGACAGTTTGCTGAGTGGCTGAGAGGCTGGTCTGGCCCATGGCCGGCGGGGCAAACGCCGCCATGGCCTGCACCAACTTCTGCACATCGGTGTCCAATAACAGCTTGCCGTCACCGCTTTTGATCTGCTCGACGTGGTAGACGTTGCCCAGGTACCAGTCCCGCACTGTTGCCTTGTCGGCGGTACCTATGACACTCACTTCCAGGCTATTGCCGGTCCTACGGAACCACAGCTGGCTGGCGCTGGTTCCGGCCATGAACTGCAACACATCCGTATTACCGGCTGTGACGTCGCCTTCCGCAATCACATCGCAGCCATCACCGCGGGATAGTTGGTAGGTATCACCGCCCGCACCGCCGGACAAGACATCATCACCCGCGCCGCCGACAAAGGTCTCAGCCTGCGCAGTGCCATAAATCGTATCTTTGCCCGCCGTACCCCGGTACGCCGCGGCATCCAACGCAGCCTTTTCCCAGGTCGCGCCATCGCTGAATCGAATTTGCTCCAAGGCCGAAAACTCAAAACCGTAGTAGGACGTGAAGTGATTCGTGATCTTGATCTTCTCGGGACCGATAGTCACGTAGAGGCTGTTCTGGTCCCGGCTGAGCTGGGCTTCCGACGCATTAACATCAAGGAGTTTCAGCGTGTCCTTAACAGAAGAGGCTGCGTCGCCCGCTTCGCTGATGATGTCATTGCCGTCGCCTTTTTTCCAAACGTAAGTATCGGCACCGGCACCTCCGTTGAGCGTGTCCGCGCCCTTCCCGCCATTGAAGGTTTCAGCCTGGTAAGTTCCAGTTAATTTGTCATTGCCTGCCGTTCCCAGATAAGGCGCGAGATCAAGCGTAGTCTTTTCCCAAGTCGTGCCATCGTTGAACTGAATTTTCTCCAAGGCCGAAAACGCGAAACTGAGGTAGGAGGTGAAGTGGTCCACGACCTTGATCTTCTCGCCACCGATACTCACGTAGAGGCTGTTTTGGTCCCGGCTAAGCTGGGCCTCAGACGTACTGACATCTAGGAGCTTCAGAGTGTCCTTAACCACCGAAGTTGCATCGCCCACTTCGCTGATGAGGTCGTTACCCTCACCTTTTTTCCAGAGATAGGTGTCCGCACCGCTACCGCCGTTCAGCGTGTCAGCGCCCTTCCCCCCAATGAAGGTTTCGGCCTGGTAAGTCCCAGTTAATTTGTCGTTACCTGCCGTTCCCAGATAAGGCGCGGCATCAAGCGCTTCCCTGTCCCAACTCATACCATCGCCGAATTGAATTTGCTCCAAAGCCGCAAACGAGAAACCGGCGGAGTAGTTGAAGTGATCTGCGATCTTGATCCGTTCGGAACCAACGGTGATGTACAAGTTTTTCGAGTCCCGGCCGAGTTGGGTCTCTGACGCCTTGACATCGAGGAGTTTCAATGTGTCCTCAACCTCAGAGTTCGCGTCACCAGCTTCGCTGATGATGTCGTTGCCGTCGCCCTTCTTCCAGATGTAGGTATCGGCACCGGCACCTCCGTTGAGCCTGTCTGCACCTGTACCGCCGACGAACACGTCTGACTGGAATGTTCCGCTCAGCGTGTCATTTCCAGACGTACCCGAATGCAGGAAAGCCGCTGCATCCAGGGCCGCCCTTTCCCAGGTACTTCCGTCGCCGAACTCTATCTGTTCAAGTGACGCGCCGCCGAAGTGATTGGCGATCTTGATCCTCTCAGCGCCCACGGTGACATACAGATTGCTCGCATCGCGGCTGAGCCAGGTTTCGGGGACGCTCACGTCCAGAAGAACCAAAGTGTCTTTCACGCCTTCCGCATCGGCTGTTTCCCCGATAACGTCGCTCCCGTCCCCCTTCGACCACTGGTAGCTATCGGAGCCGCTACCGCCATAGAGAACATCGGCACCTCTCCCCGCAGCGAAGAAATTTTCCACATGCGCATCTCCAGTCAAGATGTCCGCACCCGTCGATCCAAGGACCGGTTTGCTACCCATGGTTGCCAAGTACAGATCAAATCCTTGCCCGCGAATGTCGCCTCGCTTCCGCAGCCCGGCGCGCGTTTGGGCGCCTACCTCACCCAGTGCTTCAAGGTTGTCCGCGAAAGCGGCAATCATGGCCTGACCCCGTTTCGGGTTAGCGTCATACCAGGTTTTGAGCATGACGGTCAATGTGCTTACATCCAACGCCAACGTGCCGGTATCCGCATCCCACCGTAAAGCAATGCTGTCGTACAACGGCTTGTACAGCCCTTGGGTCAAGAGCTGCTCGTACACCGCCTGGCGAAACTGGGTGTAGGCCTGATTCAAAATCGCGGCCGAGTTGGGGTAGGGATTGGTTGAGCCCCCTTCCTGAAAAAATCCTTCTCCGGCAAAAGCTTCGACCGTGTAGAGCCTGCGTGCGTCAATGTATCGGCCGCGGCTATCTGCGCTATGTTGATCCGCGCCCGTCCAGGCCCAAAGTAGCTGATCCATCAAATCCAGGCTAGGCACCGTACCGTCGCAGTTGATGAAGCTTTGCAACAGTCTCTGCAACTTGCCACTGCCATCGTGGGCTATAGCCTGATGCAAGCTGTGCACATTGCCGAAACCAACGAAATCGGGTAAGACGGCGATAGCCTCGCTAACAGCTACTAGGTCGGAATCCGTGCTGCGCGCAGTGTCGATGGCAAACCAGACATCGTCCATTGCCCGGCTCTGCCCGGCTGCAGTGGTGAAGCTGCCGACCTGCAGGTGCTGGTTGCCATTGGCGTCGGACATGTTCTGGTCGGTGTAGCCAGTGTTGAGGCTTTTGACACCCGCATCAGTCAGGGTAAGCAGTTCCCCCGCATCCACGACGCCGTTGCTGTTGGCGTCCTTGAATACGCGCAGCTTAGCGAAGGACGCGTCGTTTGCATCAATTTTTTTGTCATGATTGATGTCAAGTTCGATCAACGCAGCAAACCCGTTTGCAGCTTTCCTACCATTTTTGAGAACAGTGTTGTTCCCGAACAGTTCGGCACCGTTGTCAATCTGGCCGTTGCCGTTTTTGTCCCAGACCAGGAGACCGTCGTTTTTGCCTACCCAACCCGTCAACTCCGAAAATTTATTTCCGTCGTGGTCGAAGTGGACGCCGCCGGCTTGAGAGATAGTTTCCGCGCCGTTGAGGCCGTCAAGGTCGAGTATGAGAGGGCTGGTGGTTTTTTTGGCGGTTGTGAATTGAGTTCGCAAGCAGGAGACGAGACTATTGCCGCCCCACGACATGGGTAGTGCTCCGTTCAATGCATCCTCAACAGATTTTTGTTGGTTCGCATCACTGTCTAACAACTGCTGCCGGTCTTGATCGAGTTTCTCCTTCAGGTCGCCCGGCGCATTCACGCCGGGCTCGGGAGTCCAGCTTCTCCCGTCCCATTGCATGCGTTGCCATTCGCCATCTGATTGATGCTGCCATTGCCCAACCTGCTCAGGATTGAAGGGGAGAGTGGGGGCATCCGCATCTGTTGGCACACGAGTAAACAGCGTGCGGAGAAAATCCCACAGGAGAGTTACGACAGCAGCGGGCATTCAAATCACCTTGAAAAGTAGTATGCAAACGCAAAACCGCCAAAGACCCAGAATGAAAGATGTATCCAGGGTTTAACTTTGTAGAAGGCGATGCACTCAACCACCACCAACACAAGCAGCAAGAGCAAGATTTGAATATCCAAGATGACTCCTGAAACAGTTGAAGCCGAGAAGCTCTTCGCCTAGATTTTTACCCTCACGGTCACGCCAGGTTGTACTGCGCCTTGACGTAGCGGATGGACTGTAAAGAGATGCGGAGAAAGACGCCAATAGCGTTTTGACATCGGTACATACACATCTCTCATAGGGCGAATGGACACAAACCAAATACCCTGGCCTTACAGATAAACTCCCCGCACAAAAGGGAGGATCGTTTTATGAACACAAACTCAGTACATTCACGTGCCAGCCATTCTTTAGCCGCCTGCATCCTGGCCGCAGCACTTCAAGCAAGCTGCCTGCCCGCATTCGCGCAAACAAACACAACCACCAACGCCCAGATCACCCCGCGCCTGGAGCAAGTCACCAAAATGCTCGCAGGCGCCGCGGCGCGTGATGCGAATGCGGTGTGGGATGCAAAGACAGAAGCTGAAGAGCTGCCCTACCCTGCGCGTGGCGATCGCAAGCTTGCGCGGCGGCTTAACACCACGGCGCTGGAAAAGTTCAAGGCCGACCAGGTGGCGGAGGCAATGGCTGATTTTGAGAAGGCGCGGCGGGCCGACCCTTCTGACCAGGAGATTGCCAACAACTACGGCTATGTGCTGTACCGCACGGGCAAGCTGCCGGAGGCTGAGGCGCAGCTGCGCTACACCCTTGCGCTGGCGCCGGCACGGGCTGCGGCTTGGGCCAATCTGGCGGAAGTGTTTGGGGCCCAAGGGCAGGCGCAGCGTGCGGCGGATGCGTTTGTGGTGTCGCATCGCTTTTCACGCAACCCGGATACGACGCGCCAGTACATTGAGAAATTTGCCGCGTCAACGACCGACCCGGCGGGCTTGAAGCAAGGGGCGGCGCAGGCGCTTTCGCGTTTGTTTCCTGTTGCGGGTGCGAATGGCGCTGCGGCTACTGCTGCGGTGCAGCCGCTGGCGGGCACGGCGACTGAACGCAGCGTGGCCGCGCAGGCAGAGATGGCTGCTGCCGCGAGCGCCGCAGACAGCACTGCAGCGGCCGCCGCCCGGGTGCCGCCTGTCGCCAATGCGGCCAAGACAACACTGGTGCCGCTGGCGGATCCGCTTGCGCGGCTGCTGTCGCAGTTGCCGAGTCCTGAAGTGGTGCCGCTGTTTGCAGCGGCGTCTCAGGGCATAGCCATTGCGCGTGAGGAGTTGTTGCGCCTGGCCCATAGCGGCAATGCGCGCGCCCAGCATGCGGTGGCGACGATCTACAACAATGGGCGGGGTGTGGAGGTCAACCACGAGCTGGCCAATACCTGGTACCGCAAGTCTGCCGAGGCGGGCTTTGTGCTGGCCCAAGCCGGCCTGGCATGGAACCAGCAGCATGGCATTGGCATGGCGGCTGACTTATCGCTGGCGTTTGACAACTACCGGCGTGCGGCCGAGCAAGGGCACCCGTATGCAATGAACAACCTGGCCATGATGTACTACCGGGGCATGGGCACGCGGGCTGATGTGAAGGCCTCCTTTGACTGGTTTGTGCGGGCGGCGGAGGCGGGCTTGGCGCGCGGCGCGCACAACGCGGCGTGGTACCTTGAATACGGCGTCGGCCAGCCGGTGGATTTGCGCAGGGCTTTTGCGTATCACTTGTCTGCCGCTACGGCGGGTTTTGCGCAGTCGCAGTACAAGGTGGGCCATGCGTATGAGTACGGATGGGGCGGCACCCAGGACAGGACGGCCGCGATTGAGTGGTACAAGAAAGCTGCGCTGCAAGGCCTTGAGCCGGCCAAGGATGCCTTAAAGCGCTTGGGTGTGACTGATATTTAGGGTTCTTCGCCCTCCATGCAAAAAGCCCTGTCACCAGGGCTTTTTGCATTTCTTTATCTATAGAGAGGGTGGTAAGCCGCCGCAGCGGCGGGGCGCTACACCCCCCAAACCACCTCATGCCCCGCCTTGAGGTTGCGCTGCAGCATGTCGATAAAGGGCACGGCGCGCTGGCGCAGGCCCAGGCCGTCGCCGGGGACGACGCCGTCTTCGGCGTTGGCGTCGTGGGCCTCTTCATGGGCGATGGCGGCTTGCAGGGCGGCGATGGCGGCGGGCATCTGGTCGGGCAGGATGATGCCTTTGGGGGCGGGGTCTTTGCCGATGATTTCAAGGACTTTGCGGCCGTTGGCTTCGAGCATGATCACATCGCCGGCGTCTTTGGATTTGAATTTGTAAAGCATGGATGCTCCTCTAGTTAGACAGACAGGCCATTATGGAAAGGTTTGATCCCTCTGTATGTAGGCAGGTTCCGCCTTTTTGGGCCTGAAGGGTTTCGGCCGCAGGGCGCGGGCGGGCGGCGCGCCTCAAGCAAAATAGCAGCCTATGTTCAATATCGCCACTGTCCCCAAGTCGGCCCGCCAGGCGCTCAGCCAGGACGGCCTGAGCCTGCTGAACCCGGCCGAGCTGACGGCCACGCTGGAGCTGGGCGCCACCTGGGCGCCGGCCTGGAATGCGCTGACGCCCTCGTGGGACCGGCTGCCGCCGGATGCCCACCTGAAGGATGGCGGGCACTACCGCAAGCGCCGGCATTCGTGCTTTGTGCAAGAGCTGGCGACGGGCGCGCTGGTGCAGACGCCGCACCGGGCGCACTGGCAGCCTACTGATTACAACGCGTTGCACGGCGGCTTTGAGCGCTGGTTTGAGCCGGTGGAGCCTGCCGTGGCCACCGCCCCCGCGTGGACGGATTTGATCAGCGGCCTGGGCAGGCTGTTTGCGCAGGTGCGGCCGACGGAGCACTGGTATATCGAGGCGCACCAGTTCCGCATCGACACGGCCGGCGGCGTGGGCCGGCCCACGCCGGAGGGCGCGCACCGCGACGGGGTGGATTTTGTGGTGGTGATGATGGTGGCGCGGCACGGCGTGAAGGGCGGCGAGACCCGGGTGTTTGACGCCAACGGCCCGCACGGCGTGCGTTTTGTGATGCAGGAGCCGCTGACGGCGCTGCTGCTGGACGACGCGCGGGTGATTCACGAGACGACGCCGATACTGCCGGCGGACGAACAGGCGGGCGGCGGATACCGCGACACGCTGGTGCTCACTTACCGCGCATCCGGCTTCCAGGCTAAATAGGCCCCCACGCTTTTCACTTCGCCTTCGGCTGCGTGTAATGCGCTGCCCCCGAGGGGGCGCTGCGCCTGCGGCCCGGCAAAGCCGGTTCCGCGGCCCCTGCTGGTGAAGACAAGACCCCCCGCGCTCCCCGCCCCAGGGGGCGCTGCGCCTGCTTCCCCCAGTCACATCTGCTTTCCAGCTGGCGGTAAACCCTGCTTGACGGAATTACTTTAAACCTAAACAATTAAGGCAAGATTAATCCAGAGAGTACGCTTTCATGCACATTCTTTGCCTGGGCGGTGGTCCCGCAGGTTTGTATTTCGCCCTGCTGATGAAGCTGCAAAACCCGGCCCACCAAGTGACGGTGGTGGAGCGCAACCGGCCTTTTGACACCTTCGGTTGGGGCGTGGTGCTGTCGGACCAGACGCTGGGCAACCTGCGCGCGGCCGACCCGGTGAGCGCGCAGCTGATCGGCGATGCCTTCAACCACTGGGACGATGTGGAGGTGTTCTTCAAGGGGCGCTCGGTGCGCTCGGGTGGCCACGGTTTTTGCGGCATTGGGCGCAAGCGCCTGCTGAACATCCTGCAGGAGCGCTGCATGGCGCTGGGTGTGAGCCTGGTGTTTGAAACCGACGTGCAAGACGACCAGGCCATTGCGGCGCAGTATGACGCCGACGTGGTGATTGCCAGCGACGGCCTGAACAGCCGCATACGCAACCGCTATGCCGAGACCTTCAAGCCCGACGTAGAGCTGCGGGCCTGCCGCTTTGTGTGGCTGGGCACGCGCAAGACTTTTGACGCATTTACCTTTGCCTTCGAGCAGACGGAGCACGGCTGGTTTGCCGCGCACGCCTACAAGTTTGACGAGAGCACCTCGACCTTTATCGTCGAGACGCCGGAAGCGGTGTGGAAGGCGCACGGCCTGGACCAGATGAGCCAGGAAGACGGCATCGCGTTTTGCGAGCGCCTGTTTGCCAAATACCTGGACGGCAATGCGCTGATGAACAACGCGACGCATGTGCGCGGCTCGGCGATCTGGATACGCTTTCCGCGCGTGGTATGCGAGCGCTGGGTGCATGAAGAAACCATCAACGGCAAACAAGTGCCTATCGTGCTGATGGGCGATGCGGCGCACACGGCGCATTTTTCGATCGGCAGCGGAACCAAGCTGGCGCTTGAAGATGCGATTGAGCTCACGAACTGTTTTGCGCAGCATGGCGATGCGGCCGCGGCGCTGCAAGCCTATGAAGCGCTGCGTTCGGTGGAAGTGCTGAAGATTCAAAACGCGGCGCGCAACTCGACGGAATGGTTTGAGAACGTGGACCGCTACAGCGGCATGGAGGCCGAGCAGTTCTTTTATTCGCTGCTGACGCGCTCGCAGCGCATCAGCCATGAAAACCTGCGGGTGCGCGATGCGGCATGGCTGCAGGGCTATGAGCAGTGGTTGGCCAAGAGCAATGCGCCGCACGCGCCACCGCCCATGCTGCTGCCGCTCAAAGTGCGTGAGCTTTCATTGAAGAACCGCATCGTGGTCTCACCGATGGCCACCTACAGCGCGGTAGACGGCATGCCGCAAGACTTCCACCTGGTGCACCTGGGCGCGCGTGCGCTGGGCGGTGCGGCCATGGTGTTTGTGGAAATGACGGCGCCCTGCCCCGAGGGCCGCATCACGCCGGGCTGCCCGGGTTTGTGGAACGAAGCGCAGGCCAAGGGCTTCAAGCGCATTGTGGATTTTGTGCACGGCACGGGTGTAGACGCGAAGATAGGCATGCAACTGGGCCACAGCGGGCCCAAGGGCTCGACGCAGGTGGGCTGGGAAGCGCCGGATGAACCGCTGCCCAGTGGCAACTGGCCGCTGCTGGCAGCCAGCGCCGTGCCTTACGGCCCGAGCAACCAGGTGCCGCAGGCGATGACGCGCGCCGACATGGACCGCGTAAAGGCGGAGTTTGTGCAGTCAACCGGCTACGCGGCCGAGGCCGGCTTTGATTGGCTGGAGCTGCATTGCGCGCACGGCTATCTGCTGTCGAGCTTTATCACGCCGCTGACGAACCAGCGCACGGACGAGTACGGCGGCAGCCTGGAAAACCGCTGCCGCTTTCCGCTGGAGGTGTTTGCCGCCATGCGCGCGGCCTGGCCGGCCGGGCGGCCGATGAGCGTGCGCATCTCTGCGCATGACTGGGCGCCGGGCGGCAACACGGCGGACGACGCAGTGGAGATTGCGCGCTTCTTCAAGGCGGCGGGTTGCGATTTCATCGACGTGTCGTCGGGCCAGACGACGCGGGCGGCCAAGCCTGTTTACGGCCGTATGTACCAGACGCCGTTTGCCGACCGCATACGCAACGAGGTGGGCATACAGACGATTGCCGTGGGCGCGATTTCGGAAGTGGACCACGTGAACAGCATCATCGCGGCGGGCCGCGCCGACCTGTGCGCGATTGCGCGCCCGCACCTGGCCGACCCGGCCTGGACGCTGCACGAAGCGGCCAAGCTGCAAAGCCGCCACGTGAGCTGGCCCAAGCCCTACCTGAGCGGGCGCGACCAGCTGTACCGCGAGCTTGCCAAGCAGAAAGAGATGGCTGCGCAAGGTGCGGCTGGCAAATAACAAATATAGATCCGATAGAAAAAGCAAGAGCAAAAGCAAGAGCAAAGCAAGAAGAGCAACAACACGCAAGGAGACCCCATGGACATGGAAGCACGAGGCCACAGCGAACACCCCGAGGCATTGCGCCTCTGGCTGCGCATGCTGACCTGCACGCAGCTGGTGGAAAAGCAGGTGCGCACGCAGCTGCGCGAGCAGTTCGACACCACGCTGCCGCGCTTTGACCTGATGGCGCAGCTCGAACGCAGCCCCGAGGGCCTGAAGATGAACGAGCTGTCGCGCCGCATGATGGTGACGGGCGGAAACGTCACGGGCATCACCGACCAGCTGGTGGCTGAAGGCCTGGTGGAGCGGGTGGACGTGGCAGGCGACAGGCGCGCCTACCGCGTGCGCCTGACGTCGCGCGGGCGCAAGCTCTTTGACGAGATGGCGGCCGAGCATGAAGCCTGGATCGTCGCGGCCTTCGAAGGCCTGACACCACGTGAAGTCGAATCACTGCACAAGCTGCTGGGCAAGGTCAAGCAGCACCACAACCAACTCGCTGACAGCAAACTGGAAACCACATGAAGCACTACATAGGCCTGGCCAACCCCATGCACGCGCATTTTGATGCAATGGCCCACTACCAGGCGGAGCATTTCGCCTATTCGTTCGAAGACGGCGTCGCGACGCTGACGCTGAACCGGCCCGAACGAAAGAACCCGCTGACTTTTGATTCGTATGCGGAGCTGCGCGATTTGTTTCGCACGCTGAACAGCGCGACGGACGTGAAGACGGTGGTGATCACCGGCGCGGGCGGCAATTTTTGTTCGGGCGGCGACGTGCACGAGATCATCGGGCCGCTGACCAAGATGAGCATGCCCGAGCTGCTGGAGTTCACGCGCATGACGGGCGATTTGATCAAGGCGATGCGCCTGTGCCCGCAGCCCATCATTGCGGCAATTGACGGCATCTGCGCCGGCGCGGGCGCGATGATGGCGCTGGCCGCCGACATGCGCCTGGGCACGGCGCAGGCCAAGACAGCTTTCCTCTTCACGCGCGTGGGCCTGGCCGGCGCCGACATGGGCGCCTGCGCGCTGTTGCCACGCCTGATAGGCCAGGGGCGCGCGTCTGAATTGCTGTTTACCGGCCGCGCGATGAATGCGCAGGAAGGCCTGCAATGGGGATTCTTCAACGCGCTGCATGAGCCCCAGGACCTTCTGACACAAGCGCAAAAGCTGGCGCGCGAGCTGGCCGAAGGCCCGACCTTCGCGCACGGCATGACCAAGACCATGCTGCACCAGGAATGGGCCATGACGCTGGATCAGGCCATCGAAGCTGAAGCGCAAGCGCAGGCCATCTGCATGCAGACCAAGGACTTCACGCGCGCCTACAAGGCGTTTGCGGCGAAACAGAAGCCGGTGTTCCAGGGCGACTGAGCACGCAAGGCAACAAGCACGTAAGAACGGAAGAGCACAAGGACCGCTTCATGAGATCGAGCACCACCCACCTGGCACTGCCTTTTTTTGACGAGGTCCACCGCGAGCTGGGCCGGCGCCTGGCCGACTGGGCGCCGCAACAGCACATCGACGAAAGCGACGATCGCAAGGCCTGCAAGGAGTGGGTGAGCCTGCTGGGCGCTGAGGGCTGGCTGCGCTACTGCGTGCCGGCGGGCAAGGACGGAGCGCTGGGCGGCGCGCTTGAAAAGCTTGATTCGCGGGCGCTGGTGATTCTGCGCGAGACACTGGCTTTTCACTCGCCCCTGGCCGACTTTGCGTTTGCGATGCAGGGTCTGGGCAGCGGCGCGATCACACTGGCCGGCACGCCGGCGCAGCAGGCGGCTTATTTGCCGCTGGTTGCCAGTGGAAAAAAGATCGCAGCCTTTGCCTTGAGCGAGCCCGATGCCGGATCGGACGCCGGCGCCATGGTGACTTCGGCCACCGACACGGGCGACGGCTGGACGCTGAACGGCAGCAAGACCTGGATCAGCAACGGCGGCATCGCGGATTTTTACGTGACCTTTGCCAAGACCGACCCGCAGGCCGGCACGCGCGGCATCACGGCGTTTATCGTCGATGCGACCAGCCCCGGCCTGGACAGCAGCGAGCACATCGCGGTGATGGCGCCGCACCCGCTGGCCACCTTGAAGTTTGCGCATTGCAAGCTGCCGAGTGGTGCACAGCTGGGCGCGCTGCATGGCGGCTTCAAGCTGGCGATGCAGACGCTGGACATCTTCCGCGCCTCGGTGGCGGCGGCCGCGCTGGGCATGGCGCGGCGTGCGCTGGCCGAAGCGGTGCGCTTTTCCAAAGAACGAAAGATGTTCGGTCAGACGCTGGCGGACTTTCAGCTGACGCAGGCCAAGCTGGGCGAGATGGCGGCGCTGGTGGATGCCGCCGCGCTGCTGACTTACCGCGCCGCCTGGATGCGCGACGAGAGCGAGCGCCTGGGCAGCGGCGCGCGCATCACGGCCGAAGCGGCGATGGCCAAGATGACGGCCACCGAGAACGCGCAGAAGGTGATCGACATGGCGCTGCAGATGCACGGCGGCCTGGGCGTGAAGGTGGGCACCAAGGTGGAAAGCCTGTACCGCGACATCCGCTCGCTGCGCATTTACGAGGGCGCGACGGAAGTGCAGCAACTGATTATTGGAAAGGCCGCGTTGCAATCATGAGCACCTCGACACTCACGAGCCCCTCTGCCCCCGATCCGGTAGCAACGGCAACAGCCCCCTCGGCGCAGGCCGACCGCTTTGTGCATGACCGCCTGCCGCCGCCGGAGCAGATGCCGCGCATGGTGTATGCGCTGCCCGAGCTGTGCATCCCGCCGCAGGCCAACCTGGTGCAGGCGCTGTTTGACAAAGCCTTTCGCGACGGGCGTGCGGACAAAGCGATGCTGCGCTCGGACAAGATCACGCTGACATACGCCGAGGCGCTGGAGCGCGTGAGCCGCATCGCGCAGGTGCTGACGGAAGATTTCAAGCTCAAGCCGGGCAACCGCGTGCTGCTGCGCGGCGGCAACTCAATCGGCATGGCGCTGGCCTGGCTGGGCGTGGTGCAGGCCGGGCTGGTGGCGGTGGCGACCATGCCGCTGCTGCGCGCCAAGGAACTGGGCGAGATCATTGAAAAAGCCCGGCCCGCGCTGGCGCTGTGCGACGCCACGCTGCTGGAAGAATTGCAGGCGGCGCAGGCACCCAGTGCGGCGCTGCCGCAAATCGTGCCCTTTAACCTGATGGACGCGCCGGGCTCGCTGGCCGTGCTGTCGGCGCAGAAGGACGGCAGGTTCACGCCCTGCCCCGTGTCGGCCGATGACATCGCGCTGATGGCCTTTACCTCGGGCACCACGGGCAAACCCAAAGCGGCGGTGCACACGCACCGCGACGTGCTGGCGGCCTGTGAGGCTTGGCCGCGCCATGTGCTGAAGGCAAAGCCGGACGACATCGTGGTCGGTTCGCCGCCACTGGCCTTTACCTTCGGCCTGGGCGGCATGCTGATCTTCCCGATGTGGGCGGGGGCCTCGGTTTATTACCCTTCCATCGGCTACACGCCGGAAGCGATGGTCAAGCTGATCAAGCAGGTGGGTGCGACGGTTTGCTACACCGCGCCTACGTTTTACCGGCAGATGGCGCCCTTTGCCAAACAGCACGGCGTGCCCGGCCTGCGCCTGTGCGTGAGTGCGGGCGAAAGCCTGCCGGACGCCACGCGCCAGCTGTGGAAGGATGCCACCGGCATCGAGATGATTGACGGAATAGGCGCGACGGAGATGTTCCACATCTTCATCTCGGCCGCCGGTGCGGACGTGCGCCGCGGCGCCATCGGCAAGGTGGTGCCGGGCTACACCGCCAAGGTGGTGGACGACATGGGCGAGGAAGTGCCGCGCGGCACCATAGGCAAGCTGGCGGTGGTGGGCCCCACGGGCTGCCGCTACCTGGACGACGAGCGCCAGGGAAACTACGTGAAGAACGGCTGGAACTACCCGGGCGATGCGTTCATGCAGGACGCTGACGGCTACTTCTTTTACCAGGCGCGCGCCGACGACATGATCATCACCGCCGGCTACAACGTGGCCGGCCCCGAGGTGGAAGACGCGCTGCTCAAGCACCCGGCCGTGGCCGAGTGCGGTGTGGTGGGCCTGCCTGATGATGAGCGCGGCATGGTGGTGAAGGCCTTTGTCGTGCTGAAGCCCGGCGAGGTGTGCGGCGACGCCACGGCCAAGGCTTTGCAAGACCACGTCAAGACGACGCTGGCGCCGTTTAAATACCCGCGCCAGATCGAGTTTGTGGACAAGCTGCCGCGCACCGAGACCGGCAAGCTGCAACGCTTCAAGCTGCGCCAGCCATGAAGTTCAGCGTTGCCAAGCGCGTGCGCTTTCACCACTGCGACCCGGCCGGCATTGTTTTTTACCCGCAGTTCTTTTACCTGCTGCATGAAGTGCAGGAAGATTTCCTGGCGCACATCGGCTTTCCGGAGCACGAGCTGATCGCCGCCGGCGCGGGTGTGCCCATTGTGGATCTGAAGACGGAATTCTTGGGCATGTGCCGCAACGGCGACGCGCTCATGATGACGCTGGAACTCACGCGCATCGGCAACTCAAGCCTGGGCATGCAGTACCAGATTCACGGCGAGGCCGGCGACGTCAAGCTGCGGGCGCACGGCGTGGTGGTGTATTCCGAAGTTCCCAATGGCAAGCCCGTGCGCATTCCTGACGCGATGCGCAGCGCCTTGCTGCCCTATTTACAAACATCCCCTGGAGCCAAGCCAAATGATCAAGAAACTGCAACCGCCTGACTGGGCCGAACCCAAGGGCTATGCCAACGGCATGCTGGCGCGCGGCGCGCTGTTGTTTGTGGGCGGCCAGATCGGCTGGAATGCCCGACAAGAATTTGAAAGCGACGATTTCATTGCGCAGACAAAGCAGGCGCTGCTGAACATCGCGGCGGTGCTCAAGGCCGGTGGCGCCGGGCCCGAGCACATGGTGCGCATGACCTGGTACGTGGTGGACCGCGTGGAGTACGTGGCCAGGCTTAAGGAGCTGGGCGGCGTCTACCGCGAAGTCATGGGCCGGAACTTCCCGGCCATGACCTGCGTGGAAGTGGCGGGCCTGGTAGAGGACCGGGCGCGGGTGGAGATTGAAGTGACGGCGGTGGTGCCGGATTAACGTTGAGCGGAGTACCGGGTCACTGATTGACCCGGCACTCGCAAACGACCTGCACCTCCGATTGCCGCAGGGCTTGCGCGGCTGCATCGGCTTGAGGCGGATTTGCTTTGCGCCCTTCGCTCACGCGCACCCGCAGAACCAGCGTGGCGGTTGGTTCCATAGCGGCCGATTCCGCGCCGGCTCGAAGGCGCATGTCCTCCGTTTCAATCACGACAGCGGCCACCGGCCCGGCCTGGCGCAAAAGGGGCTGTAGCGCCATCCCAAGCGGCTGGAGCTGCAACTGCCGCACCCTGTTTTCAGGCAGCGAAATACTGCATGTCTTGCGGGTAGACGCATCTGACTGCAAGGCCACCAGTGTTTCCAGCCATTCCCGCAAGCGCACCGGCGAAGCCCAGCCGCCCGACTGGCTGAGCTGGGCCAGCAGCTTCAAGTGGTCGCTCACCACATAGAGGGGGTTGTCTTCGGCCGGCGGAAGCGGCCCGCTGATGATGCAGCGGCTCAAGGTGTTGAGGCAGCCGTGCGGGTCCCACAAGCAAGACACATCAACGCTGATCGAAGCGCCAAGCGCGGCAGCTTTGTCTTCGGCAGGCGGCGAGGCTTTTTCCAGCGGCCCATGAGCTTGTCCGCCACGGCCCAGCCAGCCGGCCCGGCCGGCCCATCCGCCAATAGCCAGGCCCGACAGGCAAGCAGCCGCTGTGAGTACCCCGATAGTGAAGGTGTTCATCGGATCAACCGCGTCGTTAACCGAATCAGGCAAGCCTCGGGAAATACATTCAGGGCGCTGAACCTTTGTGACTGCGGGGCGCCCGGGGTTGGCATCTTGTCACCCGATCTTGAACTGGTTTTCAAAATATTTGCTGACAACCAGCGTTTCAGGGCGGTCTTTGAGATGAATCCGGAAACGCCCCATTTCATCGCGGCGCATGAATTCAACGCGCTTCATATTGACGATGGTGCTGCGGTGCACTCGCTTGAACATTGCTTCGTCCAGCGTTGCCTCAATGTCGCTGATGCCGTTGCGCATCAGGACCTGGCCGCCGGGCAAGACGGCAACCGTGTATTTGCGCTCAGCCTGGAGGTAGAGGATTTCGTTCGGGTCGAGGGGCACAACGTCACGCCCGCGCACTCCCGTGAGCCAGCGCGGCATATCAGGAACCGGGGGTGATGCGGCAGGTGCGGCCGCAGCGGCTGGTCGACGGGCGTAGAGCATGCTGTCGGCTTTTTGCAGGGCTTGCAACAGCCGGGCGGGCCTGATGGGCTTGAGAACGTAGTCCACCACCTGGTGGTCAAACGCCACCAGCGCCTGGGATGGATCACCCGTCACCAGGATGACCAGGGGTTGAACGGCCGCCTTGCGAACGATATCGAGCGAACCCACCTCAGGCCATTGGCCGCCCGGCATGTGCAGGTCGAGCAGGAGAACGTCGGGCACCACGTCTTCCAGGATGCTCTCCAGCTGTGATTGCGAGTGCGCCATCGCCTGAACATGCCAGTGTGTGGACAGTTTCGCCACCAGGTCTGCCAGTCCCTGCGCCTGTTGGGGGTCGTCCTCCGCGATAACAATCCGTGTCAATCCCATCCGTAACTCCCCTTGTGAAATCAGCACGAAGGCGGGCTCGGCGATCATTCCAGCATGATTCAACCGTCATGGTGGCGCTTCATCAGCGCTGGGATGTATTGCCTCGCTTGCTCGACGATCTGGACCGCCCGGTGAGACCCGAAAGAGCGGAATGCGCTATTCGGGCCAGCCGGCAGGCCTGTCGTTGTTATTTTTATAATTTGTAACTATATTGATACAAACTGTTGCCGTCCATCATAGAATTTTGATCTCAGTGTTTCAATTCAGGCAACACCAATGCCATTTCGTATCTTCCGCCGGTCGATGCATTACTTCGAAGTCGTCGCGCGGACGCAATCCATCCGTGCCGCCGCGGAAATCCTGCATATCGCCCCTTCGGCAGTGAGCCGTGCCGTGCAGCAGCTTGAAGAAGAAGTGCAAGTTGCCTTGTTCAACCGTACGGCGAGGGGCCTGCAGCTCACGGTCGCGGGCGAGACCATCCTCGCGTCCATACAGGGCTGGAAGCGCGAAACCCAGCAGTTGGCGGACGACGTCAGAAGCCTCAAGGGCGTCCGCCTTGAAACCATCCGTGTGGCGGCAGTCGAAAATGCGACTTACGAACTCTTGCCGCAGGCCATTGCCAGCGTGCGGCAGCGGGTGCCGGGGCTGAGCCTCGCATTGCTCGCGGGCAGCACGCAGGCCGTGCTGGACAGCATGCTCAATGGGTCGGCCGATATCGGCATTGTCATTACCACCCCGCAGAAGGTGCCCGCGCGTTCGCTGTGCACCATGAAAGACCCTGTTGGGCTGGTCATGCCGGTCGATCACCGGCTGGCCATGCGCGATTCCGTGACGCTCGACGAATGCCTTGATGAGCCGCTTATCCTCCCGGCGGAGACGCTCGCCGTCCGGCTGGCCCTTCGACCCGCGCTGGACGCGGCGCGCCCTTTTCGGGCAGTTGCCACGGGCAACCGCATCGTGACAATCAAGTCGCTGGTGCGGGCGGGGCTCGGGCTCAGCCTCCTGACGCGGCTGGATGTCGGCCCGGAAGTGCGCGAAGGAATATTTCACTTCGTGCCGCTGCAGGATGAATCCATACAGCACCCCTACATCTCGGTGATGGCGCCGAAAGGAACAAAGCGGGCGCCGACCACGGACCTGGTCATAGAAACCCTGCGAAAAGCCATGCCAAACGCTGAATTTCACGGCTGACAAGCCCTTTTACCGGCAGATCCGCCCACCGCAGCACGCCGCGTGGCCAGGATAGCCGCCCATCAGAACCGGCCTTGACGAACCGCAGGGCAAGCGGCGTGAAAGTAGTGCTTTTCGCCACACATCGGGATTACACCAAGCAATATCGTAAAAATATGTAACTACTATGTATACTTAATAGTTAGTATTTTTACACGCCAGGTGCCAAACCGGGGCAAGGTTTCTTAAAGTGATTTACCGGACCGATCAACTTACCGCCATTCGCGGACGCGTTTTGCCAATGTTCCCAGTCCTCCCGGTTTTGCTGGGGCTCACCGGAATGCTTGCCATTGCAGCCGTGCCCGAAAGTGAACACACCGTTTGGGCGGAGGCCCTGGTTCTGGCCGTCGCGGTCTTTTGCATCGGGTTTGGCTTGCGCGAGTTTTTTTATGCATCGGCAATTGCCGTCCTGCCGCTACCGATAGGCGCAGCGATTGATTGCCTGCACCTGTCCCCGTCAGTGCTGCTTGGGGTTGCGGCGGCGGTGGCGGGCTACTGGAGTATCCGCTGCGAGCAGCGCAGGGTGGCAACGCAGCGGGGGGAGCCCGCGGCAAAAGTAAAGCTGTTCAGGCAGGAGCAACGCTGCGCAACGCATTTGCTTGCCACAGCCAGCCATGATCTGCGGCAACCGGTACAGGCACTTGTGGCCCAGGTCGACCTGATGAAGGGAAAAGAAGGCAGTGGGGCCTACCTCAGCCGGCGCCAGCTCACGGAGCTTCAGACCAGCGTGCATACCCTTGCAGAAATGCTGGATGACCTGTTCGACGTCAATCGTGTCAACCTGGGCATCTCCGAGGCCAGGCTGCAGCCGGTGAACGTTCGGTCTTTGCTGCAGGAAGTCGACCACGTTTTCGCGGTCAGCGCGAACGCCAAGGGCCTGCGCCTGGTGACTGAATGCCCAGGCGACGTATGGATCACAAGCGACCTGAAGTTGCTGAGACGAATTCTCTTCAACCTGACAGCGAACGCAATCAGGTACACCGATGCCGGCGGTATTCGATTGAGTTGCCTGGTGGCTGAAGGCCGCGCAATACTTCAGACGGAGGACACCGGCAGGGGCATGAACGCGGCACACCTTGTGGCGACGAGCACTCAACTCGAACTGCGGCCGACGCCCAGCTACCAGGGCCTGGGTCTGGGTCTGGGCCTGGGAATCGCCGGCATGATGGCGCTGCGACTTGGGCACAAGCTGCGCGTGTCGTCCGAACTCGGAGAAGGTACGCGGATCGAGGTCGAACTTGGCGAATGCATTGCCGCTGCCTCGGGGACGACGCGGATGGGCTCGCCACTGCCCCACAGCGCCGACATTGTGGTCGCGATCGTGGAGGACGACGTGGCTGTCCTGAAGGCGCTGGTGAATGTGCTGGCAAGCTGGGGATGCCGCACGGTCTCGGCCACCGATGGCGACAAGCTGGTCAAGGAATTGCGCCTTTGCGGTGCTAAACCAGACTTCATGATCGCGGACCTCAACCTGGGGGCCACCCAGACAGGCCTTGACGCCATTCGCGAAGTGCGCAGCATCTACCGCGACCCGGAGCTACCCGCAATCCTCCTGACCGGCGACGTTCTGCTCGAGCTGGAGCACGATTCCGCGCTCGTGGGCGTGCAAGTGCTGTGCAAACCGGTGCGTCCGTCGGCTCTGCGACAGCTTCTCAACGAGCGGGGCCTTATGAAGGAATTGGCAACGACACCCGCATAAGCTTGCGAGGGATGAGGGATGAGGTTGAAGCTCAGTTATTACGAAATAGCGGAACACTTCTATGCGGAAAGTTGATGCGCTCCTTCGTTTTCATACGAGTGAGCCAGGGTCAACGCCAAGCCACACTGCTCACGCATCAAGCCTGATTGTCGACGGCCGGACTCAGGGAATCAAAAAAAGCGTTGGCCGCCACAGCCCGGTTCAACGCAGCTCTTAAAGACTCCAGCACCGGAGCCCATGCGCCAGGTTGAGCCTGCCGAAAAATCCGCATCGTCGGGTACCACGGCGTTTCGCTGCCCTCGCGCATCCAGCGCCAGCAGGCGTCAAAGCGCGACAGCATGAACGTCGGCAGGCCCAGGCTCGCGGCCAGGTGCACGCATGAGGTGTCGACGCTCACGATGCCGTCCAGGCAGTTGGCCAGCGCGGCTGTGTCGCCGAAGTCATGAAGATGGTGGCTCCAGTCGACGATGCGCCCCTGCCATGCGGAAGTGGCGATTTCGCCTGCGGGCGGGCCTAGCTGCAGGCTGTGCCACTGCACCCCTGGCACGGACAGCAAGGGCTCCAGGTCCGCCAGGCGCAGGTTGCGGCGTTGGGCCATGGCCTGGGCGTTGGATCCGCTCCAGACCAGGCCCAGTTTCAACGCAGGAGTAATTTTGGCGTGTGACGGGGAGCGGGATTTAAGGTGGTTAAGGTGGTTAAGGTGGGAGGTAGAAGAGTCAGGGCTAACTTCCGCGAAGAACTCAGAACTGAATCGCGCCATCCGCTCGCGCCACACCTGCGCACGTTCCTCATTAACAGCCAGCGCCGCAGGGGGAGGCAGCTTGTCCAGGCTGCAGTGCAGGTACAGCGGCAAGCTCAGCAAGGGCACATGCAGATCGTGCCCTCGTACGCGGCCGGGCAGCGCCTCTTCGGCCGGCATCAGCGATATCTGGTGGCGCGCGGCCAAGTCCGCCAACACCGGATGCAGTACGCGCGAGCACACAAACAACAAGCCGGCCTGTGGATGCGCGGCCCGCAGCTGCGGCAGGAAACGCGCAAACTGCAAGGCATCGCCCAGGCCCTGCTCGGCCCAGACCAGCAAGATGCGCTCACCCAGGGCGTCGCCGGCCCATGGGGCGCCGTAGTCCCGCCAAGTGCCTTGGGCTTGCGACACCTTCCAGCGCCATTCATGCGCCGCCCAGCCCGCCGCGAAATCGCCTGAAGCCAGCAGTCCCAAGGCGCGGCTGAACTGCGCTTCGGCATAGGTCGGGTCGGCTTCGCAGGCTGACTGCACATAAGGCATGGCGGCATGCCAGCCTGATTGCTCGAGCGCCACCGCGCCCAAAGCGTTCTCAATCTGCGCCTGCCTGGCCCGGTCCCCGTGGGCCAGGGCCGCATCGAGTTCAGGCTGCCACAGTGCACGCGCCTCATCGAAACGGTATTGCGCACGAAACAGCGCTGACAGCTGCCGCAGCAGCGCATCGCGCTGCGTGCACTGGCATTCCAGCGCCTTGCGATAGGCCTCTTCGGCGCGCGCGGCCAGGTCGGGGCGCTGCGGCTGGTCCAGGGCCGACGCCAGGTTGAGCCAGTCGTCCCCCCTTGATGCGCTCATGTCCGTTGCGGACCCCGGCAACTCCAATACTTTCTCAAAGGCCGCTTGCGCCTGCGCGAGCCGGGCGCCGCGAAAAGCCAGCGCCCCCGCCAGCCGCCAACCCTGGACAGACTGCGGCTGCGCCGTCAGCACCTGCTGAACGGCACGCTCGCAATCGGCCCAACGCTGCTCGGCATAAGCGCGGTTGGCGCCTTGAAGAAGCGCGGCGGCCATTACGGTGCTTCGCTACGTCAGATCACGTTGGTCGTGAGCGCCGTGTTGATCAGCATGGTCACCGTTTGTGCATTGTGCTGATACTGGTACACGTCGTACACGGTGCCGCCAATGGTCACGTCGTTGGCCGCAGCATTGCCGGCCACGGAAGCCACCACATCGTAGGTGGCGCCATCCACATCGGTCAGGTTTCCCGTGCCTGCGGACGGCGTGCCCAAGGTTTTACCCAGGGCCTGCAGATTCAGGATGTCGCCTGAGGTGCCGGTGATGCGCAAGGTGTTGGTCACCGCGTTGCCGCTGGTGAACTCGAGCACGTCGGCCAAGCCCAGGTTCAGCGTCTGGTTGCCCGCGGCCGCCATGCTGACGATTTCAAAACCCTTCACGAAGTTGCCCGCGCTGGCCGTGGTGCTGAAGTTGAATGCCGTCGTGGTGTTCAAGGCCAGCGTGTCCACCCCCGTGCCGCCTATGTATTGCGCGCCATTGACGAAGAACCTGGTCTGGACGGTCCCAGTGTTCAAGGTGTCGTTGCCGGCGCCGAGGTCAATCACACTGTTGTTGGTGGATGCAACGCCGATGGTGACCGTATCGTTCATATCGCCGGTGTTCAGGATGCTGCCGCCCAGGTAGCTGCCGCTGACGGTGCCAGTGGTCAGGATGTCGGCAACGCCTGCGGTCGTGGTGAAGGCGTCGTCGTCCAGCACAGTGGTCGTGGCCGAGGCTGCGCCGGTGGTGAAGCCGCTGTCGATGGCGCTTTGGCCAATGATGGTTTCATTGCCTTCGGCTGCGGAATCGTTGGTCATGGCAACGGAAATCAGCTTTTGGGTCTCGCCCGCACTCCAATTCAAGGTTTGCCCAGCCACCGCGGTGTAGTCCGTGCCCGCCGTTGCCGTACCCCCATTGGTGCGGAAGTAACTGGTGCTGGCGGTGGTGAGATCGCCGCTGCGCGTAATGGAGAAGTCAACAACGCCCGCCGATTCATAGGCCACACCCGAGGCTATGGTCACAATCGCATAGGTGTTGGTCCCGGTTGCGGCGGTGTCGTTGTCCAGGATGTTCATGGTCGCGGTAGCCGTACCCGTGGTGAACCCGCTGTCGGTGGCGCTTTGTCCAATGATGGTCTCGGTCGACTCGGCGGACGCATCGTCTATCAGGTTCACAAAAACGGTCTTGACCGACTCGCCCACAGCCCAACTCAGGGTCTGGGCAGGCAGGTCGGTGTAGTCGGAATCTGCCAGGGCCGTGCCGCCATTGATGCGGAAATAGGTGGTTGCAGTCCCCATGGTGGAACCGACTCGGCTGATAGCAAAAGTCGCCACGTGCTCCGATTCGTAGACGTTGGCACCGCTCGCCACCAGGCTGAAGCTGTTGGCCGTGATGGTTTCGTTGTCCGTCAGGGTTGCTGTCGCAGAGCCCGTGGAGATGGAGCCCGCCGAAGCATTGAACAGACTCACAATCAGGGTTTCGTCGCCTTCCACCACGGCATCGCCGAGCAGGCCCACTTTCACTACCTTGCTGGTTTCGCCCGGCGCAAAAGTCACGGTGGCCGTGCCGATGGCCGTGTAGTCGGAGCCGGCGCTTGCGGTACCGCCCGAAACGTAGTACTGGATGGTCTGCGATCCGCTCACGTCACCGCTTCGTATGATGGTAAAGGGGGCTTGCGGCCCGTCTTCATAGACAGGGGTCGTGCCGGCGGTCGGCCCGATGGAAAACACGGTCCGGGACTGGTCGTTGTCCAGGATCGTCGCGAGGGCTGAACTGGTAGCGATGTATCCGGCGCTGGCGTTGCTGAGGAGTCCCTGCACCGTCTCGCTGACTTCAGCGACCGCGTCGTCGGTCACGGCAACCATCACGGTTTTTGTAGACTCGCCCGCCGCAAAGCTCAGCGTCTGAAGGGTCGCCGTGAAGTCGCTGCCCGCCATGGCAGTGCCGCCGGCGATGCTGAAGACAATGGTGGCGGCGCCGGTAGCGCCGGTGCGGCTCACCGTATAGGCGATGGCGCCTGCACCTTCGTCGACGGTGACATTGCCACCCACAATCCAGCGCGACTGGTCGTTGTCCAGGATGGTGGCTGCGTCGGTATAAGTGATGATGTTGCCGGTGCTGGCGTTGCTGATGGCGGCAATCACCGTCTCGTTGCTTTCGGCCACCGCGTCGTCGGCGATCGCCACCGTGACGATCTTGCTGCTCTCACCCACGGCAAAACTCAGGGTCTGGGTGCTTGCCGTGTAATCACTGCCCGCCGTAGCGGTGCCGCCACTGGTGCTGAAGACGATGGTGGCCGCGGCACTGATAGCGCCATAGCGGTTCACCACAAAAGCGACCATGCCCGCGCCTTCATCGGAGTCGTTGACATTCCCGATGCGCCAGTTGGATTGGTCGTCGTCCCTGAGGAGCGGGCCAACCCCAGAGACGACAATGCTGCCGGTGCTGGCGTTGCTGATGGTGCCGACCAGGGACTCGTCGGCTTCGGCCACGGCATCGTCGGTTAGCGTAACGCTGACGACCTTGCTGATCTCGCCCACCCCAAAACTCAGGGTCTGGCTGGTGCCGATGTAATCGCTACCCGGCGTGGCTGTGCCGCCGGCGGTCGCAAACTCAATCGTGGCCGCCGCCATGGCGCCGGTACGGCTCACCGTGTAGGTAATGACACTCGTGCTTTCCCACACGCTGGCGGCGTTGATGCCAAAGATCACGCTCCAGTTCGACTGTTCGTTGTCGAGGATGGTGGCGGTAGCGGTCCCTGCGGAGATGGTGCCGGTGCTGGCGTTGCTGATCGCGGCCAGCACTGTCTCGTTGCCTTCCGCCACAGCGTCGTCGGCCACGGCCACCATGACGGTTTTGCTGGTTTCGCCGGCCGCAAAGCTCAAGGTCTGGCCGGTTGCCGTGTAGTCACTGCCTGCCGTGGCGGTTCCGCCCGCGGTCGTGAACTGGATGGTAGCCGCTGCTGTGGCGCCGGTGCGGCTCACGGTATAGGCGATGAAGCCCGCGCCTTCATCCACGTTGCCCGCGCTGGCGACGCTCCAGTTCGACTGGTCGTTGTCCAGGATATAGGCGATAGCGGAGCTTTGGCTTGCGTTGAAGGCAGCATCACCCGCGCTGGGGTTGCTGATAACGCCCCACACTGAGCGGCTGTCTTGGGCCACTGCATTGTCGATGACATCCACCGTGACAGTCTTGCTGGTCTCGCCTGCCGCAAAGCTCAAAGTCTGGTTGACAGGGGTGAAATCAACGCCTGCCGTGGCGGTGCCGCCGGCGGTCGTGAACTGTATCGTGGCCGCGTCAAGGACGCCGGTGCGGCTCACCACATAGGTGAGGGAGCCCGCTCCTTCGTCGACGTTGCCCGCACTCACCACGGTCCAGTTCATCTGGTCGTCGTCCATGATCAGCACAGCGGCAAGGCGGGCATCGGTGGCAAGGCTACCGCTGCTCGGGTTGCTGAGTATGCCGATCAGGGATTCGTCCACTTCAGCCACGGCGTCATCGAGGATCGCGACCGTGACCGTCTTGGCCATCTCACCGGCCGCAAAACTCAGGGTCTGATTCACGGGCGTGTAGTCCGTGCCGGCGGTGGCGCTGCCACCGGAAGCCGCGAACTGGATGGTGGCAGCACCCGTGGAACCGGTGCGGCTCACTGTGTAGGTGACAGAACCCGCGCCTTCACTGACGGTACTGCTGCTTTCCAGGCTCCAGAGCGACTGGTCGTTGTCCACGATGGTGGCGCTGGCCGTGTTGGTGGCAATGCTGCCGGTGCTGGCGTTGCTGATGCCGGCTGCGACCGTCTGGTTGGCTTCGGCCACCGCGTCGTCAATAACGGCCACCGTGACGGTCTTGCTGGTCTCGCCCGCGGCAAAGCTCAAGGTCTGGTTGACGGCTGTGTAGTCGCTGCCCGCCGTGGCGGTGCCGCCGGCGGTCGCGAACTGGATGGTGGCGGCCGCTGTGCTGCCGGTGCGGCCAACGGTGTATGTAAGAAAGCCCGCACCTTCATCCACGTCGCCCGCACTGGCCACGCTCCAGATCGATTGGTCGTTGTCCAGGATGGTGGCTGTGGCGGTGTTGGTGGCGATACTGCCGCCGCTGGCGTTCTTGATGACAGCCCTGACCGTTTCGTTGCTTTCAGCCACCGCATCGTTGGTGACGGCCACCGTGACAGTCTTGCTGGTCTCGCCTGCCGCAAAGCTCAGCACCTGGTTGGCGGCCGTGTAGTCGCTGCCCGCCGTGGCGGTGCCACCGGCGGTTGCGAACTGGATGGTGGCGGCCGCCGTGCTGCCGGTGCGCCCGACGACGTAGGTGAGAAAGCCCGCACCCTCATCGACATTGCCGGCGCTTGCCACGCTCCAGATCGATTGGTCGTTATCCAGGATGGTGGCGGTGGCGGTACCGATGGCGATGGTGCCGCTGCTGGCGCTCTTGATGGCGGCTGTGACCGTTTCATTGGCTTCGGCCACCGCGTCGTTGGTCACGGCCACCATGACCGTCTTGCTGTTCTCGCCCGCCGCGAAGCTCAAGGTCTGGCTCGCGGCCGTGTAGTCGCTGCCCGGGGTGGCGGTGCCGCCGCCGGTCACAAACTGAATTGTGGCCGAGCCCGAGGCGCCGGTGCGGCTCACGGTATAGGCGATGAAGCCCGCGCCCTCGTCGACACTGCCCGCGCTGGCCACGCTCCAGATCGATTGCTCGTTGTCCAGGATGGTGGCTGTGGCGGTATTGGTGACGATGCTGCCGGTACTTGCTTTGCTGATGGCGGCCGTGACAGTCTCGTTACCCTCGGCCACTGCGTCGTCGGCCAATGCGACCGTGACCGTTTTGGAGGTCTCGCCCGCCGCGAAGCTCAAGGTGCGGCTGGCGGCCGTGTAGTCGCTGCCCGCGGTGGCGGTGCCGCCTGCGGTCGCGAACTCGATCGTGGCCGCGTCCGCAGCGCCGGTCCGGCTCACGGTGTAGGTGATAAAACCCGCGCCTTCATCAACATTGCCCGCGCTGGACAAGCTCCAATTGGACTGGTCGTTGTCCAGGATGGTGGCGGTGGCGGTGTTCACGGCGATGCTGCCGGTGCTGGCGCTGCTGATGGTTGCCGCGACCGTCTCGTTGCCCTCGGCCACAGCGTCGTTGATCACAGCCACCGTGATGGTCTTGGAAGTTTCACCGGCAGCGAAGCTCAGGATCTGGCTTGCTGCCGTGTAGTCGTCGCCCGCCGTGGCGGTGCCGCCTGCGGTCGAAAATGCAATCGTGGCCGCGTCCGTGGCGCCGGTTCGACTCACGGTGTAAGTGATGGAGCCCGCGCCCTCATCGACATTGCCGACGCTGGCCACGGCCCAGACCGATTGATCGTTGTCCAGAATGGTGGCTGTGACGGTGCCGGTGGCAATATTGCCGGTGCTGGCGCTGCTGATCACGGCGGTGACCGTTTCGTTGCTTTCGGCCACCGCATCGTCGGCCACCGCGACCATGACGGTTTTGGAAGTCTCACCTGCGGCAAAACTCAAGGTTTGGTTCGCAGCCGTGTAGTCGCTGCCCGCCGTGGCGGTGCCGCCTGCGGTCGCGAACTCGATCGTGGCCGCGCCCGTGGCGCCGGTCCGGCTCACGGTGTAGGTGATAAAGCCCGCGCCTTCATCAACATTGCTTGCGCTGGCCAAGCTCCAGATCGACTGATCGTTGTCCAGGATGGTGGCGGTGGCGGTGTTGTTGGCAATGCTGCCGGTGCTGGCATTGCTGACGGCGACCGTGACCGTTTCGTTGCCTTCGGCCACCGCGTCATTTGTTATCGCAACCGTAATGTTTTTTACGGTTTCGCCAGCCGCGAAGCTCAAAGTCTGGTTGGCCGCTGTGTAGTCGCTCCCCGCCGTGGCGGTGCCACCTGCGGTCGCGAACTCGATGGTGGCAGCGCCCGTGGTGCCGGTGCGGCTGACGGTGTAGGTGATCACACCCGCGCCCTCATCCACGTCGCCCGCGCTGGCCACGCTCCAGACCGACTGGTCGTTGTCCAGGATGGAGGCGGTGGCGGCGCTGGTTGAAATAGTGCCGGTGCTGGCGTTGCTGATGGCGGCAACCACCGTCTCATTGGCTTCGGCTACCGCGTCGTCGGTGACGGCCACAGTGACGCTCTTGCTGGTTTCACCTGCCGCAAAGCTCAAGGTCTGGCTGACGGCGGTGTAGTCGCTACCCGCCGTGGCGCTGCCACCGGCGGTCGTGAACTGAAGCGTGGCGGCGCCGGTGGAGCCTGTGCGGCTCACGGTGTAAGTGATCACGCCCGCGCCTTCACTGACATCGCCCGCGCTGGCCACGCTCCAGTTCGATTGGACGGCGACCAGTTGCGCCGGGCTCAGCGCAGCCAGTTGCGCGCTGGTCAGCGCGGCTTGCTGTGCGTTGTCGAGCGAGGTCAACTGGGCCACGCTCATTCCGGCCAGGGCGGTCGGCGCAATGGCGGCGATTTGCGTGGTTGTAACCGCATCCAGTTGGGTGGTGCTCAGGGCGCCCACCTGGGTGGCGTCCAGCGATCCCACCTGCGTGGTTGTAAGCGCGGCCACAGCCGTTGGCACAATGGCGACGATCTGCGTCGCGGTGACGGCATCCAATTGGGTGGTCGTCAGGGCGGCCACCTGGGTGGCATCGAGCGACGCAACCTGCGCCACTGTGAGCGCGGCCACGGCCGTCGGCACAATGGCGGCGATCTGGGTGGCAGTGACGACATCCAGTTCGGTGGTGGTCAGGGCGGCCACCTGGGTGGCATCGAGCGAAGCCACCTGGGTCGTGGTAAGAGCGGCCACTGCGGCCGGCGCAAGCGCTGCGATCTGCGTCGCGGTGACTGCGTCCAGTTGGGTGGTGGTCAGGGCGCCCACCTGGGTCGCGTCCAACGAAGCCACCTGGGCCACTGTGAGTGCGGCCACCGCGGCCGGCGTAATCGCGGCGATCTGGGTCGCAGTGACGGCATCCAGCTGGGTGGTGGTCAGGGCGGCCACCTGGGTTGCGTCCAGCGAAGCCACTTGAGCCACCGTGAGCGCGGCCACCGCGGCCGGCGTGAGCGCGGCGATTTGCGTCGCAGTGAAAACGTCCAACTGAGTGGTTGTGAGCGCTGCCGCTTGCGCTGCAGTCAGGGCTGCGATCTGCGTGGTATCGAGCGAGGCCAGTTGAGCTGCCGTAAGCGCAGCCAGCGCAGCCGGCGTAAGCGCGGCAATTTGCGCCGCAGTTACAACGTCCAACTGAGTGGTTGTGAGCGCTGCCGCTTGCGCTGCAGTCAGCGCGCCCACCTGAGTGGTGTCAAGCGAGGCTAATTGGGCTGGGGTAAGTGCGGCCACTGCAGTCGGCACGATCGCGGCGATCTGCGACGCGGTGAAGGCATCGAGCTGGGTGGTCGTGAAAGCGGCTACCTGAGTGGCGTCCAGCGAGGCCACTTGGGCCACCGTGAGTGCCGCCACTGCGGCCGGCGCCAGTGCGGCAATCTGCGCCGCCGTGAACGCATCCAGTTGGCCGGTGCTCAGAACGGCTACTTGCGCTGCCGTCAATGCACCGATTTGCGTAGCGTCAAGCGAGGCCAATTGAGTCGCCGTGAGAGCAGCGACTGCAGTCGGCGTAAGCGCGGCGATTTGCGCCGCAGTAACTCCATCCAACTGGGTGGTTGTCAACGCCGCCGCTTGCGCAGCAGTCAGCGCACCGATCTGCGTGGTGTCAAGCGAAGCTAATTGAGCTGCGGTAAGCGCGGCCACTGCAGCCGGCACAATGGCAGCGATTTGTGAGGCGGTGACGGCGTCGAGCTGGGTCGTCGTCAGCGCAGTCACTTGGGTGGCATCCAGCGAAGCCACCTGGGCCGTGGTAAGAGCGGCTACAGCGGCTGGTGTGAGTGCAGCAATCTGCACCGCCGTGAACACATCCAGTTGGGTGGTGCTCAGAACGGCCACTTGTGCGGCCGTAAGCGCACCGATCTGAGTGGCGTCGAGCGAGGCCAACTGAGTCGCCGTGAGGGCGGCCACTGCAGTCGGCACAATGGCGGCGATTTTCGCCGCAGTAAAGACATCCAGCTGAGTGGTCGTCAGCGCGGCCACCTGGGTGGCATCGAGCGAAGCCACCTGGGTCGTGCTAAGAGCGGCCACCGCGGCCGGCGACAGCGCAGCAATCTGCGCCGCCGTGAAGGCATCCAGCTGGGTGGTGCTCAGAACAGCCACTTGCGCAGCAGTCAACGCACCGATTTGCGTGGTGTCAAGCGAGGCCAATTGGGCTGGGGTAAGCGCTGCCACCGCAGTCGGCACAATGGCGGCGATCTGTGAGGCGGTGACGGCGTCGAGCTGGGTCGTCGTCAGCGCGGCCACCTGGGTGGCATCCAACGAAGCCACTTGAGTCGTGCTAAGAGCAGCCACCGCGGCTGGCGACAGTGCGGCAATCTGCACCGCCGTAAAGGCATCCAGCTGGGTGGTGCTCAGAACCGCTACTTGCGCAGCAGTCAACGCACCGATCTGCGTGGTGTCGAGCGAGGCCAACTGAGTCGCCGTGAGGGCGGCGACCGCGGTCGGCACAATGGCGGCGATTTTCGCCGCAGTAAAGACATCCAGCTGAGTGGTCGTCAGCGCGGCCACCTGAGTCGCATCCAGCGATGCCACCTGGGTCGTGCTAAGAGCAGCCACCGCGGCCGGCGACAGCGCAGCAATCTGCACCGCCGTGAAGGCATCCAGCTGGGTGGTGCTCAGAACAGCCACTTGCGCAGCAGTCAACGCACCGATCTGCGTGGTGTCAAGCGAAGCCAATTGGGCTGGGGTAAGCGCTGCCACCGCAGTCGGCACAATGGCGGCGATCTGTGAGGCGGTGACGGCGTCGAGCTGGGTCGTCGTCAGCGCGGCCACCTGGGTGGCATCCAACGAAGCCACTTGAGTCGTGCTAAGAGCAGCCACCGCGGCTGGCGACAGCGCGGCAATCTGCGCCGCCGTAAAGGCATCCAGCTGGGTGGTGCTCAGAACCACTACTTGCGCAGCAGTCAACGCACCGATCTGCGTGGTGTCGAGCGAGGCCAACTGAGTCGCCGTGAGGGCGGCCACTGCAGTCGGCACAATGGCGGCGATTTTCGCCGCCGTAAAGACATCCAGCTGAGTGGTCGTCAGTGCGGCCACCTGGGTTGCATCGAGCGATGCCACCTGAGTCGTGCTAAGAGCGGCCACCGCGGCCGGCGACAGCGCGGCAATCTGCGCCGCCGTGAAGGCATCCAGCTGGGTGGTGCTCAGAACGGCCACTTGCCCGGCCGTAAGCGCACCGATTTGTGTGGTGTCAAGCGAGGCCAATTGGGCTGGGGTAAGCGCTGCCACCGCAGTCGGCACAATGGCGGCGATCTGTGAGGCGGTGACGGCGTCGAGCTGGGTCGTCGTCAGCGCGGCCACCTGGGTGGCATCCAACGAAGCCACTTGAGTCGTGCTAAGAGCAGCTACCGCGGCTGGCGTGAGCGCAGCGATTTTCGCCGCGGTAAAGACATCCAGCTGAGCGGTCGTCAGCGCGGCCACCTGGGTCGCATCCAGCGATGCCACCTGAGTCGTGCTAAGAGCAGCCACCGCGGCTGGCGTGAGCGCAGCAATCTGCGCCGCCGTGAAGGCATCCAGCTGGGTGGTGCTCAGAACGGCCACTTGCGCGGCCGTAAGCGCACCGATTTGTGTGGTGTCAAGCGAGGCCAATTGGGCTGGGGTAAGCGCTGCCACCGCAGTCGGCACAAGGGCGGCGATTTGCGCTGCGGTGACGGCGTCGAGCTGGGTGGTCGTCAGCGCGGCGACCTGGGTCGCATCCAGCGATGCCACCTGGGCCACCGTCAGCGCGGCTACTGCGGCCGGTGAAAGCGCAGCAATCTGCGCCGCCGTGAAGGCATCCAGCTGGGTGGTGCTCAGAACGGCTACTTGCGCGGCCGTCAGCGCACCGATTTGTGCGGCGTCAAGCGAGGCCAATTGGGCTGGGGTAAGCGCTGCCACCGCAGTCGGCACAATGGCGGCGATTTGCGCTGCGGTGACGGCATCGAGTTGAGCGGTCGTCAGCGCAGCCACCTGGGTCGCATCCAGCGAAGCCACCTGGGTCGCCGTGAGTGCAGCCACCGCCTCCGGCGTAATTGCAGCGACCTGCGCAGCGGTGAACGCATCCAGTTGGGTGATCGTCAACGCCGCCACCTGGGCGGGATCGAGTGAAGCCACTTGAGCCGACGTAAGCGCAGCCACTTGAGCCTGTGTAAGCACAGCGATCTGCGCTGGCGGGAGCGCATCGAGCTGAGCGGTGGTTAGCGCAGCCACCTGCTCTGGCGTCAATTCCTCCAGCACGGTTTTCCCGCTGGCGGTAGTGGTCGCCAGTTGCTCGGCGGTGAGCGCCGCGACCTGCTCGACTGACAGATCATGGACCTCAGCTGTGGTCAGTCCAGCCGCGTCCACCGGCGTACTGCCACTGACCAATGAAGCGGAGGTCAATGATGCAAAGGCGCCAGTCATCGGGTCGAAGAGCGCGGAATTGGTTTCCGCATTGATGACGATATGGCCATCAGCAAAGTAGAGCACGTCGTCTTCATTGCTGATGGTGACCTTGACGACTTCGACGCCGCTGGCCGTGGTGCGCGTGAGCGTATAGACACCGGTATCCTGGTCAATGCTCTGGCTGTAATCGGCCAGGCTGCCGCCCAGATAGACCTTGTCATTGCCGCCGACCAGGTTGGAGGCATCCACATAGGTGCCCGCCTTGACGTAGACCGAGTCGTCGCCGGCCGAGCCGTTGACCACCATGCGTTGTCCCGGCTGGG